>ERZ1066117.31-NODE-31-length-209985-cov-10.715605_pt1 | contig 209985 bp, 173 predicted proteins | sample MGYA00382764_ERZ1066117 | MGnify/ENA primary metagenome ERZ1066117 (study PRJEB33369, sample SAMEA5778347) | biofilm metagenome | biome: Industrial cooling water; feature: Water cooling tower basin; material: Biofilm | place: United Arab Emirates | collected...
TGTCTTGTCTAGGGATGTGGTAATAATCACCTGGCTATCGGGGCTGAAGCTGGCACTCCAGACAATGTTTCGGTGTCCTTTGAGTTCCGCCAGCAGATTGCCTTTAAAGTTCCACAGCCGTGCCGTATTGTCTTCGGATGCGGTGACAATGAACTGGCCATCGGGGCTAAAGCTGGCACTATTGACAATATCTTGATGCCCTTTGAGTTCCGCCAGTACATTGCCTTTGAGATCCCACAGTCGGGCTGTTTCGTCATCGGAAGCAGTGACAATAGTCTTACCATCAGGGCTGAAGCTGGCACTCCTGACATTGGCCTGATGCCCTTTGAGTTCCGCCAGCACATTGCCTTTGAGGTCCCACAACCGGACTGTGTTATCAAAGGATGTGGTAACAATAGTCTTACCATCGGGGCTGAAGCTGGCATTGTTGACACTGGCCTGGTGCCCTTTGAGTTCCGCCAGCACATTGCCTTTGAGGTCCCACAACCGGGCTGTGTTATCAAAGGATGCAGTGACAATGGACTGGCCGTCGGGGCTGAAGCTGGCACTCCTGACATTGGCCTGATGCCCTCTAAATTGGTTCTGTTCCATTACACCGTCCAGCGTACTTCGTAGAGCCAGCAGAGGGCTGACTGCTGGGTACTGCTCCAATGGTCTGCCGCCTTTGACAATTTTTTGCAGACCAATCCCAGTTCTCATCGCCTCCAGTAACCCAGCGAAGGGTGAGATATTTTCCATAGTTCGCAGGACAACGACTCCAGCCTCCTCTAAGCGGGTTCCCTGCTGGGCTTCTGTGGCTGATTGCAACGATCGGATTGCCCCTACCCCCGCAACCAGAGAAAGCCCGATCGAAGTTACTAAAACTCCCAGTCCAACCCGTTCCCGTTGTTTTGCCTTTTTGTTAATATCAACAAAATTTTGTTTGGCAGCAGTTAACTCCTGCTCTACCTGTTCCTTATTTTGTTGCGCCGTTGCCAACTCCTGTTTTGCCTGTTCCCTGGCTCGTTGTAATTCTTCCTGGGCCTGCTGTTCTCGCAACTCCGCCTGCCGTTGTTTCTCCTGCGCTTCCCTCAGTTGGGCTGTGAGCCGGGGTTCTTGCTGATCTCGAATAAATGTCGCCAGGTAATCATGCACCAGTTGATAACGGTCTTCTGGCACCTCCGGCAAAAACATCACCAGACCGGAACCAACAAAAATCTGCAGCACCAGTTCCAGGGCAGCTGAATTCAGTTCCGTTGCCAGGGCTTGCAGTTCCTTCTCCAGATCAGAGCGGGTCTTGAGTGGTCGCGTCCCCTTCTCATCCGTCAGCAGGTACAACACCAACTCTGCCAGACGGCTATGCGCCTCACCGCAATCATTCACCACCTCCGCCAGGTAGCGTTCCACCAGCATTTGCTTCGGGTTCTCGCCCAACTGGCGATAGTTTGCCAGGGTAGTAATGTTATCTGCCTGGAGCTGGGCCCCGACAATTTGCAGTTCGATCGGTCTGACCTGGCCCAACTCCCCCGCCAGATCCGCCACCAGCACATCCCGCAACTCCGGTTCCAGGTAAAACCTCGCCCGCTGCGTCAGGTTGTCAATAATCGCCGCCGCATCCGCCGGAGCAAAGTTGCCCAACCCGTAGCGCACATTCCGGCCCAGGATATCAATCCCACTGCGCTCCATCTCTGGCAACTGGTGACATTCCAGCAGCAGGTGCAGGTAGTCTTCCCGCAGGGCCAGCACCACCTTCACCGACAGAATTTGCAAACATTCCGCCAGAAACTGAAAGAACGATCGCCGCTGTTCTGGTTGGGGATAGACAAAAAAGAACTCTTCAAACTGATCAAAGATCAGCACCGATCGACAATTTTGCCCCTCAATTTGCCGCAACTGATCTAAAACGCTCCCCTGCTCTCCTGCTCCCCCGTTCTCCCCCAGCAGTCTACCCAACTCCCCTTCCCAATCGGTGTAGGTTCGCACCACGATCGGCAAATTTCGTCGCAGGGCGATCGGCTTTTGCTTCAGAGCCGCCACCAATCCGGCATTCACCAGGGAACTCTTGCCCACCCCCGAGTAGCCATGGATCACAATCAGCTTGTAGTCATTCCGCCCGATGCGTTCCAGCAGTTGTTCCAGATCCTTCTGCCGTCCCGATGCCCGAATCTCCAGGGCAATTTCATCCTCGCTAGCAGCCCGTTGCAACGGTTGGGCCAGGGCCTCCCGATCTTCCCGTTTGGGCTGCAACCGTCCTGCTCCGACAAAGGCCCGAATGCCATACTGCTGCTCGATCGACTGGCGCTCTTGCTTCAAGTGAAAGGCTTCCAGGTAGCGCCGCTGCGATCGATAAATCTGCCGCAACTCCTCCAAAACCTCCGTGTAGACCTGGGGATGCCCCTGGTCGCCCAACTGGTGCGCCTGCTCCAGCAGGCGAATCGCCTCGTCGCAGTTACCCAACCCCAACTGGGCCTGGGCCCAGGTCAGCAGGTATAACCCCTGCCAGTGATGATCTTCGCGAACCTGCACCAACCAATCCCAGGCCTGTCGGGCATAGTCACAGGCCACCGTCCAGTCTTGCCGGTGAATGGCTGTAACCCCTAAAAAGCGGTAGTCCTTGGCAATCCGGACGGGGGTTCCATAGGTCTGGTGCAGGGGGAGCGATCGCTGCACCAGAGTCTCCAGTTCCGCCCATTCCTCCATCCGTTCCAGCACCCGGGCCAGATGCACCGCAGCCTTGGCCACCAGGTCAGGGCGATTGGCCTGGTCAAACAGGGCGATCGCCTGAGTCAGGTATTGCCTTGTCGCCTCCCAGTCCGTCGATTGCTCGTCGTCCCGGTAAACCCGGTAATAGAGAAACTGCCCGATATAGAAGCGCAACAGTGCCGCCTTCAGGCCAGGGGAAATCTGGCTTTGGGCTGCTGCGGGAGCCTGCATCTGAGACTCCCAGAAGGCCAGACTGCGCTGAAAGAACTCAATCGCAGCGGTGCGATCGGGGTTCATTACCCCCTGAAAAAACTCCAGACTCGCCTGAATATCTGGGGCCAGGGTGGCTCCCCGTTGTTGCAATTCCCGCAGGGCGGCATTTAGCTCGGGTAACCGCAACTGGCCAAAATTCAACTGCCGTAACAGACGATTAAAAGACAGGTTCGAGTCTGGGGTGAGCAGCGTCTCAAACAGGTGATCTGCCCCTGCCTGCAGCGATCGGGTCAGGGTAGAGGTATCAAAGGTAAAGTCAGTGGTGGTAGCCCAACTTTCAAAGTCGGGGGCGAGGCGGGTCAACCGTTGCAAGACTTCATCCGTCACCCAAAAGACCAGAGGAAACGGAAAGTTTTTGCGAAACTCTTCCCGCACCTGGTTGGTAGAAGACAGCAGCGGGTCGAGGGCCGTCACCGACTCTAACCCAAAAATATTTAAGACCGAAGGCTGCTCCCCCGCCAACTCATCTCGAATGGTGGCAAACAGAGTCGTCGTGTCTGGCGGTACGGTCAGCACCCGCAGATCGGGAAAGCGTTTTTGCAGTTCCGCCACCAGTTGATCGCGCAAACTGGCGTAATTGCATCGGGCCAGGAGCAGGGCAAAGGTTCCGGCCGCACTGTCGATCGCCCAGGCCAACTCTTCCAGGGCTTCCTGGTTGATCAGATTAATTTCCTCAGGTGGGGGCGGGTCGATCGTCATCCCTGTAACTCCGGTGCTTCCAGCAGAATCGGGTTGACATCAAACCAGGAACCATCCCGATCGCGATACTCGAAAACTAACCGACTGCGAATCAGGGTTTGATAGTCCTGGTCGCCGCTGACCCGCTTGCGTTGCCGTACCTGTTTCAGAAGCGTCCATTCATCGTCGGAGATGGACATCATCATTTCATTGCGTCTGGCCCGGATCACATCTTCTAAAACCGCACCTGTCAGGGGCAATTGCCGTCCTTTCTTGATCCAATCGTTCAACAGGCGCAGCAGATCCCGCACATGGCCGCCGCTGACCCGACAGAGCCGATCGAGGGTTTCCGGCTGGTCAAATACATCTCCCATTTGTTCTAACCGCTGGGTTTCTTCCAGGTCGGGTAAGGCTCTGGCCAGCACCATCTGCCGCAGGAGAGCCATACCCTCCTGGCAGTCGCTGCCATCCCGCAACTGCACGGGCACCATGGGCAAGACCTTCGGTTCTTCGTAGCGCTGGGTCAGGGTGCCGTACTCGCTGGAAAATTTTAGCGCCAGGGGCATCGTGTAAACCAGATGGCAATTGAGTTTAGAAAGGCACTCGCTCTGGTCGATAAACAAATACTCCTGTTGGGGCCGACCAAAGGACTTGGCCCGGTTATCCACCCGATCGAGGTTGTCTACAATCACCACCAGGCCCTGCTTCCCCTGGGATTTGAGTTGGCCGATCGCCGGTTCAATCAACTCCTGATTGATCGCCTCCAGCAACTTGTTCTTCTGCGGCCCTAAATACTGGTTGAGCCGCTCCCGCAATCCCTGGTCATTTTTGGCCACGATCGTCAGTTCGGCAATTCCGGCGGAAAGCGACATCTCCCCAGAGCTATTGATGCCCGCCTCCAACCCCGGCAATTTTGCCTTTGCCTTGACATCCACCTCGGTGGTCAAGACCTTCATGGTGTTATCCAGCAGGGCGCGAAAACCCCTGGCCCGGGTGTCGATCTGGCTTTTTTCCAGGCTTTCGCTCACCCGTTTGGCGATCGCCAGCAGCACATCGGCAATGTCTACATCCACCAGTTCCAGGTCTTCGCTCGACTCAAAGTAGACGACATGAAACCCTGCTTCCTCCAGTTCTGCCTTCAGCCGCAACAATTCCGTCGATTTACCGCAGCCGATATGCCCCGTAAACAGGACGCAGGTTGGGCTATCTGGTGAGAAAAAGGCAATGTTGTCCTTCAACTCCTCGATAATCTTGCCGCCCCTGACCGAAGAGAAGTCGATGTAATACTTCTGGTCTTCAAGATTACCAGCCACCAGGGTTTTACTGGGGTTCGTCGTCTGGAAAAAGGAGCGCAGATCTACCGCCATAGTTTTTTGTCAGCAACCTTTATTTCCCACCAGAATAACCTCAGGCAGGGAAATCGCCAAAGTCCAGAGAGTGACCGGAAGGAGCCTTAAATGGATAAGACCTTAGTAAGCCTGACAGCCAAGCCTAATACAAATGCATCAGACTTGGCTGAACCATCTTTCACATCTAGCTTTCAACTAATGGACACAACTGGACTCGAACCAGTGACCCCCACGATGTCAACGTGGTGCTCTAACCAACTGAGCTATGCGTCCGAACTCGCTTAACGAGTATAGCACAGCCCACCCAGAAATTGACAAGCAATTTTCTTCTTTTCCATCGAGATCCACGAATTCAGACTGCGTTACAGTTGGGAAGCATATTCTCTGCCGCCAACCGCCCGATCGCATGACAGACTCGCCCCTTCCCACAACCCCCCGCAACCGCCCGATTAAAGAGACAGACTGGCGATTATTTATGCGGTTAGTGCCCTACGGGTTGCGGCACCAGAAATTATTTTTGCTCTCCATGGTGTTGCTTGTGCCCACCGCGATCGCCGGGGCGATTCAACCCGTTTTGATCGGAGAAGCCGTTTCCTTCATTCGGCAGGAACCCAGCACCTGGGAATTTTTGCGGGGTATGCCGATCAACGACGGCATCAATCTGCTCTCGGGCTTACTGCTACTCACCCTGGTAGTTCGCTTCTTTTTAGATGCCTGGCAGGGCTATCTGGTGCAGAAGGTCGGGCAATTTATTACCGCCGACATTCGAGATGACCTGTTTCACCATGTCCTGTCCCTGGCGATGCGGTTTTTCGATCGCACCCCCGTCGGCAAAATGATCACCCGTCTCACCAGCGATGTCGAAGCCCTGGGGGATGTGTTTTCGACTGGGGCGATCGGCATTCTGGGGGATCTGTTTTCGATTCTGGTGATCTCGGTTTTGATGTTCTGGCGACAGTGGCAACTGGCCCTGTTGTTGATCGTCATGCTGATACCCGTGACGGCCCTGATTATTTACTTCCAGCAGCAGTTCCGCAAGGCCAACTACCGGGCCAGGGAAGAACTCTCTACCTTAAACTCGATGCTGCAAGAAAATATCGTTGGCATCGGGGTGGTACAGTTGTTTCGTCGCGAAGACTTTAACGCCGATCTGTTTCGCACGATCAACCGGCGTTACATCAAAGAAGTCGATCGCACCATCTTCCATGACTCCGCCATCTCCGCCACCTTAGAGTGGATTTCCTTAGTGGCGATCGCCGGGGTGCTGTGGTTAGGAGGTCTGTTGATTTTGGGCAAGGCTCTCAGCCTGGGGCAATTGTCGGAGTTTATTTTGTTTGCCCAGCGATTGTTTGACCCTCTGCGCCAGTTTGCCGAAAAATTTACCTCGATTCAGGCCGGGTTGACGGCGGTAGAACGGGTCAGCGATGTCATGAACGAGCCGATCGAGATCCGTGACCCGGAGGTACCCAAAGCCCTGCAAGACAGTCTGGATCATCCCACGGGCGAGATTCGGTTTGACCATGTCTGGTTTTCCTACAAGCCCGATGAGTATGTCTTGCAAGATCTGCATTTCACGATTCGTCCCGGGGAGAAGGTGGCCCTGGTCGGGCCAACGGGGGCCGGAAAAAGTTCAATTATTCGCCTGCTGAGTCGGCTTTACGAAGCTACCCAGGGCCAGATTTTAGTCGATGGCATCAACATTCGCGACCTGCCTCAGACCGAGTTGCGGCGGCATGTGGGGGTGATCTTGCAGGATGGGTTTGTGTTTGCCGGAGATGTTAAGAGCAATATCACCCTGGGCGAAAACTATTCTCTCAGCGAAATTCAGAGCGCCGCCCGCCGCACCAATGTCGATCACTTTATTGAACAACTACCCCAGGGCTACGACACCCTGTTACGGGAACGGGGTACCAACCTGTCCAGTGGGCAAAAACAACTGCTGGCCTTTGCCCGGGCGGCCATCCGCAATCCTCGTATTCTGGTGTTAGACGAGGCTACCGCCAGTCTGGATGTGGGCACCGAAGCCCTGATTCAAGAAGCCCTCGATCGCCTGTTAGAAAACCGTACCGCGATCATCATTGCCCACCGTCTCTCTACCATTCGCAACTGCGATCGCATCCTGGTCTTAAAGCGGGGCCAACTGGTAGAGTCTGGTAGCCACGAAGAACTCCTGGCCCAGGGTGGGCTCTACGCCAGTCTGTATCAGCTCCAGATGTTAGAGAGCTAGAGATGACAAATTAAAACCAAATTTTTAATTTTTGCAAGCGTGGCGGAGCCACGCTTGCAAAAATTAAGTCCTGGGTTTTGTTAAATGCCCGATACCAGGGGAATCCCTAATTGGTAAACAGCACCGAACTGGCATCACAGCTAAACCGTCCACTCACCGGATCGACAAAGATTCCCGGCGGCTGGGTGGTAGGTTGCAGAGACGCACAGGAATAGAGATTGCCACTGGCGACCTGGGCGGTATAACTTCTTAAGTCTGCAGACTTGGGAGTGGCCGTAATCCAGATTAAATTGGGGGCTCTGGTGATCACCTGATACCGGTAGTCAATATCTTCTTCATAAAGCCCCGGATCGATCTGAGACAGCTTTGTAGCGTAGGCTCCTGCCCGATCAAAGTAGTAGCGCTGGGCAAACATTACCGCAAGTAAATAGCCCCTGGCCGATCGCTCCCGTAGCTCCAGGCTGGGTAATTGTTCCTGCACTACATTCACATCTTCTGGTAACTCCGTGGCGTTAGAAACCTTGCGGTAGGTCAGGGCCATATTGGCCTGTACCTGGGTCGGACGCACCGGGCTACCCACTCCTACCATGGAGCGTTGGAGTATTAAAGTTTTCCGGTCTGGAATCGCAAAGGCACCCTGAATCCAGTCTTGTGGATCGGCCCCTACCAGGTCAATATGCATGGGGATATGGTCGGGCTTGATCCAGTATCGTCCCTTTTTTGCCCTGCCATCGCTGATGGCAATTAAGGAACGATCGGCGGCAAAAATTAGTATATCGCTGGAATTCCGAATACTCTCTTCCTTCGTGGTCAGTTGCCAGCGTCCAGTCAAAATTTGAGGAACCTGTTCTGGGGCTGGGGGAACCTGAATTTCAGGAGCCGTACAACTTCCTGCCCCAACCAGCACCAGTCCACTGATCAGAGCGATGCCAGCTCGAACCCCGGCCTTAAGCGTTGGGAATCGGGTGAGAAGACCGGATGGCTTTGTGTGTGGGAGCTGTAAAAATTTCTTCTTGGGCATAGCAAATTGAAATCGTGTCAGCTCCTACCACAACCCAGGCATACCAGCGGAGTTCATTCAGTTCATTCAGTAGTTGGTCAACAATCCAGGGTTCCGGGCAGTGGATGTTGAGGTTATTGTTGCTATCGAGAAAAATAAAGCAAAGAGCCAGACTATCCAGAAAAAAGGAGCGTAACCGTTCTAGCCGATGCTTTTCAAGAATAAACAGGTCATTAGCATTTAGATCTGGCAACATATATAGGATCTCCAGAAGAAGATGTCATGATTAAACTCGATAGGGAGGATTCTCCCTACGGTGATCCCTGGGATTATTCCATCAAGGCGATCGATCTATCTGAGGGGATTTGCGGATAGTGACCCTACCAATACCTGGCCTGCCTTCAGTTCAACTCCCGGTTTGCCGGGGCCGATCCCTATCCCAAGCTGATTCTGCGTTTGTGAAGGAATATTACTGTGACTCAGCCCCGTATTCTTTGTCTCGGCGAGGTACTGTACGACTTTCTGGCAGACCAACCGGGGCTGTCCTTAGAGCAGGTAAAATCCTGGACTCCCTATCCCGGTGGTGCCCCTGCTAACGTGGCCTGTGGCCTGGTCAAACTGGGTACTCCCAGTGGGTTTATTGGCTGCATCGGGCAGGATGACCTGGGCGACGGGTTAGTGAAGTTATTGCAAACTACGGAGGTAAATACGCAGGGGGTACAGCGCCATCCCAGCGCCCCCACCCGATCGGTCTATGTGACCCGTTCTACCTCTGGCGAGCGCCACTTTGCCGGATTTGGCGATCACGATACGGCGGCCTTTGCTGATACCCACCTGCAGGCCGATCGGTTGCCGGTGGTGCTGTTTGAAAAGGCAGAATTTCTCGTGCTGGGCACCTTAGAACTGGCCTACCCCGAGAGTCGAGCGGCGATCGAGCAGGCCCTCGATCTGGCGGATCAGTACTACGTCAAGGTTCTGATGGATGTGAACTGGCGACCGGTGTTCTGGCAAGATCCGGCGATCGCGCCGGCCCTGATTCACGACCTGCTATCCCGGGTAGATTTTCTCAAACTTTCTGAAGAAGAGGCGGAATGGTTGTTTCAGACCACCGATCCCGGGGTGATCGCCCATCGCCTCGAAACCCTGGAAGGAGTCGTGGTCACCGCCGGGGAAAAGGGCTGTGCTTACTACCTGGGGGGCAATGAGGGCAAACTCCCGGCTCTGCCCGTGGAAGTGGAAGACACCACGGGAGCGGGAGATAGTTTTGTGGCCGGTCTGTTACACCAGTTTTGTAGTCATGGCATCAAGGCTCTGAGTGATCCGGCCATTGCGGCTCAGGTGGTGCAGTATGCCTCGGCCATGGGAGCCTTGACGACAACCCGGGCCGGGGCGATCGCGGCCCAACCCACCGCCGCCGAAGTTGAAGCCTTTCTTTACTTACAGCAGCAGCCCGGTTAGGCGCACCATTAAGGATCGAGAGTTTAATAAACCCCAGAACTTAATTTTTGAAAGCACGGCTCCGCCATGCTTTCAAAAATTAAAAATTTGGTTTTAATTAATTTGTGCTCCTAAGTTCCCTTACTTTAAATGGCACCCCTTTACTTATGCCTACGGAAATTGAGCGCAAGTTCTTAGTCACCGGTGACACCTGGCGATCGCTGGCTACCGGAGTCCGCTATAGTCAGGGCTATATCACCGCCAACCCCAGTCGCACCGTGCGAGTACGGGTGATGGGCGAGCAGGCCTACCTGACCATCAAGGGAGCAACCAGGGGCATCAGTCGGGCTGAGTATGAGTATGCCATTCCCGTGAGTGATGCCCTGGAAATACTCCAGACCCTCTGTGACCCACCACTGATCGAAAAAACCCGCTACCGGATTGCCCTGGCAGGCCTGGTCTGGGAGGTGGATGAGTTTGCCGGTGAAAACCAGGGATTGATCATGGCAGAAGTCGAATTGCAGGATGCCAACCAGGCGATCGACCTGCCCGATTGGATTGGCTTAGAAGTCTCCGACGATCCCCGCTACTACAACTCCAATCTGGCCAAACATCCCTTCCGCCGGTGGGGCCAACAACCCCCCTAATCGGAAGCCCCAAAGTCTAAAATCTGGCTGGGTTGTTCCAGCAGGTCCATATCACCCAGGAGATTGGCTGCCACCAGGCGAGCCACCCGGTTGCTGGCCCAGTAGCGGCTGTGGTCAGACACCAGACCCAGGGCCATAGCCACATCCCCAATATTTTGTTTCAGAAAGTTGCGCTCTCCCAGGTAGTGATCCTGCATGTAGAGTTGACTGTCCTGCAGGTCGAGGCTGGCTCCCATGGGGTAGGCAAAAATATCGGAGGCATGAATGATATTGACCCAGCGCAGGGGAGCCCCCCGGTAGCGACTGGCAAAGGTTTTGACGGTTTGTTGATCAATATCTAGCAGGCGATTAAAAAACAGCAGGGGCGACCCCATAGTTGTGATACTGCGTAACTTCACCTTGCGGCCTTCACCGGGGGTTCCCAGCCCTTTAATCCGATGGCGCACATAAAAGGCCGGGTCGCTGGGGTCAAACTTGCTGGAGAACAAAATATCCCAGAGAATCACACAACCGAGGGAATGGGCCACAATATGCAGGTCTTCCTCAAACGGCACTTCCGTCAAAAAGTTGAGAAACTGCAGGGCGATCGTGCGCCTTACTTCCCGGCCCTGACGGCTATTCAGATAATTGAAAATATCGTTGAAGAACCCGGAAACTAACTGCTCCCGCCGCTGACGGTAGTGAAAGACCTCTTCGATATCAATCTCTGGATGCTGCCAGCGAAAGGTTTCCAGGTCTTGTTGTACCCAGTCCCAGAGTTCTGTGGTACTGCCCAGAAGGTCACCCCAAAAGCTGGAATAAAACTCGGGACTGGTCAACCCTCGATCGCTAAAGGATTGAATCAGACGGGCCCGCAGAACATCGGCGTATCCTGGTTGGCGTACCGAGGCCCCATGCATAAACCAGACGAGCATTCCCTCACTTCCCTATGATTCGTTGCTACCTGATGGGAGGATACAGGATGGAGCCGCAAATGGGTTCAACCCTTTGACTGTATAAATCAGAAAGCGGGCCGGAATTTTCACCACGTCGATCGCGTGGTAACGCTGGGACACATTGATACCAAGCCCAGACTTAACGGCATACAGGAAGTAAAGACAAAGGCTGAGGGCAAAGATTTGCTGGAATCGTTTCATCGCTGGTAGCCACTGACTTTGTTCAACGTTCTAACTAAATTGTAGGAGGCGAATTTAGAGCGCCGGTTGAGCCAGATCACTCGTTGAATTCTGCCCATCGACGGAAACCACCCGAGGTGGCAGGGGCTAAAACGTCTAGATCCGAACCTCTGACGCTATACTGAAGACGCTGGTATACAGTATTTCTACTCAAAATTTTTACTCCAACCGTTTAGTTCAACATGCAGCCCACTGACCCCAATAAGTTCACTGACAAAGCATGGGAAGCGATCGTTCAGGCACAGGATGTAGTTCGGCGTTACAAGCAACAGCAGCTTGAAGTCGAACATTTGATGATCACCCTGCTAGAACAGGAAGATGGGTTAGCCAGCAAGATTTTCACCAAGGCCGGGGTTGATGTCACCCGATTGGCCCAACAACTGGATGACTTCACCCGTCGTCAGCCCAAGGTGGCCAATAGTGACCAGCTCTACCTGGGGCGCAACCTGGATGTCATGCTCGATCGGGCAGAAGAAGCCCGCCAGAGCTACCAGGATGGGTTTATTTCCGTCGAACATTTTCTCCATGGGTTTGCCGTCGATGCCCGTCTGGGAATGCGACTGCTGCGGGGGTTCGGGGTCGAACCCAAGAAGATGGATGGCGTGATTAAGGAACTGCGGGGTAGCCAGAAGGTGACCGATCAAAACCCCGAGTCTCGCTATGCCGCTCTAGAAAAGTATGGCCGAGATCTGACGGAACAGGCCAAAGCCGGTAAGACCGATCCGGTGATCGGGCGGGATGAAGAAATTCGCCGGGTGGTGCAGGTACTCTCCCGCCGCACCAAAAACAATCCGGTTTTAATTGGTGAACCGGGGGTGGGCAAAACAGCGATCGCCGAAGGGTTGGCCCAACGCATCGTCAACGGAGATGTGCCCGAATCCCTCAAAAACCGGCGGCTGATCACCCTCGACATGGGTTCCCTGATTGCCGGGGCCAAGTACCGGGGCGACTTTGAAGACCGGTTGCGATCGGTGCTGAAGGAAGTGATTAACTCCGATGGCCAGATTGTCCTGTTCATTGATGAACTCCATACCGTGATTGGTACCGGTTCTACCCAGGGAGCGATGGATGCTGGTAATCTCCTGAAACCCATGCTGGCCCGGGGGGAGCTGCGTTGCATTGGGGCCACTACCCTGGATGAATACCGCAAGTACATCGAAAAGGATGCCGCCCTAGAACGACGCTTTCAGCAGGTGTTTGTCGATCAACCCACCGTAGAAGACACGATTTCGATTTTGCGTGGCTTAAAAGAACGCTACGAAGTCCACCATGGGGTAAAAATTACCGACTCGGCCCTGGTGGCCGCCGCTACCCTGTCGTCCCGCTATATCTCCGATCGCTTCCTGCCTGACAAGGCGATCGATCTGGTAGATGAGGCCGCCGCTAAACTGAAGATGGAGATCACCTCCAAACCCGTAGAGTTAGAGGCGATCGACCGTCGCCTGATGCAGCTAGAGATGGAAAAGCTGTCCCTCCAGGGCGAAGACCAGGTGGGGATGCTGAGCGCCAATCGGGCTTCTAAGGAACGTCTCAGCCGGATTGAGCAGGAGATTTCCGAACTCTCAGCCAAACAGGCCAGTCTCGACTCCCAGTGGCAGGGAGAAAAGCAAGTTCTCGATAAGATCAAGCACTTAAAAGAAGAAGAAGACCAGCTGCGGGTACAGATTGAGCAGGCAGAACGGGCCTACGACCTGAATACGGCGGCTCAGCTGAAGTACGGCAAGTTAGAAGCGGTGCAGCGCGATCGGGAAGCCCAGGAAGCTCGTCTGTTAGAGATTCAGGCCCGGGGTTCAGCTCTCCTGCGGGAGCAGGTGACCGAATCGGATATTGCTGAGATTGTGGCCCGCTGGACAGGCATCCCCGTGAATCGGTTGCTGGAGTCAGAGCGGCAGAAATTGCTGCAACTGGAAAAACACCTGCACCAGCGGGTCGTCGGGCAGGAAGAAGCCGTAGAAGCCGTATCCGCTGCCATTCGGCGGGCCAGGGCCGGGATGAAAGACCTGGGACGACCGATCGGTTCCTTTCTGTTTATGGGGCCAACGGGGGTGGGTAAAACCGAACTGGCCCGGGCTCTGGCCGAATTTTTGTTTGACTCAGACGATGCCCTGGTGCGGATCGATATGTCTGAGTACATGGAAAAGCATTCTGTGGCTCGTTTGGTCGGGGCTCCCCCCGGCTATGTCGGTTACGAAGAGGGGGGGCAACTGACGGAAGCGGTGCGGCGCAAGCCCTACTCAGTGGTGCTGCTGGATGAAGTAGAAAAAGCCCACCCGGATGTGTTTAACATTCTGCTGCAGGTTTTAGATGATGGCCGGATCACCGATTCCCAGGGTCGCACCGTCGATTTTCGCAATACGGTCATCGTCATGACCAGCAACATTGGCAGCGACCATATTCTGGATGTGTCTGGGGATGATGCCCGCTACGAAGAGATGCGAAAGCGGGTGATGGATGCCCTGCGGAAACATTTCCGGCCTGAGTTTCTCAACCGGGTGGATGATCTGATCCTGTTCCATACCCTGGGCCGGGAAGAACTGAGTGCGATCGTTGGTCTGCAACTGAAGCGAATTCAGACCATGCTCTCCGATCAAAAGATCGCCTTAGAAATTACCGCCGCCGCCCAGAGCCATATTGCCGATGCCGGCTACGATCCGACCTACGGAGCCCGTCCGCTAAAGCGGGCGATTCAGAGACAATTACAAAACCCGATCGCCACCAAGATCCTAGAAAACACCTTTACAGAAGGCGACACAATTTTGATCGATTGTGTCGAGGGCAGTCTGGTGTTTACCAAACGGGCGATTGTCCCTTCCAGTCAACCAGCTCTGGCCTGAGGCCTGCTTACTGCGGTTGGGGAGTGCTCTACATTAAAACCAAATTTTTGATAGTTGCCAGCGCGATTCAGCCGCGCTGGTAACTATCGGGTTTCGGGCTTGATTAAATTCACGTTCGCCATAGAGGCTTAGGGCAGTTGATTCAGCCAGCCAGCCACATCGATCGCCAGGGCCTGACCCAACCGCAGGAGCAACCGAATCGCCTCCAAAGAGAGAAGTTCCTGGGAGGGGGCAATGGTGGTCTGACGGTTCAACCAGTACTGACACTGGGGGATAATCCAGCTATGTAAGCGCTGGAAGTAAAGTTCCTGGGTTTGAGCCAGGGAGAGTTGTAGCCCGACGGTATGGGCCAGGGCCAGCAGGCGCTCCACCCGCTGAATTTCGGCCTCGGCGGTTTTGCCATTGAAATTGTTTAACAGGCTGTAGAGCGATCGCAGGAGCAACCGTTCCAGTACCTGACGGGCCTCCGGCTGATCCAGTCGGCAGTGGAGTTGGGACGCTTCTGTGGCGATCGCCTCCAGTTGGGTCAGGTGCCCCCATCCAAAGGTCTGGGGATCGGAGGCAACCTCGCTCCATTCCTGTTCCAGCGATCGCAGGGCCACCAGTAAGCGATGGCTCAGGGCCACTTCCGCCGCTACTTGCAGTTCCTGGGGCACCGCCAGTTCATCCCGGTGGAAGGCCATCAGCACCCCGTAGTTATCCCGGTAGACCTGGGTATAGAGCTGATCCAGACGGGTCAGGGTTTCCTGGGTGAGCAGGCGCATAATCCGGTGTCGTTCTTCGGCAAACAGGCTTTGCAGGCTGTAGGATTGACTGCCAAATATCTGGTTCATCGCCAGAATGGTCTGGGCCGCACTGGCCTGCTTAAAGGCCTCAAACAATCGTTCCTTCATGTCGCTGTAGTCCCGTCGGCCAGAGAAGGGCTGGATGCAACAGTGGAAATCCCAGCCCCCCAGGTGCAGCACTGCAAAGACGAAGTGCTTGCTCTCCCGGGTGATCTCCGAGGTCAGTTGCAGTTGGCCCACGGCCAGCGTCAGAGACCCCAGACTATGGAGTTGATAGTCTAACTGGTGGGCAATGTAGCAGTAGAGGGGCTGTTCCTTGGCGTAGGTGGTGAACAGGGAGCTGATTCCATAATGGGCGGCTACCTGCTCCAGGCTGATCTGGCTGGGTTTCACCAGCTGGCGGTAAACCTCCGTGCCCTGCTTGAAGCAGTCCACATTACTGGGAGCCTGACCCAACCGTTTGACAAAGGCTTTTTCCAGTTGTACCCCGGTGACATCGCCGGCCAATTCTAAGGCCCGGGCGGCGTAGCGCAAAATCTGCACCCCTTCCGGTCGCGACAGTTCTTCAAAAAACCAGCCGCAACTGGTATACATCAGCAGAGCATGGCGCTGCATTTCCAGTAGGCGCAGGGCATCTACCCGCTCTGCCGAGGTCAACTTATGGGTCTGGTGATGGGCCAAAAACCGATTCAGGTTACCGAGGGAGCGATCGCGGACTACCTGAATATATTCATCCCGGGCTAACCAGGGGTCGTTAAACAGTTTTTTGCCCGCTTCCTCGTAGACCTTGATCAACTGATCCCGTAGCCAGTCCAGGGCATCCCGCAGGGGCCGCCGCCACTTCTGGTTCCACAGCCCACCTCCGCCACAGCCGCAGTCTTCCTGCCAGCGATCGACCCCATGGGCGCAGCTCCAGGCCGTTACGGGTTTCAGTTCGACTTCCCAGGTCGGAGGGTTGAGGGAGAGATAATGGGCAAAGTTGGTCACCGTCCAGCCCCGGTTGGCAAATTCCTGGGCAAAGGCGTAGGCCAGACATTTTTCGGTGCCACCCTTGTGATGACCAAAGGTTTCTCCATCTGTTGCCACGGCAATTAACTGAGACTGCCGGTGATCCCCCCGCACCGCCTGGCCCAACCGTCCGGCCAGATTGTGGGAACTGCTGAGGGCGCTGTCAAAGCCCATATCCCGGGAAATCGGCCCATCGTAAAAGAAAATATCGATGTAAGCCTCCGCCGCTTCACCCTTGAGAAAACAGCGGTAAGGCCGGGTGGGATCGATCTGGCTCCCCCCGACTTCTAACCACTGGGTGACGGGCTGGTCATCGCTGGGCAGGGGGCGGCAGCGTTGGGCCTGGGAAGGAGCCAGCACAATAAATTTGATCCCCTCGCTGGCCAGGGCTTCCAGGGTGGCATAATCTACCGCCGTTTCCGCCAGCCACATCCCTTCCGGATCTCGGCCAAACCGTGAACGAAAATCTTCCTTACCCCAGCGAATCTGGGTCAGCTTATCCCGCTGGTTGGCCAGGGGCATGATGATGTGGTTGTAGACCTGGGCAATGGCGTTGCCATGACCGTTCAGGCGGGCGGCACTCTTGCGATCAGCCTCTAAAATGCGCTGATAAGTCTCTACATCATGGCGTTCCAGCCAGCTCATCAGGGTTGCCCCGATGTTGAAGCTGAGGTACTCGTAGTTGTTAATGATCCCAATCACATTGCCCTGCTCATTCATCACCCGGGCAAAGGCATTGGGGCGATAACACTCGTAATGGATGCGTTCATTCCAGTTGTGGAACGGCGCGGCACTGGGCTGGCGCTCAATCGCATCCAGGTAGGGGTTTTCCCGGGGGGGTTGGTAGAAATGACCATGCACCGTGACGTAAACTCCCTGAGCCACCCGCAGGGGATCATTGGCTACAGCGGGATCAAGGGCCGCTTCCTGGCCGGGATCGTAACCACGGCTGGCGCTAACTTCAGGGGCGATCGGGCTGGGAGCGGCGGATGGCTTGAACCGGCGAGAAGAATGGGAAGAACTCATGGGAGGAGGAGATAAGGATTTCAGGAAAACAACACCAGCCCGTCAACTGTAAGTAGACGACCTGGAAATACAGGAATTAAAAATGCTTAAAAAGCTGGTAAGCGGATCAATCGCGATAATTTCAACCTGGCAATAGCCATCCTGGAAAAACAACAGAAACCTGCTGCGTCAGTCTAAAGCAGCGTTCCGATCGGTAGTCTTCTAAGTTAGGACTGAATTGCCTCGGACAGTGGGATCGGATAGTCTGCGTCAGTCTGTTTTGCTTCGTCAATGTAACGGATTCATTTTAGGGGAGAAATCTAGCTGTAAGACTAGAAAAACGGGGATCATACCTGTCTCAGGTCAGAGTTAAAGCGCCCTTAGATGGGAGACTGACAAATCCCAGGGGTAACAGAGATTGAGATTCACTAAACCGGAGGCAGGGACCAGAAAATTCTCTGCAACATAACTGATTCAACCGCAAAGTCCAAACAAAATTAATAGGAAATTAAGGGATCACAACAAGACTTTGCGAATTGGCCGTATTTTGAAATGTTTTGTTACCCAGGGTTACTGGTTGAATCGTCGCCGGTCAGGCGGCTGCGATCGCCCCAGTGTAACTGGCTCGATTACGGCGATTGCGCCTACAATAGGGCGAAAACCGACAGTGGTTGGGCGATTTTTTTTGTTAATTTGGGGTTATTGCTGAGAGGAGGGTAAACAATGGCTGCAACTGACTTCAAAGATTACTACACAATCCTGGGGGTCAGTAAAACGGCGGATGCTGACACGATTAAAAAAGCATTCCGTAAGTTAGCCCGCAAGTATCACCCTGATATGAACCCCGGGGATAAGGTGGCCGAGGCCAAGTTTAAGGAAGTAAACGAAGCCTACGAAGTGCTGTCTGATCCAGATAAACGCCGTAAGTACGACCAGTTTGGCCAGTACTGGAAGCAGGCAGACAACATGGGGCCAACCCCAGGCGGGCGATCGCCCTTCACCAACCCTAACGTAGACTTTGACAATTTTGAATTTGGCCAGTATCGCAACTTTGAAGAGTTTATCAATGAGTTGTTGGGCCGCATGGGCAACGAAGGCAACCCCTATGGCCGCACCAGCCAGACCGGTTACCGTACCTCTCCTCGTCCCGGTGGGTTTGAAACTCCCGGGGTCGATATGGGAACCGCCGGCCTGGACAGCGAGGCAACCATCACCCTGAATTTGTCAGAAGCCTTCCATGGGGTGCAGAAGCGGCTGATGTTGGGTAACGAAGAATTTGAGGTGCGGATCCCCCCCGGAGCCAAACCCGGTAGCCGGATTCGGGTACGGGGTAAGGGGCAGTTTAGCCCCTACTACACCAGCCAACGGGGTGACCTTTACCTGACCGTCGAAATTTCGCCCCATCCCTTCTTTCAGTTTGAAGCCGATAACCTGATCTGCGAAGTGGCGATCGCTCCCGATGAGGCGGTGCTGGGTGCCCAGGTAGAAGTACCCACCCCCGACGGCCCGGTGACGGTTAACATTCCTGCCGGCATTCGCTCCGGCCAATCTCTTCGACTGCGGGGTAAGGGATGGCGTAGCCCCAGGGGCGATCGGGGCGATCAGATGGTTAAGGTTGTGATTCTGGCCCCTAAAGAGATCAGCCAGACCGAACGAGAACTCTACGAGCGCATCCGGGCGGCCCGCAGTTTTAACCCCAGGGCCAGCTTGAAAGATATTCGCCTTTAACTGGGGCCTCCCTAAACTTCCGAGCCGTCTTTATTATTCTCTTTACCAGAAGACTGGGGCCCCTGAGTTCGATCGAGGGCCAGGCTGTCTATTTTTTGCAGGCCAGGTTATTTCCACCTCCAGGTCGTTCTCAGCGATCTCCCTGCTTCTTACCCCAATTTCTGCCAGCGGTGCCCTATCCATGGGCAGGGAGGGAGGCGGTTTTAATAATTTGCAAAACTTATTATTCAAAGTTTTTATATTGAATTTATCTATGTTGTGGTGAGGGGGCCACGGGTTTTCCTTGATACCAGGAAGGCTACAAAAATTAATAGTGCCCCTGGACGATGAAGCAACCTGATAGCTGAAAAATCCTGCTACAACAAAGTTTGGCAATTTCAGAAAAAACCATTGCCGGTAATAATTAATTTTTTTAAAAAAGCAAGATTGATACAACGATCGCAAATCTTTTCATTAGTTTGTAATCTGTATCTCTACGAAACTTTTTCAAACTTATGATAAAGTGCACTCACAACCAGGACTCATGCTTCCGGCCATTGCTCTCTCACCTGTAATTTTTTTTAAGAGCAACGTCAAAGGAAGCGAGGAGTTAAAAATAACTGCAAGGGCAGTTCCCTGGCGTGGGGATTGTTGTCACTTATCTTTTCCAATATTTCTGCTTTGCATTGTTTTGCTCGTTACCTTGAGTGCTTGCAGTAGTTTTATTCAGTTAGCTTCTCTGATTGATTGAAGGCTAATATTTTTTAATCAATTGCCTTTTTTTCACTGGCTTTTGTTTTCTCTGTCAGACTTAATTCCAGTCTGGAAGTAGCTTGTTTTCAATTTAGAGAATTCTGTCAGGCTCCCTCCTGGTAGGGATTGCAACCTTATCAACTTCCTTCCTTTGATTGATGAATCTAGTGGAGTAATCCTCTAATTTAAGTATGTTTCAAGTCACTAAAACAAGTAGCAATCTTTAGCTATCACTTACTTTAGTTTCGTCAACATTAGTAAAACAAACAAACAAAGCTATGTTGTTTTCAGACAGAAAGCGTCTTGCTTTAATCTCGGTTCATGGCGATCCGGCCATTGACATTGGCAAAGAAGAGGCTGGTGGTCAAAATGTTTATGTTCGTCAGGTGGGTGAAGCGCTGGCAGCTCAGGGATGGCAGGTAGATATGTTTACCCGTTGCTCTCATTCTGGTCAGCCGAGATTAGTGGAACATAGCCCCCATTGCCGCACAATTCGACTCACGGCTGGGCCAGAAGAATTCATTCCACGAGACGAATTGTTTGAATTTTTACCAGAATTTGTCCAGGCGTTTCTGGCGTTTCAAGCACAGTTAGAAGCTCCCTATGCCTTAGTTCATACTAATTATTGGCTGTCGTCCTGGGTAGGAATGGAGTTGAAAAAGCATCAACCGCTGCGTCAGGTGCATACCTATCACTCCCTCGGGGCAGTCAAGTATAAGTCAGTTTCTACGATTCCCTTGATTGCCAAGACCCGTCTTGGGGTAGAAAAGATCTGTCTGGAAACCGCCGATCGAATTGTCGCCACCAGTCCCCAGGAGCAGGAACACATGCGTTCCCTGGTTTCTGCCTACGGCAATATCGACATCATCCCCTGTGGTACGAATATTGACCATTTTGGTTCCGTCGATCGGGCCGAAGCCCGCGAAAGCCTGGGTATTGCTCCCGATGAGAAGTTGATTCTATACGTTGGCCGTTTTGATCCACGCAAAGGCATTGAAACCCTGGTAAGGGCTGTTCATGCTACCGAGGCCCGGGCAACCAGTAAGGTGAAGCTGATCGTTGGCGGGGGAAGTCGTCCCGGCCAGAGTGATGGTCGGGAGCGGGAGCGAATTGAGGCGATCGTGGCAGAACTGGGCTTAGAAGCGATCACTCAATTCCCCGGGCAACTCAGTCCGACGGTGCTGCCAACCTACTATGCCGCCGCCGATGTGAGTGTGGTTCCGAGTCACTATGAGCCCTTTGGCCTGGTGGCGATCGAAGCGATGGCCTGCGGTACCCCCGTGATTGCCAGTGATGTCGGTGGGTTGCAGTTTACGGTGGTTCCCGAAGAAACCGGATTGCTGGCTCCTCCCAAGGATGACAAAGCCTTTGCGGCGGCCCTCGATCGAATTCTCAGCAACCCTGACTGGCGAAATCAACTGGGCGTAGCAGCCAGAAAGCGGGTGGAAGCCAAATTTAGCTGGCAAGGGGTAGCGACGCAACTGGGACAGCTCTATACCGAGTTGCTGGCCCAACCGATCGAGAAGCCCGCCGCTAAACCGGAACTGGCTTCCGTCAGTGCTTAAACTCGGGTGGATGTTTGACTGCCGTAGGGCGATTCCAGGGATAGCTCTACGGCAGAGTCCCAGGGTGGGAAAGATCCAGTCCGGGTTTACCCTAATCCCGATGAAAATTCGGCATCATAGAAAGGAATTCTCCCCTCTGGTTTACCCACCCTATGCCAGACTTTCACATCCAAGCCCCGTTCGAGCCAATGGGCGACCAGCCCTCGGCGATTCAAGGCCTGACTGCCAGTTTGCGATCGCAGCACCGTTATCAGACCCTCCAGGGAGCCACCGGCACCGGCAAAACCCATACGATCGCCCGGGTGATTGACCAGATCGGCAAACCTACCCTGGTTCTGGCCCACAACAAAACCCTGGCGGCCCAGTTGTGCAACGAGTTACGAGAATTCTTCCCCGATAACGCGGTCGAATATTTCATCAGTTACTACGATTACTACCAGCCAGAAGCCTATATCCCGGTCAGCGATACCTACATCGAGAAAACCGCCTCGATCAACGATGAGATCGATATGCTGCGCCACTCGGCTACCCGATCGCTGTTTGAGCGGCGGGATGTGATTGTTGTGGCCTCGATCAGCTGTATTTATGGTCTGGGGATTCCGTCAGAGTATTTGAATGCTTCCATTCCCCTGCGGGTCGGGGCAGAAATGGATCCCCGCCAGATCATTCGGGACCTGGTATCGGTGCAGTATACCCGCAACGACCTGGACCTGGGGCGGGGCAAATTCCGGGTCAAGGGCGATGTGCTGGAAATTGGCCCGGCCTACGAAGACCGGATCATTCGGGTGGAATTTTTTGGGGACGAGATCGATGCCATCCGCTACGTTGACCCGGTCACCGGAGCCACCATGCAGAGCATGGAAGGGGTAAATATTTATCCGGCCCGGCACTTTGTCACTCCCGAAGATCGGCTGCAGGCGGCCTGTGATGCGATCGAGCAGGAGTTGAAAGAACGCCTGGTAGAGCTGGAAACCGAGGGCAAATTGCTGGAAGCCCAACGCCTGGAACAGCGCACTCGCTACGACCTGGAAGTGCTGCGGGAAGTTGGTTTCTGTAATGGGGTAGAAAACTACTCCCGCCATCTGGCGGGCCGTCTGGCCGGGGCCCCTCCCGAATGCTTGATTGATTACTTCCCCAAAGACTGGTTACTGGTGATCGATGAGTCCCATGTCACGATTCCCCAAATTCGCGGCATGTACAACGGAGACCAGGCCCGCAAAAAGGTGTTGATTGACCATGGCTTTCGCCTGCCCAGCGCCGCCGATAACCGTCCCCTGAAAGCCGAAGAATTCTGGGACAAGGTGAACCAGTGCATTTTTGTTTCCGCCACTCCCGGAGATTGGGAACTGGAAATTTCCGAAGGGAATGTAGTAGAACAGGTGATCCGCCCCACGGGAGTGCTGGATCCAGAAATTTTTGTCCGGCCCACTACTGGCCAGGTCGATGACCTGCTGGGGGAAATTCAGGAGCGGGTGAAGCGCCAGGAGCGCACTCTGGTGACCACCCTGACCAAACGCATGGCCGAAGACCTGACCGAGTATTTTCAGGAACGGGGAGTCCGGGTACGCTACCTGCACTCTGAAATCAATTCGATCGAACGGATCGAGATCCTGCAGGATTTGCGGGAAGGCACCTTCGATGTCCTGATTGGGGTGAACCTGCTGCGGGAGGGCTTAGACCTGCCAGAGGTGTCCTTAGTGGCCATTCTCGATGCCGATAAAGAAGGATTTCTGCGGGCCGAGCGCTCCCTGATCCAGACGATCGGTCGGGCCGCCCGCCATGTCCGGGGGCAGGCCATTCTGTACGCCGAAAATCTGACCGATAGTATGGCCAGAGCGATCAGTGAAACCGAACGTCGTCGCTCCATTCAACAGGCTTACAATGAGCAGCACGGAATTGTCCCCACGCCGATCGTCAAGCGTTCCAGCAACTCGATTCTCTCCTTCCTGGAGGTTTCCCGGCGGTTAAATGCCCAGGAACTGGATCAGGCCTACGAGCATTCCCACGACCTGCCCTTAGAAAATATTCCAGAGCTGATCACCCAGCTGGAAGCCCAGATGAAAGAGGCAGCGAAAAAGCTGGAATTCGAGGAGGCCGCCAAATTCCGCGATCGCATCAAGCACCTGCGGGACAAACTGCTGGGTCGTTAGGATCATGAATTGAATAAAACCCAGAACTTAATTTTTGATGCCGGTGGTGGCAATCCCCCGGATAAACTGCCGCTGGCCGAAGAGAAATAGCACTACCACAGGCAGGGTGGCAATCACAACTGCGGCCATCAGCAGCGACCAGCTGTTGGTAAATTGCTCCTGAAAAGCGGCCAGGGCCAGCTGCACAGTACGGAGTTCCGGGCGGGTGGTAAACACCAGGGGCTTAAACAGATCATTCCATTCGCCGATAAAGGTAAATAAAAACAGAGTCACCAGGGCCGGACGGGCCAGGGGCAGCATCACCCGCCAGAGGATCTGCCAGCGATCGGCCCCATCCAGGGCAGCGGCTTCTTCCAGTTCCGGCGGAATGGTCTGAAAAAACTGAGCCATCAAAAAGATGCCAAACCCATTCACCGCCGTCGGTAGAATCAGCGCGCCATAGGTATTGATCAGGTGGCCCCATTTCAAGACCAGAAAGATCGGAATCACCAGCATTTGAAACGGAATCACCAGGGTTGCCAGAATCACCATTAAGATCGCCTGTCTGCCTCTAAATCGCAGGCGGGCCAGGGCGTAACCGGCCAGGGCAGAGGTGAAAATTTGCAGCCCGGTAACGGCCAGAGCCACCAGGGTGGAATTGGCAAAAGCCAGTAAAAACCCGCCCTGTAACCAGGCCCGCTGGTAATTTTCCAGGGTCCAGCCGGAGTTGCCCGGAGGAGCGGCCGGATTGGTCAGGGAGGTGACTACAACCACTCCCAGGGGCAGCATCACTAGCCCAGCACCTAAAATCAGTAACACCAGATTCAGGCTGGTCAGCCAGGTTAACCCGAGGGGTCGATCGCCCCGGTTTTGCATCGAAATATCCACAGCCACGGCCAGTTATAACGGAACTATCTGGGGCAATTGTAGTCAAGAAAGGCGGCGAAATCTGGCGTTAACTGCTTGTTAAACTATCATTTCATTAAAAACAATTGGATCTTACGATAGGTCGTCAATCCTTTGCGGTAACGAGCTAAAGTGATAACAAGCACGAATTTAAACCGTTCGTAACGTTCAACCCTTAATTCTTTACTTATCGTCCTGATGCCGATCTCCGTGTCGGCCTGTATCCCTGAGGAGACAATAAACCTATGCCGCAGCTTGAGGCTAGTCCAGTAATCGACTTTTATAGTGAAACTTACAAAGATGCCTACAGCCGGATCAACGCGATCGTGATTGAGGGCGAACAGGAGGCTAACGAAAACTACATCAAACTGGCAGAATTGCTCCCGGACAATCAAGCCGAATTGCTGGGCTTAGCCAAAATGGAGAACCGTCACAAAAAAGGGTTTGAAGCCTGTGGCCGAAACCTGAAAGTGACTCCTGATCTGGACTTTGCCCGGAAGTTTTTCGCTCCCCTCCATGAAAATTTCCAGGTCGCAGCGGCTCAGGGTAATATTGTCACCTGCCTGTTGATTCAAGCTCTGATCATCGAATGCTTTGCGATCGCTGCCTACAATATCTACATTCCCGTGGCAGATGACTTTGCTCGCAAGATCACTGAAGGGGTTGTGAAAGACGAGTACAGCCATCTCAACTTTGGTGAGAAATGGCTGCAAGAAAACTTTGAAGCGTCCAAAGCCGACCTCGAAGCTGCCAACCGACAAAATCTTCCCCTGGTCTGGCAAATGCTAAATCAGGTCGAAAATGATGCTCGTGTTCTTGGCATGGAAAAAGAGTCGCTAATTGAAGACTTTATGATCCAATACGGCGAAGCTCTAGAAAATATTGGCTTCACCACCCGGGAAATTATGCGGATGTCGGCCCTTGGTCTTTCCGCGGCCTAAATCCTGATAAAATCCGTCCCTACCAGGGAGATTTATTTTCTGGTAGGGGCGTTTTTGCCTGTTCTTGTTACTTCCGTTTACCTGAAAGATTAGTGAATGTGATGGTCAATATAATTTCTTTTAATAGTTTTCCCAAGACTTGTCAGGGCTTCTGGTAACTTTGGGTACTACTTATTCAAATGGTTTGAAGTTTGCTCATTCTTAATTCTATTTTTATCCGCCTACGTTGAGGTCTTGAAGAGCCGTCCATGTTTGGTTTAATTGGTCATCTTACTAGTCTGGAACACGCCCAATCCGTCGCTAAAGAGCTCGGCTATCCCGAATATGCCGATCAGGGGTTAGATTTCTGGTGCAGTGCCCCACCCCAAATTGTTGACACCATCAGGGTCACCAGCATTACCGGGCAGACGATCGAAGGTAAATATGTCGAATCCTGCTTTTTGCCCGAGATGTTAGCAGCCCGCCGGATCAAGGCAGCTACTCGCAAAGTTGTTAACGCCATGGCCCACGCCCAAAAGCACGGCATCAACATCACAGCGTTAGGTGGGTTTTCTTCGATTATCTTTGAAAACTTCAATCTCCAGCAGATCAAGCAGGTTCGCAACGTCATGCTAGAGTTTGAGCGGTTTACCACCGGCAATACCCATACCGCTTACATTATCTGCCGCCAGGTCGAGCAGGCTTCTCAAAAGCTGGGCATCGAGCTTTCGAAGGCTACGGTGGCCGTGTGTGGTGCTACCGGAGACATTGGCAGTGCGGTCTGTCGCTGGCTAAATACCCGTACCGATGTGGCCGAGTTGCTGTTGATTGCCCGCAATCAAGAACGACTGCAAGCTCTGCAAGACGAGTTGGGTCGGGGCAAAATTATGGAACTAACAGAAGCCCTGCCCCAGGCCGATATTATCGTCTGGGTCGCCAGTATGCCGAAGGGGGTCGAAATTGATCCGACGGTGCTGAAGCAACCCTGCCTGCTGATTGATGGCGGTTATCCCAAAAATCTTGGGACTCAAATTCAGCACCCCGGGGTTTACGTACTCAACGGTGGGATTGTAGAACATTCCCTCGACATCGAGTGGAAGATCATGAAGATCGTCAACATGGATGTCCCAGCCCGCCAGTTGTTTGCCTGCTTTGCCGAGTCGATGCTCCTCGAATTTGAGAAGTGGCACACCAACTTTTCCTGGGGCCGCAACCTGATCACCGTGGCCAAGATGGAGCAGATTGGCGAGGTTTCTGTGAAGCATGGCTTCCGTCCCCTGTTGATCTAGGTGCCGCGCAATTAGCCAGATAATAGGCGCGATCGCCTTACCAGGTTGGGTTGCCCGCTCTGTGCAGGTAGCCTGATTTTGGTGTGTTTGAGCGATCGAGGGACTGGAACAGGCTGCAACCTGTAGCAAATGTCCCCGCAGCAATCTAGAGTAGTTAATGGACTTGGCAGGAGACACTGATTTAATATGCCTACCTCAGATCGCAGAACGGTTCTGCTCGACTTTGAGAAACCTCTGGCAGAATTAGAAGCGCGAATTACTCAAATTCGAGAACTCGCCGAAGAAAATGACGTCGATGTGTCTGACCAGATCCGTCAGCTCGAGGCTCGCGCTGTGCAACTTCGCCAGGAAATTTTTAGTAGTCTGTCTCCCCTACAACGGCTTCAGGTGGCCCGTCATCCCCGCCGTCCCAGTACTCTCGACTATATTCAGGCGATTAGCGATGAGTGGATTGAGCTCCATGGTGATCGCCTCGGGTTTGATGATTCTGCCGTCGTTGGAGGAGTTGCCCGGTTGGCCGGGCGGCCGATCGTCATGCTGGGGCAGCAAAAAGGCCGGGATACCAAAGACAATATCGTGCGTAACTTTGGCATGGCTTCACCCGGGGGCTACCGCAAGGCCATCCGGTTGATGGAACATGCCGATCGGTTTGGCATGCCCATTCTCACCTTTATTGACACCCCGGCGGCCTGGCCCGGGATTGAAGCAGAAGAATTTGGCCAGGGAGAAGCCATTGCCTACAATCTGCGAGAAATGTTTCGGTTTGATGTGCCGATCGTCTGTGCCGTGATTGGGGAAGGGGGTTCCGGTGGAGCCTTAGGGATTGGAGTGGGCGATCGCCTGCTGATGTTTGAGCATGCCGTTTATAGTGTGGCTCCTCCAGAAGCCTGTGCCGCTATTCTCTGGAGAGATGCGGCCAAAGCGCCCCAGGCCGCCGAAGCCCTGAAGATGACGGCGCAGGATTTGAAAAATCTGGGCATTTTAGATGAAATTCTGCCCGAACCAATTGGCGGTGCCCATGCCGACCCCCTCAAGACTACAGAAATTTTACGGGAAGCGGTGCTTCGCCACCTGGATGAACTGACCCTGTTAACGGGTCAGCAGCGGCGAGACCTGAGGTATCAAAAATTCCGGGCGATCGGCATCTTTGGAGAACTCTCTGCCTAGTTATCGCCAGCGCTGTCTGAATTCAGGCAGCGCTTTTCGCTTGCTCAGCAAACCTTCAGTTTGAGATTTATCTCCGTCAAAGCTGAATTATGAGTGATATAATGAGCTAGCGTAATATTTATTTACATGAGGCGACGGCTGGTTTCAGGTTTAGCACTGTTGCTCAGCACTTCAGCAGCAATCCCTGACGCGCCACCCGCCAACCTCAATGGTTTTTCAGTCATTTTTGTGGTGATTTACTGATTTCGACTCAGCCTGTTTTCAGGTTCAACTTCTTCCCACCTCATGTAATTTGGCTACATCAGTAATAGGTTTGTTACTTCAATAAGCTCTAGGACATTAAGCAGCTGCATGACTTCTCAAATAAAACAGCGGGCTCTGATTACCGGAGCCAGCAGCGGAATTGGTAGGGCAACCGCCTTTGCCTTCGCTCAGGCAGGCATTGACCTGGTTTTGCTGGGGCGCAATCAGGCCAGGTTAGAGGAGGTTGCCAGCCAGGCTGGCAGCTACGGTGTTGAGGTCAAAACCTATGCCCTCGACCTGGCCCAGGTTGAGCAGGTGAAAGCTGGCATTAGCGCGATCGCGGGCGAAGCCGGGCCGATCGACATCCTGGTGAACAATGCCGGTATAGGTTACACCGGGGCTTTGATTGACACCTCCCTGGCCGATTGGCAGCAGGTAATGGCCCTGAATCTGACCAGTGTCTTTCAATGTATTCAGGGCATCCTACCAGAAATGCGGCAACGGAAACGGGGAACCATTATAAATGTGGCTTCCATCGCGGGGCATCAGGTCTTTCCTGAGTGGGGAGCCTACTGCGTCAGTAAATTTGGTCTGATAGCCCTGTCTAAAACCCTGGCCGTAGAAGAGCGGCCCCACGGGATTCGAGTTGTGACTATTTCTCCTGGTTCTGTCAATACCCCAATCTGGGATACAGAAACCGTGCAGGCTGATTTCGATCGCTCCCGCATGTTAACCCCGGAGACGGTAGCCCATTCCATTCTCCATACTGCTCTCCTGCCTGACCAGGCGGTGATTGAAGAATTGACCCTGATGCCAAATGCCGGCACTTTCTAGGAGCTTTCCTGATTAGTGCGGTGTTGTCACGGCCAGTCAACGTCCATGTCCTCTAACTTCGATTTATCATGTCTATCGCTTCTTCTAACGGCTCAAACGGTTCGCAGTCTGCTTCAACTTCAGCAGCAAAAGTACTTCAGCCCCGGCCCGATCGCAACACCCATCAAGATGGCCAGGAAGCCAAACTCAATATTCCGCCGGAAGATCTGCAGGATGAAATGATGGATGCGGTCAAAACCCTGCTGCTTGGGGTCGGGGAAGATCCAGAACGGGAAGGTCTGCTAAAAACCCCGAAACGGGTGGCAGAGGCCATGCGGTTTCTGACCAGTGGTTATCAGCAGTCCTTAGAAGAATTGGTCAACAATGCCATTTTTGATGAAGGTCATAACGAAATGGTGTTGGTGCGAGACATCAATGCTTTCAGCCTGTGCGAACACCACATGCTGCCTTTCATGGGGAAGGTTCACGTAGCCTATATTCCCAACCAGAAAGTCGTCGGACTGAGCAAACTGGCCCGGATTGTCGAGATGTATTCCCGTCGTTTGCAGGTGCAGGAACGCCTCACCCGGCAGATTGCTGAAGCGGTGCAGACAATCCTGGAACCCCAGGGGGTCGCTGTCGTGATGGAAGCAACCCACATGTGTATGGTAATGCGTGGGGTGCAGAAACCGGGTTCCTGGACTGTGACCAGTGCCATGGTAGGGGTTTTCCAGGATGACCAGAAAACCAGAGAAGAGTTCCTCAACCTGATCCGGCATCAACCAGCCTTCTGGTAATCGGTCGAGAGATATGGGTTGATCTTGCAGGGATGTCTTAATAAGACATCCCTGCAATTTTTTTAAAGTTCCTGTTAAGGCTCATCCTCCGGCAATTCCGGTTTTGGTCGGATCGCCTGATCCAGCAGTTCTTGCTTGGAGCGCTTCAACTGGTGCCACAGATCTTTAATTTCCTGGTAGGCCTCGTTGGGTGGAATTTTTCCCCCGGTTTCCAGGCCACACAGGAGGGAAACCCGCTGAGCAAACTCCTGAAGGTTGGCGTTGAAGGCCAGATGCTCAGGGGTAAATTCTCCCCGATAACGAGCCGTCGGATAAAAAAACTTATCCTTGTTAGGTTCAGATTTGCTAGGTTCAGAACTGTCAGTCACAGAGATACCCCGAAATTAATCAAGTTGAGAGCCCGGTTTGTTGATACTGAAGACCCTGACAGGCCTCGATTTCAGCCGATGATTGCTCCATTATTTTCGATTGTAAGCTGTCAATTCCGATTTCCTCTGTCTCCGGAGAGGGTTTGCCAGGAAATTTTTAGAGAAAAATGCTCTCCGAGGCCATGGCATTCGGCCACAGGTTTTGATTGCCCGAATGCCATAGCCTGAGGGATCAACCGGTTTTTGCCGTTAAGCTGCGTCCCGATCGGGTGATCGGTCGAACTGGGGTCGGCATCGGTTCAGGTTGAGTGACGATCGCGGGGCCACAGAGCAGTTCGCAGGAAATAGATTGGGCCAGCAGGCGGCGGTAGAGGTCGCTTAACCGGGCGGCCACCCCTGACCAGCTGAAGTTTTGCTGAACTCGCAGGGGCGCCTGTCGGCGTAACTTTCTGGCCCAGAGTTCATCGGACAGAACTCGAACGATCGCCGCTGCAAACGCTTCAGGGTTTTCGGGAGGAACCAGCAATCCTGTCTCTTCCGGGACGACTGTAAACTTTAAGCCGCCCACATCGGAGGCAACCACCGGAGTGCCACAGGCCATTGCCTCGATCGCCACCAGACCAAAGGGCTCATAGTGACTGGGAATAACACAGACATCCGCTGCCGTGTAGTAGAGGGGCAGTAAGTCGTGGCCAATCTGACCGGCAAAGATCGTCTGTTCAACCAGGCCAATTTCCTGCACAATCCGTTCAATCCGCTGGCGCTCCTGGCCATCGGCCTGGGTTGGATCACTACCTCCCACAATCACCAGACGCAACTTGTCAGAGGCAATTTGCCCCGATACTTTCAGATGGGTACAGGCCCGAACCAGGGTTTCAATCCCTTTGCGGGGGTCAAAGCGTCCGACGTAGAGTACCACCGTATCATCGGGGGCTAACCCCAGGGTGGCCCGGGCTTCTGCCTTGGGTAGACTGTGGAAGGTATCAACATCCGTACCACAGGGAATCACCTCAATGTAACCCTGGTGAGACAGGGTCCGCAGGCTGTCCTGCTCCTGGGGACTGGTTGCCACAATGCAATTGGCCTGTTCTAAAATCTCTGCTTCGATCGCCAGACGAGTGGCTGCAATCCCAGGATACTGCTTCATACTCTGGTACTTGACGGATCCCAGGGAGTGGTAGGTGTGTACCAGCTGAATATTGCTCTGGGCCTTGAGTTGCATACCAACCCAGGCCGACATCCAATAGTTCGTATGGATCAGGGGATAGTTCGTGCCTTCCTTACTCTGAAACTTCTGAAATGCCGCGACAAACTCCGGCATGTATTGAAACAACTCGTCCCGGGGAATAAACTCCTGGGGCCCTGCTACCAGGCGAACGGTGCGGCAGTGGGGCGAATGCTGCACAATCGTCGAGTCATCGGGGTGAGACTTACGAGTAAACATATCCACCTGCCAGCCGAGTTTAGCCAGGGCTTCACCCACCTGCCGGACATAAACATTCTGGCCACCGGCGGCTTCCTTGCCAATCTGGGCGGCCGGATCACCATGATCGGAAATCAAAGCGATCGCCTGACGTTGAGAACCAGCAGGGCGAGAAAACTTATGGGCTGCTTCCTTAGAACCGGGAGCGCCCCCTGGAGCGGTGGTCACCGGCTTGGAATTGAGATTTACCATGCTTTCACCTCATAAAAAAGGTGGATTCGTGATCCACCTGGTATTACTTGCGATCCCCAATCAGTTGGGCAGACGAAGGCAAATGCCCATTTTGAGCAAACCGGTCTGCTAAGACCTGGCGATAAACAGCTTCATAACCATCAACCATCCGATGCACACTGAAATTAGCGGTGACATGATCACGGCAGGCCTGCCGATCGATCTGATCGATCTTCGCGAGGGCGGCGATGCATTCCTCCACACTGTGGCACAAAAAGCCACTCTTACCATCGGCAATTACTTCCGGGGTCGAGCCCAGGGCCATGGCAATCACCGGGGTTCCCGCCGCCATCGACTCGGCCATCACCAGGCCAAAGGGTTCCCGCCAGGTGATCGGGAAGAGGGTGGCTACCGCCCCACCCATCAAGGCATTTTTCTGGACATGGTTGGCTTCGCCCAGGTATTGAATCTGTTCTCCGTCGATGTGGGGTTTTAGCTCCTGCTCGTAAAACTCCCGATCGACCACATCAATCTTGCCTGCCAGTTTCAGTTGCCAGCCCGTCCGTTTGGCAATTTCGATCGCCAGGTGAGGGCCTTTTTCGGGGGAGAGGCGACCCAGAAAGGCGAGATAGGGTGGATTCTGGGGAACGGCATGGAAGGTGTAACTGGGAACATCAATGCCGTTGTAAACCGTAGCAACACAGTTTAGCTCCAGTTCGGGCTTCCGCTGGGCGTGGGAAATGCTGACAAAAGGTTGCTGCCTGGCTCGCTTAAATAGCTTTTCATTGTCAGGGGTAAAGATGCCGTGCAGGGTATGAACCGTCGGGGTTTTAACCAGATTCGTAAAGGGCAGGGCAGCACAGCCTACATGGGAATGAATGATGTCGAACTCGGAGGCCCGCTCGTAGACCTGACTGAGTTGCAACATCTCATAAATGGCATATTCCTTGACCTTGCTATCTAGCCGTAAAGCCTGGGGGTGAACCGATTCTAGCCTGGCCAGACTGATGGAATCTCCGGAAGCGAACAGGGTAACATCATGGCCTCGGCGTACTAGTTCATCAGTAATTAAACTGACAACCAGCTCAGTGCCACCGTAAGCGGGGGGTGGAACCCGCTCCCATAACGGGGCAATCTGGGCGATTCGCATAGTTATCCTCCTTAATTTGAAAGGCATCGAAGCACTGGTTTTGATTCAGGTCGTGCTTTCTTCCAGGGTTATCTCGTTACAGAACGATTACTTTCCTCCAAACTTAGAAAAGAATCTAAGTAATCTGTTATATATCTGAAAAGTAGGATATCTCAACCCAATAAAGTAGGGATACCCGAACCTGACCGTTCTGAGCTGGTTTTCTAGGATCCGGCAAATGGCTGACAGAGATTGCGATAAACGCGTGTGGTGACCCAGTAAATATTTCTCTAAACTAGAAAATACTTTGTTAGTCTGCGGAACCGAACTTCCCTTCAAGTTTCCCTGTTTCTTTATCGGCTCTAGTGGGTTGAATCTTCTGGTTCAGCCGTACCGCTTCAAGCAGCGGTAGTTACTTCAGGATTTATGTCAAATAGTAATTTGATCGATTTTTATCGTGGTTGGATGATTGAGATTGCCCCGCAGCAGCATGGGTTCCAGAGCATCTGCTGTTCTCCTACGGGGCTACGACTCGACGATCAACGGATTTATGACCACTGGCAAACGGCCTGGCGGGCTGCCATGCTGGTGATTGATGACTCCTACGCCAGGGCAGCCCTGCACGATCTGCTGCGAGAACTTTACGAAATTGGCCACCTGGGGTTTGAAGAGTGGCAACTCCTGCGTCAATCTTTGCATGCCACCATCCCAACTGAGATGTAGAGGGGGATGTAAGGCGGGCAGTCGTTTTGGCCACCAGCCCCCCTACGGAGTCAAAATTTCTGATATGCTTGCCTTCTGGCTGGGATTTCTACCAGAAAGCCCATACCGATTTGGGACTGTTTACCTGGGTAAGTTGCTCGACGCGCATGGCTACGATTATTGTTACAGGCGTTGCAGGTTTTATTGGTTCCCACCTGGCGGATGCCCTGCTAAAACGGGGCGATCGGGTGATCGGTATTGATCAATTTAACGATTACTACGACCCGCTACTGAAGCGCAAAAACGTTGCTTCCCTGGTTTCCCAGGCAGATTTTGAACTGGTTGAAGGCGACATTCAGCTCTTAAACTGGTCGGCCCTGCTAGAAGGGGTGGAGGTAGTCTACCATCAGGCGGCCCAGGCCGGGGTGAGAGCCAGTTGGGGCGAGAGCTTTCGCAACTACACCGAACGCAACATTAACGCTACCCAGGTTTTACTAGAAGCCGCCAAAGATGCAAAAGGGCTACAGCGCTTTGTTTATGCTTCTACCTCGTCGGTCTATGGCAATGCCGAAACCCTGCCCACCGCCGAAACTATCCCACCCCAGCCGGTTTCTCCCTACGGCATCACCAAACTGGCCGCCGAACAGCTCTGCTGGCTGTATCACCAAAATTTTGGCGTTCCGGTGACGGCCCTCCGCTACTTTACGGTCTATGGGCCGCGCCAACGGCCGGATATGGCCTTCCACAAGTTTTTCAAGGCCCTGCTGGAGGATCGAACCATTTCCATTTACGGCGATGGCCAGCAGACCCGCGACTTTACCTTTGTCAGTGATGCGGTTGCGGCCAATCTGCAGGCCGCGATCGTCCCCGGGGCGATCGGAGAGGTATTTAATATTGGGGGAGGTAGTCGGGTGGTACTGGCAGAGGTGCTGCAAACCATGGAGCAAATTACCGATCGGCGGATGCGCTTAGAGTTTCAGGAATCGGCCCGGGGTGATGCCCGTCACACGGCAGCTGATGTAAGCAAAGCCAGACAAATCCTGGGGTATCAGCCTCAGGTTGGCCTGGCGGAAGGCCTGGCCCAGGAATGGGTCTGGATTCAAGCCCTCTACGCCTGAGCCCCAGAATTGCCTTAACCAACGTTAGAATTGCGAAACCCTTGGTTAGGAGACTTTTTCCCCATGTGCCGATTGCTGGCCTACCTGGGAACCCCCATTCCACTTGAAAAACTGCTCTATCAACCGGCCCATTCCCTGGTTGTTCAAAGTTATCAACCCCAGGAGATGACCTCTGGGTTGCTCAATGCCGATGGTTTCGGGGTGGGTTGGTACCATCCCCAGCGGCAGACCGAACCCTTTACCTACAAAAATATCCTGCCCCTGTGGAACGACATCAATTTACCCAGTCTCAGTCGCTATGTTGAGGCGGGCTGTGTTCTGGCCAATGTGCGGAGTGCTACCCCCGGTCTGTCGATCGACCTGAGCAACTGTCAACCCTTTCAGCGGGGACTGACCCTGGGGATTCATAATGGGTTCATTGAAAATTTTCGCCATTCCCTTTACCGCCCCATCCGGGAGCGACTCAGCGATCGGGCTTACCTCACCATCAACGGCAATACCGACTCCGAACATTTGTTTGCCCTGATTCTGGATGAAATGGATGCCAATCCCGATTTGCCCCTGCAAACTGCTCTGCTGCGAGCCCTCACCACCCTGCTGGAACTGGCGGAAAAATACCAGGTGAGTGTGTCTGCCAATGTGATTATTAGTGATGGGCAACAACTGGTTGCTTCCCGTCTGGCCAATCGTCCCAACCCGCCGACCCTCTACTGGTTGCAAGACCACCCAGATTTTCCTGCTGCCGTTTTGGTTGCCTCAGAACCTTTATTTCCCGGCAACTGGAACGCCTGTCCAGAATCTAGCCTGCTCACCGTCAGCCATGACCTCGATATCCAAATTCACTCCTTCCCAACCACCGTCTCTGCCCGGTGATGCCCGGACTATGGCTCCCCTGCGCTGCGAGATTCGGCAGGCGATGGAAGCCTGTCGTCAATCGACCCTGACTCTGTTCAGTGAAATTGACTACGATACCTTTTGCCATCAGGCCCATCCTGACTTCAGTCCGATCGGTTGGCACCTGGGGCATATTGCTTACACCGAGGCCCTCTGGCTGCTGGAGCATGCCGCCGGGGCACCGCGGCAGTTTCCCCAGTACTGCCGCTTGTTTGCCGCCGATAGCCTGCCCAAAACCGAGCGGCGCAATTTACCAACCCTGGCGGAAGTAATCGAGTACCTGAACTGTATTCGCTCCCAGGTGTTTGACTACCTGGAAAGCGCTCCCCTGGGAGAGCAGGAACGGCTCTGGCGCTGGCTGTTGCAGCATGAAAGTCAGCATTGTGAAACGATCGCGATTGTTCTGGCTTTGCACCATCTGAAGCATCCCTCTGGTTCCAGGCAACAACCGGCCCCCCTGGGTACTTCTCCCCGACCAACGGATATGGTGCAGATTCCGGCGGGAGAATTTGTCTGTGGCAGTGAGGCGATCTCAGCCCTCGATAATGAGCGTCCGGCCCATACGGTGCATCTGGAAGCCTTCTGGATCGATCAACATCCGGTCACCTGGGGCCAGTACCGCCTGTTTATGCAGGCAGAGGGCTATCAGGAAAAACGCTGGTGGTCTGCCGAGGGCTGGCAGTGGTTACAGGCGGCCCAGGTCACCCATCCCCTCTACTGGCCCTCCGGCGAAGGCTGGCAAAATCATCCAGTGATGGGGGTGAGCTGGTACGAAGCCGATGCCTATGCCCGGTTTGTCGGCAAACGATTGCCAACGGAGGCCGAGTGGGAAAAAGCGGCCCGCTGGCAACCGGCCAGTCAGGCCAGCCAGGCCTATCCCTGGGGCGAACTGGCTCCCCAGGCGAACCATTGCAATCATGGTCACGGGCTTGGCGCGACCAGTCAGGTCGATCGCCATCCTGAGGGAGCCAGCCCCACTGGTTGCTGGGACCTGTTGGGCAATGTCTGGGAATGGACGGCTTCCTGGTTTGCTCCCTATGAAGGGTTTGCCGCCTATCCCTACCGGGGATACTCAGAGGCCTACTTTGACCAGGCCCATCGGGTTTTGCGGGGAGGCAGTTGGGCCACCCGTCCCTGGGCCCTGCGTAGCAGCTTCCGTAACTGGTACCACCCCCATGTCCGGGAAATTTTTGCCGGGTTCCGCTGTGCCCGGGACGGGGAATAGGGTTGGGGCTCTAGTTTTGCAAGCGCGATTGAACCACGCTTGCAAAAATTAAAATTTGGTTTTTATACATCGTTCAGGGAGCCTGGACGGCTTGTAACACCCAATTGGCCATCAGTTCATTCACCTGATGGGGGATTTCATCGTGGGGGCAATGGCCAGCCCGCAGGTAGTATTCCGTTAAGTGGGGATGGTACTGACGAAACTTTGCCCCCCGTTCCCTGGCGTTGATCCAGGGGTCAGCTTCCCCCCAGAGCATCAACAGAGGAACAGAAAGCTGCTTCAGTAAGACATCTACCTTTTCGCCCTGGGGAGTACGAAACACGGAAGCAAACACCGCAGGCGCACCGGCATCACAGGAGGGTTGATAAATTTCTTCTACCAGGCGATCGGTGACGGCAGTCTGATCGAGATAGACCTTTTCCAGGGTTTTACGAATCACCGACTTCTGCCGCACGTACTGGAATAGTAAATAGCTGGCCCAATCCTGGCGAAATAGGGTCTGGACGACCTTACCCATCACCTCCCGCAGGGGGTCGGGTTTGGTGGTTCCCTGGATATCGGTAAAGGGGCCAGCACTGTTGATCAGCACCAGGCCAGCGGCGGACTCTGGCCGTTGGGCGGCGACACAGAGAGAAACATAGCCCCCCAGGGAATTGCCAGCTAACACCGCTGGTTGCCCGATCACTTCAGTAATAAAGTCATGCAACTGGTCCCGCCAGAGGTCGCCGCTATAGGGCCAGTCAGGTTTGCCGGAGCGGCCAAAGCCCAGCAGGTCGATCGCCCAGACTTCAAACTGCTCGCTCAGGCCAGCCAGGTTTTTGCGCCAGTGATCGGTGGAGGCTCCAAAGCCATGAACCAACAACAGGGGAGGCCGCTGGGGATGACGCTTGCCCACCTGGACGTAATAGATGGGCTGTTGCCGCCACTGCCAGTACTGACCGGGAATCGAAGGCGCGATCGAAGTTGCCTGCATGGAATTCAAAGAGGTTTAGACACCATTTGCCATTCTAGCCTGACGATTTTTCATCCAGGCAGAGGGAGGCCGGAAAAAGACTGTAACGTCTGGCACATTCGTCCGTCAGAAGGCAATGCAAAATCACAAACAGAGCGTCGGGTGAGATAGTATGGCTGCCTCCAGGATTCCGATCATCGATATTGCTGGATTGCGTTCCAGGGAATTGGGCGATCGCCGGGCTGTGGCGCTGGAGATGCGGCAGGCCTGCCATGAAGTGGGCTTTTTTTACATTGCCAACCACGGAGTCTCTGAGGAGTTAATTCAGCAGACCCTGGCGGCGGTGCAGCGATTTTTTGCGTTGCCGCTTCAGGTGAAAAATCAGATTTCAGTTACCCAATCAAGAATTTCTAGAGGCTACGAGCCGATCGGCCACCAGACCTTAGATGAAGCGGCGGCTCCCGACCTGAAGGAGAGTGTTTTGATCGGGGTCGAACGGGGCTGGGATGATCCCCTGGTGCAGGCTAATACCCCCAACCATGGCCCCAACCAGTGGTTAAGCAATTTCCCGGGTTGGCGGGAGCAGATGGAAGCTTACTTTGCGGCCATGCTGGCTCTGGGGCGGCAGCTGGCGCAGGCCCTGGCCCTTTCCCTGGAGCTACCGGAGGATGAGTTTGATCGGGCAATCGACGACCCCATGGCGGTATTACGCCTACTCCACTATCCACCCCATCCCCCAGAGGCCCGGGCTGACCAGCGGGGCTGTGGTACCCATACGGATTGGGGCTGTTTGACAATTCTGTTGCAGGATCAGGTGGGGGGCCTGGAAGTCTGCACGGCGGCAGGGGAATGGATCGCCGCAGAGCCGATTCCCGGTACTTTTGTGATCAACCTGGGGGATATGATGGCCCGTTGGACCAATGACTACTACCAGTCTACGCCGCACCGGGTGATGAATTGTTCTGGCCGCGATCGCTACTCCATTCCCTTTTTCTTTGACCTGAACTACTACGCTCTGGTGGAATGCCTGCCGACCTGCCAGAGTCAGACCAATCCTCCCCGGTATCCACCCATTACCGCCGGAGAACACATCATGGAAATGTACCGGAAAACCTATGGTCTGACGGCGGTGGGTTAAGGGAACCCGTCTGCCCTCTCAGGTCTGGGTGAGGGACTTAGGATTACAAATTAATTAAAACCAAATTTTTAATTTTTGAAAGCACGGCGGAGCCGTGCTTTCAAAAATTAAGTTCCGGGTTTTATTAAATTCACGGCCCTTAGCAGGAGGGTGCTAAAACTGCCTGGGGTTCTGGCTGATTCACCTCCACCGGAGCGCCATCCCGCACCAGGGAAGGCATCTTGCCGCCCTTTTGCAAAAATCCGCCCACCATGGCCAGCAGGGCATTCACCTTGCGAGTCCGCCAGGAATCGATCAGGGTGTCTACTTCCCCGACCGATAATCGCCGGGTCAGGCCTTCTTTCAGGTAAGCCGCATGACCCACTTCATCCTGGGCCACACTCAGCATCCCTTTCTTGAGGCTAGAACAGCCAGGATCATCTTCCGGTAAAACCTTCGCCATGCGGGCAAAATCCCGACTGGCATCCAGTTCTAAAATATGGGTACTGGCCAGAAACACCAGCCAATCAATGTTGTCTGGCTTCAGGTCTTCCGGGGTATAGCCGTCAAAGTAGGCGGCAAAAAAGGGGCTGCGCCGATCGCGGCGTTCTTCTCCCTCCGGTTGAGCGCGGCTACTAAAATCAATCACCTGTTTGTTTAACTGTTTCAGGCCCTGGGCAAAGATCTGAGCATGGCGGCGTTCATCCTGGGCATGGCGATGCAATCGGGTGGCCAACCAGTCGTCTCCTTCCCGCGCGGCCCGATCGCCCAGGGCTTCCAGGAAGGGCACTGATCCGGCTTCGGCCAGGTGCAGGCTGGCCAGGGTGTTGGGCCGGGACAGGGGATCACGGATCTGGTTCGCTGTGACATAGGCGGCGGCTCCGGAGCCGACCAGGTGCAACATTTGGGTAAGAAAATTCATAGCCAGCAATGAGAGAACTGGCCGCGATCGTACCTTGCTTTGGCAGATCTGGTAGACCCGGGCTGCGTAAGTATTTTTGCTGTTTGTTAGCAAAAACCCTTTCCAAAACTGTAATAAACTGGGAGTCTTTGGGGTAGCTCCCAGGTTGGGTCTGGCCTGCTGAAGCAGCAGATTTTTATAAACTTAATTAGCGTCATGTCTTTTGGGGGTCGCAGTGCGTCTGTTTACTACTGTTGCTGGATTACGCTGCTACCTGGAGACTTACCGGGGCCATCAGCCCACGCCCTCGGCGATCGCCGATGAGTCTTCTCCGATCGGGGCAGGCCCGGAAGTTGGGCTGGTACCCACCATGGGCGCTCTCCACGCCGGCCATCTCAGCCTGATTCAGCGGGCTCGACGGGAAAACAAAATTGTCGTGGTTAGCATCTTCGTCAACCCCCTGCAATTTGGCCCCAATGAAGATTTACAACGCTATCCCCGCACTTTAGAGCAGGATCGGGAACTCTGTGAACAGGCCGGTGTCGATGTGATCTTTGCTCCGACTCCCGAGGAAATGGGGGTGGCCCAGGAAAGTCAGGTCACCCAGGTTGTGCCGCCCCCGGCGCTGACCTCGGTTTTATGTGGCCGATCGCGGATTGGCCACTTTCAGGGGGTAGCTACCATCGTCACCAAATTGCTGAATCTGGTGCAACCCGATCGGGCCTACTTTGGGCAGAAGGATGCCCAGCAACTGGCGATTATCCGCCGTCTGGTAGCGGATCTGAACCTGCCGATCGCCATTATCGGTTGCCCGATCGTGCGGGAAGCCAGTGGTCTGGCCCTGAGTTCGCGAAATCAATATTTGACTGTTGCTGAGCGGGACCAGGCAGCTATACTTTATCGGGGCCTGCAACAGGCAGAGCGGCTATTTTATGGCGGTGAGCGACTGAGTTCGGTGCTGATTGCAGCCGTTAAAACCGAACTGGCAGCCATTCCTGAGATCGCACCAGAATATATCGAACTGGTACACCCGAATACGTTAAAACCACTGGAGGAAGTAGAGGATATGGGCTTGCTGGCAATTGCCGCCCGTCTGGGTTCGACGCGACTGATCGACAATACCCTGCTATCGGGACGAAAACCAATTATTGCGATCGACGGGCCGGCAGGGGCGGGCAAGTCTACCGTTGCCCGCCAGGTAGCCGAACTTCTGGGGCTGTTGTATCTGGATACGGGGGCAATGTATCGGGCTCTTACCTGGCTGGTACTGAAATCAGGGGTGGCCATGACCGATGAACCGGCGGTGGCCGAACTGGTCAGCCGCTGTGAGATTGAGTTTGGCATTCAGGACGAAGAGTCTGGAGTGAGCCAGGATGCCCCCCTGCGGTTCAACTCGATTTCCATTAATGGCCAGGATGTCACCCAGGAAATTCGCAATCTGGAAGTGACTTCCCAGGTTTCGACGATCGCCGCGCAACCGGCGGTGCGGGAAGAACTGATGCGGCAACAGCGGCGCTATGGCCAGGCCGGGGGCATCGTGATCGAAGGGCGAGACATTGGCACCCATGTGTTTCCCCATGCCGAACTGAAAATCTTTTTGACCGCCTCGGTGCAGGAACGGGCTCGCCGGCGGCAGCAAGACCTGAAAAACCAGGGCAAGGGCGAAATTAGCCTGGAGCAATTAGAACAGTCGATTTACGAACGCGATCGCAAAGACAGTACCCGGGCCCTGGCTCCCCTGCGGAAGGCGGCGGATGCGATCGAAGTACAGACGGATCAGCTCTCGATTGCGGAAGTGGTACAGCAGATTGTTGCCCTGTATAACGCCAAAATTCTTGAAACCCAGCCATGACTGACCTCACCGGCCAACCCTATTTCCCCTGGTTGATCGCGATCGGGCTCAATACTGCTTTGGCTACCCTTGCCCTGGTTGCTCCCAAAAAACTGTTAACCCCGGCGGGGTTATTCCACGCCTGGTTTCTCGGAGTCCTGGTCTGGGGTTGCCTGAACTGGCCGGGTTATACCGTCGTGATGGTTTACTTTCTGGTTGGTTCCGCTGTCACCCGGATTGGCATGGCCGAAAAGGAAGCAGCGGGCATCGCCGAAAAGCGTTCGGGGGCCAGGGGGCCAGAAAATGTCTGGGGTTCGGCGCTGGTAGGGGCTCTCTGTGCCCTGGGAGTAGGGCTTTTACCCTATCTGACCGGGTCAGCAAGTGCTTCCGGTTGGCAATCTTTACTGTTTCTGGGCTACGTGGCCAGTTTCAGTACCAAGTTAGCCGATACCTGTGCCAGTGAGATCGGCAAAGCCTACGGACAGCGCACCTTTTTGATCACGACCCTGAAACCCGTACCCCGGGGAACGGAAGGAGCGGTCAGCCTGGAAGGCACCCTGGCCGGGATCCTGGCTGCGATCGGCCTGTCTCTGGTAGGTTGGCTGGTTGGCCTGATTGACCTCTGGGGCGTTGGAATTAGCGTGGTTGCTGCTTTTATTGCTACTAACTTAGAGAGTGTGATCGGAGCGACGCTTCAGGCTCGCTTTGACTGGCTGACTAATGAGGTGGTGAATATTCTCAATACCCTGATTGGGGCGATCGTGGCAGCTTTATTGTGGCAGGGGCTCCAGGCTTTTCAGGGGGTTGCCTGAAGTAATTAAGTCCGAATCAAAAAGGGAGGCATGGTTGCCTCCCTTTTCAGTTTGATTCGATTGTTGCTTGAGCTGTTGACGCAGTCGTTGGAATTGTTTGCGGCGCTGGCGCTGACGGGCCGAACCGCCTTTGCCTTTGTCGTTTCTGCCACTGCGCCGGGGCGATTCCCAGCGCTTCAGTTGTTGTGCCATGGTGGTGTAAGCTCTGGTGGGTAATAGTTTCAATCTAAAGGGTTTTCTCCGGGTCGAGGTTTAACCAGGGGGAGTAATAACTACCCCTGGACCGGTAGGAATTCCAGAAACGATTCCAGAAACTCCGGTGGTAAAGTGCAGGGCTTCCTTTAGAATGAGCCAGTGACCTCAGATCGATCGCCTATGAATTCCCTCTGGCAACAACTCACCCTGGCCACCCTGCCCCTGCAACAGTGGTACAGCGCCAGTTACCTGCATCGCCCGGTAGGAGCCTTACGCAACTGGCGTAAAAGCAGCCGCCTGATGCGATCGGCGGAGGTGATTGGGGCGATGCTGGTGATGCTGGTGTTTGCCCTGGCTCCGTTTATTTCCAATGCCTTAACCGGGGTTTTGCTGGCCGCCTGTGGGGCCTACTGGCTGTTGCTGACAGTCTCAGATGATCCTCAGGATACGCCTGCCGGCCAGAGTAGTTTGAGTACGCCAATTCATTTGCTGGTGGCGCTGTACTGGGCGATCGCGTCGGTGGCGACGGCCCTCTCCGAGGTGAAACGGGCCGCTTTCCCGGGGTGGACGAAGTTAACCCTGTACCTGGTGTTGTTTGCCCTGATGGCCAGGGTGCTGCGATCGCCCCGGTTGCGTTCCTGGGTGATCGGGGTCTATCTCCATGTCGCTTTGATCGTCAGCGTTTATGGGTTGCAGCAGTGGTTTTCTGGCACAACGGCCCTGGCCACCTGGGTTGACCCGGAGTCGCCCCTTTCTAAAACGACGCGGGTGTACAGCTACCTGGGAAATCCTAACCTGCTGGCCGGCTATCTACTACCGGCCCTGATTCTCAGTGTTGTGGCCTTCTTTGCCTGGAAGCGCTGGCTACCCCGACTGCTGGCGGTGACGATGGTGGTAGTCAATGGTAGTTGTCTGGTTTTAACCTTCAGTCGGGGTGGTTGGATTGGCCTGGTGGCGGCGGGTTTTGCCCTGCTGCTATTACTCACCCACTGGTGGAGTGTCTATTTGCCCAAGTTCTGGCGGATCTGGGGCATTCCTTTAGTCGCCGGTAGTGCTGGGCTGGTGGTGCTTCTGGCGGTACTGTTCGTGGGGCCGGTGCGCGATCGGGTCAGCAGTATCTTTGCCGGACGGGGGGATAGCAGCAACAACTTCCGGATCAATGTCTGGAGTTCGGTAATTGAGATGATCAAGGATCGGCCTGTCCTGGGGATTGGCCCCGGAAATACGGCTTTTAACAGGATATATCCGCTCTACCAGCGGCCTCGCTTCAGTGCCCTGAGTGCCTATTCAATCATCCTGGAAGTGGCGGTAGAAGTGGGCCTGATTGGTCTGACCTGCTTTCTCTGGCTCCTTCTTGTCACCTTTACTACGGGCTGGAACCAGCTCCAGCGGTTGCGGCAACTCCGGGATCCGCAGGGATTCTGGTTGATTGGTGCGATCGCGACCCTGGTGGGCATGATTGGCCATGGCCTGTTCGATACGGTGCTCTATCGACCCCAGGTCAATACCCTCTGGTGGCTGATGTTTGCTCTGATTGCCAGCTTCTATATGCCGCGATCGCAGCAGGAATTAGCGGCACCAGAAGCCTCCTCTCTTTAGAACCGGGAATTTAATAAAGTCCGAAACCTGATGGTTGAAAGCGTGGCCTCATCGCGCTTTCAACCATCAAAATTTGGGTTTCATTAACTTCTCATCCCTAGTGATTTTTCAACGCCCGCTGCATATCCCGCTGATCCTGGCGTTTCTTCAGGTCTTCCCGTTTATCGTGCAGCTTTTTACCCCGCACCAGGGCAATATCGACCTTTACCCAACCCCGCTTCAGGTACATTTTTAGCGGTACCAGGGTCAATCCCTGCTGCTGTACCTTACCCGTCAGCTTGCGAATTTCATCTTTGTGCAGCAACAGCTTGCGAGTACGGCGGGGGTCATGGTTAAACACCTGGCTGGTCGTCTGGTGGGGAGAAATCTGAACGTTCATTAACAGAGCTTCCCCATTCCGCAGCAGGGCAAACCCATCCCTCAGGTTGACCTTGCCAGCCCGAATCGATTTGACCTCCGTGCCCATTAGCTCAATGCCAGCTTCGTAGGTTTCCAGAATCTCGTATAGAAACCTGGCCTGCCGGTTATCACTAACAATTTTGTAACGCGTGTTATCTTCTGCCATATTTCTAACTCTAGCGTTTCAGGGAGCGAGTGGTATCGATTGGGGAACAAAAGTTAGGAGGATGGGAGTCTGAGAGAGATGCAGCCTGGAGATCTGAAAGTTACTCTAGAGCTAAGGATCATAGATTAACTAAAACCAAAAATTAAATTCTGGTTATTAAACTCACAATCCTGAATGATTCGCTTGTTGCTTAGTTTTGCCTCCCCACCTTCACCACTATGCTCAACCGATTTTCTCCTTCCAAGCGCTGGCTCTATCCCCTGTTGACGCTCGCCATGGTATTGACCCTCACCCTGGGTCAACCGATCGTGGCCCAGGCCATTTCCTGGGCTGACCTGATTCGCAGTGGAATTCAGGCTGTACAACTGGCCAACCTGTCTGACCGGCAGGAAGTCCAGCTGGGACAGCAGATCAATGCTGAACTGGTGGGCCGACAGGTGCGGTTGTATCGCGGTGCAAGCATTAACCAGTACGTGAATGAAATTGGTCAGCGGTTGGCAGCCCAGAGTAGCCGTCCCCAGATTCCCTACAGGTTTCAGGTAGTAGATGATAACAGTGTGAATGCCTTCGCTACCATGGGCGGCTTTGTCTATGTCAATACCGGGTTGCTGCGACTGGCCGACAATGAAGCCCAACTGGCCAGTGTGATGGCCCATGAGATAGGCCATATTGCCGGTCGTCATGCAGTGAATCAGATGAAGGAGATGGCAATCGCCAGTGGGGCAGCCGGTGCCCTGGGCATGAACCGTAATGCCGCTGTAAGTATTGGCGTAGATCTGGCTCTACGTCGCCCCAACAGCCGTCAGAGTGAGTACGAAGCCGACCAACTGGGCTTGAGAACCCTGGGCCGGGCGGGCTATGCCGAATCGGCCATGGTCGATTTCATGGGCAAATTGCTGAGACAGTCTGCAGTGCCGACCTTTTTAAGTACACACCCGGCTACCAATGAGCGGATTAACCGCCTGCGTCAGGGGTTGCAAACAGCTCCCAACAGTGGAGATGGGCTCGATACCGCCGCCTATCGATCGCGAATTCGTACCTTGTTGTAGTGACTGGTGGTTGTCAATTTAACAGTCAGTATTTGTAGGGATGGTATTTATACTATCCCTACATTTCAATCGGTTTATTCTCTCATTCAGACTCGGTTACTCTCTGATTTCCGCTTCATTCCTGAATTTATTTAAGGAAATGCTGGCTTTATTCCTAAATCAGTGAAAGCATAATGCAGAATGGGCAGTTGAGAGCTGCAAGAGAGAGGCAATTATGCCAATGGGGATAAATATTGGGCGAGAGATCTGCGGTGATCTTGCCCAGTCGGAGACGCGGGAGTGGTTAGTGACCAATGGGGTTGGTGGATATGCATCCGGTACGGTTGCCGGTCTTTTGACCCGGCGCTATCACGGCTTGCTGGTAGCAGCCCTGAAACCACCCCTGGGGCGCACCCTGATGCTGGCCAAGCTAGATGACACGGTGCTTTATGGCGATCGGTTTTACCCGCTCCATACCAATCGCTGGGCCGATGGCACCGTTGGGCCCCATGGTTATCGCCATATCGAAAAATTTTTCCTGGAAGGGACCGTACCAACCTGGCGCTATGCCTGTGCCGATGCCCTGCTAGAAAAGCGGATCTGGATGCAACCAGGAGCCAACACTACCTATATCTATTATCAGTTGACCCGCGCGACCCAACCCCTGACCCTGACTCTGAAAGCGATGGTCAATTACCGCGACTACCACCACACCACCCAGGGCCAGGGTTGGCGGATGACGATCGTGCCAGAAGAGAATGGGGTTTATGTCTCGGCTTTTCCAGAGGCGGCCCAATTGCATCTCACGAGCGATCGGGCAATTGCCACAGAGTCCCACGACTGGTACTACGGATTTGACCTGATCGCCGAGCGGGCCCGGGGCTTAGACGATCGAGATGATCACCTGCATGCTGCCACCTTTCAGGTGACTCTACAACCGGGAGAAGCCATTACCCTGGTGGCCAGTACCGAACGCAAGTTGGAGCTGGATGGGGAAGTAGCTCTCAAGGTGCGGCGGGCCTACGACCAGAAGCTACTGGGTCTGTGGAAGAGCAATCGACCGGTAGATGCCAAAGAAATTCCCGCTTTTGCCAATCGTCTGGTGCTGGCTGCCGACCAGTTTATTGTCAATCGATCGACCCCCGACGAACCGAATGGTAAAACCATTATTGCTGGCTATCCCTGGTTTGGCGACTGGGGCCGGGATACGATGATTAGTTTACCCGGCTTGACCCTGGCTACGGGCCGTCCGGAGGTGGCCCGGGCGATCCTGCGAACCTATGCCCGTTACGTAGACCAGGGTATGATTCCCAACCGTTTCCCGGACGAGGGAGAAGTGCCAGAATACAACACCGTGGATGCTACCCTCTGGTATTTTGAAGCGATTCGGGCTTACTACGGGGTGACGGAAGACGATGACTTGGTGAGTGAGTTGTTTCCTGTTCTGGCAGAGATTATAGATTGGTACTGCCGTGGGACTCGCTACAACATTCATCTCGACTCGGCAGATGGCTTACTCTACGCCGGGGAAGAGGGAGTCCAGCTCACCTGGATGGATGCCAAGGTAGATGACTGGGTTGTCACCCCTCGCATTGGTAAACCGGTGGAAGTTAATGCCCTCTGGTATAACGCACTCCGCACCATGGCAAAACTGGCCCGCCATATTGGCAAACCTCACCAGGAGTACGATGCCATTGCCGATCGGGCCCTGGCTCGCTTCAGCCGCTTCTGGAACCCGACCCTGGGCTACTGTTATGACGTGCTGGATGGCCCTGATGGGGAGGATGATGCTCTTCGACCCAATCAGATCTTTGCCGTTTCGCTGCCCGAAAGCCCCCTGACCGCAGCCCAGCAACGCAGCATTGTAGAAGTGTGTGGGCGATCGTTGCTGACCTCCCATGGGTTGCGTTCCCTCGATCCCGATAATCCCAACTACAAAGGCCGCTACATTGGAGATCAGCGGCAGCGGGATGGGGCATACCACCAGGGAACGGTTTGGGGCTGGTTGTTGGGGCCTTTTGTACTGGCCCACCTGCGGGTCTATGGCAATCCCGGCAAATCCAGGGAGCTTTTAGAACCGATGGCCAATCACATTTATGCCCATGGCATCGGAACCTTTAGTGAAATTTTTGACGGCGATCCACCGATGGTTCCGGGAGGATGTATTGCTCAGGCCTGGACCGTGGCAGAAATCCTCAGGGCCTGGCTGGCAACGGAGCAACAGGCTTAAACGGCAGGTTTGTAGCCTGCTCTAAAAAAGATAGGGACGTTCGGTCGAACGTCCCTGAGAGAAACCCAGATCTGGTCATGGAGATTTAAGAACTAACTCAAATCTCCATGGACAGGTTACTGAGGAGTAGTCGGGGCTGGGGTAGTGGTACCTTCCGTGGTACTGGGAGTGGTAGTCGTACCTTCCGTGGTGCTGGGAGTGGTGGTGCTACCGGGGGTGGTAGTCGTACCTTCCGTGGTGCTGGGAGTGGTGGTGCTACCGGGGGTGGTAGTCGTACCCTCTGTCGTTGAAGTCGGTACACTGGAAGCGGGAATCTGGCGTAGCCCTGTCAATCCGGGGAATACCCGACTGGGTAGACCAACCTGCTCGTAAGCAGAGATGACCCGTCCCCGCTTTCCTAAGGCCCGTCCCCGAACGCTTTCCCGCTCCACCAGGATGATGCGATTACCAACTCGTTCAACTACGACAACAACGGCACCCGGTCTGTAAACCTGGTAAACCACGTTGGAGCCGTATCTGTTGTTGTCATCATCATCATCATCGTCATCATCATCGTCGTCATCATCGTCACCACTATTGCCCTGAATCTGCTCGAACCGAACGGGATCAAACAGACTAATGTAGGTTGCCGATGGGTTAGAAAACAGACTGATAGATTGGGAAGAACTGCTGGAGGAAGTGCTGGTGACCGTGGTGGTTGAGATTACAGTGGTAGTCGAGAAGGCTGTGCTGGAGAAGGTAGAGCCAACCGGGTAGGAGAAACTGTTGATCACTGCCTGAGGAACCGGCGTGAAGGAGGTGAAATTAGGGGTAGATCCGAGGGTGAAGGCAACCTCAGTACCACCCTTACCTTCTACCTTGGCTCCTGCTTGTTCAAACTTGAACTCCGTATTTTGCTGGCGTACTCTGCCGGTGAATCCTAAAGAGTTACCACCGAACGCTGTATAGCCTACACTTTCACCCTTCAGCTCGTAGGTCGTGCGGGCTGTGTTGGAGGGAATCCCTTCAATTTTTACTTCCCGGAACGGGCCTGCCAGCTCAAAATTTAAGAACGCAGTAGTTCCTTCAAACTTAAATTCCTGGGAACCCTGAGTACCAATGGTTTTTACCTCAAACTTGGAGACAGGGCCGTTAAAGGCGATCTCTCCATCTAATGGGTTCAGATCAGTATCTGAGCCAGGAGTCACATTCTCGCCCTTAAACTCAAACTTGATACGTCGTCCCAGTTCAATCACCGGCAGGGGGACATCTCCTCCGGCCTGGAATTTTACCGTGGAGGGCAGGGCGATCGAATCACCGGTCAGGGTCGCGGCAAAGGGCCCCACTTCCAGCAGACCAGTTTGAGCCGTGAAGTTGGTGCTGGAAGTGCCGGTCAGGGTGACTCCGGGAACGGGCAGGAAGACCAGGGGAGCCGAGCCAACTTGTTTCGGGCTGATCAGGGTTCCTCCGGCAATGCTTTCTACCGCAAAAGTATTGAGGGTAAAGCTGAAGTTGGTGGGAATTCCCTGGAAGAAAATGGGGCTACCGGTACCGGAGAAAGCAACACCGGAGAGTAATCCCTGGAGTTTCCCGGTATCGCCACTATCGGGGATGCTATTACCGTTGGTATCGGTAAAGCTGCTGGCCGTCGGCAGGAAGCGGGAATTGGTAGAGGTGCCATTGGGCGTGACAATATTCAGCGTCCGAATGGCTGTATCAAAGAAAACCGGCGTACCAGAGCGGGAAACCCCAGTCACGGTTCCGGGGGTGGTTCCGGGGGTGATAGTCAGGGGAGTAACGAAGGCGGCATCGCCGGCAACTCGTCCACCAGTGACGTTAATCTGAGCTTGAGCAGTACCAGCCAAGGTCAAGCTACCGGCTAGCAAACCCAGGGAAATAGCAATTTGTGTGGGTTTTAGTTTCACTACAGAATCCTCTATTTAGGGTGAATGAAAATGAATGCCAGGCATTCAGAACAACAGGGGACTCAAACAGGGCAATATCCAATTTTTTCGGGACCGTTTTGGTTCCACCGATTCTTAGAAACCAGCCAGGGAGCTATGACTGGGCCAGGTGCTGTGACTCTTGACGAACAGATAAAATATTCCTGGAGAGGGTAATCAAATTAACCGAATCCCACTCAGATGATTGCTTGAGATTCAATAGATGCGGCACAGGAAGTAACCTTACCTGTGTCCAGGACTACCCTTGATTACATAGAACTGTTTTGTCCGGACAAAGTTCCCAAGGGTTGAATAAATTTTTCTCCAGAATCCTGCTCGTCTTGTTTATTGCTCTGTTGAGGGTGGGGCCAAAGCCCCAAACCCCAAATTTAGAAGGTGAAAGTAGTTCGCAGAACTCCGATCGTGATGGTGTCGTTGTTGTTGTTGTGGTTGGGATTGAAGACAACAATTACCCCTGGAGTCAGACTGATATTGTCGTTGACCCGGAAGCGGTAAAATGCTTCGACGTGGGTTGTACGACTGGGTTGATCTCCGGGGCCGGCAAAAAAGTCGCCCTCATTCACAAAGCTGGGCACATTTCGGCCAAAGGGCAGGTCGCTGTCCGTGATCCGGGGAGGTTGGCCAACGTAGATGCCCCCCAGGTTCCCATCCTTAAACAGATCCGGGAAGTTAAGAAAGGCCATCCAGTTAAAGGTCTTAACGTTGCCGTCAAAGCCTTTCAGGCTGGAATCGGTAAAACCTGCCCAGCCCCCGACCGTGATTTTGGGGGTAGCTCGCCAGGCTACGGTTGCGCCGTAGGCATTGGTCTTAATCGGTGCCCGGAAGCTCAAAGGATTAGGTAACGCCAGTTGATCATCCCCGACGCTGGTACCGAGAAAACCAGAAGGAGAGTAGGAATTGACATAATTGATTCCAATATCAACAGTGTCAATCGGTGAGATGCTCAACTGAGCGCCAATGGTGGTCGTCCCATTTTCGCCACCAAATAACCCGGCATTGATCGGGTCATTGGCATTAACGGCGGTATAGACACCCTGCAGGGATACTGAGGGTACAATCTGCCAGTCAAAACCAACCCCGGCCCCATCCCCACCGATATTCTGGATCGGGTTGCGTTGAGCAAAGCGGGAGAGTGGCCCAAAGCCTGCACTTTCCACCCGGTTGGCTCCCCGGAAAACGTTGACCATGTTGACTCCGGCGGCACCGGCAATTACGGCAAGGTTACTGCCAAATAAGCGGCGATAGGTCAGGTCACTAATCCGGATGGAGTTGTTGGTATCGGCGGCGTAGCCCAGCAGGACGTCCCGGGTCAGTAGTTGAGAGAAGTTATTGCCACTCCCGGCCTGCAAACCGGTCAGCAAAATATCCCGAGGGCTGAACTGGGTCAACAGACTCAACTGGACATTGTTGATCACGTTCACCTGGTCCGAATTGTCGTTAAATCGGAAACCAGCCAGCTCGATATCAGGACTGTTTCGCCCCTGCACCCCGACAATTAACTGTCCAAACAGTTTGGTAGTGGTAGAAAACTGTTGCTTTTCTAGAGTCGCGGTGCGCGCTTCCAGGGCATCCACCCGTCCCCGCAGGGCGGCCAGTTCGGCAGCAAACTCTTCTTGCAGTTTTTGCAACGCCAGCAGGTCTTCTTTCTTCACCAGGTCGGCGGTGCCAGCAGCGATCAGTTCATTGATCCGATCCATGCAGGCATTTACCCCGGCGGCAAATTCGTAGCGGCTGAGAGTCCGGTTACCCCGGAATGTACGATCGGGATACCCGACAATACAGCCATAGCGCTCTACCAGCGATTGCAAGGCCTGAAAGGCCCAATCCGTTGGTCGGACATCGGTTAACTGAGATACTGAAGTTACCTGGTCGAGGGCATTAACATCAACTTCGGATTCAGCTTGGGGTTCCAGGTTGGCCACCTGGTTAATCCGATCGGACAGATTCAGTTCAGACGATTGGGTGGTAGAGGCATCGGTCTGAGGCTGAACAGAGATAGTTTCGGCCAGGGCCGGGGTGGCGACCAGACTACCTAAGGTCACCGAAGCCAGAGCCGGAACAAGCCAGCTACCCGGCTGATTGAACGTCAAAAATTTTTTCATTATCCTCACAACTCCTTCTCTATGGTCGAGGGGATGACACCCTAAAGAGATGTTTCTGGAACACACACCACAGTTGGATGGTTAGCGCTCTAAGGCAGAACAATTAAAATCGCAGCCTGAAATTGCAATCAGCCATGCTAACGAAGTCTCTAGCTGCATTTTACTGATGACAAAAGTAGCTGATGACAAACGTATTAATTGCCACTTAAGACAATAACCTGTCTCACAGGCGAGTGACCACCTGTTTTATCTGAATTAACCTTCAACATGACCCGTTTCGTAATTTAAAGCACTCCGAACAGATTAAAAAGTCTGTAGAGATTAACTGGTTTTACCAGTACTGGAGTTTTTATTGTTGCTCCAGAGCAGGGCGATCGCCATGCGAATTGCCTGACCTACGGTAGACAGTCGGGCGGCATCCGTCGCAGTTTTTTCCCAGCGCAGTAAATGATCTCGGAAATCTGTATCCTGCCTGGCCCGCTGCATGATAACTTGCCCGATCAGTTTCTTCTGAATCTCTTCCGTAGAAATACCCTGTTCTTTCAAGTAATTGAGGAGTTGCTGCACACTCTGGACAAACTGTTCGGGCACCTGGGACAACATAATGTGCTGAATCTGGCGCACGACTTCCTGATATAGTTTGGCTCGCCGTTCCGCTTCAGGAGAAACGCTAATCCCTGATTCCCCTGCTTTAGGTAGGGCTTCCTGGGTTGCCTCAGCGGTTTCCTGGGGGGGAGTAATTTGCAGCAGGTGCAGGATTTGCTGCCGGTGGTTGAGTAACCGTTGGGCGATCTCTGGATACAACTGAAAGATATGTCGCGATAGCAATCGGGAGTTAACCGGGCGATTACTGGTGAGGCGAATTAAATAGTTGTCTTCCGCCGGTTCGTAGGATTTGATACTGAGTTTCAACTCCTGACCTTCCAGTTCGACCTGGGCCAGGGTAAAGACAAAGGCTTCCCAGTTGGGCACTTCGGTGAAAAAGACATCGATCACCGAATTGTTTTCTTGATACTGTTTGCCCAGTTCTCCCGGCTCTAAATCCCGATCGCTGGGGTAGCGATCGGTGGGGCTTTTCGTGGTGTAGTTGAACTGGGTAAAGACGTAGCGGCAGTTGACCTTAGAAAAATCTAAATCTTCAATATGCCAGTTGTAGACACAACAACCTGTTAACTGGGCTGCTTCCAGGTTTGTGCGAATTAGATGACTTTCTAGCAGATAGGCTCCACTCAGATTGGCTTCACTCAGGGTGGTATCGCCCAGGTAGGCTCCGCTCAGATCCGCCCGTTGCAGATCGGCACCGCGCAAATTGGTTCCACTCAGGTCAGCTCTTAGTAAATAAACATCCTGCAGATTGGCCCGGAGCAGGTGGGCTTTTAACAGACTGGCCTTGAGTAAATAGGCCCCGCTCAGATTAGCCCGACTCAGATCTGCCCCATCTAATACCGCTTCACTCAGATCCGCCCCGGTCAAAACCGCCCGGTGCAGATCCGCCCCGGTTAAGTTAGCCTGCCGCAGGTAAACCCCACTCAGGGTGGCTTCAATCAGGTTGGCACCGACCAGGGTCGCTTCTCGCAGGTTGGCCTCTTCCAGATGAGCTTCCCGCAGATTGGCCTGGTTCAGGTTAGCACTGGCCAGGTTGGCCCGCCGCAAATTGGCTTCCATCAGTTCGACACCAGCCAGTTGGGCACTATTAAGTTTTGCCCGTTCCAGGTTGACCTGATCCAACTTGGCCGCCTGCAGGTTGGCCCCTGTCAGGTCTGCTTCTGGTAAAACGGCCCAGTTCAGGTCAGCATTTTGCAATTGGGCCAGACGCAGGTCGGCCTTTGTCAGATTTGCCCCACTTAAAATGGCCTGGTTCAGAGTGGCATTGTTCAGGGTAGCGCTTCGCAGGTCTGCCCGCCGCAGACAGGCTCCAGTCAAATTTGCCCGACTGAGAAAAGCCCAACTTAAATTAGCTCCGGTCAGGTTGGCCCCTGTTAGATCGGCATCCCGCAGGTTAACTCCACTCAGACTGACCCCATTGAGATCGGCATAGGTGAAATCCCGTTCGCCTTTTTGATAGCGTTCTAGCAAATCCTGTACTTGCATGGTGATGGTTGCAGGGCTCTCTGAGCGAGGTTGACGATCGCCAAATCGGGGTTCTGGGGGCCGCTAAACGGAAAGACTGACTTGCCGGGAACAGAATGGATTTCTGGCCAGTGGAGCTATCTTATAGGGTGCCACCATTTAGGAGCGGGAAAGACAGGACAACTTAAAGAATTACCTGTCTTCCTTCCTGAACCCGCGACAGGCAGACTGATCAGCAAAAATTCCAGGGCAGCGGCAATATCGCCCGACCTGCCTCCTAACTCCTGCCCTCAGGGCAGCCAACGGGGACGTAATCCCGGTAGCGGCAGGGGCTCGGGTTGGGGTTTGGTATTGATGCCACCCTCCAGGGGCAAGACCCAGAGCCGACTGTCGGCAATTACCTTACCAGCGTTATTGCGAATTTGTTCTCCGCTGGTTTCCGTTTCTTGCGCTGCCTCACTCGTCTGGTCAAATAAAATCGCTAAGCCATCGGGGGCCAGGCTGACCTGAACATCTCGCTGGTCCGGCAGCATGACCAGGGGAATCAGTTTCTCACTTTTGAGTTCGATCGCCGCCAGGTAGGGCTCTTCCCGATAAATATCCCCCGTCGTAATCAATTCGGTCAATAAACAGTAAAGAACTTGCTTGTTTGGGTCGAACTGGGCGTTCAAAATCGAACCGGTGGTACGCAACAGTTCTTTCTGGGTGCCCTGGTTACTGACCAGAAACAGAGAGCGGGTACGATCGGTGTTAAATTTCACCATTGTGGCCAGGGAGCCATCCCGCGAAAAATTTAGAACTGTCCCAAATTTCGGGAGAAAATCCAGGGGCTTGGCATTGGGTTGCAGGGGCAAGATGGCCAATCCCTGTCCCTGGGAAATGGCCAGGGATTGGCTGTCGGGAGCGATCAAAAAGTCGCCGCCCGGTTCTCCTTTAAGGGCCTGGGGAGGGGAGCCAGCCTTGATCAGCCAGGGGCCAAAATCCGCCGGATCTTTGCGGTTAACTCGCTGCACAACAATAATTTGACCGTCGGCGGAAAGGTCGAATTTCAGATTCTGGTAGTCTTTACTGTCCAGCACCAGTTCTACTTTGGTCGCCGGGTCTTTACTGGGAATATAGGTGGACTCGTCTTTGCCATCCAGTTGGGCCGGCGGGTCAATGTGGATACCGGTGGTTACCGTATAAAGCTGCTGCTCTAATAGTCCCTGGGGGGTGGCGGTGCGCTGGGTGGCGGCAAACAGAATCCGATCGCCCAGGGGATAGGGTTCAAATTCCAGCACCACCAGGTCTTTGGGAGTAAGAACTAACTTTTGCTGCTGACTCAGGTTGTAGAGAATCAGCCGACCCGCCTCTTCCCCGGTCACACCAATATAGGCAAAGGCCCGATCTCGACTGCGAAATTGGGCGTTAAAGGGCTGGATGGTAGCCCGCTGAGCTGCCTGGGTGAATCGATCCCGGGCTCCCTGTAACTCGACCTTAAAGGAAGTACCGTAGGGAGCCGGATTGGTCAGGGTGTAGGCCATCCGCCGTCCGGCCCAACTGGTTTTACCATCCAGCTTTGGTTCAATCCGCAAATTAGCCTCAACACTGGCCTGATCCATCGGACGATTGAAGGTCAGGATAAAGGCCGCATCTTCTGACCCGATCTGTTTATCTTGCCAGCTAAACTCCCGCACCCGGGGAGCGGTACGATCGCCGCCCCAGAGCAGCAGCACGATCACCAGACTCAAAACCGCCATTAACAAGATGGCCCAGCGATCGAGGGGTTGGGGAAATTTGTCTGGGATGGAACGGGTAGAAGCGGTGCGGGAAGAGCTGGCCATTCTGACGAAGGGAATGAAGAGTTAGAGACTTTGATCTTGAAAGATCTTAGACGGATTGGTCACGGGTTGGCAGAAATTTCCGGGAGCTTTCAGTGCCACACTTAAAAAGCCGTAGGGACGTTCCATGGAACGCCCCTACAGAGAAAAATTAGAATTCTGGCTAGATTAAATCGAGTAGTAAAGCGGGAAAGCCTTGGCATCCTTGGGTTTGACATAGACCCGCTGCTGGGGTTGCAACTTCAATTGGTCAAATCGATCGCGGCTCAAATGGGCGGTCAGCACCTGTCCATCATCCAGGGTAAGTTCGGCCTGAATTTCCCAACCCAGGTGAATAATCCGGCTGACCCGGGCAGCAACCGATGACTCCTGGGGAGAGATTTCCACCAGGATATCCTGGGGCCGCAGAAAAACCTGGGGATGGGCCGAGTCAAATTCCTGCTTGTGAAAAATATGGGAGGTGCTGGGCAAAACATTCACCGGGCCAATAAAACTCATGACAAAAGGGCTGGCCGGGTGGTCATAAATTTCCGCCGGAGAACCAATTTGCTCAATCTTTCCATGGTTCATCACGACGATTTCATCCGCCACCTCCATGGCCTCCTCCTGGTCATGGGTGACAAATACCGTGGTAACATGCACCTCATCATGCAGGCGACGCAACCAGGCGCGCAGATCTTTGCGGACTTTGGCATCTAAGGCCCCAAAAGGTTCATCCAGCAGCAGCACTCTTGGTTCTACGGCCAGGGCTCTGGCCAGGGCTACCCGCTGCCGTTGACCGCCGGAGAGTTGGGAGGGATAGCGGTTGCCCAGACCGGCCAGTTGCACCAGGTCGAGTAGTTCTTCTACCCGCTTTTTTACCTGTTGCGGAGGGGTCTTGCGGATCTCCAGGGAAAACGCAATGTTTTTGCGAACGGTCATGTGTTTGAACAGAGCGTAGTGCTGAAACACAAAACCAATATTGCGATCCTGCACACTCAGATCCGTGGCATCTTCCCCGGTCAGCAAAATCCGTCCGGTATCAGGGGTTTCCAGGCCAGCAATCAGCCGCAGCAGGGTCGATTTCCCAGAACCAGAGGGGCCTAACAGGGCAACCAGGGACCCACTTTTAATTTCCAGATTGACCTGGTCTAGAGCCTGAAAATTGCCAAACTGCTTGGATACGTCTTTAACTACAATGCCCACTGCTAACGACCTCAGAAATCAGAAAACTGCTAACCTGCTTTTCCCGAAGGGCGGGAGTTGGCAAAAGCCTCACCCAGGGCACCATCAATTACCGATAAACCCGCCCCGATGGGAGAAATCTGTTCTTACCTGAATTGACCATTCAGGAACCATATAAGGTATCTGAATCAATGTAACTCTGATACCTGAGCCACAAAAGTTCTGCTGCCTGCTTAACTTTTACCGCACCAAATAATCCCTACTTGTTAGATAGGGTTACTGTAGTTTTATACCATGAACCCGCTCTTTGCTACCGGCTCTGTAAATAATTAAAGTCCTGGAAGGGGGCGATCGCCTCTGGACAAAACAGAAACCATTGCGATCGCAGCTTCTTGCTCTAGAATAGAAAGGTTGTACAGAAATTATCCCTCGTCATGGCGGTTCCTAAGAAGAAAACTTCAAAGTCCAAGCGCGATCAGCGGAAGGCCACCTGGAAGCGGAAAGCCAACCTCCAGGCTCAACGCGCCCTGTCCATCGGTAAGTCCATCCTGACCGGACGGGCAGAAGGATTTATCTATCCTCAGGCAGACGAAGAAGAAGGCGAAGAGTAACTCTTGAGGGCTCAGGGGAATGCTAGGAAAATTTTTCCGAAAACCAGGGCCGGAGATGGCCGATCGCGTTCCACCCGGTCAGCACCTGACCAATGGGTTTCCGGTGCTGACCTACGGCGATACCCCCATAGTCAATCAAGACACCTGGGAATTTAAGGTCTGGGGGTTAGCAAAACCCGTTACCTTTTCCTGGGCAGATTTTATGGCCATGCCCCAGAGTGACTTCACGGCAGATTTCCATTGCGTCACGACCTGGTCAAAGCTGGATGTGCAATGGACGGGGGTGAAGGTCACAGACTTTATGCGGCAGATAGAAGTGGAGCCCGAGGCAGTTCACATCATGGAACACTGCTACGGTGGCTACACGACTAACATTTCCCTGGAAGACTTTCTCCGGGAAGAGAACTTTTTTGCCCATACCCTGTTTGGCGACCCCCTGCCTCCCGACCATGGTGGCCCCCTGCGGCTGGTGGTTCCCCACCTTTATGCCTGGAAGAGCGCCAAGTGGATCAATGGGCTGGAGTTTTTGTCCCAGGAAGAGTTAGGTTTCTGGGAGCGGAATGGCTACCATCGCCGGGGTGAACCCTGGGCCGAAGAGCGTTACAGCAGCCGCTTTTCTATGTAAGGGGTTGCCTCAAACAATATCTGTTACGGGTTTATAGCTTTTCCTGTTGATAGCAGGGCTGGCTGTAAACCCGTTCTCATTGGTTTAGCCCTGGGGTAGCAGGGAGACATGGGCAGAGACAATTTTCCAGCCTTCGGGAAACTTCCGCCAGACCTGGCTCTGCCTGCCGTAGCGAGGAGTGCCATTGATCGCCCGACAAAACTCTAAAGTGACGCAGGCCGTATCTTCATCAAAGGTGACGACCTTCAGGTGAGAAATTTCCCGGGCCAGGTTTTGAGCCGGACGGTTCTGGCGAAACTCCCGAATTTGCTCAATGCCATAGAGGTTCTCGGTGGCTCCGAACCGCAACACCTCCGGAGACTCCCAGAACAATTCATCGAGAACGGCAATATCGTTTTCGACCAGGGCTGTTTCGTAGCGCAGGTAAAGGTCGGTCAGTTCGGCTACCAGAGCCGGATTGTTGATTTCGGTCATAGCCTGTGTTGAGAAATAGCAATTTAATTTAGCAGAACAATTTTTTCGTTGGCTGGCAGGGTTCCTGGGGACTCCAGGTCTGGAGCCAAAGCTGTCTGGATTTCGCTGCTTTAAGGCATTCCTGACTCGGGGGTCGTGGTTTGCTTCAGCAGCAGGACAGACTTTACCCGACGGCGCACCCGATCGCCCTGGGAATTTACTTTACCGTAGGTTGTTTTGCCCTGGTAATAGAGTGCGGAAGAACTGCCCCCATCCAGGTTAATGGCGGCCACTGCCCCCCGGGAGCGGAGGAAATCGGTCAGTTCGGCCAGGGTAAAGCCACTGGATTCGGGGGCTTCTGATTTCTGGGCCACCATCACCCAGAGCAGACTACCATCTGCCATCAGGCCGATCGCACTGCGGGCGTTGGGTTGGGTACTGCCAATGGCATCCCGAATCAGGCGGCCCTTCACTGTAGCGGTGAAGCCTTCCTGCTCCAGGGTAGTGCTGGGTAGCAACCGGGGGCCTGCTCCGACCGCGTCAACCAGCTGACAATCCTGAGGGGGCGATTCCTGATGCTGGGCCAGCCCGTAGCGCCAGGAATCACCACACTGGTACCGGCGAAATTCGCTACGGTTAAAAATTTTGGCGAAGTAGGGAACCAGATCCGGGTTTTCTGTGAGTCGGCGATTTTGCCGGGGATCGGCGATCCTCTGTCCACCGCTGGTGATGTAGGAGGTAGACTGCTGGTTCACGGGATCAAAAAAGCCCGCATTTAAGACGGCGATCGCCCCGGTTTGACGGGCAAAATTTTCTAAGCTATCTAATTCCGGCGACATCACCGGAGTCACCACAAATTGTCCTCCGGCCGGAATCCGTAGGGTGTAAACGATGGCCTGGGGCAGGGAAATGGTCTGAAATTCCAAGGGTTCTGGCCGGGGGGAGATGGTCTGAACAGGCATGGGTAATTCTGACCCAACCCGAGTCGGAAGCCGCAACCCTGCCCCCCACAGTCCCAATCCTGTGACAAGGGCGATCGCGCCGAACCAGCTAAGTTGCTTCATCCTATTTTTTCCGTTCAGACCCAGTATGCTATCCCTGTTCTAACCCTTGCGACGGCTCCAGACAAAGCCACCGATTGCCAGGCCCAGAGCCAGGGGTAGGGTCAGGGCCGCCCAGGGAAAACCGGACTGGCCGGCTGGTGCGGTAGCAGGTTGATCTGGGGAAGAAGGAGCAGGAGAGCCTGGTTGGGGGCTGGGGGTTCCGGTTAAGACGGTCACCGGGTAACGGAACTGAAAGGGCTGGAACTGGCCTGGGGTTTTGGGACTACCCTTCAGTTCCAGAATATACTGACCCGATCGGGGAAAGACAATCTGGCTGCCAGGAATACCTCGATACTTTTCGGCATTTACGGGAGTCAGGGGGGGAGTTAAAACCGGAGAACCGCTCTGGCCATTCTGGTACACCTGCAACTGGCAGTTGCACTGCTCTAGAGGAATCAGCTCTCCGCCCCGGCGGGTCAGGGCAAACCAGGTAAGGGCCGGTTCCCCCGATCGGGGATTGTGGTCGGGTTCAATATGCATGGTGGCTGCCACATCCTGGCCAACTTCGACATTATGGGCCAGGGCAAAACCCTCCAGTCCGGAGAAGAGGAGCAGCGTTACCAGGAGTCTAAGAGAGAAGCGTTTCATGGCTCGGATCGGGGGGGCTGACGGGCAGCGGCGTAGTACTTTTGGAGGGAGAGAAAAGACCAGAACTGGGGCGATCGCAGTAGAAAGACTAACAATACTCCGATACCCAGCAGCCCCGACCAGAACTTGTGGCTGCCTGTCCATTCCAGGTTGCCGAGGTAGGTAGAACCAATCATCACTGTGTGAACAGCGGCCAACACCAGGGCCGGCACCGTTAACAGATGCAGCGATCTCCAGGACTTGCCTAAACGTTGTACCATCCAGTCAAAACTGGTCAGGGCGGCGGGCAGCATCAGGGCGAGGGAAAGTAATCCCAGCCAGAGGGCGACCTGATGCAGGGGCAACATGAACTCCAGGGCCCGGGGATTCCAGTTGAAGGTGTGATCCAGCATGTGCAGGGTATGGGCAATCGCCAGGACAAAGGCTCCTACGCCCAGGGCCCGTCGATACCGCAGGGGCTGGGGCCAGAGGCGACTGATCGGACGGGCCACCAGGGCCAGCATCAGGCAGAACAGGGCGGCATGGCCGGTGTAATCGGTCATGGCATCGGTACGCAGCAGGGTGAGTATCCCGATCGTCAGGGTGACCCATCCTCCCAGACGAAATAACTGACTGCGCCGATCGGCGGTAATCAGGGCACTGGACATACCCACTCCCAGCATGGCCGGGAGGGTACCCAGGCCAAAGGCCAGCATGGTCAGAATACCTGCCTGCAAATTGCCGGTTTCTGCTGCTTTAACCTGGGCTGCATAGAGAAACCCACAGGGCACCAGGCCCCAGACCAGACCCAGCAGGGCAGGAGTCCACCAGTGGGAGTGCAGGGAAAGGCGGGTCATGGCACTGCTTAACCGCTGGTGCAGCTTACCCTGGGCGAAGGGGTGTAAAAACGGCATTTTGGGCAGCCATTCGGGAGCCACATGACTGAGACCAATCCAGATCAGCAGGCTACCGGTGAAAATGGCCAGCCCCCGCCGCAGGGTACTGTCGATCCCGGCCAGCTGGCCCCCCGCCACCAGCACCGAACCGATCGCCCCGATCGCCGCCCCCACCAGCATGTAACTGGCAATTCGTCCCAGATTGAGCAAGACCTGGAAATAGAGTTGCTGTTTCCAGGGGGTAGGGGTTTGCTCACGGGAAAGGGAGAAAGCAATGGTCAATGGCCCACACATGCCGACGCAGTGGCCAAAGCTGCCAAGGAACCCCAAGGCCAGAATCAATCCCAGATCCAGCATGCCTACTGACCCGCCGCCGCAAAGAAAATTGTGTTGTGGTCAGCCAAAACGATCGTCATGCCCTGAACTAGCTACCTGTCATTCTCAGGATAAAGTGCTAATAGCTCAGTATAACGAGGTTCGAGCCAGGGAAAAACCATCGCCAGAAGTGCCCGGGGGTGTCCTGCCAAAAATTTTCCGGTCCTGACCCGATCGCTTCTACCGACCCTGGTTGTTCCCCGGAATCAACCTGTATTCCGCATACCGGCAGCGATACCGTTGATGGTCAGGAGAGCCCCCCGCAACAGTTCGCCCTTGCTGTAGCGGGATCGTACTACCCCGGTGACCGCTTCGCTCTTGTGTTGCCGCAGTCGCTTCAGCAGGGACACCTGCAAAAAGCCGAGGGGAACGATGGTGCCATTACGCAGCTGCACCGATCGCTGGAGTTCGGGGTCGCTGTCCAGCAGACGCTTGTTGCCCGTGATCATCAACACCATTTCCTTGGTCAGGTAATACTCGTTGGCGATCTGCTCGTAGACTGGTTCAAACCGTTTCCGATCTTCCGGGTGGGAGAGTTCCCGAACGTAATGGCCAGCAATTTGCAGGTCTACCTTAGAGAGGGTCATCTCGACTTTAGAGATGGCCATTTTGAAGAAGGGCCACTTGAAGTAAAAGTAGCGCAGCAGCTTCAGGTGTTCTTCCGATTGTTCGGTAATGAAGTCCCGCAGGGCGGTGCCGACCCCGTACCAGGCCGGTAGCAGGAAGCGGCTTTGAGTCCAGCTAAATACCCAGGGAATCGCCCGCAGGCTGCCCAGATCCCGCTTACCTCCCCGGCGGGCCGGACGGGAGCTGATCTGGAGCTGGCTGATCTCGTCGATCGGGGTGACCTGATGGAAGAAGTCAATGAAATCGGGTTGCTCGTAAATCAGAGCCCGGTAGTGGCCCCGGGAGCGATCGGCCAGCTCTTCCATAATTTCGTGCCAGGGCTGGATGTCGTCGAAACCGGTACGCAGCAGACTACCCTGCAAAACTGCCGTAGCCACAGTTTCCAGATTGTAGAGGGCCAGTTCGGGCAGGGAGTATTTCGAGGCCAGTACCTCGCCCTGCTCGGTAATTTTGATCCGGCCGTTCACACTCCGCCCCGGTTGGGCCAAAATTGCCTCGTAGGCCGGGCCACCGCCCCGACCGACGGACCCCCCCCGTCCATGGAAGATGCGGAGTTGGACGTCATGGGCTTCGGCAATCCGCTGCAGGGCCTGCTGGGCTTTGTGAATCTCCCAGTTACTACTGAGAAAACCCGAGTCTTTGTTGCTGTCAGAGTAACCCAGCATGACTTCCTGCAGGGAAGAATTGACCGTGCTGCCTTCTTTGCTGGTGGTGTAAGCGGCATACCCCCCGGCCAGCATGGCCCGGTAGAGGGGTAACTCAAATAGATGGGTCAGGACATGGGGAGCTTTTTGCAGGTCTTCTACGGTTTCAAACAGGGGCACAACCTGCAGGGTGCCACTGCCGGTTGCAGGGTCATACAGACCGGCTTCCTTGGCCAACAGCAGCACCTCTAATAGGTCGCTGACCTCATGGCTCATGCTGATCACGTAGGTCTGGCAGATTTCTGGCCCAAACTCCTGCTGCAGCCGCCGCACCATGCGGAAGGTTTCGATCGTCTCCCTGGCTTTGTCAGAGAAGTGTAACTCTCCGGGAATCAGAGGGCGGCGGGTTTGCAGTTCCGTGGCCAGCCAGATCGTCCGCTCGGACTCGGACATTTCGTTGTAGGGTTTGGGCAATACCTGCAGGTACTCTGCCACCTCGTTCAGGGTGTCGGAATGGCGACCGCTTTCCTGCCGAATATCCAGGTGGGCCAGGTTAAAGCCATAAATTTCGACCTGGCAGATCAGGGTTTCCAGATCCCGGCAACTCAGGCCGGTTTCTTCCAGGTTGCGCTGAATCAGCCGCAGTTCGGCCAGGAAATCGGAGCCAGAACGGTAGATGTTATTTTGGGTTTCTGTCTCAGGCTGGAAGCCATCTCCCTGGTACAGTTTTTGATTCCGGGCTTTGGTATTTTCCAGGCGTTTTTGAATGTAGGCCAGCTTCAGACGATAGGGTTCCTGGCGATAGCGGATTGCCAGCTGATCGTAGACTTCTGGCATCTGCAATTGATCCTGCTCTAAAGACTCCAGCAGATCGGGCAGGACATCGCTCCAGTGCAAAGACAAACTCAACAGGTCGGTCAACCTGCGGATGGAATGAATGTATTTTTCTAACACCAGGCTGCGCTGGTAGCAGGCGGTCTGCCAGGTGATCTGAGGGGTGACCGAAGGGTTGCCATCCCGATCGGAGCCCACCCAGGAACCAAACTTACAGAAGTTATAGCTGGGGGGTTGCATTTTCGGGAACGACAACCGCATGGCCTGCTTAAACCGCTGGTAAAGCTGGGGAATCGCATCAAACAAAACTTCTTGAAAGTAATGCAGGGTGTAATCGACCTCGTCCAACACCGTCGGTTTGAACTGGTGTAACTCGTCAGTGCGCCACCAGAGGCGAATTTCTTCCGTCAATTGCTCCCGCAGCAGATCCGCTTCCCAGGAAAGGGTGGGTAAGCCAAGAGCAATCTGCCGGTCTTCTAGCTGGTCTAACTGCCGCAGAATTCTGGCGATGCGCCGTTGCTTATCGCGGATGGTATGCCGCACGATTTCCGTAGGATGGGCGGTGAACACCAGGCGAATATCGAGCTGTTCAATCAGTTTCTGGATCTGCTGGGGCGGCACGTTCAGAGTGCGAAGTTTGGGGAACAGCCAGTGAAAGGTGCCCAGTTCTTTGCGAGATTCAGGGTCTTGCAGGCTTTTTTCTAGCAGATCGGCTTCTAACCGGCCACTGGAAGTAGAAGATTCTCCCGGGGTGGCAGGGACGATCGTATTAGACTGAGTCACCGATTGCACCGTCGTTGAGGGTGCCACATCCCGCGCTGCCCGGTACTGCTGTTGCTGATCCCGTTGTTCGTAGTGCTGCTCGACAATATTGATCAGCTGAAAATAAAGGGCAAAGGCACGCGCTGCCCGAATTGCCTCATTCAGGTCAAGTTTTTCGACCACCTTCAACACTTCTGACTCAATGAAGGTCGGCGCCTGTCCTTCAGGAGAACAAAGATCTCGAAGTTGGGTCAAGAGATCTACCAATTCTTGCCCACATTCTTGCTGCAAGACTGATTGCCAGAGGTCTTCGACAATTTTCAGGCGGTGCCGCAAAAACAGGTCGGATGTCAAAGTTACAGTCATTGCTTCGGAAGTTTTCGGCTCGGTTGCCGCTCCAGAACCAAGTCCATCATCTGACAGAGGTCGCGTCGAACTCATGGAAGCTGCTTTACCAAAGATATTTCAATAATTCTAGGGTTTAACTCTAATTTTTTGGAGTCACAAACCGCACGAATTATTGAGAGGCAGCGATAAATCCAGCGGATTCCTTCTATCTGGAGGAGGGATCGGCCTCCGGTGGAACATTAAGAATTGGTAATCGATCGCCGCGAAACAGTTCTTCACTCCAGAGGCCAAACTCTTGCACGGCCAGGGAGACGGCTTTTATTCCCACGATTCCGACCAGAACCGGGCCAGTGGCCAGACTCAGGAGCAAACTGGCGGGCAGTAGGGAAGGAGATGGAGAGGCGGTCTGGTTAGAAGCGTCCATGGGTTCAGGCAGGGTTACGAGATTGGGCAGATTATCTAAAATTAATGTAGCGTTCTGGCAGGAGAATGGCGCAGGCCGATCGACCCCAGGCCAGGGCAACCCAGTCAAAGAATGGGCTGGTAGGGAGTGTGGTTCCAGAATTCCAAAGATTGAGGATTAAAGTTCTAAAGATCGAGTATTAATAGAGAGCTTGACTCTCGAAGTAAGTTTATTTACCTGGTCGGTCTGCAATTTACTGTGCTGGATCGAGTCAGGGTGTGTTATCTGTATGAGGCAAGTTGAGCATCCCTGATACTGATTCTCCCATCTGAGCAAATACTAAGGCACAAGGCTCTCATGTCGGATCAACGACCCCAATCCTCCTCCACTGTAAGCACAGCCCCCCCTGAGGTGAAACCAAAATCCCTGACCCAGTGGGTGCATCAGCTTGTGGGTTTGAAACGGGCCCAGGTGAGGAGCCGGTTGCGGGGTAATCACCTGCATATTTTGATTGAGAGTCAACCCTGCCCGGAGGCAAAGACGGTGTTGCCCCTGCTGATGCAGGCCTTTGCCAGCACTTCTCCAACTCAGTTTTTAGGCAGTGATACGGCCCCGATTTACCGGGTGGTGGTGTACGGGCGACCGCCGCAACAATCGGCTCCCAGCTGGACGGAGGCATTTTATTTAACTCAACCCGAGGGCCGATCAGAGCCCGCAACAGGCACTCCTCCGGTCAGTTCTACTGGGCCAGCCCAGGATTCATCGGAGTCCATGGCTGGTACTTCCATCGTCCCAACTCTACAACTGGCCCGCCAGGGGAACTCCGCTGCCATTGCCCGCTACCTGAGCCATGTCTTTGGGGCCCAGGGGTTGGCCGTTCGGGCCAAGGTAGAAGCGCCCCAGCCTCCGGCCTCAGATCTGCAGCCCCGGTTGTTTGTCAGTTGCGAAGCGGCCTACATTCCCGATCCTTTGCTGCTGGCCGCTCCCATCGCCCAGCGCTTACGGGAATTGGAGCTGACCCAGTTTCGAGATGCGATCGTCTTTGCCCAGGTGGCCGGAGAATCTCGCCCAGAATGGGCCCTGCGGGTTGATCTGACCCCAACCCAGGAAATTCTCAAGGACTGGGGCCGCTGGGGGGATGTGCAGGCGATTACCCGGCTGCTGGATCGGCTGCTGTTATCTCAGGGAACCCGGGCTTCTGCTCTGCTGAAGGAATCTACTCTGCACCTCTCCTGCCGGAGTACGGAATCTACACCGCCGGATCAGCAGACCACCCTGGCAACCATCGTCCCCCTGCTCGAATCCCTCACCCCTCAAGGAATTCGGGCGGCCAGCATCTATGGCTTGAGCCAGAAGGGGGATGGTAGTTCTGAACTGTTTCCCCTCTGGGTACATTGGCTGGACTTGCCAGCCAAACATCAAGACGAGGGCGGTCATACTACCCTGGAATTGGCTCAACGGGGCAATCTGGGAGCGATTACCTTTTTGCTCACCCGGCTGCTAAACCCGAATCTGGATGACAAGTTGGCTACCGGGGGAATTCGGGTGCAGGTGCGGCAAAAAGGCGACCTGTTGCACATTATGACCGATGCTCCGGTATGTCCGGCCCAGCAGGCGATCGGTACCGCCGTTGTGAAGTTTCTCCAACCCTTAGAAATAGCTGGCATTACGGGCGTGCGGGTCTATGGGCGGCGGGCCGGACAGAAGCAACCCCTCTGGAGCTATGGGGTAGACTTTGGTTCTCGTAACTCTCTGGTGCCCGAGGTCACCCCCGACTTTGCCGCCACCGATATTTATGTTGGAGATTTGTTATCGCCGCCGGGGGCGCTGGTGGTGCGATCGGATCTGCCCCCAGACGACTGGAGATCGGTGCTGGCGGGATGGCTGAACAGTGCCCTGGTAGGAGTCCAGAGATCGCTGATCCAGACCCACCTGTTTGCGCCTTTAGAAAGTGAGAACTCCCTGCCCCAACCCCCTCAGGCCAAAACCGCCGGAAATCCGGGAGTCGCTCTGGTTTGGGGAGTAACGGGGGTTTTAGTAGTGGTGTTGTCCGACTGGCTGCTGGGTCAATCCCTCCAACCGGTTGCCTCTAGCCCCGACACCCCGATCGTCCAGGGTTCTCCCACGGTGGCTCCGACTCCCGTACCCTCCCCTGCGGCGACTCAGCCAGCCCTGCCCCGCCTATCTCTAAAAAAATCACGGGTAGGGGATGAAACCGCCTTTAATGCCACGGGGTTTACCGGGCCCGGTCGGCCCATGGTAGCTGCCCCCACAGCATCACAGCAGCCCCTCAGTCTACCGGCTTCTCCGCTCCAACCCAAGGCCGCGATCGCCACGAATACCGGTTCTTACCCAACCTTTAATAGCCGTCAGCTAGACGAAAAAATTGCCCTCTACAAGCAGTATGTGCAGACCTGGGGAGCCCCCGATGTCTTGATCATTGGGAGTTCCCGGGCTCTGCGGGGTATTGACCCCGTGGCTCTGGAGCAGGCCCTCAGCGAGCAGGGCTACCCAAAGGTCAAGATCTTTAACTTTGGCATCAATGGAGCCACGGCTCAGGTAGTAGATCTGATTGTGCGTCAGGTCTTACCCCAGGAAGCTCTACCCAGGCTGATTCTCTGGGCCGATGGGGCGCGGGCCTTCAACAGTGGGCGATCGGACATCACCTACAACGGCATTGTCGCCTCGGCGGGTTATCGCACCCTGCTGGCGGGCAATCCCCCGATTCCGGGAACCATGCTGGCCCAGACGGCTCCCCGGGCCGAATCTCCTAAATCCGGTAATACCACCGCCAATGCTGAGACTGCCCCCACCTCCGACACCTACCAGGGGCTGGAACAGGGGTTGAACCAGCAGCTAGGAGCCCTGTCGTTTCTTTATAGCCAGCGCGATCGGTTTAAGGAGCAATTGCGCGATCGGGCCGTGGCCGTTCTATCGGTGCCGGGGTGGCTGGTAGCTCTGGGGGGTAAAGTCACGCCCAACCCCCTGACGGATGCCACCAGTCCGGCGGCTTCTGCTTCTAACTCCCCCGCTTCGGTTCTGGAAGGAGAGGGGTTGATTGACCAGGATGGCTTTTTGCCCCTGCCCAACCGCTTCAACCCTGCTACTTACTACCAGAAGTATGCTCGGGTACCGGGAGACTACGATTCTGACTACGAATCCTTTGCGTTGGAGGGCATCCAGGCTGATGCCATGACGGCCCTGGCTCAGTTTTCCCAGGAACGGCAGATCCCGTTGATCTTCGTGAATCTGCCGCTCACAAGTGATTACCTCGACCCGACTCGGCGCCGCCATGAAGCCGCGTTTCAGCAGCGAATGCTGGCTTTAACCGCCGAGCTGGGGGTGACCTATCGAGATCTGGGAGCCGCTTTCTTAGACCAGGTAGACTACTTCTCTGACCCCAGTCATTTGAACCGCTATGGGGCCTACGAAGTCTCCCAACGGTTGGCTAAGGATGTGATGATTCCCTGGCAGCAGGCCCGTCGTTAGTCTGGGGCAGAATTTTCGGACTCGCGTTACTGTGTTGGTAGGAGATCACCCTTCTCTCTGTCTCAGATTCCATGAAAAAGCGAGTAACTCTCACCTTTCCCCGGCGATCGGTGCAAATGCCCGTCACCTACCGACTGGCTAAGGATTTTAATGTGGCGGCAAATATTATTCGGGCCCAGGTTGCTCCTAACCAGGTGGGCAAACTGGTGGTGGAGTTGTCGGGAGATATTGACCAACTGGATGCGGCGATCGATTGGATGCGCTCCCAGGATATTGGGGTGTCGTTTTCTAATCGAGAAATTTTGATTGATGAGGAAATTTGTGTCCACTGCGGGTTATGTACGGGGGTCTGTCCCAGCGAAGCCCTCACCCTCGATCCCCAGAGTTTTAAATTGACCTTTACCCGATCGCGCTGCATTGTCTGTGAACAGTGCATCCCCACCTGTCCGGTGCAGGCGATTTCAACTAATTTGTAGGGTGAGATTTTAGCGGGGATAGGTGCGCCAGTAGCCAGAACTGGGAGCTTTTTGAGGGACTTCTGGGGGTGTTTCGGACGGTAATGGTGGAGAATTATCTACCCTGTCTGGTGATTGAATGGTCTGCAGGTGATGAAAGTAGCGAATCATTTTCTGGTCTTCACCCTTAATGTGGTGGATCAGCCATTCCGTTAGAAAATGGGAAACTTCGATCGTCAAAAATTGCCCCTGTTGTTCTAACTTTTGCACCAGAAGAACCACTTTTTGCTTCAGTTCTTCATGCTTGGCTTTGTGGTCCGAAAAGCTGGGATAGCCATTCACTTCCATCAACATTTCTTCCATTTGAAAATGTTCCAGGGTGTAGTGAATTAGCTCATCTAACGTCTCTCTCAAAACATCCCAACCATGCCCTTCTAGCATGGCATCATGGAGCTTATTAACAATCGCAAACAGGTGAATATGTTGTTCGTCTACTTTCGCATAGCCTGTTTTATACTCATCGCGCCAAAAAGCTATGGGCATCGGTTTCTATCTCTGAGATGCGTTTGGTGTGGAATTCTTATGTCCCAGGTTAAAGGCTTTCTGTAGGGGGAGGAGCAAGTATTCTGAAGATTTAATATTGCTAATTCTAGAAAAATTTGCTCGATAGTTGGCATAGCTCAGGGTGGTAAAAATTAACTGAAATACCCTGGGGCTGCGATCGTCGAAGACCGATCGGGTTAACAACAAAATCCCCGACAGCTTTGCAGAAGTCGGGGATCAGAGAGAAGATTTATTTTCCAGCCAATATTTTATGGCCAGGGCCGCTATTCGCCGGTAATCGACAGCTCTTCCACCCAGATATAGGGGCAAACCCCACCGGGGGTGAGGTGGGCTTCCGGTTCTACATAGACGATCGATTTCAGGAGTTCTAAAAAGTCTCCCGCCACCGTGGCCGACTCAATGCTGGTTCGTTCTCCTTTGTTGACTAGCCAGCCATCGAAGGGCAGGGAAAAGGCTCCCTGGAGGGCTTTCACCCCGGCGTGGAGGGCATGCAGGTCATCTACCAGGACTACATTTTCGGCGGTGTCCAGGCTGTATGACTGCTCCGTTGGTTTGGCCGCAAACACATGGTAGAAATGGGGACTGACGGTAACTTTTGCCCCCGTGTTGGCATGGCCCGTCGGCTGGGTATCAAATCGTTTGGCGGTTCCGGCACTATGGAGAAAACCAGTCAAAACACCCTCGGTAATCAACGAGACTCGCCGGGTCGGGGTACCTTCGCCGTCAAAGGTGACAATTCCCACGTTATCGGGATGGAGGGCATCGTCGCAGACAGAGAGCAGGGGAGAGGCGATCGGGGTTCCCAGGGATTCGGGGGTCGAGAGGCTCTGCTTGTCTAAAATGCTCTGGGCATTAAACAGGTTAGAAAAGGCCCCTAACAGGCTGAGAAACGCTTCCGGCGAGAAGACAACCCGATATTTTCCGGTCGGAATCTTGGCGTAGTTGAGGTGGCTCAGGGTTTTGTCCGCTGTCTCCTGCAAACACCCGGGCAGATCCAGGGTATCGACGCTGTGACTGATCCGAAAGGCACCGGCGCTGCGCGGCTTTTTCCCTTCTTCTTCGGTTTTGGTGTAGAGGTAAACGGAGGCCGTCGAGTAGGCTTCGATCCGCTGGGCTCCCTCGCTGTTCAGGTAGAAGCGATCGACATCCCGCTGGGCCATGCCATTGTAGGGAACGGCGGCGATCGCCGGATGCACTTCCAGTAGCTCCTGCTCGGCTTTGACCAGTTTTTCCACCAGGTCAGAGACGGGTACCTGGGGCGATTTTTCGGTCAGTTCTCTGGCCAGGGGCTTGGTGGCCTCCGGGCTGAAGTCAGGGACGTTTTCTTTCACACCAAAAAAGCTGGCTTCGTAGGCGGTTTTCAGGGCCAGTTCCAGGCCGTGGGGATCGACATCGGTGGTCGAGGTGATGCCCATGGTTTGCTCCTGGTTCCAGACTCGCACAGTCACGCTGGAACGGCTGGAAGCCTTGACCTGGTCAGGTTTGCCCTGGTCCACTTTGGCGCTGGTCTCATCGATCGTGGAGCCGTAGATATCAAATTTATCGATGCCCAGGCGATCGGCAATTTGTTTGGCCTGGGAGGCCAGTTCTTGAATACTCGGCACTGTGTTTCCTCAACTTTGGCTTACAGCGTTTCTCATGCCAGTGAGATACAGGGGGTGGGGGGTTGGGCCCCCAGCCAGGGGCTCCACCCCTGCACCCGATTTTCCGTACCTTATTTGCATGAAAAAGGTTATATGGTCATGGTCAGCAATCTCAAGCCGGAACGCAAAATCTGGCGCTCCGGCGGAAATTTCAGATTTCTTAGCGGCCGCCAACGGTGATCGAATCGACTTTGATATGGGGCTGGCCGACGGTGACATAGACACTGCCACTGACGGAACCGCAGAAGCCCGCAGCCAGATCCAGATCTTTAGAAGACATGGAAATCTTGTTCATGATTTCCGTGGCTTCTCCGATCAGGGTGGCTCCCTTCAGGGGTTTGGTCAGCTTGCCGTTTTCGATCAGGTAGGCTTCGTCAACGGAGAAGTTGAACTGACCGGTAGCACCCACACTCCCGCCGCCCATTTTCTTGCAGTAGATGCCCTTGTCGATCGAAGCAAATATTTCATCGGTGGTGTAGTCACCGGGGGCAATGTAGGTGTTCCGCATACGGGAAGCGGCGGCGTAGGTGTAGCTCTGACGGCGACCACTACCGGTGCGGGGATGGCCAGTCCGCATCGAACCGGCCCGATCGGCGATGAAGTTTCGCAGAATTCCGTTTTCAATCAGCAGGGTGCGCTGCACGGGCATGCCTTCATCATCCATGTCGATCGTGCCAAAGGCATCTTCCGTCAGCCCTTCATCCCAGGCGGTCAGGTTCTCATGGGCGATCTTCTGGCCTTTTTTGTCGATAAACGGAGTGGTGCGTTTTTCAATCTGGGTGGTTTCTAACAGGTGGCCACAGGCTTCATGGAAAATCACCCCACCAAACTTGTTGGCCATGACGATCGGGTAGGTGCCCGATTCGACATAGTCGGCGTAGAGCATTTTGCCGGCGGACTCAGCCACACTGGCGGCCGTGGTTTCGTAGTCCCACTGGCGCAAAAAGTTAGGGTCACTGGTATTGCCAGCCCGCTCCCCGATCGAAGAACGGTGGCTGCCATCGGCACAGAGCAGGTTATAACCAACGGATTGGGTCAGGCGAATGTCGCGGGCAAAGGTGCCATCGCTGGAGGCCACCAGGACTTCCTGCCAGTCGCGGAAGTAAACGGCCCGACGAGACTGGACATGGCTGGCTTTTTGCAACAGACGGCCGTTGGCATCGAGCAGAACTTCGCCCATTTCCCGCATGGAACTGCACTGGGGCAACCAGGCTTCTTTACTGCGTAGAACCGCGTAGTCCCGCAGGGGTTCCAGGTTGATTTCGGGGACGAAAGCCGCCGCTGAGGGGAGTTGCAGGCCCAGAATTGAAAGCGCTTTTTCTAAGGCCGCTTTGAGGCCACTGAAGCTGAGATCGTTGGTGCTGACATAGCAATCGGCCTGACCCCGGAAGACCCGAATACCGGCCCCGGTGGAGAGGCGGGGAGAAATACTGGTGATAGCATCGTCTTCGGCCAGACAGCTAATGTAGTTGACCCGCTCCAGGAAAAATTCAACAAAGTCGGCCCCGGCGGCCCGTCCCAGGCCCAGCAGGGTAGAGAGGGGAGAAGCCCAGGTCGCATCAAAGCGATCGGGGGTGGAGGTGTATTGCAGAGTCGGGAGCTCGCTGGTACGGAGAAGGGGGGTTGCAATCATGAATTGGCCTCGGCTGCGATCGCGGTGATTCTTGATTTATCGAATTATTCCCACTATAGAAGGGATTCCGGTAGAACGGGGGATCGGAGATTCTGGGGGGATAACCGAAGTATGAACAAACCTTAAGGTTTCTATTCTAAAAGCGTTACCCTGGCTTTAGTAGAGTTTTTTCCTGAGGCTGACGCTATATCCGTTCTTAGACAAACCTTGCTATGCCCCTCATCTCCGTTCTTCCAGAAGGTCTTTACTGCGAACCGGGCGATTTTTTCATTGACCCCTGGAAAGGGGTCGATCGGGCTTTAATCACCCATGCCCATTCCGACCATGCCCGCTCCGGGTCAAACCACTACATCGCCACCAAAATTTCCGCCGGGATTTTAGAAAAACGTCTGGGTTCGGCGATCGACCTGCAGGGGGTAGAGTACGGCGAGAAACTGAAACTGGGCAATACCTGGGTGTCCTTCCATCCGGCGGGGCATGTCCTGGGGTCGGCTCAAATTCGCGTAGAAGCGGGGGATGAAGTCTGGGTCGTATCGGGGGACTACAAGCGCTGTGCTGACCCCACCTGTGAGCCCTTTGAGGTGGTAGCCTGCGATCGGTTTATCACGGAAGCCACCTTTGGCCTGCCGATCTACCGCTGGGAGTCTGGGGAAACAACCTGTCGCCAGATTTACGACTGGTGGCAGGCCGCTCCAGAAGAACCCTCCCTGCTGTTTTGTTATGCCTTTGGCAAGGCCCAGCGGGTTCTGGCAGAACTGGCCAAACTCACCGATCGACCGGTCTATGTTCATGGGGCGATCCATGCCCTGACCGAAATTTACCGTCAGGTCGGGGTGCCGATGGTGCCGACGATTCCGGTTTCAGAAATGCCCCGCAGCTACAAGTTTCAGGGCGATCTGGTGCTGGCTCCCCCCTCGGCCCATCGATCGACCTGGATGAAACGGTTTGGCCAACCCCAGACGGCCTTCGCTTCCGGTTGGATGGCAGTACGGGGAGCGCGGCGACGGCGGGGGTATGAGCGGGGCTTTGTCCTCTCAGACCACGCCGACTGGAATGGGTTGGTGAATACGGTACAGCAAACCGGGGCTGCTACGGTGTATGTCACCCACGGCCAGACGGAGGTGTTGTCTCGCTATCTGCGGGAAGTTCAGCAGGTGACAGCCTCCCCCTTGAAAACCCTGTTCGAGGGGGAAGGAGACATCGATTGAACCGATTTGCTCAACTCTTTCAGGCGGTGGATGCCACTACGTCAACCAACGAGAAGGTGCGGGCTTTAAGGGCCTATTTTCGGGAAGAAGAACCTGCCAGTGCCGTCTGGGGGTTGTATCTGTTACTGGGTAAAACCCGCAAGCGGTTGATCACCTCCCGGGTGCTGCGAGATGTGTTTTTGCAAGTTTCTGAGATTCCGGAGTGGTTGTTTGAAGACTGCTACGCCCAGGTAGGCGACTCGGCGGAAGTGATCGCCCTGCTGCTGCGGGATGTCGCCCTGCCCGTCCGACCGGCCGCCGGCCATACCCTGGCCGAATGGATGGAGGAGGTGATTCCCCCGGTGAAGACGATCGCCTCCGAGGCAGAACTGAAGCACCTGGTGGTTTCCTGGTGGACCTCTCTCAACCCGTTTGAGATTTTTATTTTGAACAAGCTGCTGACCGGGGCGTTTCGGATGGGGGTGTCCGATAAGCTGGTGATTAAAGCCCTGGCCCAGGAGTTTGAGATTTCTGAAGCGGTGATGGCCCATCGCCTGATGGGAGATTTTACCCCAACCGTAGAATTTTATCGCACCCTGGTTCAGGCCGAGACGGCGGTGGCGGCTCCCAGTCAGCCCTACCCCTTTTTTCTGGCAGCTTCCCTGGAAGAAGATCGGTTTCAGGCAGAAGATATGTCTCGCTGGCTGGCGGAATGGAAGTGGGATGGGATTCGTGGCCAGGTGATCCGCCGATCGCAGGAGTGCTTTATCTGGTCCCGGGGAGAAGACCTGGTGACGGAGCAATTCCCGGAGTTACGCAGTAGTTTTCTCACCCTGCCCGAGGGCCTGGTATTTGATGGCGAAATTCTCTGCTGGCAAGAGGGGCGGCCCCTGGGGTTCAACTATTTACAAAAACGCCTGGGGCGCAAACGGGTAACGCCGAAGGTGATGGCAGAAAATCCGGTTCACTTTATCGCCTACGATCTGCTGGAATACCAGGGGCAGGATATTCGGGACAGGCCATTACAGCAACGGCGGCAGTTGCTTACAGAAGTGTTGCAGGGGGGGAACCCCCATATCACCTGTTCCCAGGTATTGCCGTTTAAATCCTGGGCCGATCTGGTCGAGTTGCGGCAGCGATCGCGGCAGGCGGGGGCAGAAGGTCTGGTGCTTAAGGCGATCGACAGTCCTTACCTGGTGGGCAGAAAGCGGGGCTACTGGTGGAAATATAAAGTCAACCCGATGGTTCTCGATGCGGTGCTGATCTATGCCCAGGCAGGCAGTGGCAAGCGGGCTAATTTGTTCACTGACTATACCTTTGCCCTGTGGAATGGCCCAGAATTAGTGGCCTTTGCCAAGGCTTATTCTGGCTTAGATAATCAAGAGATTGAAACCCTGGATAAATGGATTCGCAACCATACGATCGAGAAATTTGGCCCGGTGCGATCGGTCGAACCCATCCAGGTATTTGAGATTGGGTTTGAAGGGATCGCTGAGTCCAATCGCCACAAGTCTGGAATTTCAGTGCGGTTTCCGCGGATTTTGCGCTGGCGACAGGACAAGCTGGCGGCGGCGGCCGACACGATTCAATCTGCCCTGAAATTGTTGTCCAGTGGCGGCTAAACCACTGGCAATCGCCAGCCCTATGGTACCTACGCAATTCTTAAAAAAGAAAGCTTGACAAATTCGAAGGGATGAAACTTCTATGCCAGAATAGATTTGGGGTTTATTCTGCCAGGGCAGTTTTTACCCTTCTCTTCATCCAGGCTCTGGTTGTTGATTGACGACGCCTTCGCCCAACGCTGCCACCCTTTCCCCATGCTGTTATTGGTCAGACATGAGTCATCTTTCCTGCCTGGAACCCCTGAAACGTTTGTTCGACCGCAGCAAAGATTGTTTTCAAATTGTTTCCCTTGACGGTTCCCTGCTCTTTGCTAATCCCTCCTGGCATCAAGTCTTAGGTTACAGTCCTTCAGATACGGGCGGGTTGTCATTCTTTGATCTGGTGACCGTCGCCGACCAGGAACGCTGCCGCCAGCTTTTGAGTACGATTCAAAACCAACCCAGTCAGACAGTAGAGCTGACCTTAACCACCAAGGCGGGTAGGCCGATCGTGGTTTCTGGGCAGCATAGTTTGTGCCATGAACCCGAGAAATCGGTAATCTGGAGTCTCTGGCAGGTTAAAAACCCTACTCATCTCCCCCTGGCCGATGGTTTCGGGCCCTGGCAAACCCAGGTATTAGACCTGATTGCCTGTGGTGCTTCCCTGAACCGGGTACTGACGGAAATTGCCCTGGCGATCGAAAACCAGTGTGATGACCTGGTTTGTTCCTTTGTTTTACTCGACTCCGATGGGGCCACGCTCCGACCGGGGGCGGCTCCCAGCCTGTCAGAAGCTTACAGCCAGACGATCGATGGTCTGCAAATTGGCGAAGGAGTTGGTTCCTGTGGTACCGCCGCCTTTCGCCGGGAACCGGTAATTGTGGCTGATATTGCCACCGATCCCCTCTGGGTCAGTTGCCGGGATGTTGCCCTCAAACAGGGTTTACGGGCCTGCTGGTCTACACCCATTCTGGCCACCGAGTCCCGGGTGCTGGGGACTTTTGCCATCTACCATCGCTCCCCCCGTACCCCGACCCCCAAAGAGCTGGAACTGATCAACACGGCCACCTATCTGGCCAAAATTGCGATCGAGCGGCAACTGGCAGAACAGGCTTTGAGTCAGAGTGAAGCCCGCTATCGAGCGATCGTCGAAGACCAGGTAGAACTGATCTGTCGCTACCTGCCCGACACCACCATTACCTATGCCAATCAGTCTTACTGCCGGTTGTTTCAAAGAACTTCGAGCGAACTGGTGGGCCAGAGCTTTTTACCCCTGATCCATCCCGCCGATCGGGAACAGGTGCAGGCCAACCTGGCCACACTGACACCAGACAACCCCGTGTTAACCCAGGAAATTCAGGATATCTTGCTGACGGGTGAGGTTCGCTGGCATGAGTGGACTTCCCGAGCATTTTTTGACCCCCAGGGACGACTCCTAGAATACCAGTCCGTCGGGCGGGATATCAGCGATCGCAAGAGTCTGGAAGTGGCCCTGCGGACGGCAAATCAGGCCCTGGACCTGGAAGTCCAGGAACGTACAACCCAGCTGACCGGGGCGGTGAGGCAACTGCAGCAAGAAATTGATAGCCGACGGCAGGCAGAACAGGCCCTGATGCAACAGGATGCCCGCTATGTTCTGGCTTCCCAGGCCGGTAAGGTCGGGGTCTGGGACTGGAACCTGGAAACCAACGAACTTTATCTTGACCCCAGCCTCAAAGAAATGCTGGGTTATGCTCCAGCGGAAATCGCCGATCGCCTGGAAGCCTGGAAGCAACTGATTCACCCTGAAGACCAACCCGGGTTTACCGTCTCCCTGCAAAGCTGTTTGACCAGCAATCCGTCGGAATACACCTACGAACGGCGCATGCTGCACCGGGATGGCTCGGTGCGCTGGTTTTTAGGAAGGGGTGCCCTATTGCAGGACAAACAAGGAAATCCCTGGCGGATTATGGGTACCGACACAGATATCACCAACCTCAAGTTGACGGAGCAGGCTTTGCTGAAGCGAGAACGTTCCCTGGCAACCCTGGTAGAGATTCAAAAACAACTCCTGGCCGCCGATACCAGCACCCACTTTTACGATCGGGTACTGGAACTGTTGGGCCAGTTTTCTGGGGCGGCGCGGGTTTATGTGTTTGAGAACCACTGGGATGCCGGGTATCAACCCCTGACCAGCCAATGTGCCGAATGGTGTGCCCCCGGAATTAGCCCTCAACACCAGCAATCCCATCGCCAAAACCTGCCCTACGATCGCCTGTTTCCCCACTGGGCTACCCTGCTGGCTCAGGGAGAATGCATCAATCAGATCGTCTCAGACCCGGCGCTCTCCGAAGGTCTGCCCCTGGTCACACCGGGCGTGGTGGCGATTTTGCTGCTGCCCCTGATCGTCAAGGGAGAATTTTTTGGCTTTATCGGCTTTGACAACTGCACCGAAGCCCGCCTCTGGGAACCCTCGGAGGTCGATTTCTTTAAAGCGGCGGCGGTGGCCCTTTCCCTGGCCTTAGAACGCAAACGGGCCCGGGAGGATTTGCGATCGGCCAACGCCGAAATGCGGGCCTTATTTGCGGCCATGGATGAGTTGATCCTGGTGTTTGACGGCGAAGGACGGCACCTCAAAATCCCTTCAGTGAACCATCACCTTCTCTACAAAACCGTTTCCGAACGCCTGGGTAAAACCCTCTATGAAGTATTTTCCCCAGAACAGGCCGATACCTTTCTGGCCTATATTCAAACGGCCCTACGGCAGCAACGCCCCGTGAATGTGGAATATAGCCTGGTCTGCAATGGCCTGACCCGCTGGTCCGATGCCAGTATTGCGCCGATCGACCACAATCGGGTGATGTGGGTGGTGCGAGATGCCACCCAACGCAAGCAAACAGAACAAACCCTGCGTCAGGAAGTTCAGGTGCGGGCCCAAACAGAAGCGGCGCTGAGGGCGAGCGAAGAACGCTTTCGCGAAATTGCCGAAACGATCGATGAAATTTTTGTCATCCATAGCCCCGACTTAAAGAAAATTCTCTATATCAGCCCCACCTACGAGAAGATCTGGAAACGCAGCTGTGAAAGTCTGTACCAGAATGCCGAGTCCTGGATGGAACCGGTACATCCAGAAGACCTGGGGGTGGTGTCTAAGTCTCTAGATTGTATTGTTGCGGGCAAGCCCGCCCAGGTAGAGTACCGCATCATTCAACCAGACAATACGATTCGCTGGATTTTTGCCCGTACCTTTCCGGTGTACGACGAAGCCGGTCGGTTATTACGTCATATCGGGTTGGTAGAAGATATCAGCGATCGTAAACGGGTGGAAACCGAGATTCTCAAAGCCCTGGAAAAAGCCCAGGAATTGAACGAACTCAAGTCCCGCTTTGTTTCCATGATTTCCCATGAATTTCGTACTCCCCTGACCACGATTCAATCGGCCTCAGAACTGCTGGAATACTACGAATGGTCAGTAGAAGAAAAGCAGGAGCGATTCCAGCAGATCTATAGTGCCGTCGGACACATGACTCAGTTACTGGAGGATGTGCTGTTGATCGGTCGGGCCGAGGCCGGTAAGCTGCAACTGCAACTACAATGGATCGACCTGACGGCGTTTTGCCAGGAATTGGTATCCGATCTGGTTTTAACTATGGGCAATCAGGCCAACATTCTGTTTGCTACCCGGGGGGAACGCCGATCGGGCTGGGTAGATCCCAAGCTGGTACGGCAGATTTTGACAAATTTACTCTCCAATGCCGTCAAATATTCTCCCGATCAGGGGGAGATTCATCTGCTGGTGCAGTACGAACCAATGCATGTGGTCTTCCAGGTATCTGATCAGGGCATTGGGATTCCTCCCCAGGATCAAGAACGGCTGTTTGAAGCCTTCTACCGGGGAGTTAATGTTAATACGATTCAGGGAACAGGGTTAGGCTTAACGATCGTCAAGCGGTGTGTCGATTTACATGGGGGGGAAGTCTCCGTCAAAAGTGAAATTGGCTCAGGCACTACGTTTAAGGTGGTTCTGCCGCTCCATCATCTACCACCCACCAAGTCTGTCGAGGATAAGCATGGCAAAAATTTTAGTGATAGAGGATGAGCGCCCGGTTCGCAACAACATTATCGACCTGCTCAAGGTAGAGGGGTACGATGCCGTTGGCGCGGAAAACGGTAAGATTGGGCTGCAATTGATCAAAGAACAGACCTTTGACCTGGTGATTTGTGATGTCTTAATGCCCAAAATGGATGGGTTTGAGTTACTCCGTACCCTCACCCAGGAACAGCCCACAGAAACCCTTCCCTTCATCTTTGTAACTGCCAAAACTGAACGGTCCGATCTGCGTCAGGGAATGGAGTTGGGAGCCTACGACTATATCACCAAACCCTTTACCCGATCGGAGCTACTGGCGGCGGTTACAGCTCAGTTAAAGAAACGCAATTTGATGCAGCAGCAGTATCTTTCGGCCTGTGAGCAGATTTCCCTGTTGCGCCAAAAAATTCGAGATTTGCAACAATTAACCGATGCCAAGGAGCAGGTGCTAGAAAACCTGGTGGCCGAACTCCGCAACCCCATGTCAAATATCACGATGGCCATCCGGATGTTGCAGGATGGGGTGCCGGGGGCACAACGCGATCGCTATCTGAAGATTTTGCAGGAAGAATTTTCTCGGGAAATAGCTCTCCTGAATCAGGTGACTGAACTGAAGCAGTTATTGACTCCTGGCAACTTAAAACTGCTCGGCCAGTTCAACCTGCTGTCTGACGGCGGTGGGGAGAAATCACTGCGGGGAGGTAAAACTTAAGAATGCCAACGATTCTGGTGATTGAGGATGAACTGGCCGTTCGGCAAAACCTGCTGGCTTTGTTAAAAGCAGAGGGGTTTCAGGCGATCGGGGCAGAAGATGGTCTGGTGGGGTTGCAACTGGCTCAAACCCATCATCCTGATCTGATTATCTGCGATGTGATGATGCCCCAGTTAGGTGGCTTTGAGGTGCTAGAAATCCTTCAGCAGAATACTGCGACGGCCATTATTCCCTTCATCTTCCTGACGGCCAAGACAGAGCGATCGGACTTTCGCCAGGGTATGCGCCTGGGTGCCGATGACTACCTGACCAAACCCTTCACCCGAGTAGAGTTGCTGGAAACCATCAAAATCCGTTTGAGTAAGCAGCATGGGATGGCACAACTGAAGCAGCAACTGGCTGAGTTAGAACAATCTAACCTGTTGAAAGACGACTTTGTCAGTACGGTTGCCCATGAGTTACGGGCTCCTTTAACCAACATCAAAATGGCGATCAGTCTGCTGCAAAATGCTCCCGATGCCAACCGGCAGCAGCGTTATATTGAACTGCTCCAGGCAGAATGCAGCCGTGAGTTTGAGCTGATCAATGATCTCCTGGATCTGCAACGGTTGGAACACCATCCTCCGGCTCTACCCCTGGAAGTTCTCAATTTGCCAGAATGGCTGGTGCCAAGGGTTCAGGTGTTTCAGGTTCGCAGTCAGCAACGGCAACAAACTCTGGAGGTTATGATTTCTCCGACCTTAGCACCAGTTACCATCCATCCTCCCAGTCTGCATCGTCTACTGACCGAGTTGCTCAACAATGCCTGTAAGTACACTCCACCAGAGGGCTTGATTCGCCTGGAGGTCGGGTTGACCCGGGAGGGTCAGGCCGACGATTGGTTGCAAATTACCGTGGGCAACAGTGCCGAGATTCCCCCTCAAGCGATTCCCCACCTGTTCGATCGGTTTTACCGGGTACCGGAGGGCGATCGCTGGCAGCAGGGCGGCAGTGGCCTGGGACTGGCCCTGGTGCAAAAGCTGGTCGCATCCCTCCGGGGGAAAATTCAGGTCACCAGTCAGAGTGGCTGGACAAGCTTTATAGTCAGCTTTCCTCTGGGTTGTTAATGGGCGATCGTAATGCAGATCCGGTTGTTTAGAGCCCAGGATGCGGCCCAGGTGGCGCAGTTGTTTCACGAAACCGTACGTCAGGTCAATCTGGCAGATTACTCCGCCGAGCAGGTCAGGGTATGGGCACCGGATGACCTGTATTTTAGAGACTGGGTTGCCGTCTGTAGCGATCGCTTTACCTATGTGGCCGATGATGCCGGGGTGATCGCCGGGTTTGGAGAACTGGAACCCAACGGGCATATCGATTGCTTTTACTGCCACAAAAACTACCAACGCCGGGGGGTCGGCAGCCAGATTTACCAGGCCATTGAAGCAAAGGCCAGGGAGTTGGGGTTAAGCCGGTTGTTTGTAGAGGCCAGCATTACGGCAAAACCCTTTTTTCAGCGCCTGGGGTTTGCTGTCGTGCAACAGCAAACCGTGACTCGCCGGGGCACAACCTTTATTAACTACGCCATGGAAAAGGTTTTATCGGGATCGGGAATTTAACAAGATCCAGACTTTAATTCGGGTTTAATTAATTGGTGCTTTTGAGGGGCAGGTTTACCCCGCTTTCTGCATCACCCGATCGCAGGTTTGCTGAATCCGGTCTAGCTCCAGGTCAGACAGGTAGTCTACCGTCCAGTTGGCCCGCCGTTGCAGCATGTGGAAGGGGTAGGAATTGGCCACCCCGACCACCGGGATACCGGCCTGTTTGGCGGCCTGAATCCCAGAAAAGGTGTCTTCGATCGCCAGACATTCCCGGGGGTGCAGGTTGAGGTCGGGGTAGCGCTGGTTCAGCCGTTCGATCGCCAGCAGATAGATATCGGGGGCGGGTTTACTGGGAACTTGATCGTCCCCAGAGGCAATCACGGAAAAGAAGTCTTTCAGTTTGGCCCGGGCCAAAACCTGGTCAATCTCAGAGCTGACCGCTCCACTCACGACGGCCAGTTTCAACTGGGCTGCCCGCAGCTTGAAAATAAAGTCGTCTAAGCCGGGATAAATCGGCAGTTTTTCCAGGGTTTCTAGCTCTAACTGGTAGTAACGGGCCTTGCGGGCGACTAACCCATCCAGGTAGTCATCGCTGACGCTGCGGCCGCGATTGTTCATCAGGCTGGTCAAACAGGCCCGATCGTTGCGGCCCAGGCATACCTGACGAAATTCTCCCGGTTTTGGTCGCAGGTTTTCTTCGACTAAAAGCTGGTTCAGCAGTTTTTCATGCAGGGGTTCGTCGTTAATAATTACCCCATTAAAGTCAAATAACACAGCTTTTAGCATCGGAACATTCAGCAGACTACAAAAACGGTTGGGTTAGCTAACGGCCCACTGGCCCCGGTCGATCGCCTCCAGATCCGCAAACAGGGGAGAACGGCTGGGCAGGGGTTTGACCCCCCGGGTGACCTGATGCAACCACCACAGCTCCTGGGTTTTGACGGCATCAAACCCGGCGGCTCCCATCCAGGCATCGACACTTCCTTCAGCATAGTCCCGGATGTACGGTTCTTCAAAGATCTGAGTCAGCCATTCTGTCTGCCGCAGGGTTTTCTGACTGCCATCCAGAATCAACACCTCCCCACCTACGGAGAGCAGGCGGTAGCATTCCTGCAAGATTTTCTGGGCGATCGGGGCCGGGGTTTCATGAAACAACAGGGAAGCAGTTACCAGGTCAAAGGAACCGGCGGGCAGGCCAGTCTGTTCGGCTACACCATGCCGCCACCGGATGTCTAACCCGGCCCGGGTGGATTTCTGCTCGGCAACCACCAGCATGTAGGGCGACAGATCCAGGCCAATCACTTCGGACTGGGGAAATTTTTGCTTCAGGAGCAGGGTGGTAGAACCGGTGCCGCAGCCCAGATCCAGAATGCGGCGTGGGTAAGACTGGATCTGATCGAGCAACCCCTGGCGCACCAGTCCTTCCCCGGGGGGCAGGGCATACTGGGTAATCGGGTCGTAGGAGGTAGCCGCCCCGATCGTCAGGTAACCCCCTTCGATGCCATGGAAGTTCTGGTTTCGATAGTACTCCGGGTATTGCACAGCCGGGTTACTGAGGCGGGTGCTGGTGGCCTGCCAATCGATGCTCTCGTAGAGACGACGAATCTCATCTTCATTTACTAATAAGCGAGCGATCGGGGCCAGAAAGCGCTCGAAGAGGGTGTCTTTACGAACTGCCATAGGATTGGAGAAGGGACTAACGGAACTCAGGGTTGGTTGCCTTTCTCAAAGTTTAATCAATCCGCTAAATTTTGGCTTTGACTGCCGCTGGTTTAGCATTTCGCCGCTTCAGCAGGGGCAGCAGGGACAACCCGGCCAGTAAGCTCAGGGCCAGCACCAGAGGAAGCTGATCGCCGCCCTGCCAGGCCTGCTTACCAGAGGCCCCCAACCAGGCGTAGGCGAAGGTGCCGGGGGCAATGCCCAGGCAGGTGCTGACGGTATAGGTTTTGAGGCCGACCGGGGTGAGGCCAAACAGAAAGTTGACCAGACTGAAGGGCGAGATTGGATTCAGCCGTACACTCAAGACAAAGTGAAAGGGCTGATGGGAAATCATTTGCTTCAGGCGGTTCAGGGTGGGATGGTGGCCAAACCGTCGCTCGGCCCAGTCATGCAGCAGGTAACGGGCCAACCAGAAGGCTCCCGCCGCCCCCGCCGTAGCCCCGATCAGCGACCAGATTGTGCCCCAGGCCAGACCAAACACGGCCCCGCCGACGATCGTCATAACATTGCCCGGGAACCCCAGGGAAGTCGCAGTGGCAAAACCCAGCACAAACACCAGGGCAGACCACATCCCCAACTGATTCAGGTGCCGCAGCAAAAAATGGTAGTCAAAAAGATGCCGGGCCGGGGAGAGAACGCAGACTGCCACAAAGGAGAGCAACCCGATCGCAATCCACAGCTCTGTTTTGTACCGCCGAATTTGCATAGCACCTCAATGGAACTGCTCAAGAGCGAGAATTAGAATTCTTGTGTCGGATTGTAAAAGAATTTCCTTAGATCAATCTGAAAATCCGAGATTTTTGCCAGAAAATTTATAAATTTTTCAGGATTTCCTCTCTCTTCGGTACCATTTAGCGATCCGTTGGGGGGGAATGCCCAGGCGGTAAGCCAGCATAAGCCACTGGTTCAGCAGGGTGGTTTGCCACACTCCCAACTTCTCCCAGCGTCGCCCGGAAGTGCTGACACTGGCAGGAACGATGGCAATTTTCCCCAGGGTCTTGAGCCGTCGCACCAGTTCCACATCTTCCATAATCGGCAACTCTGGAAACCCCCCGATTTGTTGAAAGGTTGCTCTCCCCAGGAAAATGGCCTGGTCGCCGTAGGGAAGTTGCCCCCACCGAGATCGCAGGTTCACGCCCCATTCCACCCAGCGTAACCCCGCTAGTCTGGCGGCAATCGCCAGTTGAAAGGCTCCGGCCACCACTCCCGGTTGGGCCAGGGTGGTCTTGATCCAGCGATCGAAACCAATCGGTAGTTGGGTGTCGCCATGCAAAAACAGCAAGACTTCGCCCCGGGCCACGGCGGCTCCGGCATTCATTTGCACCGCCCGACCGGGGGCCGCGGAGAGAACTCTGACTCCCTGCTGTCTGGCCCGGTCGATCGTGTCGTCCTGGCTGCCCCCATCCACCACAATCACCTCCAGGCCAGGCTGGTTTTGCAGGGGGGCCAGGGTCGTTGCCAGGGTCGCGGCCTCATTCAGAACCGGCACAATCACAGAAAGATAGGGGGAAGGGCGCTGTTCCCAGATCGGCAGGTCTTCAGGGCGATCGACATCGGTCAGGCTGGGAAGTTGGGCGATCGTCAATCCGAGGCGAGCCGCAATATTCAGGGTTTGCTGCAACACCTGCTCCGTACTCCAGGCAATGCCCTGGAACAAATCTGGCCAGAACTGACGCACCCCGATCAGATAGTAGCCACCATCGGTGGCTGGCCCCAGAACCAGATCATGCTCCTGCAGCAACTCAAAGGCCGTCTTCAGTAGTTCCGCAGACAACTCCGGGCAGTCGGTGCCGATCGTGATCACCGCCCCTGCCCCCTCTTCAAAGGCGGCCTGATTGGCCTGCCCCAGACGATCGCCCAGGTCGCCCGCCGCCTGCTCCCGGTAGCTCAAATCGGCTCCCAGCCAGCTAACCATGCGATCGCGATCTCCTCCGGCAAAGCGTACCTCGATGGCGATCGGTGATCTTGCCCTGAGGCAGCGAACGGTGGCCAGGGTATGTTCCGCCATCTGGCGGTAAAGTTCTGCCGCCTGTTCTGGCCCCAGAGCCGGAATCAACCGGGTTTTTGCCCGTCCTGCCTGGGGATAGCGGGTGAAAATAATCAGACGTTGTTCAGGGTCATTACGCACAGCGGGTTACAGTACCACCAGGGTTCAATTTATCGCTGCTATAAGTTAGACCAAAGATCCAGAGGATGACAAACCGGGGAATTTGTTACAATTTGTAAATATCATTAATCCTGCAACCGGAAAGTGGTTGGTTGTAATATCTCCGGTTTTGATGATGCTCTATTTATTGCACCACCCAGTGCTGCCATTGTGATGACCTCCATACCCCCTATCTCCAGTGATGAGCCACTTTTTCCCACGATCCGGCAGCAGCCTGGACGGGGGGGATCTGCTGACGCTGGAATGGTTCAGGCTTTATTAGAAAACCAGTTATTAAAAGAACAGATCGCGGCTCAAACCCAGTTAATGCATCTGTTGACCCATCAGTTGGCCACTCCTTTAACGTCCCTGAGTGGCTCTGTGCATCTGCTGGCCGAACCCTGCCTGGAGCCAGAGCAACGCCAGGAATTTTTACAGCTAGTCCAGCAGCAGGTAAAACGCCTGCAAAATTTGTTGCAGGACATGATGGCGATTCAAAATCTAGAAACCGGTACCCTCGATACCCAGGCCAGTCAATTTTGTCTGGCCAGCCTGGTGGCCGAGGTGCTCAGCGGGTTTACCCCCCACCCAATCACCTGCGATTTTGGTTCAAGCCTGCCCCTGGTCTGGGCCGATCGCTGGCAGGTGTCTCAGGTGCTGGTCAATCTGATTTCTAACGCAGTTAAGTATTCTCCTGCGGGCGAACCGATCCAGATTGGGGCTGCCCTGCGGGCTTCCGGTTGGGTCGAAACCTGGGTGCAGGATCAGGGCCTGGGTATCCCTGTTGCCGACCAACCCTACCTGTTTGAGCGCTTCTACCGGGTCAAACACCACGATCGTCAGGGCATTCAGGGAACGGGTTTGGGGCTTTCCCTCTGTAAGTTACTGATTGAGAAGCAGGGGGGGCAGTTGGGGTTTGAATCGACCCATGGCCAGGGCAGTCGGTTTTATTTCACCCTGCCCGTCGCAGGTCAGCAAGGTCTATCCTGAGGCAGAGGCTTTTTCTGGCTTTGCTCGGAACTATTGCCAGATGCCAGCGTCAAAAAGGCATAACCTGGGCTACAACTGTATCGAGTGCTGCCTTACAAGGATGAATTTACAAATGAGCCAGTATGCATCAAAATGGGTAGGCAATTAGACGCAGTTGAGTTCACCCTGGATACGCTGATTGATTATGGGAGGCGAAGTAGGTAGCGCCTATCAGTTTGAAGGGCAAAGCGTCTTCTAACAAGTTTGTCGCAATGGGCGATCGCTACTTCCCCAGATTACAGTCGAGTTTAGTGTCTTGGTTCGGTTCCCTGATACCCTTTAAGTCTTAATGCCAGGAGCAGTCATGAAATCATTGGTTCGCTTGAGTGCAACCGTCGGTTTGGTTAGCAGTGTTCTTGCGGGGTCGGTTTTAGCAGGTGCCATGCAGGTACTCGCCATCCCCACGGAACAAATTCTTCAAAAGTTGCGTCCCGTACCTGTGTTCACGATCGCTAACAACCAGGGTGCGCCCCTGGTGGCATCTCCTAACGGCGAGAAAGGGCCGGCTGTCGCAGGGGTGTTTATCAGCCAGAAAGATGCCCAGGCGTTTTTAGATAGTCTCAAAACCCGCAGTCCAGAGATCGCCAAAAATGTTCAGGTAGTACCCATTTCCCTGGCAGAGATTTTTCAACTGAATGAAACAAACAAGGGTAAACCCGACAAGTTAGAGTTTGCCTTTGTGCCCTCCAAGCAGCAGGTAGACTCAGCCCTCACCTTACTGAACAAGAGTGGTCAGCAGGTGAAGCAGTTTAACGGTACGCCGATCTTCGTTGCCCGGGGTGGCAAAGATAAAGGATATCTGACGATTCAGCAGGGCAACCAGACCGTCATTCCGATGTTCTTCAAGAAAGAAGAACTGCAGGTTCTCCTGGATCGGTTCAAGCAACAGCAACCGGCTCAGGCGGCAAATATAGAAATCCAGGTATTGAATCTGGAAGGGGTGATGGAAGTCCTGAAAACCAAAAATGACCCCCAGCTCAACCAGATCGTTCTGATTCCTTCCCAGGAGTCGATCGATTTCGTTCGCTCTTTATCTCCCCAGCAACCGGCTCAAAATAAGCCCGCTACTCCGGCTCCGAAAAAATAACCCCGGTGTCAATGACAGAGGCGTTTGACAGTACGATGCAGCAGCTCTCGACTCCAGACCAGGGTCGAGAGTTTGTTGTCTCTGGCCAGAGCCTCTGGGAATGGCGACAAAGGGCCTGTCAGCAAGCCCTGGCCCAGGATGTTTCAGTTACAGAAGTAGACTGGTTGTTGCAGGAACTGGCCGGGTTAGACCGTCTGGCCCTGCGTTTAGAATCCTTTAAGCACCGGGATACTATCACCCTGGGGCGATCGCTGGCGGATTTGCAAACCCTCTGGCAGCAACGTCTGGAGCAACGGGTACCGCTACAATACCTGACAGGAATCGCCCCCTGGCGTAACTTTCGGTTGCGGGTGACTCCGGCGGTATTGATTCCCCGGCCCGAAACCGAAGGCCTGATTGACCTTCTCCAAACCCTCAACTGTGATACGACATCCCACTGGGCCGATCTGGGTACGGGCAGCGGGGCGATCGCCCTGGGATTGGCTACACTGTTTCCCGCTGCCACCATCCACGCCGTCGATACCAGCACCGCCGCCCTGGAAGTAGCCCGCAGCAACGCCCAATCCTATTACCTGGCGCAACGCATCCGATTTTATCAGGGGATCTGGTTAGAGCCTCTGGTAGCCCTCAAGGGCCAGCTGGCCGGTCTGATCTCCAACCCTCCCTATATTCCCACGTCGATGGTACCGGAGTTGCAGCCAGAAGTGGCCCATCATGAACCCCACCTGGCTTTAGATGGTGGCCCCGATGGCCTGGACTGTCTCCGGCACCTGATTGCTGCTGCCCCTGACTACCTGTGCTCCGGCGGCATCTGGCTGGTAGAAATGATGGCCGGGCAGGCAGAGAGCGTCACCGACCTGTTGCGGCAGCAGGGACAGTACCGGGATATCCAGATTTTTTCTGACCTGGCGGGTATCGATCGGTTTGCCCTGGCCTACAGACGGTGAGCGGAGTTGGTGGGTTGGGGAAGACCTGGCTGGGATTGCCGTTGCTTTAGGGCAGCGGCGCGACTGGCTGCATCCTTTGACAAATCGGGATAGCCCTGGGTCTGGTAGAGTTGAGCCGCCTGCTGAAAACTGGCGATCGCCTCCGCCGGTTTGCTGGCCTGCAGGGTGACTCCCCGGTTAAAGTGGGCATCGGCATAGGCGGCATTCAGTTGAATCGCCCTGGTATAGTCTTGAAGGGCTACACTCGTCTGGTTCTGGGCCAGCCTGACGTTCCCCCGGTTGTTATAGGCTCCGGCCAGCACTAGGTTGTCTGGCTTCAGGGCGATGGCCCGATCGTAATCCTGTAAGGAGCCCGCCAGGTCGCCCTTAGCAGCCCGAGCATTGGCCAGGTTGACATAGGCTTCGGCTAATCTGGGGTCATTGGCAACGGCGGCATTGGCAGCTTCCATCGCCTGATCGTACTGTTTCAGGTCAAAGTGGACATGGCTGCGGTTACTGTAAGGTCTGGCCAATTGGGGGTTGGGGCCGTTGACCGGATTATTGCTTTTGATCAGGTCGATCGCCCGATTGTAGTCTTGCAGCGCCGCATCAAAATTCTTTAAGCGGTGGTAAGAAACTCCCCGGTTGATATAAACGTCCGCATTCTCCGGTTCCGCCCGAATTGCCTGGTCATACAGTTCGATCGCCCCCTGGTTATCCCCCTGGCGGGATCGGGCAATGGCCGCGTTCATCAGGCTGGCGGCCTGCTCAGGCAGCATCTCGGACTCATCAGCTGAGGTGGTAGATTCAGGGTTGGTTTCCTGGGCCCAGCGGGGTTGCAAGTAGAAAGAATAGACCGCTGCCAGGGTACCCGCCAGGATGGCAAATAAGACTCCTGGCAAAATCAAGGCTCGCAGACCCGCGGCCCATTTACTGCGGCGGGAAGGGCCAGTCGGAGTCGGGGTCGGTTCATTGCCTTCGGGGGGGGGCGAGGTTGGGGGTAAGGATGGGGCCGGGTCTGGCTGCAGCGGGGGGGCTTCGCCATTGGGCCTGATTTCGGCCACCGGGGGGGGGCCGGGGGCAACGGAATTTTCAGGTGGCGGGGCAGTACCCAGGCGTTGCAAAAGGGTTGGAGCCTCAGTCGTCGGTGGCGAAGCTAGAAAATTTGCAGCGGCGGGTTTGGCAGGGGCGGAACCGGGAGTAACTCCTGCCGGGGGAGGGGCCGGGGGCTGAGTCGGAGATGGATTGGTTGTCTCTGGGGCCGGACTGGGGTTTGGCGAGGGGGCACCAGGGGTATCTGCCACGGCCGGTTCGGCCGCAAACTGAGGATTAACCTGGGCTTCTGCGGCCCGCACATCCTCATCTTTCAGTTGCCAGATCTCCTGTAATTTTTTCAGCATCTGGCGATCGTCCTCCCCCAGGGGATACTGGCGTTGCATCGCCGCCAGCAGAATCTTTTCGTATTGGGCGACATGGTCGATATACTCTTCCCGCTGGCGTTGCTGGTTGGCCAGGTGGGGTGCCCGCTCGATCATGGCCCGATCGCTGTCTAACAGCCCCAGGGTCTGTTGTAACTTGCGTAGAGTTAGTTGTATCCGCTGACGGGTTGGCTCATCCACATCGAGTTGCTCCAGATTCGACTTAGAAAACGCTTCTCGGTAACATTGCAAACGCTGGGAACGCTCAGAAAACGGATGCTGGAATGCTGTTTCCAGGGTAGCCGTTTCCGTTGGAGATAACCGCAACGCCTGACGGGCATCCTCCAGCAGGGGTGATCGTTGCAGTACCCTGTCTCCAGCCAGGTTGACACTGGTTGTGGCGGCAGTCTGTTCCAGCAATTTGCGGTACTGGCTGGCGGGGCTGCTGGGCGGGCTGACAAACCAGGGTTGTTGGGCAATTTCCCCGCTGCCCAGCAGTTGGGGGTGGAAGGCAGGGGCGGCAATCTGCAGTTTGCGACTGGCATAGTCATGGAGTTCTTGAGGGGTGAGATCGCCATCGTTATTGCTATCGGCGGCTCCGGTTTCTAAACCCTCTGCCAGATAGCGACTGTAGCTCCACCAGCCCCTGCCAGGTAATTCCTGGCCTGAATAAACCGGAGTGGAAGCAACTAAGATCGCCCGATCGCTCCCCCCCAGACAGGTCTGCCAGTCGATCGCCGGTAGCTGATCGGGCTCGGGCTCTCCAGTAGTCTGCCAGTAGGCCAGATCTAAAATAATCAGGTGAGACTGGGCGGCACTTTGGCCGATCACTTCTTGCACAAAGCTGACCGGAATGGTGCGGGCTTTGAGAAAGCCCTCGGTGCTGGCGGTGGTGCTGGTGGAGGTGGCAAAGTAAAGGCTGCCCTCCGGATCAACCAGAACATAGCCGGAAAACAGAAATACGGTCTGGTCCGTAGCTTGGCAGTTGAGGAAAAAGCTTTCGATCGCCTCCATTAACTCCTGGCCGGGGCGATCTCCAGGGGCAGTTATCCCCTCAAAATGGACGTGGGGCAAGCTGAAGGCCCGCCGCAGAACCGCCACATTTTCCCTGGCCTGGGGAAAGGATGGTAGGCCCCCCGCATACTCGCTGATTCCAATCAGTAGTGCCACCCTGGCCATTGACGGTTGTTTTCCATCCCTGCGAAGAAGAGTGAACCTAATAAACCCGGGAACTTAATCTTTAAAGGCGCAGCTGTGCTGGCAAAAATTAAGAGTTTGGTTCTAATTAATTTGTCATCCTAAGAAGACGAGTATCCTGACCTCTCCAATCTTCCCAAAAAGAATTGGATCTTTGCCAGGATACTGAATCTCTGGGAAAATGGCGCATTTTTTCCGGCAGCCCTCAGGCTTGTGAATTGCATAAACCCGAAACTTAATCTTTACAGGCAGGGCTGCGCTGGCAAAAATTAAAAATTTAGGTTTCAATTTGTCATGCTTAACAGCCACTCCGGTAGATGGCCTGGGGGATGTGGTCAATATCCAGATCTACGACGAGGTCGGCCCCGTCCGTCCGGTGCACCAGGGGATGAATAAACAACTCCGGGTGTAAGGCTTTCCAGAAATACTCGACAAATCTCTCGATCTCACGGTCGCTCATACCCGGCTTACCGCCCGCTACCATCTCCCGTTCCGCCTGTTGTCGCCACCGGAGACTCCAGCGATACTCGATCGGGTGTAATACCAGCAGTCGATCGCAGCGCTGCCAGAGGGGTTGGTAGGCCGCCAAAGCCCGGTTCATGTCGCGGGCAAAGCAGCGATCGGCCGGGGTAAAAATCGGGGCCGGGGCCTGGTCAAAACAGCCATCAGGAACGGGACGGGTGCCGACAAACCAGCCTTCAAACAGGATGATATCCGCCGCTTCTACCAGTTCTGGACTGGTTCGATCACCGCTCCCCTGGTGCAGGGATTTGTCAAACCGGGGCAGGGCAATTGGCTGGTCGGGGTGGGGGTGGCGCAATTGGTCAAGCACCTGAATTCCCAGATCAACATCATGGGTACCAGGGGGGCCGCGCCACAGGAGTCGCGGGTCTGCAGCCCGGAGTTGCTGCCGATCGGCGTAGGTTTTGTAGAGGTCATCCAGGGAGAGGCTCAGGGTGCGATACTGGAGCGCCTGCAAAATTAACGATAGAACCCGGCCCAGGGTAGTCTTGCCCGACCCCTGGCCCCCCAGAACACCCAGCACCAGAGGTCGATTGCTGGCCTGCCGCTGAGCCGCCAACCAGAGGGCCAGGGGCAGCCAGAACTGCCAGAGGGTAGTCTGCCAGAGACTTGGACTGACCGCAAACCGCTGCTGACAAAACTGGGCCACCTGGGGGTAAACCAACCGCAGTAAGGTCGATCGGGCCCGCAGGCTATCAGTTACATTAGTCGGTGTAATTCCAAAGGCATCGGCACGGCGGCGATCGGCCAGGGTCTGGGTTTCCAGGTGTTGCCAGTCTGCGGCGGACAGATCGGCTTGCAGTAATCGCTGCCAGAGTTCCATCTGGTTTAAAACCGGTAGCCTACCCCAATTTGCAGGTTGGGGGGGGAGCCGGTTTGTGTAATGGGTTGATTCAGGCGAAATTGGGCATCTCCATAAATCACCAGGTTGTTACTAATCGCAGCCTCTGCCCCGGTGACCAGGACCAGGGAATTGCCGGGTAACTGGGCCGGGTCTTTACCGGGGGCAGTTACAAAAGAATAACCCGCTCCGGCATAGAGGTTAGCATTCCGGGCGATCGCCAGATCGTAGGAGAGAATCGGTTGCAGGACAGTGCCATTGACACTGGTAGAAAGCTTACCCCGCAGGGAAAAGGGAGAATCCTGCAAATCCAATCGGCCCTGAAAGTCGCGGGTTGGGGTCGCACCGGATTGGGCCTTGATCCCTGCAGGTTGAGCGACGGCCAGGGCACTATCGAGTAACCAACGGGTACGGGGGTCAAATTGGCCAAACCAGGACTGGCTCAGGTTGCCTGTCTGATGGATATCGCTAGCGACTCCCAGATAGCTACCATTCAGGCCGGAAGGTTGGGCCTGTAACGCCGGGGGCAGGGCAAGCAGGGTCGCGATCGCCAGGAGGTTTCCTGACAGCAGATTCAAGGGCAAAGATAAAAGGCGATGGCACAACATGGCAAGAGTGGAACAGAAAAACACTTCATCCTACCCTTTCACCCGCCGATTGCACCCTCCGGATTCAGAGAAGAGGTTCAGGCGATGGCTGCCAGCAGGGTCGCAGAATCGGCCACCGCTCCAAACACCCCGCCCTGCATCTTAACCATCTTCAGGGCCGCCAGATGGTTGCCGTAATCGGTAGCGGCGGTACAGTCTGACAGCAGCAGACACTCGTAGCCCCGATCGTTGGCATCCCGCATGGTGGTATGGACACAAACATCGGTAGTTACCCCGGCCAGAATAATGTTTTGAATCTTACGGCGTTGCAACACCATTTCCAAGTCGGTGGCGTAGAAGGAGCCTTTACCGGGCTTGTCGATGATCACTTCGTCCGGCAGGGGAGCCAGTTCGGGAATAATCTCCCAACCGGGTTCGCCCCGTACCAGGATCTTGCCACAGGGGCCCGGGTCGCCAATTCCGGCCCCGATTTGCCGCGATCGCCATTGTTTGTTGGCCGGTAGATCGGACAGATCGGGACGGTGCCCTTCGCGGGTATGCATGACATGGAAGCCCCTGGCCCGCATCACCTCCAGTACCCGCTGGATTGGCTCGATCGGTGCCCTGGTGAGGGACAGGTCATATCCCATCTTGTCTACATAGCCACCAATACCGCAGAAGTCGGTCTGCATATCGATGATCAGAAAAACCGTATTGTCCGGGCGCAACTCGCCATTGTAGGGATAGGGGTAGGGATCGGACTCAACGTAACAACCCACGGTTGACCTCCAGAGACGAGGGATACCGATGTATCCCAATTTATCTAAGGATCTACAGAATTACTGCTCCCGGGAGAGTATCAAGCAACACGGTTTCTCGCTGTTAGTGCGCTGATTAATCCTTATTTCTTTTGTAGACGCAGCAGTTCGTTTTGAATTTGCTGTTGTAACAGAGGTTCGGTATCTTTACGGCGGGTAAGGTCGTTAAATTCGGCCACACTCAGACCATTCTTTTTAATAATGGCCGCAGAGTTGGTCATAAACCGATTGCAGATGTCTTGTACTGGTCTAGGAATATCTTGCTGGCGGCAGACATCCCCTGGGACGTTACCGCCCATAATCCGTTTAGCGTCGGCATATTCCCGCTGGCGGATTTGCTCGATCTCAAAAGCCGCCTTGGCATAGTTGCTGATCTGAGGAGTCGGGGCCTGGGCCGAAGCCACAGCGTTAAACTCGAAGCGGGCCGCCTGGGGCAGCAGGGCCGGAGCCAGACCTGAGAGCAGGCCCAGGGCTGAACAGGTTCCAATCAAGACGAGACGAGGAATCATAGGGCTGATGGGCGATCGCAAAATACGAACAGGACTATTCATTATGTGTGACACCGGGGGAAACTAGCACACGAAAGGGTTCAATTATCTCAGAAGTATTTTAGGGGGATAAGTTCCGGAATTTGGTTTCTATTTTAGAAACCACCGTTCATTGTGAGTCAAAATCTGCTATCCGGCCAGAATTTACCCCTACCCCCAGCTTCAGCCGTTATGGAGCAGCTTCCCAGGCCAGAACCAGCAGGGCATTGAGAATGGCTGCCGCCGTCGGAGAACCGCCTTTGCGTCCCTCCACCCGGATTTGCGGCACTCTGGTCTGGGCCAGCAGGGCCTTAGACTCTAAGACGGAAATAAATCCTACAGGTGCCCCAATCACCAGGGCCGGTTCGACGGTAGCCGGTAACTGCTGGCAGAGGGCAATCAGGGCAGTAGGGGCATTACCAATCACAAAAATTGCTTCTGGATAGCTGGCAAAGCATTGCAAAATGCCGGTTTCAGTGCGAGTTTTACCTGGCAGGGGGGCACCCACCTGTTCGATGGCGCTGATCAGGGGGTTACCAAAAGTCTGGGCCACCATACTGGTCACACCCTGCTTCACCATGCCCACATCCACCACAATCGGAACCCCAGTTTGCAGGGCTGCGATCGCCCCGGCGATCGCTCCGGGGCTGAAATAGAGCAGATGCTTGAACTCAAAATCTGCGGTGCTGTGAATCACTCGCCGGACAATGGCATACTCTGCGCTCGTCAGACCATGTTCACCAATTTCCCGATCAATCGCGGCAAAACTCTGCTCCATGATCGGGTGAAGGGGCAACGGGCGGGCCATAGGCTTGCTTGGATCTGCCTTAAAACTTAAACAGCGGCCAATCAGACTGGCGGTAATACCGGGTCATATCGTCAAACTTGCGTAACTCGGCGCGATGGACAATGAATTCCTGGGGGTCTAAGTCGAGCCAGTACTGATTCAGATCGACAAATTGCACACTCAACTTGGGCAACTCTTCCGCTGGTGGAATATCCCCAAAGTAACCCAGGGTGAGGTGGGGGGTGAAGTAGTATTGCTGCTCAATCCCCAGACCAATGATTTCCTGACTCTGATAAAGAGCCCGGCGAAACTTGAGAATGCGATCGTAGGCAAATTCCTCTACGGGAACCAGGTTAACGGCGATCGCCCGGGTCATCACCATCAGACCAATCACCTGAAATCGGATCGGACTGCCATCGGCTAAGGGTTGACATTGCTGAAAGATCTGCCCGACGCGCTCCCGCAACTGAGGCTCAAAGGTGGGATTTTCGCTGGCATGGCGATAGGCACTATCCCAGATCAGGTCGGCCAGGGTGAGGTGAAAACTTTCTGGGGGTACCGGCACAAAAATCTGCTTGCCCAACTGCTGAACTAGCTTGTCCTGATAGAGTTTCAGGTGGTTGTAGAGGTTGCTATTTTCAGGGTCGTCTTCGGTCGTGGGAGTAATAATGGAATAGCCCGGAAACGGCACCGCCTGCCGTCCCTTGTCGGGGTCGGGGCGAAACTTAGCAGATTCCTGGATGTGCTGCACCTGAGAATTGTAAGTCTCTGGCAGGGTCAGACGCATTGCCCGGTTTAAATAAGTCTGGTAGTTCTCGTCCAATTTTCGATCGCCTCGTAACGTTCACATTATGGGTCAGGTCCGGTGACGCGGAAACCTTTTCTATCTTACGAACAAGTCAGGACATTCAGGGGGCTTTCAGTCTGGTGCAGCGACGGCATCCTTCGTTCCGGCAATAACCTTTCTCCAGTCTGACAGGATTGATCGGACAATACAATTACACAAGCGGGGGAGAGGCGGGTTTCGTGCCAATTTTTTTCTACTGGGGAGAAGATGACTTTGCGATCGCCCAGGCCGTTAAGGCTCTGAGGCAACAGGTGCTAGATCCCAACTGGAGTAGTTTCAACTATGACAGGGTGTTACCCGATCAGCCCGATGGGGTGATGCAGGCTTTAAACCAGGCCATGACCCCTCCCTTTGGCCTGGGGCACCGGTTGGTCTGGTTGGTCGATACGACGGTTTGTCAGCGCTGTTCTGAGGAGGTGCTGGCGGAGTTAGAACGTACCCTGCCCCTGTTGCCCGAGTCCAGTACTCTGTTACTGACCAGTTCGGGTAAACCGGATGGCCGACTGAAATCAACGAAGTTGTTCCAGAAGTACGCCGAAATCCGGGAGTTTTCCCTGCTACCCCCCTGGAAGACCGATCTGCTGGAAAAGCAGGTAAAACAGGTGGCCCAGGAAATCGGGGTCAAACTTTCGGCCAGGGCCACTGAACTCCTGGCCGAATCCGTCGGCAGCAATACCCGTCAGCTTTACAGTGAGTTAGAAAAACTGCGGCTCTATGCCGGAACTTCTAAACAGGCGATCGAGGCTGAGGTGATCGCTGCCCTGGTGACCGCCAGCGCCCAGAGCACCCTGCAGTTGGCCAGTGCGATTCGTCAGGGGCAGACCGGCATCGCCCTCGACCTGATTGCCGAACTACTGCGGCGCAATGAATCGGCCCTGGCGATCGTCAGAACTCTGGTGGGGCAATTTCGCACCTGGCTCTGGGTGAAACTGATGGTAGAAACCGGAGAGCGGGATGAGCAAAAAATTGCCCAGGCGGCGGATTTAAATAATCCAAAGCGACTGTATTTCCTCAAAAAAGAAGTAGAAGCCCTCCAGCTGCCGGCCCTGTTCCAGGCCCTACCGCTGTTGTTAGAGTTAGAATTCAGTCTCAAAACCGGGGCAGAGGAACTACCTACCCTGCAAACAAAAATTATTCAACTGTGCCAGCTTTGTCGATGAGTCCTATCCATGTAATCGGGGTTGGCCTGGAGGGGGCCGACGGCCTGTCTGCCGTCGTTCAACCAATCCTGCAAAGGGCCAACCTGCTGGTGGGGAGTAGCCGCCATCTCAGCTATTTTCCTGACCTTCCCGGCGATCGCCTGGTTCTGGGCGACTTGAGTCAGGCGATGGAGCAGATCCGGGCCTACCTGCCAGGGGGGCCGATCGTCATTCTGACCTCTGGAGATCCGTTGTTCTTTGGCCTGGGGCGCTTGTTATTACAGGAATTCAGCCCTGAGTTGCTGACCTTTCATCCCCATCTCAGCTCGGTGCAACTGGCCTTTAGTCGGATCAAGCTACCCTGGCAGGATGCCCGGATAATCAGTGCCCATGGGCGATCGCCGGAGGAATTGCAACGGGCCCTGCAGCAGGGGGTGGAAAAAATTGCCGTTCTCACCGATGGAGTGACCACTCCTGCCGCCATCGCCCGCCTGCTGACCGCCCTTGATCTCCCTGTTCCTTACCGCCTCTGGGTCTGCGAGAACCTGGGTGGGGAGAGCGAGGGAATCCAGTCGTTTGATCACCCCTCAGCCCTGGAACAGCAGACCTTTGCCGCCTTAAATGTCGTGATCCTGCAACGGTGCCCATCGGACGATCACCCCCTGGAGTTAGACCAGTTACCGCTGCTGGGAATTCCTGACAGTGCCTTTCTCAGTTTTCAGGATCGGCCAGGGTTGATGACCAAGCGGGAGGTGCGGGTTCAGATCCTGGCGGAACTGGCCCTCCAGGATGGGCAAACGATCTGGGATGTTGGGGCCGGAACCGGGTCAGTGACGATCGAAATGGCCCGTCTCTGTCCCCGGGCAACCATCTACGCGATGGAAAAAACGGCGATCGGTCATGCCCTGATTCAGCAAAACTGTCAGCGCTTTCAGGTGTCTTCCGTAGTTGCCCTGCATGGCTGCGCCCCGGCGATTTTAGAGGGGTTACCCGCCCCCGATCGGGTGTTTATTGGCGGCAGCGGAGCCAACCTGGAGGCCATCTTGACCTTTACCGCCGCCGTTTTGAAACCGGGTGGGCGCATCCTGCTGGCCCTGGCCACCCTGGAACATCTGGGGCGGGTGATGCAGTGGTTGCAACAGCAAAACACCGCCGATAAAACGGTTTCCTGGCAGCATCACCTGCTGCAGGTACAACTGGCCCGATCGGTACCGATCGCCAATCTGACCCGATACGCCCCCCTCAACCCGGTAACCCTGGTCAGCCTTACCCCAGGCTTACCCCAGGTTAGATAGTTCTATCTGGCTGCTCCTGGCCTCAACCAGGGCCAGGGTTTGTTTGACCGTAGCTTCCACCTCATCAATATCTACCTGAATTCCCCGCCCTTTAGAGGTGCCCACAACTACCCCGTAGGGCCAATCTCGCAGTTTGGCAATTTGGGAAAAACCGTTACTGAAATAGTCCTGAGGAAAGATTTCTACCAGACCGGCATTATCGGGAGCAAACACAACATGGGTCAAACTGGCTCCATGGGGACCTACTATCATCTGGGCTTCGGAAAACACCTTGACCTTGGCTGCAAAGTCGAGTTCTCCCGGACAGACCAGTTCAAAGCCCAGGGAGGCCAGCCGTTGCAAGATCGCATCTTCGTCTAACAAAAAGCGACTCTGGGCATCTCGACGCGATACCCAGATCCGGCGTGTCGCCTGGGGCATGGGCTGGGGTAAAAACTTCTGGCGCAACCAGGCCAACTCTTTAGGGTGATTGGGGCCTGCCCCGTAGGACATGGTAGTGGGCAGGATCAGATGCTCAAACTGATAAGTTCCCGAGGCCAGATATTCGACCCGATCGTCATAGCCAGCGGCACTGATAATCTCTCTGACATAGCGGGGAACCTGGGCCGGTAAAATCCACGGCACCCCATCGTAGGCAGGATCATTTTCAACCAACTGAATCCGGGGCAGAATTTCGACCAGCCAGTGGAAGTAGTTCTTGATGTAGGGCAATCCCAGGAGAACGGCGGTTCCGGCTTTGCGGGGAGAACGCCAGGTGAGGCTGAGGAAGACAGTTAGATACTTAATATGGGTGAACAGCCGATCGTCTAAAATACCGTTTCGCAGGATGACCCCCTCAAACCTGTGGACACAGGTGGGTAAATGCACCAGGGTATCCTGCAGTTCAATGACCCCGATTTCAGGAAACTCCGGAAAGGGAGATTCGTCAAACTGCTGGCAAAAAGTGGTTACTTCTGGCCGATCGACGTGAATTGGACGGATGGCAGAATTAACGGGCTCACGGGTAAATTTGGGATGATAAGCACTGACTGAAGCAAATTTATCAATCTCTTCTAACTCCACCATGCGGTTGAAAGGCCATTTGTTATTGGCCATCTGGCGAAATAACCAGACCTGAGTTAGCCAAAAAATAATTTTTTTAGTGCGGTAGCTGAATGACACCTAAACTTTCTACTCCTTCAGCAAGCTGAATATGCTGTTCTTACTATTGACTACTTCCTTCAGATCACAGGTTGTCTGTGCAACAGAGGGATTGAGTTTTTCAGACGAGAACTTTTATCGGAGTAACCAATCTGACCTGAGAGCTTACCCTGCGTCTAACCGGTTTTACTGAACTAGAGGCCGATTTTTTAATTTCTCTGGCTCGATTGATTACTGATCCAATTATCATTTCCTTCATGCAGAAAAAGTAAGCCGTTGGTAAATCTCCTCAATATATTTAATGGTTAGCCCGTGATTTTTCTTCAGGGATTTTCTAAACTGCTGGAGGGGTTTAGCACGGGCCTGAGCCTAACCAGGAGCCGATGGACCAAACCCGTACCCTAGTTTGCCCTGATAGTAGAGTCAGCTATCTATGAAGTGAGGATGAAGCTATGTCCCAGTTAGCCCCCCTTATGCTCGGAGTTGTTTGCTTTGCGATCGCCTTTGTTCTGGCGAGCCTGGTGGAATACTGGGTGCATCGCCTGATGCATGTTTCCGCTAAAATTGGCGAGCGTCACCGTGACCACCACCGGCGCAACGAAGGCCAGGGAGTTCTGTGGGAATTTCTGGATTATTTGAAGGGCACGATTTTTGTCATGCTGCCCATGTTCCTCTATTCAATTCCAGCCGGTATTGGTTGGACCCTGGGAGGCCTGGTCTATGCAGGGTTTTCTGCCTACGCCCACCAGTTGCAGCATGAAAACCCTACCAAATGTTTCTGGATGAAGATGCCGGTGCATTACGTGCATCACAAGTATGGCATGTGGCATCACAACTTTGGTCTGGCTCTAGACTGGTGGGATCACGTGTTTGGCACCTACAAGCCAGTGGATTGGCTGAGCGAAACCGAAACCAGCCAACCCCAGCGGGGCTATTTACAACTCCGCTGGTGGTAAGGAATTCCGAAGAATTTCCATCACCTCTGCTCTCATCCGAATCCCCTGTGGTATCGTTCCTAGCATCTCGTTAGAAATACGGAGGAGAGCCTTGAGCTACTTCCAGGAAGCGAAAGCTCACTTTATCGCATCCCACCAGCATCCCATTAATCAGGTGTTACACCATCTAACCAACCTGCTGGCGATCGGGGCTGTGGTTAGCTTGTTTATCGATTGGCGGTTGACCCTGCTCTGTCTTGTCCTGACCCAGGTGTTTGCTCTGGGGGGACATGCCGTCTTTGAGAAGAATCATCCGGCCTTTGTCAAGTATCCGGGTATTACCATTCTGGCTTCCCTTTCCTGGTCTTTTGACCACTGGTTTGGGCTGCGCCAGATCTGGCGTTATCTGGTCGATCGACAAAGCACCAAAAACGCCGATTCATAGCAAGACATCCCGGGGAAACCGGGTTGGCTAACTAGTTGGGCTGATCCCAAGACTATTACCGGCCACCCGTATTCCTACCTGGCTTTTCAAGCCTGTATCAATCCGCAGGGGAGTGCCAAGCTGCTAGCAGCTTGGGGTTTAGTAAGCCAGTGGTTAGCGATAGCCAATCGCAATCCCTGACTCTAGCTCTCCTACTTTCATTCTTTGTTTAAGGAGATTGCATGTACGACGGTTTGCTAGTGATTGATGCCGATGCTCATAAGATGGAAAATCCCCTGGTGTTGCGGGATTATGTCGAGCCAGAGTATCGCGATCGGGTCGGTCTGGTGGTAGACAATCTGGGCGATCAGCGGGCCAAAATCTTGGACTACAACCCCGCTACAGGTAAAAATGATCTGGTACAGATGTTTCCCAAACCCCAGGGCTTAAACCGGGGGGTATTCCGGGGTCTACATCCAGAAACCACCCTGGGAGCCATGTTTAACCGGGTACGGATCGAACACATGGACCAGGAAGGGGTAGATGTCCAGGTTCTCTATGGCACCCTGAATCTGGTATTTTCTAGCATTCTCGACAAAGATCTGGCGATCGCCCTCTGTCGGGCCTACAACAGCTACGTGGCCGACGATTGCCGGGGTTACGATAACCGCCTGAAGGCGATCGGGGTGTTGCCGTTACAGGACGTGGGTGAAGCGGTGAAGGAGATGCACCGCTGCATTAATGAACTGGGCATGATTGGAGTGGCCGTGCCGCCTAACCTGCCGGTGCCCCATCCCAAGGCTCCCGATGCTTTTCCAGAAATCCGCACCTGCAAGGCCATCAGTCATCCCGACTTCCGCCCGATTTTACAGGCGGCGGTAGAGCTGGATATTGCCCTGGGAGTGCATGGTAGCCCCGGCACTTACATGGTGAGTGGTCTGGCCGATCACTTAGAAACCTTTGTTTTGGCCCATATGTTTGTCCAGCGCAACCAGCAACAACTGGCCCTGGCCCGCATGGTGTTTGATGGAGCGTTTGAGCAGTTTCCTACCCTGCGTATGGGCTTTTTAGAGGGGGGGTGCGGCTGGTTGCCCGACCTGGCCCACGCCATGCATGAGCACTGGGAAAAGCGTGTCCGGGATTTTGATCCGAAAAACCCCTACCGGCCTTCCCTGATGGAGTTCACCAAACTGATGGTGCAGGAGCAGGGAGCCCACAACACCAATATCATCGGTCAGGCCAAGAATTTATTCGACCTGATTCTGGCCAAGGAGCAGGACCCCACGAAGGTCGATGATTCCAGCCTTTACGAGCACTTTGACCTGCGCCACCGCGACCCCCTGGAATATTTTGAGCGGGGCCAAATTTTTGTTTCCTTTGAGTCCGATGATCCGGGTCCGGCCTACATGCCAGCGGCCATGGGAGAAGTGGGCAAGCATCTGGCCTGTTTCTCCGGTGATTACGGCCATTGGGACGGCGTGCTGCGAGACTGTGTTAAGGATGCGGCCACGGCGACCGACTACGATCGCGACCATCTGGGTCTGTTGTTAGGGGGTAACTCCCTGGCCCTCTACGGCGATCGATTGCGTCATTCCCTGCCCACCTATCTGTCAAACTCGCTTCAACTCAGTAAGGTTTAATAGTAAGAACCTGGGGTGACCGTTAAAGGTCACCCTATCCTTTTTGATTTTTCCCTCCTTCCCTGTATGGCTTCGATCGCCCGTAAAAATCTGTTTGAAGACCTGCCCCGATTTTTGGTGGCCCAGGCCGGCATTATGTTTGCTGTCAGCCTGGTAACTATTCAGACGGGCTTATTAGATGGTTTTACCCGTTCTACGACACGCCTGGTAGATCAGTCCCGGGCCGATCTCTGGGTCGCCTCCACTGAATTAGAACATTTTGAACTCACCTCCGCCATCCCGTTTGAGCGTTTAGGGCAGGCCCGCCGGGTAGATGGGGTATTTCGGGCAGAGGCGCTGTCGATTCAGGGCACCCGCTGGCGTACCGTATCCGGGCGCATCGATGGGGTGCGGATCTATGGGTTTGACCCCAAGGGGCAGTTGTTTCCGAACTGGAGTATTGTTCAGGGGGATATTACATCCCTGGCCCAACCCTACACCGTCGTGATTGACAAAGCCAGTCGGCAAAACCTGGAACTGAGCAGCCTGGGCGACCTGGGCCAGATCGGTTCTCTACCGGCCAAACTGGTGGGCCAGGTACAGGATACCCTCTCGATGGCTTCCAGTGCATCAGTCTTTACCTCCCTGGAAACCGCTAACGCTTACCTGTTCTCTGGTCTGACAGCCAAAGTTAACTGCGTGCGTGGCCCCAATGGCGATCTGCAATGTGTCAATGTGTTTGAGAAGGTGTCGAAAGATACCCTCAACAAACTGGCCGCCCCCAAGCCCATGTCCCAGCTTGATCCGATTAACTATGTGTTGATCAAGGCAGACCCGGGACAAGATTTAGAAGGATTGCGGAAACGGTTAGAGGCCACTTTGCCCGACACCCGGGTTTACACCACCTCCGAGCTTTCTGACCTGACCCGTTCCTACTGGCGGGAACGCACCGGGGTAGGGTTTATTCTCGGCCTGGGAGCGGTGGTTGGGTTTGTGGTCGGCATGGTGGTGGTCAGCCAGATTCTGTATGCCTCCGTCTCCGACCACATTAAAGAGTTCGGCACCCTGAAAGCGATGGGAGCCTCAGACTGGGTGATTTATCGCGTCATTACCGAACAAGCACTCTGGATGGCAGTGCTGGGTTACCTGCCCAGTGTCCTGATCTGCTGGGCCCTTGGTTCCTGGACGATCGCCGCGAAGGGCATTATGATCCTGGTGACTCCAACGACGGCAATCGGGGTATTTGTGATTACGATTGTCATGTGTGTTGGTTCGGCTCTGTTCGCGATTCAGAAAGTCACCCATGTCGATCCGGCGATCGTATTTAAAGCCTAGTCAGTGATCGATTCCTTCAACGGAGGATGGTGTATTTTTATTTACCCCGCTATAGTCTGATCAGGGGTAGGCCGATCTCTGGTTACTGTTATTTCTTCGCTCCCATGGTTTTCGCTTCGCCAATGCCCGTTGGCGACAGGTTAGCTCCTCACCTGCACCCCTAACCTATGTATCCAAACTCTGAATGACAGCTTCAATTAACTTGACTAAATCTACCCAAGAAGGGGATCAGGCTGTTTCTACCCCCGGCTTTGTCAGTGAGTCGAAGGAGCTAGCGATTACAGCGAATCGCGTTAGCATGACTTTTAGTAATGGGGCCGAACTGTATCCCGTACTGAAAGAAATCAGCCTGGAAATTCCCTGTGGTGAAATCCAGCTCTTAATGGGGCCATCGGGCTCCGGTAAAACGACGCTCCTATCGATTCTGGCGGGTATTCTCACCCCCACCAGTGGGACAGTTCATCTCCTGGGCCAGGAAATTACCCGCATGACCCGTGGTCAACTGTCGCAATTTCGCTTAGATCACATCGGCTTCATTTTTCAGGGGTTTAACCTGTTTCCGGCTCTGACTGCGATCGAGAATGTGGAAGTTGCCCTGAAAATGAAGGGCTTGCGGGGAACGGCGAGTCACCAGAAGGCCCAGGAACTGTTAGCTCAGGTGGGACTGGCCGATCGGGCCACCTATTTACCCCGGGATCTATCCGGTGGGCAAAAGCAACGGGTGGCGATTGCCCGGGCCTTAGCCGGGGACCCCGATCTGCTGATGGCCGATGAACCGACGGCTTCCCTTGACTCCCACAGTGGTCATGCCGTGATTGAACTGCTGCGCGAGTTAGCCAAGGAAAGTAATCGTACTGTTCTGATCGTGACCCACGATGCCCGTCTGATCGATGTGGCCGATCGGGTGACCTATCTGGAAGATGGGGTTTTGAAGCCGAATCAGTAAGGGGGCCGTCAGTCGCTTAAAATCTAAAATCTAAAGTTGCTGGTTGTCCGCTATGTCTGAGCCTTCTTCCGCCCCGATTCAGGCCCTGCAAAAGGGTCTGATTGTCTCCTGTCAGGCCCCGGCCGATTCTCCCATGTACGACCCGGCCGTGATTGCGGCGATGGCCCAGGCCGCCGTCGATCGGGGGGCCGTTGGAGTCCGGATTGATAGCCCTCCTCACCTGGAGGCAGTGTCCCGCCGGGTAGATGTGCCGGTGATTGGCCTGTGGAAGCAACAAATTCCCGGGTTTGATGTCTACATCACGCCGCAATTTTGCCATGCCGCCCAGGTTGCCCGGGCCGGAGCCGATATCATTGCGATTGATGCCACCGATCGTCGCCGTCCTGGCGGAGAAACTCTAGAGTCTCTGATTCAGCGCATCCATGCCGATCTGGGCAAACCCGTGATGGCCGATGTCGATACCCTGGAAGCGGCGATCGCCGCCGAACGGGCCGGAGCCGATCTGGTAGGTACCACCCTCTATGGCTACACGGCCGCGACCCGGCATTTACAACCTCCCGGATTTGACCTGTTAACTGAGATGGGGGCTCACCTGCGGGTTCCGGTGATCTGCGAGGGCGGTATTAGCTCGGCCCAGATGGCCCGCCAGGCGATCGACCTGGGAGCCTTTGCCGTGGTTGTCGGAACGGCGATTACCGGGGTTGATCTGCAGGTGCAGGCCTATCATCGAGCGGTCACCGCAGAAGTGGCACCGACTCAGGTACTAGACTCTGGCTCCAGGCAGTTTGCCCTGTTTGACCAGGCCGTACCAGCCTATCGAGCCTTTCTAGATCAGCAGATGCAACAGTATGCCCTGGAGATTCCTGCCGCCGCCGAGTTTTTTACCCCCGTTGCTCGACAGGATGTTCCCCTTGATATTTTTCTGCTTGATGAAAATCAACGGGTGCTGGCCGGGCTGGTGGCCTATAGTCGCTGGAACTGGTTACATATTGACTTGCTCTGGGTAGAGCAAACCCTGCGGCACCAGGGCTATGGGAGTCGCCTGTTAGAACTGGCCGAGCAGAAAGCTCGGGTCCGGGGTTGCCATTACGTGCGGGTCGGAACCCTCAGCTTCCAGGCCCGTGACTTTTACGAGAAATCGGGCTACCAGGTGGCGGGCCAACTGGAAGACTATCCTCCTGGCCACACCCACTATTTGCTGCGTAAGGCGATCGCCTAACCAACCTCTGGAGACTCCTGGGAACGCTTTAGAATCACCATCTCCGACCCGACTACGGGGCTGCGGGCCAGCAATTGTTCCTCCGGATCCACCAGTTCCAGCTTACTGAAGTCCAGCAGTTGGGCCCGTTTGAGTAGCCCGGTGGCCAGTTTGTCCTGCTGCGATCGGGTCAGCCCATACCAGCTCTGGCTAACCGTCACCGTCAGACGGCTACTCCGAAAGTTGGCCTGCACTGACTGAATCAGCCCCTCGGCGTACTGTTTACTCACCTCGGCCACCTGATCCTGAATCGAGGCAATCAGCTTTTGCTCGGGGGAGAGTTTGAGGGGAGGAGCTGGCTTTTTCACCACCGGAGTCGGGGTAACTACCGGAGCTGGCAGGGGCACTGGCGTGGTTAAATCGGGAGGTACGGGTTGATTGGTAGGTTTATCGGGCAGATCCTTAATGTCTGCCACCGGAGGGGCGGTGGCTACTTCCGTAGGAGGTTTGGCCGGACTGAAGACCAGGCTGCCCGTGACCCAGACCACCAGGACTAAAACCCCGGAGAGGATGCCAGTCAAGGCCGGATCGGACAATTGCTGATTTAGAGATTCTGGCAAAAAGCCACGAATTTGCCCGAGAATTGGGTTCCACCAGGTTTGAAACCGCTGCCAGCCGGTCTGGACCGTTTCCCTGGCGGTGGTCAGAGTCGGTTGAATCCGGGCGATCGTGGTGTCCACCCAGGAAGGTTCGCTGACGGTTTCTACGGCCGCATCCGGGGCGATCGGCTCGGCTTCAATCCAGGCAATCAACCGTTCCAGTAATTGAATCGTGCCCCGCAGGGCGCGCACCGTCTGTTCCTTGAGCAGCGGTTTTGTCTCCTGCCAGAATTCCTGAAAATCGAACCCTCCGGAGGGACTACCGGGAGCTGGGGAAACAGGAGTAGGTGGTTCTGCAGGAGTCTCTGGCGTGACTGTCGGACGGTCACTGGTTGCTGCCACCAGGGTTGGGTCTGTCTCAGGGGTTTCTGGGGCCGCCTCAGTCACCACTTCTGGGGAGACTGGGGAATCATCTAAACCGGGTTCTACCGGCTCTGCTGCTCCAGAGGGTTGCCCTGGATCGGCCTCTGGTTCCCAATCTGGCAACTCTGAAGATTCTGGTGGTTCCGGTGACATAAAGTTTTCTCCCCGGCAGCACAAAGATACACAAACACGCTACATTTTTACGGGTGCTACCTCAGAGCATCAATCTATCATTTCCTCGCCGTTATGAGCCTGAATCGTCGTCGGTTTCTAGTCCTGAGTGGAATCGGGGGAGTTGTGGGAGGTCTGGGTTTAGGGGCCCTGGCCCACCAGGTATTGCGGGGTAGCAGTGGGGCCAGAACTCCTTCAGCCTCATCCCTGGCCAACCCTGCCAGCCAGCCCGTTGCCGCTGCTAAAACTGCCGTCGCCCCGGAGGGCCTGTTTGCCCCAGTGAAAGGGGATGTGCGGCTGGCCGTGATCAGTGACCTGAACAGTGCCTATGGTTCTACGGACTACGACCCGGAGGTAGACCGGGCCATCGCTCTGTTGCCGGGCTGGGAACCCGATATTGTCCTGGCCGGGGGTGATATGGTGGCCGGGCAGTCTCCTTCTCTGACGACTGCCCAGGTCAAGGCCATGTGGGCCGGGTTCGATCGCCATGTGGCAGCTCCCCTGCGGCGGGCCAAATTGCCCTTTGGGTTTACGATCGGTAACCACGATGCTTCTGGGGCTTTGGGCATCAGGGGGCAGTTTCTCTTCCAGAATGAGCGGGATCTGGCCTCCGCCTACTGGAATGATCCCAGCCATGACCCGGGGTTGCAGTTTGTCGATCGGGCCAGGTTTCCTTTTTATTACACATTTCAGCATAAAGAAATTTTTTACCTGATCTGGGATGCTTCTACGTCCCGCATTCCTCCAGAGCAGCTGGCCTGGGTCGAAAAAACTCTGGCCAGCCCCACCGCCCAGGCGGCAAAATTGCGAATTGTGATCGGCCACCTGCCCCTCTATGCCGTTTCCGTCGGGCGGGATAGCCTGGGTGAAATTTTGACCGATGCCGATCAGTTACGCCAGATGTTAGAGCGCTATCGGGTGCATACCTACATCAGCGGTCACCACCATGCCTACTACCCGGCCCATCGGGGTCGGTTAGAGCTGCTCCATACCAGTGCCCTTGGGAGTGGCCCCCGGCAATTGCTCAACAGTAATCTGGCTCCCTACAAAACGCTGACGATCGTCGATGTCAACCTGATTTCCCAGACCACGGTTTACACAACCTACAATATGGGCACTATGAAGGTAGTCGATATCAAATCCTTACCCCGCCTGATCGTTGGTCCCAACGGTAGGGTGGTAAGGCGGGATATTCCAGAAAGCGAGCTGACTGCCGAAGAGCAATCTCTTACCTTTACTCCCAGCAGTTAGGCTGACTATCCAGGCAATCAGGAAGCATGTTACCAAGTATAAAGAACAGGTAAATTTTTGCCTGAAAATTCGCTCATCACGTAATTATTCTTTTTTGTTCCAGATAAAGAATTGACGGTTCAAAGTCGATCAACCAGACTGTTATATCGCTGGTTGCATTGGCAAGCTCAATTACAAACAGGTGAATATGACAACTCAAAAACGGGCATTGATCACAGGGATTACTGGTCAGGATGGCTCGTACTTAAGTGAACTGTTGTTGGAGAAAGGTTACGAAGTCCATGGCATCATTCGTCGGACTTCTACCTTTAATACCGATCGGGTCGATCACATTTACGAAGACCCCCACAATCCAGATGCTCGTTTTTTCCTGCACTACGGCGATTTAACCGATGGCACCACCCTGCGGCGCATCATTGAAGCCATTCAGCCCTGCGAAATTTATAACCTGGGAGCCCAGTCCCATGTGCGGGTCAGCTTTGACTCTCCTGAATACACCGTAGATTCCGTTGGGATGGGCACCCTGCGCCTCTTAGAAGCGATCCGTGACTACCAGCAACGAACCGGAATTCAGGTGCGGTTTTACCAGGCCGGCTCCTCTGAAATGTTCGGGAAGGTTCTGGAAGTTCCCCAGAAAGAAACCACGCCCTTCTATCCCCGCAGTCCCTACGCCTGTGCCAAGGTCTATGCTCACTGGCAAACGGTGAACTACCGGGAATCCTACGACCTGTTTGCCTGTAACGGTATTTTGTTTAACCACGAGTCACCCCGGCGGGGCGAAACCTTTGTGACCCGCAAAATTACCCGGGCCCTGGCCCGCATTGTGGCCGGTAAACAGAAAAAGCTGTACATGGGTAACCTCGATGCCAAGCGGGACTGGGGCTACGCCAAAGACTATGTACGGGCCATGTGGTTGATGCTGCAACAGGACCAGCCCGATGACTATGTGGTAGCAACGGGAGAAACCCACGCGATTACGGAGTTTCTTGACCTGGCCTTTGGTTATGTCAATCTCAACTGGCAGGACTATGTTGAGTTCGATGAGCGGTATCTGCGTCCGGCGGAAGTAGACCTGCTGATTGGGGACCCGACCAAGGCCAAACAGGCTTTAGGCTGGGAGCCCTCCGTCACCTTTGAAGAACTGGTTCACCTGATGGTAGAGGCCGACCTGCGAGCCCTGGGTCTGGTTCCGTTACGAGGGCATCAGGCCCAAACCCCCAACGATATGGCAACGGTACGGCAGAATGTTGTCAGTCAGATGTCCTGAGGATCGTGAATTTAATCAACCTCAAAACTTAATTTTTGCCAGCGCCACTCCGCTGCGCTGGCAAAATCCTGAGCTACCTGGAGAGCAACGATCGCTGAAGCACCCAGATGCCAGCGCTGCTGATTGCCCCGCCCAGGCAGCCAATTCCTACCCAGTCCCAATCTGATACCAGGCTGACGACCCCAACCAGAGCCAGCAGGAGAGTCATGCTGCCAGCGATGGTGAGCATTTTCTGCACGGCGCTGCTGGCCTCCATCACCCGTAGCAGCAATTCGCGATCGCTGCCCAGGTGGGCCGGGTTGTCGATAGCATGGTGCAGGGCCTGGTACTTGACCAGGTCGAGCTGGTAATAGGTGCCCAGTTGCTCATCCCGCAGGTTAGCAACGGAATGCAACCCAAAACGTTTGGCATGGCTAATGGCGCTGGCGATCTGTTTTTTGCTGGCCATTGGCTGCAATGCTTCAAACACTGACTCACGATAGACCCCGGTTTTGGCCATTTCCAGAATTTGTTGGGTCAATTCGGGAACCGAGAGACGACGGGTAATGACACTCATAGAGGGATTGCAGTCGAACTATAGCCGCAATTATAGTAGTAAACCTGTACTGAGTTTAGCAAAGTAGCGATTGCCAATTGGGGGGAACAGTTATTTCACCCCCCCTTCCAGCAGTTGCAAAATTTGGGCATCATCGGCACTGCCCCGGGGAGTATTACAGGCATCCCCACCTGCCGGCTGAGCCGATCGCTCGGTTCCCGGAGGTATGCTGGTCGCCGTTGTACTACTGGCAATATCACAGACAGCAGCATTTTCCTGCTGGTTGAACTGCTGGGTCACCCGCCCATCCCGGAACTGTTGGCGGGGAGCCGCAGGCTGGTCGGTGCCAGGATTTCCAGTATTGCCCGGGTTTCCTGGGGGATCGCCGGAAGTATCGGGGAGGGGGGGTGGCCCCGGCGGGGGCAGCAGCGGGTCAAACACCCGGGACTGGGCCGAACCATAGAGACTGGAGTTGTTGCCGGGGCCTACCACAATGCCTGCGGCCAGACCACTCGCCCCCAGGGGGAACTGCTCAGAGGGATAGGTGAGGGGGAGACTGGCATTGAAGGCAAACCGGAAGTTGTTGGTCAGGGGGTTGTAGTCCTGGAGCAAATCCCCGGGATTGGCTGGAATAAAGGGAATATTATCTTTGGGCACAGGCCCCATGCGAAACTTCTGCTGGCTGTCTCCCAGAATCATAATCCGACTGGCGGGGGAACCCAGACCCGTGCTGCGATCGACCAGAACCTGGGATTGGTCACCATAGCGAATCGTGATCGGAGATAGGGGTTTGTCACCGATGGCCGTACCGGGCCGGGAGATCAGACTGATCTGGAGTGGGGCCTGGGAATTGAAATTGTTCGGAGCTTCCAGGCGAACCACCGCATCGAGCAATTGCTGCCGGTCGTAGCCTAAGGAAACCAGGTAGTTAATCAGGTCGGGGTTGTTAAACAGCCCACTGCCAAAGGCATCGTAGTTTCCTTCTGGTTTGGCCGCGATCGCTCGAAAAGTACCCCCCGCCGTAATATTGATGCCGGCCGCCCCCGTGTCGATAGTGTTGATCTCAATGTTGCCCAGGGGGGCCGATAGGAAAACTCCGTTGTAGCCAGAGAAGCCATCGGTACGGAGATTTCCGGTTTTAATGTCGCCCCGAGTGGTAGAAACGGCGATAGACTGCCTGCCCCCCAGAATGTCTCCCGTCGTGATGCCATCACTGGCCGCCAGGATCACCTGCTGACCACTTCTAAAATTGGTCTGGTCATTGGAACTGCCATCTATAATCTCAATCGTGCCCACGCTAATTCGGCCGGGGGAGACGGTACCACTGGTGGTGAAGCTGGTAGTTCCTAAGGCCCGATCGGGGGGCAGGGTGGGGGTATTTCTTAGTTGTTGGCTGTTGGGATAGCTACTGCTGGAAGTTTGCAACTCCCCCAGACCGGCCCGCAAAATGAGCGAAGACAGGCTGGAGAGAATGGCAATCTCCGGATCGCTGCCCTGCAGAGTGGTGTCTGGGCCAGTAATTGTGATGTTGCCGCCCTGAATGCTACCCCGGGTTTCGATTTTTAAAGAAGGGCCCTGGTAATTGCCAAAACTGACATCTCCCAGGGAGCTGATAATGCCGGTGGAACTGCTGTTGGCCACACTCAGGTCAGCGGGAGCCCCAGAGGTCTTCTGAAAGGTCAGGCTGCCTTCACTCAAAATCCGGGCATTGGCGGCGATCGTGCCGTCACTCACCAGGGTCAGATTGGCCCCACTGCGAAGGACGGACTGGGGCTGATTTAACATTTGCAGGGAGAGATTCGCTGTCCCCTGGGCGGTTAAATTGCCTTCTGCCTGGAGCTGCACCGAATTGGCTCCATCCTGTACCTGCAGACTATTTTGAGCGTTGATCGTGAGGTTGCGCTGGGTAATCAGGTTGACGGGATTGGCCGGAGTAGACTGAATATCGATCGTCTGCCCCTGGATTGAGACATTCTGATACCGACTGATGCGGGAACCCAGGATGTTGACCGTACTACCCTCGATTTGCAGGTTGGTCTGGGAAAAGCTGCTATCCAGAAACACATTGTCTAAGGTCAGGGTGTTCCCGGCGGTTAAACTCAGGTTGCTACCGGCCTGTAACGAATTATCGGTGATGGTCAGGTTGTTGGCGGCATTCACCTCTATCTGGGCTACCCCACTGGGAAATAGGTTATTGGAGATGGTCATATCTCCGGTTGACCGCAGTTGCAGTTGCCCGACCCCGCCTATATCTAAGCGATTGTTACCAGAATAGTTTTCCAGAATGGCTACACTGGCATCCCGCAGGTCGAGGGAACTGAGGCTGGAAGTATTGCCGATTTCTCCGGTGACGGTGATGGTGCCGGGGGTTTGCAATACTAAGCGGCGAGTATTCGGACTGTTGACATTGCCATTGATGGTGATATCGCCGTTGCTGGTGCTGATCTGATTCAGATTATTGGCAGGTACCACCGTATTGTTGACATTGCCGTTCAGGGTGATACTGCCGTTGTTCAGGCGAATGGATTCATTCAGAGCGATTTGCGGGGCTGTCAAAACTAGTGCTGCCAGGTTGGTATTGGCTCTTGCATCAACTTCCGCCTCGATCGTGATATTGCTGCTGGCCGCGATCGTCACATTGCCGGTAGCCAGGGCCTGCACCAGCCCGGCCACGGAAATGAAAAAGTTGGCTCCGCCATCACTGGCCAAAATCTGGCGATCGCTCAACTGGCCGTCATCCGCTGCATTATTTCCAATGGTGACATTAGCCGGATCCAGTAAGAGCTGACCAGCACTACCGGCCCCGGCCTGGACATTGACCGCCCCATCAAAGGTAAGGTTTTCCCGGCCAGATACTTCTACCAATCCACCGTTGCCGGTTTGACTCCCACCAGTGGCCTGGATGCTGCCGTAGAACCGGGTTGTACCATCGGCCCAGATAATCACCCTGCCACCGTCACCCCCGGTCAGGGCACTGGCATTGATCAGAGAATCTCGACTGACGTAAGTCTGCTCTGCCCTGGGTAACTCTCCCTGTCCCTGGTAATCGCCACCAACCAGAACGGTGCCCCCCCCGCTTGTACCCGTTGCCCCGATCGTGGCACTGACCAGGCCAACCTGTCTGCCCAGAAGTTGTACGGTGCCGCCGGTAGCCCCCGAAACATCAATCTGGTTGGTGACGATGGTAGTTCCCGGCGCTGTAGGCAGGGTGACCCCAGAACCGGTCAACCGCACCAGGCCATTTTCTACCGTCACCGCCGTTGCATTTCCCAGGTTGCCGCCGGTCAATAGTTGGGGCAGGGCCAGGGGGGTAAAGGGTAGGGTATGTAGCCCTGGGGTACTTTCCAGGGGCAGGGCCAGACTTAACAGACTGCCTTCCTGGGATAGGGTAATCAGCCGTTCTCCTGGGGTTGCCAGCAGGGTAACGCTGCCTTCTGGGGCAGTCAGGGTGCCGGTATTCAGAACGGTGCCCCCCAGCAACGTAATACTTTGCCCCAGATTAACCGCCAGGTTTCCGGCATTGACGATCGCCCCCGGTTGGGCCATGGGAAAGGCGAAGCGGGTCGGGTTGCCGCTCAGATGGGTATAGTCATTGCTGCCGATCGCATTCAGCCAGCGATCGCCAAAGCCAATACCACTGGCGGTGGTGGCGGTAAAGGAACCTGCGACATTGAGGCTGGCCCCAGACCCAAATAGAATGCCCGCCGGATTGATCAGGTAGAGATTGGCATTGCCGCCACTCACCTGAAGCAGGCCGTTAATCAGGGAAGCATTGCCACCGGTCACCCGTCCCAGGATATTTTGTACCCCCGGGTCAGTAAAACTGGCGGTCTGGCCGCTACTGAGATTGAATTGACCAAAGCTGTGGAACAGATTATTGCCCGCCTGGGTACCACCGGTAATGGTGGTGGTATTACCGCTCTGGGTGATAGTGGTGCCATCTCCCCCGGAAGTAATTTGAGCCGGGGCTGGCTCGACCAGCAGGGTGGCCCCACTGATTGCCAGAAAAGAAAGTCCGGGGAGCTTCAGCCAGTTCATAGGATAACCATTGCCGGGAATCAACCGAATCTACAATTCAATGCACTCTGGTTTCGGAGGATATTGAGCCGTACTTGAGCCGCAACTCCCATCCCTGCTGGCGATTCATCCAAGCTCTACTTATTAGACCCTGACAGGCAGATTGAAGCCAGTATATCTACCGGAGTTCCCCGGGGATGGGTGCTTCAAATAATCTTTACACGATAGGGTTGAGTGTCCAGGGTTCCTGAACTGTCAGGGTGGTGATTAAGTACCGTTACGCCACGGTCGATCGCACGCCTGCAGTATTTCATCCTGATTTCATTTCCCTGTGAAAGACTGGAAATCACTGCGATCGAAATGACTGGCGAAACCAAGGCCGTTGCACTACAACTTGATTTTCTGCCACCCTTGACTTTCCAGTGAACTGGAGGGCACACAATCAAAGAACGTTATCTTACTCAAGGTTAAACATTTAACAGGTTATGAAACGACTCGACTTCAAAGCCAAATTTCTGGGGCTGGCGATCATTCCCCTCACCGTTTCGGCTGGCTCTCTAGTGGCTTGTTCCAGCAATTCTCAGACCCATGCCCAGGCTCCCCATAACAGCTCGGGTCAACCGATGGATCATGGCTCTATGGGTGGGATGAATCACGGTGGCATGGATCACAGCATGATGGATCTGGGGCCCGCCGATGCTGAATTTGATTTGCGGTTTATCGATAGTATGATTCCCCACCATGAAGGGGCGGTGATCATGGCTCGGGAGGTACTCCAGAAGTCGAAGCGGCCTGAACTTAAGAAACTGGCCCAGGAAGTAATCCAGGCTCAGGACAAAGAGATCAAGCAAATGAAGCAGTGGCGGACGGCCTGGTATCCCCAGGCTCCCAGTACCCCTTTGGCCTGGCATGCTCAGATGGGGCATTCGATGGCGATGACCGAGGAACAGATCAAGGCCATGCGGATGGATATGGATCTGGGGGCCGCCGATTCTGAGTTTGACAAACGCTTTATTGATGCCATGATTCCCCACCATGAAGGGGCGGTTGTCATGGCCAAGGATGCGGTACTCAAATCTAAACGGCCCGAAATTTTGCAACTGGCTAAAAACATCGTCAATTCCCAGGAAGCCGAGATCAATCAGATGCAGCAATGGCGCAAAGCCTGGTACGGAAAATAACTTCAATCTGGGGTGGAACGATCGCCTCTGATCGTTCCACCCCAGCCCCAGGGACAGCCAGCTCCACCGCTACTGGCGCGATGCTACCTTCGCATATCGCTTAAATTGCCAGACGCATAACGGTACAGACCCTGAAGTGGGTTTTGCAGTAGTGTTAGTGAATATTATTTGATTCACCCAGGGTAGAGATTTCATGGCAACTTATGTGATTACGGGGGCCAATCGAGGGATTGGCTACGAATACTGCCGTCAATTGCAAGCGAGAGAAGAAACCGTCATTGCGGTCTGTCGGAGTGCTTCCGAAGAGTTGTTGCAGTTAGGAATACAGGTGGAGGAAGGGATTGACATCACTTCCGATGCTTCCGTGGCAGAACTGGCAAATCGTCTGACAACGGTATCGATCGATGGGCTGATCAACAATGCCGGTATTATTAACCGTGTCACCCTGGAAAACCTGGATTTTGACAGTATTCGGGAGCAATTTGAGGTAAATGCTCTGGGTGCGTTGCGGGTAACCCATGCCCTGTTGCCCCATCTCAAAGCGGGTTCCAAAATTGTGTTGATGACCAGCCGTATGGGTTCGATCGACGATAATACCTCCGGTGGTTCCTACGGTTACCGGATGTCGAAGGTCGCCCTGTCCATGGCCGGAAAATCCCTGGCCCACGATCTCAAACCCCGGGGAATTGCGGTGGCCATTCTGCATCCCGGTTTAGTTCGCACCCGCATGACGAACTTTACAACCAGTGGTATTACGCCAGAAGAATCGGTGCGTGGGTTACTGACTCGAATTGATCATTTGACGCTGGAGAATACAGGGACGTTCTGGCACGCCAATGGGGAAGTATTGCCCTGGTAATTGAATAGAAACCCTACGGAATGTAGGACGCAAAAGAAACATGATGTTTTAATTAAGGCATTAATAGGTGTACTTTGCACGCACACCAAACGATGAGCAGGTTTTGAGATCTTTATCTCCAAATACGCAGTCAAAGTAATCTAAAGCTTCTCCAGACGACGGAAATTGCCGACGAAAAATATAGCCTGATTGATTGGTGTAATCTTCCAGTGTCCAGATGTAAATCTCATACCACGAGCTATTGCGTTTCTGAAACAGCTTATAGTAAAAATCAAACCCCCTCTGGGTGCGGGGATCTGTATAACCGTCTCTACCCTCACTTACTAGAAAATCGGTTTGACTAGACTGGCTAATTAAGTCTGCTCCTAAGGTTGTCAATTTATCACTGGTTGTTTGAGCAATCTTAAAATCAGAGTTGTCATAGATTGATACTGCCTGAGCTGCAGGAACGATCGCGAGTAGTGCAGTAACTAATAGAAACGAGGATTTCAGCATGATAGTAAATACCTGAAAACAGGTATTTGAATGTCTCATTACTTGAATACCCAAATGGTTTCTCTAAATAAAGTTTTATTATTAAGTTCTCAAAAAGATAGATAAATTTATTGTGATCTGAGTCATCAGGGCTTCTTCAATATTCCTGAATATCTTAGGGTTAATCATGGTAAAGCCCCTGTCTGGAAAAGCTAGGGGCTTTTTAGGATGCTCATTGAATTACCGCTTGATTACTGAGGTGACGATGACAGTGATAGTGGCTGAGGCAATCAGGGTAAATGCCAGCTGAACCACCCACTGGGTCGCCTGCTGGTAGTTGGTAAACCGATCGTTGAAGCGCTCGACTTCATCTTTCAGTTCCCTGATTTCGGTCAAAATTTGCTGAGAATCGTTGGATTGGCTCTCTGGGGGTGAATTAGCCATAGTAGGAGCAGAACAGTAATAGAGTCAGCATCCTTTTCGAGCCTTTCTTTTCCCTTGTGAAGTCACTCCCAACCTCGTATACCAAATTTATGCCAATTTCTGACGAGGCTTGACGTTTGTGGCGTTTTCTGGCGAGCCTTGTTGAGAAAGGGAGGTGGCCGCTGGTTTAAAAGACTAAAACCGCCCCTATAGAGCGGTTTTCGACAATCGGAGCGGCGGGATTCGAACCCACGACCCCTACTACCCCAAAGTAGTGCGCTACCAAGCTGCGCTACGCCCCGATTCGCTTAACAAATATAACACATATCCATGGAACACCAGATCAAAATTTTTCAAAAAATCTGAAAATGTTGAATGGCCTGGAGCAACTGGGGAACCGCAGCTTCTGACCAGAATCCTTCCCCACCCCGATCGGTTAAAACAATCAGATGAACCCCATAGGCTTCGGCATAGCCCGTCGCTTCCAGCCAGATTAAGGAGCTTTCCACTTCACAGGCGATCGTCTCCTCATCCATCAGTTCGTGACTGATCTGCGCGATCGTCTCTGCCAGTTGGGCAAATAACCGGCAAAAATCGCTCAACTCTGCTTCTGTTAACTCCAGGGCCCAGGTATCGGCCCCCACCAATCCTTTAAAGACTTCTGCTTCCGGGTTCCAGCCCAGTCGCCAACCGGTTCCACTTTTGACAATTTTGCTCATGGCTGAAACTGCTCACTTCAGCAGGTCAGCACCACCGGGACCACGGATGGGTTTCACCTCAGGCGCAGGAGCGGGTTGGGGTGAGGGAGCAACCGGCACCGGAGCAGGTGTTTTCGGCGGGGCCGGTGGGCGTGCCGCCTGGGGCGTGAAGGCATCCACCAGAGCCTGAACCAGGGCATCTCGCTGCGATCGGGTCAGGCGTTTGACGGCGGCCACATCGGCCTCCGCCGGATTTTTATTCAGGGATCTGCGACTGGGATAGTCGGAATCGTCCAGCACCGTTAACACTCCCAGGTAATCGGCCAGGGTAATTTTCCAATCTAGCCGATAAAAAGGAGGCCGCCCCTTAGTGTAAATGTGGTAGCGAATCAGCCGCCCAACCAGGGTATTCTCTGGATCTACCTTGCCCGTTTCTCTACTGACATACTGATTTTCCAGGGGCAGGTCGGGCAACTTTTGATAAATCTGCTTCCACACCCCTTCCGGGCGTATCCGTTGAGCCATGACCGGAGCAGGGGGCAGTACCAGGGGGGGCAGTACCAGGGTGGCCAGCAGCAGGGAACTACTGACTAACCGCAGGGGAGAAAGGAGTTTCAGCATTGCCATCTACCTTCTAACGAAACAGAGCCAGGGCTATGGCCTGACTCTGTTTATCTCTATATCTTAAGTTTCGGGTTATTCGCCGATGATTTCAGGCTGGGTCAGCTCGTCGGACATCTCGATAATCGCCCGCATGACTGGCTTCATGGTCGGATCATCAACACTCTCAAAATCCTCAAATCGCCGCCGCTTTGCCCGATTGGCTACCTGTACGGTAATCCGATAGCGGTTAGAAGCTGCCGAAATCAGGTCATCGGCACGACGCATCAACTGACTGCTATCGAGATTGGAACGTTTGTGCATAGGGATAAAGCAAAATGCAAGTATTACGGCAGTCTCCAGTCTATCTAAAGATCTGCAAAACGGACAGTTTACTTACTCTTCATTCATATAACGAGGCGTAATTTTGCAATCTGGCTCCCGACGCCTGATAAGAAATCAATCTTTTATGTTTAAAGGGATGCCAAAATTTACAACTAATTAACAAAATGATAGAGTCCTAGTCAGTTCTTTTACCGAACTTCGCTTTCATCCTGCATGCAAACAGTTGCCGTTTCTGCCAGATTACGCTCGCCCTCAGAGGCCCAGGCCCTTAAAATAGTGGCCCTTGGAGACAGCCTGATCTACGGCTTTGGAGATCCGATCGGTGGGGGGTGGGTAGAGCGCCTGCGCCGGAGCTGGATGGCTCCCGACAGTCCGGGCCATGTTCTCTACAACCTGGGAATTCGGGGGGATGGCGTAAAGCAGGTGGCCCAACGCTTAGAGCATGAGTTTCGCCATCGCGGGGAACTGCGAAACCGGGTGCCCGATCGGATCATTTTGTCGGTGGGGGTGAATGATTCTGCCCGTCTGGCCCGCCCGAATGGTCGCAACTTCACTGACTTTGACGAGTTTCAGGCAGAAATAGCCGGCTTACTGGATCGGGCTCAAAAACTCTGTCCCGTTTTATTCGTTGGTATGGTGCCGGTAGATCAGGCCCAGATGCCCTTTCTCGGTTGCTTTTATTACAACCACCCGGACCAGTATCGTTACAAAGAGGCGACTCGTCTGGCCTGTGAGGAACGTCAAATTCCTTACTTAGATTTGTTCTCCCTCTGGATGGAACGGGGAGATTCATGGTGTCGATCGCAGCTCACCGAGGATGGCCTGCATCCCAATGTGTCGGGATATCAGGCTTTATTGAGCGATGTTCTCAACTGGCAACCGTTTATTAATCAGGTTTTAGATGGTTCAATAGCTCAGTAACCCCTTTGGTTTTGAGCGGGCGATTCGTTATGACAACACTGGTAGTAGCAACGGGTAATCCTGGTAAAGTGCGGGAAATGCAATCTTACCTGGAGCCCCTGGGCTGGGATGTGGTGTTAAAGCCAGCGGAATTAGAAGTTGAAGAAACCGGCACCACCTTTGGTGAAAATGCCTGCCTGAAAGCTACGGAGATTGCTTTAGCCACGGGAAATTGGGCGATCGCCGATGACTCGGGTTTAGAAGTGCTATCCCTGGACAACGCTCCTGGGGTTTATTCTGCCCGATATGGCAAAACCGACGAGGAACGCATAGAGCGTCTGCTCAACGAACTCGGTAATGATTTAAACCGGGAAGCCCGTTTTGTCTGCGTCATTGCGGTAGCTCGCCCCGATGGGGAAATAGTCCTGCAGGCCGAGGGCATTTGTCCCGGCACAATTTTGCATAGCCCCAGGGGAACCGGAGGATTTGGCTACGATCCAATCTTTTATGTACCAGAACAACGCTTAACCTTTGCCGAAATGTCTGTAGAGGCAAAGCACGCCATCAGTCACCGGGGACGGGCATTACAGATACTATTACCTCAGCTAGAAGCACTCAGTCGGGAATAAAAGTACAAGCAGCAGGAAACTCGTGAATTGGGCGATCGCCAGCCTCACTTTACAGAAACTTGATAAAGTTTCTTGTATATGAAGCTTTAAAAAAGATTCTTTGATAATTTAACTGGTGTTTCCAGGGATCTCTAAATTGGGACTATCTTTCGCGAGAACAAATTTAGGTGATTTCACGGTATACACAGCACTGGTTGGAATAATATGCAATCTGCTCTACCAACAGCGGCGATTGGTGTTCCAGTACAAATGCCTCCTGAGTTGCTGAAGCCCCACCCTTCAGCCTTATCGCTGGCTAAACGTCTGATAGATATTGTTGGCGGTTCAATTGGCCTGTTAGTTCTAGCTCTGTTGTTTGTTCCGATCGCGGTAGCAATTAAGCTGGACAGCCCCGGACCAATTTTTTACTCTCAAAATCGCCATGGTTTGATGGGCTCTCCCTTCCGAATCTATAAGTTCCGTTCCATGGTTCACAATGCAGATGCCCTGAAATTCAGGGTCAAAAATCAGGCCAAGGGACTGATTTTCAAAAACCAGAATGATCCGCGAGTGACCAGAGTGGGCCGATTTCTCCGGCGTACCAGTCTGGATGAGTTTCCCCAATTTTGGAACGTTTTGCTGGGTCAGATGAGCCTGGTTGGAACCCGGCCCCCAACCTCCGATGAAGTCTCGCGTTACGAAGCTCACCATTGGAAACGGCTTCTGGTCAAGCCGGGGATTACTGGCGAATGGCAAGTGCATGGTCGTTCCAGGGTGAACGATTTTGAAGATATGGTCAGGTTAGACCTGCGTTACCAGGCTCACTGGCATCCCCTTTACGACCTGCTGCTGATTTTTCGGACAGTTTACGTTGTATTTGCCCGAGAAGGTGCTTTCTAGTAAAGAATTGTTTTCAACACTACTGTTTATTTCTACTTGTTTCGTAGATAATTACAGAATCTTGAGATGAGGGTGCGTTCGCATCCTTTTTTTTTGGCAATTTTTGCTTCAACCGACCCTGTTTACCGATGGGGTGCCCGACCACAGAGGGTTGTCAGGCGCTTCAGGCGATCGGCCAGGTCCGGGGTCAGGGCATCGGCGGTATAACGCCATTCCCAGTTACCTTCGGCGACGCTAGGAAAATTCATTCGGGCAAAACTACCCAGCCCCAACAAATCTTGCATCGGAATCACCGCCTGGTTGGCAATAGAACTGAGAGCCAGACGAATCAGATCCCAGTGAATGCCATGGTGACTGACACAGCCGAGGTAATCCAGCAGGTTTTGCTTCTCGTAGTCGGAGGCTTTTTCAAACCAGCCAACACTGGTGTCATTGTCATGGGTGCCGGTATAGACCAGGCAGTTGCGTGGATAGTTGAAGGGCAGAAAGGGATTGCCGGGATCAGATCCAAAGGCAAACTGCAGGATTTTCATCCCGGGAAACTCAAATTTATCCCGCAGGGCCTCCACTTCAGGAGTAATCACCCCCAGATCTTCCGCCAGAATCGGTAAAGTTCCCAGCTTCTGGCGCAGTACTTCAAAAAACTCGTCTCCGGGAGCCTTGACCCATTCGCCGTTGATGGCGGTGGTTTCGCCCTGCTCTACGGCCCAAAAGGCTTCAAACCCACGAAAATGGTCGATTCGGATCAGGTCTACATAGTCGAGCATGGCCCGGAATCGTTGAATCCACCAGTGAAACCCAGACTTCTCCAGATGCTCCCAGTTGTAGACCGGATTGCCCCAGAGTTGCCCGGTGGCACTGAAGTAATCTGGTGGCACTCCTGCCATCAGAGCCGGTTCTCCGGTTTCTTCATCCAAACAGAAGTTTTCAGGATTGGCCCAGACATCGGCACTATCATGGGCTACATAAATTGGAATATCCCCAATAATTTGAATCCCCAACTTGTTGGCGTACTGCTTCAGTTTTGACCACTGATTGAAGAAAACAAATTGTAGATATTTTTGATAGAAGATTTCTGCGGGCAACCGCCGTCGGGCACGGTCTAGAGCTTCCGGTTGGCGTTTGGCCAGGTCTTCGTCCCAGGTATGCCAGCTGGCCCCCTGCTGGTCTTGCTTAACAGCCATAAACAGGGCATAGTCATCCAACCAGTAAGCTTTACTCTCACAAAATTGTTGAAATTCCTGTTTTTGCTCAGGAGTTGCCCGGACTTTAAAGTTTTCACAGGCGGTTTGCAGAAGTTGGGTCTTGGCCGCGATCGCCGCATCAAAGGAAACTCGCTCTGCTGGAAACTCTGGCAATCCGGCAAAATCGCTATCGCTCAACAATCCCTCGTCTCTCAACAGTTCTGGACTGATCAGCAGAGGGTTGCCCGCCATGGCGGAATAGCACATATAGGGAGAATTCCCAAAGCCCGTGGGGCCCAGGGGCAATACCTGCCAGAGTTGTTGATTGCTGTGGGCCAGAAAGTCGATGAAGCGGCGGGCTTCTGAACCCAGATCTCCGACTCCAAACCGTCCCGGAATCGACGTCGGGTGTAACAGAATTCCGCTGGTTCGATTAGGAATCACGATCGTGGAGGCCACAGGAGAACGACTCATATTAACAGGACTTCGGGAGAAATTACAGGGGGTAAACAGCTCCGACTTTATCAAGGTCAGGAAGCAATGCCACCTATCCCTTGAAGGAAAGCGGGTCTGACCAGGGTAGGAGATTTTCGGTCTGGTGTGGAGATAGCCAGCTACGTCTCAGGGGACAGGTAATTTTTTCCCATCTGCAAGGTCTTGGGCTATAACGAACGGTGAGTTACTTTTCCCAAGGTTGAAGCCAGTGACCTATCGTAATCCCACCCCTACGGTTGACATCATTATTGAACTGGTAGACCGCCCCCACCGTCCGATCGTCCTGATCGAACGCCAGAATGAACCTCTGGGTTGGGCCATTCCCGGTGGTTTTGTAGATTACGGTGAAGCCGTGGAAACGGCAGCTAAACGGGAAGCAGAGGAGGAAACGGGCCTCACCGTCCAACTCTTAGAGCAATTTCATGTCTATTCCAGACCCGATCGCGATCCCCGACAGCATACCCTGAGTGTTGTCTTTTTAGCCACCGCCGCGGGTCAACCCCAGGCAGGGGATGATGCCAAACACCTGGCCGTGTTTTGTCCCTGGGAAATACCAACCAATCTCTGCTTTGACCATGACCAGATCCTGCAAGACTACTGGCGCTACCGCAACTATGGTCAGCGCCCCCAACTCTGAACCAGGAGTGCTTCTGGTTGATCTGACCCCATTTCATCCTTCATAATTCATTTTTTCTGATTCACCTTTACCCTTGCTTCTCCCTATGCCTCGTCAAGTAATTCAGACCAGTTCCGCTCCCGCCCCTGTTGGCCCTTATAACCAGGCGATCGTCGCCAGTGGCAGTATGGTTTTTGTGGCCGGGCAAATTGCCCTTGACCCCGAAACTGGGGTGATTGTTGGGGAGGGAGATGTGGCAGCTCAGACCGAACGGGTGATCGCCAGTTTGCAGGCCATTTTAGAAGCCGCCGGAGCCAGTTTTGCGGATGTGGTCAAAACCACCGTATTCCTGGCCAGTATGAACGACTTTGCTGCCATGAATGCTGTTTATGCCAAATACTTTGAATCAGAAATAGCTCCCGCGAGAGCCTGTGTCGAGGTATCTCGCCTGCCCAAGGATGTGCTGGTTGAAATCGATTGCATTGCCGTGATCTAAGCGTACAGCAGACTTTTTAGAAAAACTCTCCAGAGCCGCAGGTCAATTATGCTGACCTGCGGCTCTACTTATTGAAAATAACTTGCAATTGTTATTGACTCTAATTCTCAAATAGGCTTAATATCATTTTGACCTTTTTGAGACTATTTCTAGTCTGGTCAGGCAGTTCATTGAAAAGATCGTGATGATTCTAAGCAAACAAGCCAGCCTTGGTCTGAGCCTCACCCTGGCAAGCCTACTCGGTGTTTTTGGCAATAGTTTTGGAACTTCTACCCAGGCTTCTGTTTCGCCAACCGGAGCAACGTCTGGAGCGGCAGTTCAGCGCCCAACCCAGCAAGTAGCACAAAATTCCCTGACCCGTTTGAGAATTGTCTTCCCCGGACGGGCAGACTCTGGCGACCTGCAACGGAAAGCCAATGCCGTCGGTCAATTTCTTTCGCAAGAGCTGGGAATGCCGGTGGATGCTCTGGTGGCAGATGATACGGCAGCAGTGGAAGCCCTGCGGGCCAATCGGGCTGATGTCGCCTTTCTCAGCAGCCGTCCGGCCTTAAAAGCAGAACAACTGGCCAACGCCAAACTCTACCTGGCCGAGGTTCGGTCGAATTACTCCGGTCGCTATACCTACCGGTCTGTATTTGTGGTTCGCAAAGATAGCCCCCTGCAAAGCAAAGGCACAACCAAGCAATCCCTGGAGCAATTGCGGGGCAAGAAAATGGCCTTTACTTCTCCGACTTCCGGTTCCGGGTTTATCTTTCCGGTCGGCGAACTGGTGAAGCAGGGGCTGGTTCCTAACCGCGATCGGCTGGATGGCTTCTTTGGCCAGGTGACCTACGGGGGTAGCTACAGTGGTGCCCTGCAAGCTCTGCTCCGGGGGCAGGCTGATGTGGCGGCGGTGTCAGAATATGCCTTAAATCCTCCCTATATCACCGATGCCGAGAAACAGCAGTTGCGGGTGTTGACCGGTATTGCCGGAGTCCCGGCCCATGGGGTGGCGATCGACGATGATGTCCCGGTCGTGATGCGTGAAAAGGTGATCAATGCCCTGCTGAAACTTAACCAGCCAGCGAATAACAAGTTACTCAAAGACCTGTATAACTCGACGGAACTGGTGCGAGTTGATCACAACCGCCACCTGACTCCTATGCGTGAGGCTTTAAAGCGTGCCGGAATCGAACCCTAATCTGGTTCCGGCCATTGCCTGTAAGGCGGTTGAAACCACGGTTGCTGTGGCCCTGAATCGGCCCATTTTGAACCAGATTTCCCTGACGATTCACCCGGGAGAGTTCGTGGCTCTCCTGGGATTGAACGGAGCCGGAAAATCAACCTTGCTGCGGGCGATCGTCGGACTGACGCCAGTGAAACAGGGAGAGATCGCCATCAATGGTAATCTCCTGACTTCCCGCAGTTTGACTCAGGTGCGGCGGGATATTGGCATGTTGTTTCAGGGGGGCGGTCTGATTCCCCAGTTGCCTGCGATCGAGAATGTTCTCTGCGGCCGGTTGGGCCGGTTGTCTCCCTGGAAAACCCTGGCTGGCTTCAGTCAGTCCGATCGTCGTCGGGCTCTAGATCTGCTGGCCCAGTTAGGTCTGCGGGAACAGGCTTACCAGCAGACCCGCTGTTTGAGTGGGGGGCAGCAACAACGGGTGGCGATCGCCCGGGCCTTAATCCAATCCCCCAAAATTCTGCTAGTGGATGAACCAACTACAGGCCTGGATGTGCTGGCGGCCCGCCAGGTGATGGATATCCTGGCCGATCTGCACCAGCAGCAGATCACGGTCGTCGCCGTTCTGCATGATCTGGAACTGGCGGCTACCTACGCCCAGCGGGCGATCGTCCTGAATCAGGGCCGGGTTGCCCACGATGGCTCCTGTCAAAACCTGGCAGCTCAATTTGCCTGATCCTTTCTCTGTTCGTAACTGACTTGAAATCACCTGTGAACATTCCCGTCGATCGTCCGCTTGTTGAGTCATCCAGTTCCGATGCCGGCTCTCAGCAACCCTCAAAGCTACGAAACCAGACCCGGCCCCGATCAACAAACCAGGGCCGGGTCTGGTTTCGTCCCATGCTGGTGTTTTCCCTGGCTCTGCATGGGTTGGTGTTGTGGTTTCCCCTTTCCCAGTCCCGGCCCAAAAAGCAACCTTCCCCAGAAAAAACCGTGAAGGTGACACGATTGCCGACGGTGACCAGGGTGGCTCCAACCCCCTCCCCCCGACCTGCCAAAACTCGGAAGGCTCAACCTTCCGGGCGGGCTCGTCCCCGGGTGCCAGCAACCCCGGCCGTTGCTTCTTCTCGCCCTGCACCAACTACCCCGACAACCCAGCCTGCCAGCGACTTTCCCCAGTACCCCGGTGCCCAACCGGGGTCTTTAGGCCTGTTTCAGGGAGAGGTCGATCGGGCCAGTCAGTCAACGCCTGATCTGCTGGTTCAGGTTTCCAGCTATTTTCAGCAGCAACTAACAGCTAAAAAGTTTCAATTTAAATTACAACAGGTCAACCCCAGGCAGGTGGCCTATCAAATTTCCCAGGGCGGCACCACTCAGGTGCTGAATCTGATCTATCAGGAAGGTCGGGGTACCGTGATCATTCTCAGCGATCGCATCCTGTCCCCCGGGGATAACCCGACGGTGATTCTGGATGATCTTGTGACAATTCTGAATCAGTATCTCCCGGCTCAGCCCAGTGATTTCCCAGTTCCAGAGCACTTCTATCAAAACGACCAGGAACATCCGGCGACAGAAGGGGGATACCGGTTAATTAGCGATTTTGACCCGGCCAGTTTTTTGCCCGACCTGCAGACGCAATTGCAAAATCGTAACTTTGCCCTTACTCCAGCGGGTAACTACCAGGGCAGTTCTCTGTACGAAGTCACCCAGGGTGATTTCAAACGGTACTTCAGCCTCCTTCCCAGTCAGGATGGAAAGGGCACCCTACTGGTTCTCTGGACTCAATCCCCAGTACCCTAGACTTTTGTCCTAGCCCAGACTTTAGGGCTATGGGTGACATCCTGTCCTGAATTAAAGTGGTTCTGCTATAAGATTCGTTTACTTAAACCAGTATGAAAAATCTGAAAAGTTTCAGACAGCATTTGACCTGGCTCAATCGGCTGTTGCTCCTGGCGGCAGTTCTGCTGGTTTATGTCTGGGCTTTGCAGGGGTTGAAAGCAGATGTTGGGCTGCTGCGAGATAGCATCCCTTACATGATCGACTTTGTTTCGCGGCTGTTTCCCCCCGACCTGGCGGTGCTGGATGTGGCCGTCAAAGCCCTGATTGAAACCGTTCAGATGTCTCTCTGGGGCACCACGATCGGAGCCTTACTTTCCATCCCGATCGCCATCGCCTCCGCCCATAACCTGGCTCCCCAGTGGTTGCAATGGCTGGCCAATTTGATTCAAAACGCCGTCCGGGCCGTCCCTTCGATTGTCCTGGGGTTGTTCTTTGTGGCGGCAACCGGGTTGGGAGCACCGGCGGGCACCCTGGCCCTGGGAATTTATACCATCGGGTATCTGGCCAAGTTTTATCAGACCGCGATCGAAGCCGTTGATCCCCGATCAATCGAAGCCCTCCAACTGACCGGAGCCTCCCGCCTTCAGATTGCCCAGTACGGGATTCTCCCCCAGGTGTTACCCCTCGGTCTGGGCTATACCCTCTATATGTTTGAGTACAACATTCGATCGGCGTCGGTGCTGGGAGTGGTCGGTGCCGGTGGCATTGGATTTGAACTGGTCAACTATATTCGGGGGTTTGAGTATCCCAAAGCGACCACCATGATGCTGGTCTTACTGGTCGTTGTAACGGTGATCGATACTGCCAGTAGCCAGTTGCGTAAGCGGTTAGAAAACCAGTAGCGATCGCCAGGGGATCGGAGCGGAGTCGCCCGATCCTCCTGCCAAACCTCAAAGCAATTGCCCTATCGGTTACATAGCTCGTCAGGTTAAACGGAGCCCAAGCCGGATCAATTCTTATATTTCCGCACATAGAGAATTCTTATATTTCTCTCTCTATATATATTTTCCTTTAATGAAGATTCCGTATTTCTACTGGGCGATCCCCGAGGTGAATCGCTACTCTAAAATCGAAACTTTACCTGTAGAAAGGTGACTATAGTGCATTCCTCTTTAAAAAATGCTATGGCGGTTACTGGGGCAATGGCGATCGCTGCCGCCCTCTCTACTTCTGCTCAGGCTGCAGACTTCAATTTTGCCGTTAGTGGCTATCAGACAGTTGTACAAACCCTCGATGGTTCCTATAATCCACCCCTGGCTGATACTGGCGTGTTATCCGGCTCATTTTCTACCATCTTTGGCGATAGCACCACTCCCATCTCCAACCTCTCTCAGATCACGGCTTTCACTGCAGCCTGGTCAGGCAGTAGCGTCGATGCCCGCCTTGCCCCATTCAACCTGTCAAAGGATCAGTTAACCTTCTTCTCCTATAATCCTGCGACCGGCGCACTCAGCCTGAAAACGCCGATTTTAGGCAACCTCCCTTCCCCAGACAGTGATTTAGAGGTAACTGGGCTATTTCTCAACGTACTGGCTCCCTTTCCAGGTAACCTGCCACCCCAGAGTGGTTATGTGATTGCTCAATCCCCCTCCTCGGTGGTAGTATCGGCCGTCCCAGAACCCGCCGAATACCTGGGGACAGCTGCCGCTGGCCTCCTGTTAGGTGGGGTGTTTTTAAAGCGCAGGCTGGCCAATTCTGTTAAATCCCATTTAGACCTTTAAAGCTGGTTCCAGGGGCTCTAATGTAATGCTTCCAGGACTCTGCCTGTGGCATTTGTATGGCCTGTAAGGGTGATGGCCCTAACCCACAAACTTCATGGGTAGGGCCATCATGCAGCCAAACCATGTTTTCTAAGTAAGTACAAGAGAACTGTTGCATTAGTCACTCAGTAGGGAACTCTAACCTGAGTTGTTGTTTCCTGAGGGATGCATCTCTATGTCTAGTGTTGGTTTGAATAAGTGGATTGTGAGTGGTTATCTGGCCGCCGATGTGGAAGTGAAGACGATCGACCTGCGTAGTGGGGAAAAGGCAGAAGTCGCCAAAGCCACGATTTACGTTCGTAAGCAACGGAACCGGGAGGAGTCGTTTACGGTTGCGTTGAGTATCTGGAAGAGTTCGGCTGCCTGGCGCAAACTTTCTTTTCTGAAAAAGGGGTCTTTGATAATCTGCACGGGCAGTCTGGAACCGAACCCCTATATCTCTGGCAGCGACAATAAGCCCAAGGCTGGTCTGGAAATGACCGTAGTAGATATCGATCTGGATACCGTGAGAAATACAGAAGAAGCGGAGGAATTGGCGCAAGCTGAACCCGTAGCGGAAGAAGCAGTCCGGCCAGAAACCAGCAGCCGATCGCGGGGCCGCAATGGTAAAGCCAAAGGAACTGCTGTGATTACGCCAGAAGCAACACCGGTTTAGCTCCTCTCCTGAAATTAAGGGAACCTCTGGTTCGCTTTAAAGTGGGGAATTTTGCATCGCACCCAGATTTGGGTGCGATTTCTTTAAAGATCACAGATTAATTAAAACCAAATTTTTAATTTTGGAAGCGTGGCTCAGTCGCGCTTTCAAAATTAAGTTCCAGGTTTTACTAAATTCACCGTCTTAAGAATTAACAGGCAAACCTACGGACTGTACCAGGGGTTGAAATACCGGAACCAGTTCCGGGTAGCTCACAACCAGGGTGGGATAAGCCCGCTGGCTGTAGTCTTTGCCAGCTTTCAGGGGAAAAATTGGCTCCGGTTCTAAGGCTGTCCAGGTGGCTCCGGCGGCCTGAACAATCGCCCAGACCGCCGCGATATCCCAGATTTTAGGGGTAGCTTCCACCCCTCCCATGGTGGCTCCGGCGGCGATCGTCAGCAGGTTGTAGGTAGCCACGCCCAGCATCCGGATTTTGCAGGGAAAGGGATTTTGTAGCACGCCAGTGCTGCGGGCACAGAGGTTGAAAAAATGATTGGCCGTAATCTGATCCCGACTGGTCTGGATGGGCCGATCGTTGAGAAAGGCTGCGGTCGGGCAATCTAAACCCGAATCCCCCGGCCAGTAACCATAAAACGACTGCCCTAAGGGAGGCAGATGAACGTAACCAAAAATTGGAGTGCCGCGATACAGCAGCCCCAGGGAAATTCCCCAGAGGGGCAACCCCCGGGCAAAATTAGTGGTGCCATCCAGGGGGTCAATCACCCAGCACCAGTCCGTTCCCGGAAAAATATGTTCGACTTCTTCGCTTAAAACGCCATGCTCTGGAAAAGCCTCAGCGATCGCCCGCCGCAGGGTTTCATCGGACCACCGATCGGCCTGGGTGACCAGACTGCCATCGGCTTTTTCCGCCGCCTGCACCTGACCAAAATCCCGCAAAAGCTGCTCTCCCACCGGTTGGGTCGCCCTGCGGGCAAAGTCTAAAATTTGGTTCCAGAAGTCAGTCATGGGTGTGGGCTAGTCCAGATCATTGGCCATCATGGTGGCGATCGCCTGTTTGGCGTTGGCCCGAAACTCAGCAATATTCACCTGACTGAGTAACCAGACGGCCAGCACCATACCAACCGCCTGGACAGCAAACACCAGACCATAGGCCAGTACGGGCTGGGCAAACAGACGGGTTCCCAGATCCAGCACCGTGCCACCCGCCACGGTCGCCAGGGCTCGAGCCAGAGTTTGGGCCAACCCCCAGGCTCCAATAAAGGTACCCGCGGTTTCGGCGGCGGTCAGATCCAGCATCAGGCTCAAAGCTCCGGTAGTCGTTACACCGGAAGCCAGACCAAACAGGAAAATTACCCCCTTGAGAGCCGTCTCGCTGGCCGTAAACCCGGCCAGAATCAGCAAGATAAAGGAGGCTGCGACCAGTAAACAACCCAGCCTGGTGGTCGTTTGCTTGCCCAACCGGGGCACTACCAAAAAACCACTGCTGCTGATGCCAATCAGCGTGCCCGTCCCCCAGAAAGCATTCAGCATGGTGGTTTTAGCAAACTCCATGTTAAACACTTTGGCCCCGTAGGGTTCTAGAACGGCATCCTGCATGAACAGGCTGAGGGTCATGACCAGCAGGAAGGTGAAGAAAATCCCGGTCTGGCGACTGGCGCTCAAGACTTTCAGAGCTTTACCCAGGGTAATCTGGTCTTCCCGCTCGGCCAGGGTCGAGCGGGAGGTATAGAGGGAATATTTTTTCTCGACCCCGAAGGTAGACAGAACCGCCAGGCCAAAGACGATCGCCGGAACGATCATAAACACCCGGTTAATCCCCGCCTGCAGCACATCCAGGGGAGTATCAATGGTCAGCCGTTTCAGCAGGACACTGATCAAAATCGCTCCCAGAACGATCCCAACCATCAGCATGGACCAGACGACCCCCACCAGTTTGGGCCGATTTCTTTCATCGGAGACATCTACCAGCAGGGCTGCGAAGGGCGTTGACCCGGCACTTAGGGCCATGCCATAGAGAGCAAAGGCTAACCCCAGGGCACCGACCCAGAGGTAGGTTGGAGTCGTCCAGCCGGTGGTTTGTAAAGCATTCCCCAGTTGCCACATAATCTGCACGGTAACAAAGGAAAGCGCGGCAAATAAAGCAGTTCCGACCCAGACATACCCCGTCCGATGGTAGCCAAACAAAGGTTTTGCGTCGGACATCTGGCCAAACCAGACCCGGGCCGGAGCGACAAATTGATGCATGGCGATCGCCCCTGCTGCCAGAGTGGCCGGAATCGCCAGGTTGCCAATCATGGCGCGGTTTAACACCCCGAGAAACAGAACTGACATCATCCCCAGGCCCATCTGAAACAGGCCCAGACGAAACATGGTGAAGACAGTAATTTGGGACAGGGAGCCAGAATTTTCTGGCAAAGAATCCTGGGGAGAGGAAAAGTTGCTGGTTTCCATCGGATCTACGGCAGCCTTCCTGCGCTGGGAAGTGAACTATATACAAAGATAGGGGCAAATGTTGCCCTCAAATCACAACGTTACACTAGATGGAGACGATGTAACTCGCAAGTAGGGAGAGCGATCGCGTGCAAACGGTAACTCTTGGTAAACAGGGCCCAACGGTGACTGCCCTGGGCATTGGTACCTGGGCCTGGGGAGACAAACTGTTCTGGAGTTACGGCAAAGACTACGGAGCCGACCAGGTGAGACAGGCGTTTCAGGCGGCAGTCGAAGCCGGGATCAATTTCTTTGATACGGCGGAAATCTATGGCCCTGGAGAGTCAGAACGCCTGTTGGGGCAGTTTATCAAAGAGAGTAATCAACCGATTCAGATTGCCACCAAGTATTTTCCCCTGCCCTGGCGATTTTCTGCTCAGTCCGTAGGGGATGCCCTATCTAAGAGCTTAGAGCGGCTTCAGGTGAATCAAGTTGCCCTGTACCAGGTCCACTGGCCCCTCGACTTTTTGATGGGGCAGCGCACCCTGATGAATGCCCTGGCCGATGAGGTAGACAGGGGCAGGATTGTCACCGTCGGGGTGAGTAACTATTCGGCGGAGCAAATGCGCCAGGCCCACAAGTATCTGGCGGCCCGGGGCATTCCGCTGGCGGTGAATCAGGTGCGGTATTCTCTCCTGACCCGCAAAATTGAAACAAACGGAATTTTGGAAACCGCCCGGGAATTAGATATCAAAATTCTGGCCTACAGTCCCCTGGCCCAGGGATTGTTGACCGGGAAATACACTCCAGACCAGACCCCCACCCTGACCGGCGCTCGCACCCTGGATCCCCGATTTAAGCGGGCCGGTCTGGAGAAAATTGCTCCCGTGGTCAGTGCCCTGCAGCGAATTGGCGAGTTTCACCAGCGGACTCCGGCCCAGGTGGCTCTCAACTGGCTGATCGCCCAGGGAGATGTGATCCCGATTCCGGGGGCAAAAAACGGTGATCAGGCCAGACAGAATGCCGGAGCCTTAGGCTGGAGCCTGACCTCTGAACAGGTGGCCGAACTGGATCTGTTAACCCAGGAATGGCGCAAGTAAGTAGCTGGGTGCCATTAAACTAAAGATGATTTTGGGGGCGGAGGGGGGCAACCCCCTGCCTGGCGGCAGCGCCGCCACTCCCACCTTTTCACCAAAAATTACGCCTATCTACTTAAATCAAATACAGGAGGGGAGAGATGGGCTTTCTCACAGATTGGGGCTTTAACCGCCAGAGTTGGCAAGGGGCAAGGGGCGAATACTGGGTTGTAGCTCAGGCCCTACTGCTGGTTGGGTTTGCTCTCTTACCGATTTATCGACCCTGGCCAGAGTTAGAAAAAGCACCAGCCATCTACGGAGTCTGGGCGATCGCTGCGGTTTTGGGAGCCACTGCCAGTATATTTATTAGCAAAGGATTATTTGACCTGGGAGGTAACCTGACTCCTTTGCCCCACCCAAAAGACTCCGGACAACTGGTACAGAAAGGTGTTTATAAGATTGTGCGCCATCCACTTTATAGTGGGTTGACACTTGCAGCCTTCGGTTGGGCAATCTATATAGGGAGCCTGTCTCACCTCCTGGGAGCGATTGCCCTGCTGGGATTTTTCAATGCTAAGGCCACCCTTGAAGAAGACTGGCTCCTGCAGAAATTTCCCGACTATGCCAGCTACCGGCAACGGGTGAAAAAGCTGATTCCCTGGTTGTACTAAATAATGGTAGTAACCGATAATCTGTTAGGTTGGGAAAGCTACATCCGCGTAGACTCCACGGAACAGGTGACTGGCTCCTGCTGTTTCTGCAAAGACGCTAAACTGACCACAATGCTGCCTATCACTGAGCCAACAGGGAGTTATGCCGACAGTTCTGATCGTAGATGATAGTGCCACTGTCCGAGAAATGGTCTCAGAGCAGTTGCGGAAGAGTGGTTTCATCGTAGTTGAAGCAGTCGATGGCGAAGAGGCGATCGCAAAAATCCAGGCAACCCCGCCGGATCTGGTGGTGACTGATATTGTGATGCCCCGAAAAAACGGCTACGAGCTCTGTCGCTGGTTGAAGAATGATCCCAAGACGAAGAATATTCCGGTGGTCATGTGTACCAGTAAGAGTGAAGAGTTTGACGTTTATTGGGGGATGAAGCAGGGAGCAGATGCTTACATTACGAAGCCCTACCATCCACCGGATTTGCTGGAAGCAGTGAAGCGGTTGTTACGCAATCCGCCGGGATAGGCCGAAATAACTTTGTACACTGAGGGGGTTGGCATTGCCAACCCCTTCTGGCAATATCCCAGGCTACATTCCCTCCTGGGGAACCGCGTAGATGTCTTCCCCTCCGGCCAGGGCAAATTGCAGGGAATGGGACAAACTCTTGCTGGATAAGGTGACAAACAGCAATAAACCGAGAAACGCCAGAACACTGGCTAAACCAAAAATACCCCGATAGCCGATCGTTTCGGCAAAATAGCCCAGGGTTGGCCCAGCGATGGCGATCCCCAGGTCAAAGCCGGCAATACACCAGCCAAACACCCGGCCCCGCTCCCCGGGATTCGATCGGTCAGCGATCAGGGTAATCATCATCGGGATAAAAATTCCGGCTCCCGCTCCTTCCAGGGCCGCCGCCATCAGAAACATCGGGGCGCTATTGGCCAACCATACCCCCACCATGGACGTGGTATAGAGCACCAGACTGAGGGTAATGAACCGGCCCCTACCATAGCGATCGGAGGCTCGGCCCGTGGGCAGGCGGACGGCAAAACTGGCGATCGCCGCAGCGGTATAAAAGAGGCCAGCATTCAAGTTTACCCCCGTTTCCTGAATAAACAGAGGGACAAAGGTGCTCAGGGCCCCAAAGGCCAGACCGATCAGCAGGAGTACCAGGGTGGGCACGCGAAACCGGGCCCGACTGAGCAACTGCCAGAACGGCTCCTGAGAGCTGGAACTGGCAGATAAAGGGGCGGCTCCCACCCCTGGAGCTTTTACTTTCAGGGCGCAGGCGATGCCGATGAAACCAAGACCAGCAGATAGCAAAAACAGGGGAGTATAACCGGCCCAGGCCTGTAAAAAGCCTCCCAGGGCTGGCCCAATTGCCACCCCTAAGGGATTTACCAGACTCAGGTAGCCGAGTAACTCACCGCGATTTTCGACGGGGGACAGGTCTACCACCAGGGTGCTGTAGGCCGTGGTAAAGGCCGCGATACTCAATCCGTGAAAGGCGCGAAGGACGAAGAGCATCGGAATGGATGTGGTTAGCAGGTAGCCCAGGGGGGCGATCGCAACTGCGGCCATGCCAATCAAAAGAACGAGTCTGCGGCTACGCCGGTCTGCCATCCGCCCCACCCAGGGACGAAACGCTACCAGACCAATGGCAAAAGCCCCCATGACGATACCAACCTGGTGTTTGCTGGCTCCGACATCTTTGATGTAAAGGGACAGGGTGGGCAGGAGGGCCGCCAGACTGGACCAGAACAGCAACCCGGCCAGAAATAAGACCAGCAGATTTTTACGGGTTGCCGGTTCAAGCTTTAAAAAAACGTTCAAAACCAATTCCTACCAGACAAAGAAAAACTTGGGAGAGTAGCACCTCCTTCCATCATGAAGATTTCTGAAAAATCTGGCTACTTGAAATAAATCAGCAGGTTCAACCCAGGAATCGTGCGAGACAGGGTCCAGAGCAACAGGGCAAAGTAGAGAACTCCCAGACTCCACTGGTACCAGACCAGGGCGGTAATCAAACCGGGCAGGTGTTCGTCCCGCAGGCGAATGTCGTTGAACCCCAGACGTAACAGGTTATTCAGACTGAAGTCAAAGTAGTTGAGCCAGTTCCAGCGCCGATCTAAAAGCAGAGGCAAATACCGCTCCCGAAACATCTGGTAACGGGGAATCACAGGCAGCCGCCCGACCACAATCCGCAACTGACGCAGGGTGCCTTCTTCCATGAAGTAACTGACATCCATCAAAGGATGGTAGCGACCCCGCTGGTAAAGCACGACCAGCAAAATTACTGGAATTGGAATGATCAGGGTGGCCAGACTGGCCAGGGTGAGCCAGGGCCGATCGGCGGCTCGAAAGATGGCAATAATTCCCCAGCAGGACAGCAGGCTGTAACTGGTCAACACCCAGATGGTTTCACTCAGGGTCGGTAAAATTGGTCTTGGAGTTAACCGCCGCCAGCGATCGACGAACCAGAACACCACCCCAAAGTAGGCGATCGCCACCAGCCCGACCCCAAAGATCAACCAGAAATCGGTACCATAACGGCTCAAGAGCAGCAACAGAATCAATCCCAGGTAGCTGAAACCGGTAGAGATCCGATTCAGCACTTCCCGGCCGGGAGAGCTATCGGTGCGGGTGACGATACGATCGCGGACATTGATGTAGGTGGCCAGATCTACGCTTCCCAGCACCAGCAGTTCCGTCGGGCTGCGAAAGGGCTGTTGCTCTCGGCGCTGGGCGATCGCGGCGATCTGGGTGGCCGAAAACCCCAGACTGGCCAATTGCTTCAGGGGGGCAGTATTGATATTGACCCCAACAAATTGCTGGCGCAGTTCCCGCAGGTGCAAGACTTCCCGCCTGTATTCCATCTGGTTGGCATCGGTGATCTGTTCCTGGCGGCGAAAATTGCGAACCAGTTCCCGCAGCAGGTTTTCATTGCCCTGCAGGGTGGGGACAGACAGCACCCGACTGATCCAGCCCGGATCTCCGACGATTTTGGCCTGATCGGAATCAAACTTGAGTCCCGGCACATTCAGGTAGGCAGCTTTACTGAACCCGGCATCGCCAAAATCTGCCATTTCTAAGATTGAGGCCCCGCGCAAGTTCACAGGGCGATTGAACTGGGCCTGCCGGAAGCGAGCGGCCTTATCAAAGATGGCATCGGTGAGAAACAGGGATTGTAAAAAGCTGCCCTTGGTAAAAATCGCCTGGTCTTGCCAGTGGGCCTGGGCAAAGTCGGCATTGCCCAACCACTGGGTGCGGGTAAAGTTAGCACTCTGCTGAAACAGAGTTTGATTGAAATTGGCAGTCCCCTGAAACTCGCTGCTTTGAAAGGTGACTCCCCCCTGAAACTGGGCCTGATTAAATTCGGCTTTGCCGAAGAAAATTGTGCTGCGAAAGCGGGTTTCCCGGCCAAATAAAGCCCCAGAGAAACTGCTGGTCTGACTGAACCGCGACTGGGACCAGTCACTCCCCTGGGTAAACTGCACGCCCTGGGATTCGATGCGGTTGAGGAAAAAAGTATTGGTAAAGTCTGCCACACTGGCAAAACGAGTCTGTACCAGCTTTAATGGCCCGCGAAACACGGTAATCTGCAAACTACTCTGATTGCCCGTAGGAGCAACCAGCAGGGATTGGGAAAGGGCACTGAGGCGGGAAAGTAAGCGCCGATCGCGCTGTAGTTGTTGCTGTTCGGTGGGGGTAAAGATGGGGGAGAGGGACTGACCATAGAGGGGGGCTCGCAACCCCAACTGACTGACTTTGAACTCTCCCAGAATCAGCGAATAGCTCAGGTCTAAGCCAACCGGTGTGCCGGGACGCTGGAGCTGCGCCCGCAACAGACTGTAAAACTGGTCACGGAAGGCTTGATTTTCGGGCCGCAGATCGATCGTCAGACGGCGCAGATCTAAGATCCGGATGCCCTCCGTGGGCAGAAGATTTTTGATCCGTTCCTGCAACAGGTCTGAGGTGAGGGGCGGTCGATCGGAGAGGGGAGCAGCCACAACCGACTGGGGCAGGAGCAGCCAGAAACCCAGCCAGAAACCCAGCAGTAAGCAGAGCAGCTTTTGCAGCAGGAAAACCTCTTTACCAGCCCTGCCCCACCTGACCCGAGGGGCTCGCAGGCGGAGCAGGGCATCGTCGTACAAGTCGTTCTGAGTCAACACCGGATTTTAAGTCGTCAAGCCCGTATTCTATAGTCAAAACACATCCCTCATCTACACTGCTCTATGTCCAATGCCCCCCGCCGATCGCCTCCCCTCTCCCTGAGAATTTCCTACTTTCTGGCCTACCTGCTGCTGGGAGTGATTCTGGTTTCGTTGCTGGGTTACGCGATCTCGGGGCCGTTTTTACCCTTTCAGCCCACGCCTCTGATGATGCTGACCCTGGCCGGAGCCTTTGGGGGGCTGGCCTATGCCATCCGCGATCGCAAGCTGGAACTGCCCAGAATTGACCCCCTGGATGAATACACCATTCATCTCGGCTTACTGGCCGACTGTTTCGCTGGCATTGCCGGGGCCTATATTGTGTTTCTCGTCGTACCCCTGCAAACCGATCGCCTGGGTACGGTGGAGGGGGATGTGCGTCTGCTGGCCACCGGGATTTTAGGGGGATACGGTGGCCGCAGTCTGGTGAATCAGGTACTCGGAGGGCTGGTACGGCAGGATGTGGAACGCTTGAAAGAGCAGGTTTCTTTAAACCAGAATCTAATTGCCGAGGTTAAAGATCAGTCCCGTCTGGATGCGGAAGCCCTGGCTCTGTTACATCGCCAGCTTGACCCCAAAATTACCCCCAGTAGCAGCGAGGTTGAAGACCTGAAACGACTGGTGATTGCGGCTTCTCCCAGCATGAAGGTGCATGTTTTTACCCAGGCCAGTGGGGTGAGAAATAAAAACTGGCGGAGTAATAAACCCTTGATGGAACGGACGATTCCCATCTTTGAAGCCCTGATTGAGGGGGATAGCGAAGATCAGTTTCACCGCAACCACGGAGAATTAGGAGCCGCCTTAAAGGACAGGGTAGAACCCAACTGGACGGGGGCCGAGGCCGAACTGAACCGGGCGATCGAGATCCGCAGTCGCCAGAATAAAACCGGGTTTTCCTGGTATGAGTTCAATCGGGCCATCTGCCGGATTATGACCGACCCAGACTACCAGAAAGGCAAACCCTCCTCCCTGGCCCACCTGGAGAAAATTCTCCGAGATCTGCAGATCGCCGACAAGGAGTTTCGCTCGATCGCCAGTGTGGTGGCAGCGGAACCCAACCATGCCATCAGCGATTGGTTAAAGGTGAATCATATTTCGGCCCAAACCCTGGAACGCATAGCCTAAAATCAAATTTTTAATAGTTGGAAGCATGGCATCTGGGGTTTATTAAATCCGTGCTTCTAAACCACCAGCCGTTACAAAACTCGCAACCAGAGCAGGGACAGCCTTAATCAGGTTTAGCTTAGGGAAAATTACCCTCTATCATCTGACCCCATGCGTTTCGGGAACCTGTCAGGGCAGGGAATGTTACCCCTTGTCCTCTGTGTGTTTACATTGGCCCCCTTACCTGCCATCGCGGCTACTGCTGCCATCGCAACCCAGGCTGCTGCGATCAAGGCGGCCCCTTCCGAGCCCTTAGATCGAGCCTGGGAGCTAATCCGAAAAGCCCGTCGTGCGGCTGCCAATAGCCAGCCAGTCCAGGCTTCAGAAACCCTGGTGCAGGCAGAGCAGGTGGCCGGGTTGTTGTCCAATTCCGTCACCCTCGATCAACTCCTGGCTACCATTGCCACTGACCAGGCCAAAGTCGGACGGTTGGACCGGGCCATCGCCACCGCCACCCGCATCAGCTACAGTTCCATGCCTCCCCAGGCCTGCTGTATTCCCCTCAGGGCAGAAGCTGAAACGGCGATCGTCCGGGCCTATTTGCAGGCAAACCAGGGGACGCAAGCACGGCAATTTGCCGATCGCCTGTCCTCTGAAATTTCCCGCTCTCAGGCTCTGGCCGTGATTGCTACGGATCTAGCCAACCGGGGGCAGTTTACCGAGGCCATCAGCCTCAGCCGGGGAATTAAAGATGGGTTTCACCAGGGGCAGGCCCGGTACGGCATTATTAAGGCTTACATCAATGGCGATCGATTTAGCGAGGCCGTTAAACTGGCCGAAACCATCAGCGATCAAAGTGAACGATCGGCCCTGCTGAATACCATTACCCAATGGGCCTGGCGGGGTGGCCGCTACGACCTGGCCTACCAGGTGGCCAATCGCATTCCAGAACTGGGAGTCAGAGTGCTGGCCTGGAGTGAGGTGGCCTTTGCTACCGCCGATGCCGGACAGCAGGCCAGAGCCCTGACGATTTTGACCCAGGCCCAGCAGGTGGCCCGTCGCCAGACGGATCAATCATCCCAGGCGGTCTGGGCCGGCCACTTTGCCAGAGTTGGAGCCTTTGACCGGGCCTTAGCGATCGTCAACAGCCTCAAGGGCTATGAACAAGCTGCGGCCCGCCTGGCGGTAGCCGAAGGTTACGCCAGAGCTGGTCAGTATGCCCCGGCGATCGCAATGGTCCAGCGGGTACGGGATGGGGAAATGCAGGTTGTGGGAGATATTCCCGACCCCAAGGCAGACACCCTGAACCAGATCCTGCGCCGGGCTCTCATGGCCAGACAATACGAGACGGCCCTGCGGACGGCCAACAGTTTTGACCGGGGAGAAGGGCGGGTCAAAGCCCTGCGTACTATTGCCCAACAGTACCGGCAAGGGAAACAACCAGAAAAAGCAACGGCGGTGTTGGGGCAGGCCGTAGCCGCCGCCAGAACCGTCGATCGGATCACTATTTTTTACGATCGCAATACCTTCTTTGGGGTTTCCAATGCCGGTCTGTTGATTGACCTGGCCCAGGATTACCTCAGCTTGAACCAGCCGGAACGGGCCAGAGCCATTTTAGACGAAGCCATGGGCAGTGCCCGAACCCTGAAGGACAGCAATATCAATTCCCTCCGGGAGCAGGTGCAGTACCTGAGCAAAATTGCCCGTCTCTATCGCCAGCTCAACCAGCCCGATCGGGCCGGGGCATCGGCAGAAAGTGCCTTCACCCTGGTCAACCAGTTTCCTGACAATCCCCAACTGGTCTTCTACCCTGCCTGGAAAGTCCAGAATCTGGCCGAGGTGGCCCAGATCTTTCAGACCGTCGGAACCCCTGCCCGAGCCAGGGAGATTTTAGCCAGCGCCCGCCGTCTCCTGCCTGGGATTGCTGACCCGCAGCAGCAGATCTGGGCCGAAGTAGCGATCGTCCAGGCCCAGGCCGTTCTGGGGCCAGAATCGGAGTTGAAAACCGCCGTCACATCGGCCTTGAAGTGGGGCCAAAGCCTGCAGCCGGCCCAGCGGGACTGGTTTGCCGAACGGCTGATTGTTGCCGTAGCGGCCTCTGACTCCGGCTATGCCCTGGAACTCGCCCCCCGATTGCTCGATCGGCCCCGGCAGGTGCCCATCCTGGCCCAGATTGCGACCAACTACCTGGCAACCGGCCGGGATGGGCAGGCCCAGGGATTGGTGGTGAATTTGCAACAGGTGGCCGAAACCCTGCCTGACGATGGGCTGCGCCAGCAACTCCTGCATGATGCCCTGCGTAGCTACCTGGTGCCCCAGGGGGTACGGGACCTATCGATCGGGCGGTTGTTGCAGGCGGGTCAGATCAATGCCGCTCTGGATGCGCCTAACCTGCAAGCTGCCAACTGGGCAGTCATTGCCCAGGCTTACGCCTTTCAGGGGGAGAGCAGCCGGGCCAGCCAGGCTCTAGAATTTGCCCTGGAAGCAGTCAAGCGAATTCCCGATCGCTTCGACCAGCGAGATCTGTTGTGGCAGATGTTTGAGGAGACATTACGGGCCGGGGAACCAGGTCTGGCCGGGCAACTGGCCAATGGATTTGCAGAAGAAGCTTACCGCCAGGAGGCTCTGAAGCAGGTCAGGGTCAGGTTACCCAGGGGAAGCAGACCCAACCCTTAAAAATTTGATTTTAGTTAGCCTGTGACTCTCAGCCAGGGCGCTTTAAGCCAGGAATAGAATCTGCCACCCAAGGAGGGCGATCGCCAGATCGGCCAGCAGGTGGCTCAGGTAGCAGGCCCCCAAAGAGCGATACCGGAGATAGCACCAGGCCCAGAGAGTCCCCGCCACAAATACTCCGAAAGACCCCAGGGCAACGACAAACCAGCTCCCCGTATAGGCCAGGAGCACAAGGCTGTGATGCAGGGTAAAACAGAGGGCTGCCAGATAGGGGACTGCCTTTTGGGGAAGCAGCACTTCCCATTGCTGACAGATGAACCAGCGCCAGATGTATTCTTCAACCAGGGAGTTGATGAAGGTAAAATATAGCGCCCCAGCCCCATAAACGATCGGGCGGGTAAGACCCAGAATTTCAGCTCGGGAGCGAACTACAACAGGATCGATCCAGGACTGCCCCACCAACCAGTAAGCAGTCAAAATTATCCCAACCATGGCCGTTCCCAGCAGTAGCCCAATCAGCCCCTGGTGTCTGGAAGGTAAGGAAATAGTTGGTTTCTGTTTATCAACCCAGACGACCCAGAGCCAGGGAAGTCCTACCATTCCCAACCTGGTCAGCAGGAAGAAAAGTTGTCCCGGCATCCCGGCCAGCCAGAGGCGAGCGGCCATGCCCGATCCGGCAGCAGCGACAAGCAAAAAAATAGCGACTCCGGCCTTTGTACGAGGGGAGCAGGGGAACATAGCGGTGTTAAGTTGATCGGGACATTAGGGCAAAAGAACGGGAGGCGGCTGGCCTAAATTCTAATTCAACGACCAGAGTTGATATTCTATTGACGGAACCATTCCCACTGGTTTGAATCTGCATTTTTAATCCCGATGACCATTATTAAAACATTACAAAAACGCAATCTCTATCGGTTTGATCCGATCGCATTTTTGCTGCTTGAAAAATTTCGTCTTGCTCCGGTGACCTTTGGTTTGTGGTCGATGGCGGGGGGTAGCGGGCTGTATCTATTGACGGCCTGGGCCAGCGATACTTTATGGTCTAAACCTGGCCAGATGGGCCTGCTTCAGGATTGGTTTCCCTGGATCTGGGTTCTGTTCATTGTGCCCGTTGTTTTAGGGTATTACCTGTGGAGTTTTCAAGCAATTGACAGGGTGATTCAAGAACTGGAAGCCTCGGATGTCTTAGAAATTGATGCAACCGAAATTGAAGCAATTAACCAGATTGCTCTGCGGGGTTACCAATCTAAGTGGCGGAAGTTGTTAGCCCTGGGTAGCGCCATCATTTTTAGCATTTTTGTCTTTATGACTCGATTTGGCTTGAGCAATAGTTGGACAAGTTCCCATCTATTGCCAATCTTGATGATTACGGTGGCTACTTTTGTCGTGGTCTATATGGGCAGTGTTTTGGTGCTAAATCTGATGACTAACATCTGGATTTTGCATCACATTTTGAAACGTGAACTGGAACGAAAAGAGTTTAACGTGAATCCCCTCCACCCCGATCGCTGTGGAGGTCTGCGATCGCTGAGTAGTTATGCCCTTAAAACAGCGTATTTAGTGGCTGTTTTAGGAATCATGGTGGGCTTTATTGAATATCAGTTTATTTTGCGAGGCAGCGGTCAGGCCAATTGGTTTGTACACCTGATTGTGCCGCTGCATGTGCTGCTGTCGATCGTCTGTTTCTTTGGCCCTTTACTGGCGGCCCATCGGGGCATGAAACGGGCCAAGGAAGAACTGTTGCGGGAAATTGCCAAACAATTTCAGGCCGATTATTCTCAGATCCACTCCAGTCTGGTTGGAGATGCAGAAGCCCTGAAAAAAGGGTCAGAGAAAATCAAAGAATTGCGGGCCTTCTACACCCTGACCAACGAGTTTCCCGTATGGCCATTTGACGTGCAGACCCTGCGTCAATTTCTGCTGACGGTTTCTGCCCCCTTTCTACCGTTGCTGCTTGGTATTCTGCAAAAGTTGCTCGGGGTATTTTTGAAACAGTGGGGCATTGAACTGGGCTAAGGGCAGGGGGTTAGAGCTATCTGCCCCCCTGCCCCCTCAGGTCAGAAAACTTCTGACTTCACGGTTTTAATCGTTTGACTTCCCGGACAGCGGCCTCGGCATTTACCAACCCACTGCCAAAGAAGTACTGAATTGCAGAAGGCCCTGGGGTGGGGCGACGTTTCATCTGGGAGACATAGAGATTGGTTTCCTGTCGGGTCAGACTCAACCCAGAATAGGTGGCCGTCGATTTCAAGATAGCCACCAGACGATCGCGGCTGAGTTTTCGCTCGGGATCTTCCCCCTTCATCAGAGCCACCACTCCGGCCACGGCAGGAGACGAAAAGGAGGTTCCTTCTACCCACCAGTATTCCCCTTTGGGGTCTAGCACCGGGCTCCAGCGCTGGGTGGGAGTCGGAATTCCCTGCCAGAAGTCGGCCAGCCAGGTACCGCCGGTCGTCGGAATGCCGCCAAAGGGAGTGGTGGACAGGTCGCCCCCAGGCGCTACCAGGGTCAGCCCGCGGCCAAAGTTACTGTAGGGAGCCCGATTACCCACCAGATTGGTGGCTCCCACGGCCACCACACCGGGGGAAGCCGCCGGATAGACGACCCGGGTTTCGTTGTAGTTACCGGCGGAGGCCACAATCACCAGATTGGGATACTTTTTCATCAGATCGTTCATCAGTTCCTCATCTCCCTGGTTGGGCAAGCGGCCTCCCAGGCTGATGTTGATCACATCGGCTCCCCGATCGGCGGCGTAGGCCAATCCTTCTTGAAAGGAAGTGTGGAAAAATTGGCCATTTAAGCCCATCACCCGGACTGGCAAAATTTGGGCTTGGGGAGCCACACCTACCATCCCTGCCGGGGTCTGGGGCTGGGCAGCGATTACCCCACTCACCCAGGTGCCGTGGAACTCGGCTCCGGTTCTGCGTCGCAGGTACGATCGCAGCAGCGTGGCGATTTTCTCTTTGGAAAGGTTGGGGTTACGGCGGCGTAAAGCCAGGGCCAGCCGGGGATGCTGGCGCAGGAGTTGGGCATCTGTGAGTTGAAAGCTCTGGCGAAAGCTGGAAGCCAGAACGGCCAGTTCGCGACGATTGATACGGGTGTCGGAGTCTCCCAGTTTGCAGGGGTCGGTGACCCGGTGCGCAAAGGTGGAGGTAAAGTCCCAGCCGTATTCTTCCCGGGGGCATTTATTGGCTGCGGTGACCCGGTAGAGGCTGGGTTGCAGATCCGGGTGATCCCATTGAATCAGGCTATCTAGAACGGCCACCACCACGCCCCGCCCCCGGTTACTCGCCGTCCAGGCTTCCTTGACGCGCATGTCACTCCGGGGCAGGGTCGCCTTCGGCACCTCCGCAGGCAGGTTAAAACAGTCGCGAGGAGACTTGCCCCTGGTTTCCAGACATTGCCGCAGGGGGGGACTGTAGAGATGCCATTGCAATCCCGGCAGGGCACTGTTGGAGGGGGTTTCTCGGCGGCGGGCCGCGATCGCCGGGGTTGGCGGGTCAAAGCTGAGCAGATCCGGGGGCAGGTTCGTCTGGGTGCTGATCTGTTGCAACTGAGGATCAGCCAGGGATTGCAGGAAATTGGGAGAGGCCGATCGCACCCCGGCCACCTGGTTGAGGCGATTGGCCACCTCTAACACCTGCACCCCAACCGCAGTGGTGGCCGACACCAGGTAGCGATCGGAACTGAAGCGCAGGGGCCGCAAAACTTCCAGGTTGTTTTGTTGCAAAATTTGTTGTTTTTGGGCCTGCGACAGACCAGGCCGAAAACTTAAGATAATTTCGTTGGGCAGGACGATCGCCTCATCCTGCTCCTCCCGTTGCAGCACCGGCAAAGTCGTCTGAACGTAGGGCTGCTGCCGAATTCGGTTGGCAACGGTTCTGGCCAGACCCCGACCAACGGTGGCCTGTCTGACAATGGCATGGGTTTCCCCTAAGGGGTTGACCTCCACCGGCGGTTCAGAACTGCGGGTGCCCGTTTGTAGAGCCTGCTGGAGTTGCAGGTAGAGGGGTTGCCCCGTGCCCCGGGTGCCGGTGGTGGGCTTAAACTCTACGGCGATCGTGTCCTGCCGTTCGGTCAGGTAGATCCGCTCACCGTTGTAGAGATAAAACAAACTGGAGTTGTTTTCGGAAGTTTGAGCCTGCACGGAACTGGCTAATCGCTCCAGGGTGAACCCACCGGCCAGGGAGAGGCTACCTGCAATCAGAACGGTTGAAATCAAACGATTCATGTCATCCCATCCTTGCTACCTATATCGTTCTACCTGCTAGCGTCAGGGCCATTGTTTGTACCGCTATACTGCTTCCCCAAGGGCACCATTGCCAATTCCGGTGCAACCAGGCAATAAATCCCAACCATTCAGATTTCCTGTGACTCCCAGCGGCGTTTTCAAAACTGCCTATTGCCCGACAACCTCGATCGGGGTTAACACTACCCTATAGAAATCAGTATCTCCAGCCTGAACCGTTTTGGCTACTCCCAGGCTTCGATCGGAAAAACTATCCCTGTTTTGAGGCCACGAGTTTGTCACATTCTTTATTTACTCTTTAAAGAGAATTATGGAGGCATGGTGGAAATCATGTCCAAAAACCTCCCGATAGGTCTAGGAAAAAGACCAAGTTTTGCAATCTAAACGGTCTCGCCTGCTGGCACCCTAAGCTACGGCATTGAACATCGGCTAGAGACTCTATCGTTTAATCCTCCAAACCTGGAAATGGCAAAACTGAGACTCCGGAAGATCCCTCTCCGCCTGGTTCTAGTGGTACCATTTCTGGTGCAAATTTTTGCGGCAGTAGGGTTGACAGGCTATGTTTCCCTACGAAATGGCCAACAGGCGGTCAATCATTTGGCCACTCAATTACAGGACGAAGTCGGCAACCGAATCCATCAGAATCTCCATAGCTTTTTAACAACTCCCCTGCAAATTAACCAGTTAAACGCTTCTGCCATCGAACTTAAGCAAATTAACCTGAGGGATTTAGCGGGGTTAGAGCGTCATTTCTGGCGACAGATGCAAGTTTTTCAGCAGGTCACCCAGATTAGCGCTGGCACCGAAGCCAGGGAGTTTATCGCCATCGACCGGCTGAAAGATCGCTCCCTCGTCATCCGGGAGTCACGTCAGATCTCTAACTTTACCCTCAATGCCTATGAAGCTACTGCCACCGGCACCCGATCGCGCTTAATTCAATCCAAACAAAACTACGACCCCCGCAAACGTTCCTGGTATCGGGAGGCCATAAAGGCCCGCCAGCCCGTCTGGAACGAAATTTTTTCCCATTTCTTTGACCCCACCCTGCTGTTGGCCACCAGTCAGCCAGTCTACGATCGCAGGGGCCAGTTGCAGGGAGTTTTATTTGTCAATCTGCGGCTCTCCCTGGTGGGGGAGTTTTTGCAATCCCTTCAGATCGGCAAAACCGGACAGGCTTTCATCATCGAGCGATCAGGGGCAATGGTGGCTACTTCCCGGCCAGAACTACCCTTTCGCAAATTAAATGATAGAACGGAGCGATTACCGGCCACCGATAGCCGTGATCCGATTACCCAGGCAACAACCAGGTATCTCCTATCTCAATTTGGCGATTTTCACCAAATTGGTGACCGTCAATCTTTAAAGTTTAAGTACAACGGCTCCCTCCAGTATGTGCATGTCACGCCCCTGCAGGATGAACGGGGACTGGATTGGCTGGTGGTGGTGACTGTACCAGAGTCCGACTTTATGGCAGAAATTGATGCCAATAACCGTACCACCATTTTGCTGTGTCTGGGAGCATTGATCACTGCCTCGGCACTGGGTATTTACACCTCCCGTTGGATCGCCCGACCGATCTTGCAACTGAATCAAACCTCTGAACGGATTGCCCAGGGCGATCTCGATCAGCAGGTGGTTCCTTCCAGGGTGAATGAGTTAGGAGCACTAGGCCGATCGTTCAATCAGATGGCAAAACAGCTCAAAACCTCCTTTGAAGACCTGGAACAACGGGTACAGGAACGCACTACCGAACTGGCCCAGGCCAAGGAAGCAGCGGATGCGGCCAATCAGGCCAAAAGTGAATTTCTGGCCAATATCAGCCATGAGCTACGCACCCCCCTGAATGGGATTCTGGGCTATGCCCAGATCCTGCAACAGTCTGACCATTTAACCGAGCGAGAACAGGATGGGATTAATACCATCTACCAGTGTGGTAATCACCTGCTGACACTGATCAACGATATTTTAGACCTGGCCAAAATTGAAGCTCGTAAATTTGAACTGTATCCCAGTCCCCTGCATTTATCTGCACTGCTCCAGAGTGTGGTAGAAATCTTTCAGCTGCGGGCATGGCAAAAGGGCATTACCTTTATTTATCAACCCTGTTTGCAGTTACCAGAGAGAGTGCTGGCGGACGAAAAGCGATTACGCCAGGTGTTGATGAATCTATTGAGTAACGCGATCAAATTTACTGATCAGGGTTCCGTAACCCTGGGCATTGATGTCGTAAAAATTTCCCCCACTCAGACAACAATTTGCTTTGGGGTGACGGATACCGGAGTTGGGATTGCCAGCGAAAACCTGACCCGACTGTTTAAGGCCTTTGAGCAGGTAGGTGACAACCAGCGGCAATCAGAAGGGACGGGATTAGGGCTGGCGATCAGTCAACAGATTGTGCAACAGATGGGGAGTTGTATTCAGGTCAATAGCCAATTGGGCCAGGGTAGTGAGTTTTTCTTTACCGTTAACCTGCCCCTGGTTCAGGGGGGAGAACAACTCGAGAACAGGCCCATGAGCCGCCAAATTGTGGGTTATCAGGGCGATCGTCGGATAATCTTGGTCGTGGATGACCAGGACTACAATCGGACAGTACTGCTGAATCTATTAGAACCCCTTGGGTTTACAGTCCTTCAGGTAGACAACGGTCAGAAGGGCTTAGAGTTGCTTCGTTCTACTCCCATCGATCTGGTAATTACCGATCTGTTTATGCCAGTTATGAGTGGTTTTGACCTCCTGCAACAGATTCGTCAGACAAAGGTGTTGCAACAAATTAAGGTAATTGTCTCTTCAGCCTCCGTTTCCCAGACAGATCAAAAAATGGCCCTCGATCGGGGCTGCGATGGTTTTCTGGCTAAACCGGTGAATGCTCACTTATTATTTCAGATCCTATCAGCCCAGATGCAGTTGGAGTGGATCTATGAATCTACCCCATTGGATGGCTTGCCATCCTCACTGGCCCTGGCTACTGACCTTGTTCTGCCCCCCCAGGATGTTCTCAAAAGCCTGCTGGAATTGGCCCAACTGGGCTACATCCAGAATCTACAGGATCGACTCCAGCACATGGTCGAAAAGAATCAAAGCTACCGTTCCTTTGCAGAACCCCTGTGGCATTTAGCCAACGAGTTCCAGGCGGAAGAAATTCAAGCCTTGCTACAACAATACTTACTGAGGTAAGCGCTACATGGGCAGAAATTAACCCGCTGGAATCGAGCACTGTTCCCTCGTAGACTATTCAATAAACGGCACAACCAAGGGGTTTCTGGCGCTGCCTGCGGAATTTAATAGGGGTAAATTGAATTTACCAGCTAAGTTTGACAGTTCTTTTATTTGATTAACTCAACTACTATGCGATCGTTGGTATTGACTTTAGCCTTTCTGGGGTTAGCCTCCAGCCCCGCCCTGGCCACGACCTGCGAAGAAAGTTTTCAAAAAAAAGGAGACTTTCTCAATGGTTCCGCCTTTTCTGCCAGGGTGCAGATTGAAGGAGGCAGTGTCGAAAAAGCCTTTTCCCAGTTGCGACCGATTTTGGCCCGGGATGGCATCAAAACCATCAGTACTGATGTCAGTAGCGGAATCTTAAAGGCCGAAAACCCTGCCACGATGTTTCAACGGGCTTTGCCGATCGATGTATTTGCGTCTCTAGACGGCACCCTGTTGAACGTTGAGATGGTTTTTACCCTGCCCAGTGGGGTGACCGCCCGCCAGGAAACCGTTAGAGGTCATCTGTGCAATGCCCTCAACCAGTTGCTACCCAAACAGGAGGCAGCGGCACCGCCGGTCAAAAATGATGGTACGGCAACTGCCATTGATGCCAGCACCCTGGCCACCCAGGTTAAAGAGGCGGCAGATAACCCGGCCCGGTTGCGATTGAACTTTATCGACAAAACCTTTCGGGTGACGGGCAAAGTGGTGGGCATTACGGAGGCCAATGGTTCTTACAGGGTGGCCTTTGACGGCAACCCACCGGCTTCTGGGAACAGTCCGGCAGGCAGCAAAAACAGGACAGCGATCTTCTGCACCATGGCCAAAAACCAGGATGCTGCCGTTGCAGCCCTGCAAACCAATCGATCGGCCACCCTGGTCGGACGGTTTCAAAAATATGACAGTGAAACCAGTACCATTCACCTCCAGGGTTGCCTGGGAAGCTGAGCCAGCAGATTTTCGGGAGCCACCCGGGGAAGACCTGGGTGTTAACCCCGGGTTGGCTCCAGGCGAATTAGTCTGCCCGCAGCCTGGTCTGTCAAAATATAGATTAAGCCATCCGGGCCCTGGCGCACATCCCGCACCCGTTGTCCGATCGCAATCGTTTGCTGCCGAATCACCTTACCGCTGGCATCTACTTCCAGGCGACGCACATCCCGGGAAACTAACCCGCCAGCAAACAGGTTTCCCTGCCACTGGGGAAACCGATCGCCCCGGTAAATCATCAACCCCGAGGGGGCGATGGCCGGGGTCCAGACGGTTTTTGGATCAACCATAGTGGGTCGCGATCGCTCTCCAGTAATTTCCGGGCCAAAGTACTCCCGGCTAAAAGTCACCACTGGCCAGCCGTAGTTTTTTCCGGCCTGGATCAGATTCAGCTCGTCGCCCCCCCTGGCCCCATGCTCTGAAGCCCAAATCTGGCTGGTGGCAGAATCTAACGCTAAACCCTGAATATTGCGATGACCGTAGCTCCAGATGGCCGGGTCAGCCTGGGTATTAGGGGTCAGAGGGTTGTCTCGCGGTACAGAGCCATCGGCATTCAGACGGACGATTTTACCCAGGCGGCTCCGCAAGTTTTGGGCCTGCTTGCGAATCAGGTCGCCTTCTAGCTCCACCGGTGGGTTCCCGCCATCTCCCAGGGCGACCAGCAGGGTCCGATCGGGGAGCCAGAGCAGGCGGGAACCAAAATGCTGGGTTCCAGACTTGGTCTGGGAGACTTCAAAAATGACCTGGAGATTTTTTAACGATCGGCCATCGAAGCTGGCGCGGGCAACCCGGGTACGGTTGGCATTTTCAGTCCCATGGGCGTAGGTCAGGTAGACCAGACGGTTTTGGGCAAAGTCAGGATGCAGGCTTATATCCAGCAAGCCCCCCTGCCCAACCGCCAATACCTGAGGCACTCCGGCGATCGGGGTAGGGTCAAGTTTGCCATCCCTGACAATCCGTAGCCGTCCGGGTCGTTCGGTAATCAGCATTGAGCCATCGGGCAACCAGGCCATGCTCCAGGGATGTTCTAGCCCTTCCAGGACAGTGACCTGGCGAAACGCGGTTTCCGCCGCCTGCGCCGAGGGGGTTACTTCTGGAGGGGTGACAGATTTTAAGGCCGAATCAGGCCCTGAAGTGCAACTGGTAAGCATGAGGAGGGCAATAATGACACCTGTACCGGGTATCCCATGGCTCCTGACTATAGACATCATGACTGTCTTATCCCTCTTGATAGCTGGGCAATAGATAGGATTCTAGCAAACTGGTTAAACCTGAATGGGATAGTCAACCCACTGCTATTTTTTACAATCAAATCAATGCAGTCAGGGTGAAAAAATAACTCCCAGGGAAGATGCGGTGAACGGGCTAAAGAACCCTGTAAACTCAAAGGGAAGCATCACCATCAGGGCCTTAAACAGGCATTTCTTGTTTAAATTCCAACCGGCCCAGGCATTTGTTCACAATTATCCAAACCAGTCATCATGCATATCAATCAAGCCCTTGAGCGAATCAAACAACTTGGCACCAACGGAGACAATTACGATATCAGCACTGAAGACATCCTGAGTCAAATTCAAAATTGGCACGAAAGCCTCACCATTGAAATTCTGGAAGTAACTCAGGATGCAGTGACGATTCACTTTAAGTCTTTACCCGCTGATGTCAAAGGGTTTGCCCAGAAAATCTATGAATTTTGCCCTGACATCATCGATCAACACTTTGGTTGCTTTGCTGAAATGATCGAAGCGATGGAGGAGACGGGCGAAGACCTGCCGCAAGACCTGCAAAACCTGCTGCAGGGCATTGATTTAAGTTCTGAAGACTCTGGCCTGGATCTGCTAGAAAAAGCGTTACGAACCGATGGCAGAGTGCAATTATGGTGGGATTAATCGCTCTGAGGTGGCAGAGTGCCTCAGACATTCCTCCTTTGGGGGATGGCTTGAATTGTTAAAAAATACAAGAATTAAAAAATTTAATTTACTTTCTCTGACAAACCATTTTTATCTTGTCTAGACTGACACAATCAACGGTGTGACGATCGAATTCCAGGGCTTACGGAAAAACTGGGTTCAGGGTGTGTAGTGTTACTCGGTTCAGAGTAAACTCGCGATTTTGCTTAATAAATTATTTTTACAAAAATCTATGTCCAGACTTCCTGTGCAACCGTTTTTTCAGACGCTACGGGGTAAGCTTCTGTTAAATCAATTGTCTCGCGGCTGGATATCCCTGGCCCTACTGGCCAGCAGCATTTTAATTGTGGGCACGACCGCCATTACCAGTTACTGGTTGGTGCGGCGAATTATTCTGGATAACGTTAAGACCAATACGTTATTGACCGTCGAAAAGGCCGGAGATGACATTGACCAGTGGTTAGCAACCCGCGTGACGGAGGTAGAAACCCTGGCCAATCAGGTGGCGATTCGCTCCATGCATTTAGAAGCCGTGATTCCCTTTTTGTCCCTGGAAGCCGATCGCCTGCCCGAGTACCACTATCTCATGTACGCTTACCCCAACGGTTCCTACTACCGTACAGAGCAGGGTTTTGTAAAAGATAACAAGCTGCTCAAGTACTCCTACTTCAAGCAAGCCCTCGCCGGTAAGGTAAATATTTCTGGTCTGGTTCCTTCGACCCTGGGCGATCCACAGCAGATCAGTATTGCCGCCCCCGTCTGGTCAAGCTCCCCGCTCCGTCGCAAAATCTCGAAACAGCGGGCCGAGGTGCGGGCCGAAAATCTCTATGCCTTTGGTTTGTCCGGCGATCCTGATAAACAACCGACCCCGATCGGGGCCCTGATTGGGGTGATTCCGCTCAAACATATTGCAGAAGTGGTGGCTACCATTCCCAAACTGCCAGACAGCTATGCCTTCGTTTTAGATGAACAGGGTTTACCCATTGCCCAGCCTCAAGCTGAAAATTTGCCCCCAGACCGCAATCTACTACACAGTAAAAACCCGGTCTGGAAAAATATCTCCCAGACGATGATGCATCACAAGCATGGAGTAGAGCGGGTCAGGTTAGGAGAACAGTGGGTCTATGTGGCCTACGTCCCCCTGCGGCGGGCCAACTGGTCCCTCGCCCTGGTGGTACCCGCCAGCCAGGTCGAGAAACAACTGGATGGCCTGAATACCCTGGCTTTTGTGGTGGCCGGAGCGTTAGCGATCGCCAGTCTGTTCGGTTTTCAACAAATTCGTTTACTCAAACAGGCAGAAGACCACTCTGCCGAACTCGCTGACACCAACGACCAATTGCAGAAGGAAGTTCAGGAGCGGCAGAGGGTTGAAGTCGAACTGTTGCAGTCGCAGACTGATTTAGAACATCGAGTTGCGGCCCGCACCGCCGAACTGGCCACCGCCAATCAAGTTCTACAAACCTCAGAAACCCAACTCAAACACCAGGCCCAGCAACTAGCAAAAGCCCTGGAGGAATTGCAGCAGACGCAGTCCCAACTGATCCAGACCGAGAAGATGTCGAGTTTGGGCCAACTGGTGGCCGGGGTGGCCCATGAAATTAACAACCCGGTTAACTTTATCCATGCCAACCTGCCCTACGCCCAGCAATATATGCAGGAGCTTGTCCAACTGGTAAAAACGTACCAGGCCAGCTATCCCAATCCGGCACCGGCGGTGCAGGCAAAAGCCGAAGAGATTGATCTCGAATTTTTGATCGGGGATCTGGCCAAAGTTCTGGAATCGATGCAAATTGGTACGGAACGAATTCGCCAGATAGTTTTATCTCTACGCAACTTCTCTCGCCTGGATGAGGCCGAGATGAAACAGGTGGATATCCACGATGGCCTGGATAATACCCTGTTAATTTTACAAAATCGCCTGAAAGCGAAACCCGATAGTTCAGACATTCAGGTGATTAAGCAGTATCACAACCCCTACCCGGTTGAATGCTGTGCCGGACAACTGAATCAAGTTTTTATGAATATCCTGGCCAATGCCATTGATGCGCTAGAAGAAAAACGGCAAACCGCTCCCTGGCAAGCAATCCAGGAGAAGGCCGAACTCAGTCTGTCAGAACGATCGACCCCCGATCGACCCCGTTCTTTCAGGGCAGGGCAGTACTCTACCTTACAGCAACCGCCTGCATCATCAGTTACCGATTTACCCACCATCTGGATTCAAACCGCCGCCCTGGATGACTCCCTTGAGATTCGCATCAAAGACAATGGGCCTGGGATGTCAGAAGAAGTTCAGAGTAAGGTATTTGACCCATTTTTTACAACAAAACCCGTGGGTAAAGGAACGGGAATTGGCATGTCGATCAGTTACCAGATTATTGTCGAGAAGCATGGTGGGCAGTTACTATGCCATTCCGCTCCCAACATTGGCACAGAATTTGTCATCCAGATTCCCCTTCTGCAACCCAGAGACAAGGCCCTGGCTCCCGATAGCACCCGCCCCTACGAGAAATAGCTGACAACCATTTTCCGAGAATTGGATGATTCAGCCTTCCCAGAGCAGATTGAACCCCTGACTTGAGTGCCCCAGTTCCCCCGGGTTCAAGGCTCCAACAAAAGCAACTGCGCTGGTGCCAGTTGCACCTTCCAGGGGAACGGTCGGTGCCGCAGAATTTCCCATTTCTCCTTAAACAATTCTGCCTGGATATGGTAGTCCTGGGGATGGGCCGGTGGACCATTAAATTTGAGAAATACGGTCATTCGATGGGGGGTTTCACTGGTGCCTACCAGCCAGCCAGCAAAGGTGTTGTCAGCCTCCTGAGACGGCTCCAGAAAGCGCAACTGGTGGGCCCGAATTCCGACATAGGCGAGGCGATCGGGCAGGGGTTCTACCACCCGCAACTGAATCCCCCAATCCAGGGCTAAAATCTCTCGATCGGTGATTGCCTCGGCCTGAGAAATATTTTTGCATCCGGTTAATTGAGCAACTCCTAAACTTCCGGGTTGTTCAAAAATCTCGTATTTAGACCCAGCGGCCAGGGTATGGCCCGCCTCTAACACCAGTAAGTCCTGACAGACTCGATAGGCTTCTTCCAGGTTATGGGTGACAAACAGACTGGCCCCTTTAAAGCTCCTCAGTCTGGCGATCATTTCCTGCTCCATCTGACTGCGGAGATGGGTATCCAGGGCGGAAAAGGGCTCATCTAACAAGAGTAATTCCGGTTCACTGGCCAGGGCCCGGGCCAGGGCTACCCGTTGTTGCTGGCCGCCCGATAGCTGGGCCGGATAGCGATCGCCGAATCCCTGCAACTGCACCGCTTCCAGTTGAGCCGCTACCCGTTGCTTAACTTCCCTGGCAGAGAGGGATTTGGGCAGGCCAAAGGCAATATTTTGAGCCACCGTCATGTGAGGAAACAGGGCGTAGTTTTGCACCAGAAAGCCAATTCGTCGATCGCGGCTGGGCAGGTTAATCTTCCGTTTGGCATCAAACAGAATCCGGCCATTTAAGATCATCTGACCGTTGCTGGGAGTTTCCATACCGGCCAGGCAGCGGAGCAACATACTTTTGCCGGCTCCTGACCCGCCTAAGATGCCCAGGGTCGATTCCGTCGCGTTAAAGGCCAGATCCAGATCGAAGTTAGCCAGTCGTTTTTGCATGGAAACCTGGAGCCCTGAAAACTCCCGGCTTTCAGGGGGTAGGGGGGCGATCGAAGCAGAAACTCGCTCTTTGCGGCGGCTAGATGGGGAATAGTTAACCTGTTGCAATCGACCTCGTCGAGTTTTGCGCTGCTCCTGCCAGAAATTGACCCCAAAAATCCCGGAAAGGGACATCAGCATAATCACCACGGCCCAGAACCAGGCTTCGTTCATGGCTCCCGCTTCCACGGCAAAGTAGATCGCCATGGGGATAGTCTGGGTCTGTCCCGGAATATTACCGGCCAGCATCAGGGTGGCACCAAACTCTCCCAGGGCCCGGGCAAAGGCCAGCACTCCACCGGCCAGCACTCCCGGCAGGGCCAGGGGCAGCATAATTTGCCGAAACACCGTCCATTCCGAAGCCCCCAAGGTGCGGGCCACCGCCAGCAAAGTACTATCGACCTGTTCAAAGGCCCCCAGAGCCGTCCGATACATCAGGGGAAAAGACACGACCATGGCCGTAATCACAGCCCCATACCAGGTGAAAACCACACTGAAGTCAAAGGCCAGCAGCAGAGTACCAGCCGGCCCATTTTTGCCAAACAGCAACAGCAGCAGAAACCCAACCACCGTAGGAGGCAAGATCAGGGGAGAAATCAACAGCCCTTCCAGGAAGGACCTACCTTTGCCCCGATAGCCCAGCATCCAGTAGGCAACAGCAATTCCGGCAAAGAAGGTAACCAGGGTGGCCAGTAAGGAAACCTTGAGGGAAATCCACAGGGGAGACAGGTCGAGGGGAAGGGCGATCGGCTGATTCATAGTGGTTTCAGGGCGACCAGGGAAAGGAATGCCAGTCTGGAAGCCAGGTTATTGTCTCCTGGCCCCCTACCCTGCCTTTACTTAACAATAAATCCGTATTTTCGCAGGATACCCCTGGCTTCACTGCCACCCAAGTACCTGACAAAGGCTCTGGCCGCCTCTATGTTGCGGCTATTTTTCAGCACCGCCATGGGGTACAGGATGGGCGAATGGTAAGAGTCATCGGCGGTGACGGCTACTTTCACCTTTTTTGAGATTTTGGCATCGGTGAGATAAACCATTCCGGCATCGGCATTACCGCTTTCGACCGCTGCCAGCACCTGTCGCACATTGTTGGCGTAAACTAACTTCGATTTCACCCCATTCCACAGGTTGAGTTTTTGCAAAACCTGTTCGGCATACTGGCCCGCCGGAACACTGCGGGGCTCTCCCAGGGCAATCCGTTTGATCTCAGGTTGCTTCAGGCTGTTAAAACTGGTCACGGCCCTCGACCCATTCGGTACAACCAGAACCAGTTTGTTGTAGGCCAGGTTGGTACGGCTCCCAGGAACTAAGGCTGCTTTCTGATCGAGGCTGTCCATCTGGCGGCGGGCGGCGGAAATGAAGATATCGGCCGGTGCCCCCTGTTCGATCTGTTGCAGGAGCGCGCCGGAGGCCCCAAAATTAAAGGTCAGATTTACACCGGGATTGCTTCTCTGGTAGAGCGGTTTGATCTCTTCCATGACCTCTTTAAGACTGGCAGCTGCTGAGATGAGTAAATTGGTGTTAGCCCGTAAAGGTTCGGGGTTAACCAGGCGCAGTCCGATGACGAACAAAAAGCTGATGAGTGCTGCACTCCCAAGAGTCAGAACCTGTTTCCGTTTCATAATGGATTGGGGTAGGAAACTTTGAGCATGGGTTGGTATAGTTTTACCAACTTAGTTTATCTTCCCAACTAAATTGGTAACAAAAAGCCCAAAGTACCGGAAATCAATTTGTAGCAAAACCAACCATTTCCCCTCCCTGTTTACCACTGTCGGGCCAGTAACCATAGGGCAAATCGCTCCAGCATCACTAAGGTCGCCGTGATGCCTACGGCTAAACCAAACAGAACTAAATTATTTTCATTGCCTGCCCGCAAAGCAAAACTCAGGGAAGTGGCAACCGCAGGAGGATGAACCACATCCAGAAAAATCATAGAGGTAATGGTTAGCACGATCGCGCATCCTGCCGCCCAGTATCCTGGCCCCAGAACCAGGTAGGTGAGAAACCCGAAGCTGGCCGCCATCATTTGAGAAGCGATTAATGTGCGAACCGAGTTGGTGCCATGCTGGGGATCAAGGTAAATCAGAAATGCACTGGAAGCGAGGGAGGCAAACAGCAGCCGTTGCCGACTCAAAACTTCTACTAAGGCCAGAACTACGAGAATAATGGTGGTCGGTGCAAGGGCAAGAGCAAATTCCCCTTTCAGGTTGAGCCTGCGACGGAGCGATCGATTTGCCCCCTGAATCGGCTGCAAACTTTTTCGGTCTTGACTCATGGCAATACCTGGAGCTTTTAGAAGCCTTTCAGGGAAGAAAGTAAAAAGGGCACAACTCGCTCTTGCAAGTCATGCCCTATTCTAACTCTACCGATCGGTTCTCTCTGGCAGCGGAATGTCCAGAATCTCCATCAGCAGATCCAGACGAGAAGGCCGGGTCAGCAGGGGTACCAGGTTGGGCAGGCTGTAGTAGTCCCCTGCAAAGGTAAAGGTTTCGACCGGAGCCTGCTGCTGCTTTAGTTGGCTTTCTAACCAGTCGTAGTGACCCCCTACCCGGACAATCACCACGTTTGGCATAATTGCCAGCTCCCGGCAGTAGCTCTTGTAAACCTCCCCGAAGTAAGGAGCGGCGTTTTCACCTTCGTCGGTGACGATGATGATCTGGTCAGCCACCTGCCGCTTCTTCCGCATTGCTTCCAGGGCGCAACCAATACTGGTTCCACCCCCGGCCTGGATATGCCGAAAGGCCCGTTCCCAGTCGGTCAACTCCTTACCCTGAGCGGTCACAGGATAGGGAATAGTATCGAAGGCGTAGACAAACAGGTCAGCCTGGGTGATGCCTGAGATCAGGGCCGCTAACCGCTTACCCAGCTCGATCGCATTCTCCATAGAACCCGATTTGTCTACCAGCAGGGCGGTTGGCCGGGTAATGACACCACGCCGCTTCACCTGCTCGTTGGTCACCTTTTCCAGTCGGGCCAGGGTATCTGCATCCAGATCGGCGGCATCCGCTGCAATCTGGGCCTTGAAGGCAGCTACCCGCACAGACCGAGAGGCTTCTTCCAGCTTGGCATCAATCAAAGCCTTCACCTCGGGGTGATCCATCGCACCTCTGGCCTTGAGAGACTTGAGGTTATTGATCACTTCCTGGGGAGTCATGCTGTTGATCAGCGCCACCAGCACCACCGGGGTCAGTTGCTTGATCGCACCGATGGCGATCGCGTAGGGCAGCTTGAACTCGACGATCAGACGAGCCTGTTCGGCAGCACTGGTGGCTTTAGCCAGTTGCTTCAGCACTTCTGCCAGAGAGCCAACCGGAGGCTGATCACGGAACAGAATGGCATTGGCTCGCTCATCCGGCTTGATGTGCAGGGATGCGTACAGGTGCTTCATCGCCTTGCGTCCCCGCAGAGCCGCCCGATCGAAGAGGGCAGGGTTGCTTTCCCGCACTTTCAGATAGCGCTGTACGGCAGTCCGGGCAGAACGGGGCAGTTTATTCCGCTGCTGCTTCATGAAGTCTACAACCCGGGCGACCTGGTAGGGTGGAAACTCTTGCAGCAGAATGAATCCGGCATCCCGGTGGGCTGTCAAATCGCTGGTCAGCAGATGGGCGACAAACACTTCCTTGTGGTCTCGCACATCTCCATTCCGCTGGTACCAGACAGCCAGGTGGCCGTAGAAGATCGGATCCAGCTCAAGGATTAACTGGTGGATTTCTGCCACCTGCTCTAGCTTGCGGTGGGGGGTGGTGAGCAGGCTGTTGAGCATTTCCAGCCGCAAGTCCCGTTCGCTGTTGTTCATAGAAACCTCCTCTTAAATGGATGAATGAGGAGACAGATGTTGCACGCGGGGTGAGAGGTCACCGCGCAAGTTATAGAAGCCGGGCTGAAGGCAGGACTGCCCTCAGGGTTGCCTGCTATTAAGGCCCGTGAATTAAAACCCGGAACTTAATTTTTTAAGTGCGGCTAAGCCGCACTTAAAAAATTAAAAATTGGTTTTAGTCCTGATCCTAAGGCTCAGGCTTGCAGCGTAGGTCTCAGCTACGCACCATTGGTTGGGTGAGAGTATGTAAGCTTCCAGGGTGGGGGCGCGGCAACAACTGCCCTTCATGGCTGCCCACCAGCATTAAGGTCGGCAGCGTCTTTAGCCGTAAACCGCTTCAGGACGGATGATCAAATCTCCACTGGGGCGGCGATCGACCACATATTCAGTCAGACGATTGGAATTGACATCCAGATGTCTGGAAACCCGTTCTTTCACTGCCGTATCGTTCATGCCGGCAGTGATTCCCAGTTGGGTTTCGTTGATGTCTAAGGATCTACCTTCAAATCGAATATGAACCATGCAGATCACCTCCTTCCTGGTTTTCTTGCAGCCTTATACTACAAGAATAATACGTCATACTACAAGATGTCAAGCCAGTACTACAGCTATTTGTCCGGGTTGCCAGATAGCCGTTAGAGAAGCCAACTGCAGTACTACGAATTGGCCGTAGGAGAAAACACCGTTAACCCCCTGGGAATACATTTCACTTCGATCGGGGTGGTACCAATTACTTCCCCATCTACAACGACCTTCTGGGCTGGAGTTGTGGTGAGTTTGATCGCATCCACCCGACCATGAAATACATTGGGTTGCTGGGGGTCGGCTTTGATCAGGGCCGAACTGAACAGCTTCAGCATAGAGGTGACGGCCTGGAGTTTGCTCTCGGCGGTGGCGATCGTTAGATCTAACAGGCCATCGTCAAAAATCACCTGACCGGCTCCCTGGGCCATCACAGAAGTAGGCGGGGCTGCATTGGCGATCGTAATTGCCCCGGCCTGAAATTGATGGGTTTCCCCATCGACTTCGATCTCAACTTCAAACAGGGTTTGCTCCTCCAGCACCTGCCAGCCTGCCATCAGGTAGGCCATCACTCCCCACTGTTGTTTCAATTCGCGGGTGGCCCGCTCTACCATCTCGGCTTCGTATCCCACTCCGGCCAGTAAAATCATGGGCAAACCGTTACAGTAAGCCGCATCGACGGTGCGGGTTCGCCCCGCCAGAATGGTTTGACAGGCCAGGCGCAGGGGAAATAACTGGGGCAACCCCAGGGCGGCGGCAAAGGCGTTGGCGGTGCCCCTGGGAATTATTCCGAGGGGAATCCCGGTACCGATTAAGGCTCCGGCCACCGCCGAGATTGTACCATCGCCCCCAGAAGCAATCACCAGTTCGGCCCCGGCGGCGATCGCCCCCTGGGTGAGTTGCACCGGGTCATCCTCGGGGCTTGTGAGATGAATATGCAAATTGAAGTGGGGGTCTAGCAGTTGACGAATCAGGGCTAAGTCCTGGTCGGCTTTGCCCTGACCGGCAATCGGATTGAAGATCAGATGGGCAATCTGAACTTTTAGCAGTTGATGGGCGATCGCGTCGGCGGTGGCCCGATTCGTGGCGATTGGCACATTATGGACATTACAAACCCGCAGGAGCGCCTGGATATCGGGTTCATGGGGTTGGGCATAGAGGGGATCGACCAGAAAGAAGACCGCCACTACCTGCCTGGTACAGACTTCTGCGGCAATCTGGGTATCCCCTCCCTGGGGGCCGGACAGCATCCGCTCAATGGTTAAGCCGGTGGCCGCCTGAATTCGTTCGCCGGTCGTTCCGGTGGCAATCAGCCGATAGCGAGACAGGCAGACCTGATGCTGGGTGGCAAAGTTAACGATGTCATCTTTTTTCGAGTCATGGGCAATCAGGGCGATCGTATCAACCATTTTGGGGGGTTCCATGCGGGGCAGGACTCAGGAGAAAAAATTAATTAAAACTGAATTTTTAATTTTTGAAAGCGCAGCTCTGCCACGCTTTCAAAAATTAGTTCCGGGTTTTATTAAATTCACGATCCTCAGGGGTTAGCGAATCTTACGGCGGCGCAGGGCACTTTTGCGATCCAGGTCAATCCATTCTTCATCGCTCCGTTGGGGAGTCGTCTGTAACCGTTGCACAGCCCACTGGTTATAGGTCGGGTTCAATTCACAACCGAGCCAGCGCCGCCCTGACTGCTCTGCGACCACCAGGGTGGTACCGGAACCGGAGAAAGGATCTAGGACCAGATCTCCCCGATCGCTGGCGGCAAACACCAGGGTGCGGAGCAGTTCTTCGGGTTTCTGGGTCGGATGTCTGGTTTTTTCGGCCATGCCGTTGCAGGTGGTAGGAATTTCGATCACATCCTTGGGTTTGGCTCCCTGGGGGTGAGGGGTCCAGGCCGAGCGAGATTTACCATTGTGGTACTGGCTGGTGACGGCCTGGGGGTGGTCAGGGTATTTCAGGGTATGGTTGCCGTAGGGAATTCGCACCCGATCCAGGTGCATCTTGGCCCCGGCGGTCTTCCGCAAAACCAGAATGCTTTCGTGCGATCGGCCCCAGTCGTTGCCCAGGTTGGCTTTGTTTTTGTAATGCCAGATCAACCAGCGACACTGGCTGAAGTATTTCATTGCTGGTAGTTTCAGATCCGCCAGAATCTCGGAAAATCCCATGATGTAAAGGGAGCCACTGGGTTTGAGAATGCGGGCAACGGCAGCGATCCAGGCGATCGACCAATCTACATACTGCTGTTGCGACTGAAAGCTATCCCACTCGGCTTTGTTCAGGTTGTAGGGAGGATCGGCAAAGACCAGATCAACGGAGGCCGCCGCCAGGGTGGGCAACCACAGTAGCGAATCTCCCTGAAATAGGGAGCCCTGCTGAGTTTGGTATTCCAGGGTGATACCTGAAGGCATGGCCATGACTGGGGCGAGTTTAGCCAAAATCATACCAACTCCCCTCGGGCTTGCCACAAACTTTGCCCTGGCGGGTTATCCTACTGCTGCAACTGCCTCACCAGATGGCAAATTTCCGGCAAAATTAACTTTTCCAGGGCCAGGGTGACCGCCCCCGTAGAACCGGGCAAGGAAAAGATCAACTTGCCGCGAAACACCCCAGCGGTGGCGCGGGAAGCCATGGCCCGCGAGCCAATATCTTGATAACTGAGAACGCGAAACAGTTCCCCAAACCCGGGCAGGGTCTTTTCTAGCAGGGCGGCGATCGCGTCGTAGGTGGTGTCCCTCGGGGCAATACCCGTCCCACCGTTGACAATCACTACCGCCAGGTCGGGTTGCTGGCTCAGGTGGTACAACTGGGTCTGAATTTCCGTGGGTTCATCTTTCACCAGATGGTAGGCCACCACCCGATGTCCGGCGGTCAGTAGTTGCTGCTGAATCGTCTGCCCACTGCGATCGGTCGCTTCTGTGCGGGTATCGCTGACCGTAATTACCGCACAGGCAATGGAGGTTGGAGTCGGGTCGGGGTGAGGAGTTGTCATGGCAATCAGGCAGAGAGACGCTCCCCAGGGAACGCCTCTCTTCAAGCCCTAGTCTTTGCTCAATCCATTCTCGGCGGCATAGCGCTCCATAAATCGGATGAACCGATCGAAGGCATCGGCGGAACGCATGATGTACAGAGCTTCCAGGGCATCGGGTTGACCGTTGATGAACTTGGCTTTCACCTCCCGGGTGACCAGTTCTCCTTCTTCGTCAATCAAATACATCCCAGTAATCTCTTCGGTGCCGCTGTTGTCCAGGGCTTTGGGATTCTGGAAATAGAAGGTTGCCGTACCGTTACTGCCATCCTTAGAACGAGTAATGCGCACATCGGGCACTACTTCTTCGTCGATACCTCTGGAAAATTGGATTCGAGCGGCCATAATCTTAAAGCGATGTTACGTTTAGTAAAGTACTATTCTCCCATAGATCAGGCCCACAGCACCAACCCGAGACTATACATATTGCTGAGATTGCCATGCTTCGGGATCACCCGCAGGGATAGCCCCTGGAGGCCACTGTTGACGTAGGCCACATTAATCGTATAAATCGCCATCCCCTGGGCATCCTGGCCCTGGTAGTCCATCACCACAGGAGTACCCCGGACAATCTCTCCACTGGCATCCACCGCTCCTTTGTACAGCTCCACCTGAACATCTTCGGGGCCCATCCCGGCCAGGAAGATGCGGGCTTTGACGGCAATATCCTGGTTGACCCGAATATCTTTTAGATCGGAGATATCCACATCCTGGATCTTCATGGCATACCAGTTGTCAAAGACGCGAGATTTCCACTGGGCCAGTTCCTTTGCCCCTGCATAACTGTCGGTGATCAGGGTGCGATAACTGTCGCTCACCGGGAAGTAAGCCCGACTGGCGTACTCTCCTACCATGCGGGCCGTGTTGAAAAAGGGGCAGTTGAGCCGGATGGCATCCTTCATTTTGGCGATCCAGCGGCGGGGCAAACCCTCATCGTCCCGATCGTAGAACAGGGGCACCACCTCCTGCTCGAGCAGGTCGTAGAGGGCATTGGCCTCAACATCATCCTGATAATTCAGATCCTCGTAGTCTTCCCCATGGCCGATCGCCCAACCCGTCCGGACATAGTCGGCTTCATCCCACCAGCCATCCAGCACACTCAGGTTGGGCAACCCATTCATGGATGCTTTCATCCCACTGGTACCGGAAGCCTCCCGGGGCCGACGGGGGGTATTTAACCAGACATCGCAGCCCGCCACCATGAGGCGAGAAACGAACATATCGTAATCTGGCACGAAGGTGACATAGTGACCCATACCCGAGGTGCGGGTGTAATGGACAATATCCCGGATCAATTCCTTGCCAGGGATATCTTTGGGATGGGCTTTACCGGCAATTACAAACTGCACCATCCGCTTTTTGTGGGGGAATGGCCGCTTGATATGCTCCATATCCAGCAGGATCTTGCGAATTCGATCCAGATCCCGCAAAAACAGGGTGGCCCGTTTGTAGGTGGCAAACCGTCGAGCAAAGCCGATCGTCAACACTGAAGGGTCTAACACTTCTTCGGCGGCATCAATCTCGGTGGCCGAAGAACCCCGTTGCCGCAGGCTTTTTTTCAGGCGTTCCCGGACAAACATCACCATCTCAGAGCGGCAGCGTTCGTGGTTGCGCCAGAGTTCTTCGTCGGGAATGGACTTGACCCGCTCCCACAGGGGATGGTCGATCAGGGCTTCGGACCAGTTGGGCCCCAGGTAGCGATCATAGAGTTCCTGGGTTGATTTGGCTACGCAACTGCGGGCATGCACCCCATTAGTAATCGAAGTAATCGGCACTTCATTGCGGGGCAGGGCTGTCCACAAACCCCGGAACATATCGCGGGAAACTTCGCCATGCAGACGGCTTACCCCATTGACAAAACTGGCCATTTTAATCGCAAACACCGCCATACTGAAGGGAGAGGCCAGATCTCCGGTGTTTTCCCGGCCCAGGGCTAAAAACTCTTCCCTCGATAGGCCAAATACTTCGGCGTAGTGGCCTACCGCATGCATCACCTTATCGGGGGGAAACAGGTCGATCCCGGCGGGAACGGGGGTGTGGGTTGTAAAGATCTGGCTGGACTGAGCCACCTCCTTGGCTGCCGCATAGTTCAGCCCATCCTCCTGCATCAGCATGCGAATCCGTTCCAGGGACAAAAAGGCAGAGTGCCCTTCGTTCATGTGGTAGGCGGTGGGCTTCAGACCCAGGGCTTTAAGCATTTTTACCCCACCGATACCCAGCATGATCTCCTGGTCGATCCGCATATCGATATCGCCGCCATAGAGCTTGTCCGTCAGATCATGGTCGTAGGAGTTGTTGGGCTCAATGTTGGTATCGAGCATGTAGAGGGGAACGGTACCAATCTGCACCCGCCAGACCCGGGCATAGACTTTGCGGCCCGGGTAATCTACCTCAATCCGCAGTTCCGAGCCATCCGGGTGGCGCTCCAGGTGCAGGGGCATGTTGTAAAAGTCGTTGATCGGGTAGCGTTCCTGCTGCCAGCCATCGGCATTCAGGTACTGGGCAAAGTAGCCTTCCTGATAGAGTAACCCCACCCCCACCAGGGGCAACCCCAGGTCGCTGGCCGACTTCAGGTGATCGCCGGCCAGCACTCCCAGACCACCGGAGTAGATCGGCAAGCAATCGGCCAGACCAAATTCAGCCGAGAAGTAGGCATAGCAATCACGCGGCTCCTGACTGGCTTCTTCCTTTTTCAGGCGGTTCTTGCGGTACCAGGTGCGATCGCCCAGGTAATCATCCAACTGCCTGGCAGCCCGATCCATCTGAGCCAGGAAGCCTTCATCTTCCACCACTTCCTGTAACCGCTTCTGGCTAATGGTACCCAGCATTAAAACCGGATTGTGGCGGCTCGATTCCCACAGATCCAGGTCAAGGCGACGGAACAGATCCTTCGCCTCACTGTCCCAGTCCCAATGCAAGTTGTAGGCGAGTTTGCGAAGTGGCTCTAACCGTGCTGGCAGTGAAGGGGAAACGTTGAAGGTACGAATGGGACGCATAACCACTGACTCTGTTTAGGTCTAGAGCCATTGTGGGACGAGTTTTGCTAAAACCCGACCGTCTTAAGATAGTTCCCAGGATCTCAAAATTAAACTTAAGATTTGGCCGGAGGTTTTGACGGGCCTTGTCTGCAGGGTCAGGCCTTTTCTACCCAGGCAGCAAACTCTTGAGCAAATTGGGGCAGGGAGAGGAGGTAAATATCCTCGGCCTGGGCCGCCTGATCCCGTTCGGGCTGGGTGTTGTAACCCCAATCGGCGAGAAACAGGGTGACCTGGGCCAGGTCAGCATGCTGACGCACCGAGTCGAGGGTCTTGAGCCGGTCTTCTACGAACCAGAAGGTGCCGCCGTATTCTCCCAGGAGTTGCCGCAATACCTCATACTTGGGCCGCCGGGTTTCTTTGCCAATAATCTGCATCGCATCGACGGCAATGCCCTGCTGCTGCAGTAATTGTCGAATAAATCGGCCTTCTTTGGTACTGATGATTACGGGCCGTGTTGAGCTGTTCAAAATGCTTTGCAGGCGATCGATCACCCCCGGGTAAAAGCGATGCTCCGCCAGCCAGCTCTCCAGATCAGAGGCAATCCACTGGTCGCGAATGCCATCCACCGTAGCCCCCAGACGGGCGGCCTCCATTCCTTCTTTTTGGGCCAGTTCCGGGGCGATCGTCCCCCAGTTATGTAAAATTTCTACCTCTGAAATTCCCAGCACCAGCGCCCGCAGCAGCAGGGGCATTTCCCACCCCGTCTCGACCACTGGCCGCAGCAGGTAAAAACTGGCCGCCAGCCCTTCCGGTGGGGTTGCCTCGGCAGGTTCCCAGAGGGCGCAGTAGGCACGCCAGGCCGTCTGGAAGTATTCTTGCAAACCATCGCAGATTACACCATCAAAATCGAGGGCCAGAACGGTGGGTAAGGTAGGTGCCATAGATAAAGAGAGCCGAAAATTCGTCTTTATCATGCCATCATTTGGAAATTTCACGGCAAAATCCGGGGATCGTAACGAGTCGAGCAAATTAGTACAATTGAACCATAAAACCATTTACTCAAATCTTTCCCGGCGTCGCTTACGCTGGTAAAGAGGGAGTTGCCAGGAATTCATGAGCTATCAACCGCTACATCACAAATATCGTCCCCAGACCTTTACCGATCTGGTAGGCCAGGAGGCGATCGCCACGACCCTCACCCATGCCCTGCAACAGCAACGGATTGCCCCGGCCTACCTGTTTACCGGAGCCAGGGGGACGGGCAAAACCTCCAGTGCTCGAATTCTGGCCAAATCCCTCAACTGTCAGGCCAGTGAAACTCCGACGGAACACCCCTGCGGCCTCTGTGAAGTATGTCGGTCGATCGCTGGCGGGTCGGCCCTGGATGTGATTGAAATTGACGCGGCCAGCAATACCGGGGTCGATAACATCCGGGAGTTGATTGAACGGGCTCAGTTTGCCCCAGTGCAATGTCGCTACAAGGTCTATGTGATCGACGAGTGCCACATGCTCAGTTCTGCGGCCTTCAATGCCCTGCTAAAAACCCTGGAAGAACCCCCCGATCGGGTCGTGTTTGTCCTGGCGACCACCGATCCCCAGCGGGTCTTGCCGACGATTATTTCTCGCTGTCAGCGCTTCGATTTTCGCCGGATTCCCCTGGAGGCCATGGTGCGGCACCTGCGGGCGATCGCTGACAAAGAAGCCATCGCCATTAGCGACGAAGCGATTACCCTGGTGGCCCAGCTTTCCCAGGGGGGCCTGCGGGATGCCGAGAGCCTGCTGGATCAACTCAGCCTGCTGGCTGGAGAAGTCTCCGCCGAGAAGGTCTGGGATTTAGTCGGCTCAGTGCCGGAGCGGGATCTGCTCACCCTGCTGGAGGCGATCGCTCAAGACAACCCGGAAACCCTCTTAGACAGCACCCGCCGCCTGATGGATCGGGGCCGGGAACCGATGATTGTGCTGCAAAACCTGGCCAGCTTTTACCGGGATCTGTTGATTGCCAAAACTGCCCCCGATCGGGGAGATCTGGTCGCCCTCACCCCGCCCACCTGGGAAAAACTCTGTAGCTTTGCTCAATCCCTGGATACGGCCACCATCCTGGCCGGACAACAACACCTGCGTAGTTGCGAACTCCAGCTCAAAAGCACCACCCAGCCGCGGCTCTGGCTGGAGGTCACCCTGATGGGGTTGCTCCCCTCGGCGCTGCCCCAGGCCCGGGAGACCCGGATAGAACCAACCCCCCGAGCCGAAAGGAAACCTGCCGTCCCGGTCAGGCCAGCAGAAATTGCGCCGCCGGTTGCCCCCCCTGACCCGCCACCGGTGTCAGTTCCCGCCCCCCAACCCGCCGCCGGTGCTCCAGCGGAACCCGCCCCCCGATCAGCGGAACCCCCTCCCTCCATACCTGTATCCCAGGAAGCCCCTGCTGCAGAACTGACCCAAATCTGGCAACAGGTGATCGACAAGATTGTGCCCTACTCCACCCAGGTCATGGTGCGTCAGCAGTGTCATTTGCTGGCCCTGCAAGAGCAAGAAGCCCGCATCGGAGTGACAACCCAGCCCCTATTCAAGATGGCCCAGGGCAAGATCCCCAATATTGAAGCGGCCTTTACGGCGGTCTTTGGCACAAAAATTCGGGTCAGCCTGGAAGTAGCGGCCCTGGAACCAGGCCGACTCGCCAAAGAACCATCGTCTGCCAACGGTTCTATGCCTGCGCCTGCGCCTGCGGCCCCCACCTACCAGCCCCCTGTCCCTGCCGGAGAAGTACCTAAAGCGCCCCCGGTTGCCCAACCCCGACCGCTCCCCCAACCCGATCCCCTGCCTGCTCCTGCCTCCCCCGATGCCGGTTACTACCAGGCGGAGGATGAAGTGTCCCGGGCGGCCAAACAGCTGGCGGAGTTTTTTGCCGGGAAGGTGGTCGATCTGTCGGACAGCGCCGGGGAACTGCCAGTCACCATGCCAGAGGTACTGGCCAGCCATGGAGAAGCGGCCACTTCCACCTTTGACACCTGGGGCGGGCCAGAAGATGAAGACGAGGACGAAATCGACATTCCCTTCTAGACTTTCTGGCTGTAGCTGTCATTGATACAGCAAGTATGGTTCAATCAGGGGAAATTGGTTTTATCTACCCCTAGCCTTGCATCCTGTACCTATGGAAACGACCGTCTATCTTGCTGTCAATGGCACCCTGATGCGGGGCTTAGAGTTAAATGACAATATGCTGCTGGTGGGTGCAAAGTTTGTCCGTGAAGCCTGGACCGAACCCGCCTACCGCCTCTGGTCAATCCACGATCGCCATCCGGCCATGATGCGGGTTAACCAGGGGGGAGCTGCGATCGCCGTCGAGATCTGGTCTGTGCCGGCGGCCAAAATGAGTGTGTTATTGATGCTGGAGCCACCGGGCCTCTGTATTGGCAAGATGCGTCTACAAACTGGGGAAGAAGTGCTGGGGGTGTTGGGCGAACCCTTCCTCTGTGAAGGTAAGCGAGAAATCACCCAATGGGGGGGCTGGCGCGCCTATACGGCCCACCTGGCCCAGGAAAAGCAGCAACCGACTCCTGAGCCACCCGCGGCCGAAAATCTTCCCGGGCCCCTCAGTCCGGTGGTCTGAGCCGTATTTTTGAATTCCTTAGATTGCTTAATTTCTATGACTGACAAACCGATTGATCCGGCGGAGCTGGTAGATCAGCTATCTGCCCTGGCAGGTCTACCAATTCAACCCGAACACCATGCCGGTGTGGTGGAAAACTTCAGCCGAATTATGGCCGTTGCCCAACTGGTGCAAGAGTTTCCTTTACCCGAAGACGTTGAAATTGCGACGGTGTTTGAACCATGAGCCAGAGTTATCCCGACGCAACCAGTATTGCCACCAGTGTACGAGGCAAAGAAATCTCAGCCAAAGCGGCGGTGGCGGCTGCCCTGGCCCGGATTGCCGCCCAGAATGCAACCTACAATTGCTTTACAACGGTATTAGCTGACCAGGCCATGGCCGATGCCGAGGCGATCGATGCTGAGATCGCCGCAGGTCAAGATCCCGGCCCCCTGGCGGGAGTACCCTTTGCCGTCAAAGACCTGTTTGATGTAGCCGGAGTCACCACCCTGGCCGGTTCCAAAATTAATGCCGAACGCCCTCCAGCCTCCCAGGATGCCACCCTGATTACCCGCTTGAAGCAGGCGGGAGCAGTACTGGTGGGGGCCTTAAATATGGATGAGTATGCCTACGGCTTCGTGACTGAAAATAGCCACTATGGCCCAACGCGCAACCCCCATGATATCGATCGGGTGGCCGGTGGTTCCTCCGGTGGGTCAGCGGCGGCGGTAGCGGCAGGGTTGGTTCCCTTCACCCTGGGGTCTGACACCAACGGCTCAATCCGTGTGCCCTCGTCCCTTTGCGGCATTTTTGGCCTCAAACCAACCTATGGGCGACTGTCCCGGGCGAGAACCTACCCCTTCGTTCACAGCCTTGATCACCTCGGCCCCTTTGCCCGATCGGTACGGGATCTGGCCCTCACCTTTGACCTGATGCAGGGCCCCGACCCGCAAGACCCCGTCTGTACCGATCGCCCCCCGGAATTCACCCTGCCCCAACTGGCCCTGGGAATTGACGATCTGCGAATTGCCGTAGCCGGTGACTACTTCGCGAAGGGAGCCGAACCCGCTGTTTTAGAGGCCGTCGAGCAGGTAGCTCTAGCCCTGGGAGCCACAGAACGGGTGATCATTCCAGAGGCTCATCGGGCCCGGGCAGCAGCTTTTGTGATTACCGGTTGTGAAGGCAGCAATCTGCACCTGCCCGATTTAAAGACTCGCCCCCAGGACTTTGACCCGGAAACCCGCGATCGCTTCCTGGCTGGCTCCTTAATTCCGGCCAGCTGGTATCTCCAGGCCCAGCGGTTCCGTTCCTGGTACCGCGATCGGGTGCGGGAACTGTTTCAGCAGGTGGATATTATTCTGGCCCCGGCCACGCCCACTCCGGCGACCCTGATCGGTCAGAAGACCTTCTTGATCGATGGCGTAGAAGTACCGTTGCGGCCCAATGTCGGCCTTTACACCCAACCCCTATCCTTTATTGGCGTGCCGATCGTCGCCGTTCCGGTGCAGCAACCCGGCGGTCTGCCGATCGGAATTCAGGTAATCGCCGCTCCCTACCAGGAAGCGAAGGCCCTGCGGGTTGCAGCTTACCTGGAAGCGAAGGGAGTGGTTTCTGCCCCCGTGCCCGAACTGGTAGAGCGATAAACCCCGGCCAACCCAAACATCCCCAAACTTTCCTGCTGCAAAATCGGCACACTGGCATAAAATCACAGCATTGATTGTGCCAACTCTTCCTATGACTGACGCTTCTCTGCCGTCCTCTGCCCCTGTTGTCGAACAACCTGCCCTCGACCCCGATCGGGAACTTCAGGTTCGGTTCAAGAGTGAGGGGGGTAAACTGCTCCTCCTGTTGCCCCCAGAAGGGGATGGCGATGACTCGAACCCGGCAGCTATTTTTAATTGGACAGAGGTCTGGCAACAGTTGAAACAACGCCTGGATGCCGGAGAACGGTTCTGGCAACCCGATACCACGGTGCATTTGATTGCCCGCGATCGGTTGCTGGATGTCCGCCAGTTACAGACGATCGCCGATGCCCTGACGGAAGCCCAACTGCAACTCAAACGGGTTTATACCAGTCGCCGTCAGACCGCCGTTGCTGCGGCTACCGCTGGCTATTCCGTCGAGCAGCAGTCTTCCATTGCCCATATCAACCAGTCGGCCCAGGAGGCGGCCCAGGCCTTAGCAGAACCCCTCTACCTGGAAACCACCCTGCGATCGGGGGCAGATATTCGCCATAACGGCACGGTCGTGATTTTAGGAGATGTGAATCCCGGCAGTTCTGTGGTGGCCGAGGGAGACATTTTGATCTGGGGTCGTTTGCGGGGTGTAGCCCATGCCGGGAGTAAAGGCAATGCCCGTTGCCTGATCCTGGCCCTGCAAATGGAACCCACCCAGCTGCGAATTGCTGACTTCGTGGCCCGTCCCCCGGAAACCCCTCCGGCCCAGTACTACCCGGAAGTGGCCTATGTCACCCCCCAGGGTCATATCCGAATTGCCCAGGCTACGGACTTCCATCGAATTCAGGCCAGTGAAATAAATCTCAAATAAGGAAATCTGGATGAAGTAAAATTTTTAGTTTGTTTTTACTATCTAGTATTTATCCTTCATCCTTTTCCCCGGTCTTGGCTATAGTTAATACACTCAAGCATGTTCGTCTGACCTTCCCTGTCATTTAGTTGATTAATCCCCCGATTTCATGAGTCGCATAATCGTTATTACCTCTGGCAAAGGAGGGGTGGGCAAGACCACCACTACCGCAAATCTAGGCATGACCCTGGCCCGCCGCAATCGCAAGGTAGCCGTGGTAGATGCCGATTTTGGTCTGCGTAACCTGGATTTGTTGCTGGGGCTGGAAAACCGGGTTGTGTACACGGCAGTGGATGTTCTGGCAGGTCAATGTCGGTTAGAGCAGGCCCTGGTCAAAGATAAACGCCATCCCAATCTAGTGCTGTTACCCGCCGCCCAGAATCGTACCAAGGATGCCGTGAATCCTGACCAGATGAAGCAACTGGTGAATGCCCTGGCCAAGGTGTTTGACTATGTTCTGATTGACTGCCCCGCCGGAATTGAAATGGGCTTTCAAAACGCCATCGTTGCAGCCCGAGAAGCGTTGATTGTCACCACTCCCGAAATCTCTGCAGTTCGAGATGCCGATCGGGTCGTGGGGCTGCTAGAAGCAAACAGCATCAAGAAAACCCAATTGATCATCAACCGGATTCGGCCGGCGATGGTGCAGGCCAACGACATGATGTCCGTAGAAGATGTCCAGGAAATTTTGGCCGTACCGCTGATTGGGGTAGTGCCTGACGATGAGCGAGTGATTGTTTCTACCAACCGGGGAGAACCGCTGGTGCTGGCAGAAACTCCTTCCCTGGCCGGAACTGCCTTTGACCACATTGCCCGCCGCCTGGAAGGGGAAAAAGTCGAGTTTATTGACCTCAATGCCAGTAACGATTCCTTCTTCTCCCGCATTCGCAAAGCCCTGACTACCAAGCTCTTTTAACAGGCAAGGGGTATGCCCTTCGCTTAATTCCTTCACCTCTCACCTGCCTCCATGTTGATTGAATTTCTCGAACGTTTCTTTCCCCGATCGGAAGACAATAGCCGTCAACAGGTCAAGAACCGTCTGAAGCTGGTTCTAGCCCACGATCGTACGGATATTCCTCCCCAGGCTCTGGAAGCAATGCGGCGGGAAATTTTGGAAGTTGTCTCCCGTTACGTGGAGTTAGATACCTCCAGCATGGAGTTTGCCCTGGAAAATCACCAGCGCACCACGGCCCTGATCGCCAATCTTCCCATCCGGCGGGTGCGTTCCCAGGCCGATGAGGCTCCTGTAGAAGGGGTCGTTGACCCGGGCAACCTGGAACTGGAACCCCTGACCCCTAACGCCGAACCCGCTAACGCCGAGTCGATCGCCCTGGAGTAAACCCCTTACCCTTCTGACCGTTGTGATTACTGGTAAAACTCAGCTTTTGGGGGTGATTGGGCATCCGATCTCCCATTCCCTCTCCCCAATTATGCATAATGCAGCCCTGGCTCACCTGGGGTTAGATTATGCCTACCTGCCATTTGCCATCGCCCCGGAGGATTTAGCAGCAGCCATTGCCGGATTGGCCGCGATCGGAGTCCAGGGTTTCAATATTACCATTCCTCATAAACAGGCAATTTTGCCCTTCCTGAGCGAGGTGTCAGAGGTGGCTGAGGCCGTGGGGGCGGTAAATACCGTCTGGCGCAAGGGCAACAACTGGTACGGCACAAACACGGATGTCACCGGGTTTTTGGCCCCTTTGCTCTCCCTCAACCAATCCTGGCAACAGGCCGAGGCCGTGGTTCTGGGAAATGGTGGCGCGGCCCGTGCGGTGGTTGCCGGTTGTGCTCAGTTGGGATGTCAGAAGATACGGGTTGTCGGCCGCGATAGCAATAAACTGCAGGCGTTTCAGCAAAGTTGGACGAACTCCCCGATTTCGCCGCCCCTATCAGTTCATGCCTGGGAAGAGTTATCTACCCTGTTACCAGCGGCCACCCTGCTGATCAATACGACCCCGATTGGCATGCAACCCCAGGTCGAGCAGTCTCCCCTGACCGAGCAGCAAATGGCACAGCTCCCCCCAACAGCGATCGCCTACGACCTGATTTATACCCCCAACCCAACCCGGTTTCTGCTTCAGGCTAAGGAGCGAGGCCTGGGGGCGATCGATGGCTCGGAGATGCTGGTTCATCAGGGAGCTGCCGCCCTGGAAATCTGGATTCAACAACCGGCCCCAATTCAGGTAATGCGGCAGGCACTGCACAGTCACCTCGGTTGGTAATAGTTCTACTTGCGCTCGTTGCGGCTTTCCCAGCGAAACAACCCTACCATCAGGGCAACGACCCCAATTTGCACCGCCAGATTCGGCAAAACCGCTTCTACATCTTTCCCAGCCAGCAGCTGTGTCAAAAAGATTACCCCCCCCACCAGGCCAGAAGCGGCAAAAGACCCGTAGATAAACTTACGCAACCCCTTGTAAGGAGTCTGTAACTCGCCCTTCAGCCTGGCATAAAATTCTGGACTCATGCCCTCTGGGGGGCGATCGTTCGATAGATTAACCTTCTCGGCTTTTTTGCCACCCGCTGTTGCCTTCCCTTTAGATTTTCCAGCCATTTTCGTTTCAGTACTTACTACGCCCATCCTGCCACGATTCTGCCTGAGATTGGTAAGTTTTCATGCGTCCCCTGCCCTGTTATACTTATTAAGGGCTATGCCGATGTGGCTCAGTGGTAGAGCACTCGATTCGTAATCGAGCGGTCGCGGGTTCAAATCCCGCCATCGGCTTCAAGGGTTTCAAGCTATAAGAGTCTCTCTGAAAGGGTTTCAGAGGGGCTCTTTGTTTAGACCGCTCCAACAGGTCGGGTCTTTTTAGACAGGTTTGGGGTAGAAATTGGGGTAAAGCTGGGGTAATCTTTCAGTACGCCTGTATTATTACAGGAGTAGCCTAATGTATTCCAAAAACAGACCAGGCAAGGCGGGTAAAGGCTCTGTCCAGATAAAATCTTCTAACGACCGTCTGCAACTCGTCTTCAGCTTTGGCGGCAAGCGCCACTACCTTTCGACGGGCTATCCCAATACGCCTCAGTGTCGAAAACTAGCTCAGATGAGAGCTTCAGAAATTGAAAAGGATATTCTCTACAAGCGACTTGATCCAACCCTGGAGAAATACAAACCCAAATCGGCCCTCAGTACCGTTACCCCAATTACCCCAATTTCTACCCCAAGGCCAACTTTGGCTGACCTGTGGAAGAAGTTTGTTGACTGGAAACGCCCCCAGTGCGCTCCCAGCACAATGAAGAACCAGTACAAGGCTTTCTCAAGCTATTTGTAAAGAATGCCAACCGATGAACTCGATCGTGCGGTAGAGATTCGGGACGAAGCGCTGCAAACAATTCCTATCAATTCAGCGAAGCGATTTATCGTTGCATTAAACTCCTGTTGTGACTGGGCAATCCGGTCAGGGCTCATTACCGAAAATCCATTTCATGGAATGTCAGCCCAAATTAAATTGCCCAAGGCAGAAAAAATGGAAGATGATATCAATCCATTTTCGGCTGATGAGCGCGACTGATCATTGAGACCTTCGGCAAAAATTGTTACTACAAGTACTACACCTCCCTGGTCGAGTTTCTTTTTGTGACAGGTGCCCGTCCTTCTGAAGCTCTGGCCTTGCAGTGGAAACATATCAGCAACGCTTTTAGAACCATCAATTTTGAACAGGCAGTAACTGTTTCTGAAGGAGGACTGACGATTAAACAAGGTCTGAAAACTCAGGAAAAGCGCAGGTTCCCCTGCAATCCAAAAGTTCAGGCAATTCTGAAAAAGATAAAGCCAGAAAATGCCCAACCCAACGACTTGTTATTTCCCAGTCCAGAGGGTAAGTACATTGATTTCCATAACTTTAGAAATCGTGCCTGGACAACTATTCTGAAGAGTTTGAACATCCCTTACCGCAAGCCCTACCAGACTCGACACACCTTCATTACCCTTGCCCTTGAAAATGGGTTAGACGCAAAGGATGTCGCACGGTTGGTTGGGAATTCTCCCGAAATAATCTACCGTCATTACGCTGGGAATAAGCGGGAGCTGTTCGTGCCTGAATTCTGAAGATACCTAATGAAGTAGGACTTTGACCAGAAATTTCTCAGGGAGATGTTTCATCATCCCTGAGAAATTCATTTTGGAGAGGAAGGTGATTTTCTTTAGTTCTCCTGTAAGAACCCTAAATGTCAGCAGGTTGATCTGGATACTTTAACAAAGCTTTTTCCCGCTCAAAGAGTTGTTCACCTAACCATGAGATTGCGGGATTGATTGTGTTCAGACAATTTTGGCAATATTCTATATCAGCCTGATCGACCACATCTTTCTCTGAAGCAATAGGGGTAAGAAATGCCAGTTGTTTTTCTGCCTGGTATGCAATTGCTCTTAGCAACTGTTTGTAAATGTATATGAAGCGGAAGTCGCATTAGGTGGTAAATAGGCGATACCAGAAGAGCTTTATCAAACTGACTTCAGAGGATGAATCAGCCATACTACGACAGTGACCTGACGGATGAGGAATGGGCCTGGATTGAACCGCTTTTACCTCCCGAAAAGCCTGTGGGCAAGGGACGAGAAGTGGATCTCCGAGTCGTTCTCAATGGCATCTTCTATCGGGCTGATAACGGGATTAAATGGCGGGCTTTGCCACCCGAGTTTGGAGCCTTGGCAAACAGTGTATGGGTACTTCCGGTTGTGGGTCAGACTCGGAGTTTGGGAGCAAATTAATCTCAGGCTAGTGCGGCAGGTGCGGTTGGCAGAAGGGCGGGAGGCTGAGCCTGGTTTAGCCATCATTGATAGTCAGTCTGTCAAACTCGGACAAAAAGGGGGAAGAACAAGGGTTTGACGGCAATAAAAAGGTGAAAGGACGGAAACGGCATATTGTCGTAGATGTGTTAGGACTGGTACTGGGTTGCTATGTGACCTCGGCCAATACCGCTGATGTGAAAGCGGCTCCTGCTGTTTTAGTCTGGGTGCTCGAGCAGTTTGAGCAAATTGTCAAAGTCCTGGCAGACCAAGGGGATTGCGGAAGTTTGGGGGCATTGATGTCACCATCGGGCTGTTGCACCAGGGCGAGAAACTGACGCGCGATTTTGTCCGGGGCGAGTTCATCATCGGCATCGAGGCATTGAATGTAGCCGCCCTGAGCCTGGGGAAAGCCAAAATTACGTTAATTTGTATTGAGAATGGTGTTGCAATCGTCGGGAGGTAATGTCTCTCTCAGCTATGTGCAATCTCTGGAGTTAGACAGTGAGATCCGGGCGATCGCAGCCCTTCCCAATGGCACCTCCCTCCAGCAGATATTACTCACCGATAGACTGGCGAAGCTCGATCGCTCCCAATCACTACCGATTGACATTGCCCAAGCTTTCCAGATAGGAGAAGCAGATGCCCGATCGCAACGGAAAAATGTTTGGGGAGTAGAAAGCAAAATTGGTTCCGTCAATAGTCTATTAAGGAGATGTGAAAACTATGGAGAACCTAAGGTTGTTTCAATTTCATCCAGTTCATTATCCAGTTTACTAATCTCATCTTCTTCGTTCTGAATTAGCTTCTGTAATTGAAATTTGACTGCTGCTCCTGTCTCAATTGCTAAGTCTTGCCGCCATTGTCCTAATTTTTCCTCTCGGCGATCCCGTTCACTTTCTAAATTCGATCGCCGTTGCTCTAATCGGCGTTTTTTTGATGGGGTTAGGGTTTTGATCGCAGGTTGGGCTACAACAGGTTGAGGAGTTTGGCTGACTTCAGCCTGCCCCGGAAAGGGGATATGGGCTGGTACTTCCCGCCGATCTGGTTTCCCGGGAAAGCTGGGGCGCTGGTCTGGTTTCATCCGACCATCTTTTACTGCTGTTAACAATCGCTGTTGTGCCTCTGTTTCATCACAATTAAACACATCAATGTACACAATCTGACCCAGTAAACCACTGGGATTGCAATCTTCTACTCGAACCGGAAGTAGTTTGCGGTTTGCACTGGTGGGGTCTTGAGCAAAGGCGGCCGCCCATTCGGATTGAGGAAAGGGCTTTTGTAGATAAAGGGAGGAGAGAACGGCGATCGTCCGGTTCGCCTCGGTTGCCTTCTGCATATCCAGGACAAAGTTGCCCCCCGGTCGAAAGTCCCAGGCCTGAATTACGACCGAGTATCCCGCTTCTTCCAGTACCCAGGCAATCCACTCGGCCCAGGTGCGATCGTTTCCTGTGTAGCTGATGAAAAAGTCTTTCATGTCTTTTATTGAGACAGTATGTGCTTATTATTAAAGTAATTGTGCTCCAAATTAAAAAGCAGCAAATCCTTTTTTAACTAACATATTGATTGTTTTCTAGGTTGAACTGAAATAAGATCAAGGAGGGTTGAACACTTTCACTTGGACATCACCAAAACCTAGACTACGGAGGTTATTTGCTCGCCTTATAGCACTGGAACGATCGAATGTCTCATATGCTTGCACATAGTTCCCCTGAGGATTGCTACGGATAAATGCACCAGGCACATACCGTCGTACTTGGTAGAGCTGGGCCTCGCTCCCTGCAGGAATAACCACTGCATATTTTATAGAATTATTTGAGAGAGTGGAGGTAGATCCTCCCACCCCACCGGTTAGCACTTGTTGCAAGGCGGAAGCTGAGTCAGAACCATAGACTCCATCTGGATATAATCCGACATCTTGCTGAAATTTTCTAACAGCATACTCAAGTGCTGAACCATAAATGCCGTCAATGGGAAGATTATAGTAGCCTAACTGCGCCAGCTTTCCCTGCAAATCCGCCACTTCCGAGTTCCGAGAGCCCAAGTCAAGCGAACGTGATGGGGGAGAAGCTTGTGAAATGACAGAGGATGGTTGGAGGGATGGTGTTGATTGGGGTAATGTTGATGATGGAGAAGGGGATAATGTCGGTGATGGGGAAGGAGATATTCGGGAAGAGGATTGAGGGGTAGGTATTGGAGAACTACTACTTGTTTGTGGAGTCGGAGTTAATGAACTGGTGGGTGCCCCTTGTAGATCGGGTAGTCTCGATCGAGATAGCACTAAGAAGAATCCCAACAGCGAGATAATCACACCTCCCACGACCACGATGATAATCACACCTCCCACGACCACAATGGGTTTTACAAACCTGTTTGGAGAGAATATAACAGGTGGGTTTTGCTCTATACTTTGCGGTAGTTCTTGATTAAGTACGTCCGGGATCGGTAAATTGATACCTTCGACCTGCACTTGATTGTTCGCATCAACGGCTTTAGCCATCTGGACAGTAGCAGTTTCCAAATTACCCCGGGCCAGGGCTGCCATTGCCCGGGTGTAATCAAGCAAGGATTGAAATGCTGATAGAGGTTCTGACAAACTATCGGTCAGAGCAGCCATCCGAATCCACTCAGCTTTGTCGCTCAACGGTAACTGGGCTAACACAGCGGCAATCTTGTGCGCTGCTTCGGCTGGATTTTTGTAGGCTAAGGCTCTCCACTGTTGGCCTGTGGCTAAATCCCGAACATCTAAATCTGGACTCTCTAATTGCTGCTCAACGTACGCCATGACAAAATCAGCCAGTTCTCGAAGTCGTTCTAAACCAAATCGAGAATCACCCTGTAATTGGGTTAATAACTCATCACGAATCAGTGCATCCATCTCATAGAGTTCATTGCCAACTTCTTGGCAGAGATTAGAAAGCATCAAGTCGGCAACAGCAATCCAGGGAATTTCGATCGCTTCTCCCTGCCTATCTTGTTGAAAATTTGCCCAGAGCGAATACAACAGGTCGGGAGTCAGAGCCAGGGGCAAGGCGGCATGGCAGGCTAAACAAAAGTGACCGTCACCAAAACGCTGTCGAAAGGATTCGATGCGGCGGGTGGCAGAGCGCGTTTTGGCATTTGTGGAAGCCGATCGCGGGCTGGTCATTTTTTCCCTCCGGCCGCCAGTTCCATTAATGGTTTATAGCGTCCCCGCAGCGCATCAATCGCGTCATCTAATCCCTGGCGGGTGGCCTCAAACATGGGCACCTGCAGGGCAATTTCTCTAGCCGTGCTGCTGCTCCATCGAGACTGGGGCATGGGGTTTAACCAGGCAATATACCGAACATGCTGTTTAAGCTGCCGCAAAAATGCTGCGGTTAATTCTGCCCGTTCCAGATTTAACCCACCCCTCGCCGCACCAGCATCACTGAAAATCAGGACTGACGTGCGATCGCGCTGAAACCTTTTAAGCACATCCTCAACTGACTCACCGTCCTGATGCAACGGGTCATTGTAAAGAGACCCAACCGGGCAATTATGAAAATAGTAAGCGGTTGTCTTACCCAGCCGTCCTCCCCGCAGAGCGGTTTCTACCAGGCGAGTTGACAAGGAATGAAATGGCACCATCGAGCCATCCTGATCAATCAACAAAACCAATTCTGTACGGTTAGTTCGTCGAGGCATCAGCACCGGATGCAACAACATGCCTTCACGGGCAATCCGCTGTACAGTTCCTGCCACATCCAGTTCTGTGGCAACCCCTTCCCTCACCATCCGGCGTAAATGTCGCCAGCTTTGCTTCATTTGCCGTTCGGTGACAGGCAGGTAATCGCCCGAAAAAACAAAGCGATCGGAGGAGCGGTTGGTGCGGTTGGTGGTTATTTGCTGTACCGCCTGGGCAACCTGCACCACATCATAGGTTTCCCGTAGCAAGGTTGAAGCTATTTTTGTACTGGTATCCGGTGTTGTTGGCTGAGAAGGTTGGGCATCATTTTTATGGCGGCGGATCATCAACATTCTGAACAGCCGGAACGCTCCGGTACTCAAAGCCAGAAGCAGTAACAGTAGCCAAACTAACCAATTAGGAAATTGATTTTGCGAACCTGTAGGTTGTTGTGGAGCTACCACTGGTGCAGTTGGAACAGTTATAGGTGTTAACGAAGGTAAGGGAGTTACCTTTTTTGGTTGTGTGTTATTCCATACTGCAAACGCCATTCCTACAATCAGCAGGCTACCCAACCCAGCAGAAAGCATAATTAATCTTTTATGCTTTTGAGTTTTATTTTTAACCTTTGCTTCATTCTCACTGTTTTCTACTACTGGTTCCGTGGGAATACCAATCAACCGCTCAAAATAATACTCAAACAAATGTTGTTCATCGGTCGATCGCACCCATAGGGTTCGACAAAGACGGGCAAGGGCAGCACGATCGGGTAAGCCGTATCCCTTCTGAATTGCTCGGATTGCTGCCTCATAGTCCGAAATCCCCAGGGGCAACCCGGCTTCTCGGAGGCAGGTAAATAGTTCTAGCAGCGGCAGGTCATCCACGTTTACCCCTCAAGTAGCGGATGTGGTCTTCCCAACTCTTGAGCAACACACCGGGAAAAGGCAATTGCCCTCCCAAATGCCCTAAAGCTTCATCTTTCGGATAACGCTGCAAGACCTGAAACCAGTCGATCAGTTCACTGGTGCTGGCCTTCTTGCCTGATTCTCCCTTATCACGTTTCATCTCTTCCCGCAACGTTAAAAACCGGGTTACGGCTTGATTTACCAGTTCTTCTGGAGCAGACGGAAAGCGGGAAAGGATGATTTTAACCAGGCGATCGTGATCGGGGAACTCAACAAAGTGAAACAAGCAACGCCGCAAAAAGGCATCAGGCAAATCCTTTTCATCGTTGCTGGTGATAAATATGATGGGAGGTACCTTCGCCGTAATTTCTTCTCCCGTTTCCTCTACCAGGAACTGTTGTTTATCCAGTTCCAACAACAGATCATTGGGAAAGTCGATGTCTGCTTTATCAATCTCATCAATCAGTACAACCGTTCGTCGTTGATTTAGAAAAGCCCGCCCCAGAGGCCCCCACCGCACATAGGTTGCAGGATTGTCTGCTTTGAGGAGTTGCTCCTCAGTCAATCGACCAGAACCAGCTAATTGAGCATCCCGTAAGCGCCCGACTGCATCGTAGGTGTATAAGCCATCTCGGGCCCGACTGGTAGACTTCACATACCAGCTCTCTAAAGGTAGTTCTAATTCATTGGCAACGGCTGATGCCAGTTGGGTCTTCCCACAGCCGGGCTCTCCCTTAAGCAGAAGCGGACGCTCCAGATAGATTGCCAGATTTACAGCCTCTACCAGTTCCCGACCTGGCAGGTAAGGTATTCCTGCAACGGGCTTAGACTGGCCAGTCCCAAGGTATTCCAGCGAATTCGTACTTACAGCTTCAACCATTTTTCCTCATTCTCATACCAATCGGAACCTGCCTGCTGACAAATTTCCCCCAATGCTGGTTCTGGAATACCGTTATCACTATTCTCCAGAATATTTTGCACAGTTTCATCCGGTTCGTCCAGCAAACCTACTGGCAAATCATCCGCTGAAAACTCTAACCAGCTCAACAGTTCATCTTCAGTAAACTCGGCGATCAATGGCAATTTAACCGGAGTAGCAGGTTGCCAGGAAGAATCGAGTTGTTCAGTGAAGGGAATTTTCCAGTTACCGACACAACCGTCGTAATCTACTAGAAACATCAGAAGTTTATGATCACTCTCAGGCTTACCATCTGCCCAGGCACGGGTTGCCAAGGGTGTCCAAAAATCTTGCAATAGTTCACTTAAAAACGCCTCTGGCAAAAAATCAATTTCATAGAGGATCAGTAATACATTCTGAGTCTGCCACCATTGATAGACTCGCTCAACGATATCAGCGATTGCCCCATTTCGCCCCAGTCCCGCCCGTCCAGCCAGTTCACGCCATAGGGCTGCAACATCACTCCGCTTTGCAATGCGACTCAAGTTAATTTTGATGACTTTTCCCGCAATACTATCCCGGATATGTTGCACGACCAGGCGATTCAGTAACCAGCGTTGACCATAGTCCGGCGCTCCATGAATTAAAAAGGTAGAGACTGGATGGCGTTGGATAAACTTACGAAAGACCTGAACCTGTTTCCGATAGCCCAGTTTCAGTAACGCCTGGTATAGCCGCCCATCCTGGGAAAGCCTATCCAGTTGATCGAGCCGTTGCTCCAATTCCTCCAACTCTGCATCAACCTGCTCAATTTGTTTCTTCAGTTGGAATTGCATCGCGGGATCAGCAGCGATCGCAGAGCTACGGCCCAATTCCAGTCGCTTCTCACTCAGCAGGCTGTACTGTTCCTGTAATGCCTCTCGTTTAGCTTGTAATGGATCAAGTCCGTGCATTTAAGGCTGTTTTACAAATTAAGAATAGCCTTACAAAATATAGCCTGTATTCCTACAATTTTTTTCTTCCCGATTTACGCTCTGCCCACTCAATGGGTTGATAAACTGCACCAGCAGGGATTAGTCTATGCCGACGATCAGCGCAACGCAGTGTTTCTGCGGCAAACCTCCAGCGACCCTCACACCTGGGATCGGGTAGAAACAACCGGGGCAATCTTGCGAGGAACGGTGGGCAATTTCAAAGGACTGGCTCCCGGCTCTAGCAAGAACAATGGCTGGTTCTGGATTGGAGTTGGTCGGGGAGAAGTACAGCGAATTGTTGTCACAGAATCTACCATTGATGCTCTTTCCCTGGCAGTGTTGGAAAAAGGCCAGCACCAGGGCAGAACCATTTACCTCTCCACCGATGGCAAGGGTGCTTTGCCCTACGATCGCACCTTTGATAATGCCAGCTTTGAGCAGAAAGTAGTGCTCCTGCATCGGTGTCTTGTCGCCCTGCTGGATCCAACAGTTGAGGCCCCGATGCTGACAAATGTGCTGGAAGCGGCTGCCTATCTTCCCTTTACTTATATTCTTGCCCAGGTTAAGGAGGAAATCGCCTGCGAAGAATTTGATGCGGACAGTGAACCGGATGAGTTCACCTATTCCTACCGCGAAATGGTCTGGAAACCGTTTTCAGCCTATCTTCTCCCCACCTGGCAGGAGTCGGATCGGTTGGCAGAGATTGAGGAAGCTGAAGACTACGAACCCATAGTTTACGATGTCCATTCCAGGGATTTGTCTTTGTGGACGCAAATTATAGATGACTTGGTCGATCGTATTTTCTGGGATCGAGACTGGCAGTTGACTTTCACCAACCCTCAAATCCTGGATGGAATCGACCCGGCTGTGGGGGAACCCATAGACTTAACCGATGATTACATTACCAACCGATTACCAAAGGTCAGCCCTGAGCAGGCGAGAGAAGCACTGACAGCCATCAGAAAGTGGGGCAGCCAGTAGGGAAGAAGACCCAACGAAAATTATATGAGAGAGGAAATAGATGGCTGATTGGAAGCAGAGAACAGAGATTGTTCAGGGTGACATTACCCGGCAGGATGTGGATGAGATCGTCAATGCTGCCAATAAATCCTTACTGGGTGGGGGTGGAGTCGATGGTGCCATTCATCGAGCCGCTGGACCGCAACTGCTGGAAGAATGCCGCAAATTGGGATGCTGCCAGACTGGACAGGCAAAGATTACGCAGGGGTATAACCATGCTGGCAAAGTGGATGATCCACACGGTAGGGCCAATGTGGCACGGTGGGCAGTACTACGAAGAGGAATTGCTGGCAAAGAGTTACCAGAGTAGTTTGGCTCTGGCTGTACAACATTCATTTCACACGATCGACTTTCCTGCTATCAGTAAGGGGGTTTATAGATTTTCCCTCGATCGGGCTACCCAGATTGCCATTACAGAAGTTAAAGCTTTTCTGATTCAGAACGTCTTACTGGAGAAGGTTAGATTTGTCTGCTTGGAAACGGATGCCTACCAGTTTTAATTTTGTCTGGCTCTAGTGATCTCGAAACCCTCCAATTATCTCAGCATCCAGCTATACTTTCGGATAAGTATTCATTGAATAGCAATATCAAAAATCAAGATTGGTTGCTGCTTGTTGGGCTGTCGCTCTCAATTCAGTCAAGGATGGATCGCTACCACAATCAGGGCAAATGTACATCCACTTACCCTTGAACTCTGGATGGTCTGAATTACGGTGGAAGCAGTCTTTGAATTTAAGGAGGTGGTGATGCGCCCCATAGCAACTTTGAACAACCCAAAAGCTTCCACATTGGGGGCAGGAACAGTATAGGCCCCTTCCTTTTCCAGTCCGTCCTTCGCGATAGACAACTCTTCTGATTAACTCTTTTTCTGAGATGTAATCAGGTTTCCAATCTGAGTGAACATTACTTCCCCATTCAAGTTGTTGTCCGCAAGGTAGACAGGCTGTGCAAAGTTCGCTGTCATGATATTGGAGCAGAAGCCGCAGAATTCGTTTAACTTGGCGATCGTTATCATTTCCTGGCACCAAAGCAATTGCCCCATACTCGTGACCGGGGTACTCTAATTCATTCATCTCTGCATCAAATTCTCCCAGCATGAATCGGTGAAAGGGAACTTCCCCCCAATAATCTCTTTTAGAATCTGTGTGAAGAATGAAAGCACAGTCGAGAGAAAGCCCCTTTAAATATCTGTCTCTTGCTATATCTATTACATCCTCAATTAAACGATCGTCTCCTTGTTGGTCGTAATTTCGGTATTTAGCATCAAAACAGTATTTTTTGGTTATTCTATTAACTGAGAACTGAATAATGATATCTGGTGTTCTTAATTGACCATCTGTCGTTTCTAATTGAGCTTCATAAATTAAGCAAATGGTGTAAAACTTTCCATTGTTTAGCTTTCCTCTTAATACGAAGGAAGTATTTCTAGGTAGCCTCAATGTCCCATTAGGTTCAACTTCTATACTTTCAAATAAAGTTGTTTCCCCATCTAATGGTTGCATATTCGCATATAGGATGAAGGCGCTGTATAACTTTACAACACACCAGATCTCGTAAATCTCCCAGGTGGGTCGAACTTCTCCTCGATAAATATGCTCAAGAAGATAGAGAACCTTTTGGATCGGTTCAAGAATACCTCCTTTAGAGTTTGCATACTTTTCAAAGATTGAACCGTAGCTTGGAGATGCGATTAAACGAAGTGAATTAAAAGCTGCCTCATCTGGAGTCTTTACGTCTGTCAGAAAATCAGAGCTTCTTGCTTGAGTAGCCCATTGAACGCAGGATTGGAGTTGTGAAACCTTGTCATTGATCTGCTTCCGTAATTTCTCTTGTTGCAGCCGAAACGTTTGAATTCTTTGTCGAGATTCTTCTATAAACTCTTGAAACTCCTCATCCTTTCTACGGGGCTTGGCAGGAACCAGATCATCCTCAATATTGATCAAGGTGAGTGCTTCAAGGCTAGTAGCGAGTCCGGTTGCTAAGTCTCGTAGGTAAACATCAAGAATGTAGCAAAGAAATTCGTTTTCCATGCACTGGGTTGATTCTATCCGAGTCATTCCTAAGACTCTTCGTTTGACAGGCTCTACCTTGGATTTAATGAGAAGCTGTGGTGAAAGGTTGGCTTTTCCGATTTCTACTGGACCTACCTCAGTGACGAAGCTCTTCAGGGGTCTTTTCTGGATGGCTATCCAGTTGTCTTGTACGACGGCGGCTAATTCAAGCAGTGCAGTCGCAGTTGCCATCATTCCATTCCCTGCAAGCCACTGTTGCCCTAATCCTTCTGTACCAAATCCTTCGCCCATTGGTACCGGAACTGCTCGGCGCACACAGCAAGCGGTCGAGAGTGCTAGAACCCCAATATCAAAAATCATGCGATCGATTTGCCACTCACTAATATTGGCAGGATAAATGTGCAGGGTTGCTGCCGTATCTCGCACAATTTTGCCAGTGCTATCCATTAAAACGACGGTGACTTCACCCGACCTCCGAATGATTTCGCCTCCTGCTCTTCCGCGTGGTAGCTCCCAACGGTTTGTGTTGGGGATTTGAATGAGTAATATGGGTGGTGTGCCATCGAGTGCTACCCTACCTTGCCACGCACAATCGAGGTCTACATACCAGGCGCCTCCAAACTGCCGGATGTGTGTAATGCCATCTTCGTCTGGATTGAACGGCGTACCATTAACATCAACAAAGCGAATGCTTGGGTAGCTCATGCTTTTGTCCAGTAGCGAACGTTTGCTCGTCTCTTGTCCTGCATTTGCTTGGACAATTGGGGTAGAACATCTCCGGGATCGTAGGACTTATAGGCTTGTTCTAGTTCCTGAAGCCATCGGTTAAAAAGCTCGCTTGTTATATCGTTTTTGAAGAATGAGATTCTGGGAAGTAATTTAGTGAAAATAAAATGCCCCAAGCAATCTCGGCTAGACAACCCCAAAATAGTGGCAACGGTGTGAAACACCTGGTATTCTCGACTGGCTCGATGTCCTAGAGGAATCCCCAGCGCAGAGAGATACTGCTGATTCCACCTCAAAATTAATTGCCACTCGTTGGACTTTTGATTAAATTCTTCTGCTGAAGATATCACCTGATGCAGTGCTGTGATCGACAGAATTGCTGTTGTAGCTGAACCGATGTTTGCTGCTGTTTTCCTGGTTAGATTCGCAGGAGGATATGTAATAACATAGGAGCGATCGATGACTTTAGGACTCAGGTCATAGGTTGTTTCGTCGGAATTCAACGTACCCAACAAAACCAGATTGGGGGAGAGGGTGAATGTTGAAGGATAATCGTTTAGAAGCGTTTGGATGTGCTTTAATCTTTGGGTCTGTTCATGGGTGCGATCGGTCAGTTCATGTAAAAATCTGGCTTCCTCCCATAATTGCGTTTCAATACTGGGAGAATAGAGCAACAACCCCTGTTGCCCATCGTCGCTGCTGAAAGATTGCTCCTTCTGTCTTGACCGAGAATATTCTAAAGAAGAGAGCAGATCGGCACCATAGTTTTCAATTCTGGCAAGGTTGAGTTCATCAAGACAGACCAGGCAAAGGCGATCTCCTTGGGTTTTAGCATCTTTGAGTGCAGTCAGGAAGGGAGAGGGGCGAAATGTTTCGCTCAGGGGGTCAAAGAAGCCAAGTAAGTCAGAGGGATCGAGCCACGCAGGACGGACGGGAATGATTTTACTGGTTCCGTTTAATAATTTGGCTGAGTTTTTGATGATACTGGTTTTGCCAACTCCAACAGGACCGTTGAGCAGAACAATGCTGCCTGAGTAACAAGCACTCACCAGAGATAGCAAATAGCTGTTTGCTATATTTTGAGACAGTACAAGCCCTGATGCTTCCAGAAGTGTAGTCCATTGTTGGGCTAAGTTTTCAGGAAGTACCAAAATTTCGGGTGATTGAGCTGTTTGCTCTTTGATATTGCAAGGTACAGCAAGACGATAAGGTTCTAACTCTTTAAATAGTTGTCTTAATTCTTCTTTAGATTCAACTAAAGAAGCCTCTGATAGTTTGATTGATTGTTCTTGAATAAATAGCTGTTTTCGCGCCTGCTCTAGTTCAGCCAAGAGTTGAGCCTTTTGTTTATCTAATTCAGCTCTTGCTCTTGCTTCCTGATTTTGAATTTCTGATTGCCTTCTATCTAACTTCCTAGCAATTTCGTCAATCTCGTTTTTTCTATCGCTAATACGTTCTTCTATAGTTTGCTCAAGCCTACTTTTTTGTTTGTCTAACTCAGCTTGTTGTTTTTCTAGTTGTTCAGACAGAGCTATACTAATTTTTTCACGAATTTCGTCAGCTAATTGATTTGCTTCTTCCTCAGTAGTTACTTCAACTTCGACTGCTTGTGGTTCACCAAACTCATTTCTCGAACGAATGAAACGTCTATTGCCTGGTTCATTCCAACGAAAGGTTACGTACTGCTTTGACTCTAAATTTTTATTAACATCACTTTCAAATGCGAAAAAGGGTTTTGCCAGTTTTGTGTCCTTACAAACAAAGTTAATCAGTGGCTCAATATGATAATTACCTGTGGTTGTTCTTTTCTCTATTCGTCCTGGAAGTTTACCCGATATTAATGGGATAAGAAGTATCCAAGTTTCAGCAGTCGGATCAAAAGGTCTAAATTCCATAGATTCTTTTTGAGAGGAGCAGTCTGAGTACAATTTTGGAATTTAATCTACGATCGTGTTAACTCACGCTTATGACTTTTCACTCTATTAGGGTGTTGTTGTACGAAGAGAGGTAGAGGTTGCGAAGCGGCCGGGACAGGTAGGTTGTAGTTATCACACCGCAACTTTCCATGAAACCTCAATACCGCATCCGCAACTGCTCTGAGTATAACTTTGGACTACAGCAGAGGGGAAGTCTGACCTTTTGGGTGGACGAATCCGTTTTAGAAAACTGAATTACCCCTCCCTCGAATGGTAAATCTGGAGGCTCTCTACTACCGTGACTTGGCTATTGTGACAATAGCAACCGTCAAAACTATGTATCACTTGGTAGGACAGCAATGCCAAGAGTTTTTAGAGTCCATCTTTGAGTTGATGGAACTAGACTTACCCGTATCAAACTACAGCACCCTATCTCGACGACTCACTGTGCTGGCTATACCCAGGATGGATTTCCCTACCCGGTTCTAGATCAGCCCCAGGACAATCGCCGGATTTATCTGATTGTCCAGGCCGATGCGGCTGGAAACAGTCCTGGCTACTTGCACCTGACGGAACATCCCAGAACCGCCTGATCCCTGTTATCGCCCTGCCCTGGAAACTTCCGGGGTAGGGCAGTCGTTCCTCCCGGTAATGACCATGCCTGGTATTCTGGCCCGCTTCTCAGCCTTTATTTTGACAATCCTACTGCTGTTCTCTGCGGCGTTTTCCGAGCAGATTTCCCAGGGAATCGATCGGCCTTCTTCCCAGGCTGCTGTTTCCAGACAACCCTCTGTCTGTAAGGAAGTGGAAAACCAAGCAGTTCGCATCTCTCGCCCAACCCTGGACTGGTTAAGAAGGGTTCCCATTAACTCCAACCGTTATCCAGTCATGGAGCGGTTGGGAGCACCCTACTGCTTTGCTGAGAACCACAATGATGTACTGAAGGTGGTCTACCCCTGCGAGTGGGATACAGCAACCTGGATTATTGTGACCTACCACCGCAATCAGTACAAAGGGTATGATTTTAGCTTTGATAATCGTGAACTGAGATTTAATTACTTCAGCGACTCCAGCACTGTGGCGTAAAGGGTGAAAAAGTGTGCTTCATCCAGTGTTTTTTTATCGTTCCAGGTGGCGGAAACGCAGTACTGTCTCCCATTTTTGGCTTGCAGCCAGGTCGTCAGATTGAGTACTCCGGGTTCCGAGCCTCCCTTAAAAGCAACCTGCTTCCAATCCTGAGCTGTGGCAACCCCTGGATTAATTCTCATCAGCGGTAAGTCTTTCACCGTTGCCATCAACTGACAAAGTTCCTGGGTTGTGAAAAACCATTCAATTTCTGGCCCGATCGGTCCAGCTTCAAACTCGCTGACGCCAGGTAAGGGTTTTTGGGCGACAACCGACAAAAGCTGGCGACGTCTGGCAGTATCCCCGCTCTGGTACTGCTGCCGTAACTCTCCATTGTTGTGGCTTTTGAGAATAAAGGCTTCTCGGGTCATCAGGAAAGGACGATTTCGGGGGCTAATTTGTTCGATCGCCTCCCGTCCTACCAGATGAATCAGATGGTCAGTGGCGGTATTATCACTCTGGGAGATCATCAATGCAGCCAATGACTCCACGGTTAGCAAAGAACCTTCTGCCCAGGTATGCAGGAAGCCAGAAGGTAGGCTTTTTCGGTCAGATTGTAAAGAAACAACCTCGCTCCAGGTGTGTTGACCTGCCTGAATTTGCTGTCTGAGTGCTATCAGAACCGCGAGTTTGAAGGTAGACCCAACCGCAAGGGGTTGGTTGGCATTCAGCGCTGCCCGTTCAGTCTCACCCTCTAGCACCAGCAGACTGACCTGACCGGGTAAAGCCTGGAATGCAGCCACACTGTCTTCCAGGGACATTCCCTTAAGGCGAGGTGACTGAAACAGCAGGCCACTAATCTGGCCCTGCTCGTTCAGGGCAATTTTTGTTGGAATAGTGCCACGCTCAAAAACAATCCGGTACTGCTCTCCCTCGGTTTCTACCCCTCGATATTGACCCAGCTCTTTGCTGAGACTGGCAATGATTTGCTGGATCTGAGAAACAGGAACCTGAGCCAGAAATGTGGGAGCAAACCATTCGGCAGTAATGGGATCAGTCGTAAACAGGCGTTCCAAAGCAGCTTTGGGGTTCATTGGTTGGGCAGGCGAAGTTTTTTGAGTAATCAATGGAGTGCGGAGTTCAGCTCTCACCTGGCACTCACCTGTTAAAAGAGCCAGAAGAGCAATCGAGGCGATCGCAAACAACCTGTTTCCTGCTCTAAGGGATTGGAAGACCCAACGGTATGCAGTAGCAGGTTGACATCGCGACATATTGCCTCCCTTTAAAGCTGACCAGTGCCGTCCACATTATCGCAGGCTCGATCAGCGTAATGCTGCTCAAAAGAGATGGGTACGCCACAAAACTGTTCGAGGTCATGACGAATTGCCTCCGCATTACCCCAGACTATTCCATGTTCCCCGCGATCTTCAATTTCCGTCTCGATCTTCTGACAGTATTGATTATGTTCACGAGCAACGAAAAAGCCGTAGGTGCGGCAGGCGATCGGGCGGGAGTCATAAATTCGACAGGCTCCCTCTGGTTCATTCAAATAGGGACAGACAAAGGATGAACTGGAAGGTTGCTCAGCAGTTTGCTGCAAAAGCAGATTAATTTGCTGTTCGACGATCGCCCGTTCTGAGCTGGGAAGTTGGGCGATCGCGGCATCTACTCGCTCCCATTCAGCCGCACTCAGTTCGGGCAGATGGGCGAGATGACGACAACAATGATCGCATCCCCGTTGGCAGGGCCACCAACTCCGCTCTACCCGAATGGCTTGCACTCTGACTTCAACCCGTTGATTCAGGCTATCTAAAAACTGCTGTAAATCGGTCATTTGGGTTTCCCGTCAACATCATCGCCAAATACTCAAAATAACTAACTCCTGTATTCCGTTCAATGCTGGTTTTCTTTACGGTGCCATAGATTTGTGAAGGACAACACGAGTTAAGGCGGCGACCAGTTGCAGGCGATGATTGTATCTGCTATTTTTTACGGATCAAAAATCATACAGAATTTGGTTCAGCCTGGCAAAGTCGATTTCCTGATGCATCTCCTCAACAGTGGTGGCGATCGACGCTTCTGCTGTCACCTCAGGAAGGGCGGGTGCAGGTAATCCCATGACGAGGGATGGCAACGGCTCCTCTGGTAAAAACCGCTTCTGAATCTGGAAAGCACGGAACTGCAATTCTTCGATCGCAGTCCTTGCCAGCTCCCTGACCTGATTTTCCTCCAGGTGAGCAGCCATTGCCCAGGGCAGGTAAAACGCCCGCAGCGATCGCAGGACTAACTCCCGGGAACCAAAACCAGGGACATGGTTCAGGTAATCGAACAACTGACCCTCCGCAGACAGGGCTGTTCCCTCCAGGCGCAGGTAGACCCGCTCCGGCCTGCCCATTTCAGGCCACCTCCATGGCTCTAAACTTCATTGCCAGCCATTTGGCTCCCCCATAGCAATCGGCAAATCGCACTTGCTCGGCTTCAGCAGTCAGCCGCAGCACCGTTTCAACCTCCCGCGAGAGTTCGGGGAGCCAGTTCACCCTTGCTCCCGGCAGAGTGCTGAAAAACTCCTTCAGATGGGGCTGCAACAGAGTAGCCGCTGTCCCACCACCTACCAGCACCTCCTAGCGGGGCACATCCAGCGCCGCAAATTTTTCATTTAAGTGGTGCCGTACCTGTTCCCAGTAGAAGGTGAGGGCCTTCGTTCTTCGCTCCGTCAGAGAAAAGGTTTTCCCTGGCTGATCCGGGAAGGCAACGGTGTCAGCCTCGCACAACAGGGCATCGAACAGGAACGGGTTGTCTGGTTTACAGATTCCCTGGGCGATCGACTGCAGGTATTCCAGATAGCCCAACTTAACATCTCTAGCTGGAATGGCGAACTGTCTCAGGTGCTTGGTGTCAATGGCGCTGTTGAAGCTCAGGATCTGACCCAACTGCTGCATGGCAGAAGTCCCATAGGGGAAGTGTTGGTCAACAAAACTCAACTGTATCAACAGCAGGACAATGCCAGAAGCCAGGGGAAATCTGGCCCAAGGGAACGGGCTGGGCTGGATTTGACCTGTAGTGCCCCAAAGTCGGTCAGTATTCAGGCCCTGGTCTTTGGAGATCGCCAATTGGAAGCAGTTCACCGCTATGCAACCGAACAAATGTTGCGCTTTCTGGAAGAAAATTATGCCTGCACTCGGATTCGTCAGAACGGTCAACGGCAGCGAGTCCAGACAGGACAACTGGCGATCGCCCAGTTTCATCACGACAGCAGCCGTGCTCTCGACCCCCAACTGCACAGCCACAATCTGATCCTGAATCTGCAGCAACGACCCGACGGTAAGTGGCAAAGCCTGGACAATGAAGCGATCTATCGAGCCCGGACGCAGTTGGGCAGGCTGTACCGTCAGGAATTAGCCAGGGCTGTTCAGGCTCTGGGCTATGAGGTTGAGGCAACAGATTCCCGGCATGGCTTCTGGGAACTCAAAGGCTATACCCGACAGCAGTTGGAGCAGTTCAGTAAACGAACCCAGCAGATTCAGGTTGTGGCTGGAATGGATGCCACCAGTGAACAGAAAGCCTGGATCACGATGACCTCTGGCAGGCAGGAGAAGCAACTCCTTTCCCGCCAGCAATTGCAAGACCTCTGGCAACAGGAAGCAATGGCAGCAGGAATTTGCCCAATCTTCCTGCCTGACCCTGTTGAACAGAATAGATCCGATTCCTACCAACTCCTTACCCCCAGAGAACCGCATGATTTTCAACGAAATGCGGCATTTTCAGCCGCCCCAAACAAGGACAGCCCCCAACAACACAATTCCCAGTCAACCCACGCCGATCGCCCACAAAACAACCCCAGCCCGATCTCCCAGTTCCGCAGCAGCCTGCGGGAAATCATCTATGCCTGTCAATCCCAACCTGCCACCGAATGCCTGGGAAGACTGGAGACAGCCGACTCCGGCAACAGCCGACCAGGTGGAGCAATTGATCCTGTGGCTGAAGCCCATACCCCGATGCCTGATTACATTGCGGCAGATGCTGGAGAGTCAGCAGCAGCGGATCGATGCTATGTCTGCTCATCTGATAACGGTGGTACAGGAGGTGGATTCCAACCCGAAGAAATCGACCCCGCAACAGAACCAGAAATCGATACAGAGTGGGAACTGGAACAGGATTCCTATCCGCGCTATTGAAATTGGAGTGATGGTACTGCTCACAGCGCTGGTCACCCAGTTCAGTCCCTTTGGGTTGAACTCTCTCAATCAACGCATCGACCACCTGCTCAACCAGCCAGCACCGACCGGGAGGAACCCGTAATGCACACCTTAGACTGGCAGGAGCAGGAACGCAGAGCTGCCGAAATTCGCGAAATCCTGGGACGAACCCTGCAACTGACTCAATCCGCAGGACTGTTGGAATGGGTTGATAGTGGCTGGCTCTACCAGGGTGACGAGCAAACCCTGGTCTACAACCCCGACTCGGATCAGCTTTCGGTATTTAGCAACGATCGCGCCTGGAAACTGGACTGGCATGAAAACCTCTTTCTCAGGGAAGCGGTATTGAAAGACCCCGATCGACCGATTCACCAGACCCGAAAAGACCGGATTAAGGCGCTGCTGTTGCGGGAATTCAGGTTTATTAACAATCCCATTCGACACTTATGAAACTGCATCAACTGGTTCTGTTTTCCCTGATGCTGGGACTGCCTCTGGCTCTGAAGCTGGGTACTCCGGCTTTGCTGGCTCAGGGAGAGCGATCGGGTGTGCTGAAAATATTCCAACCGCAAACCGATCACTCCCGTGTCGTGGTTGAATCCGTTGAGGGCTACACTCTGATTACCCGTACCTCAGATAACACGACTCTCAAAGTCAAACTGGCAGGACTGAAAAACCTGGATCGTCAATGGCAGAACCAGGCAGCATCGGTGATAGCAATGGTGTTGCAAGCGTCGGGAGGGACTGTTTCTCTCAGCTATGTGCAATCTCTGGAGCCTGGCAGTGAGATCCGGGCGATCGCAACCCTTCCCAATGGCACTTCCCTCCAGCAGATATTACTCACCGATGGACTGGCGAAGTTCGATCGCTTTCAATCACTGCCCCTTAAGCTTACCCAGGCTTTCCAGACATCAGAAGCAGATGCCCGATCTCAAGGGAAAAATATTTGGGGAGAAAAAGGCAACGTCGTTTCAGAAAGTAAATAGTTAGAGGGGAAAGTGCAGTTACTAAGCTTTTACCAAAAAAAGAAGAAGGAAGTAACCGCTAGGCCCCAATAATTATTCTACAGTAAGTCCTCTAAAGTGCATTTGTCATAGACGATGTCAGCCTCTTCAGGAGTGCTTACCAGCTCACCACCACGAGCTTCCAGGTTGAACAGAACCAGTTCACTCATGGTTAGTCGCTCGTTGCGGAAATCAACGATTCGCTGCAGCTGCAATGCGGCATTAGAGGCCATACCATCAACAGTGTTTCTGCTAATGTCCCCCTTAAGGTAAACATCACAGATCACTACAGAGGCGGTTTCCAGATCAATCAGCACAGAATACCAATTGCCCTTGACCAGTTCATCTGTGTTCACCTGGACATTCTCTCTGACCGTTTTAGGGTCAAAGGTTTTGAACGTAGAAGAAGTCTTCTCACGTTCCATCCAGCCGCAAAAACAGGTGTCAATCTGAGTTCCTGCATACAGGTTGAGAGTAGGCAGCGCATAGCGGATGCCGCGCTCCTTAAGCTTGGCCAGATCCATGTCGATCGCTTCAAAGGCTCCCATTGGAGGGGGTGCCGATTGAATGTCACCAGAGTGCTTAGCCCCAGGAATATTGGTGCTGTAATAGCTACAGCGATCAACCGCGTTCCAATCAGCATCGTAGAAAACAACGCTGAGGTCCAGGTCAACCCGCCAGCTATTTTCCTTCTCCATCCAGAAAGTAAACAATCTGAAGGCCCTGGTCATATCTAGTGGGATACGAGATCCTCTGGAATAAAGGTTAGTGCCCTCACTCATACTTCTGGAGTCAAAAGGAACCAGCAGGTTATTTAGGGCTGGAGCCGCATAGATCTTCTTGCCTGCCCAGGATGGCTTTTGGCTCAACTGCTTAACAGCAATCTGCCATAGTTCTCCATAGAGCATGCTTCCCATGGTCTTAGTCAAAGCGTTGGGGTTGGATTCCAACACCTTGATCTTGCCACTCTTGAGGACAGCTGCCCGTTGAGTACGCTGATAGTCATTCTCCAGGTAAGCCGCCAGTTGCAGCAGCATCTTGGTAGATAACTGATCAGCAATACTCAGGAAGCTCTCAATGGACTCTGGAGCCACAGCCAAACACTTCCGCAGCATTCTGGCAAACATACCAGGTTGCTCCATCAGGAGTTGCTCAGGCACTTCACCCTTTAACAGAGCTTGCTGCACCCGAGAGTTCCACCCCCGATAACGGTAATTGCTATCGCGCAGGTTAGCAGCTGCCGCATGAATGCGCTTGTACTGCGGGTATTCGCCCACATGAATGGACTTGAAAACGTCCTTCCACAGGCCGCGATACTTCCACAGGTTGGCTATGAGAATATCCTCGGGCATGCTGTTCAGCCGCACCAGAATAGCTCGACGAGCAGGCTTAGGGAACTTAGGAAACATCTTGACTTGAGGCACTTCAGGCTTAGCCCCTTTGCGAACACGCACAGGCTTAGGCTTCTGCAAAGAAATGTCAGCTCCTACGATCGCCGCGAAGATCCGCAGCAAATCAGTAGGCTGCTTAGCCAGCTTGACCACCTGGTCGTAGTTCTCCTGCTCCCAGAGCACCTTGCCACAAAGAGCAATCGTCTCCTTAAAAGTAACTTTTGCAGGATCCAGCCCGAAGGTCTTGATGAAATCTACGGCCTCTTCCTGCATCCATACAGGAATGCTGGTGTTGGCATACAGGAAACCTTCCATGTAGCCTCTGTAGACTGATTTAGCCTCTTCCAGGGACATTGCCTTGAGGGTATGCCAAACAGTATGGAAGTCACCAGGACGCGCCTGCTGGTCTGCCAGGGCGTTGTCAAATAACTCCTGGACACGAGTTTGATAAACTGGGTCAGCGCTGAACTGAGTCATGTCAAACAGCTCAGGTCTGAAGTCCGCACCCAGGATATCACCCACAAACCCAAACAGCCGCTTAAAGAAGTATTCGTCAGCATCAGGCAGGTTGTCAGGGAACCCTGAGTGCAGGGGAACCCACTTATCGTTATCGCCTTTGATTTCTTTGAGAGTGGCGATCGTCTCTTTCAGGTTATCCAGAACAGAACCATAAATAGCCCCTTCAACGCGATAACCCAGTTTGGCGAGTTCTCCCTTAATAAGCAACTGCAGCGAAGGAGAGAGCTCCCGCCCATCAGATACAAGGACGTATACTCTTTTTAGTAAGTAGGTGTTTAACATAATTTTCTTCCGTTGGTAAGTTCTGCATTAGATAAGCCAATGGAGAAGGGGGAAATTATAGCTACGGTGTCAGCTTCATTCTTTTCGGAAGAAAGTAGCCAAGAAGCCGTTAGAATTACCAACGGTTTTAGCGGATCTACGCCAGAGTCAAGTAGTTACTACTCGCTTTAAAAATAAACCAGGCTTGAAAACGAATCCAAGCCTGGTTCTAGAACCTCAGTTTCTTCAAGGCAGAGGGATTATAAAAGGGACTCAATCATCGAGAACAGATTCGCAGACAGGGGTGGCGCTTCACCTGATTGGGTTTCAGAGGATGCAGGCACTTTCATTCCAAAAACGGATTGATGCAGCTCCTGGTGGAAGTGGTGCCGTTCCTGGCTCAGTTCAGCCAGATGAACAAACAAGGATTGCATGGCATCCATCCGATCGCGGTGAGCCTGATTCAGCATGGACTGAACTTCATCCGCACGAGTTTGGCGTAACTCATGCAGAAACTGGCAGTACTGCTCCACTTCCTGTCGTAACTGTTCAACAAACGTTGTCAGCTCTTCGGTCAGTTGCTGCTTAGAGGCTACCTGCTCTTCCACGGTCGTTTGTCGTAGGGCTTGCACCATTGCTTGCAGCTTTGCATGATACTGCTCCAGGGATTGAGCGATCGCCTCACCATTACTCATCCGCTCAGCATGAGTTGAGGCGAGGAACGTAGCGGTCTCTGTTTGTAGCTGGGTTAGAAACCCCTGCAACTCTTCGCTCATTTGCTCCGTTTGCAGTTGGCGGTAGGCTTTCATTTGACTCAAAAGCGTTTGCGTGTTTTTCTGCAATTGAGTGACGAATTCCTGCAATTCGTCTTTCTGAGCCTGGGCTGCTTCCTGCCGTTCTGCAGTTCGTTCCTGCAAAAAGGATTCCACATCCGTAGCGATCGCCTGATGATGAACTTGAAGTTGGTTTTGTACTTGAGCAGCTGTTGTTGCTCTTTGTTGTTGCAGTGCAGCTAAAGAGGCTTGCACTTGTTGACGGCGTTGTGCCGCTTCTTGTTGTCGTTGTTGTCGCTGGGACTGCCACAACGATTGGAGAGAAGTCATAGAGAATCCTGAATGATAGTAGATGAAGGGAAAAATCTAATCAATGACAAAAGCTCCTGCTGTTATGGCAACAGAGCAGGAGCTTCCAGAAAGGGAATTAGGTGGGTATCAAACCAGCAGAAAAAGACTTTTACAAGAAGGATCAGTCTTTTGGTATTGGAGCGCTACCCTCCTGGAAATTCCTATGCAGCAGGAGCAGCGGCCGTTGCAGTTAAACCAACGGCTTCTGCATACTTCAGATAGGTTTCAACCGAAGCAATCACAACACGAGCTTCAATTGCCAGTAGTTCAATACCAACTAAAGAAACACGAACCCATGCATCAACCACGATACCCTTGTCGAGAATGCGGTCAACTACTTCAGCCAAGCTAGAGGAGGAGTTTACTTTTTCAACAGCCATGATAATGATCCTTAATGAAGGGAAATCGAGTAGATTTTGCTGTACCTGACACTGTGTTGGGGTCGTGTTTCGGTACCGCTGTGTCTAAGACTACACTGAAGTTTAGGTTTTTCTAGTAGTGTTAACACTGAAGGAAAAAAGATTGGCCGCTTTAAAATATAGGAAACTTACTCAAGCAAAAAGTTTTATAAGAGGATACTTGAAATAAACAAGAGTAACACTCAATATGAGTTAAGCATTAACTTATATTAATAAAATTACTCTTTTTATCCATCATTAAACTCCTGTACAAGACAAAATTATTTGACAGACTTAGCAAGTGAATAGTATGGGTTCTTAAACCTTTGTCAGAACAGTAGCAGTTATTTTTTGATCAAATAATAGAAAATCAGTAATCTTGGTTTTTGCTTATTTAATGGAGTTTTTGGCTGAAAGGTGACTGCTTCGTGGACAGTTCCTTAGTCTGAGGACCAATGAAAAAACACTCCTTAGAGCTACCTTAAAAAAAAGGCAGATTGGAAAAATCTGCCTGGTCAAATGTATCAGCTTAAACTTTTTGCCATCATTGCAGCCTCACTGCTACCGGGTAGCAACTCTGAAACCTGGTGATTCCGAACCTGGCAGCAATTTGGAGATGCCAGAGGCAGAGAAACCTTGAACTTGCTGACCTCTCCTAACTGACTCGTTACCTCAATCTGTCCGCCCATCGCTTCTACCAATCGCTTGGTGACAGCTAGCCCCAGTCCACTGCCAACCAACGGGCAGAAGCCGGGAGCCAGTCCTGCCAGGAAGCCCGTCTCTGAAGTTAAACAACAGCTGCAAGCTGCATTTTGAGGTCAACCATGTTTCCCGTTTCTAAGCACAGTGCCGAGAAGGTGCAGAATGACATCAACACAATCCTGTTTGCCCTGGCTCAATTTCTGTCGAAGGTGAATCTGGATTACAAGTCCCAGCCGGTTTTGCCACCGATCGTCATGGAGGCTGTCCTGGAATCTGAGCCGATTTCTGGGAAGATTATCGATGTTGAAGTTATCCCTGAACTTACTGCTTTGTCTGGACACCATCCAGACTTACTGGAAGGACGGGATAACCTGGCGATCGGGGGCAATCCTACACCTCCCCTGCTTCAATCTCAGACAGAAGTTCGGCTGCAAATTGGTGACACCTACATCATTGCTTTATTGCCTGACCTGCGATTGCACCTGGAGCAACTCCCGGCGGAAAAAGTAGCGGCCCTGACCGGGGCGATCGGGGGTTCTGCTGAAACACCTACAGAGGTTATCGATGGAGAAATTATCGATGTCACAATCAATGGCACATCCTGCTTCCATCAGGAACCAGGACAGGCAACGGTAAATATTCTTCTGCCTGCAAAAGATCTGCAACAAATAGAACCTGTTGACTCAGCAGAGGCAGAGCGGATTCAAGACATTACGCGGGTTACTGAAATCGGCGAGAAAGGGTCAGAAGCTCCAACGGTCGAACTGCGCCCCGCCCATGGGGTAGAGGCTCTGACCGGGCAGGACAATTCTTATTACGCAAGAAACATTCCAAAAGAACCGTATCTTCTGAGTAGATTGGTTTTACCCTCAAGAGAGGGTATTGTAGTGAACATGCTATATTCTACCGTGGTGGTAAGCCATGCAAGCCTTTCAAGATGTCTTCATTTCCTACGGCCGCAGGGATAGCTTGGAGTTTGCATCCCGGCTCAATCGTCGTCTGGTCGATCGGGGGTTTACTGTCTGGTTTGACTATGATGATATTCCGTTGGGAGTGGATTACCAGAAGCAGATTGATGACGGCATTGAGCGGGCTGACAACTTTCTGTTTATTATTTCGCCCCATTCCATTAATTCCCCCTACTGCAGGCTGGAACTGGAATTAGCCCTCAGACATCAAAAGCGGATTATTCCCTGGTTGCATGTCGAGAAGCTCAGTTATGAATCCTGGCAGCAGCGCAATCCCAATGGCACAGCGGAAGCCTGGGCTGATTATCAAGCAGAAGGATTGCATGATCACTACCAGAATATGCATCCCATTCTCCGCAAGATTAACTGGATCTATGGGCGAGAAGGGCAGGATGATTTTGAAGCCGCCTTTGCCGGATTACTGAATATCTGCGATCGCCACAAAGCGTATGTGCATCAACACACATTATTTTTGGCAAAAGCTCTGGAATGGGATCGGAACCAGAAACGGTCACCCTACCTCTTGATTGGGGAAGAGCGACTACAAGCCGAAGAGTGGCTCAAAACTCGATTTCAGGATTCGCAACCGCCCTGTATTCCAACCGATCTACACTGCGAATTTATTACTGAGAGCCGCAAGAATGCGGACAACCTGATGGCGGAGGTGTTTCTTGCCTATGCAGAAGAAGACCACAGCACCGCAGAGCAAGTTCGCAATAGCTTGCGTCGAGCAGGCTTCACCGTCTGGACCAACACAACGGATATTCAAGTGGGAGCTGAGTTTCAGCAGGTCATCGATCGCGGCATTGAGGAGGCAGACAATGTAGTGTATTTGTTGTCGCCTGCGGCAGTGCGATCGTCCTGGTGCCAGCATGAACTGGAGTATGCCCTGTCATTGAATAAGCGAATTATTCCGTTGTTGGTTGAAACGATCGCAGCCGATGAGATGCCAGCAAAGTTGCGGGATTTGCAGTACATTGATTTGACCGATAATGAGCAGGAAACCGACTATCAGCAGGATGAAAGTCAACTCCTGCGAATTTTGCGCCAGGATGCGACCTATCACGAAACCCATAAGCTATTGCTGACGAAGGCGTTGAAGTGGGAGCGCCAGCAGCATAACCCGACAATGCTGCTGAGAGGGTACAACCTGCAACAGGCAGAAGCCTGGTTGAAACTGGCAAAACAGATGCCTGCCTACTCTCCCCTGCCGTTACAGGAAACCTTTATCGAAGAGAGTTTACGTCAGCCTCCAGGGATTTCGCTGGATGTGTTCATTTCCTATTCCCGTGCTGATTCCGGGTTTGCCCGCAAATTGAATGAGGCGTTGCAGATTCAGGGCAAGCGCACCTGGTTTGACCAGGAGAGCATCGCCGCCGGAACCGCAGACTTCCAGCAGGAGATCCATCGGGGCATTGAGAGTGCCGATACGTTTTTATTTATTCTCTCACCCCGATCGGTCAAATCGCCCTACTGTGCCGATGAGGTGGAGTATGCTGCCAGTCTCAACAAACGCTTTGTGACGCTACTCCATCAACCCATCGACCCATCCACTCTCCATCCCGAACTGGCAAAGGTGCAATGGCTCGACTTCAATCAACGGGAAGGCGATTTCTCTGCCAACTTCACTGAGTTGCTGCGAATTCTGGATACGGATAGTGACCATCTCCACGCCCATACACGATTGTTGTTAAGAGCGATTGAGTGGGATACAAAGGGACGAAAGGAAAGTCTGCTATTGCGAGGGGATGACCTGGAACAGGCGGAACAGTGGTTGGCGCAGAGCGCGGGCAAAGAACCACAACCGACGGAACTCCAGCAAAGCTATGTGAGTAACAGCCGATCTATTGAAGATGCCAATCAACAGGCAACTCAAATCTTGCAAGCAGCGGCAGCCAAGGGTAAACGACTGGTGCGCATAGGGGTAATTGTGGGTGTGATTGGTCTGCTGGTTGCGGGAGGGGCGGGTGTGGCAGCCTATCAATATCAGGCAGAAGCCCGACGAGACGCTGCCCAAGCCCAACGGGAGAAAGCCCAGGCACAACAAGAGGCAGACAATGCCAAAACCCAGGCAACCGAGGCGGAACAGAAGGCAACCGCTGCCAGACAAGCCCAGGAGAATGCTAAACGTGAGCTACAAAAGGCCCAATCGCAACAGCGGACTGCCCAGCAACGGCTTAATTTAGCGAATGCCCAAATAAGAGAGGCGGCTCAAAGCCTCCAGCAAGCAAATCGGAGTAGAGCCGACGCAGTAGCACAGGCGATCGCAGCCCAGGATCAAAAACGGCAAGCCGAACGTGCTGCAAGGCAAGCTGAAATTGCCAAACAACAAGCTGATCTCCAAGTTCGGGTTGCAGATGTGAGATTACTAGCAGCAACTGCCAGGGAACGGTTCTTATCTCGGCGACCATTTCAGGCGTTGCTGGCGGCTCTAGAGGCAGGTAAGACGCTTCGTACGCAGTTTCAGGAGAACAGTTCGGAGCGGCAAGCCCTGCGGCCGCGTGTCATGCCAGTGTTATGGCAAGCAATCAATGGAACTTATGAGAGAAATACCCTGGAAGGGCATCAAGATTATGTTTGGAGTCTCAGTTACAGTCCCGATGGCAAGACGATCGCCTCCGGCAGTAAGGACAAGACTATTAAGGTGTGGGATGCTACCACCGGCAAGCTCCTGCACACCCTGAAAGGACATCAAGGTTCAGTTAATACTCTCAGTTACAGTCCCGATGGCGAGACGATTACCTCCAGCGGTGAGGACAAGACCATTAAAGTGTGGGATGCTACCACCGGCAGACTCTTGCACAATCTGGAAGGTGCGGACAGTTTCAGTTACAGTCTCGATGGAAAGATGATAGCTTCCGGTAGTGATGACGGTACCGTCAAGTTATGGGAGGTATCCACGGGGAGGCTCTTGCACAACCTGGAAGGGCATCAAGGTTCAGTTAAAAGTCTCAGTTACAATGCCAATGGCAAGATGATCGCCTCCGGCAGTGCGGACACTACCGTTAAGGTGTGGGAGGTATCCACAGGTAAACTCTTGCACAACCTGGAAGGGCATCAAGGTCCGGTTAATACTCTCAGTTACAGTCCCGATGGCAAGACGATCGCCTCCGGTGGTGAGGACACTACCGTTAAGGTGTGGGAAGTATCCACAGGTAAACTCTTGCACAACCTGGAAGGGCTTCCCAGAGTTCACAGTCTCAGTTACAGTCCCGATGGCAAGACGATCGCCTCTACCGCTTTCGCTTTAGGTCCGAGCAGCATCATTGTGTGGGATGCCGCTACGGGCAATCTCTTGCACACTCTGAAAGGCCATCAATACGTTCGGAGTTTTAGTTACAGTCCCGATGGCAAGACGATCGCATCTGCCAGTGCTGACGGCACCATTGAGGTGTGGGATGTATCCACAGGTAAGCTCTTGCACAACCTGGAAGGGCATCAAGATGGGCTTACAAGTATCAGCTACAGTCCCGATGGTAAGACGATCGCCTCCGGCAGTGGGGACAAAACCATTAAGCTGTGGGAGGTTGCCACCAGTAGGCTCTTTCACACTCTGGAAGGCGCGGATAGTTTCAGTTACAGTCCCGATGGCAAGACGATCGCATCTATCGGTCAGGACAGTACCATTAAGGTGCGGGATGCCGCTACGGGCAGTCTTTTGCAAACACTGGAAGGCGCGAATAGTTTCAGTTACAGTCCCGATGGCAAGACGATCGCATCTATCGGTCAGGACAGTACCATTAAGGTGCGGGATGCCGCCACGGGCAGTCTTTTGCAAACACTGGAAGGGCATCAAGATGGGCTTACAAGTATCAGCTACAGTCCCGATGGCAAGACGATCGCCTCCGGCAGTGGGGACAAAACCATCAACGTGTGGGATGTGGCCACCGGCAGTCTCCTGCACACCCTGGAAGGCACGAATAGTTTCAGTTACAGTCCCGATGGCAAGACGATCGCCTCCGGCAGTGATGATAAGATCATTAAGCTGTGGGATGTGGCCACCGGCAGTCTCCTGCACACCCTGGAAGGCCATGAAAATAGGGTTTTGAGTCTCAGTTACAGCCCCGATGGCAAGACGATCGCCTCCGGCAGTGCTGACAAAACCGTTAAGGTGTGGGATGTATCCACAGGTAAGCTCTTGCACACCCTGGAAGGGCATCAAGATAGGGTTTTGAGTTTCAGTTACAGTCCCGATGGCAAGACGATCGTCGCCTCTGGCGGAATTGACTACAACATTCAGGTGTGGGATGTGGCCACCGGCAGTCTCCTGCACACCCTGGAAGGGCATCAAAATAGGGTTTTGAGTCTCAGTTACAGTCCCGATGGCAAGACGATCGTCTCTGGCAGTGCTGACGGCACCATCAAACTCTGGGTCTGGGATTTTGATCGCCTCATGACCCGAGGATGCAATTGGATCAGCGAGTATTTAATCACTCATCCCGAAAAGCGTTCCCTCTGCGAAGGCTATTTATCGACCAGGTAGGTTGTCCTGCATCCATTGCCTGTTAGAGATGCGCGATGAATCAAGGGAAACAGTGATCGTAGGTCAGCCAATGGTTCTACTTCAACCACAAGATCGCCTGTTGAGTGCCATACCAGTGCCCGATCGCTCTCTTAACCTACAAACAAGCTGATCAGCGATCGCACCTCCAAATGGCACCATCCCATGACCCTATCCTTACCTGAAACGATCGACTACGACAACGAAGGAACTCCCCCTGTCCTGCGGGAAGAAGACCCGAACATTGAGGTGAAGCTAGATGAGATTTTTGCCGCTCCTCCAGCGGAAGTTTTGGTAGACACCGACGACTTACTAAGCTCGTCTCTTAACCATGTCCGACATACTCAAGGAACACCTGATTCAGGCATTTCACTCGTGCCCTGCCCACTCAGTGGATTGATAAGCTGCACCAGCAGGGGTTGGTCTACGCCGACGATCGGCGCAACGCTGTGTTTCTGCGGCAGACCTCCAGCAACCCTCAGACCTGGGATCGGATAGAAACAACCGGGGCAATCTTGCGGGGAACGGTGGGCGATTTCAAAGGGCTGGCTCCCGGCTCTAGCAAGGACAATGGCTGGTTTTGGATTGGAGTCGGTCGGGGAGAAGTGCAGCGAGTCGTTGTCACGGAATCCGCCATCGATGCCCTTTCCCTGGCAGTGCTGGAGAAAGGCCAGCACCAGGACAGAACCATTTACCTCTCCACTGATGGCAAGGGGGCTTTGCCTGTAGCAGCGTTGCAGAGTGTTGGTGATCGCAGTGGCAGTGTTGTCGCTGCCTTTGATGCCGATGCCGATGGACGCAGGTTGACCGAAAAGCTAACGTCGATCGTTCCCCATGCAAATTCACTCATCCCTCACCAGGGAAAAGACTGGAACGAGCAATTGCCCTCAGTCCGGCAGGACTTGCGCGACTGGTACAGGCAGGCAAGGGATATTGGGCGATCGGATAACCACCTGAGTCGAATTGAGCAGGTGGGCAAAGCTTTTACTCAGGATGGCACTCCTCTGACTCAAGACGATCGACAGGCAAAGGCGCAGGATCGGGAAACCTGGCAACAGCAGGTACAGACAATAGCCACCTGTGCTGAAGTAATTCTGGATAAAGCAGGAGAAGCCCAGGCGGGAGGAACCCTGTTTGCCGGAAAAAAGTACCTCCTCTTTTCCCGTGATGATTTGCTTTATGCCCTGGCAGAACAGTGAGGAACTCCACCAACGGAGACTGATTACCAGGTACTCCCAGACTCCCTGCTGAAACCTGATCAGGGCATCATTCTGAAGGTTGCTCAGGGAGAAATTTCAACCAGTGCCACCAGAGTAACGATCACCGATATGCAACGATTTCAGCGATTTGCAGAACTGGTTTCAAGCAAACTGCAAGAACACCAGCCTGAGCGGTAGGAGGAATCGACCATTGATAACTAGAAATTCAGGACAAAGATTACGCTTCTAGCAAAGACAATAGCTTTGATACCAATTTCACAATCAGCAATCACCACACACAAGCTTCAGGTTGTAATCACTCGAATCAACTAAATCTGGATACAAAAGTTCTTCAATCTCTAGTTCGATAACTCTTGGTGCAAAGTCTGAATAGTCTTATCTCAATCAACTGACTTAGTATCAATCAATATAATCTTTACAATTGCTGCTGACAAATTACAAAAGCAGATTTACTGACTACAGGAATTGCCAGCCTTTCTGTCAATTCTTAACAGACAACAACTTAATTATAGTCTTGAAATCGATCGCCTCACCTGCCTTAGCCTTTTTCATTAAAGGTTCAAGAATTGGCTTCCACTCATCAGGGGGTTCCGCAGCAGCAGAATTTAATGTCTCACTCAGATGGCGGACGCGGTCAAGCATGTCATCCCTGGAAACTTGATTGAGTGTGAGCAGATTTTGTAATTCGATCGGGCTTTCGTACAAAGCTGTGACGATGGTTTCAAGATCGATCGCTGACTCGTCTTTTGCCAAAGCTAAAAACGCTTCAATCCATTGTTTCCACTCTTCAGAAGAGTATTTGGATGTGTCCTTAAATGTAGTATTTACTTGCTGCAGGCGATCGATAATATCCGTGATAAGCTCTTTATTTTCAGCTAATACATCTGGCAACTCTGCCAAGTTGTCACCCAGCAGGGTAACCACAGTGTTGGCGAGTTCGTCGGCTCCACTTTCTTTAGTATTGCTGTCATTGCTAACAGCATAGGGTTCCGCACCTACATCAAAAACGGCACCGTATAAATCGGCACTTTCAAATAGGGTGCCATCAAGCAGTGCCCCGCGAAAGTCAGCATCCCGGAAACATCCTTTCGACAGATTAGCACTACGTAGATCGGCCCCACGAAAGTCAGCATCATTAAATTCAACGCTTATTAGACTGGCACTGTTAAGGTCGGCTCCCCGAAATTCCATACCATCTCCCACTGCACTATCAAGTACTGCTTCGCGTAAGATTGCCCTTTCAAAGGAGGTTTCTGTAAGTTTTGCTCCTTTCATTGCAACCCTAGGAAGACAGGCACCTTTCGCTGTACTGTCTTCAATGCGTGCATTGTTGAAACATGCACCGGCCCCTTGTCCGCGATCCAACCTACACATCCGTAATACGGCATCTGTGAAATCAGCATCTTCAAAGGTTGCTCCCTCAAGCAAGCAGTAACCCAAATACGAAGCACGTAGTTTAGCACCGCACATATTTGCAGAACGCAGATTGAGTCTATCTGCTTGGAGGTTGGACAGTTCAGCATTAACTAGGTCGGCCCCGATCATTTCTATATCGCGGATCCGGATTTTATCTACTATTGCTGAGATCAACTGCGATCGCGGATTCATTTTGATTCTTCTGAGGGTTTAATTCTAGATTGACGAAGGCTTATTACTCTGGTTACCTCTACTGCTACGGTTGGTCTACCCATACATTTCAACTTGTTGAGAGTTTGCCAAGTAGCTTGGCCGCTAGCTTCTCCGAGGGCAGAGGCTAACTCTCGAAACATCCTGTCATGCTCAGGAAATTGTGTTATCAAACGCTCTGCAAATTCAGCAGTCATATCATCGTTGCTACATGCCAGTACAACCAAGAGGCAAGCAGTTTGATAGGGTAAGTCAAAATCAAACTTTTTACTATCTTGGATTGTTCGCATACAGGATTCCAATACATTAACAATTTTGTCCTGTCCTGAATTTTTCCAGAAAGGATCTTTCAATAATGCAAGTGTCAAAGTCTGTCCAAAAAAATAACTAGGATAAATATTGAGTAATGCTTCTGCAGCCTTACGCTGCATTCCTTGTAGCTCTAAAGTCGGATCATTCCAGTAACTCGTCTTCAATGCGTCCGCCAAATTCTCAAAGGCATCATTTGCACCATAAATGCGATCAACACTGACTGGCTCTTGTACCCAAGGTACGCTATTGGGGTTTGATGCCCAACTTATTAAGAGTTTAAACCCTGCCGCATGCCCCCAGGATGTGAGTACAATGCAAGCCATTAGACGTTGGTAAGGATTTCCAGACTCCGACAATTTCACTAAAGCTGGAATACGCCCTTCGTATTTGCCGTCAAGTCCATCAGCAATGATATCTTCTAAAGAAGATGCATTACCTTCGTCATCCGTAAATAGTATTTTGTCAGGTGAACTATCTTCCATGAATATATTTATCTCTAATTAACTAATGTGTAGGATGAGTTGGATTAGGACCGTTCAAATACTCTCCTGGAATAATCCCTTTAATTAAGTACTCACCATCTCGTCTTGTATTGTAAAGAGCTAATAGGCGACGGGCAAGGCGAAGACTGGCACTCTTGCTGAGACCACGAGAAGCAACAAAATCATCTATACCTGCAGGTCCTCCAGCTATACCAGCATCTGCATCTACACCGGGAGCAACAGCTTCAATATCTGCCCGTATCATTGTCTCTATATCGGAGGGTGTCAATACTTCCACCCCTGCTACTTTGCCCTCCGCAATATCAGCTTGCAACCGTGGTACATCTAACTCCACTTCCATCGAACCATAGGGTTTAGCAACACCACCTTCCTCGGTAAGAAAAGATGTATAAGGGCTTTCGCCTTTCGCTGGCTGAGATCCATAGATATGTTCCAAAGGTGTAGTTTTTCCCTCTGGATTAGCTGGCACCATGGCACCATCTTCGAGATGACTTTTTGGTACACCTTTTCGATTTAATAAGGCGTTGAAATCATCGTCTTGCCGAATGATGCGTGTGCGTTCTGCCTTGGAAGTAGGCTCTGGGGCTTCTGTGGTAGGGACTGATTCTGGAGTATCTGTAGTGGAGATTGGCCCCGGAGTCCCGTCCGTCGTTGGAGTGGGGGTTCCGTCCGTCGTTGGAGCTGGGGTCCCATCGGTCGCTGGAGCTGGGGTCCCATCGGTCGCTGGAG
>ERZ1066117.32-NODE-32-length-200524-cov-16.195891_pt1 | contig 200524 bp, 176 predicted proteins | sample MGYA00382764_ERZ1066117 | MGnify/ENA primary metagenome ERZ1066117 (study PRJEB33369, sample SAMEA5778347) | biofilm metagenome | biome: Industrial cooling water; feature: Water cooling tower basin; material: Biofilm | place: United Arab Emirates | collected...
TTCCAGGCTTTTTGCTCGGAGTTCCAGGCTTTTTGCTCGGAGTTTCAAGCTTTTTACTCGGAGTTCCAGGCTTTTTGCTCGGCCTTTCAAGCCCAAAAATTGCAACCGATCCGGTCATCGCAGCCGATCGCCCTTCCATATTTTCCGATTAGGTGACAATCCGTTCGATCTCCCAAACCTGCCTGAGCCTGTGTTAAAGATCGTGCTAGGGTAATGACAATTATTAGTCCTCGTAACAATTAAAGGTGGAGCAAGTAACGGTGGGGCGAGTGTTAGTGGGGCGGGTGTTAGTGGGGCTACAACCTTTGCAATCTAAACCAGGGCTTTCAAGGCTTTTATCCCAAGGCTTCTGTCTGTTGAGCGGATTAGTCACCGGGCTGACCCTCTGGGGAGATATCGCCGTTGCCCAACGGCCGTTCACCAATGATCCAAGCCAGATCCGCAGGGAATTAGAAGCCCCGCCCCCACCCTCTCGCCCGGTGCTGCCACCCACAGTTCCCCGCCTGGAAGAACCAACCGCCCCTCCGGGAGCAGAAGATCAACCGTTTTTTTTACAAACGCTGAGTGTAACTGGCTCAACCGTATATTCCCCCGAACGATTGCAAGTCATTTACGCGCCCTACCTCAACCGCACCATCACCCTCAAGGATCTGTACGCCATTGCCTACCAGATCACCCAACTCTACCGCAACGATGGCTACATTCTGTCCCAGGCGATCGTTCCAGAGCAAGTCATTCAGGGGGGTGTTGTCCGCATTCAGGTGATTGAAGGGTATATTGACCAGGTGAAGTTTGAAGGGGCTTCCTCTAACCAACTGGAACGCCTACAGGGGTTTGCCGATCGCCTCACCCGCTCCCGTCCCCTGCAAAGTCGAGATCTGGAACGCTATTTGTTATTGATGAATGACCTGGCTGGTTTTCAAGTTCAGGCTGTCCTCAGTCCCGGCCCCACCCAGGGAAGCACCCTGTTAACTGCCACCGTAAAGGTTGACTCCTACGATCCTTTTATCCAACTGACTAACCGGGGTGCGGAGGATTCTGGCCCATTGCGACTGCTGGGGGGCATTTATTTTAACTCCCTGCGGGGTGGGGGGGAACGCTGGAGTTTTAGTGGGGCTGTGACCCCTGAGAATGCCGAGGAATTGCAGTTTTTCCAGGCCGGACTGAACGTGCCGATCGGCAGCGATGGTTTGCGTCTGGATGCAAATGGTTCCTACACATCGGTTCGACCCAGCAGCGATCTGGATTTCTTCAAACTGAGTGGTGAAAATACCTTTATCAGTCTGTCTGCCTCCTACCCGATCCGGCGTTCCCGTAACCAGAATTTATTTGTTTCGGCCCGGTTTGATTTCAATGACACCATCAACAATACTGACTTTATTGGCATCCCCATTGTGCTGAGCAGTGACCAGATTAGTGCCCTCCGCTTTGGGGTTAACTACAATATCAGCGATCGAAATGGCACAACAGCGATCGGAGCGCAAATCTCGCAGGGATTACCTATTCTGGGCGCAACTACCCCCCCCTATAGTTTCGAGCGCCCGCCCTCTCGGATTGATGGCAGTGCGGTATTTACCAAGCTGAACCTGGATATAATTCGTCAGCAGATTTTGCCTAAAAATTTTAATCTCCTGTTCTCTGGGAGTGCTCAGGTGGCGGCTAACCCCTTGCTGGTTTCTGAACAGTTTGCCCTGGGAGGAGCCAATTGTAACAGTGCCTATCCCCCCGCTCAGGTGCTTGGAGACGCAGGTTTCTGTGCGCGAACTGAACTCCAACGTCCGATCGTTTACCCGTTTAAGCAAGTAACAATGATCAGCCAACCCTACCTGTTTGCAGATGTGGGGCGGGCATTTTTATACTCACCTACAGTGGTAGAAAGTGGAAAGACTACGCTGGCCTCTACCGGCTTAGGACTACGCCAGTTTGTGGGTAACAATGTCAACCTGCAGTTAGAGTTAGCCTTTCCTTTGCTGAATAATGGTCTGATTAGTGCCGGTACACCCCAACTCTTCTTTACGCTGCAAGGGTCTTTCTAATTGCACGGGTGACGATGGATAAGCTTGCCAAAACGCTATAACAATCCTATTTGAGATCCAAACGGTGTAAAGGGGTTGCTACATTCCTGAGGTTGATCGAGTAATCTGGCATTGATTCAGTTAAATGGGTAAACGGTTGATATCCTGGTTATCCCCAATTACCACCATCACACACCCTTTTTGCAAGCGTTGATCGGGAGCAGGATTGATTTCAAATTTTTGATTACAACTGACAGCGAGTAGATTTAAGCCATACCGTTTGCGTAATTCCAGTTCGGCAATGGTACGCCCATGAAAGGCTTCGGGAATAATGATTTCAACAATACTTTTATCAGGATCAAGTTCAAACCGATCCAGGATAGAAGGTTTGGTGAGGGAACGGGCCAGGGCACATCCAGCTTCAAATTCTGGAAAAACGACCCGATCGGCACCAACGCGCTGCAATAATTTACCATGGACTTCGGTCGAGGCTTTAGCCACCACCTGGGAAACCCCCGCTTCCTTTAGATTTAAGGTGGTAATAATGCTTTCTTGCAGATAGTTACCGATCGCCACAATGACGGTATCAAACTCAAAAATTCCGGCTTCCTTCAAGGCAAGGGGATCGGTGGAATCCAGTTGGAGAGCATGATCCACCAGTTGATCGGCCATAGCCTCAGCCACCCGCTTTTCATCTACATCTGTCCCCAGAACTTCATAACCCAGGTTATGCAGGGTTTGGCAAACGCCCCGTCCAAACCGACCTAAGCCAATCACTGCAAATTGCTGATTGCTTTTCTTGAAATTACGGAAAAAGTCCAGGGATGGTAAATTCACATGTTCTCCTTGATCAAAAATTGGAGTTTAAACTGGGTATGCAGCGAATAAGAGAGTTAGCCAACCAGCAAATTTTCCTCAGGATAGTGGATCGCACTGGGGCGGGGATCACCTACGATAGCGGACATCAGCAATAATACCCCAACCCGTCCAACATACATCATGGCAATCAAAACCAATTTGGCCGGGACGGAAAGAGATGCTGTAATTCCAGTTGATAGGCCAACCGTGGCAAAGGCAGAAACCACCTCAAAAAGGATCTGGATAAAATTTAGATCTGGATCGGTAATTGCAATCCCAAAAGTACCAATAATGACTGTTGCGATCGACCCTACAGTTACCGCCACAGCTTTCATAATCAAAGTATCTGGTACCTTACGTTCGTAGAGCGAGACTTCTTCGCTACCCTGCAGAATTGAACGGGTAATGCGGGTGAGCACACGGAAGGTTGTCGTTTTCAGCCCACCTGCTGTTCCCCCAGGACTGCCTCCCACAAACATCAGGCCAATAATACAAAACAAGGCAGCATTGGTCATTTTACCAATATCGATCGTATTAAATCCGGCGGTGCGGGCCACAACCGACTGAAACCAGGCCGCCAGCAACTGGCTATCTAAGCTCAATCTGTTCGTCGCTGGGCTGTGAAGCTCCGTGTAGAATAAGGTAATGGTTCCTCCCACCAATAAGACCAGAGTGGTGCTGGTGACGACCTTAAAGTTAAGGGAAAAAAGCATGACTTCCGGCTTGCGGGATAGCAGACATCGCAACCAGAGGTAAAATTCAAAAATAACTTCATAGCCAATCCCTCCAAAAATAATTAATGCTGGAATCACCAGATTGATCAAGAGAGAAGATTGATAGCCAACAAAGTTATCAGAAAATAAGCTAAATCCAGCGTTATTCCAGGCACTAACACTGTGAAAAATGGAGAGCCATAACCCTTGGCCCCAACCGTAATCGGGAACAAAAGCCAGGAGGAGTAGAAAAATTCCGCTAATTTCAAACAGCAACGTTGTAGCAATAATGGATTGCACCATCTGGGCCGCTCCCTGGATGCCCTGTCGGTCTAACGCCTGTTGTAAGGCCACCTTTTCCCGCAGATTGAACCTTCGCCCTATCAGAATTAGCAAAAAAGTTGTTGCCGTCATATAGCCCAGACCACCAATTTGAATCAGGGCAAGAATGATGAACTGACCCAGCGGGGAGAAATAGCTTCCGGTATCTACAACAATATGGCCAGTGACACAAACTGCTGAGGTTGCGGTAAATAGAGCGACGATCAGATCATTCCAATTCCCACTAGCAGTAGAAAAGGGTAGGAGTAGCAGGATTGTTCCGATTGAAATGACGGCAATGAAGCCAAGACAGATAGTACGGGAAACAGTCATGCCTCTATCTTGCTAGCAGTAGAAAGTCGTGTGCGGATCAGCATCTCAAGAATGAATTGTGAGATAATATGAACTATTACAGAATATAACTTTACGGCGAATGTCTCCCACTCTCCAACAACAGATTCAACAATTTTATGATGCTTCCTCTGGACTATGGGAACGGGTCTGGGGAGAACATATGCATCATGGCTACTATGGCCCTCAGGGTGACCAACGAATAAACCGGCGGCAGGCGCAGATTGACTTAATTGAAGCTTTACTCCAGTGGTCAGGGGTGACTCAAGCTGAGAACATCCTCGATGTGGGCTGCGGGATTGGCGGCAGTTCCCTTTATCTGGCGGAAAAGTTTGGGGCAGCGGTGACGGGGATTACCCTCAGTCCAGTTCAGGCACAGCGGGCCAGGGAACGGGCGATCGCCGCTGGGTTGGCCGCCCAAGTGCAATTTCAGGTGGCAGATGCCCTGGCGTTACCCTTTGCCGATGCCAGTTTTGACCTGATCTGGTCACTGGAAAGTGGCGAACACATGCCAGATAAACAGCGATTTTTACAGGAATGTAGCCGGGTGCTGCGGCCGGGGGGAACCTTGCTGCTTGCCACCTGGTGCCATCGACCGATCGCGACCCAACCGCTGACGCAACCAGAACAGGAGCATTTAGCCCGGATTTATCAGGTCTACTGTTTGCCCTATGTGATCTCGCTGCCTGAATACGCAGAGCTGGCCCAGACCCTGCCGCTGGAAAATTTGCGTACCGCCGACTGGTCCACTGCGGTGGCCCCCTTCTGGGATGTGGTGATCGATTCGGCTTTCTCCCTTGACGTTCTCTGGGGCATCCTCACTTCCGGCTGGTCCACCATTCAGGCGGCGCTCTCCCTGGGGCTGATGGCAGATGGGTATCGCTCTGGCTTAATTCGCTACGGTTTACTTTGTGGAACTAAAAGTTTGGGCCCAACCCCTCGGTTGTAAAATTTATCTGACAACCCGGCTGAGGTGTTAAGTTAGGTAACGCCGAACCGCTAAGCTGGAAATAGGCATAAATGGCTACAGCAGTCTGGAGTCTGTTTTGCTGAAACTGACTGTGTTAACTGACCTGGATCTCGGTTGAGGTGAATTGTGGAGAATCAAATGCTGGACGCATACCGTCAACACGTTGCCGAGCGGGCGGCCCTGGGCATTCCCCCTTTACCCCTGACAGCTCAACAAACCGCTGATCTATGTGAATTGCTGCAGCACCCCCCGGCCGGCGAAGCAGACTTCTTGCGGATGTTATTGCGCGATCGCATTCCCCCCGGGGTGGATCAGGCGGCCTATGTGAAGGCTGGCTTTTTAACTGCGATCGCTAAAGGTGAATTGAGTAGTCCACTGGTCAGCCCCCTGGAGGCGGTGGAATTGCTGGGCACAATGATGGGCGGCTATAACGTTCACTCCCTGATCGAATTACTTCAGGTGGCCAGTACCGAAATTGCCACCGCTGCCACCACAGCTTTAAGTAAAACCCTGCTGGTCTACGATGCCTTTCATGATGTGCAGGAGCTGGCGGAACAGGGCAATGCCTATGCTAAGCAGGTGATGCACTCCTGGGCAGAAGCAGAATGGTTCACGAGTCGTCCTCCCCTCCCAGACGCGATTACGGTGACTGTCTTCAAAGTGCCGGGAGAAACCAACACCGATGATCTCTCCCCCGCTCCCCACGCCACCACCCGTCCCGATATTCCCCTCCATGCTCTGGTGATGCTGGAAAGCCGGATGCCGGGAGCCCTACAAACCATTGCCGAGCTGAAACAAAAAGGCTATCCCGTGGCCTACGTCGGTGATGTGGTGGGAACGGGTTCCTCTCGTAAGTCCGCGATTAACTCAGTGCTGTGGCACATTGGCCAGGATATTCCCTTTGTTCCCAACAAACGATCGAGCGGTTATATTCTGGGCAGCAAAATTGCGCCAATTTTCTTTAATACTGCAGAAGATTCCGGGGCCCTACCGATCGAATGTGATGTCACGGGGATGGAAACCGGCGATGTGATTACGATTTATCCCTACAAAGGCGAGATCACCAATGCCGCCGGAGAGGTGATTGCCAGCTTTAAGCTCAAACCGGATACGATTCTGGATGAAGTGCGGGCGGGTGGACGCATTCCCCTGCTGATTGGCCGCACCCTGACGGATAAAACCAGAACCACTCTGGGTCTCAGTCCGAGTACCCTGTTTATTCGTCCTCAGATGCCTGCCGATACGGGTAAAGGATTTACGCTGGCTCAGAAGATGGTGGGTCAAGCCTGTGGACTGCCCGGTGTACGTCCTGGCACCAGTTGTGAACCGCTGATGACCACTGTAGGCTCCCAGGATACGACTGGACCGATGACCCGTGATGAGCTGAAGGAACTGGCCTGTCTGGGCTTCAGTGCAGACCTGGTGATGCAAAGCTTCTGCCATACTGCTGCCTATCCCAAACCCGTAGACATCAAAACCCACAAAGAACTGCCTGACTTTATCACCTCTCGCGGTGGGGTTTCGCTGCGCCCTGGTGATGGCATTATCCACTCCTGGTTGAACCGCACGCTGCTTCCCGATACCGTCGGAACCGGTGGCGATTCCCATACCCGCTTCCCCCTTGGCATTTCCTTTCCGGCAGGTTCGGGCCTGGTGGCCTTTGCGGCGGCTTTGGGCGCGATGCCTTTAGATATGCCTGAATCTGTTCGGGTTAAATTTACCGGTGAATTGCAACCGGGGGTAACGCTGCGGGATATCGTCAATGCGATTCCCTACGTAGCGATCCAAAAAGGGATGCTCACCGTTGCCAAGCAGAACAAGCAAAATATCTTCTCCGGGCGGATCATGGAGATGGAAGGACTGCCGGATCTGAAGCTGGAGCAGGCTTTTGAACTCACCGATGCCACGGCAGAACGTTCCTGTGCCGGTTGTACGATCGCCCTTGGGACAGAAACGGTGGCTGAATATTTGCGATCGAACGTGGCGCTGTTGAAAAACATGGTTGCCCGTGGTTATGGCGATGCCCGGACGATTCTGCGGCGGGTGGCCAAGATGGAGCAGTGGTTAGCCAATCCCGTGCTGATGGAAGCTGATCCCGATGCCGACTATCTGGAGACGATCGAAGTCAATTTGAACGAAATTAAAGAACCCCTGGTTGCCGCCCCCAACGATCCTGACAACATCAAGTTGATGTCCGAGTGTGCCGGTGATCCAATCCAGGAAGTTTTTATTGGCTCCTGTATGACAAACATTGGGCATTACCGGGCCGCCGCCAAAATTCTGGAAGGGGCTGGGCCGGTGAAAGTGCGTCTGTGGATCTGTCCCCCCACCCGCATGGATGAAAAGCAACTGCGTGAAGAAGGGATGTATGGCATTTTTGCCGCCGCTGGGGCCAGAACGGAAATGCCGGGTTGTTCCCTTTGTATGGGCAATCAGGCTCGGGTTGAAGATGGGGTGACCGTTTTCTCTACCTCGACCCGTAACTTTAATAACCGCATGGGTAAGGATGCGCGGGTTTATCTGGGTTCAGCGGAACTGGCAGCCGTCTGTGCGCTATTGGGGCGAATTCCAACGGTGGAAGAATACATGGCGATCGTCCAGCACAAAATTGATCCCTTTGCCGCTGACCTCTACCGTTACCTTAACTTTGACCAGATTCCCGGCTTTGAGGACGAAGGGCGAGTTATTCCCCTGGAAGAAATGCCCCGGATTGAAGACCTGCTGGGAATGCCCACAGCCGTTTCCTAGCTGGATGCAACTGATTGCCTGGCAGTAGAAAAATTTCTCGCCATTTCCTTCTTAAATCAATTAAAGTTTTGTATCGATGCTTTAATCCACCTTTAGATCAGCCGCTTCTCTCTGGGGATCGTTTAGAGTAAAACCCAGGTAAAGCTTCTGACAAGGATTCCATGAGTTCGATTCAAACCACTCCCTCCAGTGGGCCCGCCCTTGAGCCTGCAACAATTGAGGCGGCCCAGGCTGGGAACCCCCAGGTCGCTCAGGCAGATCCCGTCCATCAAACGGATACTGGCGTTTACGTCACCGTACATGGCCATTTTTATCAGCCACCGCGAGAAAATCCCTACCTGGAGGCGATCGAACAGCAACCCAGTGCGGGCCCGTTCCACGACTGGAATGAACGAATTTACCACGAGTGTTATCGTCCCAATGCCTTTGCTCGCATCCTCAACGATCGGGGAGAAGTGGTAGGGATCGTCAACAACTATGAGTACCTCAGCTTCAATATGGGCCCAACCCTGCTGAGCTGGCTGGAACGCTACGACCTGGAGGTTTATCAGCGCATTCTGGAAGCCGATCGCAAAAGTACTCAACGCCTGAATGGCCATGGCAATGCGATCGCACAGATTTATAACCATATCATCCTGCCCCTGGCTAATCAGCGAGATAAATATACCCAGGTGCGCTGGGGGAAAGCAGACTTTCGGGCCCGGTTTGGCCGAGATCCTGAGGGAATGTGGTTGGCGGAAGCGGCGGTGGACTATCCTACCCTGGCTGTGTTGGTGGAGGAAGGGGTAAAGTTTATTATTCTGGCTCCGTCCCAGGCCCAGCGGTGTCGGCCCCTTGCCCAGGCTGACCATCCCCCAACTGAAAAAGAAATTCCTTGGCAGGAAGTGGGCGGCAATCAAATTGATCCGACCCGGCCTTATCGCTGCTTTATACCTGGGGGCGATCGTCAGCGCGATTACATTGATATTTTCTTCTACGACGGCCCTATTTCCCGCGATATGGGCTTCAGTGAGCTACTCAACAGCTCTCAGCATTTAGCGGCCCGTCTTGGTCTGGCGGTGAAAGGGGATCATCGCAGTTCCCAGTTGATTGCTGTGGCAACGGATGGGGAAACCTTTGGCCATCACAAAGGGGGTGCAGAGAAAGCCCTGGCCTATGCCTTTAGCCATGAATTTACCCAACGGGGCTGGCGGATCACCAACTTTGCCCATTACCTCAGCCTCTTTCCCCCCACCTGGGAAGTTGAACTAAAGCCGGTAACGGCCTGGAGTTGTGCCCACGGAGTCGATCGCTGGCAGGATAACTGCGGCTGTGGCGGAGAAGGAAGTCTCTGGCACCAACGCTGGCGACGGCCACTACGGGATGCATTGGACTGGCTCCGCGATCGGCTGATCAAGGTGTTTGAAAAAGAAGGCAAAAAATTCTTTCTCGATCCCTGGCAGGTGCGGGACGATTATATTGAAGTGCTATTAAACCGGGGGCTAACCACCTTTGAGGGCAACGAAGGAATTGAACGATTTCTCACCCGCCACCAGACCCATCCCCTCACTGAGGCTGAGCAAATTGATGCCCTACGCCTGCTGGAAATGCAACGCCATGCCCTGCTCATGTACACGAGTTGTGGTTGGTTTTTTGAAGAACTTTCCCGCCCGGAAGGGGTACAGATTCTCCGCTATGCCGCCCGTGCCCTGGAATTAGCTGCGGAAGTAGCTGGCGTGCAATTAGAAGCTGAATTTGTGCGGCGGCTCAGCCAGGCTCCCAGTAACATAGAGGACTTTGGTAACGGGGCGATCGTCTATGAAAAACTGGTCAAACCCGCCCAGATCAGCCTGCCCCAGGTCGCGGCCCACTATGCGATCAGTTCGCTGCTCACCCCCTATCCGCAGTACTACCGGCTGTTCTGCTATCGTGTCCATCAGCTTGACTACCATCTGCAGCGGATCGGTAGCCTCAGCCTGGCGATCGGACAGTTGCAGTTAACCTCAGAAGTCACTCAAGAAGCTGATCATTTCATTTTTGCTGTCCTCCATTTAGGGGGTTGGGATTTCCATTGCTGCGTTCAACCCTTTCGCGGTCGCCAACAGTACAGCCAGCTAAAAACCCAACTGCTGGAAACCCTGAAAGAAGGGAGTGCTGCCCACATGATTCTGGCCATGGCTAAGGACTGGGGTGAAGAAAGCTATAGCCTGAAGGATTTATTTGCAGAAGAACGGCAGCGGATGATGACCCTCCTGACCCAGGAAACCCTGATCCGGCTGGAGCAATTGTATGCCCAGGTTTACCGTGACAACTATGGGATCATGCTCGGTTTTCGCCGGGATGGCCTGCCCGTGCCCCAGGAACTACAGATGGCGGCGATCGTCGCTCTGAATCACCGGGCGATGGCGGCCCTGCGTGGCTTGGATCGAGAAATGAGTGAGCCAACCCCACCAGCGGTTCAGCTGAACAGTAGTTATGTGGCTGAACTGGAGGCGATCGCAGCAGAAGCAAACCACCTGGGTTGTCAACTCCAACTGGTTGAAGGTAAACAAATCCTGGAACGGTTAATCTGGTCATTGCTCTGGCCCCTGCTGCAGACGGGTCAAGCCAAGCTGGAACAAAAAGCCAAGCTGGCCAAACTGGAGCAATTGTTAGCCCTGGGCGAGAGTTTACAACTATCCCTTAACTTATCCAGAGCCCAGGAACTTTTCTGGCCCTTTCTGCAGGAACAGGGGGTGCCACTAGAATTGTCCAACTCTTCAGCCAACCACAAATCCCGCCAAGCTTCATCCTCCGATCAAGACCTCCAACCTTTACTGCACCTGGGACATAAGCTGGGAGTAGATGTGAGCCTGTGGTTAAGTGAGGCAGTCCATCAGCTTTAAGGGTTAGTCCTCCTGCCCTAGTAAATCCTCAGAGCGGGGACAAGCCCTCGAACTAGAATGAGAAGAGAGGTCAACCTCCTGGTTGGGAGAGGGGAAGAGTTCTCACTCAGGCCCCTGACCCATCCCTGCTCAAACAGATCAAGAGGAAGGAATTAGCTGAGGGAATGAGTGAAATTGCGGTGCAGCCTGCCCTAATTACCAGAGTGCTACCGGAGTCGATCGCAGCGGAGGTGGGGTTTGAACCGGGCGATCGGTTGGTGGCGATCAATGGCGAACGGCCCCGCGATCTGATTGATTATCAGTTTCTTTGTGCTGAAGAGGCGTTGCACCTGGAAGTGCTGGATGCCCAGGGCCAAACCCATGAGGTCGAAATTGAAAAGGATGCGGATGATGATTTAGGGCTGGAATTTGCCACTGCTTTGTTTGATGGCTTGATTCAATGTAATAACCGTTGCCCGTTTTGCTTTATTGATCAGCAGCCGGAGGGGATGCGCCAGAGCCTTTACCTTAAAGACGATGATTACCGGCTCAGTTTTCTCTATGGCAGTTACCTGACCCTGACCAATCTCAGCCAGCGGGAATGGGAACGCATCGCCCGTTTACGCCTCTCCCCCCTCTATGTTTCGGTCCACGCCACCGAGCCAGAGGTGCGGATTCGTTTACTCAAAAATCCCCGTGCAGGCAAAATTTTGGAGCAAATCGCCTGGTTTGAACAACAGCGTTTGCAGATCCATGCCCAGGTGGTGGTCTGTCCTGGGATTAATGATGGTGAACATCTCAGCCAAACCCTGTCCGATCTAGCCCAGTTTCATCGGGGAGAGGTACCCGCAGTGGCCTCTATAGCGATCGTGCCGGTGGGATTAACCCGGTTTCGCCCTGCCGAAGATGAACTGGTGCCCGTCAGCCCCGCTAAAGCCCAGGCAGTGATTGCCCAGGTGCAGCCGTTGCAAAAACAGTTTCAAGCCAGCTTAGGGTCTACCTTTGCCTGGTTAGCGGATGAGTGGTTTTTAATTGCTGGAGCAGAGTTGCCCCCGGAAAGCCACTACGAAGATTATCCTCAGATTGGCAACGGGGTGGGTTCCATTCGGCTATTTTTACAAGAATTTCAGCGAGCGGCCCGCCAGCTTCCCCGCCAGATCAGCCCCTCCCGTCGGTTCACCTGGATTGTTGGTAATGCCGTGGAACGGGCCTTTCAACCCGTGTTGGAGCGGCTCAATCGGGTGAAGGGACTAGAGATCCAAATGGTTGCTCTGTCCAGTCAATATTGGGGCCAAACCCTGACGGTGACGGGTCTGCTGACGGGATTAGATTTACTGCGGGGATTGCGGGGCCAAGATCTGGGGGATGGCTTGCTCTTACCGGCGGTGATGCTTAAACACGGGGATAGCCGTTTTCTCGACGACATGACCCTGGCAACCTTACAACAGGAGCTAGGCGTAAAGATTGCGATCGTTGGTGGGGGGGCTCAAGATTTAATTGATCAATGCTTACAGTTTGAACCTGAGCCAGTTGCCCTCTAGATTGCCCTGACAGCAGTTTAGATACCCTGGATGATTAACCTTGACGATAATTGGCATCCACCCAGCAACGGGGCAAGTTTTCTCCAGATGGAAAAACCAAATTGGTTTTAGCAAAAACGTCGGGTTGCTGCTCTTCCTGTCCTGCCTGGGCCTGACCACGCACCTCATTCTGAACTGGATTGACCAGAGCCGTCAGATCCAGAATCTCTACCATGCTGCCAGTTTGCTGATTTTGTAAAAACATAGGGATTGATTTAGGTTGATTGATTTAGGTTGATTACGGCCTCTACCTTAAAGCGATCGCTGCTCTAGAAACTTCAACCTCAGGAGAGAAATCGAACTGATACCTGAGCGGTTCTGTAATTAAGCCCGTTCTTCCTATGCTGAATTAAAGATAGTTCTTGTACAATTAAAACCCCATGAATGCTGATTCTTTACAACAGCGAACTGAGAAAAATTCTGAGCTACAGCCGTTGCAACAACAGTTAGAAACAAACCTGAAATTACCCGCCTATGACTATAAAGTTGAACGGGTTTGTCGGGAGGTGGCAAGAATATTTGCCAGTAGAGAGCTACAACAGCGCTTGCTAGAAAAGGGTAGAACGATCTGCTAGGTTAAAGATGCAGTAATGATTCTGCCGATCGTAGTAAACCAAACAGCGGGATTGAAGACCGGATGGCAACGGTCATAACCCAAATCAAAACTAGCGTTGAGCAGCGATCGCGGCATAGTGCTCTAGCCATTGCTGATAGGTGGGCTGCAGATTTGGATCGGCCAGATCGATCGTGATCTGGATGCGCTCATACCCCGGTTGATCCGCAACCTGAGCCAAAAATTGACTGGCAACCCTGGCGGAGGTAAACTCACCCTGAATCGTTGCGGTTGTTTCCAGTCGTCCAGGCTGAGGTTCTGGGGTTGAAATTCCTCCCTCGCCTAAGGGCACAACGGCAATTTCTTTATAGTCCGGGCTAACCTGCTCGACGATCAGTTTTTCCCGTCGCACTGGTACCTGCACCATCTCGGTTTCAATTTCTTTACGGACAACCACTTCCCCGACTTTGCGGCGTTGCCGATCGACGATAATCCGTTCTGAGAGTAAACGAATGGGTTCCGTGACTAACTCTGATGGGGGAGCGGGTGTGTCGAGAGAGGTTTTGGAATGTTGTTGCAGCGAAGGATCTGGAATGTCAGGCTCAAGCATGGATTCGTTGGGGGCCACAGGAGGGGGTGCTGGCTGTTCAGAGACCTCAGACACCTTTCTGTCCAGATATTCTTCTCGTTCAGGATAAGCCGTATAGCCTTCAACGGGCGTAGAGGATTCCAGCGAGGAAGAAGATTCCAGTGGGGATTGGGGATTGGAGGGAGAAGATGGATCGGGACGACGAAACAGGGTCATAGGATTACCACATCAGAAAATTTCATTAGGGCAAATTAAAGCTTAAACCAGAGGATGAGCCATTAATTCATGGGGGGAAACGGCCATAAAGGTCATACTCAGTCCCCCTATGGCCGATCACCAACTCTACTCTCTGCACTCTTCACACAAAAATCTGACCGGAAACTGGCTTAACGATTACGCCGTTTCTTGCTGCTACCCGGACGATCGCCTGGTCCTAAGTCTCCACCTTCAATCACAGGGTTGCCTTCGGTCTGCACATCCAGTTGTTCGCGCCGCAGGGTTTCCTCAGCTTCAACGGTTTGCTGCTCCACTTCTTTTCTCACCCGCACTTCTTCCCGCACAAACGCTTCTTTTTGAATGTTCGGGGTTTCTTCGTACACTTCGATGCGGGCAACTTCTCCTTCCCGAAAAGCTTCAGCCTCCGTTCCGGTCACAACTTCAGGACCGGTGGCATCCATCCGCTCGATCACAACCCGCTCCCGTTCGACTGGCACTGACACATGGGCTTGTTCAGTTTCGACCCGTTTGCCCACCGCCACTTCTCCAGCCCGGTGGCGTTGTTTATTGGCAACTAAACGCTCTTCGTACAGGCGCAATCTCGGCTGACTTTCGTCGCTCAAATTATACAGGTGGGGTTCATGTTCATAGCGATAGGTGTCCCGATCGAACCCGGCTGGGGTGGCTTCTAGCCGATCCCGATCGATCGGTGCTGCCATGCTTGGAGCTCCCGATTCTAAACTGGCAGAGGTATCAAGCGGCGCAGAGCGGTCTGTTGGCACATTGCCGATCGCCATGGGACGATAAACTCCCCGCACCCGTTCTTCCTGTTCATAGTCGAGTGGGCGATCAGGATGGTATTCGGGTAATTGCTCAACCTGCTGCCGGGTTAAACCATCCACATAAACCCGTCGATCGGTATGGCTGATGCGGGAGCGGCCTACGGGTAGTAATACTTTCTTACCAAACACCCACAGTCCCGTATTGATGACGAAATAGCGGAAACTGCCACTATCATCTACTAAAAGATCATCAATCGATCCCACTTTGTCTTGACCAGAATAGAGGTCATAGTCCAGGATATTCTCATTGTCAAAGAAGTTGCGATAATCCGGATCGAAATCCCTGATTTTATGCAGTGCCATTTTGTTTCTCTAACCTATTCAACATTTTGCTTGGCTCTAGTCTCTAGACTATGAATTTCTCTCAGCAATAGCCTCTTCCCCATGTTGGATCAAACCCGTCTTCCTCAGGGTGTAAAGTAATCTTATCAGTCAGATGAAATTCTAAATTGATCAGTTTTTTCGATAAATATCTCTGCTGTAGGATGCCTCCTGAGCCAGAACTTAATTAAGCTTGGCAACGTGATCAAGCCATTTGGAAAATCAACTGGATAAATTGACTGGATAAATTAAACTTTGCTATCCCCATCCCCCTGGTTACGCTTTGGCTTAATTCTGCCGATCGCCGCGCTGAATCTCTGGTTGATTGGTAAAGGAGTGCAATTTTTCCAACCGCTGGTTACCATTTGCATTCTGGCGGCTTTGCTGGCTTTTTTACTCAACCACCCGGTGGATTGGTTGCAAAGACGGGGATGGAAACGGAGCTATGCTGTTTTACTCACCTGCACGTTAGCGTTAGCTCTGCTGCTGGGGTTAAGTCTGACCCTGATCCCGCTGGTGGTGGCAGAATTGCAGGATCTGACCGCAGCCCTACCCGTTCTGATCGCCAGTAGCAATGAGCGCTTAGCAGGGGTGCAACGCTGGCTGATCTATCGTGATTTGCCGATTAACCTGAACCAGTGGCTTGATCAGCTTACCGCTACGCTGCCGGATACCCTCCATCGGTTGAGTGATCAGTGGTGGCCGGTTGTCCTGGAAACTCTGGACAGTGTGGCGGAAGTGCTACTCACCCTGGTGTTGACCTTCTACCTACTTCTGGATGGAGAGAAAATCTGGGGCGGGCTAACCCAACAAGCCTTTAGGGGCAGGCTCAAACCGATCGGTCGATCGCTGCAGCAAAATCTGCAAAGTTACTTCCTCGGCCAGTTCACCCTTGCTGCCTTGATGGGAACGGTGATGATCCTGGTGCTGCTCCTGCTTGGAATTCCCTTTGCCCTCCTGCTTGGTCTGGGCATTGGCCTGTTCACCCTGCTCCCCTTTGGCGATGTCGTTGGCATGACGCTGGTAACACTAGCGATTGCTGTGCAGAACCCGGAACAGATTTAACGAGACAAGATCACGACACGGAGCGTATATGAGACTGCGAGATAGTTTAAGGCTGCTGAAGGAGACATTCGCTGAATGGAATGAAGACCAGGTACCCCTGCTGGCGGCGGCCCTGGCCTATTACACCGTTTTTTCCCTGGCCCCTCTGCTGTTGATTGCCATCGCCATTGCCGGAGCCGTCTTTGGGGAACAGGCCGCCCGAGGAGAAATTATTGGCCAAATTCAGAACCTGGTCGGGTCTCAGGGGGCAGAGGCAATTCAGACCATGCTCCAAAATGCCCAAAAACCGGAATCTGCGGGGAACTGGGCCACCATTTTTGGGGTGATTACCCTGCTGCTGGGAGCCTCGGGGGTGTTTGGCCAGCTCCAGCAAGCGTTGAATATAATCTGGGAGGTTAAACCCAAACCTGGTCAGGGATTACGCAGCTTTCTCCAATCCCGGTTTCTTTCCTTTGCCATGGTTCTGGTGATGGGATTTCTCCTGCTGGTGTCCCTGATTCTGACTGCAGCCCTGGCGGCGATCGGTCACTTCTTTGGTAATTTGATTCCCGGTTTTATGCTGCTCTGGCAGACCCTCAATTTTGTCATTTCCCTGGTGGTGATCACGGTGTTATTCGCAGCGATTTACAAAGTCCTCCCCGATGTCAAAGTCCCCTGGAAAAACCTCTGGGTAGGGGCAGGTGTCACAGCCCTGTTGTTCAGTTTGGGGCGATTTTTGATCGGTCTCTATCTGGGCAGTAGTGGGGTCACCTCCACCTATGGTGCTGCTGGGTCTCTCGTCGTCATCCTGATCTGGGTTTTTTACTCAGCCCAAATTATCCTCTTTGGAGCAGAGTTTACCCAGGTGTATTCTAAGTACCGCGGAGAACCGATCGAACCCGCACCACACGCAGTTTCTGTGCGGCAGACCACCAACCCTTCCCCACGCCGCGCCCGTTCCCGCCGCTGAAGAACGACAAGAACCGCGAGATTAATGGGCTTTGGTAATCACCCAGTACCCACCGGGAGGAATGTAGTAAGACACTGGTTTTCCCTTCCGGTAAGGTTCACGCTGTGCGGGTTCTTCTCCATAGGTTTCGACCAAATAGCGCATGAAATTACAGTAGCTCTGCCAGAGCATCTGTGGGAGTTCTGCAAACTGATCAATGGCGATCGCCAGCAATTCTTGTAACTGTCTGGTTAACTCTTGCATCAGAGCCTCGATCGTCAACGCGACTTCATGGACAAGGTTCATGAGCTAACCCTCCAAAAGAACTTGTAGTAATGAGCCTGACAAGGGATTACTTTTTAAGTATAGCAAATAAAATCAGGCGAGCATCTCTATCCAAAGGAATAGAACACAATTTGACACTATTATTGATGATTATTAATATCCTGCTGGCTCTACTGTCGTCGCCGGGGTCTGCGATAACCGACCCGTTCGGCCTTATCCCGTTCATAGGCAATCAAGCGACCATAGTATTCATGTTTGGTGAGATTCATAGATAAAAAGACATGCTTGCGAGGATTACCAAACCCCTTGCGGTTAAAGAACTTAACTGCGGGAATATTGGCCGGATCGGTATCCACCAGCATGAACCGCACCCCTTCTTCAATCATGCGTTCCACCAGCTTATCCACTAGCTTGTCCGCCACCCCTCGGCGTTGGAAAGCTGAGTTAACTCCCAACCAGATGATATAACCGTAGACCCAGGGAGCTTTACTGATAACGGTTCCCAGCACAAAGCCAGCCAGTTGTTCATTCACTTCTGCAACCAGGCAGTATTCTGGATCTGTGTTGTAAAGCCCAATCACCTCCCATTCATCCCAAATGCGGTAAAGATAAGGGTAAAGGTCACTGGTAAATAATGTTTCACCTAAGTGATAAATTGGTGCGATATCATCCACGCCCATTTCCCGAATGATCACTGGCATAGAGCCATTGACCACGGTTGATTCAAGCGCGGGGGAGTTGGATTCAGATTCAGAAAGACTCATAAAAGATGAAGATGTTGAAAGAATAAGGCTGGGGCTGGGAAATGGAATAGATGAGGAGAAGCACCAATTTAGCTGCTTTCCAGAAGCCGCAGGACGGAAGGAGGGGAAGAGATACCTGAACCACCCCCTCACCCTACAACTACACCGTCGAGAGCTCGGAGAAAACAGCATCGATGCAAGCGCAGGCGCTTCAATAGAGCATCGTTAAGTTGAAGAATCTTACCAATCCGGGAGGGGCAGCATAATCTAAGCTTGAGCCGGAATTAACCAAATCATAATACAAACCGCACTGAGGAATTGTAACAATCCCTGCTCTATTCTAATCTGCCCTCTCTTCTCTCTCAAAATAGCTTAGGGTAGTGCTCAAGCACTTACGGATTGCCACAGTCCAAGGATATCACTTCAGTAAAGCCCGTCGGTCCAAATCAAGTCCATGGGCAATGCACGTTTCCCGCCACTGTTTTGATGCCGGTACCTGTTGATCCTCACCAATGCCAAACTTGTGCAGATAATCCTGAACCAGATGGGGTGGGTAGGATAACACGAACCGATACCAGCGATGGGCTGCTTGATCCTGCTCTCGCATCTGGTTTCAGTCCGGGCTGCGATCGCGCTTTTGACGGGTGGGCATGGGCCATTCTCTCGGTTGAAATTCGATCCGCTTAGCCTGGGCAGTCTTGGCTTAATTTGGTCTTGACTTACTGGGAGTGGCAGGACCGGCCTTTGCCAGCACTGGGGGGCACATCCAACGCCGGATTGCGATCGAAAAAGCCGCTCGGTTTGAGATAGAAACCAATATAGGCGACGGGCATGACGGGCCAATCTTCGGGGCGGGGAATATGGTGGTGACCAAAGTTGTACCAAACGACCAGATCGGTGTTGTCGATCGACCGATTAGCTGCAGTCCAGCGGGGTAACCCATCGTCACCGGGATGCTGGTTGGGGTAGTCACCGGCCGGGTAGTTTTCTTCTGGATGATAGGGGGTGACCCAGAGATGTTTAGTCATAAAAGTTGCCCGTTTAATAATTGCAGAGTCGGGATGGGCAAAGGGAAGGGCATTCTCACCGGGAATGAGTTTATAGGCGACGGGCTGGCCCAGGGAGTTGTTGACGGTGGGATTGGCAATCACCCAGTAGCGGGCGGAGAGAGGATCAATAATCCGCTGGGCTTCAGTTTCAGTCGTGAGCAGGGTCTTGCGGGCAATAAAGGCATTCCCATAGGGATTTTCGGAACCGGGGGGAACCGCTTCTGAGTTGACCTCATAGACGGAATTATTTTCCCCATCCACACTCATATCCAGGCGAATGCAGAAGAAATGTTGATGGTACAGGGCATTCAGTTCAGGAGCCACCAGCGTTCCATACTGAGGGGTATTGCCCAGGGCGGCGCAGAGCAGAATTCCCGTCAGCTTTACTTCGTACTGAATCGTGCCATCCTGATAGAAATACCAGAAAAAGCCATACTCATAGTTATCAATTGAAGTAATAAAAGATAGGACTAACCGCCGCGATCGCCGCACTTCTGTACTGTCAATCCGCCAGTCCATGTGTTTCCAGAGAATGCCGTAGTCTTCTTCATGCATGCAGATGGCATTTTCAATTAACACCGCCTCTCCGCGACTGCTGCCCACCACAGCATCAAAGTAGTAGATTTCGCCCAGACAATCGCAGCCTAATTTGAGCGAATTGGTCAGCGTGCCCAGGCCAATTTCACCCACATCAAAGGCATTGCGGCGGTAGTGTTGCGGACGGGGATCGCCATAGGGCACCACCATTTCTGCCATTGAAGCCCGATAGAGAATGGGCCGGACTCGACCGTCATCTTCATAGCTGAGCGTATACAGAACCAGTCCTTCTCTGGGGGAAAAGCCGACCCGAAATTGCCACTTTTGCCAGCGAACCAGATGACCGGTGACCGTAAAGCTGGCCCCTTCCGGCTGGGTGATTTCTAAGGGTTTTAAGTCCTGACGATAGGTCTGGATAAACTCTGGCGCATAATTGCCGGGGGTGGGCGGAATGGGGACGATGCCATGATCTTCAATCCCAATCACCTCCATTTTGTTCAAATCCAGAATCGGAATTAAGCCTTCGATCGGGTGGGCATAGGCATTATCCGTGGGACTGGACCGCAGCCAGCAGGTGGCCCGAATAAACCGCATCCCTGCTTCACTGGCAATGTTGAAGTGACCCGGTAGCCAGGGATCCACCATGACCAGATCCAGATCGGTAATTCCCCGCCGTTCTAGTGCTGCTCGAAAGTCTGGATCGGCTTTGATCACCTGTTCTGCTTCCACCACCTCATCGACAATAATGCGGGGATAGACCTCCGGCACTTCCTTCCAGGCGATCACTTGTTCCGTCCTGAGGCAAACAATGCCTTCCCAGGTCACCCCCGTGCTGGGATCTAGAACGGCCAGAAAAACCTGCCGGTCGATCGCCTGACCAGGTTGAAAGTTATAGACAACAGATTTGGGAGGTTCCTGCAGCGCAAGGGTGGCAAAGCGATATTGGTCGCCTAACTGTTTTTCCTGCCGAGCAATCTTAACTGCCGTGGTCAGTTCTGCCGCCGTCAGCGGGTCGAGAGGATGGGGGTAATGGGTGGAGAGGTTAGGAGTAGCAATCATAGAGTCTTCTCGGTCAGCACAGTCTGCAGCTCGGGGGATGCCTGAAGCAAGATAGTTTCCACTGTAGCGGATGTTGGGGTTTGGTTTTGGCAGGAGACAGACAAGAGATGAGAATGGCAATCGTCTGAATAGGGTTTAGAACCAATCGATCGGCCTGTTTGGGGAAACTAACAACTTGACTTTAGAATTAAAAAATCGTTTCAATAGTACATTGAATCTATAGCTCTTTATAGCAACCCTAAATTGGTTGAGAAAAAGGGGGTGTGGGGTGCCCCCACAAAAGGATTTTCATCCCTTTACCCCGTTTGGATCTCAAATAGGATTGCTATATTTAGGTCTGAGTGATGGCAGAATGAGCTAAAAAGCTCTAAATATGGGGTAGGGTCTAAGGATATTTATCGATCGCTCTCAACAGGGCTGAACTCATGGGACAAACCAGCCGCACCAGTGTAGATGTCATTGGCACAGTGAAGGGGCCGGGAGAGAACGGCAATCAATATATTTTTATCACCGCCAATACTCAGCACGTCAAAATTGGCGAATTTGTCTACTACCGAATTTCAGATCGCGAAGCCCAAACCCTGGAAATTATTGGCAAAATTTCTGCCTGTCGCCTGGTCGATCATCTCCCCGATCGCATTTTTGCTGATACCGAAATTGACCCGGCTGCGATCGCCGCGCTGATTGGGTTCAAGTACGATAGCCCGGAAATTTATGAAGTCACGGTGGAGGTGATTGGCTACTTTCATCCCCAATTGGGCTTTATGAATCCCCGTCAGCCCCCCGAACCAGGGACAAAGGTGCATTTGTCTACGGATGCGTCACTGCAGCAAATTTTGAACAAAAAACAACCGGGACAGGTTGGCTCTGCCTATATTGGTTCACTGCTGCTGCGGGAAGGGGAAGCAGTCCCGATCGCTCTGGATGTGAAAGAGTTGGTCAGTACCCACATGGCGATTCTGGCGGGCACAGGGTCAGGTAAATCCTATACCGCTGGGGTGCTGGTGGAAGAATTGCTCTTACCCCACAATCGGGCGGCGGTCTTAATTTTTGATCCCCACGGTGAATACGGTACCCTGGCAGCCATTCAGGGCCATAATGCGTTTGTGGCGGCGGATGGCTATGCCCCCAAAGTCAATGTTCTCACTCCAGAACAGATCAGAATTCGGGTCTCCTCCCTGGACTACTACGATATTTTGGGGTTGTTGCCCCAGATGAGCGATCGACAACAATCGATCCTGAACAAAGCCTTTGCAATTCTGAAAAAGCATCGCGGCGATCGGCGTTGGGATATGAATGATCTGATCCATGCTGTCTTTGAAGCCGATCGAACCCAGGATGAAGAAGGCAATGAAAAACCGGGTTCCTCTGCCCCCGCCCTGGAATGGAAATTAGAACGACTGGTGCGATCGGACTATTTTCATGCGTTTGAGCACCTGCCCCCCAGAGCCTTATTTACTCCTGGTCAGGTCACGGTCTTACAAATGAATGAAATCAGCCAGGAAGAACAGCAGGTGATTTGTGCTGCCATTCTGCGCCAGACCAATCAGGCCCGGATGGGAACCCACAAAGGTTCGATTACCCCTGAGGATGAAAATTACCTGCCCTACCCGGTGTTTATCTTGCTGGAAGAAGCCCATCGCTTTGCCCCGGCCCACGAACCCTCCCGCTGTAAGTCGGTGCTGCGTACGATTTTGAGTGAAGGGCGCAAGTTTGGTCTGGGGGTTGGGTTAATCAGTCAGCGGCCGGGCAAATTGGACTCCGATGTCCTGTCCCAGTGTATGAGTCAGTTCATCATGCGGATTGTGAATCCGGTGGATCAGGATAGTCTCAAGTTCGGAGTGGAAGCCGCTGGTCGGGATTTACTATCAGAACTGCCCGCCTTAACCAAAGGTCAGGTGATTATTGCCGGAATGTGTGTGAATACGCCTGTACTGTGTAAAGTGCGTCCACGCCTCACACCCCACGGTGGGGAAACCCTGAATGCGCCGGATCTGTGGCAAAAATATTTTCAACCCCATCAGGTGATCGAACGAGAAGCAGCTAAAGCACCCGTCGTGGGGCAAAAACGTCCAGCTACCTTTCGGGGGCGTTCGATCGAGTAGGGATGGCATTACTATTTCTGATGGGGAAAGTGGGCAACCATGATCGAAATTTCAGGATGTTGACGGGCGATCGTCTCCGGTACAATTCCCAGGCTGGGGCCACTCGATCGATTGGAATCCGCACTGTGAATCAGGACGAGCAGATCATCGACTTTGAGAATTCGGGACACCTGCTGGACAAAGTTCCCCCGCATCCGTTGGATCGGCACCTCGTCACTTAAGCTGGGGAAATCCCCCACAGAACTGGCTGAACGCCCATTGGGGATAATCTGTAATACCTGGAGGGTTGCTTTGAGTTCCGTTGCCAAGGTACGAGTGAGAACCAGGGTTTGCTGAAAACTGGGAGTGCTTTCCAACTCAGAGGTGGCCAGAAAGACCCGCTGGGTGGACTCGATCGGTTGCGTAAAACGGGTAATCAGCATTGGTACTGGGGTACGGCGAATCACATTATCAATCACGCTGCCAAAAAAGTTATCCCGGTAGGTTGAATAGCCCTTCCAGCCACAAATGATCAAATTGGCCTGCCGTTCCTGGGTGGTACGCAAAATCCCCTTATCAATGGCATCATCCACCCGACCGATCGGCTCTACATCGGTGACGGCGGCATGGGCCAGGGTCTCAGCAACGGCCAGTAATCGCTGTTGTTGCAACTTAGCCTCCTCTGTAATCGATGCATAGGTGTCCGTTAAGACATGCAGCGGTAGCAAAGTCCCATGGGATCGTTTGGCCAGAATCAACGCCAATTGCAACAGGTTATCTTCCGTACTGGGATTGGCCACGGGCACCAGAATTCGATATCTGGGGATCTGGGAGACACTGCTGGGTTGGGGCTGGCGCGATCGCGGACTGGTGGATTTCATCCCCTCACCCCACCGGGCAGTAATCCAGGGAGAGGCAATGCAAGTCACCAGAATCATGGCGATCGTCCCATTGACGGTGAGTTGATCCACCAGCTTGATGTTATAGGCCACGGTAATGGCTGCCAGGGTCGATGCTGCCTGAGCCACAGATAGTCCAAACATCACCATGATGTTAGAAAAATCGAAGTTGAACAGTTTACCCGACCCCCAGGCAGGAATTAGTTTAGCGACGATCGCCACCCCCACCATCACCGCTGAGACCAATAACGATCGGGGTTCCTGAACCAAAATCAGAGGATTGACCAGCATCCCCACCGAAATTAGGAAAAAGGGCACAAACAGCGTATTGCCAATAAACTGAATCCGGTTCATCAAGGGACTCAGTTGCGGGATCAGCTGCGTAATGGCAATGCCAGCCAGAAATGCGCCAATAATCGGTTCAATCTCGATTAGTTTGGCAAAGTAGGAAACCACAAACAACGCTGCCACGACAAAGGTAAATTCAGCCCCTTCATCATGGCCAAAACGGCGAAAAAACCAGCGCCCCAGCCTGGGTACTCCCCATAGGGTGGCAAAGGTATACAGACTGAGGGAGGGAATCAGAAATAACCAAAACCCAAGGGTGAGATTGCCCTGATGGGCTTTGACCACAACGGCCAGCACCAGCAAAGCCAGGACATTGGTAATCAACGTGCCCCCCAGCGTTACTGTGACCGCCTGCGATCGCATAATCCCCAACTTGCTGACAATGGGCAGGGACAGCAGGGTATGGGAAGCAAAACACGACGCAACCAGAATGGAGGCCAGAAAAGGATATCCCAACAGCATCATTGCCGCTAAACCCAGCAGCATAGGAACTGCAAAGGTTGCTAGTCCAAAGACTATGGCCTTGTCGGCGTTATATTTCAAGTCATCCAGACTGGTTTCCAGTCCCGCCATGAACATGAGAAATAACAAGCCAACGGTTCCGAGCAAAACGATCGTGCTGTCCCGCTCCAGCAAACCAAAGCCATGGGGGCCAACAATCACTCCTGCCAGAATCAGACCCACAATCCCCGGTAAACGCAGCCGTTCAAACAGCAGGGGAGCGACCAGCATGATCGCCATGATGATCAGAAAAATTGCTACCGGATCTTTAATTGGCTCAAGCGGCAGCAATGAGGCCAGCAAATTTCGTAACGATGGCAGACTAATTGCCAGGAAATTCCACAAATGATCCATCATTGCGTATGCAAGGGACAGCCTATCCTAATTGAAAAATTGCTGACCTCACAGCCACTTAAGCAGGATGAATTTTGCTGCAATTTCACAAACGTATATAGAGAAATAGAGAGGAAGGGAGAGAGGATTTATGCTAATCTCCACCCCTCCCTTGAGGATCATACTCTCTCTTAAGGCTCACTTACGATAACGGCTGGCTCCAGGGTAGGTTCTCCAGGAGCGGGGGGTTCCGTAGACTGACCGAAGGCAATGCGAAGGAAAGGCGGGGCCAGAAAGGTGGTCAAAATCACCATGATGATGATTGCTGCTTCCAGCGGTTTACTCAACGCGCCACTGGCAGAGCCAATTCCAGCAAATACCAGCCCGACTTCACCCCGGGGAATCATGCCCACGCCGATCGCCAGACGATTAATTCCCGGTTGTCCAAAGACGGCCCAGCCCGTCACCACTTTGCCCACGATCGCCACGACAATCAAAAAGGTAGCAATCACTAAACCCGCCCGGTTTTCTGGTACGGCAGGATTCAGTACACTCAGATCGGCCCTGGCTCCAACAGTAACGAAGAAAATCGGCACCAGCAGATCTGAGATCGGTTTGACCAGCTCATCCAGTTCATTGCGGGGATCGGTTTCATCCAGCACCAGCCCGGCGGCAAAGGCTCCCAGAATCGCTTCCAGATGAATGGCATTGCCTAAAAAGGCCATAAAAAAGGCAAAAACAAAGGCGGGAACTACAATATTGCCGCGGGTTTTGAGCTTATCCACAACGGCAACAAAGGTTTTATTGAAGATCCCTCCTAATAGAATTGAACCGATCAAAAATGCTGTTGCACTGATGATCAGATAAATCACATTGGCAACATCAATTTCACCGGTTTTGGCTAAACTGGCAACCACCGCCAGAACAATGATTCCCAAGACATCATCGATCACTGCGGCCCCAACGATGATTTGCCCTTCCTTGGATTTCAACCGCCCTAGTTCAGATAAAACTTTGGAGGTAATGCCAATGCTGGTGGCCGTCAGAGCTGCCCCGGCAAAAATGGCTGGAATGGCCGGAACATTAAATAAGAGCATCAGCCCCACGGTGCCCGCCGCAAAGGGAACAGCGACCCCAACACAGGCAACGATGGTGGCTTGGTACCCCACTTCTTTGAGCTGGCGCAAATCCGATTCCAACCCAATTTCAAACAGCAGAACGATCACCCCCAGTTCCGCCAGAACCGAAATGACCTCACTCTGGGACTCAAAGATGCTGGTGAGCACACCTGATGTCAGTCCATTCATCCACTGCAGCAGACTCATGAGCATTGAATCGGAGGCTTGCATCCCGCTTTCGGGAAAAACCACCAGATGCAGGGCAGAAACCCCAATCAGAACACCGGCAACCAGTTCACCCAGAACCGGCGGAAAATCTAAGCGTTTGGAAATTTCTGCCCCAATTTTACTGGCTAGATAAATGACCACCAGGCTTAACAGGACTCCGGTGAGCACGATCGGGGCATAATCCGCTTCAACAGTTGCCAGCAGGGGCAGCGGCGGTAGGAAAGAGAAGGAATGGGGAATCTCAGGGATTAAAAACATAGGTGAGAGATATTATCAGGACCGTGGCCAATAGGAAAGGTTGGGGGATAGGAACTACCCATTTCCCCCGATGAAGAAATCATTATTACACTTGAACATCTTTGCTACAAACGTAATTGGCGGCTTGCTCCAGGGCTTCGGTTCGAGTGGGCAAAACATGCTCAGCTTTGATCAGATCAAACAGCCCCAGCCGTTCTAATCGTTTCTGGATTTTGGTGCTGGCTCCGACAATATAGATCTGCAGGCCCCGATCGTAGGCATCCCGAATTGCATTTTCGATCGCCAGGGAAGCAGTTACGCCCAGGAGCGGCACATCACTGAGATCCATCACCAACACATCCGCACTTTTCATCGCATTGTGCTCTCTAGAGATAGCCTTGGACAAGCCAAAAATCATTGGACCACTGAGATAGAACAACAGCACTCGGCCCTTGCCCTTATCCAGGAGTTTCTTCTCTTCATCACTTAACCGCACATCATCGTCGGTATCTGTAATCAGCTTGACTTTTCCAGATTGCAGACTGCTCAAGCGTTCAATGGTGAGGATATTGGCGATAAACACTCCAACTCCGACCGCCACAATCAGATCGACAAACACCGTTAGCAGCAGTACCCCATACATGATCAGGGAACCCTTGAGGGAAACCTTGTGCGATCGCTTCAAGAAGCTCCAGTCGAGGATATCAATCCCCACCTTGAGGGCAATTCCGGCCAGCACTGCCATGGGAATCGGCTGAGTAAAGCGGGCCGCACCGAGGACCACCACCAGCAAAATCAGGGCGCGGGAAATCCCAGAAACCGCTGAGGTTGCCCCGGTCTGGATGTTCACCACCGTTCCCATCGTCGCCCCTGCACCGGGCAATCCACCACAGATTCCCGAAACAATATTGCCAATCCCCTGCCCAATCAGTTCCTTGTCAGATTTGTGTTCTGTCCGGGTCAGACTATCGGCAATCACCGCTGTCAGCAGGGTATCAATACAACCCAGCATCCCCAGCATCACACCATCAACAAACATCGTTGTCAACTGACCGGCTGTAAACGTCGGCAGGCGAAACTCCGGCAGCCCGATCGGAATTTCACCCAGATCACCAATCCGGCGAATATCAACATTGCCAAAAACAGTCAGGGAAATAATCGTACCGACAATAAGGGCAATTAACTGCGGTGGTATCAATCGCCTTAGCTTTTTAGGCATGAAAAAAATGATGGCCAGGGTTAAGGCTCCCAGAATCACCTCTGGTGGCCTGGCCGTTGCCAAAAGTTCAGGAATGGCGGTGACCGTTCCCAAAACCCCGCCTTTGGGTGCAGCATGACCGAGAAAAGGGGCAATTTGTAGAATAATCAGAATCACCCCAATCCCGGACATGAAGCCAGAAATCACGCTGTAGGGCATCAGGGTGATGTATTTCCCTAGCTTGAAAATGCCAAAAATGATTTGAAACAACCCGGCTAGCATAACCACGGTAAAGGCCATGGCTAAACCGTTTTGAGGATCACGGGCGGTCAGACTGGCGACGATCGCGGTCATCACAACAGTCATGGGGCCGGTTGGTTCAGAAATCAGCGTCGGTGTGCCCCCAAACAAGGCAGCGAAGAATCCGACACAGACCGCTCCATAGAGACCGGCAATTGGTCCGGCACCAGAGGCAACCCCAAAAGCGAGGGCGAGAGGTAAGGAAACAACGGCAGCGGTGACTCCACCAAAAAGATCACCGCGCAGATTATCAAAGCGAATTTGATTGGTAATGGCCATCAGTTTGCATACATTAAAATACTCAAGACAGGAAAAATTATTAAGCCGACAAGGGTAGACCTGGGATTTTTGAGGCTGGAACCCCTGGAAAAACAGTTTTTTGTCTACAACTTAAATTGCCAGGTTAATAAGGAACTAAACAATAATCTGCAGAACAGAGGAACATTGACCGCAACTGATGGGCTCAGTAGATCAGCTAGAGCATAGAGAAAGACATTCCTCTACACAGATACTGTGCTGCTTGAATAGAATATTTTTCTATAGCACAATTACTGCACTACATTTAGCAGAACAGAGAAATGAGGCTGCATGGGTAAGATCAATCAACAGAGCCTGGATGCGGATTATTATTTAAACCAAGAGTAAACTATAGACTAAGGTTTACTTATACCTCAACTTACTACAAAGTCGCAGCCTGTCCTTGCAGGGGCAAGATAGATTCCATTGAAAGTTCCTTGCTCTTCTATAGAAACATTTGACTTGCAAGAGCCTGACTACTGGCCAACGGCAAGGGAAGTTGGGTGAGCGATTGAATGATTGTGCGTCTTCCCAGGTATTTTTTGCCCTGATTTTTCTTGCACGATCGCCACCGGGCAATATAGCAATCCTATTCGAGATCCAAACGGGGTAAAGAGGCGAAACCCCTTTTGTGGGGAACCCCACACCCCCTTTTTCTCAACCCATTTAGGGTTGCTATAGTCATAAGTTAAGTAAATGTGCCAGATAAAAAATATAAACCCCTCAGACTTTTTGACTTGGTTGATGCCTGGCAAAATCCAATTGAAAGGGAGTAACACCTGGAGCATGTCCAATCCATTCAGTCCACATGGTAATCTTGCCCCGGCCATTCAGAAATAGAGTGATCACTTTCAGCACTAAAAATTAATCCACGAGGATTAAGATTGCTGCTAACCGTTTCATCTAATTTTTCTGCAGGAATAGGGAGCGATTAGAGTTGTTTATCTGGATGCTTTAGAGATTCGATAAAACCTATAGAAAAGCGTCAGAGTGCCATTCTGATTGATGGTGAGCGTGGGTTTGTAAATAAGCACCCGGTTCGTAGAACTGGTCATAGAACTCCAGATCCAGATGATGGGCCTGCAGATAGGTAATCACAAAGATGGAGGGAACTGTTCCGGGAAACTTGCCAAAGGTATCAAATATATATTGGGCTTGCAGCGCCACACAGTCTCTAAAGGCTTCACTGTGAACTTGAGCTGCACGTCGTACCTGTGCTGATTCTTTCCACGGACCGCGGGTGTCGGGATTGAAGGGCCCGCCCATCCCAAACTTGCGATCGCACAGGGCTTCCACCGCTGCCCACAGGTTGGGGTAATGGGGGGGACAGAAGCCTTCCATCACGCCGGATAGTCCAGTTGGGTTGGGGAGGGACCAGCGATCGTCCGTATCGTATCGAAACCCCAGCCCTGGTACTTTGGCCTCACCACTTGCTCCCAGAATGGCAAAGGGATCGATGCCGTCAAACATCCAGCCCCCCAGTCCCATCGCTTGCAGCATTAATGCACCCGCATAGCAACTCGTGGCCAGTTCCGCCGTCAGTTCCGCCAGAGAAATTTGTTCGAGAAAGGAGAGAGGATAGGGGTTCTGGACATCGGCTAAATGATGGTACTGCTCTAAGCCGGGGATAGAGCGCTGGTTAATATCGTCCCGAAAGACTACCCCATTTTGCAGGTAGTAGCATAAACAAGCCAGGGTATGTTGGGCTAAATCCCCCACAGGAATCACCAGTAAGGTGCCAGGCTGATTCACCACCCAGGTGTTATGGGGTTCAACATAGGGGACTGCCGGCGGGAGTTGCAATCGTCCTGGCTGGATCTGCTTAATACTGCGTCTGAGACTGTTGAGCACCACCTCCAGGGGAAGAGAACCATCCTGATTCCGTTCGGCAACAGCGGGGGCATCACGGTTATCCAGGACATATACGCCTTCGTCATCGGTGAAGAAGGTCATGCTGGTATGAAATCCTGCTGCGGAAGGAAAAGTTCGACCACCAGCAGCACAGGCATAGTTGGACAGGTGGGGAGCATAGCGTTCTGCCCGATAAATCAAATGATGCCAACTGGTATTGCCACCACAGGCTGTAACCACTAACAATTTTTCCAATTCTGAAAGAGGAAAGATAGCATGGCGCGACCTGTAGGCAAATGGCCCATCCGGGATTTCTGCCCCCATAAAAAATCGCCGCGATCGCCGGCCTAAAAGGGCTTCCACCAAACTGAATGTCTGTAGCTCCCGCAAGCCAGGCGGAACCATTATTTTTTCTGCAAGATTCATGACTGCGTTCTCCTCAACGCAACAGCCTTTATCGCCACAGCTAGTTTTCGTCTCTAAAGCGGTGGTTAATGCCTGGGTTTAATATTTTGATTGATGTGGAAAAGATTGTCTGGATCGTATTGGGTTTTAATAGCCACCAGCCGATCGTAATTGTCTCGATAGGTGGCCTGAACACGCTCCTGTCCCTCCTCCATCATGAAATTCACATAGGCCCCTCCGGCACAGTAAGGACGTAAAACATTCCAGTAAGCCTTGGCCCACTGGGTAATTTTTTCCGCATTGGCCGGCTCGGGATCAATTCCGGCGATTACCATGGACCAGTTGGCATCTCGAAAGCTGAAGGCGGTTTCATGCTTAGCGACCCGGTGGGCTGCACCATCGATCGGGTAGAGGTGCATAGTTGAAAGCGCAGAGGGTAACTGGGAGCCATACTGCAGGTGTTGGGCGATCGCCGCATCACTCAGGTCATAGACAAAATCCCCCTTCCAGTACCATTGCAATCCCGGTGGCAATAGGGGATCGAACATCTGTTGCAGGGCAGGAAAGGGCATGGGCCCGAGGTGGGCAAAGGTCGGTGGGCGGAATTGCTGAACCGCTGCAAAGGCAACATCGGCAGTATCCGGCTCCCCCGTATAGCACCACATCACCCCACACATCGTTTTGCCATGCAGTGATGCGGGAAAAGGATCACCAGGGGGTACATTCATAAACATCAAAAAGCCATAGAGGTCTTCAGGGGCAGCGGGCATAAATTCTCGGTACCACTGCATTAACTCCTCAGCATCAGCCAGTTCCCAAAGCATTGGTCCCGCTACCACAGCGTTGACGGAACAAGCCCTGAAGTGGAAAGTCGTCACTACCCCAAAATTGCCTCCACCCCCCCGGATCGCCCAGAACAGATCGGGTTCATGCTCTGGATCAACTCTCACCTGCCGACCATCCGCCAGCACCATATCAGCAGCGATCAAGTTATCAATGGTCAGCCCGTACTTGCGGGTGAGATAGCCATGACCACCCCCCAGGGTTAATCCTGCTATCCCCGTCGTTGATATAATTCCTGCCGGAACCGCCCTCCCCAAAGCGTGGGTTGCTTGATCGACCTCTCCTTGGGTACAGCCCCCGGCCACGCGAACTATAGCTGTAGCTGGATCGATATCAATATCTCTCATGCCCCATAGATCAATGACCAGGCCATGATCGCAGCAGCCTAAACCCGCCCCGTTATGTCCTCCACCGCGAATTGCCAGGGGTAATCCGTTGTCCTGAGCAAAACTAATAGCGGCAACAACATCAGTCACATTCTGACAACGCACAATCAATTCAGGATGTTTATCAATCATCCCGTTGTAAACTCTTCTGACTGATTCATACTCAGGATCTCCCGATCGAATCACCCTACCCTCCAGATGAGAGAGCAAGGGAGCAATTGCTGTCCTATTCATGCATAATCCTCCTTAAACTTCCACAGGTCAAAAGTGCAGCCCTGGGACTACAGCGTTTTCCACTCGGATGAGGCAGATCAGCAGCTCTAGCCCATAGGCGTTACAGTACCAAGCCTGGGTTTCACCATCTCTGAAAACGCTGTAGAAGTTAATCCAGTAGGAAGATGAAGCTACAACTTACGGCTAGTTTATGTGTTCACACTCAGCCATTCTTCTGCCTGGGGTAAGAGCAATTAAAGGCTATAGAAATCTTGACAAATACTATGGGAATTTTGCCAATCCATCTGATTTAGCTAATTCTGATTGAAATGGACTGAAGCCCCGCTATGGCGGCAGATCGAAGACATTCCAATCCTGAATACAGTGACAGGAGAATGTTGCTTCAGCTCGCAGCAGATCCTCATGGATTCCCTCCACAGTGACATATAAATCAGTGGGTGGCCGTTCCCACTCAAAATCTTCACATTCTCCATGTAAGAAATCAGAGGAATTTATTACATTTCCCCCGGAGATGATTGATATTTCATCCATTGGGAAAACTGTATCTCTTAAGCAGTGCAGCGCATCTTTTGCATCCTGCAAGCTGATAAAATGACCGCTGCCTCGTTGACGTAGTTCAACCATGACTCACCTTCCAGAACTAACTTCAATCAATTGGATAGTAAGACTGAAACCTTGGGATTAATTCGATCTTCTAACCTTAGTGTGGCTATCAATCGTTCTCTGGACAGACTAGAATCTCTTCCTTCCTATCTAACTCAATACCTTTCCAGCGATAGAGGGCAAACGCCTGAAAAATTCTTTAGCTTGCAGATAAGGACTCCAATCGGTTGACAAGATATTGGGCCTGGTTGCCTGGCTGAAGCAAAGATTTAGAAAAACCGTTCTAAAAACAGAATCGGCGATAGAAAATCCTTATTTTAGTGCCAAATCCTAGTCAATCTCTGAGTAGTTTTATCCAGTGGGGAGCGATCGCCAGAGCCATTTTTACTATCCACAATTTATGGAGCTTGCTTTATGGAACTCCAGCTTAGACTCTCCCACTTAGTCACACATAATGAAGCGACGGACATCAAAGAGACCATTCTAGTTTCTGACCCGGAAGCAACGGTCACGTTTGATTTCCAAGACCGGATGGTGATGGTCAATTCCCAGGCCTCCGCGGAAACGATCAGACAACTGATTACGGCAACGGGTTATCGGCTAGAGGAATTCGGAGAAGACAGCCTGTAATTAAGCGTCAACGGGGTTCCACTTGCCTGAGGACGCGGAGAATAAATAGGGTCAGTCCAGACCCCACAAGAGCCATCACCCAAAGTCCACAACCCGCCGCCACCCCCAGAGCTGCCACCATCCAGATCGCCGCCGCAGAGGTCAAGCCCCTCACTACCCCATCCTGAGTGCCCTGTCTAAAACGATGCAGAATCACCCCACCACCAATAAAACCAATACCTGAGACAATCCCCTGGATAATTCGACTGAAGGCATCAGCGCTCTGGTACACCACACCTAACTGAATGGGTACAAGGATAAAAAAAGCGGTTCCCAAGCTGACCAGCATATAGGTGCGTAAACCAGCGGACTTGCCCTGGGTTTCCCGTTCTAGGCCCACCACGGCTCCAACCAACAACGCAACGCCTAACCGCCTTGCCAGTCCCCAACCATTAATGGGAGCAAGGGCCGCAACTTCCATACCCACTTCAACCTCACTATTTTGGGATCTTTAGGGTTCCTTTCCAATATCAGCGATTATAAACATCCCTTAATCAACCTTAGGCCGGAGGTTGGAAGTGCAGATGCCTCAGGCTATTCAGCAACTGGGTCACAGATACTGCCAGGGTGGGTTAGTACTGGTTACCCGATTTACGATGCTGAACGGCTGTGGTACCCGTAGGTTGCAACACCTTGCCATTGTTGACCGTGGCATAGATCAGCCAGTGATCCCCACACTCCATCCGCGATTGGACGGTGCATTCCAGGTAGGCGAGGCAATCCTGCAATACCGGACAGCCATTTTCTGCCCACTGAATGCTCAGACCGGCAAACCGATCTTCTCCGGGGGCAAAGGATTTACTGAAATGCCGCCGCAAATTCATCCCTTCTTTGAGCACGTTCAAGACAAAGGCATCACCACTGTGATCCAGTCCTTCCACCCGTTCTTTAGCCAGGGCAATGGTTAAACCAGGAGGGTTAAAAGAGGCTTGTGACACCCAGGAGACTAACATGGCTGTTGGCACTTCCAACTGGAGTTCTTCCACTTCGGGATGAGGGTGTGTTTGCTGTTGCTTGGCCGTCAGCACGCAGAGAGAACCGATGATGCGTCCCACGGCCTGTTCGGTGCGATCGCTCTGGACTTCCAGGATCGATTGCCGGGGCGATCGCTGTTTTTTGGCTTTTTTCAGTACCTGAGCAAAGTCGGAACCGGCCGTTTCACACTGTTGCAGCATGGCTTCGGTTGGGGTAAATTTAACCCGCAGCGTATTAAAGCCAAAGGGATATCCGGCATCAGATAATTTAGCCTCAATTTCATCCACCGCTTCCCCACTCCAGCCGTAGGAGCCAAACACACCAGCCAGCTTATTTTTAGGGGCTGTAGATAAAACAATGCCAAGGGCGGTCTGCACCTGTGTGGGCATATGTCCTCCCAGAGTTGGCGAACCAATAATGAACCCATCAGATTTGTCAATGGCGGTCTGAATCTCGGCGGGGTCAGTAAACTCACAGTTGATCGCTTCGACCGTAATTCCGGCTTTGGTCAATCCACTGGAAATCGCCTGAGCCATGATCGTCGTATTGCCATAGGCAGAAGCATAGAGAAGTGCCACCCCTAGGTCCTGTTCTTTTTGTTGCTGGCACCACTGACGATAATCCAGGTTAAAGCGGCTGAGACTGTAGCGCACCATTGGCCCGTGGGCTGGAGCATAGATTTTTGCCGAAAAATTCGTCATCCGATCCAGCGCAATTTCCACCTGGCGGGACTGGGCAGCGTGGAGGCAGTCAAAATAATAGCGGCGATCTTCGTCTAACTTCTTCCAGTTTTCATCCAGAACTGCATCATCACAGACATGGGTGCCAAATAACTTGTCAGTAAAAAGTATGCGCGTGGCTGGATCATAGGTCAGCACTTCATCGGGCCAGCGCGGAGTCGGAGCCGGAATAAAGCTGAGCTGGTGGCCCTGACCCAAATCCAGGGTTTCATCCCCTCTGACTGTGGAAATATTTAACGGTCGCTCTGGAAAGGCCGCCCCCAGGGTTAAGGCACCGGGTTTGGAGCAAATAAAGGTGACCTGGGGAGCCAGTTCCAGTAAAGCCTTCAGGGTGACCAGTCGATTCGGATTAACATGCCCCAGAATTACATAGTCCAGCTTTTGCAAATAGGTTTGGCGAGCCAGTTCATCCAGATAAGGTTCTGTGAACGAACCACCCGGTGGATCAATAATCGCAATTTTATCGGCCTGAATCAGATAGGAATTGGCCGTGGTTCCCTTCTGGCGGGCATACTCAATTTCAAATTTGAGTCGGTCCCAGGTCCGCGATCGTAACACCAGCGTATTGGCACCAATTTCTGCTACCTGGACATCGCGGGGTCTTGTTTCAGTCATAAGTCATCCTGGGTAATTTAATGATTCGATTGAGTCAATAGAGGTAGCGATCGACCCGTCCTCAAAGTCCTCTGAGTGGAGGGGTTGATGCAGAGAATGCCGCCGCCGTTGCGAAACCACCTGTTCGGGATCAATGCCTTCAAAGGTGGGGGGCAACCACACCCGTACGACTAAGAGAATACTCAGCACCAGCAAAAAGGCACAGGCCGCTAGAATTTGACTCGATGGCGCTTCCAGTACACCCCGCACAATTACTTCCCGCAGCACCGAGACGATCGACACTTCCACCGCCACCCCGATCGACACCCGTTTTTCCTGCAGATAGATGATCAGCAACCGAAACAGTTCGACCAGAATCAGCAAAAAAAGAATATCTGCCGTCACATCCTGAAAATCCAGGGGAGGCAACAGAGACAGAAACATCGCCCGTAACTGAATTGCCATAAAACTGAACAGGCCAATGCAAAGGGTAATCACAATTAAATCTTGTACGGTTTCTAACACCCTGACAATCCCTTCCCGGCTGAACCAGGTCAATCCCGCCGATCGCTTTTCCATTGGTATTCGCATAAAACTCTTCCTTCAGTTACAGCACAGACTTCCCGTCTATCCTTAATTAAACTTATATTTAACCAATCTAGGTATACTTTTTTCTAATCATCTGCATCACCGATTTCAAATTTATTTTTAAAACTAGGCTGGTGGTCAATTTAAAGTTGAAAAAACCGAATTGAGATGATCTGCTAAGCATTGCTAAAAATACCTGTTTTGCCAAAGTCTTATCGGTCAGATCACCAGCTTTGATCTGGGAATTTTGAGAGAGGAGTTCATCCATCCCATATTCCAGCATTTGGATATAATTTCTATCTCACTGCATTCCTTTATAGCAATCCTAAATGGGTTGAGAAAAAGGGGGTGTGGGGTTCCCCCACAAAAGGGGTTTCACCCCTTTACCCCGTTTGGATCTCAAATAGGATTGCTATAGAAATCAATTAACCGCAATTGTTCCAGTAGCTGACCTCCAGTGATGACAACTGATGAAGTAGTTTTATCTGACACTTCTAAACCATGAACAGCTTTATTGCATATAATTGCTATCTCCTTAATAACTTCTAGCCAGGGAAGTGGCAAGAGATCTTTAGAAGCAAGCTCTCTGGCAAGCGTAATAGCGCCAACTGGCCTTGCACTGATATCGATCTTGTTTTGATAAGCAATTCTCCTTAATTCCCGTTCAAGTTCAATTCTCAACTTTGCCAGCGCGAATGAGTTATCTAGACCAACATACTGGCTCAAATTCAAATCCCAAGGCAAAACCTGGGAAGGAGTAACCTCTTCAGCTTTAACATTAATTGTGACTTTAGCTAGTCCTTCTGCAATGCTTCTACTAGCAAAATCTTGATTGAAAGATATTTGGGACCACCCTTCAGTGCTTCCCGCTTGCCAGGAATGAGAGAGAGCAGACAAAGCTGCAACAGTTGTCATTCCCGAAATGATAATAAATATCTGTGATATGGAAGAAGTTGCATCAGTTTGCCTTGCCAGAAATAGTAGCAAAGCCGTGAGACCTACGAGGATTAGCCCGCTAATCAAGCTTTGATTCCTGGCTGGTTGAGATATTTTAGCTGCTGTCATCATTACCTCCCTTATCTGTGGTTGGCCAAACCATTTTTATAAAATCTGGGGCAAGTTCATATAAACCTACCCCTAAGATAAACATTCCTAGGGTGAGGAAGCCTCTATTTACCAAGAACAGACCAATGGTTAAAGCAGCCAGGGAAAGCCCGGTTCTACGAAATATTTGAAACTTATTTAAAAAACGTCGGTGATGACCATCCTGAACAATCTCATTCTGCCTTATAACCTCCCCTCGAATTTGAGTCCAGAGAATAGCTTCTTGATTAGACTGTGCTTTGACCAGACGAGATTCGATTTGAGAAATGAGTGGGGCATTATCTAAAGCAGTTTGATCAGGCTGTAGTTCAGAGGGTGTGATTTTAGTGATCTCATCTTTCTCCTCTGACATCGCCTTTTTCTATTCCTACTTCTTAGTGATAAAGCCACACTACTACATTTTGCCACTTTAGTAATGATTACCGACTTTGCGATGGTGAACGGCGGTGAGGGCATCCTGCTTGGACACACGCCCCGATGCAACTGTGCTGTAAACCAACCAGTGATCGTGACAATCCATCCGGCTGACCACCTCGCATTCCATATAAGCCAGAGCATCTGCCAAAATCGGGCAACCATTGCTGGCCGGATACACTTTGACACCGGCAAACCGATCGGCTCCGGGGGGGAAGCGCTTGAGAAAATGGCGCATCAGAATTTGATAATTGCCTTCTTCCAGCACGTTTAAGACAAACCGATCGCCCACATGCATAAAAGCTTCGATCGCCCGATCCTTGGCCACTGCGATCGTCACCCCCAGGGGTTCAAAACTGGCCTGCGCTACCCAGGACGCGAGCATGGCACTGCTGATTTCTCCCTTTTTGGCAGTGATGATGTACAGTCCCCCACTAATCCGGCCAAGGGCTTTATCCAGATCCGTATCCAGAGCTTTCATTTGCTTAACGGTGCGATCGCGCATCAACCATTGCCCCAGGTCTGTGCCAGCTTCATCACAGAGTTGTAAGGTGGCATCGGTGGGCGCTTCTTTGACCAGAATGGGTGGGAAGGCCAGGTTTAAGCCCAGATCCCTAAAGCGGTTGGCCAGGGGATAAATCGATTCACTATTGCTGTCACCGGATTCAAACAGCCCGATCGATTGTTTGGCCGTGGCCGCCGCCAGAATGGTATTGATTGCTGTTTGGGCGGTTGCTGCCGTTTCGCCGCTGGCTGGTGGGGTGCCAATCACTAACCCGCCGCATAAATCCACCAGTTCTCGCACTTCCTGGGGATCAGCCGTGGCTAAATCCATTGTTTCCACCGCCACTCCGGTTTTGAGAATACCGTGGGCGATCGCCTGAGCCAGTTGATCACTGTAGCCATGGCCAGCCAGATAGAAAAGAGCCACGGTGGTCACCGCTTTGGCCTGTTCCTGGCTCCAGGTGCGATAGCGGCCCACCAGTTCCTCCAGGTTGTACTGCAGTAAGGGGCCGTGTCCCGTCGCGATCGTTTTAATCGTTGGTAATTCCCCCATCCGTTTCAGAGCCGAGAGGACGGAGCGGGCATTCGGTCCCATCAGGCAGTCGTAGTAGGTCTTATAGTCTGGTTCAATCAGTTCCAGATCTTCATCAAAGGTGTGATCATCACAGAAGTGCATCCCAAAGGCATCACAGGTGAAGAGAATTTGTGTGCCGTGATCGTAGGTAAAGATGGTGTCGGGCCAGTGCAGGTTGGGAGCAATCACAAACTCCAGTTCGTGTCCCTGGCCCAGATCCAATCGATCGCCATTCTTGACAATGCGCCGCTGGAAGGGGTGATGCACCAGGTCGTCTAGAAATTGCAGCGCCACCTTAGAACCCACCACCGTCACCTGGGGAGCTAACTCCAGCACCTCTTTAACCAGACCACTGTGATCGGGTTCTGTATGACTGATAATTAAATAGTCAAGTTTGGTTAAATCTACCTGCCCCTTCAGTCCATCCAGATAGAGCTGGCGGAACTTAGCATGGGAAGTATCAATCAGGGCAATTTTGTCACTTTCGATCAGGAAGGAATTATAGGTGGTGCCGTTTTGCAGACTGAATTCGATGTCAAACCGATCCCGATCCCAATCCAAACAGCGAATCGTCGTGGTCAGAGGGGCAATCTCCTGAATTTGTAGGGTGAGACGGCCTTGAGCTGGCTCTGCTAGGGCAACCATCACTTATCCTCCGTAACAATTTTGAAAGTTTTATTCATGCCTATTATCTTTGCATATTACTTACACACCAGGCTATACAATAAACTTATATATGGTTACAATTCTTAAATAAATTTGCAATACAAAAGCTTGACAAAAGCCCGGTTTATTCAGCTTATCTTTTTGATAAGTAACAAATCAGCCGCCTTCAGGGGAACTTCCTGCAACCCTACAGGGTCAAGCATTAGGATCTGGAGCAGCAGCGATCGACATAATTATGGCCCAACAACGCTATCGGCGACCTTCTACTGGCTTAGTCATCGGGCTTTCCGCCGTTGCCCTGATTTCCGCCGGTACGGCTACCTGGTTTGTCTCCCAAAGCCCCACTCCGTTTTTTCCATCCCCAATCGTTCAGTCCTCCCCTTCACCTGGAGTCACCTACGACAAAGTTGATATTTACTGGCTCCAGGCCAAGGACAACACCCTCACCCTCGCTCCCCTGACATCGGACGTGGGCCAGGTCAATCCCAGTATGGAGGTGGCTCTGCGCTCAGGCATGGAAAAATTACTGGCTGGGCCGATCAACGCAGATATGTCCACAACAATTCCAGCCGGAACGCGGTTAAACAATCTCCAGGTACGGAATGACGGTATTCATCTGGACCTCTCTAGAGAATTTATTGGTGGCGGGGGAAGTACCTCCATGCAGGGGAGACTGGGCCAGGTGATTTATACCGTCACCAGTCTTGATCCGCAAGCCAGGGTATGGATTTCCGTTGATGGCCAACCCTTAAAAGTGCTGGGAGGTGAAGGCATTGTGGTTGCTCAACCCTCCACCCGCAAGGACTTTGAAGAGAATTTCCAGCTCTAGATAGCTGATCTTGGAAATAAACGATCAGGGGGCTAGCTCAACGTTGATCTCATTGACAGCACGGCGTTTCAGCGTAACCGATTCCGATCGGGGCAACAGATCGAACACCTGGCGAAAGGTATCATCAATTTGTTCAAACGACACTTTGCCCTTGGCGTTCAGGGCCACCTGGCCTGTCTGGTTGAGCAATACCGTCTGGGGAACAACACCGGCGTAATAGTAGCCCGGTTCGCTAGCACTATACTTTCCCTGCAACGGTAAGGTATCGACATCAATGGGGATAAAATCTGCAGCCCGACCATAATACGCCTGTAACTGGGATACGGTCGTTGTAAACTGTTTGCAGTCGCTACTGTCATTGACATAGAAGACCAACAGTGCTGGTTTTTGCCGCTTGAGAGAGTCTGCCAGAGTGACCTTGGGGGGCACCAGAGAACCGTTCCCACCGTAGAGGGCAAAAATATTCCCGTCAAAGTGATCATCGTTCAATCCTGCCAGAGCCGGGGTAAACCAACCCAGACAACTGACCAGGGTGATGACCAGCACCAGCAATTTGAAGGCAACCCAGCCCCCAACCCGGTCACGCTTGAAAATCCTCAACTTGTTTAACTGCATGGGGACGAATTATAAATCTGGATTGATTGTAAGCCTGAACTGATTCTAAGTCTGAACTTAATTGTAAAACTGAAGCCAGTACATCCGCATCAACTGTGAACTTTGCCATCGGGCATGATCGTACCTGCCAGGTTGGCCCCAGTCAGCTTCACCATAATCTTCTTATCAAAGCCAATTTTGGCACCCCGTAAATCGGCACCCCGTAGATCCGCCCCGCTCAGATCGGCTCCAATTAAATTGGTTTCCCGCAGGTTGGCATTGGTGAGATTGGCCTGTAATAGATTGGCCCGGAACAGATTGGCCCGGAACAGGTTCGCCCCGTGAAAGTTGGTTTTGTGTAAAAAAGCATCACTGAGGTTGGCGCTACTGAGGTCGGCATTGCTCAGGTTCCGCCCCGCCAGATCCTTTTCCGCCAGATTCGCACCCCGCAGATCGGCTCCACTCAAATCTGGTTTCTGAGAGTGACTGTGAGATTGGCCAGGATTGGATTGTCCGTTGTGGGATTGCCCATGATGGGATTGTCCATGACTTGATCCCCCATGGGTCTGAGTGTGATGGGACTGATGAGTCGATTGATGGGTGGATTGATGACTCGATTGGGGGTTAGTCCGTTGTTGGGATTGGGAAGTGTTGTAGCCCCGATGGTACTGAGCTTGATAGGCGTAGGGATTATACCCCTGTCCTGGCTGAGCACTTTGCTGGCGAGTCTGCTGGCCAGACTGGGAAGTAGCTGAATTGGCTGAATTGGCTGAATTGGTTGAATTGGCTGAATTGGCTGAATTGGCTGAATTGGCTGAATTGGAGTTACGATAGCTTTGCCCCTGGTAGTGGCTGCCATAGGCACTATAGCCCTGGGAACGCTGTTGAGAAGCGTTGTGAGTATAGGACTGGCCAGCGGAAGGATTGTGAGAGCGGGGGGGCTGAGACTGGTAGGAATAGCGAGGGGAAGGCGGTGGTGGAGATTTTTGCGTCGTATTGAAACCGTGGGCCCGGAGTCGATCGCGCGCGTGATTGATTTCCTTAATTTTGTCGTGAGCCTTTTGTTGTAGACGTAAATTTTCTTTGGGAATGCGATCGGGGTGCCAGATGAACGCCAGATCCTTATAGGCCTGATTCACTTCTTCTAAAGACGCGCCAGGCTCCAGCTCCAGTACCCGATAGCAGCGATCGAGATCATCCATCCCAGACCCAATTTCAGTGATCCTTACCTTGATTCGTGCTTATTCCCTTGATGGAATCGCTCATGGTATGGCCCGGAGCCACAATTTAGCACTAAGTACCATCATCGCATTTCCACCCTGGCAGGTCTAGGGCTAATTCTAGCTCTGGCAGATTCTAAGAATGCGTTAACATTAATTTATGTAAATTGAAAGTATCTCCCATTTCAGGCCCAGGAGGATTAAAGCTGGTGAATAAGCGGTGGAGAAATGCAGGACTGTATGTACTGCTGACAATTGTTGTCCTGGCTCTGGCAACAGCCTTTTTTGATAAACAACCTCCCACGCGGCAGGTCTGGCGTTACAGCCAGTTTATTCAGGCGGTGGAAAATCGGCAGGTGGCGAAGGTCAGTATCAGCCCCGATCGCACCCAGGCCCAGGTCACCGTTCAAGATGGTAGTCGGGTGATGGTCAACCTGCCCAACGATCCCGAACTGATTGATATTCTCACCAATAACAAAGTCGATATTTCCGTATTGCCCCAGAGCGATGATGGCTTCTGGGTGAAGGCCCTCAGCAGTTTACTGGTTCCGGTTGGACTGCTGGTGTTACTGTTCTTCCTCCTGCGCCGCGCCCAGGGTGGACCAGGAAACCAGGCTCTTAACTTTGGTAAATCGAAAGCCAGAGTGCAGATGGAACCCCAAACCCAGGTCACCTTTAACGACGTGGCGGGGATTGAGCAGGCCAAGCTGGAATTGAGCGAAGTGGTGGATTTTCTTAAAAATGCCGATCGCTTCACCGCTGTTGGTGCCAAAATTCCCAAAGGGGTGCTGCTGGTGGGACCGCCTGGAACCGGTAAAACCTTACTGGCCCGTGCCGTTGCCGGAGAAGCCGGAGTTCCCTTCTTTTCCATTTCTGGTTCCGAATTTGTGGAAATGTTTGTGGGGGTAGGGGCTTCCCGCGTCCGCGATTTATTTGAGCAGGCCAAGGCCAATGCTCCCTGTATTGTCTTTATTGATGAAATTGATGCCGTCGGTCGGCAGCGGGGGGCTGGACTGGGGGGTGGCAATGATGAACGGGAGCAAACTCTTAACCAGCTCCTGACCGAAATGGATGGGTTTGAAGGCAATACTGGCATTATCATTATTGCTGCCACCAACCGTCCCGATGTCCTGGATGCGGCTCTGCTCCGTCCCGGTCGTTTCGATCGGCAGGTGGTGGTGGATCGCCCTGACTACAAAGGCCGGCTGGAAATTCTCAATGTCCATGCCCGTGGCAAAACCCTGGCTAAGGATGTGGACCTGGAGAAAATTGCTCGGCGTACCCCTGGATTTACGGGTGCTGATCTGTCGAACCTGCTGAACGAAGCAGCCATTCTGGCGGCCCGGCGTAATCTGACCGAGATCTCGATGGATGAAATTAACGATGCCATCGATCGCGTTCTGGCCGGTCCCGAAAAGAAAGATCGGGTCATGAGCGAAAAACGTAAAGAACTGGTGGCCTACCACGAAGCGGGTCACGCCCTGGTGGGTGCTTTAATGCCCGACTACGATCCGGTGCAAAAGATCAGCATTATTCCCCGTGGTCGTGCCGGTGGTCTAACCTGGTTTACCCCCAACGAAGATCAGATCGATTCGGGTCTCTACAGCCGTGCTTACCTGCAAAATCAGATGGCCGTGGCTCTGGGGGGCCGGATTGCTGAGGAAATCACTTTTGGTGAAGAAGAAGTAACCACTGGGGCTTCCAATGACCTGCAACAGGTGGCCCGGGTTGCTCGACAAATGGTTACCCGCTTTGGTATGAGCGATCGGCTTGGCCCCGTTGCCCTGGGTCGGCAGAGCGGTAACGTCTTCCTGGGACGGGATATTGTGGCAGAGCGGGATTTCTCGGAAGAAACTGCAGCCACGATCGATGATGAAGTGCGGAATCTGGTCGATCAGGCCTATCGCCGCGCCAAAGAAGTCCTGGTGACGAACCGTCCAGTGCTGGATCGGATCGCTGCCCTGTTGATTGAAAAAGAAACAGTGGATGCTGATGAACTGCAGGAAATTCTCGATACCAGTGATGTGAAGATTGCTGCGATTGCGTAGCGTCTCCCCTGGAGAATGGGCTGATTGCCTTTAACTTCAAATAATTTCATACCCTCTGGTCTAACCACCGGGGGGTTTTTAGTATTTAGTTATTACCAAAATTTAGTTTTCCACCTGAGCGATCGCCCCTCCAAACCGCCTGTAATGTATTGAATCCGAACCGTCCTGAGTGATCCACAGGTACGGAGTTTAGTTGCATCCCTGGGATAGGCTACTCCTGAACAATTGAATTTCTGTTAAGGCTAAAAAGACTGAACATTATAATTAGGATGTGTGCGAGCAAAGGGCATAGGGTGGACATCCTTCCCCGTCCTGGCTGAGGCGCAGATCCCCTGATGCAGGAGCAGAACTATGCTGGATGCGGTCATTCTTCTAATATTTATGCTGGCTGGGGCTGGCGCAGGCTTTCATGGGGTAGAATTGCTTCCCACAGCAACCCTCGACCAAGTTGCCAATCTGGATGGGTTGCGCTGGGTTACCGCCGGATTTGGGGGGTTAATCGGATTTGCCCTGGGTTTGGTGGCTCAGACTGCCTTTCACCGTCTGGAGGTCCAAATTCGCCAGCTTCCTGCTGAGGTTTTACTGGCCCGAGCAGTGGGTTTGATTGTGGGGCTGCTGGTGGCTAATTTGATCCTGGCGCCTATTTTTCTCCTCCCCATTCCCCGTGAGTTTACCTTTATTAAGCCCCTGGCAGCGGTTCTGGCCAGTGTGATGTTTGCCTACTCTGGCACAACGGTCGCAGATACCCATGGTCGAGCCTTACTCCGCCTGGTCAATCCTAATTCGGTGGAAACGCTGCTTCTGGCTGAAGGGACGCTCAAACCCGCTGCCGCCAAAATTCTGGATACCAGTTGCATTATCGATGGGCGGATCGAGGAACTGCTCAATACAGGCTTTATGGAAGGGCAAATCCTGGTGCCGCAATTTGTCCTGCAGGAATTACAATCCGTTGCCGATGCCTCTAATGACCAGAAACGGATGCGCGGTCGCAGGGGACTGGATGTGCTCAATCGCCTCAAAACTAACTATGCGGAACGGATTGTGATTCATCCAGCGGACTACGACGATGTCGCAACGGTGGATGCCAAGCTGATTCGTTTAGCTCAGGAAATCAATGCCACGCTGATTACAAATGATTACAACCTGAACAAGGTGGCCAGTTTTCAGAAAGTCCCGGTGCTGAACGTCAACCACCTGGCCCAGGCCCTCCGCCCCATTTATTTACCGGGGGATTCGCTAGAGTTAAAAATTCTCAAAGAAGGTAAAGAACCCGCCCAGGGGATCGGCTATCTGGAAGATGGCACGATGGTGGTTGTGGAGGAAGGTAGCAGTCACATTGGCGAACATTTACCTGTAATTGTCACCAGCGCTTTACAGACATCGGCGGGACGGATGATCTTTGCCCGGCCTAAGGTTTCGGCGGTGGCCTGATCTGAGTTGCAGCTTGGGCTGGAAGTGTTCAGTTCTCATCCTCTCAAGCTGCTTTTTCACATTTTGGCAGGATTACCAGGGGGCAGGGCAGCTAAACGCCTGCGATCGTATGAATTTTGAGCAGGTTCGTACTGCCCGCTTTACCAAAAGGAATGCCGCCCATGACGAGAATCTTGTCACCGGGTGCAGCAAAGTTGCGTCGAATCAGATCGGACTCCACCTGGGTTAAGACATCGGTTAGGGTTCCTAAAAAGCCAGCAATCAAAATTGGTCGAATCCCCCAGTACAGGCTGAGCCGACGATAGATTTTGGCATCGGGGGTGTAGGTGACAATCGGTGCTTTGGGACGTTCCTGAGAGGCCAGCTTGGCTGTATAACCTGTTTCGGTGAAGGCCACAATGCACTGCAGATCCATGGCTTGATCGATCGCATGTAAGGCTTCACTGATGGCAGCGGCATCATCCGTGCGAACGGGCGGATAGTTGAAAAGTGGAATTGAGGTTTCGACTTCAGCCGCAATCCGGGCCAGCATTTTAACCGCTTCCACTGGATACTTTCCCACTGCAGATTCCCCTGAAAGCATCACGGCATCTGTGCCATCCATAATGGCATTGGCCACGTCGCTGGCTTCTGCTCGGGTAGGACGAGGATTCTGGGTCATACTGTCCAGCATCTGGGTCGCGGTGATCACCGGAATGCCCTTCTGGTTACACAGACGAATAATTCGCTTCTGAATAATAGGTACCTTTTCTGGGCTCATTTCCACCCCCAGATCACCCCGCGCCACCATGATGGCATCGCACTGATCAATAATGGCATCCAGGTTGGCGATCGCTTGGGGTTTCTCCAGTTTGGCCAGGACGGGAATATCAGCTCCTTTGGCCTGCAGTAATGCCTTCAGGGTTTGAATATCTTCTGGCTTACGCACAAAGCTGAGAGAAATCAGGTCTACCCCCTGCTCAATGCCAAAATCCAGATCCCGCTTGTCCTTTTCAGTTAGAGAAGGTAGGCGTAAATTCAGGCTGGGAAAGTTGGCCCCCTTGTGGCTTTTCAGCACTCCCCCTTCAACCACTCTGCACTGAACCCCAGTGCCAACAACTTTTTCCACCTCCAGTTCCAGCAGACCATCGTCCAGAAGCACCTGTGTGCCCGGTTCCGCTTCCTCCGCAACATAGGCATAGTCGATCCCCACGGTCTCGGGTTGGCCAGTGTAGTCCGCGATCGGCACCAGCGTCAGCCTGTCCCCCTCCTGCAACAGCATTCCCGCTCCAGACAACTCACCCACTCGAATCTTCGGTCCCTGGAGATCTTGCAGGAGCATCAGGGGTAAATCCAGGTCTGTCGCCATCGATCGTAAGCGCTGAATTCGCTCAGCATGCTGATCATAGGTGCCATGGGAAAAGTTAAGTCTCGCCACGTTCATGCCTGCGAGTAGCATTTTCCGCATAATCTCAGGCGAATCACTGGCTGGTCCGATCGTGGCCACAATTTTGGTACGGTGGATCAAAGGCTTCATGTTCACTTTGTCCTTACTTTGGATCGCTGACTGACGATCAAATCTCATCCCCACTTGCTTCAGCTGAAGTTCCATCCCAAATGTTCAGACCGAGCCAGCAGGACAGGCCCTGCAGCGCAGAACACTGTCCCAGTCCGGTAGTCCATTAGTAGGGCCACTTCCAGTTGACAATATCGGGGCGATCGATCCCGTGTTCGTAGGCATAATGACGGCAATCGATCTGCTCATTTTTGAGGCTTTCCTTCACGTGGGCCCCGGCCACTTTTAATCTGTGAATTCGATCAATCACATCAATGGCAATACTGAAGCGATCGATCTGATTTTGAATCGCCAGATCGAGAGGGGTGTTGATATTGCCCTTTTCCTTATAGCCGCGCACATGCAGATTTTTGTGATTGTGTCGGCGGTAGGTAAGGCGATGAATGAGCCAGGGATAGCCGTGAAAATTGAAGATGATCGGTTTGTCCAGGGTGAACAGAGAATCAAAATCATTGTCACTCAGACCGTGGGGATGTTCAGTGCTGGGCTGCAGCATAAACAGGTCAATCACATTAATGAAGCGGATTTTCAGGTCAGGGAAGTTCTCCCGCAGCAGCACAGAAGCCGCCAATGCTTCCTGGGTAGGAATATCTCCTGCCGCCGCCAGCACCACGTCCGGTTCAGCCCCCTGGTCATTACTGGCCCAATCCCAGATCGCAACCCCCTTGGTGCAACTCCGAATTGCATCCTCCATCGTGTGGTACTGCAGATGCAACTGCTTGTCGGAGACAATCACATTGATATAGTCTTTACTCCTTAAGCAATGGTCTGCCACAGACAGCAATGTATTGACATCAGGGGGGAGATAAATACGCACGACATCGGGGCTTTTGTTCAGCACCACATCCAGAAAGCCGGGGTCTTGATGGGTAAAACCATTGTGATCCTGCCGCCACACCGTTGAGGTAATCAGTAGATTGAGGGAGGAGATTTCTTTACGCCAGTGAATATGGTTGCAAATCTCTAACCACTTGGCATGCTGATTGAACATGGAGTCGATCACATGGGCAAAGGACTCGTAGGTGGAAAAGAAGCCATGCCGCCCGGTGAGCAGGTAGCCCTCCAGCCAGCCCTCCAGGGTATGCTCACTCAGCATTTCCATCACCCGTCCGTCCGGAGAAAGTTCCCCCCCATCGGCATCCTCCGGCAGGTAATCGGCAATCCAGAACTTTTTACTCACCTCATAAATTGCATTCAGCTTGTTGGAGGTGTTTTCATCCGGCCCAAACACCCGGAAACTGGTAAAGTTGGCCTTCATCACATCCCGCAGGAAGACCCCCAGGGGTTTGGTATTTTCGACTTCAATCGTTCCGGGTTTTTCAACTGCAACCCCGTACTGGCGAAAATCGGGCATCTTCAAGTCATGCCGCAGCAGGCCACCGTTAGCGTAGGGAGTCGATCCCAGTCGTCGATCGCCTGTAGGTGCCTGGGCCTTGATCGAACTGATCAAAGTGCCATCAGGATCAAACAATTCTTCAGGCTTGTAGCTCTTCATCCAGGCTTCTAACTGGCGCACATGCTCAGGATTGCTGTGCATGCCTCCCATCGGCACCTGATGGGCCCGCCAGAAGCCTTCCACCCTGCGGCCATCCACCTCCACGGGTCCGGTCCAACCTTTGGGGGTACGCAAAATAATCATGGGCCAGATGGGACGGATGGCTTTACCAGTCGTGCGGGCTTCTTGTTGAATGGTGTGAATTTCGGCAATACAGTGATCCAGGGTGGCAGCCAGGGCCTGGTGCATCGATTCCGGGTCAGAGCCTTCGACAAAGTAGGGAGTATAGCCGTAACCTTCAAATAGGGCTTTCAGTTCCCGATGGCTAATCCGCGAGAGAATGGTGGGGTTGTTGATCTTATAGCCATTCAGGTGCAGGACGGGGAGTACGGCTCCATCTCGAATCGGGTTAATAAACTTGTTAGAGTGCCAGGAGGTGGCCAGAGGGCCGGTTTCCGACTCACCATCGCCAGGCATAGCCACCACAATCAAATTAGGATTGTCGAAAGCGGCTCCAAACGCATGGGAAAGACAATATCCGAGTTCCCCCCCTTCATGAATCGAGCCAGGCGTTTCCGGGGTACAGTGACTGCCCACCCCGCCAGGGAAAGAAAACTGTTTGAAGAACTGTTTCATCCCCGCTTCATCTTCACTACATTCCGGGAAGAAGTGGGAATAACTGCCCTCCAGATAGCAGGGACCGAGGAACCCAGGGGCCCCATGCCCCGCACCGACCATGAACAGCATTTCCTGGCTAAACTTGTTGATCACTCGGTTCAGATGGGTATAGAGGAAACTGATCCCCGGACTGGAACCCCAGTGACCCAGGAGCCGACGCTTGATATGCTCCGGCTTGAGAGCTTCCTTCAGCAAGGGATTGTCGCGCAGGTAGATCATCCCCACTGCCAGATAGTTGGCTGCCCGCCAGAAGGCATGGAGGTTCTGCAGTTCCTCGCTACTCAGTGGCGTACCGGCAATGGTAGAGCGAGCCTCGCCATAGGCACTGATAGCGGCCAACTCGGCAGTTGTTGATTTAGAAGGCGTGGATACCATACTATCTCCTCCAGGTCTGGAAAAGTTTTTACTAAAGCTTCATCGCCAACTCAGCCATCAGAGCAAATAAATGATGTCAATGAGCGAAATGGCAACAATGAACAATCGAAGGAAAGATAATTACACAGAAATCCAATCTAATGTATTTACCTGATTGCTTTTTACAAATTCAATTCGGGACTCAATCATATTTTAAGGACTAAATTCAAAAATCCTCATCCTTTAAGCATCTTTTAAGATAGATAATGCAGGCAATATATATGTCATTTCGCGCCATTCGGTTTTGTTCTAAGACTAAAACGTTGATCGATTATCCAATCGTTCTACTGAGAGTTATATATAGCAATCCTATTTGAGATCCAAGCGGGATAAAGGGGTGGAGCCCCTTTTGTGGGGAAACCCCACCCCCCCACTTTTCTCAATCCATTTAGGATTACTATATGTATATATAATGATTTTTTGGCTAGGAGATAGAATTGCATCCAGTTTTTATGGGCTTTTTCAGGCATAGCCTTTTCGACATCAACAAATCAATCAATATGATTAAATTTGGCTTTACTTAAATCAAAATTAACTTATTCTTAAGGTAGCTCACAGGTTTCAAGGTAACAATGAACTTACCGGCAAATTGTATAAATCGTTTCTTTTTCTTTGGGATCGTGGAGTTGATTCTGTTTTTAAGATTTCCTTAGACTTGAGTTCTTTTGTTTTATGAGATCATAATTATTTTTTCCTGCTCACCTTCAATCTGTTGTTTAAGATTCCTGGTTCCTTTTCCTGGTTACATAATTATTTTTTCAAGTAACAGGCGGCTTTACCTATGCAGACGCTAGATGCACAGAGACTGACGGAAGACGATCGCACCGGCATTAGCCTGGAGACCCTAAAACGGGCGATTATGGACAACCTGCTCTACCTGCAGGGCATATTTCCTGAAATCGCTACCCAGAACGACTATTACATGGCCCTGGCCTATACGATTCGCGATCGGTTGATTCACCGCTGGGTCAGCACAACGGAAACCTATACCCACAAAGCGCCACGGGAAGTTTGCTATTTTTCTGCTGAGTTTCTGATGGGGCCGCAACTGGGCAATAATTTGATCAATCTCGGCCTGTACGCACCGATCAAACAAGCCCTGGCAGAACTGGGTCAGGATCTGGACACTCTGCTGGAACAGGAGGAAGAACCGGGGCTGGGCAATGGTGGTCTGGGACGATTGGCAGCCTGTTATATGGACTCCCTGGCGACTCTGGAAATTCCGACGATCGGCTATGGGATTCGTTACGAATTTGGCATTTTTGACCAGGATATCCGGGATGGCTGGCAGGTAGAAATTACAGACAAATGGTTGCGCTACGGTAATCCCTGGGAAATTGCCCGGCCCCAATGGGCAGTGGAGGTGAAGCTGGGAGGACACACGGAAGCCTATACGGATGAACAGGGACGATATCGGGTGCGTTGGATTCCCGATCGCCTGGTCAACGGCATTGCTTACGACACCCCGATCCTGGGCTATCGCACTAATACAACCAACACCCTGCGACTATGGTCAGCCCATGCAACGGAGTCCTTTGATTTTGCTGCCTTTAATGCGGGGGATTACTACGGTGCCGTGGATGCCAAGGTTTATTCCGAAAATATTTCTAAAGTCCTCTACCCCAACGACCAGGCTTATCAGGGCAAGCAGTTACGGCTGGAACAGCAATACTTTTTTACCGCCTGCTCCCTCTATGACATTATTCGAATTCACCACCAGCGGCGCGGTCAACCCCTGGAAACCCTGCATGAAAAATTTACGATTCAGTTAAACGATACCCACCCGGCGATCGCCGTTGCTGAACTGATGCGATTACTGGTGGATGACCATCTGCTGGACTGGGACACCGCCTGGCACATTACCTCTCATACCTTTGCCTACACCAACCACACCCTGCTGCCAGAAGCCCTGGAACGCTGGTCCCTGAGTTTGTTTGGCCGTCTGCTGCCCCGTCATCTAGAAATTATTTATGAAATCAACCACCGCTTTTTAGCTGAGGTGGCTGCCCAGTTCCCAGGCGATTCTGCCAAACTGGCCCGGCTCTCTCTGATTGAAGAAGGAAGGGAAAAATATGTGCGGATGGCTAACTTAGCCTGTGTGGGCAGCTATGCGATCAATGGGGTTGCCGCCCTGCACACCGAATTGCTGCAAAAGACGATTCTGCATGATTTTTACGAACTCTGGCCGGAAAAATTTCATAATGTCACCAATGGGGTCACCCCCCGCCGCTTTATGGTGCTGAGCAATCCCCGTCTGAGTGCCTTGATCAGTGCCAAGATTGGGGAAGGCTGGGTCAAAAATCTGGACGAATTACGGCACCTGGAAGGCTGGGTGGAGGATGCTGAGTTTCGGCAGCAATGGCGGCAAATTAAACAGACAATTAAACAGGATTTAGCAACTTACGTTCAAGCCCACGCCGGGATTAGCCTTAATCCAGAGTCGCTATTTGATATTCAGGCCAAGCGGATTCATGAATACAAGCGGCAACATCTGAATGTGCTGTACATTATCACCCTGTATAACCGCCTGCGGTCTAACCCGGACCTGGAGATCACCCCCCGCACGTTTTTGTTTGGCGGTAAGGCCGCACCGGGCTATTTCACGGCCAAGTTAATCATTAAACTGATCAATGCCGTGGCCGATCGGGTGAACAGCGACCCGGCGGTGGGCGATCGGATCAAAGTCGTCTTTTTGAAAGACTACAACGTTAAGTTTGCTCAACGGGTTTATCCGGCAGCAGATTTATCCGAACAAATTTCTACGGCGGGGAAGGAAGCCTCTGGCACCGGCAATATGAAGTTTGCCCTCAACGGAGCCTTGACAATTGGTACCCTGGATGGAGCCAATGTTGAAATTCGGGAGGAAGTGGGGGCCGAAAACTTTTTCCTGTTTGGCTTAACAGAAGCGGAGGTCTACGAACTGCAATCCCGTGGCTACAATCCCTCCGATTACTACCACAACAATAGTGAACTGAAAGCAGGGATCGATCTGATCCGTTCCGGGCATTTCTCCACCAACGAATCCCATCTGTTTCAACCCCTGGTGGACTCGTTGCTGTATCAGGATCCCTATCTGTTGCTGGCGGATTATCAGTCCTATGTTGAGTGTCAGGATAGGGTCAGCCAGGCCTACCGGGATCAGGAACACTGGACACGCATGTCGATCTTGAATACGGCCCGGATGGGTAAATTTTCCAGTGATCGTTCAATTCGTGAGTACTGCGATCATCTCTGGCACCTCTCCCCCGTCCCGATCGCCCCTGCTTAATCAGGCAGCGCCGCACATTCTATTAAGTTTGATTTTCTACAGCCCGTCAAACCCGATCGCCTCTTTCCCTATTGTCGCTGCTAAATTGTAGTGGCTGAGCAAAATGGAGGGCCGATCGCTGATAATAATGTCTCAGTCCCTTCAATGAGAGAGCAATCATGGGTCGCGCTAAAAAAGTTGTCCTGGCCTACTCCGGTGGAGTAGATACCTCCGTCTGCATTCCCTACCTGAAGCACGAGTGGGGTGTGGAAGAAGTGATTACCCTGGCAGCGGATCTGGGTCAAGGGGATGAATTAGAACCCATTCGCCAGAAAGCTCTTAATTCTGGAGCAGAAATCTCTCTGGTGGCGGATGCCAAGGATAGTTTTATCAAGGATTATGCCTTTGCTGCCATTCAGGCCAATGCCCTTTATGAAAATCGCTATCCCCTGTCTACCGCCCTGGCCCGTCCCTTAATCGCTAAATTGCTGGTGGATGCTGCCGCAGAGTATGGAGCCGATGCAGTGGCCCACGGCTGTACGGGTAAAGGGAATGATCAGGTCCGCTTTGATGTTTCAATCGCCGCCCTCAATCCCAACTTAAAAGTGCTGGCTCCAGCCAGAGAATGGGGAATGAGCCGGGAACAAACCATTGCCTATGGGGAACGCTATGGTATTCCATCACCGGTCAAAAAATCTTCTCCCTACAGCATTGATCGCAACTTACTGGGGCGGAGTATTGAAGCCGGTCCCCTGGAAGATCCCTGGACAGAACCCCTGGAAGAAATTTATGTGATGACCCAGGCGATCGCCGATACGCCCAATTCGCCAGAATATGTTGAGATCGGGTTTGAACAGGGCATTCCCGTTAGCCTGGATGGGGTCGCCTTCAGCCCGGTGGATTTGATCGATCGGCTCAACCAGCGGGTTGGAATTCATGGGATTGGCCGGATTGATATGGTTGAAAACCGCCTGGTCGGCATTAAATCGCGGGAAATTTATGAAGCCCCGGCTTTGTTAGTGCTCATCCATGCCCATCGGGATTTGGAAAGCCTGACCCTGACTGGGGACGTGTCTCAGTACAAGCGCGGCATCGAAGAAACCTACAGCAAGCTGGTCTACAATGGGCTTTGGTACAGCCCCTTGAAAGAGGCCCTGGATGCCTTTATTCAGCAAACTCAGCAACGGGTCAGTGGAACCGTACGGGTGAAATTATTCAAGGGCAACGCCACGATCGTCGGGCGCAAATCCGCCAATTCCCTCTACAGTCCCGATCTGGCCACCTATGGAGCGGAAGATCAATTTGACCACAAAGCGGCGGAAGGCTTTATCTACGTCTGGGGACTCCCAACCCGTGTCTGGTCTCAGCAGGTCAGAACCCCTTAAGTTCAACCGCATTTTTCTGTAATCACCTCAATAGCGATTGCCGGCCAGTTTTCCAGCAACTCCTGGCCCTTGTTTTTGTGTGCAAATTTTTCGATTTCTTTGTGCAGCGATGCTCTCTCCTCACTTGATGTCTACTCAATTCACCTCAGTAGTGCCGTTAACTGCCTTAGTCACCCTGTCTGGCTTCCTGTCTCCCCTGGTCGCCCAGGCGGAAACTGATAGTTTGATCAATAACGCTGCGGCGGAGCCAGAAATGAGCCTATTGGCCGTCACCCAGGCTAAACCGTTCAAGAATCGTCTCCGTCCCCCCAACCTTGACACCCTCAAACCCTCTCAGCAAACTTCACAAAACCGATCTGGAGCCACGGGTGAGCAAGAGTCAACGGCCACTTCTCGAGCTGCAGGTTCCTTTGGAGTTCCGTTTACCGCCAAGCGAGTGTCATTATCGCCTACCTCAGTCGTGGCCCCTACCAATGGAGGTTATCTGAGTGCAACCTATCCCTACAACGCGATCGGTCGGTTAACCTTCAGTGCCGGGTATTGTTCGGCCAGCTTAATTCGCAGAAGTGTAATTGTCACCGCGGCCCACTGTATTCAGGATTTTGGTTCTGGCAGTAATTTGTTTAGGGGGTTTACCTTTGTCCCGGCTTTCTACAAAGGAGCGGCTCCCTATGGTTCCTGGGGCTGGCAAGCCTTGATCCGGCCGAACTCCTGGGCCAGGGGTACAGATATTGGCAGTGGGGCAGCTCGGGACAATGATCTGGCGGTGATTGCGCTGAAACCCAAAAATGGAAAGTTCATTGGGGACCGGACCGGATATCTCGACTATGGCTGGAATAATTATTCTTTTGTTCGCTCCAGTTTAACGGGCAATCTCAGCGTGGCGGCCCTGAGTAGCCTGGGCTATCCGTTTTTGCTGGATTTAGGCGAAATAATGCAGCGAACGGATGGGCCCAGTTTCCTCACCACGATCGGGGGGGCCGGGCAAATTTATCAGGGCAGCACCTTTACGGGGGGGTCCAGTGGTGGTCCCTGGATTGCTAACTTTGGCTATCAGAATCCCAGGTTTTCGGGAGGGGCCACTGCCGGACGGGGGGCCAGGAATAATGTGGTCGTGGGGGTAACCTCCTGGGGTGCGCCGGACCCGAATCAGCGGAAGGACAATTTCTCCTCTCAATTCAGGCAAAATACCCGCTACCCCAAGGCCAGTTATGGCAAGTACGGGGCTGGCAATATTGCCGCAATGCTCAATGCCCTCTGTTCTGGCAAACCCGCCGGTAGCACACAGACCTATGAACAATTGGGCTACTGTAATTAGCTTCTGAGCGCAAAACCTTCAGGATCATAACTCCGGGGGAGAAGAGGGGCAGGCAAAGTACCTCTGCATCCGTGGCGATCGTCGTGCCAGAAGTTCTCACTGCCCTTCGTGCCCTAACTGCCCCTGCACCATCGTCCCGCTAAACCTGGGCCAATCAACTCTTGATCAGGTTTGAGCTTAGCGATCGGGAAGGTCCCGCACATCTCCCAGGTTAAAGAGAAAGGGAACACCGCCCTTAGAATCGCTGCCATTCACAACCAGCACATTGGGAACCTTCGCCCCGCCCTGCCGCCAAGCTTCGATCGCCTCTTTTTGTAACACCAGTTGTCCCCCCTGGGCTTTGAGAGTTTCGGCTAATAAACGCTGGGCTTCAGCTTTCCCCTGGGCGCGGTTAATTTCAGCCTGAGCTTCCTGGGAAGCTTGTTGAGCAATGTAAACTGCTTGCTGGGCCTTTTGTTCGGCAATCTGCTTATCTTCAACAGCTTTAGAAAATTCCCGGCTGAAACTGAGATCCACCACACTCGTATCCAGGACAATCACCGCATACTTTTGCAGTCGATCGCTGAGGGCGGCATCAAAATCCTGTTTCAATTCATCCCGCTTCGTAATGGCTTCTTCAGCAGTACGACGGGCAGCGGCAATCTTAAAGGATTCCTGGGTCTGGGGAGCAATAATTTTAGAAACAATATTCTGTAACGTTCCCTGGGTGCGGCGCACTTCTACCACCTGAGTGGGATCGAGGCGGAAGTTAATTGCAAAGCTAGCCGAAATGTCCTGGAGATCTTTGGTCGAACTCTGGGCGGGAACCTCAAACTTTTGCACCGTCACATCATAAACATCGACCCTGGAGATAAAAGGCGGTTTCAGGTGGATGCCCTCAAACAACGCTCCATCCCTGGCTTTACCGAGAATGCTCAGGACACCCGCTTCCCCAGGATTGATGATCACAAAGGCATTTAAGCCCAGTAACAGGATCAGAGCAAAAATGAAACCCAGTAGGGGGCTGGCCCAGTCTTTCACAGCGGCGCTTTTCACGGTATTTTCACCCTAAGCTAATTTTTTTACCCTTATGGCAAACGCAATCATTCTGCCACTTTGAGTTGCGATCGTCCAGCGGCGGCGGAAAAGCTAAGGTTAAGGACGAATACGGAGCTGACTGGCGGACCTGGATACTCTTAGCCTAATTGCTGTGTGACCAACTGCAAGTGAACAGTCTGACCTGATCATGGACGCAGGAGTTTCAGTATACCTATAGCAATCATCTGAGAACGCAGCGCAGCCTGGGCCTAGTATTTCTCAACCATCAACTTTAACGACCGGGGGTGTAGTCGGTACAATCGATCGCCTCTTCCGTCAGGGCTACACCAGGATGCACGGTGCACTTGAGATGGTAATTGTGGGTAAAAAATTGGCAGTTAGCACAGGGAATGCGATGTAACCGTTTCACCGTGGTCACTCCTTCCCGGCCCAGAGACCAGAGACTGGCAACGACAATGAAAATCAGACTCCAGGCTGCAATAAAACAAAGGGGAACCAGAAATGGTTCGAGGGCCGAACTCAGCGATCGCAGCAGAGGAAACATAAACCTTACCGTCCCAGTTCCAACTAACCCAACCCAATCAACTGCTTGTGGGTTAAAGGTACATCTTTATTCAGCCTAAGGTCTGGCGATCGCGGGATCATCCCTCGGAATGGTTAAGAATATTTAAAGATGGTAGCCATTTACAACGAGAATGGTGCAGCTGATAATCTCTACAAAAAAACGGCTACCTCAATGGCAAGATAGCCGCTTAGCCTTAATTTACAGGAGAAGAAAACTTGGGGCTGGGGAGCACCTATCCTGAGCAGCCTGCCCCGTAGCCTCTAGCAATCGTAGTAGAGGGCAAATTCGTAGGGGTGAGGACGCAAGCTCATCGGAATGACTTCATTGTCAAGCTTGTATTCAATCCAGTTATTGATGAATTCTTCCGTGAAGACCCCACCGACGGTGAGGAAGTCATGGTCGGCCTGCAGATTCTTCAGGGCATCCATCAACGAACCGGGGGTAGAGGGCACCTTGGCCAGTTCTTCCGGGCTGAGGTCGTAGATGTCCACATCCAGGGGGCTACCGGGGTCAATTTGATTTTTGATCCCATCAATACCGGCGCAGAGCATGGCGGCAAAGGCCAGGTAGGGATTGGCAGTGGCATCGGGGCAGCGGAATTCTAATCGCTTGGCCTTAGGATTCGTACCGGAGAGGGGAATCCGCACGGAGGCCGATCGGTTGCCTTGAGAGTAAGCCAGGTTCACCGGAGCTTCAAAACCGGGCACCAGCCGCTTGTAGGAATTGGTGGTGGGGTTGGTAAAGGCTAGCAGGGCGGGGGCGTGCTTGAGAATCCCACCAATGTAGTGCAGGGCGGTATCACTCAGACCGGCGTACTTATCTCCAGCAAACAGAGGTTGGCCGCCTTTCCAGATCGACTGGTGGGTGTGCATCCCGGAGCCGTTGTCGTTAAACAGGGGCTTGGGCATGAAGGTGATGGTTTTGCCGTGCTTGCGGGCGACATTTTTGATGCAGTACTTATAGGTCATCAAGTAATCGGCAGCACTGACCAGTTCGGCAAACTTGATCCCCAATTCACACTGACCACCGGTGGCAACTTCGTGGTGGTGTTTTTCGATCGGCACACCACACTTGGCCATGGTCAGCAGCATTTCACTGCGTAGATCCTGGGAGGAGTCCGTGGGGGGCACGGGGAAGTAGCCTTCTTTGTAGCGGGGTTTGTAAGCCAGGTTACCGCCAGCTTCAACCCGACCAGAGTTCCAGCGCCCTTCGATCGAATCCAGGTGGTAGTAGCCTTCGTTTTCGCGCTGATCAAAGCGAACATCATCAAAGATGAAGAATTCTGCTTCCGGTCCAATAAAAGCCGTGTCGCCAATGCCAGTCGCTTTGAGATATTCCAGAGATTTCGTGGCAATCGCCCGAGGGCAGCGGTCATAGAGGTTGCCGGTACGCGGTTCTATGATCGTACAGATCAAGCTCAGCGTGGGGGTTTCCATGAATGGATCTTCCCAGGCGGTTGCGGGATCGGGCACCATGGCCATATCCGATTCGTTAATTGCCTTCCAACCCCGAATACTGGAGCCATCAAAGGCTACACCATCGGTAAAAGAGCTCTCATCGATCTGGCTCTTGTGGACGGTCAAGTGTTGCCAGATCCCCAGCATGTCCACAAATTTCAGATCAATTAGCTCATACTTCTCATTGATCAAACTCAAAATCTCTTGGGGGGTTGACATGAATGACTCCTTCTAAAAGGGTGCGATCGCTAAATTTGCTAGGGCTGAGACTTGGTATGGCTCACTCAACGGTCACCGGAAAAGACCAGACTTGAGTGTTCAGGGGGGTTGATCTTCAACAGAAGGGCAAACAGTAACCTAGTGCGCCCTGGAAAACCCTTGCGCCAACCGATGTAATATCCTAGGGACTTGAACGAAACGGATTTTGTATCATGAGTTACAAATTATTTTTATTCTTTCGTTTTATTTTTGCCTTTTAACACCTTGACCGAGCTGAACCATTGCCCTTGCCGGAACGATCCCTAAATAGTACGGTGAGCGCTTAGTAGGATTAACGCTCCGTGGTAAACTGGTTAGGGCCTGGACAGGGGATCGCTGGGGCCTGTGCTCTGGAGGACACCACTCCGGAGGTTAATACTATCTGGAATACATCACAGTCCTGTCAAATGCTTTCGGGACCGCGATCGTTGATTTTACAAGCCATTTCGGGAGTTTATATTATGCGGGATGCTGTAGCAAGTTTAATTAGCAACTATGACACCATCGGTCGTTACCTCGATCGGGATGCCGTAGACACCTTAAAAGCTTACTTTGCCACCGGAGAAGCACGGGTACAGGCCGCAGGGGTGATCAACGCCAATGCAGCAGCCATTGTCAAAGAAGCGGGTAGCCGTTTGTTCACCGATTTACCTGAATTGATCCAGCCCGGCGGCAATGCCTACACCACCCGACGCTATGCAGCCTGCCTGCGAGATATGGACTACTACCTCCGCTATGCCACCTATGCCCTGGTTGCTGGCGATACGGATGTGCTGGATGAACGGGTGCTGGAAGGACTGCGGGAAACCTACAACTCCCTGGGGGTACCGATCGGCTCCACGGTGCAGGGCATTCAGATCATGAAAGCGATCGTGCAGGAACGGGTTGCTGCTGCTGGCATTGCGACTGGCGATTTTCTCAACCAACCATTTGACTATATGAGCCGGCAACTGAGCGAAATTAACGTCTAGCACGTAGACCAGCCATCAGCTCTTTTTAAGGGGGGGAATATCTCAGGAACAGCCTGGTTAATCCTCCCCTAATTTTGGTTTTTACCAAGAATTATGATCTCGGCAAGATAAATATTAGGGTCTGGTCAGAGGCTGGGCGGTGATGGAATAATTTAGAAGAGAGCCTATTGTATTCTCTGTTACCACCAGCAGAGCAGATTGCCTCCTCCTCCTGAACAGAAGCTTTTTTCATAAATGTTTTCACAGAACTAATTCAAGGAACATTGTGGTGCTGTCAAAAGGCTTTGAAGTTGAAATCTACACGGGCACAGCCAGCGGTGAGATTGTTGGTCTGGCGGATCGGATCGTCCTCGATCTGGAAGGGTTTGTCCGTGAACCGGATAGCCGCAATGTTGAATACACCACTGCCCCTGCCTATCTTTACGACCAACTCCTTTGCGATCTGGTGCGGCCCCGGTTGCGTCTGCGGGACTATTTGCACAGCCTCAACCCCGACTATACGCTGATCCCTGGCAGTACCCTTTCCCTGGGGGGGAGCGATCGCTTCTATCGGTCTGATCCCCATAATCCTTACCATGCCTACATTGAGCAGACCTATGGCACCAAGGTTGTCACCGCCAGTGTGCATATCAATTTAGGCATTGCCGATCCAGAACTGCTGATGCGAGCCTGTCGTTTAGTTCGGGTGGAAGCCGCCCTTTACCTGGCCTTAAGTGCCTCTTCTCCCTTTCTGGATCAGCAGGTGACAGGTTATCATTCCAGCCGCTGGGCCGTGTTTCCCAAAACTCCTGCTCAGGTGCCGCTATTTACCAGCCATAGCCATTTCATCCGCTGGACCGAAGAGCAGTTGGCGACGGGAGCAATGCAAAATGTCCGTCATCTCTGGAGTGCCGTGCGGCCCAATGGCGATCGCCGTCCCTATAATTTGAATCGGTTAGAGTTACGCATTTGTGATCTGGTCATCGATCCGATTGCCCTGCTGGCCATTACGGCCCTGCTGGAGGCCCGCCTGTTGCAATTGCTGGATGATACCGCTCTTGATCCCCTGCAAACGAGTTCCCTCACCCCCGTAGAACTGATGCACCTGGCCGATGCCAATGAAACAGCGGCGGCCCGCTCCAGTCTGGATGCTCCCCTGCAGCACTGGCAGGATGGTCATACCCTGACGGCACGGGAGTGGATTGAACAGCTTTATGCCCAGGTCTGGCCAATCGCCAAACAGCAGGGATTCAGTTGCTTCCTCTCTCCGATCAACAAAATCCTATCCCAGGGAAATGAAGCTCAACGCTGGCTGCAACGCTATCACCAGGGCGAAACGGTTGTGGACATTATGCAGGATGCGATTCAACAGGTCTCCCATCAGGAAGCCGATCTAAAAGATAAGCTGTGTCAACCCTCCTCTCTGCTGGGTTAAGAGTATCCCTACCAACCTCCATTCAGCTTCTGTTGATTCTCTCGCTTTTGCCTCGCTAACCGTTGCCCATGCAGGTGGTTCTTGTCCATCCCCAAATTCCGCCAAACACAGGAAATATTGCCCGTACCTGTGCCGCCACCCAGACCGAATTGCATCTGGTGGAACCTCTGGGGTTTGAACTCAGCGATCGCTATCTCAAACGAGCCGGGCTGGACTACTGGCCCTTTGTCCACTTAACCTGTCACCCGGACTGGCCCAGTTTTACTCAGGTTGTGGCCAAACGGCGGGGACGCTTGATTGGGTTCGATACAACGGGTGAGTCAAATGCCTTTCAATTTAAGTTTGCGGCAGACGACTGGCTACTCTTTGGCAGTGAAACCGAGGGTTTGCCCGCAGAGGTCCTGGCGGCCTGTGATCACACAGTTTACATTCCCATGCACCAGCCAGGGGTACGCAGCTTAAATTTGTCCGTCAGTGTGGCGATCGGTTTATTTGAAGCCCGTCGTCAACTGGGATACTTAAATTCATCTGAGCCTGGGCAGCGATGAAGACTAGTAGGACTACTTGAACGTCCCATCCACCAGCCCAGTATTGAACTTGTAATCATAAAAAGCAATGAAATTCGTGCATCTCTTCAGAGCCTCATGGTAGGTTGCACTATCTTCTTTAGTTCCCCAGAGGCGGGAGATATAGGAGTTTGCATGGACAACCGTGGTGAGATCACGATCGTCTTCGTTAGTGTTGTAAACCACAATCCATTTGGCATTTTCAGCACTGAACTGTTGCGGTGTACCAGAAATGTCATTGATTTCATCCAGGTCTGGAGCGACAAAAATAACTGCATTTTTCCCCCGATCCTGCACATAGGTATTCTGGGTTTTGTTGTGGTTAAAGGTTTGACCGCCCGTTAACACAAACATAACTTTACCATTTAAGGAAGAATAGGCTGGCCAGTTATTGTTTTGGGCGGCTTCCCGGGCTGAGGCGTAGGTTCCTTTCAAATCATTTGGCCGGTAGATCTTACTGGTGTCGGTGAAAATACTGGTAATCAGGTTGTCGAGATCCACCGGACGACGGGTGTTCCCCCAGGCTTCTTTTTTATCCAGGTAAATGACGAGCAGGGGGCCATTGGGACGGGCATCGAGTACCTTTTTAACATCTGCCAGACAGTCTTTCAGACCATTATCACCATACTTTTTAGTGCAGTTGTTATCGTTTCCACCGGTCAATCCATGGCGAACATACCAGGAGTTAGACTTTTCTCCGGTATTAAAGACCGCATTGCTGGTGTCGTAGAAATCAATCTCAACGGCTTCCACATAGTTAAACACCGAAGAGAAGGTCGAGGCATATTTCTTTTCGTAGCAGTTGTGACAAGCCTTCTGGAATTGCTGGGATAACTTTTTAGTTGGGTCAAGGGAGCCAGGGGTACAGTTGGACATCAGTCTCCGTGGGCGGGCGCAGGCCGGAGAATTGCTAACAAGGTTTAGCAAAAAGGGAAGGGCACAAATTGTTGCCAGTGCAGGGATTGATAGCAGGGCAGGCAGATATTTCTTGAAATTTTGCTGGAATGTAGGCATGATCTGAGCGGATAACTAAAATTTTTTAGATTCGCAAAGTATTATATGAGACTATTTTCTATCTGGTCAACAGATATTTGCTTAAGCTCAGATTAAGTTTTTGTTTGCAGCTGCGTGATTGAAGACATCTTCCGACGATCGCCAGAGAGATTATCTTAAGCAATGGGAGACTCAATACCGTCAGGTGGTATCATCTTAATCCTGAGTTATTGCTGGGATGATGAATCATGGCGCAGCGTTACGTTGTGATTGGGGGAGCCGGAGCAATGGGCCGGATCACAGTTCGGGATCTGGTCGAAACCACAGCCCCAGACGATCAGATTGTTGTAGCAGATTACGACTGGTTTAAAGCCGAACAACTGGCGGTTACCTTCAATAGTCCCCGGGTGGAAGCGGTTCACGTCAATGTCCAGGATGTCAACGGAACGGCGGAACTGTTGAGAGGCGCATCCGTGGTGATTAATTCTGCGCCCTATAAGTTCAATTTGGCAGTGATGGAAGCGGCCCTGATCGCCCAGACCCACTACATTGATCTGGGGGGACTGTTTCACATGACCCGACAGCAATTAGGGTTACACCAGCGGTTTCTAGAGATTGATCGCACCGCCTTACTGGGAATGGGGTCTGCCCCCGGCATCACCAATCTGCTGGCTCGATTTGCCGCCGATCGGCTAGATCAGGTCAATCAAATTCATATCCGCACTGCTTCCATCGACAAAACAAAATACGATCGCCCTGCCGCCCTGGCCGTCACCTATTCCCTCAAAACCATCCTGGAAGAGTTTTCTTTAGAACCTGCCATCTTCACGCAGGGAGAGTTTAGCCATGTTCCCCCCCTGTCCGGGGCAACGCCGTTAAAATTCCCCTCCCCCGTGGGCAAGCAATCCCCCATGTACACGCTGCACTCTGAAGTCGCCACCTTACCGTTCTCCTTTGCGGCTAAAGGGGTGGAGGAGGTCAGTTTTAAGATCGCTTTTGATTCAGATTTTCTGGCCAAAGTTCAGTTTCTCCGTGATCTAGGCTTTGCCCGGTCTGAGCCAGTCAAAATTCAGGGGGTGGAGGTGGCCCCGATCGAGGTGGCCAATTATCTGGCCATGAACCAGCCTGTACCCGAACCCGTGGGTAAACTGCGTCAGTACGAACTGTTGCGGGCGATCGTCAAGGGATTCCAGAAAAATAAAAAAGTGACCTGGATTGTGGATTGCCATGTTCCGGGTCTGCCCGCCTGGGGAATTGGTCTGGATATTGATACCGGAGCACCTCCCGCGATCGCCGCTCAGATGATCAGCAGTGGTGCGATCAGCCTGCGGGGAACCATCGCTCCGGAAGTTGCGATCGCCCCAGAACCTTTCTTTACCCAATTGCAACGGCGGGGCATGTTTATTAAAACCAAACTGAAAAAGGGCTGGAAAATTCCCACCTGAACTGGTTCAACCCAAACCCAGTCGGCAGAATTTACATGCCAATCACATACTTACGCCATTCCTGATGCACGCCGCTGCGTAGATGTTTGGTGACTTCAAAGTAGAGACTGCTGTAGGGACGGCGGGGAGTCTGGTTCAGCAGCATATTTGCTTCTTTAGGGGTGCGGTTGCCCTTTCTAACATTACAGCGCACACAGGCCGTGACCATATTCTCCCAGCTATCATCTCCCCCTCGCGATCGGGGAATCACATGATCCAGGGTCAGGTCATCGCCCCCGTAGCCACAGTATTGACAGGTATGGCCATCACGGTGAAGAATATTACGGCGGGTAAGGGGAATCTCTTTATAGGGGACGGCAATGTAGTGGCGCAATCGGATGACCGTCGGGAGAGGAAAGTCCTCGTAAATGCACTTGCCATTGTGCTCCACCCGTTCGGCTTTGCCTTTAATCAGCAGGACGACTGCCCGTTGCCAACTCGTAATATTGAGTGGCTCATAGGAAGCATTCAGCACTAAAACTTTGCCCATGCAGCCCTGAGGGATTTTTCCCAGATGGTAACACAGATCAAGCTCTAACAGGCTGGACTGGGGATCGGATTCAGACTCGATGTCGCAGTCAATTTGACCCGTTGCTCAAGGATTTAGATTTAGTCTTAAATCTGGCGGAAATGTCCGTATCTGGAGTAACAATAACAGAGAAAATAGTCAACAGTGAGCCCTTTGTGAGCCGCTCTTGGAGGTTTGAACATGCTGCAGCCCATTCGCGTCTTCAATGTTTCCCCCGCTTTACCAGAGCGACTGGAACCCTTGCGCCGGTTGGCTTACAATCTCTACTGGAGCTGGAATAACGAAGCCTCAGACCTGTTTTATCGCCTTGACCGCGACCTGTGGGAGTCCAGCCGCCACAATCCGGTGTTACTTTTAGGCACAATCAGCCAGCAACGCTTACTGGAAATCCTCAATGATGAAGGGTTTCTGGCCCAGATGGATCGGGTTAGCCAGCAGTTTGACGATTATTTGAACGAAGCCGCCTGGTATCAAAAACATCGGGGTAAAAATACTGGAGAGTGCTATGCCTATTTTTCCGCCGAATTTGGGCTGACGGACTGCCTGCCAATTTACTCCGGGGGGCTGGGAATTCTGGCGGGGGATCACCTCAAGTCGGCCAGTGATCTGGGTTTACCGCTAGTGGGGGTGGGTTTACTCTATCAGCGCGGCTATTTTTCTCAATATCTCAATGCCGATGGTTGGCAGCAGGAACAGTATCCGATTAATGACTTTTACAATATGCCCCTGCATCTGGAGCGGCAGGCCGATGGCACAGAACTGCGGATCAAGCTGGATTTTCCCAACCGCACGATTCAGGCCCGGGTCTGGCGGATTGATGTCGGCCGGGTTCCCCTCTATCTGCTCGATACCAATGTGCTGGAAAACAGCGAATATGACCAGAACATCACTGATTACCTCTACGGGGGCGATATTGATGTGCGGATTCACCAGGAAATTATGCTGGGGATCGGCGGGGTGAAAATGTTGAGAAGCCTCGGTTTCCGGCCCACGGTTTACCACATGAATGAGGGACACTCTGCTTTTCTATCCCTGGAGCGGATTCGGGTGCTGATACAGGAGGAAGGATTAACCTATGCAGAAGCCAAGCAGGTGGCTCAATCCAGTCAGATCTTCACCACCCATACACCCGTGCCCGCCGGAATTGACCTGTTTCCACCGGACAAGGTGCTGTATTACCTGGGGGGGTATGGGGAGATCTTCGGTTTATCGCGGCAGGAGTTTCTAGCACTGGGCAGAGAAAACACCGGGGACTTCCAGGCTCCCTTCAGCATGGCGGATCTGGCGATCAAAATGGCTACCTTTGTCAATGGGGTGAGCAAGTTGCACGGGGAAGTGTCCCGCTCCATGTTCAAGGGATTATGGCCCAAACTGCCCCTGTCAGAAATTCCGATCACCTCGATTACCAATGGCGTTCATGCCCGTAGCCGCGTTGCTGATGTGATCCAGGATATGTTCGATCGCTATCTCGGTCCGAACTGGTCAGAGGCGGCCCCAGAAGATTTGCTCTGGCAACGGTTTAAGGCTATTCCCGATGAGGAACTCTGGCGCAATCACGAGCGGTGTCGCTATCAACTGGTGATGTTTGCCCGCCAACGCTTACAACATAGCCTCCGCGATCGGGGGGCCTCACCGGCCGAAATTGAAGCTGCCGGAGAAATTCTTGATCCCTCTGCTCTGACCATTGGGTTTGCCCGCCGTTTTGCCACCTATAAACGGGCCACCCTGTTCCTCCAGGATCTGGAGCGGATTTGCCGGATTCTGCTCGGCCAAATTCCACTCAAGTTTGCCAGCAATCGTAAGCCCACGGTTCAGTTTGTCATTGCCGGTAAAGCCCATCCCCATGACAATCCGGGTAAAGAACTGATTCGGGCGATCGTCCATTTTGCCCAACAGTCCGAGATGCGCGAACATATTGTTTTCATCCCTGACTATGATATTTATGTCGCCAAGCTGATGGTGTCCGGTTGTGATGTCTGGCTGAATACGCCCCTGCGGCCCCTGGAAGCCTCTGGAACCAGCGGCATGAAAGCGGCGATGAATGGGTTACCCAACCTCAGTACCTTAGATGGCTGGTGGGATGAAGCAGACTATGTTCGCACGGGCTGGGCGATCGGCGAGGGGGAGGTTTACGCTGACCTCAACTATCAAAATCAGGTGGAATCCAATGCCCTGTACGAACGGCTGGAACGGGATGTCATTCCTCTCTTCTACGATCGGGATGAGCGCGGACTACCCCGGAAATGGGTGGCTAAGATGAAAGACTGTATCCAGCTCAACTGCCCCCAGTTCAACACAGCCCGGATGGTAAAAGACTATGCCCTGCAGGGATATTTTCCGGCCAGCGATCGCTTCGGCAATATGACCGCCAACGGTTACACCCCCGCCAAAGAACTGGCCCACTGGAAAGCCCATCTGTTTGAACACTGGTACAACATTAAAGTGGAAAACGTGGATGTCTCCGCGCCGGAGGATGTACAGGTGAATCAACCGATCGCGGTTAAAGCTGGACTGCGGCTCGGCCCCATTACCCCAAAGGATGTGCAGGCCCTTCTCTTTCAGGGCAAACTGGACGAAAGCGGCCAGATCATTGATCCCGTTGCCCTACCCATGGACTACCACGGTGAAGATGGGCAGGGGATTAGCCTCTATACCGCCAATGTGTCCTATAGTGCCAGCGGTCGGCAGGGATTAGCGTTACAGGTGTTGCCGAACCATCCCAACTTGAGCAGTCCCTACGAAATGGATCTGGTGCTATGGGCTTGACCCGCTGGTTCATCACTGGTCTGGCTGTTGTGTTGGCGATCGGTCTGGCAGGCTGTAACCCGATCCAACTCAGGCAGCAGTCAGCCCAGGTTCCCACCCTGGTACTGAGCAGTTTGTCCGATCCCAAAACGTTTAATCCGGTCCTCAGCCAGGAAGTGAACGAAGTCTTTGGTTTGGTTAGCGAAGGGTTAATTAGTGAAAACGGCGTAACCGGCAAAATTGAACCCGCCCTGGCCCAATCCTGGGAATTTTCTACCGATCAGAAAAGCATTATTTTTACAATGCGGCAGAACCTGAAATGGTCGGATGGGCAGCCGTTGACGGTGGATGATGTGGTCTTCACCTACAATGACATCTACTTGAATGAGAAAATTCCATCGGATACCCGCGATGTGCTGCGGATTGGCAAAGAGGGTAAACTGCCAAGGGTAGAAAAATTAGATGATCGGCGGGTACAGTTTTCCATTCCCGAACCCTTTGCCCCGTTTTTAAGAATTACCGGGATTGGCATTCTGCCTGAACATATTCTAAAACCAGCAGTGACCACCCTGGATTCGGAAGGTAAACCGCAGTTCTTTTCCACCTGGGGAGTCGATACCAATCCCGCCAACATTGTTGTTCCCGGTCCTTACAAAATTGAGAGTTATGCCACCAGCCAGCGGGTAATTTTAAGGCGCAATCCCTATTACTGGCGTAAAGATGCCCAGGGCAATCGCTTGCCTTATATTGAGCGGATTGTGATGCAAATTGTCGAATCCCAGGATACGGAATTATTGCAATTTCGCTCCCGTGGATTAGATGAAATTACGGTCACTCCTGCCTATTTTTCACTGTTACAACGGGAGTCCAAACGGGATCAGTTTCAGATTTACAATGGCGGCCCGGCTCTAACCCAGAATTTTATTTCTTTCAACTTAAATCAGGGGCGACGACAAAATGGGCAACCGCTGGTAGATCCGATCAAATCCCGCTGGTTTAATACCCTGGCCTTCCGACAGGCTGTGGCCTATGCCCTCGATCGCCAGCAAATGTTGAATAACATTTATCAGGGACTGGGAGCACCCCAGAATTCCATGCTGCCGGTGCAAAGCCCTTATTACCTGACCCCTGAGGACGGCTTACCCGTTTATGATTTCAACCCCAATCAAGCAAAGGAATTACTGTTAGCTGCAGGGTTTAAATATAACGATCGGGGTGAGTTGTTTGATGCCGAAGGGAATCGAGTTCGGTTTACCCTGATCACCAATGCTGAGAATCGAATTCGCGCCGCGCTGGGGGCCCAGATCAAGCAGAACTTAAATGCGATCGGCATGCAGGTGGATTTCAACCCGATCGGTTTCAATACATTGGTGGAAAAGCTAACCACCTCTCTGGATTGGGAAGCCTATCTGCTGGGGTTTGCAGGGAGTAGCATTGAACCCAATAGTGGGGCAAATATCTGGTTACCGGATGGTGGATTACATACCTTTAACCAGAAACCCCGTCCTGGCCAACCAGCTTTAATTGGGCGGACGGTGAGCGATTGGGAGCGGCAGATTGGGGATCTCTACATTCAGGGGGCCCAGGAACTCGACGATCGCAAACGTAAAGAAATTTATGGGCAGGCCCAAAAGCTGGTACAGGAAAATTTGCCCTTAATTTATCTGATCAATCCCCTCTCCTTACAGGCCGTGCGCGATCGGATTGAAGGAGTACAGTTTTCAGCCCTGGGGGGAGCTTTGTGGAACATTTATGAACTGAAACTGACGAAGTGAGCATACGTGGCTGGACACTGTTTGGTTGATGTTTAACGATCGAACGATTTTTTCTCCATCCTTAGCTCAACATTCTGGTTGATTTTGGGAGAGTGCGACTCAGCATCCAGTCATAGCTTTTTTGAATTAACCAGCCGATTGCGATCGTTATCTCTCCTTTTCGCATTGATAGGAGCATATTGGCCAGAGAAAGTTGCGTTGTACCTGAAAATTAGATGGAGTTACGACAATCTGTTGCAACCGTTGAGTTTATTAATAATTACCGCTTGCTCGATTGTTCAATTTTCTCAGATATCCGGTTGTATGAATGCTTCAAGTATTTACAGGTCGGTATTCTTAGCCCACTGCCGCGCAAGACGTTACCGGAGATTACCAAATGGTTACAGGTTTTTTCAGTGGCTGGGCTTAAACGAGCTTTACATCAGTTGATTGATTGGATGAACACTTTCCAGATTCTTCCAATCCCAGACCTGAAAGCAGCTTGATGAGACTTGAATTCTTTCTCCCCTGCTGTCGTAACAAAAGCGGGATTACTTATCAGTTGCAATTATATGTAGATCAATGTGTTTATGTCGAATTAACTCCATCAGTCTTTGAGTAAAGGACCCCTTGAGAATTTGTTTCCAACGAGATTGCTGGCTTTCGCCGATGACAATTTGGGTAATACGATAATCTTTAGCGATATTTGCGATTGCCTTTGCTTTATTCTGCTCTCTAGCACGGATAAACTCTCCACCGAAGTCTTTACAAAGCCTTTCACAGGTTTCAAGATGCAGACTTTCAGGTTTTGTTAAAAAACGGTCTGGGTCGTTGACGAATAAACAGTAAAAAGGGGCGTGCATATATCCAGCGATGCGGGCACCCCGGCGAATCAGTTGAACTGCATTTGGATAGGTTGAGACACAAACCAAAATTCGCTCATGAATATTGCAAGAAGGCGTATCAAATTGGTTAGGATTAACATGCTCTGTTAATGCCTCTTCAATATTATCGGCAACCTCTCTTAAAGCCAATTCCCGCAAAGCGATCAGGTTACGCCGTTGAAAGAAGTTTTGCAGCGATTGCTCTACTTTTTCCATTGCATAAATTTTACCTTCCCGCAGTCGTTCTTCCAGAGTTTCCGGTGTAACATCCACCAGTATGACTTCATCGGCTTCTTCTAAAATGCGATCGGGAATACGTTCTCGTACAATAATTCCGGTAATGCGAGCAACTAAGTCATTTAAACTTTCCAGATGTTGAATGTTAACAGTAGAGTAAACATCAATTCCAGCGGATAGAATGACCTCTACCTCCTGATAGCGTTTTTCTCGCTCTGAACCGGGGACATTGGTATGAGCCAGTTCATCGACTAAGACCAGTTGGGGCGATCGGACAATGATAGCTTCTGTATCCATTTCAGATAGAGAAATGCCATTGCTAGGGATCAATTTTCTTGGAATAACTTCTAATCCATTGACCTTATCTGCTGTTTCCCTACGACCATGGGTTTCTACCACCCCCACAACAACATCCAGTCCCTCTTGCTTCAGTTGATGAGCTTCCTCCAGCATTTTGTAGGTTTTGCCAACACCGGGAGCCATGCCAATAAAAATTTTGTGCTTACCCCGCCGAGGCGGACGGTTATAGGTACTGTCAGGGGAAGGATTAGAGAAAGGATACATGGCTGAAGTTTATGACTATTTTCTTAAGGCATCCAGAGCCAGGTTGAGCTTCAGAACATTGACCCCCGGTTCTCCAAAGATGCCGAAGAAGCGACTGTCAGTATTCTGAGCAATCAACGTCTCTAGCTGCTTCGGGTAAAAACCCCTGGCTTTAGCAATACGCTCAATTTGCGCTCTAGCGGACTCGATCGTAATGTGAGGGTCAAGACTGGACCCAGAGGTATAAACCAGGTCTGCGGTGGGTTGAATGCCGGCTTTTTTCAACTCATTCACGGAGTCCTGCACCCGCTTAATTAAATCAGGATTAGAAGGAGCTAAATTACTTGCGCCGGATATCCCAGTTTTCAGCACTCCAGCTTCATCTTTTTGCGGCTCAGCAGTACTGTAGCGGGTGGTACTGGGACGGCTATTAAAGTAGCGATCGCTCGTAAAGGGCTGGCCAATTAAGGCTGAACCCACCACCTGTCCTTGAGCATTTTTGAGCAGGCTGCCATTAGCCTGAAACGGAAAGGCAATTTGTCCGATCGCGACCATCAGCAATGGATAAATCAGAGCAGTAATCACCCAAAGAACAAGGGTAGATCGGATGGCTCGACTTGCTTCGCGGCTAAAACTCATCAGAACTTCTCCGGTACGAACATGACAAAGAATAGATAAATCGACAGTGCAACCGTGCCCAATCCTAATAGCCCTAAAGCCCAGGCCTGGCTGCGAGACAATTCATTGCCAGATGCCGCATAGACTAACGGGGCAACAATCAGGTTAAAACACAGTGCTAGAAACAAATAGAGCGGCAGTTTTTGCTTACGCCATTCCAGCCAAATTTCAAGTAGATTTTCTGTGTACTGCTTGAGTTTGAGCCGATTCATTCTGAAATTCATTGTTTTCACCTTGCAGTCAAGATAAGGGCAGAATCAAATCGATCGCTTTAATGGCAATAAAGGGAGCAATAATGCCACCTAAGCCATAGATCAAAATATTACGCTGGAGCAGTTGATCGGCGGTGAGCGGACGAAATTGCACCCCCTTAAGGGCGAGAGGAATCAGAGCAGGAATGATCAGAGCGTTGTAGATTAAAGCAGAGATGATGGCAGACTGGGCACTTTTTAAGCCCATAATATTCAATGCGCCAATCCCAGCCGCAGCAAAAATGGTGGGAATAATCGCAAAGTATTTAGCAATGTCATTGGCAACGGAAAAGGTGGTTAATGCCCCACGGGTAATCAGTAATTGTTTACCGATCGTCACCAGATCAATCAGTTTGGTAGGGTCAGAATCGAGATCCACCATGTTAGCGGCTTCTTTGGCTGCCTGAGTGCCGGAATTCATTGCCAAACCAACATTGGCCTGGGCCAGAGCCGGCGCATCATTGGTTCCATCCCCCGTCATGGCCACCAGTTTGCCCTTAGCTTGTTCAGAGCGAATCACATCAATTTTGTCTTCTGGGGTTGCTTCAGCAATGAAGTCATCCACACCCGCTTCCTGAGCAATGACTGAGGCGGTAATCCGGTTATCCCCGGTGAGCATAATTGTTTTTACCCCCATGCGGCGGAGTTGGTCAAATCGTTCCCGCAATCCCGGCTTGACAATATCTTTGAGGTAAATCACCCCGTAAATCTCATTCCCCTGACAGACAGCCAGTGGGGTACCGCCTAACCGCGAAACACCCTCAAAAGCTGCATCCAGACTGGACGGAACCTGACCGCCACGGGAACGTACAAATCCCTTAATCGCATCCACGGCCCCTTTACGATATTCCTGTCCATCCACATCAGTACCACTCATGCGGGTGCGGGCAGAGAATTCAATACTTTCCGCGGATTTGCGATCGAACTTGACTTTGGCCCCCAGCTTTTCCGCCAGAGCAACGATCGATCGTCCTTCCGGGGTTTCATCAAACACACTGGCAGCTAGACAGACATTGGCAATTTCTGTGACGGTATGACCATGAATGGGAATAAATTCATCGGCTAAACGGTTACCCAGGGTGATCGTTCCGGTTTTATCCAGTACCAGCGTGTTCACATCCCCACAGGCTTCCACTGCCCGCCCGGAGGTGGCAATGACATTAAACTGGGCGACCCGATCCATTCCAGCAATCCCGATCGCACTTAATAGGCCCCCGATCGTGGTGGGAATTAGAGCAACGAGCAGGGAAATTAAAATTGCCACAGTGGAACCAGAGCGAAAGCTATTGGCAGATTGGGAACCCAATGTGGTATCGAGGAAATGGGCAATGTAGTTGGCGATCGAGGGTACAGTTGCCACCACAATCAGAAACACCTGGGTTAACACCGCCAGCAACACCGTTAAAGCAATTTCATTCGGGGTTTTAGTTCGGGATGCGCCTTCCACCAGGGAAATCATCCGATCGATAAAGCCCTGCCCTGGATCTTGAGTAATTCTTAACAGCAGCTCATCAGAAATAATCCGGGTTCCTCCTGTCACCGAACTCATGATGTCTGTGCCGGGTTGTTTCAATACGGGTGCAGATTCCCCGGTAATAGCAGATTCATCCACGGAGGCCAGGCCCTGAATCACTTCCCCATCAGCGGGAATCATATCCCCAGCCACTACTTTGACTTGATCTCCCCGCCGCAGTTGAGTGGAACTGATTTCCTGAACTGAGCCATCCGGTAAAACTTTGCGGGCAATGGTGTCACTGCGAGTCGATCGCAACGCATCAGCCTGGGCTTTCCCCCGCCCTTCTGCCACGGCTTCAGCAAAGTTAGCAAAGACCACGGTGAAAAATAGGATAAAAGTGATGATGCCATTCAGTACCCGTTGTTGATTAACATCAGCTTGCAGGGTACCAAACAGGTTTGGGTTAATCGTAACGAGCAAGGTGACGATCGTTCCCAACCAGACCACAAACATGACTGGATTTTTAACCGCAATCCGGGGGTCAAGTTTAACAAAAGATTCCTTAATTGCCCGCTGATACAACCCCTTAATCTGCGCTTTTGGCGTATGCTTACGGTCATCACGGCGGCCCTGCGGCACTTTAAGCATTATTAACCTCCTCTGGCAATTTGAAAAGCTTCAGCGATCGGTCCTAAGGCCAGCACTGGGAAAAAAGTCAGCGCCCCCAGGATCAGAATTACACCCGCCGTTACGCCGGTAAAAAGTCCGGTATCGGTCCGTAATGTTCCAGCGGTCATCGGCACGGGTTGCTTGCGGGACATACTATCCGCCAGTAGAAGCAGAGCCACGATCGGCACATAGCGGCCCACCAGCAGGCTGAAGGAAGCACTTAAATTCCACCACAGTGCAGAGGGCGCAGGTTGGCTATCCAGCAAGCCTTCAAAGCCAGAACCATTGTTGGCAGCAGCGGAGGCATATTCATACAGCACCTGGGTCAGACCATGAAAGCCGGGGTTAGTCATGCCGTTGTAGAACCCCTGAGTTGTGATATTTGCCGCCGCACTGGGTAGAGCAAGGGCAATTGCCCCAGGAATCAAAATCGCGATCGGATGAACCAGCAAAATCAGGAAACTGGCTAATACAACTTCTCGCTTTTCAATCTTGCGTCCCAAAAATTCCGGGGTTCGTCCGACCATTAACCCCGTGACAAACACCGCCAGAATCAGGTAGGCAAACAGGTAGGCCGTACCCGTCCCCTGACCACCCCAGATGATTTGCAGCAACAGGTTAGAGAATGTCACAAACCCACCGGGGGGCATGAAGGAATCATGCAGGCTGTTAACTGCACCACACATCGTTCCCGTCGTCATCACGGAGAAGAGGGCCGACTCAGCCCAGCCAAACCGCACTTCTTTACCTTCCAGATTGGCGGCCTGCCCACCCAGCAGTTCATTAATGACGGGATTGCCGTTGTACTCTCCCACCGCATCAAGGACGACAAACACCAAAAAGATGACCATCACCAGCCCATAGACCAGCCAGGCTTGCTTTCTGTTATTTGCAATCACGCCATAGGTATAGATGAAAGAAGCCGGAATGGCCACCATCCCCACAATTTGCAACAGGTTGGTTAAACCATTAGGATTCTCAAACGGATGAGCCGAGTTAATCGCAAAGAAGCCGCCACCATTTTCCCCCAGCTCTTTCATGGCTTCAAAGTGAGCCACCGGACCACGGGCGATCGCTTGACTGAGGGCAGGATTTTCCAAGGTTGGAACAACAACTGGCCCTGAAAGTGTTTCTGGTGTTCCTGCAGCAATCAGGAGGATAGTAGCAACCAGGGCGATCGGTAAGTGAATCCGAGTAATCGTGCGAATCAAATCCACGTAAAAATTGCCCAGAGGTCGCCCGGTCAAGCCGCGAATAAAAGCAACACCAACGGCCATCCCTGTTGCAGCCGAAACAAAGAACATAAACCCTAACCCGGCAAATTGGGCAAAGTAGCCATAGGTGGTTTCACCGGAGTAGTGCTGCTGATTTGTATTGGTAATAAACGAAATAATCGTATGCAGGTTCGTATCCCAACTGGGAGAACTCAGCCCGGTGGGATTAAAAGGTAACCACCCCTGATTAAATAGAATGAATCCCAGCAGAATAGCCATGGCCAGATTGCTATAAAGCACAGCTCTGGCATACTGCCACCCGGTCATATCTTCTTTGGCGCGACAACCGCTCAATCCATAAAGCGCTCCTTCAATCGGGTTCAAAATTGGATCTAAGAGCGATCGCTGCCCCAGATAAACCTGTGCCATGTAGTTACCCAGAAATGGAGTAATAGCAACGGCAATCAGAATTGTCAATCCAATCTGTAGCCACCCTTGCAACATAGTCTTTGCTTAATAGTTTTCCTTGATCTGTCCCGATTCCATCATGAATGATTTCTTAAATTTGACAAGGTATAAATCTAAGTGGCTTCATTTTTATCAACTGATATAGATGATTAACCACTGATGTTTATCTTCTTCGGATATCACTATATCTACAGGTATAGACCATGCCTAAACGCGGTGGGCAATAGCCACTTAATCTTTAGATAAAGTAGACTACTGAATAGTAGCTCGGATTTAATTTAGCAATCCTATTTGAGATCCAAATGGGGTCAAGGGGTAGAACCCCTTTTGTGGGGAACCCCACGCCCCCTTTTTCTCAACCCATTTAGGGTTGCTATTTATTAATTTAGTTGTGATTTAGTTCTTCTGAGTGTCCAGATGGTATTGCTCAAACGATTGATCAGCCCTAAAGATTGGCATCTGGGGACGTTCTGGTTGATTGTTGTACTCTTTGCCCTCGTCTTCCTGCTGGAGTACATCACCCCGCCCGCTTACGTCTTCGGCTACCTCTACATCGGGCCCATCGTAATCGCAAGTGGTTTTTTAAGCCGCAGGGTAACCTTCAGCCTCACAGGTATAGCTTGCGTTCTGACTCTACTGAATATCTGGATTCCCCATGAACAGAAGGTAGAAGCTTCGACGATCGCCAGTCGCCTGATTGCCACGCTGGCCTTAATCGTAACGGGGATATTGAGCGATCGTAATAAAGTATTTCAGCAAACGGTATCGCAGCAGCAAGCTAAAATTCAAGCTCAGGAAAAACTGGTGCGGATTCGGGAAGATTTTGCTTCAACCCTGGCTCATGATTTAAAGACCCCTTTGTTAGGAGCCATTGAAACCTTAAAAGCCTTTCAAAAGGAAAGTTTTGGCCCAATCGCACCCGCTCAAGCAACCGTTCTGGCCACGATGGTTCGTAGTCACAAGAATACCCTGCAGATGGTCGAAACCCTGCTGGATGTTTATCGCAATGATAATGAGGGTCTTTCTCTCCAACTAGCCCCGGTTGATTTAGCTAAATTGACGGAAGAAATAACAATAACTTTGATCGATTTAGCTACCAGTCGGCGCATCCATATTTCAACCTGTTACGGTGAGTCTGATTTTCGTAAATTTCTCTGGGTCAAGGGCGATAGTTTCCAACTACAACGGGTCTTAGCCAACCTGCTCACAAATGCGATTAACCATTCCCCCCGTGGCGGTAGGGTTGAAGTGAGTCTGGAAAGTAGCTCCTCCTACCAAACCGTCAAAGTAGCAGACCACGGTGCAGGCGTCAGACCTGAAGACATTCCCTATCTGTTTGAGCGATTTTATCAGGGTCAGAGCGATCGCCAGGCCAAAGGAGCGGGTTTAGGGCTCTACCTATCTCGCCAGATTGTTGAGGCCCACGGCGGTACAATTTGGGCAGAAAACCGCTCGCCAACCGGGGCAATTTTTGCCTTTCGCCTGCCTGCTCTCCCCCATCTCTCTAACGCTTAATTTCAGGATGCCGTCTCCCCCCATCAAAATTCTGCTGGTTGAGGACGATGAACTCTTTCGTCTGGGTCTACGGGTACGCCTGTCTCAAGAAAGTGGCTTTGAAGTTGTAGCAGAAGCCGAGGATGGCGAAACGGCGATCGACCTGGCCAGGCAGCAACCGCTCGATATTGTGGTGCTGGACATTGGCTTACCAGGCATTGGTGGGACAGAAACCTGCCGTCAGCTTCGTAACCTTAATCCCACCTTACCGATTCTGGTGTTAACGTCTCACACCCAGAAAACACTGATTAATCGCATGATTGAAGCTGGAATTCAGGGCTATTGCCTCAAAGGTGCGCCCTCCCAAACCTTAATTCTGGCGATTCGATCGATTGCTGCGGGAGCTTCTTGGTGGGACCCGGTAGCCACCTCAGAAATTCGGGCAGCCTTTGATCATGAAGCTGCTATAACCAAATCTGTAACGACCGTTGATAAACCCACCTCTCCCCTCACCCAGCGAGAACAGGAAATTCTAACCCTGATTGCTACGGGTAAGACAAATCAAGAGATTGCCGAAATGCTCTACATTACACCGGGCACTGTGCGGGTTCATGTCCATGCCATTTTGCAAAAGCTGGAGGTTCGCGATCGCACCCAGGCGGTGATTGTGGCTCTGCAGCAGCATCTCATTGTCCAGCCAGAACAGGAGAACTAAGGGTAAACTTAGTTACCGTACCAGGGGGCTGCCGTGGTGATGAACCAGATACCACTGTTGGGCCATGCGTTCAAAGATATTGGTGGCAACTGAACGAGCTTCGACCCGTCGGCCACCCACCACCTGCAGCAGGCTTTCCACCAGCACCACGTAAGCTAAATCCCCGTTGATTTCTGTACGGATGATCTCCAGTTCAATCTCAATGTAGTTGGTATTGCGAAAAATTACCTCCCAGGAGACACGAATTTGCTCCCACCCCTGCAGGGCACTCCGACCGGGATGAACACAAAGGCTACCCATGCCCTTCGACCAAATTTGATCCATGGCGACCAGATCTTTTTTCTCAAAAGCCCGATAGAACGCCTGGTTCCTGGCCAGCACTGCCTCTTTTTCAGTCATCAGCAATTTGTACCTTAGGTTTATCCCAGCCTTCGCTTAGATCACTCCCCTGTGATCGCCAATCCCTCCACCCAGATGCGGGGACAGATGCCACCCGGTGTGACATGGGCCTGGGGTTCAACAAAAATGAGCGATCGCAACACCTGTAAAAAGTCTCCCGCCACCGTTGCCGACTCAATGCTGGTCCATTCCCCCCGATGCACCCGCCAGCCATCAAAAGGTAGCGAAAACGATCCCTGCAAAGCTTTGACTCCAGCATGGAGCGCCTGCAAATCATCCACAAAAATCACATTTTCTGCCGTAGCCAGGTCAAAGTTAGCATCCACGCGCTCCCCCGGTAGGACATGGTAAAAGTGAGGACTGACGGTAATCTTGGCTCCCATATTGGCATGGCCCGTGGGCTGGCTCTGCATCCGTTTCGCGGTTCCAGCACTGTGGAGAAATCCGGTTAAAATTCCCTGTTCAATTAAAGACGTGCGCCGGGTGGGTGTCCCTTCCCCATCAAACAGGGTGGCCCCCACATGGTCGGGATGACGGGCATCGTCCCAGAGGGAGAGCAGGGGAGAGGCAAGTTGGCTACCGAGGGAATCTGGGGTAGAAAGGCTTTGCTTATCCAGAATGCTCTGGGCATTAAACAGGTTAGAGAAGGCCCCAATCAGGCTGAGAAAGGCTTCAGGTGAAAAGATAACGGTATATTTGCCCGAAGCAACCTTGTCATAGTTCAAATGGCTGATTGTTTTCTGCGCCGCTTCCTGCAAACAGCCCTGAATATCCAGTTGATCCAGACTGTGGCTGACCCGATAGGCTCCGGCACTGCGCGGTTTTTTGCCTGTTTCCTCAGTTTTGCTATAGAGATAAATCGAAGTATAGGTGCCCCCTTCCCGCCGATCGGCTCCCTCACTGTTGAGGTAAAACCGTTCCACCTGCCGCTGAGACAGCCCATTGTAGGGGACATCTTTGATCGCCGCATGGGCCGCTAAAAGTTCCTGTTCAGCGCTGATCAGCTGTTCTAACAACTGGGGCACCGTGGCTAGCGGAAAGGAATGATCGGTCTCGGCAGAGATGGGTAGGGTGGCTTCCGGGCTGAAATCGGGCACATGCTCTTTGACTCCTAGGGCACTGGCTTCCTGAGCGGTTTGCAGCGCCAATTCCAACCCCCGTTCATCCGTATCTGTGGTGCTGGTCACGCCTACGGTTCCATTCGTATTCCAGACCCGTACCGTCACGCTGGAGCGGTTAGAGGCTTTCACCTGCCTGGGTTTACCATGATCCACCTGCACACTGGTGTCTTCAACCGTGGAGCCGTAAAGGTCAAATTTTTTAATCCCCAACTTTTGGGCCAGATCAGCAGTGGTGGTGGCAAGAGTGACAGACATAGGGCGATCACAGAAGGACTGGATCAACCCTAGCAAAGAAAATCAAGTTCCGCCGAGGGGCAATCCTGGAGGACATAGCTCCTTCTTCTTTACAGAGGAAGTTAATCTGCAATTTTGCTAAAGAATACCGATTGTGCGATCTGCCTAACGGGAGAATGGACGTATAGATGGCTGAGACTTTCGCAAAACTTAAGTGAAAATTGGTTTCTATTGTGATTGATTTGTCTTGCAATTAATTTCTATTGCAATTGATTTCTAGAAAAACTCATTTCTCAACATAACAGGTAGGTGACATGGCTAATCGGAAACGACTTGGCATCATGACGAGTGGCGGAGATTGTCCCGGACTGAATGCAGTCATTCGGGCAGTGGTTATCCATGCAACCCAGAGCTATGGTTGGGAAGTGGTGGGTATCCCCTACGCCACCTGCGGGTTAATGGAACGAAAAACGGTGGATCTCTACCAGCACAACCTTGATCTGCGGGGCATTGATCCCCTGCTCAATATCGGCGGTACGATTCTGGGCAGCATTAACAAAGGGGATACCCTGGCCCACGCGGATGAAATTTTAGCTGGCTACCGGGAACTGGGACTGGATGGACTGGTGGCGATCGGCGGGGATGGCAGTCTGGCCATTTTGAATCAACTGGCTCAACGGGGACAGTGGAACTTAGTCGGTATTCCCAAAACGATCGATAATGACGTTGCCCTGACGGAGCGGTCGATCGGCTTTGATACGGCTCTCAACACCATTACGGATGCAATCAATCGCCTCACCTTTACCGCCGCCAGCCACGATCGGGTGATGGTGATCGAAGTGATGGGCCGCACCACCGGACACCTGGCCTTACATGCGGGCATTGCCGGGGGAGCCGATGTGATTTTGATTCCTGAAATTCCCTACACCATCCACGGCATCTGTAAGCAGTTGACCCAGTTGCGCGATCGCTGGGGGCGCAAATTTGCGATTGTCGTTGTGGCGGAAGGGATCAAACCCGTGTGTGACCAGACCTATCTTTCTCTTACGGCGGTGCAGCCAACCTGTGGCATGGGCAATTACATCGCCAGTGAAATTATCCATTGCAGTGCGGCGGCCAGGGGTGGCGATCCGGTGGATGTCCGGGTTTCGGTCCTGGGACACATTCAACGGGGTGGAATTCCGCTGGCCTTCGATCGCCTCATGGCTGCAGCGTTTGGCAAAGCCGCTGTCGATGTGTTAGTCCCCAAAATTTCAGGCCAATCTGCTCCCAGTGATTCAGAAACCATGATCGTGACCTGGCAGAAAGGCGAGGTCAAGGCTATTCCCCTGGTGGATGTCCTGGCCCTCAGTCCCGCTCTGGTGGACCCGGATGGCGAACTGGTACACACGGCCCGTGGACTGGGTATCTATGTTGGGGAAACCCCTCAGGCGGTCGCTCAGCTCCCTACCGTTGAACTCAACCATAGGGTCGGAGCGGGTTATTAAGACGTTGTCCGCAGGAGACTACCCAGGTATCAGGAGGTCAAGCCATGCTCCAGGGCAAACCTCACCAGTTCCGTGCGGCTGTTGGTGCCGGTCTTACTGAATAAGCGACTGACATATTTTTCAATATTCCGTACGCTTGTATTTAAGTCGCGGGCAATTTCTTTGTTCATTAATCCCTGCGACACCAGGTCAAGAACGCTCTGCTCCCGAGGGGTCAGGTCAATCTTGATCGGGGTGATGTTACGTTCCAGGGCATTCTGTTTAGTCAGAATTGAGCGAATTTCGGCAATTTGACTGGCCAGATCCGCCAGATTGGTGGACTCACTACTTTGCTGATTCGTACGCTGCCGCAGAATATTTTTGACGATCGCCACCAGCTCATCTGGGTCAAAGGGTTTAGCTAAATAGGCATCCACCCCGGCATTGTGGCCCTGAATCCGATCCTTCGTCATGCCCCGTGCGGTCAGAAAAACAACGGGCAACCGACTGTAGCGGGGATCATCACGCAGTTGCTGGAGAAACTGATAACCGTCCACCTGGGGCATCATGATGTCCGTGATCACCAGGTCAGGGGTTTGTTGTTGCAGTAACTCCCACCCCGCCTGAGCATTGGGGGCCGCCGCTACACTAAAACCACTGTCCTCCAGGTAGGCCTGCACCGCCTCGCGCAAACCCGGTTCATCATCCACTAGTAGTAAATGTGCGCTCATCCCTTTTCCCTGGTAGACAGCTATACACTCAGAGGTGCATCTATATTGTTCTACCCATCACTTTAGCGAGTTTTGCTCCACCCTTGCCGCAGCCCGATCAGTAAACCCAGACCGATCGCTAAGCCCACTGCCAGCCCCACGAGTAGCAAAGGTTTTCCCGGTCGCAGCCCGATCGCCAGTAAAGCCCAGACCATCACCCCACTGAACGCCAGATCATTTCTGAGCCAGAGTAACCCGATCGCCAAGCCCGCTGTAATCACAACCATGATGCTGGTCCAGGTGAGGTCAGAGAGTCCCCAGCCCTGCCAACCGTTCACATAGAGCGCCGCCGCAATATTGACGACCGTAGCCACACTGATCCAGCCCAGGTAAATACTGAAGGGGAGATGAACTAACCATCTGAACTCCCGATTGACCGGCCGACCAATGTTTAATTGCCTATACACGCCGATCAGGGGGATTAAAATAGCCAGCATCGCCAGCACTGACCCAGCAAACCACTGAGCTTGGAATAGAAAAATCCAGAGAATTTGGGCGATCGACGCTACAACAACCAGATAGCCAACAGACTGCAGGGTGGAATTATCCCGCTGACTCGGTTGCGCCTGGTACAGTCCAAAGCCAATTAAACCCAGGTAAATTAAGCCCCAGATCGCAAAGGCATAATTAGCTGGAAGGATCAATAATTCAGACAGTAAGGTATTGGCCAACTGCCCCACGTTTGTACCACTGGGTGGAAATAGAGTGGCCACTAGATTGCCAATAATTGCAGCCACAATGGCCCCCAGGGTCGCGATTTGACGGATTTTGCCAGTCTGAGTGTGCGGATCAGAACGTTGCATGGTGATAGCGATCTTGAATCTATTTTTATCTAAGCTAACAACGATCGCCCCGTTTTTGCCTCTCTCTACTTGCTCAGAATTTCCGCTTGCTCAGAACTTCTGGCGATCGCTCCTACTGCTCCCCTGCACCCTCTGGCTTTACAATCAACACAGATATAAACAGACTCCATTATACCCACAAAATCTATGTATTTCAGACTAGCTCATCTACCCTTACTGCTAACTTCAACGGCTATTTATCTCTCAACTCATACGGCTGTGATGGCAACGGCTGGACTGGCAGAGTGGGAGATTAGAACCCCCGGCGGCAATCTGATTTCCTCGATCGATCCGCTGAAATCAAGCTATGGGATCTGTCTACGCAAGGCCGATCAAACCCAGGGCTTAATCAGTACAAATCCAGCAGATATTTATGTCAGCCACCTAGAGTGGTGGAACTATTACAAAGGCTACGTTGCAGGTAAGGGGAAGCAATATTTCTTATTCAATGAGAAGACCAGAAAGGCGCAGTTTTTTGCAACAGAGCCACAAATGCTCCAGACCATTAATGTTCGGGGGCTGGGTACACCGATTTCTAAACGATTAACAGCTCAGGATGGCTGGAACCAAACCTGGTCAGGGATTTATCGCGAAAATTGCAAAAGAATGCTCAACGGCTCCCCAGAATTTACGCAGCAACCTCTCCAGGTGCAGGAACGGATGCGATCGCTCTGTCAGCAATGGTTAAAATAGCCCTATATTGAGTTCACTTAGTTGCTCTTGAATCTGGAGCACAAACGAGTGCATCATTCACGAAATCTGGCATGTTTGGAGCGGCCTGGGAAGGTTGTTTGGACTCACACAATATAACCACAGTTTTATCACCAGAAGTTACCGCCACCTCACCAATATAGCTTCGTAAATCTGGTTGTTTTGCGATCGCCAAATGCGTCACCTGAGTTGCAGGATCTACTGAAGATACAATGCTATAAACATAGGTATTAGTTTGTTCAAGAATGTTAATTCCCAAGGCATTTATATCAGTTGTAAATGCACCAAATTCAAGTCTGTAAGCTTGCTGGGCTCGGTTCATCCGATTAATGTAAGCCTTAGCGATCGATTGTTTAGCCTTAATTGCAGTTTTTGGGCCATGATGTCCATCCGTCATTGAAGGAAGGAACCAGAAAAAATAAATTATGCTCAACATCAAAAGCCCACCTGCAAGGTAACACTTGGCGCTATAGGGCAGTCCAGACATTTTAATTTAGTGCTTCTGAATCGAGAGGGGAAGATGTTCAGAACGAGCATCCTCAGCGATCGCTGTGTTAGTCATCTTCCGATGGATCAGGGATGAAACTGAAAGGCACCCCCTAGGGACGTTGGTGAAATTCGATCACCTGCTGCCGAAAACTAACATCAAAGCGGTGTAAAAAATCCTGACCGAGCAAGCCCATATCTAACTCCGGGCCCCCAACGGCAACTGGAATTCTGGTTTTGGTTAACCCAGCCACTTCAATGCTGTTGATATAGACAATGGGCATGACGATCGTCCCATTAGCTGTAGAAAATACCGCCCGATCAACCACATCAGCGGGGGTGATCCCCAGCGCTCTGGCCATGGGACGGGTAATCACGGTCATACTGGCCCCAGAATCCACCAGCATTTCATAGGGCAGGCGATCGTTAAACCTAACCTCCACCACTGGAATACCATTCATTCGCCGTTTTACCGTTGCTGATCCTGCAAGGCCACTGGTTGGGCGGGAGGGCGCTGTTGAGCTGGTTGCAGGCACTCTGACTCCAGCCTGGTTCAGTTTCACCAATTGCTGTCGATAAGCCCTCAGGTCCGCCGCCTGCTGGGGAGCCGCAATGATCATCTGATCAATCACTTCGATCGCTAACTTCCAGTTTTGCTGATTCACAGCTTGTTGCAACTGGGTATTCAAAGATCCGAGATTGGTCTGGCTGATACCCGGCAAGGGAGTAAGCAGCAGGGACAGAGTGGTAAACAGAGCTAAGCCACGGGAAACCATACTTAAGACCTCTGGTGAAGTTAGCCAGAATCATTTATAGGTAATTATAAGTGCCCTAGCTATCCTAACCTAACCCCTTTTCAAACATGCAAACTCGTCAACTGGGTCAGACAGATATTCAAATTACCCCCCTTCTGATTGGCACCTGGCAGGCTGGAAAAGAGCTATGGGTGGGAATTGAAGATAATGAGACGATCGCCGCGATCCGGGCCGGGCTGGAGGCAGGCATTACAACGATCGACACCGCAGAGGAGTATGGAGAGGGTCACTCCGAACAGATTGTGACCACAGCGGTGGGTAAGCAGCGAGATCAGGTGGTTTATGCGACCAAAGTGTTCTCAAATCATCTCAAGTATGACCAGGTGATCGCCGCCTGCGATCGTTCCTTAAAAAACCTGAATACTGATTACATTGACCTCTATCAGATTCACTGGCCCAGCGGTTCATTCAGGAGTGAAATTGTCCCGATTGCCGAAACCATGGCCGCCTTAAATGATCTGAAACAGGCAGGCAAGATCCGAGCGATCGGGGTATCTAACTTTTCTAGAACCCAACTTGAAGAAGCCTCACAGTATGGACGAATTGATAGCTTGCAGCCGCCTTATTCCCTGTTCTGGCGTAAGGTAGAAAACGATGCCCAGGCTTACTGTATTGAACATCAAATCACCATTCTGGCTTACTCCCCCCTGGCCCAGGGATTATTGACTGGAAAGTTCAAACCCAACCACACCTTTGATCCAGCCGATAACCGATCGGACAATAAACTATTTCAGGGTGAAACCTATCAGCAGGCTCTAGCAGCGGTGGAACAACTCCGTCCCTTTGCCGATCGCTACCACACCAGTGTGGGAAATATTGCCCTGGCCTGGTTGATTGCCCAACCCCAAACCTGTGCGATTACAGGAGTGCGAAACCCAGACCAGATCCGCCAAAATGCTCAGGCAGCAGCCATTCAATTATCCCTGGATGAATTAGCTGCGATCGATGCGATCGGCCGTACGGTAACCGATCTTCTGGATGATAACCCGGTAATGTGGAACTGGTAGATTTTAAGCATAAATAATCTAGAAAAATGATTGCCCATGATTCTCCTTAGTCTGATTCAGTAGCGTACTTGTTCAGCTATAAATGGGCTAAATTCAGTTTCTAGATCATCAGTTTCCAGATCAAAAGACTATGGGATATACAGTCTTCTTGACCCTCGATAGCCATCAATATCAAAGACAATTTCAATCAAACGATCGACACAACGATTGCGGTAATCAGGATCAGTGAAAATACGATCGGCATCCCCAATTGTGACAACTGGTAAGGAAATAGATGAATTTTCTTCACGTATCACCTGTTCTAAAGAATTCTTACCCTTCATACTTCGATTAGCCGTTATCAGGAGCATTTGATTTGACTGTGCAAATCTCCAAACGACCCGATCATCGCTAGTGATAGACAAGCCAACCTCTTTAAAAGTGACAAAGCGGATAGGTAGCAGATCAAGCCAGCCCAGTTCAGCGATATTCCCCAATAAAAGCAGAGCATGACCTTCAAGATTGTGATCAACCAGAAAAATCATGCCTGAGAGCCAGGATGAGCTTGATGTTTTGCCTTCTGCAGTTGAAGTTTTTCCCAAGCAGCTTCCATCCCTGGTTTAGGTGGCTTGGTAGCAAGCTGAGCAATGAGATCACGGTTCCGTTCTTCGTAGTATTGCCGCAGTTCTTCAGCTTCCTTGAGCACAATTTGATATTCAGCTTCAACTTCAGCACGATGATTATCAATGTAGGCAAGAGCAGCATTAATTTGATCATCGCTCAGGTTAAAAAGACCACGAATGAATTTAGGAGGGTAGTCTGCCTTCAGATAATCCATTACATCGTAGAGGGTTATCCGTGTGCCAGAAATTGTTAGCCCTCGTTCAGTACGGATAATTGAAGTTTGGAAATTGACTGCTGAATTCATCGTTTTTACAACTTGGATTTGGCTCTATACCACCCTATATATCCTTCACAATACTTGAATCATGAGGGATTATAGATTATGGCTTGTAAATAAGTCAGTCAAGTACTTTCTTAAATCATCAGCAGTAAAATATTGTTCCCCCTCTTCTGGTTTAACCTTGACAAACCAGGATTTAGGTGGGGTGGGTTTAAACACTGTAGTTGTATCATTGGACTTTATATGATCAAGAGTAGAATATGGCATAGTTTGACCACAAGAGTATAAAAGTTTAGCCTCCACAGCACGACGGCATAAGTCCAATAGATTATCTTCTGGGCGCAGCAAAGTTCCATCCCTTCTGTAGGGCATAACTTGACTACCCGATGGTGCTGGAGGATAATCTGGAACTGCTGAAGGTCTTTTAGGTTTTTGAGTCATGATAGAACCTGAGAACGTGTCAAGTAATTACAACGACAGTGACGATACTGATGATTCTAACAATCTGGATCTTATCTATGAATACACTAATTCTATTCTCCAGGCTGTCAGTGCGGATACAAATACAATTAATACAAAATTAGGTACTGTAATTGCCTTTGATGGTATTTTAGTACGAACTGCTATGGACTTGCCGGATCATTTACTAAAGATCAATAGCTATCCTTGCTACTCATGCTTGCTGATCAAAGTTTTGGTTTTTTCATTACTAATAATCTCTATTTGGTTTGGTATCAGAGGTTTAACAACCCGGCCTTTTGCTTCTGTAGTTAGGCCTGGTGAATTGTTGGATAACTGGTACAGAGAAGATAGTGAAATATGCAAGATTTTTATCTTGAAGGGCTTAAGACAGGCCGTAGAAGGTTTAGATAGAGAACGATCTGAAAAGTCTAGAGCACTAAATCGAGCATTGATATTATTAGCCCTGGCTGCCAGCCTTTACGGTATCGGTGCATTAATCCCCAGTTTGAGTTCACTTTTATAAGTTTTATTCTTGATCAGTGAGAGCGTAAGCATCTTTACCCCAACCGATCGCGAACTGGAGGGAGTTAAGCAGATTTTTGCCTCCCTGGGTGATGAACAGCAGAATTGCTAAGCCCAGTAGGATAGTTGCAATGCTAAAAATTTGGCGATAGGTCAACCAGGCATCCAGAAAACCGAAGATTAGCCCGATAAAAGCAATGTTAAAACCCAAAGAATAGAGAGTATTCTATAAGTAAAAAGTGTTTAGCAAAGTATAATCACTCACCTGAAATTCCAAATTGCTCTGGCATAGCTAAAAGCTTTTCTCTATCTTCTTCTCTCTTTTTATCAAGAACTCCCTGCCACGAATTAAGATCTTCAAAGTCATCTCTAATACCATTTTTCTCATTAACTTCATTAGCCATATTATAAATTTGATTAAACGGTGAACCTTCAGCTGAAAACGTGCCGATCATCGAGCGATCATAAATATCAATCAGGGGAGATAGTATCGCATCATAGCTCCTTATTAAAGCCCCACAAAATATACTAACAAACATCATAGTTGCAGCAGTGCTATTTACAAATATTTCAAGGGCTTTGAATAAAGTGTCTAAAAAGGCTCTGGATAGTTGATCTATGGTAGAAGCACAATCAAAATTAGAAGTGCCAGTGCTAAAGGGAGTAGGATTTTGGGCTGCCTCTTGGTTTAGTAGATTATTAGTCAGGTTTTGTGAGAGCTTCTTTAAACTCGCAGCATCACTAACTATTCTAATTTTGTTACTTAAAAAATAGCTATGATCTTGATACTGTTCAATGGTCTGTTTAAAATCTTCCAAGAAGCCATCTAGATACCTATCGCCAAATTCATTGCATTGGTCGTCATGCCATGTAGATCTCAGATTCTGCCATTGGTCGTTAATTTGAATCAACTGTAAGGATAGAAGATCAATAAATTCTTTTAATTGTTGTGATAGATGTTGTAAGTCCTCATAGTTGGCCTTTGTCTGTCTTGCCATTGCCTACAATCCTTTTAATGCACCCAGCTTGGCTCGACGTTCTGCGGCTATACGAACTTGTTCACGCATAAAAGCGATGTACTCTAAACATTCCTTTTCGCTATCCTTATGAGTAGCTGATAACTGGTCGTATAGCGGTTCAAACATTTGATATTGTTCATCACGCCAGCAAGATCTGAGATTGAACCATTGGTTCTCAACCCTTGACCATTCTTTTTGCATAACTTCATGGAAGTTCACCAGTTGATTCAACAACTCGTTAGCATCGTCAAGGTCAAATGTGGTTTGTGTAGACATAAAAGTGCCCCCTAGTTACTTCTAGTTTCTTTCAAATTCTTCAACAATTTCTAGAAAACGCTCTAACCATTTTTTTGCGTCATCTCCTGCCTCAAGGGCTATACCTGTGCTGTTTGCAGTTTCTTCAAACTCCTTAGTAAACCGCTCTTTTGATTCTCCTTGCCAAGATTCGTCACACTTTTTCCATTTAGCTTGTAACTCTTGAAACTCATCATGAACTTGTCTCTGAAAAACTCCTAAAATCTCTATAAACCGTCTGAGTTCATCAATATTTACATCAATATCTCTTGCCATGATTTTCTCCTACTAATTTAAAAATCGCTAAACTTTCTTTTGACTTAAATAGTTGGCATAGTTGGCAAATTCATGTTTACTTGGAACGGCATAGGGCTTAAATTTCTCTAAATTAGCTGCCGTTGCTTCATCTTTAAAGTAAGCACGTAGTCTATTGAGATTTGCAGCTATGGGTTCATTGAGGAGTGTACGCGAGTCATCGGCCGGCATAGTTAAACCAATCCGTAAGTCGAAATGACTAAGACACACTCGTTCTTTGCTAGCAAAAAGCTGGTTAAAGGTTTTGATACCTTCGACCCAGAGGATAAGATGAATGCCGAGTTCTGAACCTTGAGCGGCGATATTCATAAGATCTTTAGCATCACCAGACATATCGGGATTTCCACGACTATCAACAGTAGGACGCAGGCTATTCAGTCGTTCCAAGGTACCAATTGCTGCCACAAGAAAAATTGAAGCACCGAAGTTAGTTGTGTCAGGATCTTCTTGGCGTAATTGCTTGCGGCGTTCAAATTCAGTGTAGATATTCTGCAGTATAGTTCCAGCTTTACTTATCTGACGAGCACCATCTGCAAAATCTTTAGCAATAGTAATAGGGGAAAAAGTTGAGAAGGAATCACGGAAGTTAAGGACCATATCTGACCAATAGCAACTTCTATCTTCTTCATCAGATAGATCAATAATATGAAATTCAGCTTTTTGAAGGTGATGGGAACAAACAAGACTGGTCAACACCCCGCCAAGAATTCCAAAAATAATTTCTTCACTGTTGCCGACTAAGAGCATATGGCTACGACTACGACGGCGAAAGATGGCACGGGTATGATAGCCAATTCGCATAGCTTCCCCTGTCCATGCCACACTCGGAAATTCCCGAACGCGCCAGTTTGATTCGTTAATTATATCTTTGATATCGGCAATGGGTAACCAATTATCTGCTGTAGCAAGAACTGTTAACAAACCATTATTTTGTAAACGGGTTGGGTGCCTACCATCAAAGACGACTAGCTGATCGGTAGGTGGACGTTCATAGCCTTGAGATTTAGAAAATTTTTGAATTTTTCTGAGAGCTTCTTTACGCTCTTGCGATGAGGCATCTGCAACCTGCCCAATCTCATTGCTACCTTTACGGCCAAAGTCAGAGTTATAGATGATACGACCGGGACGATCCAGCAAATCTACTGCATCAGTATTTCCTTCTGCAAGGGCAATGGCGGCAACATTTTGGTTCATCTGCATGGCCATGCGTAAATCGATCAAGTCATATACGCTACGAGTAATGTTTTTAATATTAGGAGATTGTGAAGCAAGTAGTAGATGTATTCCAAAAGCACGGCCTTTTTTAACAATTGTATCAAAAATCTGATTTATCTCGGCAGAAATATTGTCGTTATCTTCAAACAAAACTTGGAACTCATCAATAACAACAAGTATACGCGGCATCTTTTTGCCATTAGTTTTATTTCGGTATTCTGCAACCTTTGTAATGTTATTAGATATAGACTTCCATTCATTAGCACGTATATGAAACTGCTCATTAACTCTACGTAGGACGCTTAAGCCAAACTCCCTATCGCTTTCAATAGAAATTACTTTTGCATGAGGCAAAGCATTGGTAAGATTAAGACTATCGAACGAGGTGGTATCCTCAGCACGATCAGGATCAATGTAGACTTGAAACTCAACACCCTCTTTAAAATCAAGTAAATAAAGCTCTAGTTCATCGGGAGCATAGCGCATAGCCAAACCGTTAATAATGCTATGCAAAGTGTAGCTTTTCCCTGAACCCGGTTTACCAAATAAAAGCGATTGACTAACTTCTAAGCCTTTAGAATTCTGTCCTAGCCAAAATTCTAATTTTTCTCTCGCTCCAGCCACCCCAATGGCTGTACGAATTTCCTGGCGACTGTCTTCAGTCCAGAAAACTTCAGGATAAGTTTGTGAGAAAGGCACTGTATCAATTTTTACTTCACCACTCGCTTTACTGATCATCGCGGTCAGCTGATTAAAAAGATCGCTTTCAGGGGGTTTGTCTAGGGTGGCATAGCAAACAATAGATGGGTTGGAGGATTCATACACGAAAATCGGCTCATCTTTATAAGATTTATTAGCAGGACGTAAAATTTGACAGTTTGCTTTGAACAAATCGTAATTAAAGTTGCGGGGCTTTTCCAAAGTTTCATCAATATGAATAACAGTGTAAACACCTGCTTTCGCGCCATTTACTAATAAGCTATTGAGATATTCAAGAGAACGATTATCAAACTTAGTGGGAAAGTCAGCTATAAATAAATAGCGATAGGCTTCTTGAATTGCTTCAGCCGCAGCATTATATTCTTCAATTGTCTCATAATCCCGGCTGAGATAGTTCTGGATAACTTGTTCAGTGTGTAAAATGAGTTTATGTAGCTGCTCCTGAATATCATCGCTAGTTGTATAAGTACGTTTTCCACGTATTTCTTCTGGTAGGGTTTTGAAGGGGAATGTGTTCCCCATTGCAACAGGATCAATAAATATTCCTTGCAATTTCCGAACCGGAAAAGTTGCAATAGTACGTAACGAGATCGATTCAAGAGCTTTAGTTGCTGCTTGCCTTGTTTCAGCACTATTGGTAAAAATCGCAATATGTCCTGAATCTTGCCCTTGCTGAAAAGTACGGCACTGTAGCAATAGTGGTAATTCACTTAGCTTAAAGTAATCTGGCGATTGATCATAAATATATTTTTTCCATTGAATAATATCGAATTCAAACTTACTTTTTTCACGGCGGATCGAAATAAGCTGTCCCAATCGAATTAATGATGGCGCAAGTCCTTTAGTGATAGCTTTGTAAGCATTTTGTGCATCAGCGTTCCACCAACGCTCGTCACTCCAAGGGGATGTAATTTGTCTGGATGGGGTATCCACAGGTTGATACTCACCATCAACTTTTGCGACAAGACGGTTCAAAAGTACATATAATGCACTTATTAAACGTGCTGATTCACATATAGTTTTATGTAAGTCAGGAGTCAATTTGGTTTCAATTACTTCTTGAGTATTTTTAGTAAAGGCAAGTGCAGATATTAATGTTCTAGATAAATCATCTCTAAGGGGTTTTAATTCTTGGCTCAAATGTCTCGATTTTTCAGTTAGTTCTATTAGTTGGTTTTGCTCAAATTCCTGCAATGATCCCAGGCGAAGTTCTTCTTCCTGCTGTAAGGATTTAAGCCATTTCTTAGTATCAAACAGTTCATATATAAGCTCAAAAATATTTGCCATAATATTTTTACCTCTAACTATATATATTCATTTCATGAGCTAGAGCGCCATATCAACGCAACAATTAATGCTATAATCACTCCCCAAATTCCACCGAGTAGACCAATGATGAAAGCTAAAAAAAGAATTAGCCCTTCAAGATATATCTTTGTTTTTAGCTCTTTGATTTTAGATTCTTTACTGGTAATTAGCTGATTACGAGCATTATATATTTCTTCCAACTCATTAAATTTATTTGATTGCTGCTTTTGGAAAGCCTCTATTTCATCTTTGATTATTTCTTTGGTTTCTATCAAGGTCTTATAACCGATTTCAATTCGCATTGCCAGCATATCAAAATTTTTCGGTTCCGAATTCTGTATTGACTGATTTATTACTCGATTTATTGCCTTGATTTCAGATTCATCTAACTCAGGTAGTTCCGAAAAACTGTTGTAACCACAAGCCTTTAAAAGGGTATTTTTTTTATCGTCATTCAATTCAAGATTGTAGTGAGCAAGTAAATTTTTCGCTACGGATATATTATGATGGGCTTTAGCAATGTCTTCCAGAGAATATCTCTCTCTTTTATATATATTAAGATCAAGATATTCAAGGGAATCGAGACATTCGAGTCCAAGATGTTGAACTTGCTTATCTACTGACATAGTTATGCTTTAACCAAACAATTGCTTGTATATATTGAATAAACAAAATGATGACCTAATTTAGATAAATGCTAAATATCTAAGTGCTTTATGGAAATGACCATGTAGCTTAGATGCATATCAGCTTAATCTAAAAAAACATTTACCTAAAAGTACTAGACAAGTGCAGCAGTTTGATAAACGACTTCAGTACGTTAGACAAGGTAATCACTTATTAACCTTACTACTCGGATTTTAAATTGTCAACAGGCGAAGCGTTATCAGTAAAAATAAGATTGCACTTTGTTCAACTGCTGTGCTTTATTTTTTAATTAACGCTGAAGGAATATCCTTATACTATCTGTATTAGTCTACAGTTTATCAGTGAGAGCGTAGGCATCTTTACCCCAACCGATCGCGAACTGGAGGGAGTTGAGCAGATTTTTGCCTCCCTGGGTCATGAACAGAACGATCGCCAGCCCCGGTAAGACGGTGGCAATGCTAAACATTTGACGGTAGCTCAACCAGGCTCCCAGAAACCCGAAGATTGGCCCGGCGAAGGCAATCCCCAGATCCAGCCCTGTAATACAAAAACCAAACAGTCGCCCCCGTTCTTGCGGATAACTGCGATCGGCAATCAGGGCAGAGACGATCGGAATTAAGATACCCATAGACATTCCTTCCACCAGACCGCCCAGCAAAAAATGGAAACTGTTCTGGGCCAGGGAGAGGAGCAGCATGGACAGGGTATAGCAACTGAGACTGAGGGTAAAAAAGAGGCCCCGTCCCCATCTGTCAGCGGTTCGGCCCACGAGAATGCGTACACAAAAGGAACCCATAGCGGCGGCGGTATAAAAGATGCCAGGGTTCAGATCAATCTCTAAACTTTTGATGAACAGGGCAATGAACGTATGTAAGACCCCAAACGCCATCCCCACCAGCAGCATAGCCAGGGTTGGAATCGCCAAACCAGCCCGGTCAAAGCTATACCAGAACGGTTTACCCCTATCGGCTGCTGGAATGGCAGGAAGGGGAGGAGGCTCCACCTGAGAACTGGAGAGAAAACCAGCTAAGCCAAAACCTGCTGCCATCATAAAGACGATCGCAAAGCTGGAGTGGGCCAGTAATAATCCGCCGATCGCCGGGCCAATGGCAGTTCCCAACGGGTTACCCAGGGTCATATAGCCGAGAATCGTACCGCGATACTGCACCGGCGAGAAATCAGCGACCAGGGTTAAATAGGCCGTGGCAAAGGCAGAAATGCTGATCCCATGCAGGGCGCGAAACAGCATCAGCCAGTTAGGGGAAGGGGCTAGCAGATAACCCAATGGAGCAATTGCCGCCACCCCCATGCCAATTAGCAACACCAGTTTACGACTGCGTTGATCCGCCAGTTGACCCAACCAGGGACGGGCCGTAATTAACCCCACTGCAAAGGCTCCCGTAATCCAACCAATTTGTTGGGGTGTCCCCCCCAGAGACTCAGCATAGAGGGGAATAATGGGGAGTAACGACGACAGGCTGCACCAGAACAGCAAGCTGGAACTGAGCAGAATCGCAAGATTGCGGCGGATGGGAGCGGGGAGAAAGGAGAGGAAAGGCAAGGAAGTCAGCAGTGATGCACAAACCCCTTTAGCCTACTGTCTTTTGTTTAACGAGATGTGAAGCTCCCCGTTTCGCTTGGCGATAGCGGCTCTGTCTCCTCCTACCTGAAGGGAAAAGTCTCAGAACAGCCCACAAATATCCGGTTGCAACCCAGGACCGATCGCACTACAGTAGGTTGGAGGCAAATTAACTGAGAATATTCGTTACATGGGGACGACATACCGGCGGGTTTTACTTAAGCTGAGCGGTGAGGCCCTGATGGGGAATCTCCTCTACGGGATTGATCCCAGCATTGTTCAGGGAATTGCCGAAGAAATTGCTGACGTTGCGAAAGAGCAGATTCAGATCGCGATCGTCGTTGGGGGCGGCAATATTTTTCGGGGGGTCAAGGGTGCGGCGGCCGGAATGGATCGGGCTACGGCAGATTACATCGGCATGATCGCCACCGTGATGAACGCCATGACCCTGCAGGATGCTTTAGAGCAGATGGGGGTTCCCACGCGGGTACAAACAGCGATCGCCATGCAGGAGTTAGCTGAACCCTATATCCGCCGTCGGGCAATTCGGCATCTGGAAAAGGGACGAGTGGTGATTTTTGGAGCCGGTTCCGGTAATCCTTTCTTCACAACAGATACAACAGCGGCACTGCGGGCAGCAGAAATTGATGCTGAGGTGATTTTTAAAGCTACAAAGGTAGATGGGATCTATGACTCTGATCCCCGTCTCAATCCTCAGGCCAAGCGGTTTGAAAGCCTGACCTACAGTTATGTCTTATCCCATGATCTGAAGGTTATGGACAGTACCGCTTTTACCATGTGTAAAGAGAACGGCATTCCAATTATTGTTTTTGACCTGACAGCACCGGGGAACATCCGCCGTGCCCTGTTGGGTGAGCAAATCGGTACGATCGTGGGAGGTTCCAGTGAAATTAGCTGATGTTGAAGACCACATGCAAAAGTCTGTGGAGGCCACTCAACGCGCTTTCAATACAATTCGCACGGGTAGAGCCAACACTTCTTTGCTGGATCGGGTGACGGTAGAATACTACGGAGCAGAAACGCCTTTGCGCTCCCTGGCCAATATCAGCACCCCAGATTCCAGCACAATTGCCATTCAACCCTTCGATCGCAACAGCTTGAACTTGATCGAAAAAGCGATCTCCATGTCTGATCTGGGTCTAACTCCAAATAACGATGGCACGGTGATCCGTCTGAATATTCCCCCCCTCACCAGCGATCGGCGTAAAGAACTGGTGAAAACTGCGTCAAAATTGGCGGAAGAAGGCAAGGTGTCGATCCGCAATGTGCGTCGGGATGCCGTGGACTCGGTCAAAAAGCAGGGCAAAGCCGGAGAGTTGTCCGAGGATGAAGTGAAGGATCTGCAGGACAAAATTCAGAAACTCACGGATAAGTACATTGCAAAGGTCGATGGTCTCCTGGCAGAAAAGGAAAAAGACATCAGCACAGTTTAGGCTGTTTCTACCCACTCACAGACATATTTTTATCCCATCACTACCTGTCCTTAAACTCGCTCAGATAGGATAACTGAGTTCAGTTTAGGGATTTATTATGCTGCCCAAAGGTATGGATGGGATCACGCGGCGAGGTTTTTTCAAGGCGGCCTCACCTGCACTGCTGTTGGGATTGGGATCAATACCTGTGGGTGCAACCGCTGCCCTTGCCTCCCTTTCCAATCCAGCCTGTTTAAGAATTTATCGGGACTTAAATGCTTTAACCGCGGGACTACTGTATCCCAGTGAAAGTGATTATCCCTTAAACCTGATTCGCCTTCCCCTCGACGCTATTCCCACAAATGAACGGCTGGCCGATCTCTTAGGTCTGGGCAATAAAACCGTGACCAGTGAACAGCTCGATCGGTTTATTCGTCGTCGCTTTACTGATTTTGCTGGCATCGATCCTGAAACACGCACCACCTATCGTCGTTTTCGGGAATTGGGAGCTTACTTTAATCGCACCTTTGGGACAACCAACTGCCGCGCCTATCGGATCGATACCATTCAGGTTAAAGTTCTGTTCCTGGGCTTCAAACCCGGTTGTGGCTATATTGGAACTCAGACCGTTGCGATCGAAACCTGAGCCATTTCCCCCTGCCCTACAAGTGCAACTTCTCCCCCACCACTGGTTAAGCTGGCTGTTCGCTCTGATCCTGGCCGGCTTAATTTTGCTTTGGGGGTGGGTTCCTGCTCTAGCAGATAAACTCTAGCAGTATTCTCAAACTCCTAGAGCCAGCAAAACCCCCCAGTATAATGTAAACAGCTATTCTCTCTTATGCCACTTTTATGGACTACCAACGTATTATTACAATTGAGCCAGGAAAGCGCAGTGGTAAGCCGTGTATTCGGAGAATGCGAATTACAGTGTATGACATCTTAGAATATTTGGCAGGTGGGATGACCGAAGCTGAAATTCTAGAAGACTTCTCTGAACTTACTTCGGAAGACATTAAAGCTTGTCTTGCATTTGCTGCAGATCGTGAGAAAAAGTTATTTGTAGCATCGCTGTGAAACTGCTATTAGATGAAAATTTGTCAGACCGAGTTATTGACAGAATCGTTGATCTGTATCCGGGTTCTGAGCATGTCAAGACATTAGGATTGATCAATACAGATGATGCGGTAATCTGGGAATATGCAAAGGTAAATGAATTTTTAATTGTTTCCAAAGATTCTGACTTTCATCAGCGCAGTTTACTTTATGGTCATCCACCCAAGTTTATTTATCTACGAGTTGGTAATTGTCCAACATCATTAATTATTCAAGTTTTGCGAGACAATTTCGATACGATCAGTCAATTTGAAAGTAGTGAAACGGAAAGTCTTCTGGTATTGACCTAGAGTAGGCCGTCGCATAATAACCCACTTGTACAACGATCGTATTGAGTGAGTTGGTTGAAAACAAAAGTTTACTAGCGACGCGTAAAGCTGAATGATGAATCTGGGAAGTCAAATGATGAATTCTCAAACCAAGCCAGCAAAAGAGGGTAGCAAGCTTTTTGCGTGGCGGGGACACCATCAGCGTTGCCCAGAGTTTCCTATAATATCCTGATTAAGAGTATTAGATAGAAAAGATCCGCACAATACACTAAAGCGGGGATTAAACGAAATAATTCTTAAATTAATCCGACTTCGGGTGTTATAGAGATCAAATCGCCTAATCTATACGATCTACCCACTCTATGATGATCAATCACTGACTTACTGGTAAAAATTTAATATTTCCAATGCTTATATTTATATCCTTTCGTAAGCGCGTCCTGACAACTCATTAACCCAGTGATTCGGAGGATCTACTAATCCATATGACTTATTAACTATTCCTACAACATGATTCTCTGATTCTAGTTCTGCCAATGCTTTTCTATACTTTTTAAGAACTTTGACATACGGTAGCTTATCATCATAAACAAAACAATCTTTTGGAACTTCATATCCATGAATCTGGATTAGATCTCGTACTTCAATAGAAGATAATCTATTTAATGTTGCCAGTATCTTACGCTTCAATTTTGAGTTTTCTGAATATTCTTCCATAACAACCTTTAATAACCAGTTAAGTAGTGCACCTACAGAAGCACCAATAACACCGCCCCAAATACCCACAAGCAAAAACCCTAGCCAAGCTCCAAAACCTGCACTAAAAACTTCAATGACTAAGAAAAGCGATCTTCTAGACATCTGTCAATGTTCTTTCAAATTGAACTAAATAAATAATAGTCATATAACGGGAGCCGATCAAGTTTTCTCATTATCTCTGCCCAGTTTTCTCAGCCAGCTTTACCCTGCCTAACACGTAGGTGCAGCGAACGGTGCGGAGATCTCTCGTTTACGGCCTATTTTTCTACCGCTGCTGACCATTGCCGTTGGGGACCACCCTAAGCAAACGGTTTCCAATAGCAGATTTTTTCGTGGAGTGATTTAGAAATCTGACTTTCGGGACATTGTTATTCTTTAGTCGTATAGTCTGATTGATGTGGAGTTTGATCGAGCAGCTAAGCCAACAAATTAGGAAGCATTCTACTGCACTTTGCCTTTAAATACTCTGCGATCACTAACAGCACGAGTTTGAATCCAGTCAAAGGTTTGTACTTCGGTCGCACCTGCAACAGGAAAATTTGGGTCAGTGAGTTCTCGATAAACGGCTTCAGGAATAAGAACTGTTCCGTATAGCTGATGCAGGAGATGAAGATGATTGATTGCAGCGAGGTTATTGATGGGTGATGTGTCACTGACAATAATCAAAATCTGCCCATCTCCCGAAGGTTCTGAATGTCCTGTTCAAAATCCTCTACCCCATAGTGGACTGGGATATGACGGCTAGCAAGTAGATGTTGAAAGGCTACACGATGCATGTCGGCAAATCGGCTAGCTTGAGCAAGGGTCAGCTTTTCGCGCTGAAAGAGCATGACAGCGATTTCTTGACGCATTTCAGCCTCGGTCATGCGAGTTGCGGTTAAAATTTCGTCGGAGACAACAACACTCATGGCTAGATTCCTCGCTACCTTTAATATTCTACGCTTCTGAACAAGTAAATGTCTTTGTTCTGGCTGCCTCAGCTAACACTGCGTTAGTGCGGACGGAATAAAAGTCATCGATGAGCGTTCGAGGTTATCTGCTGCCGCACAACTTTGCCGTTCAGTCCCTACCCTAAGCGAGCGGGTCTCCAATAGCAGGGTTTTTCGTGGGGCGATGGAGCAAGCTGCCCTTCAGGACAATTTTTTGCTCGTTAGTCGCATCGTCTGCTTGGTATGAAGTGCGATCGAGCAGCCCAGCTAACAAATGTGGATGATTGCCTTGAATCTTTAGCTTTCCCACACTTACAACTAATTGCCAATCAGCTCTTCAACCCAGTTGGATAACTCTCGTAGCATAGGAGGTACAGGGGATTTAGAGGCAGGATGAAGCTAGAGATCATTACAACTGCAGGTAACGAAAGGCTCGATCGCTACTTAGCCGCACAATTACCAGACTTATCTCGATCGCGCATTCAGCAATTGATCGCGCAGGGACAGGTTTACGTTAATGGGCAGCTCTGTCAGGCTAAAAAGCAAATGGTGCAGGTGGGCGATCGGATTAAACTGGAACTGCCCCCACCCGTTGCAGCGGAACCCTTACCGAAGCACATTCCCTTAGATATTCTTTACGAGGATGATCAGCGCCCTCTTAGCCCACTGTGGCGATTTACCTGGAATTGGTGGGGTACAGCGACCGGGAATTGTCCACCGCCTGGATAAAGACACCAGTGGGGCGATCGCCATGCTCTGGAAGCCTTGATCAACATCACAGTTCTCAACCAGCAACTTCACTGTTGATGGGTGACGGCTCTCAATAGTAGCTCCCTAAGCAAGCTTTAGATTGAGAGTACAGAGTTTCCAGGAGTTCCACCATGAAGTCACTCGCTATTCTACCTTTCGTTCTGTTGTCCATAGTTCCGTTTTCAGCCTCTAATGCCTTAGCCGAAACTAAGGTGATCTCCCGTGATTGTGGAACATCTCTTAGTTCCCCCCTGTTGATCAGCCGGAACCTGCAACCAGGAAGCAGCAAACTAGGAACTGGTGAGAATTCCACAGGTCAAAAACTGTGTGAAACGACCGATGCACCAGCCACAAACTCTAAGGGCGAAAACGGGACGAATCGCTGCACTAGCTGCCACTATACCGCAATTAACGAATTTTCAGTCAATTGCGTGTTTATTAAAGCTAACACCAATCCATAAGTCAGCCGCTCTAGTCCATCACCCTTTGATTAGGCGTGGTGATGAGAAGGCTCAGGTGTGGGAGTGGGCGTTGCACCCCTTAATCCGATAGCAAGTCTAATAGATGATTTTCTATATTCTATATGCTTGTTTTTGCGATTATTTATGCAACCTAAATCATCAGTAATGTACTCTCGTTCATCCATAAGACTAACTCCCGAGCGTTCAGGCCCAGGAGTTTTTCTTTTGAAAGGAAGGCTGGGGAATGCAAACCTAACGCAGGACAAACAAATCCCCAATTTGACAGCCGAAGTACTGACACAGGGTTTTGACTGTGTTCAGATCCACCCGGTTGAACTTGTTATTAAACAGACGGTTGATTGTCGTAATCCCCAGTCCGGTGTCCGCCGCCAACTTGTGCTGGGACAGTTTTGGATCTTTCTCCGCCATTAAAACCGCCAAACGACAGTAGATATTACCTGAATTCATCGCTGTTCTTTATGCATTGACATGTACAGCATATAACTATTGAACAGAAACATCTACCTCAAGATAGATCTTTAAGCAAGGTAAAACCTTTAAATTTTTGTATTTCTAGATAATAAAAAAATGTTGCAATAAGACGAAGAATTTACCCTGCGGTGCTCTGGCTATTACCCAGGCGAACAGGAGCCTAGCTAAGAATATCTGGCGCGGGTATATAAACTTGTCTGGATCGATGCTAGCGGGCAACCCTACAAAGTGATCGCCCTTGGGCGGGTGTGGGTTTAGCTTGGCAGGTTAGCCCTGAGCACTAGTTGCCGGGTTGAGGGATAGGGGCCCCCACCGCTCTACTGGCCAGAAGCGAAAATTAGCATGGCCCAGAATATTTTCCTCTGGTAAGAATCCCCAGATATGGGAATCATTGCTGTTATTGCGGTTATCTCCCATCACGAACACAGTGCCAAGGGGAATTTGGAGGGGAGGTAAGTCGTAGTTAGCCGGTTCATAGGTGTAGTGTTCCGAGAGGGGTTGGCCATCGACATACACTTTTCCTCCCTGCACCTGGAGCGTTTCACCGGGTAAGCCGATTACACGCTTAATAAACACCTGATCATTGTCATAGCCCTCTGCCTGGAGGTTAAAGGGGGGGTGAAAAACAACGATATCTCCTCGCTGGGGTGAATGCAGACGATAGGATATTTTTTCAACGACCAGACGATCGCCAGGCTGAAGGGTAGGAACCATCGAGACCGAAGGAATATAGCGAGATTCAGCCACAAAACTCCGCAACAGGATGGCCAAAACCAGCGCAATCAGGATTAACCAGACATTTTCCCGCTGCGACTGCCAGAGTTTTTGCCAGAAGGAAACGGCCGTTTCTTCCCCTGCAGACTTCTCTACTTCCATCTTGAGTCTTCCTCGTTGCGTGTTAATCGCTCAAGCTGAGCATGTTAGAGGACTGAGTTCCAAACAGCGCAGATGGGTAACTCTGCTCTGCTGCCCGGACTAATTCCCTGCTGCAGGTTTCACTTAATGTAATCGCTTGAGAATGTATTCAGTCAGATGAGTTAAAGCTTGCTGAGCATCGGATTCCGGCAGGTCTGCCAGGTATTGTACTGCGGTATGGGCATACTTCTCTGCCAGTTGTCTGGCCCGCTCAATCCCGTGGCTATTCTGAACCAGGGCGATCGCCGCTTCCAGGTCACCCGTTTCACGGAATTCCCGCTCAATTAATACTTTCAGATAGGGTTGTTCTTCCAGGGCATAGAGGGCCGGAGCGGTCAGGTTACCATCCTTGAGGTCAGAGCCAGCAGGCTTGCCCAGATCATCGGTGGAGCGGGTAAAGTCGAGAATATCATCGACGATTTGAAAGGCCAGACCCACATGTCGTCCATACTCGTAAAGGGATTGGCTGCTCTGGGCAGAGACCCCACTCAGAACCCCTACGGCTTTGCTACTGTTGGCAATCAGGGAAGCGGTTTTGTAATAAGTTTTATCCAGATAGGCCGCCAGGGTGAGGCTGGTATCAAAGCGGTTGAATCCCTGCTGGATCTCCCCTTCAGCAAAGTCTTTGATCACCTGGGAGAGCAACTTGACCACTGTAAGATTATCCAGATCTGCCAGATACCATGAGGCTTGAGCAAAGAGAAAATCTCCCGCTTGAATGGCGATCCGATTGCCAAACAAACTGTGGACAGTGGGTAAGCCCCGGCGCAGGTCGGACTGATCCACCACATCGTCATGGAAAAGACTGGCGGTATGGATCATTTCGGTGATTTCGGCCAGGCGGCGATGGCGAGAAGAAATTTCCCGACTAGAAGAAATTGCCCTGGCCAGTAGAAGGACGATCGCCGGCCGAATCCGTTTACCCTCAGCTCCAAACAAATGTTCTGCCGCCGCATAAAGGACTGGATGCCGAGCCCCGATCAGTTTTTTCAGGTTCTCCGTCAGCAGCCTCAGATCTGCTTCTACGGGTGAAAAAAGGGAGGTGACTGAGGTCATGGAGTATGCTGACTGCGAAAGGTAACGAAATTTTACATAATTCTTTTCTGTATTCTAAGCTAACCTTTCCGGCTTAAGTAAATTTTATCAGAATAATTTAGAAAGTTTTGTTTGAGGTCAGTTCTTACTGTCTGTAAAGGTCGGGGAACCTGGGCTGTAGTATCGCGTCTAACCGCACAGATCAACCGCAAAGACAAGCTCAGGGCAGAACTCAGACCTGCTACCATTGCAGAAGTTTAGCTGTTTATTGGGGAGGTAGCGGTGCTAGCGATTCCTTCCGGGAACGCAAAGCTGATCAGGTCCAATCTGCCATTGGCCATGGCTACTTGCCTATATTACTCTCCAAATCTTCTGTCAAAGGAATCTATCATGCCATTTCACTTCCTCAGAACTTATCGGTTTATTTCCCTGGGACTAGCGACCTCCGTTGTGTTGACCCTGGGCCATCTGCTCGCGGCTATCCCCGCTCAGGCAGCAGAGACGATTAATCTGGTGCTTGGGACAAACAGTACCTCTGGAACTCCTCTGCCCGTCGCAGATCTGCGGGCCTATGCTGAAACCCAAACCCCCTCTTCTCAACTCGCTTCCCTGCTCTCCCTGGTCACACCGGAACAACAAGCAGATTTACTGAAGGGACTAAAGACAACATTGCCCGTTGACCCGAATGCATTGCAGCAGGTTCTCACTTCTGCCCAGGGACAGCAAATTCTCACCTCGGTGGCTGCGGCAACCTTGCGTCCCGATCCGGCTGGGGTGGAAGCACTGAAAACCGCTCTGATGGCCAGTGCCACCTCTCCCAAAGGCTTTGGTTTCCTGAGTTTTCTCGAAGCTTATCCTGCTCCCGTGATCAGTATTGATCTACTGCAGATGCAACAGGTCGTCAACCTGAATCAGGCATTACTGGCCCAGTTAGGCCAATCGGTGCAAACCGGTGGCGCACCAGCTTCCACCACCCCAGGCAGCGCAACCCCTGTGTCACCAACCCTCACTGACCCGGCCGTACCCACCAGTCAACCCGCTGCAACCCCCTCCTCCCCAACCACGCCTTAGAAAAGTTACAGATCTGAACCGCTGCCGGGATTGCCTAAAACTGACATAAGCTTTTGGTTTGGCTCGTAAGAGTAAAGGGATAGTGTGACTGTCGTCGATGGCCATCAGTCCAGTTTGTAGTCGTCTAATTTACCGTAAGTGTAGAGCCAGTGAACCAACCCGTCGTTTTGCCCCATGCTTGCGGTTTTACAATCCTGTGAGGAATGAAACTATGCAACCTTCAGTTCAGGTCGGACTTGCCGCTCTTGCGATCGTCCTGGTGAATGGGGGATCTTACTCCTTCGCCCTAGCCCAAAACCAACCGGCGACTAAGCCTGCACCAAGTCAGCCAGCAGCAACTCAGTCCGCATCGGGTCAGCCTTTACCTGCTCCCGCCAGCCGCCCTTTACCGCCCCCCGCCAGTCAGCCCTTACCCGCCAATCAGCCCTTGCCGGCCCCTGGCGTGATCAAATTTAGCCATGAGGAAGTGGATCAGTCCCGCTATGTTGCTCTGGCGATGCCGTTGGCCAGTGGCCGCTATAAGCTGCTGGTGCTCCATCAAATCTCCAATGCCCGCCCCTGCTGGAGTGAAAATGGCAGTAATCCAGTGATGATTGATCCGCTGCTGGTGAACTTTGACTTTACGGGAATTTGTGGTCGGAGTACAGACAGCAATGGTTATTCGATCCGGGTGGCGGGGGAAGATCTGGTCATGCGCTATAGCCTGACGATCGAAACCCGCAATGGGGAGTTAATGCTGATTGGGCGGGGCAGAGACAGTTCGGCTCCTGAAATGGTGATTGGGAGAACCTATGGGCAGGCAACAGGCTTCCAAAAATTCATTCTGGAACCGGGCTGGCGGCTCACCCGTCGCTCCTTCAACGGTAAAACGCTGGGTCACGTCTACTTCACCAATGACTCCTACAGTGCGGCCATTAATCCTCCCTCTGCCAATCTCACCCCTACTCCCGCGATCGACCAACCGCTGAATTCGCCTGTAACTCCACTGGGAGCTCCCACCCCCGCCACCCCCGCCACTAGTACCATGGCCATTCCAGCACGGAAAACCGTGACTCCCTAACACTCCTGGCTCGCAACTGAGTCTGCGGAGATCGATCCTGGTCTCAGCAGCCCACCTAGGCCAGCAACTCTCCGGTCTCCTGCAGGGAATGCAAACGATGATAAATGCCTTCCTGGTGCAGGAGTTCCGTATGGTTGCCCACTTCAACGATCTGGCCTTGATCCAGGACAACGATCAGATCGGCATCTCGCACGGTGCTGAGGCGGTGGGCAATGATCAGGGTGGTACGGGTGCCATAAATGCTCCGCAGGGCTAACTGAATCGCCCGTTCCGATTCGTAGTCCAGGCTGGAGGTGGCTTCATCGAACACCAGCACATCCGGGTTAACAATCAGGGCACGGGCAATTCCTAAACGCTGGCGTTGTCCCCCTGAGAGCCGCATCCCCCGTTCACCGACGATCGTCTGATAACCATGGGGTAAGTTTTGAATAAATTCATCAACGCGGGCAATGGTGCAGGCTGCACGAATCTCTGCCGGGCTGGCCTCGGGATTGCCATAGACCAGGTTATCCAGAATGGTGCCGTTAAAAATATCCACCTCCTGGTGAACGATCGCTAAGCGACGGCGATAGCGGGCAATCTCCAGACTGCGGATGTCCTGACCATCAATTAGAATCCGTCCCTGTTGGGGGTCAAAGTAGCGGAACAACAGTTTCACCAGGGTGGACTTACCGGAACCGGATCGGCCCACGAGGGCAACGGTTTGATAGGGCTGGATCAGCAGATTAATGTCTTTGAGCACGGGGCGGTCGCGATCGTAACCAAAGCTGAGGTGACGAAAGTCCAGCTTGCCGGTGAAGCGGTAGGGATTGGCTACCACAGGTTCCCGAATTAAACTGGCGGCATCGGTGCCACTCGGTTGTTGCATGAATTCGTGAAAGCGCAACATGGAGGCATAGCGGCGAGCAAAAACTTCAGCCAGGTTATTGATCGGGTCAAGTTCAGCGTAGGCCATGCTGGTAACCGTCAGGGTGGTAATAAAGTGCCCCAGGCTAATGTGCCCCAGTAGCGTCTCCCAGAGGGTAAAGCCCAGTAACAGAAAGGTACAGGTTTGAATGGCGGTACGCTGCCAGGTATGCAGGATGACGTAACCCTTGTGAATCCGAAAATCCACTACCTTAAATTCCCGTTCCAGGCGTTGCCGCTGCCGTTCCAGTTCCATCGCCTCGGTGGCAAAAGCTTTGACGGTTTTAATGTTGGTAATAATTTCGGAGGTGCGGCTTTCAGTATTTTCCTGATGGCGATCGATCACCTCTTCTAGGGCAATTAACTGCTGTAAATGCTTGAAGCCAAACCCCAGGATCAGGACAAAAGAGACGAGAAAGGCGATCGCCAGCCGCCCATCAATTAACCAGATCACCACAAAAATACCCAGCACCCGCATCAGTTTGGGAATCATCTGGCCAGCAATTTCTGGATAAGACCAGGTGTGATTGGCTAAGCCTCGGGCAATCCGCCCCGCCACCCGACCGGGATTATTTTCTTCATAAAACTGTAGGGGCAGGGTGAGAATTTTGGCCACCACTCGGTAGGAATGATCTCGACGGGTCCGCAGGGCAATATCCCAGTGAAACCAGGTGCCAATCCAGGGTTGAATGGGAGCCCGCACCACGGTGACCAGAAAAATCATTCCCAGCAAAACCCCCAGGGCCAGAGTGCGATCGGGCGGCAGTGCTAAGGTTGTGGCCAGAGCGGTGACGATCGCCTGCAGGGGGGTATCTAATGTTTGTCCAGATAAAACGTTGAGAATTTGCCCGATCGCGTAGGGAACTAACAAATCAATAATTTCAAACAGGCTGGAAGCCGCTATACTCAAAACGGCCGCCCACTGGTAGGCGCGGTAGTAACGCAGTAGATCTCGAAAAGAAGCCATAATACCCTGCTCCTGAGCCAGCACCCGTCTATTGTAATACAGGTGTTACATATAATACAAATCGAGTCTCTGGAGGCTCAATTGGACTGGGCAATTCCGGGCTTAATAGTCCTTGATATTTGAGAGGAATCTTCCGGGTTAACCTGAAAGCAGGGCCGGTAGTGGGATGCTGCGGCAAAGACGTTTACGATCGCCCAATTTTTTGATCATGCAACGGCAAGGCAAGGTTTATCTGGTGGGGGCAGGGCCCGGAGGGATAGAGCACTTCACGTTACGGGGACAACAACTGCTGGCTCAGGCAGATGTAGTGGTTTATGATGCCCTGGTCGATCCGCAATTGCTCCATCTGGTTCCCCCGAATTGTCTCTGTCTGGATGCGGGCAAACGCAGTGGTGAAAATACGATCAGTCAGGCGGACATTAACCACTGGCTTGTCCAGTCTTGTCAGGCAGGCAAACAGGTGGTGCGGCTTAAAAGTGGCGATCCACTCATTTTTGGACGGGGCATGGCTGAAATTGAGGCCCTGCAGGCGGCGGACTGTCCATTTGAACTGGTTTCAGGCATCTCCTCTGCGCTGGCTGCCCCGCTGCTGGCTGGAATTCCCCTCACCCACCCAGAATGGAGCCGCTGTTTTACTATTCTCACAGCCCATGCTCCAGAAAATCTGGAATGGCGTGCTCTAGCCCGAATGGATACGCTGGTGATTTTGATGGGGGGGCACCACCTGGCAGAGATTTGCTTGCATTTGCAGGATTATGGTCGATCGCCCCAAACTCCGGTTGCAGTCATTCGTTGGGCAGGTCGATCGGATCAGCAAATCTGGCGGGGAACCCTGGCCAACATTTCTGAGCAAACCCAAGAAGTAGACCTGTCTCCAGCGGTGATCATTGTGGGGCAGGTGGCTAGTTTATCTCTGATTTCTCAAACGACTCCTGTCTCCCCCCTCCTGCAGGTTCCTCCCCTGGCCGGTCAAACCGTTCTGGTGACGCGGGCAACGGAACAGGCAGGGGAATTCAGCGATCGCCTGGGCCAGAGTGGGGCCAGAGTGCTGGAAATGCCGGCTTTAGAAATTGGCCCACCCTCCAGTTGGCAGCCCTTAGACGCGGCGATCGCCGATCTGTCTCAGTTTGACTGGCTAATTCTGACCTCTGCCAATGGGGTGGAAGCATTTATGGAACGGTTGCTGGCGGTGGGTAAAGATAGCCGTTCCCTCCAGGGGGTGCAAATTGCCGTTGTGGGACGCAAAACTGCAGCTTGCCTGGCCCAGAAAGGTCTCAGACCTAATTTTATTCCGCCAGATTTTATTGCCGATGCTCTGGTCAGCCACTTTCCCGACTATGAGTACCTGCAAGGCATGAGATTGCTCTTTCCCCGTGTGGAAACGGGTGGGCGGGAAACCCTGGTCAGTGCCTTTACCGCTAAAGGGGCAACGGTTGTGGAAGTACCGGCTTACGAGTCTCGCTGTCCGGCGGCGATCGCTTCCCCAATTCTGACTGCGCTCCAAACCCACCAGGTTGATATCATCACCTTTGCCAGTTCCAAAACCGTTCAGAACTTTTGTGCTCTGCTCAAACAGGCAACGAACTCTGAGTCTGAGTGGCAGGACTGGCTGCAGGGGGTTAGCATCGCCTCGATCGGTCCCCAAACCTCAAAATCCTGTCAGCAGTTGCTGGGACGGGTAGATGTGGAAGCCCAGGAATACACTTTGGCAGGGCTGGCCGAGGCGATCGTTGACGCTTGCCGTTCCGTCCAGATGCGGGAGGAGCAATAGGACTGCCCAGTTTGAGTCCAATGGCTGCCCATTTAACTGAAGGTTTAACTTACTTGTATTTAACTATGACCCTAACGACTGAATCTATTCGCCACCGCCAGCACTCACTGATCCGCCAACTCGCCGATCGGATTGAAGGGATCTGGCAGGAATACTTGGATCTGACTCCCTACCATTTACCCGAAGATCTCGGTTATGTAGAAGGGAAACTGGAAGGCGAAAAATTGACGATCGAAAACCGCTGTTATCAAACCCCCCAATTTCGCAAACTGCATCTGGAACTAGCCCAGGTCGGTCAAAATCTGGATATTCTGCACTGTGTCATGTTTCCCCGCCTGGCTTATCCCCTGCCCATGTTTGGGACAGATCTGGTCGGGGGGCGGGGGCAAATCAGCGCCGCGATCGTTGACCTGTCTCCCATCACTGAAAACCGGAGTTTGCCAGCCGGGTATCAAACAGCCCTCAAGGCTCTGCCTGCTTTTGCCTTTACCCAACCCCGTGCCTTACCAGAGTGGGGAAATATTTTTTCGGACTTTTGCCTGTTCGTTCGCCCCAGCACCCCAGAGGAAGAAAGTCAATTTCTCCAGCGGGCCACAGATTTTCTCACCATTCATTGTCAACAGGCATTAGCAACCTCACCCCTGGATGGAACAGGAGAAGTAACCGTTCTAGCCGGGCAACGGCATTACTGCATCCAACAGCAACAGAACGATAAGACCCGACGGGTATTGGAAAAAGCCTTTGGTCAGGAGTGGGCCGAGCGTTATATGACCACCGTTTTATTTGATCTGCCCGCTTGATTCGGGATCTTAGCCTCATCCGATAACTTCCTCCTGTTGCAAGGCTCAGTCGTTACCGTACCCCATAGCTGCTTCCCCCTGTACCATAGGGACCAAACTGACCATAATAGCCACCGTAACCAATTGTGGGAACTAGATTGGGAGCGTTGTACAGGGCAAAGTTGTAATTGTCATTGCGATCGTAAAGGTTGAGGTCACTAGCTGCCGGCCCATCGACGTTAGGCGACAGAATCCCATAGGAAGCACTATCAGAAGGGGGAGTATCCCGTTGGGCCCATCCTGAAGGTGCAGCGATCGTTCCCAGAGGAAGTAGGTCATTAACACTACCATAAGTACTGGTATTATTTTGAGCAACCACCTGACGAGACTGCACCCCAGAGGCAGAATTAGGCATGGCGAAGGCAGGCACACTTAGCCCTAAACCAGCCATAACCACACCTGTAATTAAGCCCAAGTTTTTAATTAAATTCTGTCCAAATTTGATTTTCATACTCTTGCTCTCCATTCATTAATTATTTGGTTTTAACAGAGACTGACTGAAGACAACAGATTCACCCCCCTGGAAGCAGAGGCATTCAATCACTCCGTTTATTTGTTTATCATCGGTGTACCAGTCTTTTCCCATAAGTTAGACCGAAAAGAATGGCGCTATAGCACCCCTAAATAAGTTGAGAAGAAGGGCGTATGGGGTTCCCCACAAAAGGAGTTCCACCCCTTGACCCCATTTAAATCTCAAATAGGATTGCTATATCTCTATCTACATATTCAATAGTGATACAAATATCATCACGAAGCCTGGATCTAGGGATTGATCCAGCCGTCCATCCAAAAGTAGAGCATAAATTTATGGACGCTCAAGCTTTTTTTGAATCCTCAATCGTTAGCAAAGTTAGATTCAGTTCACTCTGGATTCGGTTCCCCGGCTTGCCTGTTTGGGGTAGGGGTAACTCCATATAAATCTTTTGTAGGAAAATATATCTAAGTGATAGGGAATCTTTAGATCACTCCAAGGATTTCCTAGTACTCAAAGTCGTAAGTCTGGCAAGGGTAAGACTATCGTGAAATTGGGCTATCTAGCCTACAAACCCTATCCAAATTTAGGACTTCGTATACTAGACCTAGCTATATTCTACAAATGTGGATTGAACTTAAGACTTGAGGCTAAGAGATGAAATTAATTACAATATCCTAGCTGGGCATAAGTTTGGGAACTGCCTGGGGGCCTGCGGCTACACAGGGTGTTCAACAGGGCAGCAATATTACCGGCTCCATAACTGCCATACTTAGCGTTCGGATAACGGCTATTCTGCCGGAATTGAGATGAGAAGTTATCCTTGGGGTTGTTTGGATCGACTGCTCCCCAGGAAGTCACCCCAACCACGATATTGTTGATAGCAGCATTACCGGCGGATGCTCCTCCCGAAAACCTGGGATTTTGATAGCCAAAGTTAGCAACCCAGGGACCACCACTGGACCCCCCCGTAAAGGTGCTGCCTTGATAAATTTGTCCAGCCCCTCCGATCGTGGTGAGGAAACTGGGCCCATCTGAGCGTTGCATAATTCGACCAGCATCTAACAAACCGGGATAACCCAGGGTACTCAAGGCAGCCACGGAGAGATTACCGGTGAGGTTGGAGCGGATGAAAGAGTAGTTATTCCAACCGTAGTTTAAGTGTCCTGTCCTGCTACTAATGAATTGACCATTGATCTTTCTCAAGGCAATCACGGCCAGGTCATTATCCCGAGCCGACCCACTGCCAATGTCCGTGCCATTCGCCCAGGAAGCCGGCCGCACAAATGCTTGAGCGCTCCAGGAACCATAGGGTGCAGCGCCATTATAGAAAGCAGGAACAAAAATAAAGTTTGTAAAAGTATTACTACCGGAACCAAAATCCTGAATACAGTGAGCCGCAGTAACAATCACACTCCTGCGAATGACACTCGCTGAACACCAACTTGTAAAAGAACCGACCCGAAAGGTCAAGCGACCGATCGCACTATAGGGATAGGTGGCACTCAGATAACCCCCATTCGTAGCAGACACAGCTGACGTTGGCTTGAGGGAGACTCGTTTGGCAGTATAGGGGACACCAAAGGCACCAAAGGCACGAGATGTGGCTGTGGATGTCTGTGCGCCTGAAACTCCCGGTGGATTCGCCTGAGATTGTTGCGAGGGCTTCAGGGAGTCAATGTTGGGACTAGGGAGGCGATTTCTGTGGGGTTTAGCTTGAGTGATGGCGGACTCGCTCAGCCGCTGCTCTGATGCAGGAATATCGACCACCGTATCTGTTTCTGCTTGAGCAACAAGGGGGGTGAATAAGGTAGGCAAGAAAGCCAAAAGGGCTACGGGTAATACACCGGATTGAGTCACAGTCATGTTCTGGGAATGGACTCTGCGAAATATTCGCATTGGAAATACCCTATTGATAAGGAAAGTAAAACTTCAATATAGTTTCCCATGAAGCCCAAAAAACTGTCAATTAATGTGAACCTGGAGATTAAAAATTTGCTAGATATTGCTTCGATCCAACAACTACCGATTGGTTGAGCTTTTAGACTGGTCTGGGCAGTTCTTACACCCAAGTTAGTGCTTCAAAAAAGTGAAATGAGTTCTGCTGGACCGGGCCTCCGCCTCCAGTCAGAGGAGAGGAATAATCTAATTTTTTAGGATGCAAAGGTATCGACCTTTACCTGCAATCCTGCAACTAATTTTGTTATGAAAGTGCCGCCAGAAATTACCTACCGTGATGTGCAAAAAAACGCTGCGATCGAGTCTTTAGTTCAGGAAAAAATCACCAAACTGGAACGGGTCTGTGACCATATCAGTAGTTGTCATATTGCCATTGAAAAAATTCACGATCGCCCGCGACGAGGTTCTCCCTACCGGGTGCGCCTGGATATTACTGTTCCTCCCAGCCATGAATTAGTGGCGGAAAGTAATCCGGGAGAAGAAAATCAGTACGTTGAACTCGATACAGTGATCCGAGATGCCTTCCAAAAAGCAGAACGGCAATTACGGGAGCTGTCCCGCCAGCAACGCCAGAGCGATCGCATCGCCAGCCATCTTGAGGGAGATTCTGCCGCATTGGTCACCCGCCTGTTCCGGGAGCAGGGCTATGGCTTTCTCAAAACCCTGGGGGGCGAAGAAATTTATTTTCACCGCAACAGTGTCCTCCACGATGACTTTGAGCGACTGGAAGTCGGTACGGGGGTGCGATTTGTCGCGGTGGAAGGAGCAGAGGGACTCCAGGCCAGTACCGTACAGATTGTTGATAAACCGGGGGCACGGGCCGGAAAAGCAGAAGAAACTGTGATTGAACCTCCCCTGGGGTGGCAATAGATTTTCTTCCCGACCGTCCTTCCCCTAAGATGGACTACAAGCGGTTCTTTCAGGAGGTGGCAATGTTTAATCTGGGCTGGCTGGAGGTGGGCTTAATTGTCCTGGCGGCGGTGTTATTCTTTGGCCCTAAAAAGCTACCGGAACTGGGAGGGGCGATCGGCAAGTCCCTGCGAGGATTTAAGGATGAACTGCAACAGGATCGACAGGATTCTAAGCACGAAGAGAAAGAATAAAATTTTAGCCCTGGAGGTTAGCGCTGCACGGGCAGGTGAGATAGACGGCTCCACTCATTCCAAGACCCCTCATAGTTGCGAACCTGAGGATAGCCCAGCAGATAGGTCAAGACAAACCAGATATAGCCGGAGCGGCCGCCAATGGCACAGTAGGGTAATATTTCTCTGTCAGGAGTAACCCCTTTACTGAAAAAGAGGGCTTGCAATTCGGTCATCGACTTGAACGTGCCATCTTCGTTTAAGGTCAAATGATGGTCAATATGCACTGCACCGGGAATATGGCCAGCGCGTTCCAGGGGCGTGGGGGGTTGGGTGATAAACCATTCTCCCCGGTATTCCTGAGAGGTTCGCACATCCAGTACCACGCGATCGGGCTGGTCTAGAGCCTCGGCCACCTCTTGATAACAAACCCGCAGATCGGGTGCAGTCCCCGAACTCTGATATGACCTCGCTGCAAACGTTGACAGTTCCGCCGCTAGAGGACGGCCCTCCCGTTGCCATTGTTGATAACCTCCATTCAGCACTTTCACCCGCTCATGACCGAAGTATTTTAACAGCCAGAAGATCCAGGCTCCGGTGCCAGGATAGCTACCGTAAGCAATCACCGTTGATTCGGGGCTAATGCCAGAACGGCCCATCAGTTGCTCAAAATTTGTCTGTTCCAGGTTCATCCGTAGATCGGGCAACAACAGGTCGGTGAAAATGTTCCAGAAAACAGCACCGGGAAGATGAGCCTGCTGATACGGCTCTGGACTCATATCAACCTCAAGAATTCTGAGATCGGTATCCGTGAGATGGTCTTCCAACCACTGGGTACTCACCAGGGCATCGGGATGGGCATATTCAGTCATGGGTTTTGGCTAGAAACGCTACTGGAGTTAAGATAGGCTGATCGCTGGTTCTCCTCCAGTCCTCGATCGGGTACACTTTTACGTCTATGCCCAGCTTGCCCACTCTGTTCGCCGCGATCGCTCAGGCTCAAGATCTGCAAGAACTGCGCTCCCAGGTGCTACCCAGACTGGGGGAATATTTTGTTGCCACTCGTTGGGGCTTATTTTTTTTCGATCAGCTGCCGGACTCCCGCTTCCAGCCACTGCTGAACCTGGCCCTATCGTTGGAGCACAATCCAGTGTTGCGCTATCTCGTGGAACGACACGCCCCTGTCCATGAAGGACTGGTAGTCTCTCCCCAAGCCTGGCAATTGCTCTGTCCCCGCACTGACCATCGGCATGTTATGGCTGGTCCTCTGGTCAAGCACGGCAATCTGGTGGGTGGACTTGGTTTTACCCGCAGTCACACTCTGGCGGCCTTTGATCGCGACAATCTGGCCGATCTAAGTGGCCTATGTTTACATCTTTCCACCTGGATTGCGACCGGGCGATCGATCCCACCGTTACCACTGGCGGTCAACCCACCCCAAACCTGGGCAAATCGTCGCCCCCAACGCCTGACCCGGCGAGAAACCCAAATTGCTCAGCTCGTGGCTATGGGCAAGACTAACGCAGCAATTGGCGCAGAACTCTGGATTACAGAAAACTCCGTCAAGCAAGCCCTGAAGCGGATGTTTCAGAAATTGCAGGTTTCTAACCGAACTGAAATGATTGCCCAGCTCTTGCAACCGCCTAAGCCGGATTCCCAGGAGTAGAACTGAGGGGCTCGACCGTTTCGTTGGGGGCAGGTAGACCAGAGTCCATCGTTGTAGCCGCAGAGGGGGTAGTGCTGCCATTGCTGCTGCCATTGGGGTTAGTCACTGCTGTATTGATCCCCTGGCTGAGCCGGTAAGTTTCAATCAGTTCAATGGCCCGGCTGACCCGTTCTGGGAAAATGACCACTAAACTGCCATCGGCGGCTGTTGACAGAGCTTTATTGATGGCGGTGGTTTCATCCAGAATTTCTTCATAGCTGTAGTCAGGCTTAACCTGCAACAGTCCAGCCTTAATCCACTCCGCCGCGTTGCCCCGCGCCCGCCCACGGGTGTCATCATCTTCTTTGACAATGACGCGATCGAAAATTTGAGCTGAAAGTGAACCGAGGGTTTCCAGATCTTCATCCCGACGATCGCCAGGGCCTCCCACAACTCCAATGCGTTCCCCTGGCCATTTGAGGACAAAGTCTCCCACCGCCTGATAACCCGCTGGATTGTGGGCATAATCCACCAGGGCACTGAAGCGGCCCAAATCAAACAGGTTCATCCGGCCTGGGGTTTGACTGGCAGAGGTGCGGAAACTGGTCAGCGCGGCCCGAATATGTTCGATCGCAATTCCCTGGGCAAAAGCCGCCAGACTGGCCGCCAGGGCATTGGCAATCATAAAGCTGGCCCGGCCTGCCATCGTGATTGGCACATTCACCGCCTGTTCAATCCGCAGGGTCCAATCTCCTTTCAAAATTGACAGATAGCCATTTTCATAGACCGCCGCCAGACCCCCCCGGTCGATATGCTGACGAATCAGGGGATTATCTGGATTGAGGGAGAAGTAGGCGACCTGGGCCTGGACATGCTGGGCCATGGGGGCGACCATGGGATCATCGGCATTGAGCACGGCATAGCCATCGGTTCGGGCAGTTTCCACCACCACGGCTTTGAGATCCGCCAGTTGATCGATCGTGTCAATATCCCCCAATCCAAGGTGATCGGCCTGCACATTCAACACCACGCCAACATCACACTGGTCAAACCCTAGCCCGGAACGTAAAATCCCGCCTCGGGCCGTTTCCAGCACGGCAATCTCTACTGTGGGATCTTTGAGAATGACCTGGGCACTCTGGGGACCGGTGGTATCGCCTTTCTCCACCATGTAGTCGCCGATATAGATGCCATCGGTGGTGGTGTAGCCGACGGTCCGCCCGGTTTGTTTACAAATATGGGCCAGCAGGCGGGTGGTGGTGGTTTTACCATTCGTACCCGTAACCGCCAGAATTGGAATTCGACTGGGCACCCCCGGTGGAAAGAGCATGGAAATCACGGGTTCAGCCACATTGCGGGCAATCCCTTGACTGGGGGAGGTGTGCATCCGAAAGCCAGGGGCCGCATTCACTTCGACAATCACACCGCCAACTTCCCGCAGTGGTTTGGTGATATCGGGGGTGACCACATCAATTCCGGCAATATCCAGTCCAATTGTGCGGGCTACACGCTGGGCGACCCAGACATTTTCCGGGTGAATCTCATCGGTGCGATCGACGGCAATGCCTCCCGTACTCAAGTTAGCCGTGGCCCGCAGGTAACAAATTTCCCCCGCTGGCAACACCGTTTCCAGGTTATAACCCTGCTGTTCCAGCAACTGCCAGGTGGTGTGGTTAATCTCAATTTTGGTCAGAACATTGTCGTGCCCTTCTCCCCGCTGCGGGTCCTGGTTGGTCTTTTCAATCAGTTCGCTGATCATGGACTGACCATCGCCAATCACATGGGCCGGCACCCGCTCTGCCACCGCCACAACCTTACCGTTCACCACCAGAACACGAAAATCTTTACCGGGATGGTAATGTTCCACAATGACGGATTTGGACACCTCACTGGCAACATCGTAGGCCTGCTCTGCCATTTCCCAGGAGTTCACCCCGATCGTAATCCCGCGCCCGTGATTGCCATTCAGGGGTTTGATCACCACCGGATAACCGCCAATCGAAGCGATCGCATCCTCTAGCTCATCTAAGTAGCGAATCACAGTTCCTTTCGGGACAGGAATTCCGGCATCCGCCATCACCTGTTTAGCCCCTTCCTTATCGCCGGCCAGTTCCACCGCTAAAATTCCGGTGTGGTTGCTGAGGGTGGCTTGAACCCGTTTCTGACAGGCTCCATAACCCAGTTGAATCAGAGAACGGCTACTCAGTTCAAACCAGGGAATGCCCCGACTTTCCGCTTCCTTGACGATCGCTTCTGTGCTGGGGCCCAGGGAAGCCTTAGACCAGAAATCCCGCAGGTCTTGCAGATCTTGTTGCAGCTCGGTCTCAGGATAGGTCCCCGTCTCCACCACGCTCTGACACAACCTCACCGCTGCCCGTGTTGCATAGCGGCCCGCCTGCTCATCCAGGTACTCAATCACCACCTGAAACACACCGGGGGTAGAAGTTTCCCGCGTGCGCCCAAACCCCACGGGCATCCCAGCTAGATCCTGCAGTTCCAGGGCAACGTGCTCAATGATATGCCCCATCAGCGTTCCTTCGTACAACCGGGTCAGGAACCCCCCTTCGCGCCCCAGGGAACAAAAATGATGGTAGAGGCTGGGGAGGACTTTAATCAGGTTGTCGGCAAAACCAGGAATTTCATTTGAGGGTTTTTCGATTAGATCCTCCAGATCCAGCCGCATAACCACCAACTTATGGCGGCGAATGCTCCAGTAGTTAGGGCCGCGGAGGGTTTGGATTTTGAGAATCTTCATGGGTAATAGGGAGTAAATGAGCAGTCGAGGGCAAGTGAAGCAGTAGTCCGAGTGTGTAACGCTAGAAACCGGAAAAACTGTTTACCATGGACAGTTTTATCGAGACCCCTATGAACTACGGTCAAAAGGAGGTAGTCCGGAAGACTGAGATAAGACTTCGTGTCTATGCAGATCGTAACAATCTCCGTGGCTGAGAACATGGAGGCGGAGATTATAAATGCTGAGGGGATCGGTCAGACCAATGGCATCGTGGTTGGTATGGGTGACATCCCTGGGATCGACAATCGTCACCGCCCCTTTGCCCAGCACCTGCAGTAGCCCATCCGCCTCAAACAGGGCACAGGTGTCTTCATCAATGCCGATCCCCAGTTTGTCCGGGTAGGCGGCGATCGCACTGATCAACCGGGCTAAGCGATTGCGGTTGTAGAAGTGCTGATCCACAATCAGACCGGGAATAATACCCAAACCAGCGGTCATATCCACCAGCGCACGATTTGGAGCTTCACCACTGCCCCCACTGGCGATCATGCGTTCCCCCAATACCGCAGCCCCAGCACTGGTTCCCGCCAATACCGTTTGCCCTTGCCACACCTGATTTTTCAGTTGTTCTAACAGGGGGGTATCCGCCAGTAGGTCAGAGAGGCGCAGTTGATCCCCACCGGAGAGGAAAACGCCAGTACAATGCTGCAGTTGGGCCAGCAGTTCGGACTCTTCTCCCTGGGCGCGATCGGTAACGAGGAAAACCTCAACCGCCTTGGCCCCCATCTCTAGAAAAATGTCCTGATACATCCGCCCCATCGCTTCGGGTTCGCGGGAGGCAGAGGGAATCACGGCAATGTAGGCATCTTTGCTACCGGCCCGCTGAAAAAAAGCCTGCAAAATGTGACGACCTCGAATTTTGTCTTCCGCACCGCCGATCGCCATGACAGCACTTTTCGTTCGCTGAAGCATGGTTGGTTTAGAGGGATGAACGTCCAACTGCAACATATTCAATTGCAACATATTGACTAAAATAATGCTGATCCAGGCCCAAGTCGCGACTCCTCATCTGTGTGGGTATGCCCGAACGAAAAAGTCCAAGGGACATTTATAGCAATCATGCCAGATTTTTTAGAAAATCTTAAGATCAATTCACTAAATTAATTGATCTGGTCTGCCCTCCTAACTCCGCTTGCAAATTCTATAGTAGACAAATTGTGCGCTTTGATGTTGTAACACTTTTCCCAGATTTTTTTACCTCTCCCCTGGCCAGTGGCTTGCTGGGTAAAGCTCTGGCCAAACAAATTGCTGAGGTTTACCTGCTCAACCCACGGGATTTTACAACGGATAAACACCATCGGGTGGACGACGAATCCTACGGCGGTGGGGTGGGGATGGTGTTGAAACCAGAACCGATCTTTGCAGCGGTGGAATCCTTACCTGTTTTACCCCGGCGAGAAGTAATTTTGATGTCTCCCCAGGGAGAGCGGCTGGATCAAGCCTTACTGCAGAGCCTGGCTGACAATTTTGATCAGTTAGTGGTCATCTGTGGGCACTACGAGGGCGTGGATGAACGGGTGGTGGACCATCTGGTCACACGGGAAATTTCCCTGGGGGATTTTGTACTGACCTGTGGTGAAATTCCGGCCCTGACCCTGCTCAATGGGGTGATCCGCTTGCTGCCCGGTACGGTGGGTAAGGCTGAATCGCTGCAGAACGAAAGTTTTATCGATGGTTTGCTGGACTTTCCCCATTACACCCGTCCGGCAGAATTTCGGGGCTGGCCGGTTCCCCCGGTTTTACGGTCTGGCCATCATGCTGAGGTCGATCGCTGGCGGCAGGCTCAACAAATTCAACGCACCCGCGATCGACGGCCCGACCTGTACCAGCGCTGGCTCAACTCCCTGCCACCGGATTCACTTCAGGATTTTACAGTTTGACTCGCCTCCCAAGCTAACAGAGCTGTTTTGCGCTCTAATCCCCAGCGAAACCCACCCAATTGACCGGATGACCGAAGGACGCGATGGCATGGAATTAAGTAGGCAACGGGATTACGCCCCACAGCATTAGCAACGGCCCGGACAGCGGTTGGCCGACCGATCGCCTCTGCCAACGCCCCATAGGTGGTGAGACCCCCAAACGGAATCTGCAGGAGCGCACGCCAAACTTGAATTTGAAAATTAGTCCCTTTGACCGCTAGAACAAAAGGCTTGTGATCATCTCCTGGTTCAAATATGCGATCGCTGATGTCTTGAGTCGCTTGTTGATCTGGAATCAATTCAGCTGTTGGCCATTCTGAGCGCAGCCATTGTTCAGTACTGTCTCTTGCTGCTGGATCGAGAAAATGCAAATTACAGATTCCGCGAGTGGTTCTGGAAATCAGGCATTCACCAAAGGGGGTTGGATGAATTCCATAGCTAATTTTTAACCCTTTTGGTTGGAATTCAGCCGGGGAAATCACCGTTAACTTCACCAGACCAGCGACAGGTTGGGTTGCCCATTCAGGTGGGTTCAGATCTTTGGGGCCGATCGAGGAGTCCATAGGAGGAGATAATTTCTATATCATTATCTTCCTCAATCTATGAAAGCAGCGACCCCTGGTTAGCACAGAGAAACATTCAACCTCAATATCTAGCCTGAACCCTACAAAGTTCGAGCCGGAAAGTATGAGGCAATCTAGAGCAGGATTCCACTTTTTAGTTTAGGGACAGTGGGGAAGCTGTCTCCAGCATCAGGACGTAAACACTCGGCCCAAGGTCAGATTGTAGACAGTTCAACTTTAAATCCAGATTAGGATGACTGCTAGCTTATCCATGGGATAGCGAGGTCAGTTGACCTGTATGTAAGCACCCATTGCTAAACTACAATGTAAGGTAAGTCACCTACAAGTGGAGTAGAATGATCCAGGTTACATTCATCAGACTATTTACCTATTTCGCTTTTGTGCAGTTCGCACTATTTGCTTGATTTTTTGCTACTAATTTAAGCTTTTATGGTAGCCTACACGTCCTTGCCCAATAATTTAACTAGAAAAATTTAAGTATCTACAAATTTCTCTTGTCATATGGTGACTATCAGTACACAGGCTCAGATTGGGATCAGATCGCTTCTTCCAAGTGATCAGGAGCGGGTTAGACATCTTGTAACTCTGCTTGAACGTTTTCCTCAGGACGAGTATGTAAGGCAACAAGCAAGAAAGTTGAAAGGTACTGGTTTAGATAATTTTTATATTGTGCGAGTGACTCATAATTTGAGGCTACTGTTCCGATACTCTCAAGGTGTAGTGGAAATACTTGATATTGTAACTCATGACAGGCTTGAAAAAATGCATGGGTGAAATCCATGAAAGAGTTTAAAAACTTCAAGTTTGACCCTAAAGTTTGTCGCAAAGAGCTGAATGAACTGAAGTTTCATCTGGATAGCAAATCCGAACTTAATGAGAGGAAAGATGTGCTACCCTTCTTTAAGAATAGGCAACATCTTTCATCATTCATTGGGTCTTACTTCCCATACATTTCAGGCTTTGACAAACTCGCTTATGAATATGATATTTTTGGTGACTTCAAAGCGGACTTAGCGATTGGTGATTCTGAGTCAGGTTGGTACGGATTTATAGAATTTGAGGGAGCTAGTGAGACGAGCATCTTTGAGAAAAAGGGTGATAAAGTTACTCCCGAATGGTCAACTCGCTTTGAACATGGCTTTAGTCAAGTAGTAGATTGGTTTTGGAAGTTGTCAGCATTGGAATATACACGGGAATTTGTCTCTCGGTTTGGCAGCGAGTTTACAGGATATGAAGGAATGCTAATTATCGGTAGATCTGAAGGGCTCGCACAAAGAGAGCGGGATCGATTACGATGGCGGCGAGACAGGCTTATTGTCAATTCTAAACATATTCACTGTGTTACCTTTGATGAACTCTATCTTCATCTGGACACAAGACTTCGCAGTTACGAAGCTGCTTTTCTTGCAGACGAGGAAGAATAAGTTCTTAGCGCTTTCTACTATGCAAGCTGACCCTATATTGGAGTGGGTCGGGTGAAAGGCTCTGGTGCTAAAGCCACTTCAATCAGAACGGAATGAGCTTGAACGCTTTTTGGTTTTAAAAGCTTGATCTATTCCTCTCTGATTATCTGTTTCATTTCAAGAGCCAATTATGTGTAAAGCCTGGATGATTCCCACGGAGAAGCTACACTAACGAGAAAAAAGATTGAAGGGAATAAGTTGGTAGATTGAAAATTAGTAAGCTCAATCTATACCTCTTTGCCATAAGATCAGTCTGAGTATTGCTATCCCTTCCATTACCCACAACCTGATCCCCAAGTAACCCTTATGGCAGATATTGTTGATATTGCAGTTGGAGCGGGTTCTTTTCAAACCCTGGTGGCGGCGGTGCAAATTGCTGGACTGGTGGATGCCCTCAAAAGTCCCGGCCCATTCACAGTTTTTGCCCCCAATGATGATGCCTTTGCTAAACTTCCCCCCGGCACTGTAGAGTCGCTGGTCAAGTCTCCCCCACAATTGGGGCGGATTCTCACCTACCATGTGGCAGCGGGCAAATACACCCAAGCCGATCTGGCCAAACTAAACTATGTCACGTCCCTGGAAGGATCACGGATTCGGATTGATTGCTCTGATGGATTTGAAGTCAAAAATTCCACGGTGATTGCCGCTGATATTGAAGCCGATAATGGCATTATCCATGTGATCGATCGGGTCATTCTGATGGGGGGCGATCGGGAAGTTGAGGTCAAAACGACGATCGAATTCTGCACCCCGGAAGTTTGATCCTGCTCCCCAATCAAGCAATTTCATCAAAAAATCCCCTCCCGCAGTTGTTGTGAGAGGGGTTAAATTTTGCTCTGGTTATCAAGCAAGCAGCAAAACAGCAGTGACTATCACTTATTTGTAAGTCGTGGTCTGAACGTTCAGAATCCGAGAGGCTTCGTTAATGCCATACTGCGGCCGGAGGAAACGATTCAGTTGACCTTCAAAGAAGGCCCGATTCGCCACCAGGTGCTTTGGATTGGGATCATCGAGGGGATACAATAACGCCGCCCGCAAGGCTTGAATTACCGCTGAAGTCACCGTGTACATGGAACGCTGAAAGCTAATTCCCACCTGTACGAGCAGATCACCCTCTCCCCGGCAATTTCGCAGTAAATGCTCCCGCAGGTACTGGGGTAGGAAGTGGGACATATCCTGGTGCAGCAATGTGGGGGGAATCCCAGCCGTACCCACCGGAAACTTATCGGCGTAGAGAATGCCGTAGTGGAAATCTTCTTGCTTCTCCGGCACTTCACCAGCTTCGGCATTGTAAGATTTGGTGCCACGGAAAGGAGAGGTGCGATAGAAAACCGCTTCCACATAGGGCAGGGCAGCTTCATAGAGCCACATAAAGCCCTTCGATTTGGGAATGATTTCGTAGCACTTCCCTTTGATGTAGACGTGGTGGTAAATCGGCCGCCCCGCGGCAATAAAGATGCCATTCACCAGAAAGTTGATCGCATCGGGAATGGTTTGAATTTTACCCTCATCGTAGAGATCAGAAATCTCAAAGAACACGGGAGCCATGATTTCCCAGAACAGTCCCAGGATGGACATATAGGTAGCCATGCGGGCCTGCTCTAAGAACATCTGTGGAAAGGCTTTGTGCAGAACGATCAAGGGCGCATAGAGGGGATTGGAGAGCAGGTAAGCTTCGATCGCCCGGTTGGCATTGGTAATGTACTCTTCTGAATCCAGGAAGGCTTCCAGGGGCCCACTCATGCGGTGCCACATCATAGCCCGAGCCAGGTCTTCAGAGAACTCCATGTTGATGCGATCGTGCCAGAGATGGTGGAACAGGCGGGGCATTTTACCCGTTTCCCCCTTCTCAATGAACTCCATCAACTCTGGGTGGGCCTTTTCCCAACCCCGCCAGATCCGGTAGTCCGCATTGTCCCCGGCATAGTGGTTGGGCAGATCAAAGTACTCCTGGGTGGGGAAATACTTAAAAAACGGCAGGGGATCGATAAAGACCCGTTCGCCCAGGTAGAGCAGATCCCGCCAGTAGAAATCCATTGGCACGGCGTAGGCTTTGTACATCCCGATCACCCGCATCAGGTTTTCGGGGGAGTCAGGAAGGAGGCCACCTCCAGCTTCGAGGCGATGGACAATATCGGCGTAAGGATGGCGAGACGGGGGGAGGATGTTGGCCAGTTGGGAGGAGGAGGAGGGTTTATAAATTTCGCTCACCGGGAACTGGCTACCGGGAACCCGACGGGGAATCCGATAAAACGGTTTGGAGGACGTAGCAGTCATAGGCTTGGCTCAGCTAGGGGGCAGGGCAGTCAAGGTGGAGGGCAGTCAAGGTGGAGGGCAGTCAAGGTGGAGGGCAGTCAAGGTGGAAGATGCAGCAAATTGTTAGAGCAGAGAGGGAGCCTTGGCAGGGGGGAGTTGGCTGAGGATTGCATCCCCACTGGGAACAGCGGCCACCAGAGCCGTGGTTGTGGGTTCACTCCAGCGCACCAGCCAGGAGGGTTGCACTCCCAGGAAAAAGATGATCGCCACCAACACTAGGGCCGGAACCTGTTCGATCCGGGTCACTCTGGGGTAGTAGGCGGTGTAGTTGTCCAGTTTGCCAAAACAGGTACGGTTGATCAAAATCACAAAGTAGACTGCCGTTAAACCGGAAGCAATTACGCTTAACAGGGTCGGAATCGGAAAGATGGCGAAGCTGCCCTGGAACACCAGAAATTCAGCAATGAAGCCCACCAAGCCTGGAATACCGGCACTGGCCATCCCTCCCAGAATCAGCAGCGCACTGGTGGCCGGCAGTCCCCGCAGTGGATTGAGCAGACCGTTGAGCACATCTAACTCGCGTGTACCAACTTTCGCTTCAATTACCCCAACCAGGTAGAACAGCAGGGCCAGAATCAACCCGTGGCTGACCATCTGGGCCACAGCGCCAACCAGGGCCAGGGGGGTAAGGGCAACGGTTCCCAATAACACGTAACCCATGTGTCCGATCGAACTGTAGGCCACCATCCGCTTGATGTCCTTCTGGGCGATCGCCGCCATGGCTCCATAGATCACACAGACCGCCGCCAGAATTGATAGACCGGGGGCAATCAGTTTCCAGGTTTCCGGGAAAAAGCCGAGACAGAATCGCACCAGACCATAGGTGCCTAATTTAGCCAGGGCCCCGCCCAGCAGAATGGCCACAGGGGTAGACGCTTCGACGTAGGCATCCGGAAGCCAGCTGTGCAGGGGAACGAGGGGAATTTTGATCCCAAACCCCACCAGAAGCATCGTCAGCAGAATCAACTGGGTGCGCTGAGAAAATCCTCCAGTACTGATGTCGCTGAAATCAAAGCTGCGGAACTCTCCCAGCAGGGCAATGGCCAGAAAAGCCGCCAGGATAATAATGCCGGACACTGCCGTATAGATCAGGAACTTCATCCCGGCATATTCCCGCTGCTTTCCCCCCCAGATCACGATTAACAGATAGAAGGGAATCAACTCCAGTTCATAAAAAATCAGGAACAGCAGCAGGTTTTGGGAGAGCAGTGCCCCCGTAATCCCGGCATTGGCCAGCAGGGTGAGGATAAAAAATAGCCGGGCCCGTTTGGTCACCGCATCATTGTCCAGGCCAGCCACCCCACTGACCCCACTGAAAATCACGATCAGGGTGACCAGGTTACACAAGAACACCAGGGGCAGGGATAAACCATCCACTCCCAGGGTGTAGTTCAATCCCAGGGTGGGAATCCAGGGCAGGTACTCCTGCATTTGTAAACCCGGCTGGGTCAGATCAAACCGGCTGAGCAACAGAATCGTCCACAGAAACGTTGTGGCGGCGATCGCCAGAGCTCCCCACCGGGCCCGAGGGGCAGGCAGAGTACCGGGCCAGAATCCCAGCAGGGCTGCCCCCACAACTGGTAACCAAATCAAGACGCTGAGCATAAGTCGTTGTTGTTCCTAAGCATGGATAACAAGAAAAGCTGGATAGCGCACTCCAGACGGGGCCGCTTTAACTTCCTGACACCAGGGTGAGGTTAGCCAGAACGGGCCAGCAGAGCAGAATGCCAATCAGCGCCGTGCCCAGCAAAATGGTCAGAATGTAAAACTGAGATTGCCCGGCAGTAATGTATCTGAGGGTTTGACCACTGAAGATGGTGGCTGAGCCAAACAGGTTGACAATCCCATCCACCATGTTCCTATCCAGCCATGAGGTAAATTCGGAAACCAGATTAATCACAAACACCACCCCCGTCCGGTATAGCCCAGGGGTCAACCCGTTCGGCTGGCTGAACATGACTGGATCGCGGCGGCCGGGAGCTTCTGAGGGTACCCAGGTGAGGTAAGAGAGGAAGTCCTGCACAACTTTGGGCACAGGGACGGGTTTGGGGATAGCCGGACTGAAATAGACAAAGGCAGACACCAGACAACCCAGTACTGTAGACCCCGTCAGGATCAGCGCTTGATCAGGCTGGAGGCTATCCCAGGCAGGCAACAGGCCCGTGGCTTGCATCAGGAGGGGCAGGTGCAGGGCAAACCCCATCATGATCACCGTTGGTAAGATCATCGGCCAGAACACTTCCGGCGATCGGGCCGTCATCGGCTTGGGTTTACCTCCCCAAACAAGACAGAAGGTGCGGGTGAGGCTGAAGGCGGCGGTGGCATTGACACCAATTAACAGTGCAACCAGCAAGGGGTGGCTATCCCACAACCCTTCGAGCAGTTTTAACATCCCCCAGAATCCCCCCAGGGGAGGCAGAGCGACCAGGGCGGCAGCACCAACAATAAAGCTAGAACCAGAAATGGGTCGCCGGGACCATAGCCCCCCAAACTGTCGCAAGTCCTGGGTGACACAATTCCAGATCACGTTACCGCAACCCATCATGAGCAGGGCCATGGCAATGGCATGGACGAGCATCAATTGAAAGGCGGCTTCGGTTTGTTGCACGCCAACCGCAATAAAAATTAGCCCCATGTAGGCACTGACCAGGTAGGAAAGCGTCCGTTTAATGTCAATCTGGGCGATCGCCATCAGGGTTCCCCCCAGGGCAGTAACCGCACCAATGAACACAGTGGCGGAGAGCACAAAGGGTGACAACGCCAGAAAGGGTTGGAGTTTGATCAACACCCAGGCTCCAGTGGCGACCACCACAGAATTACGCAGAATTGAAGCGGGTAGGGGTCCCTCCATTGCCTCATCTAACCAGAGATGGAGGGGAAACTGGGCACATTTACCCATGGGGCCAGCGATCAAAGCAATGCCAACTAGAGCTAAAACTTTGGGGTCCACCTGAGCCGTCTGGGCCCATACTGCCAGTTGGGAAAAGTCCCAGGTGCCGGCCAGAGGATAGACCCCCAGCACGCCCATTAACAATAAAAGGTCACCAATTCTTTTGGTCAGAAAGGCATCTCTTGCTCCAGCAATCACCAGGGCTTGATTAAACCACAGCCCAACTAAGAGATAGGTTGCCAGGGTAAGAATTTCCAGGATCATGTAGGCGAAGAAGAGCGAGTCGCACAGCACCAGGGCGCACATTCCAGCTTCAAACAAGGCCAGAAGGGAATAGAAACGGGCCCAGCCCCAATCCATTTCCAGGTAGCCAATGGCAAAAATCTGGGCTAAAACGTTGATCCCTGTAATCACAACCAGAGCACCGACGGTGAGGGAGGAGACCTCGATCGGCAGGGTAAGGTTCAGATTGGCGACTTTTAACCAGGTGATCGATAAATGCTCGGCGGGCTGGTGATTCAGAGCCACAAAAGCCAGAACACTGTGGATAAAACTAACCAGGGTCATAATCGCATTGACATAGCCCGAAGGCCGCGGACCCGTACGCCGAATTACGGAAGGAAACCAGAGCACCGAAATCAAAGCTCCAATCAAGGAGTAGACCGGCACCAACCAAATGTTTTGAACCAGAAGGTGAGTCATTGGTGTTTGCGCTGCTTGATTCTGTTAGAAATCAGCATACTGTGGAAGGCTATAAGCCAGAACACACATTTTTGCATAGCTGTGATTGACTTTTTTAATATTGGTTTTAGATTTGTTAGTAGTTTAACTACCCCATTCCCCTCTGCCTGACTCCTCGGAGTGGGTTAAGCAACACTACTGTCCGGGTGGGGCATATCTCACGGTACGTTAAGCCGAGGGAGGGGTAGACGTTCCAGGTGCAGCCGGGTCTGACTCACTGATCCCAGCAGGTAACTCCCTTGCCTCAGTAGGCGACTCCCTTGCTCCAGTGGATGACTCCCTTACTCCAGTGGATGACTCCCTTACTCCAGTGGATGACTCCCTTGCTCCAGTGGATGACTCCCTTGCTCCAGTGGATGACTCCCTTGCTCCAGTGGATGGCTCGCTTGCTCTAGTGGATGGCTCCCTTGCTCCAGTGGATGACTCCCTTGCTCCAGTGGATGACTCCCTTGCTCCAGTGGATGGCTCGCTTACTCCAGTGGATGACTCCCTTGCTCTAGTAGATGACTCCCTTGCTCCAGTGTCCCAAAATAATGTTCTACAGCGATGCTGATCAGACCCTGGGGAACCCTCCCACTGGACTTGGGATGTCAAAGGCGGCAAGATTGATGGAGTCCATTGACTGGCTGATCCCGCCATGAACTCTGTTTGGCAAAGACTTACGCTCAATCATCTGGCACTGCACAAATGGCGACAGGGCAGTTATCTCTGGCACCTGGTCGGATTATTACGCCCCTGGGGAGCGGCTAGCTGGTTCCTGCCCTGGGGAACGGAGATCGCAGTCGCCCTGCTCAGTCTGGTGTTTAGCCTTGCTCCCTTTGTGCCCAACAACATGATCGGCGTGATTCTGGTTGCCTGTGGCGGCTTCTGGGCCCTGTTAACCCTGGTGGATCTACCCGCAGTCCGGGGACGGGTGACGCCAATCCATCTGCTGGTGGTGCTTTACTGGGGGATTGCGACGATCGCCACCTTTTTGTCTCCAGTCCGCTCCGCAGCCATGGTGGGTTTGAGCAAACTGACCCTCTACCTGGTCTTTTTTGCCCTGATTGAACGGGTGATTCGCTCTCCCCGCTGGCGTTCCTGCTTAATTACGGTCTACCTGCATATTGCCCTGATTGTCAGTGTGGAAGCCATCCGGCAGTGGTTTTTTGGTGCCCCTCCCCTGGCCACCTGGACTGACCCTGAATCCACCCTGTCTAACACCACCCGTGTCTATAGCTATCTGGGTAACCCCAATCTGCTGGCGGGCTATCTTTTACCGGCCATTCCCCTCAGTGGGGCAGCAATTTTTGCCTGGAGGGGGTGGATACCCAAACTGCTGGCGGTGGGAATGCTGGGGCTCAATACCGCATCGTTAATTCTCACCTTTAGTCGGGGTGGCTGGTTAGGGTTAGTCGTCACCCTGTTTGTCAGTGCGCTGCTGGGGTTGTACTGGTTGTTGCCCCGCTTACCCCGGTTCTGGCAACTCTGGGCCGTTCCCCTGTTGTTGGGTAGCCTGACGGTGGTGGTGGTGCTGGCCGTCCTGTTTGTTCCCCCCGTCCGCGATCGGGTCGCCAGTATTTTTGTTAGCCGGGAAGATAGTAGTAACAACTTTCGGATTAATGTCTGGGCAGCGGTACAGGCCATGATTCGCGATCGCCCCTGGTTGGGGATTGGTCCTGGCAACACCGCCTTTAACAAGATTTATCCTCTCTACCAGCGCCCTGGTTTCACAGCTCTGGGGGCCTATTCGATTTACCTGGAAATTCTGGTGGAGGTGGGCTTGATCGGGTTCAGCGTTTTTATCTGGCTCTTACTGACCTTACTGGGCTGGGGCTGGAACCAAATTCAGCGATTGAGACAAGAAAATAGCCGTGAAATTTTCTGGCTGATGGCAGCGATCGCCACCGTATTTGGCATGCTCATTCATGGGGCCGTAGATACAATTTGGTATCGCCCTGAAGTAGCAACCCTATGGTGGTTTATGGTAGCGATTATTACCAGCTACAGCACCTCTCCTAACGCCAATCCAACCCCTCCCACATTGACAGAACAGCACTGATGAGCTATATTCCAGAGCATTAATGAGCAGGGCAAAGATAATCAATAATTTGCCTGATTGCTTTGTCAGGTCGATCAGCCACAGCACTTAATTTTCAAGTTGCCGTGTTTTTCGAATAACAAGATTTTCTCCTCAATATTGATTGATCTATACGCTCACAACAGTGTATAAATCATTTCTTGCTGAATATTTTTTAGTTCAAAAGCGGCTAATCAATAGAACTGTCACTGAAGATTTACCATGACCCAATCTAACCCCAACCCTAGCACCTCTTCAGAAGATATATCTAAAGCGGATATTCTCAAGGCAGACATATCAAAACTGCACTCGGAAATCAACCAGTATCTTAATCAAAGATTAACTATTACAACTACAGCCATAACTTTATTTGGTGTCGTAATGGGCTGGGTAGTAGCAAATAAAGGTTCTACGCCAAATAACTCGTCTAATTTATTAAATCTCCCATCATTATTAATGATATTTTTAACCCTTCTACTTTTGTATTCACAAGCAATGGTCATGCAACAGCATGTTTTATCTACTTACTTGGAATCCACATGGATGTCTGATTGGGAAAAAAAATTATCAAGCTTTTTTGAATCAAGATATAAATTGCTCACCTTTGCCAAAGATTTCTGGGCATAGGCTGAATCAAGAACTGCCACTATTTTTATTTTTATGTTTAGGGGTTGCAACTTTATTCATAGTATGCATATCGGAAAAGCTTACGATTTATAATGGAGTTGCTCCTGTAGCCTTTTTTGTCATTTGGTTTCTACTATGGCGTACCAGGAATTTTACAAACTTCCGGAAAAAGCTCTACGAGCGTTGGCACGATACTCTAAATGGTTCCACACCGACACGGAAACAGTGTGAGAGGGTGGTTTCTCTGTGCCAGGAACTATCTAATAAGACCAAAACTATTAACAAGTTTAATTACGATCAGGAATTTAAACAGATTGAGATTGGGGTAGAGCAAGACAATGAGATTTACATAATAAATCAAAATGGTGACGTAAAGAATACACACGGCGAATGAAATTTCATATCATAGCAAAAACCATGCTAAATGCTTTCTAAGTGGTGGGTTTTCAGGACACGATCTCTCCATCCTGAATCAATAATGATTCTGTTTATGGGTTAAGATCCAGAGGAAAGCTGAACTACCTCTTTGCATATGACCATTCGGCAACCCCGCTACAGTAAGGAAGAATTTGCTCGACGTGGCGATGCAATCTATGAGTCTCAGGTGCGCCCTCAAGTCGAAGCAAGCAATTATGGCAGGATTGTGGCGATCGACATTGAGACTGGAGCTTTCGAGATTGCAGATGAAATTTTGGCTGCTACTGATCGCTTATTTGAGCGGATTCCAGATGCTCAACCCTGGATCGTTCGCATTGGACATCGAGCCGTTCATCGCTTTGGGGCACAGAGTTTGAAAAAAGCTACATGATGCAAGGTTTTGTAAATCCAGACTGTGAGGCAACTATTTCGCTAGTCATTAGCAATGCTAATCGTCAAACTCAACTGGTTGATGCAGTCATTGATACTGGATATACAGGATTTTTAAGCCTGCCGCATGAAATCATCAGTACTCTAAATTTACCCTGGGTAGGTGTTGACCGCGGGACATTGGGTGATGGCAGCGAAGTCACCTTCGAGGTTTATGCTGCAACTGTCATCTGGGATGGTCAATATCGGAGCATTGCTGTGAATGCAGCAGAGACTGATCCGTTGGTTGGCATGAGTTTACTGTACGGCTTTGACCTGTATATTCGAGCAGTAGAAGGTGGTATCGTTACCATCAAAGCGATCGAAGAGAATTCAGGTTAGCGGTTTTTCATTGCCCGTTCCATATCTCGCTTATCCTGGCGTTGTTTCAGATCTTCCCGTTTGTCGTAGAGTTTTTTACCCCGGGCCAGGGCGATATCTACTTTTACCCACCCCCGCTTCAAATACATTTTCAGGGGAACCAGAGTCAACCCCTTTTGCTCCACCTTGCCGATCAGCTTACGAATTTCCTCACGATGTAGCAATAACTTACGGGTCCGGCGGGGATCGTGATTAAAAGCCTGGCCCGTCGTCTGGTGGGGAGAAATATGGACATTCATTAAGACCACTTCACCATTGCGGATCAGAGCAAAACCATCCCGCAGGTTGACCTTACCCGCTCGAATGGACTTAACTTCTGTTCCTGTCAGTGCAACTCCGGCTTCGTAGGTCTCCAGAATTTCGTAGAGAAAACGGGCTTGCCGGTTATCGCTGACAATTTTGTAGGATTCACTCTTATGGGATTCATTCATCTTTCTAGTCTAACGATTCCCGCCCCACCCTTTTATTTTCAGCTAAGCCTGCATGGATTTGCAGCTTGGAACGAATGATCGCAGTGGAAGTAGGGGGAAAAGAGTGGAAGTTTTGGCGATAGAACGGCAGGTCTTGGGGTAGAGTCTTAAAGAACCTGGTTAGATTTGCTCTATCGATCGACAGATATTAATTGAGCCTCTACTATCTGGCGAAAACCTCAATTGGTGCGTGACATGGCCAACTCGTCTTCCAACAATGAAGCTCGATCCCAGCGGGGCAAACTCTGGCTCTTGCTGCTCAGCCGTCCTGTCCTGGGAACCCTGATCGTTCTGCTGGCTGGACTGGCGGGGTTAGGGGGCTGGTTATGGGTTTATCTCCAGAATGAGTTAGCTCCGACGATCGAGACCAACCTGAGCCAGCTCCTCAACCGGCCGGTTAAACTGGGCAAACTGGAACAGATCACCTTTACGAGTCTGCGTTTCGATCGCACCACCATTCCCCCCTTCAGTCAGCAGGTCGGTGGTCAGACCATCCGGGAACAGGATTCGGCCATGGCGGCGGCGGTGGAGGTGAACTTTAATCCCTGGGATCTGCTGTGGAGCAGGAGCCTGAATCTAGCCGTCAGCTTGAAGCAACCCCAGCTCAATCTGGTTCAGGATAAAGAGGGGCGGTGGTTACGCACTCAACTTCAACCCCTGAAGCCTTCTGGCTGGTTCACAACCAATTTGCAGTCGATTCAAGTCCAGCAGGCTCAGATCACTGCACTTCCCTATGGAGCCAACCCACGACAACTTACAGGGGTGCAGGGCAATGTGTTGCTGGCCGATCAGGGACAACGGCTGCGTTTTGATCTGCAGGGACAGGTGGTGCAGGGTGGGGACTTAAAGCTGGACGGCGAATGGCGAAATCCAGCTCAGGACTTGAAACTGACCCTACGCACCCGCAATCTAGCCGCCACGGTGGTGAATAATCTCTTTCCTGAGCAGAAGGTCGCTCCTGTGGTCGGTGGCCCCCCCGTAGATGTGGTACAAATTCAGCGGGGACAGGTGGATAGTAATCTGCGGCTGTACCTGCGTCAGGGAGAATTACCCCAGGTGGAAGGCACGGCCCAGGTCAGAGATCTCGCTCTCAAGCTGGTTAATGTTCCCCAATCCCTCCAGCGGCTAGAGGGACAGGTCCGCCTCCAGGGACTGACAGCCGTTTTAGAACAGGGGAAGGGATTTTTTGGCGATATTCCTTTGAAAGGGGTACGGGGAACGATCGATCAGCGGGGCTTTAATTTGAGCGGCCAGATTCCGCCGGTAGAGGTCAACCGCTCCCTGAAAACCTTAGCCCTGAAACTAACGGTTCCCGTTGCCGGTAAAGTGCAGGTGCCGGATTTGCAGTTAATGGGTACCTTCGCCAATCCCCGCTTGCTCGGAACGATCGCCAGTGTGGGCACAAGCAAAATCGATCGGCTGGATTTTCGTAAGATTTCTGCCCGATTTGGTTGGCAGGGAGAGCGGTTGATTGTGCAAAATATCCAGGCCATCCCCTCTGTGGGGGGAATTTTGCGGGGACAGGCGGGACAGAGACAGGATCAACTGGCAGCAGAACTGGTGGCTGAAGGAATTCCGGCGGCAGCGATCGCCCGACTCTATGGCAATGAATTAAATTTTGATCCGGGAGCGGTATCAGCCCAGATTCAGGTCGGCGGCGCTTTGAATAACCTCAAAACCCTGGTTCAGTTTGATGCCCCTCAGTCTACTTATCCCACCCGTGGTGTTGTCCTAATTAGCAATAATCAGATCCTGCTGCGTAATCTCGTAACCCAGGTGACGGGGGGCGTGATCACAGCGGAGGGGCAGATTCAGGCGGGACAGTGGCAATTGAGTGCAGCCAGCACGGGGGTTCCACTGCGGCAGTTCAATGCTGATTTGCGGGGGTTCTTAAGCGGTCGAGTTAATCTGGCGGGGAGTCTGGATCGTCTGGACCCAGCCCATATTATCGCTGCTGGTCAGATCAACCTGGATCAGGGTTTGGCTGGACTGAATCAACCGATCGCCGCTCTGGTGCGCTGGAATGGGCGACAGGTAGAGATTGTCCGCGCTGAGTCAGCCGGCCTGTTAGCTGCGGGGACGATCGCCACCCAGTGGTCTGCCGGTGCAAGTGTTCCCCAGATTGGGGCGATCGATTTGCAACTGTTCGGGCAGGGACTGGACTTGGGCCAGCTAGCCTTACCGGGCGCGGCCATGGCAATTCGGACTACAGGAAAGGTTGATCTACGGGGACGGCTGCAGGGCACCCTGGCGAACTTAGATTTTGCCGGTCAGATGCGTACCCGCAACTTAGCCATCAACCAACTGGGGTTTGAGTCTCAACTCGCGGGCACGGTTGCCTATACCACCACTGCCGGATTGGCTTTAAACCTGGTGGGAGGGCGGGATCAGCTGAGACTGAATCTGGCCAGCAATGGTCAACCCCAATCCTTCCTGGTGCGGCGGCAGGAGGCGATCGCAGTGGGACAACGGAGTGGGGAAAACTTACAGGTACAGGTGCAACGATTCCCCCTCAAGGCTTTGAACCTACGTCCCGATCCCGCGGTCGATCGAATCATTTCCGGTCTGGCTTCTGGACAGTTTAGCCTCAACTTGAATACCCAGGCTCTACAGGGGCAGATTGCGGTTCTCAAACCCGGACTGGGCAATCTGTTCGGCGATCGCCTGGTAGCCAATGTGCAGTATAACCAGGGCATCGCCACCCTCAGGGATGGGGAGTTCAGCAAAGGGAAAAGCCAGTATCTGCTCAATGCCCGTCTGGTTACGGGAGCCGATCCCCAGTTGAGCGGTCGGATTCGAGTCGTGGCTGGTGAACTGCAGGATGTTATTACAGCTCTGCAAACCCTCAACCCCACTGCCCTGGGAGAGCAACCCCCTGTTTACGCCAAAGCAGCCGATGTCCGACCCCTGCCTGTGGGTTTACCCGACGCTCCCCTGCTGACCCAACTGCGCCGGTTCTCTGAAATTCAAGCCCTGGCTGAAGAAGCGGCCCGCAAACCCAAATCCTCTACGCTGCCTGGGCTGAACGAACTGCAGGGTCCATTTGGGGGACAAATCGATTTTGCTGGTTCAGCGAAAAAAGGGTTAGAGGCCAATTTTGATTTTCAGGGACAACAAATTAGCTGGGGTAAAAATACCTTTAGCCAGGCCGTTGCCAGGGGTAGGGTGCAAGCGGGACGGGTCAATCTGGATAATTTTCAAATTGCCTCCGGGGAGGGGCAGGCCCGCTTCAGCGGTGTGATTGGCGGGAATGAGCAAAAGGGACAACTGCTAGTCCAAAACCTGTCGATGGACACTGTGCGGCGCTTTGTGGATCTGCCCAATCTTGATTTGCAAGGCAATCTGGATGCCCAGATGCAGTTGGGGGGTAGCTTCACCAATCCTCAGGCCGAGGGCAGCTTGCAACTGAACCAGGCCAAACTGAACGCTCAAACCCTGCAAGCGGCCCGCGCTGACTTTAACTACAGCAATGCCCGACTGGATTTCAATAGCAGTGCCCGACTGGAAGATCAACAACCGATCTTGATTACTGGTAGTCTCCCTTATCAACTGCCCTTTGCCCGTCAAGCGCCCCAGAGCGATCGTCTCAAACTGGATCTGCAGGTCAAAAATGGGGGTCTTTCGTTACTGAATTTATTCACCGATCAGGTCACCTGGCTAGCTGGCTCAGGAAGTGTCGATCTGAAAGTGCGGGGCAGTTTGAAGCAACCCAAGGTGGAAGGACTGGTCAGCCTTAATCAAGTCAGCCTCAAACCTCAGGCTTTAACCGCTCCCCTCACTGATCTGACTGGAACGCTGCGGTTTGACCGCGATCAACTCTTTGTCGATAACCTGCAGGGAAAATTCCGTGAGGGCATAATTTTGGCTAAGGGCAGCCTGCCGCTTAATGAATCAGCCTCCCAAAATCCAGAGACCGCCAGTGAGGCCTCCCTGCAGGTCAACTTCAATCAGCTTAATTTAAAGGTGCCCAATCTTTATACCGGAGAGGCCAATGGCAACCTGGGGGTGGGGGGGTCCCTCTTCAGCCCCGAGTTGACAGGCACGATCCAGCTGAGTAATGGCCAAATTCTCTTAGAGGAAACAGAACCCGCTGCCCCCCTCTTGCCTGGACAAGACCCTGTTTCCACCGCATCCAGCCCTTTTGAACCGCTTGAACTGAATAACTTACAGGTAGCTCTGGGGGAAAATGTTCAGATTACCCGCGCCCCTCTGTTAACGTTTATTGGCACAGGAAAAATTTCGATCGACGGGACGATCGACAATCCCCAACCCCAGGGAGAGGTGCAGTTTCAGCGCGGTCAGGTGAATTTGTTTACCAGCCGATTTCAAATTGACTCTAGCCAGGCAAATTTTGCCCGTTTTATCCCCAGTCAGGGGTTAGATCCAAATCTAGATCTCAATCTGATCACAACCGTGACTGAGGTATCTGGGGGACGGCTCAACCCCTCGAGTGAATTTGAAACTCTGCCCTTACCCTCTCTGGGTAATCTCACCTCGGTGCGGGTTACGGCTCGGGTGGTGGGACGGGCCAGCCAATTGGAAACCAATTTCCGTAATGTGGTGGAGCTATCCAGTAGCCCTGCCCGCAGTGAAGGCGAAATTCTAGCCCTGCTGGGAGGTGGCTTGAATGTAGCTCAGGATCAGCAAAATCCAACCCTGGCGTTAGCGAATCTGGCTAGTTCGGCCTTCCTGAACCGCCTTCAGGGCATTATTGATAACTACCTGGGGACAAGGGTAACCTTCCGCCTCTTTCCTGCCCTGATTCCCGTCGATCCTAAAGCACCGAATACGGGCAGTAATTCAATTTTGGGATTGGGGGCAGAAGTTGGTTACGATCTGACCGATCGCTTCTCCGTCTCTGCCCTGCAAGTGCTCACCGCCCCTGGCGATCCAACCCGCTTTAATTTTGGTTATCAATTAAACGATAACTTGCGCCTCAGTACCTCAGTCAATCTGGCGGGAGATGCGGTGGGCTTGTTTGAATACCGGATTCGTTTTTAAACCCGCCCCTTAGCCTGATGACCCTAGCCACCTGGATTACCTTTTCCCGCCTGCTGGCCATTCCGATTTTGCTGATCGGGCTACAGCCAACCCCTTCAGAGCAGGCCCGCTGGTTCTGTCTGGCCGTCTTTCTGTTGGCCGCCGGTACAGATTGGTTGGATGGGTACCTGGCCCGCAAATTAAACCAGGTGACGGAGCTGGGTAAATTTCTCGATCCGCTGGTGGATAAGCTACTGATTCTTGCCCCCCTACTGGGCTTAATTCAACTCGGACAGGTCAGCGCCTGGAGTGTATTTTTAATTCTGCTGCGGGAACTGGCGATCGCCGGTTGGCGGGTGAACCAGTCCCAGGTGACGGGAGCAAACCTGTGGGGGAAAGGCAAAACGGTCAGTCAAATTCTGGCGGTGAGTCTCCTGGTCGCTCCTTTACCAGCCCAGTGGCAACCCTGGATCACGCTTAGTTACGGGGTGGCGATCGCCTTGACCTTAATTTCCGGTCTACTGTACCTCTGGCCGCGATCCGCCCCATCCGTCACTGCTGAATCCCCTGTGCAGTAGATCACTATCTTTGAAGGAAAAAATCACGCCCCTGCTTTAACCCCATCACGCCAATTTTCTAGCCGGGATTGAACAATGAATTCATTGATTTGAATGTTCCTGTAATTCCCGGTAGAAATGTATGCCATCCACCTCTGTTCCCGTTGAAGCTGAACCCAACACCCAACCAACCTCCGCACCTGTCATTGCCTGTATTGATGACAGTCAGACCGTTCAACGCCAGCTTAAATTGCTGTTAGAAAACTATGGCTATCAGGTGCTTAACCTCAGTGAACCCCTGCAGGCCCTCACCCGCCTGGCCCGCCAAAAACCTGATTTAATTGTGCTAGATGTGACGATGCCCGACCTGGATGGTTATGAACTCTGTCGGATGTTACGTCGCTCCACCCTGCTGGCAGATGTACCAATTCTGATCCTGACGGGCAAAAATGATATGTTGCACCGAATTCGCGCCCGTGGTGTGGGAGCCACCGATTTTTTAGGCAAGCCCGTCAGCCCTCAGGATTTGCTAGAGCGAATTAATCAATTGTTACTGCTCAAACAAAGCTAAACCGTTGCAGCCTTATTGAGGTGATGGTTAGGCAGGTAAGAAAAAAAACTTTTTCAGGGCATTAAAACCTTTCTTCGCACGGGTCATAGTAAATCCCCATGTCCACGCCCAAAAAACAGTCCATCCGATCGGACCAGATCCGACAGAGAATTTCATCTAATAAATTGGGGGCAAGATTGTGGAGTTCATTATCCACAGGGGTGTCATCGGAGCAGGGAAGTTCCTCAGCGGTGGGTAGACGAGTACCGGGGGGGTAGGGCAGAATCATCTAACAATCCGGCTAGAGGGGTTAATCCTATTTTAAGCGAAACTCCTCCACCTCCTATTTCATCCCCCGTGGGAGTGGGCCCTATCGGTCAGCCCCAAACCTTTAGATTTTTTCAAGCCAAACCGGGCGGGAAGAGTTGGGATACTAGATCAGGTAGTTGCACTGGGGGTTCATTGTGGCACATCCTCTCTACGTCGCCTTTATCTGGCACCAACATCAGCCGCTCTATAAAAGCCGGATCAGTGGACGCTACTTGCTGCCCTGGGTCAGATTGCACGGGACGAAAGATTATCTCGATCTGATCCTGCTCCTCGATCGCTATCCCAAACTGCATCAGACGGTTAATCTGGTTCCCTCCCTGATTTTGCAGATTGAAGACTATGTGGCCGGAACCGCCTTTGATCCCTACCTGAGTGCCACCCTCACGCCGACGGAGCAATTCACCGATCAACTGCGCTGGTTTATTCTGGAGCATTTTTTTGATGCCAACCACCACACGATGATCGATCCCCATCCCCGCTATGCCCAGCTTTATCAGCAGCGGCAGGAGAAAGGAATCCTCTGGTGTTGGCAAAATTGGAGCCCGCAGGATTATAGCGATCTGCTGGCCTGGCACAATCTAGCCTGGATTGATCCCCTCTTCTGGGATGACCCGGACATCGATCACTGGCTCAAGCAAGGACGAAATTTTAGCCTCAGCGATCGTCAGCGCATTTATAGCAAGCAACGGGAAATTCTCAGTCGCATCCTACCCCAACACCGCCAGATGCAGGACAGTGGCCAACTGGAAATTACCACCTCTCCCTACACCCACCCAATTTTACCTTTGCTGGCGGATACGAATGCCGGCCGGGTAGCCGTCCCCCACATGCAGTTGCCCCAGACTCGCTTTCAGTATCCCGAAGATATTGCCCGCCATTTAGGTAAAGCCTGGCAGCTCTATCAAGACCGCTTTGGTTGCTCTCCCCGTGGCCTCTGGCCCTCCGAACAATCGGTCAGTCCGCAAATTTTACCTTACGTTGCCCAGCAGGGGTTTCAGTGGCTCTGCTCCGATGAAGCAATTCTGGGTTGGAGTCTGAACCACTTCTTCCACCGCGATCGCCACGGTCAAGTGAAGGAACCGGAAATGCTCTACCAACCCTATCGTCTGGAAACTCCCCAAGGCGATCTGGCGATCGTGTTTCGGGATCACCGCCTCTCAGATCTGATCGGTTTTACCTACAGTGGGATGGGGGTAGACCACGCGGTTCGGGATCTGATCGATCATCTAGAGGGAATTGCGGCCCAACTGAAAGCCCGTCAATCCGGCGGAACAACCCTGGAGCAACCCTGGTTAGTGACGATCGCCCTGGATGGAGAAAACTGTTGGGAATTTTATCAGCGGGATGGGCAACTGTTTTTAGAGCACCTCTATCAGCAGCTCAGTGAACGGCCAGGGCTACAACTTGTCACCGTGAGTGAGTACCTCAATCAGTTTCCACCCCGTGTCAGCTTGAGTGCCGATCGGCTGCATAGTGGCTCCTGGGTGGATGGCAGTTTTACCACCTGGATTGGCGATCCGATTAAAAATAAAGCCTGGGATCTGTTGAATGCGGCCCGTCAAGCCTTAGCAGCCGCTCCTGAAGCCACGGAAACCAGTAATCCCACCGCCTGGGAGGCCCTCTATGCTGCGGAAGGGTCAGACTGGTTCTGGTGGTTTGGTGAAGGCCATACTTCCAATCAGGATGCCATTTTTGATCAACTCTTCCGTGAACATCTGGCTGCCCTTTACCAGGCTTTGCAAAAACCGATTCCCCCCGAACTGCTGCAACCGTTGGAAGAGCACAAACCCCGGTTAGAACATCGCCCGGAAAGCTTTATTCATCCGGTGATCAATGGTCTGGGGGATGAGCAGGACTGGAACAATGCCGGTCGGATCAGTGTGGGTGGCTCACGGGGGACAATGCACCGTAGTTCAGCGGTTCAGTACCTCTGGTACGGATTGGATCACCTTAACTTTTACCTGCGCTTTGATTTTCAGCAACTGAATTTACCAGCCGATCAAGATGCCATTTCCGAGTTATACCTGTTCTGGTTTTATCCCGATCGCACCGGCTACAACAGTCCAATTCCCCTCCAGAACCTGCCCCAGCAAGCGCCGTTAAATTATCTATTTCGCCACCATGTTGAGATTCAACTCCAATCCCGGCAGATCAGTCTGCGAGAAGCGATCGAACATAACCAGTGGCAGGAGCGGGAGCATCAGGTGCAGCTAGGACTGGATCGCTGTTTAGAACTGGCCGTTCCCTGGTCTAACTTGCCCGTGCAGCCGGATTGGTCCTTAAGATTAATTGCAGTGCTCTCTCAGGCAGGGAACTTTAAGGATTATCTACCAGATAACTTTTTGATTCCCTTCCAGGTTCCGTAAACATCATGTATTGGAAAAGAAATTGTTGGCACAGGTAGAGCAGAGGATAATCGGGAACAGTGAGCTATACTCAGATAAAATTCTATACTCTGCCTGCTCAGGTACTATGAAGGTAGGTTGAGCTTTCTTGAAATTGCTGCAGGTATCAGAAATGGCGAATCGCTTAAAAATTTTTAGAGAGCAGATGGCTGCTTTTGAAGGTACAGTTGATCCTCAACAAGCAATTAAAAGCGGCTACTATGTTCCTGAACCCCGCAGATCTACTTCGGAAATCATCTCTCGCCGTATAAGTCTTCGGCCATCTTCTACACATTTACTTTTGGGTGGAATTGGTTCTGGCAAAACCACTCAGCTTCTGGTTACTCGCGATCGAATTAGTCGCGAAAACGATGATATTTTTGCCCATTATGTAGATGTAAGCTTATATACAGACATTTCAGAAATTTGTCTTGGGGTACTTACAGCTGTTGTTGGGGTGGTACTTTCTGAGCTAATACCAGATAACCTTTCTGAGCTAATACCAGATGGCAATAATGAGGTAATTAAGAATAATGTTAAATTAATCCAGAGGATTGCATATGGTTATTCGGAAAAGAAATTTTTTGATCCTTTACTACAATTGCCACAAATTAACATTGGTAGCCCCCTATCACCAAGGGTGACATATACACATCATAAAGGCATACTAACTCCAAAGTCAAACAAGCAAACAAGAGAATTACTGACATCAATCAATATAATCAATAACTTCTTGAAGACAAAAACAAAAGGGATCGTACTTTTGCTTGATGGTTTAGATCGTTTGAATGATATAAAATCTTTCTCTCAACTTATTCTATCAGACATTCAAGAATTATCATCTATTGGAATCGGAGTTGTTTTAGTTGGCCCCTTACGCGCTTTATATGACCAGTCTAGTGATGGTTTAGAACAAGCCGTAAATTACTTTGATTATCGCTCTTGCTATGATGTTGACAATGATTCTGAAGCTTATCAATTCTTTGAAAATATTATAGAGAGCCGTGCCACTCAAGGTTTTATTGAAGAAAGTGCTATGAAAAGCCTCATTTATTACTCTGGCGGAGTATTACGTGACTTAATTAACCTCACTCAAGCATCAATAGAAGAAGCGTATTTATCCGATGGGGATATTATTCAGCAACCCCATGTTGAAACTTCAGTTATGTCTTTTGGTAAGGCAAGACTTTTAGGTCTTTCAGAAAGCGAATTAGAGACTCTTGAAAAAAATATGACGGAAGATATATTTATCCCCAGGACAGAAGAAGACATTAGACTTCTAGTTTCGGGACGTATGCTTGAGTATAGATACCCGGAGAGACGTTATTCTGTTCATCCTGCTATAGTGCCAGTGCTTAAGTTTATTAAAAAAGCTCACAAGATTCATCTTGCCCTAAATAATAATGAAGAGTGATATTCAAATATTATCTGTAGATCAACTACTACAACGAATTGGCGCACAACCATTCGGCAATATTTGGTCAGCAGTTATTACGATTCCTTCTGATTTTGACAAAGCTATTATTGAACTTAATGATATGCTGACTATCTTTATTGAATCTGAAATTGGTATCCTTTCCGCTGAACAGGGAGTAGAAAATCTTATTGAGCGGATTAGTTGTACTGTTCAAAATTATTTATTACTTCGAGACTTTGAATTATGGCAGAAAAAAGACTGGGAAAAGTTTGATTCTCTGAGAAGTTGGTTAGGAAAAGAGAAGTATGGAGGAATGCTAATACTATCTTTACAGGCTGCGAAGTCTATGATTAACTATGCACCCAATTTTACCAGTTGGCTTGGTGCTAGAGTATTTCAGCTTGTCCTGGGCACAGAGTTGCTTACAGAATCCGAACGAGAGGAAAGATTATCAGCACTGCGAGAATGGTCAGGTGAGACTGATGCAGATGTTATTGATCTGGCTGAGAAAAAGCAATTGCCATCTGATCCAGAGTATGGAGAGTGGCTTATTCTACTAAATCGGGAGGACTTGATTGGACGGTAATATACTCTGGAATGATATATGTGATAAGGTTCAGCATCGAGTAATTCAAGTAACACCACTTGATATTAAAAGTGCCAAAGAACTTAGAGGTCAAATATTTAAATGTCTTAATACTGCTCATAATGATAGAATCCTCAAAACCAAGCACGAAAATATTCATCAACTGTTGAAGATGACACGTATTGAGAAGGGCAAAATTGCGATCGTAGGTGGAGAACGAAACTTCCGAAGAGACAAGAATATTCCTAACTTTGAGTGTACAGATGGTTGTTGGTTCGACTTTTCGATTTTAGTAGATGAAGCACTCAAACCAGCAGAAGTTATTGGATTTGACTTTGAGATTCGCTTCCCCGAAAGTGGCGGTGTTAGTTTTTTGAGATTTGATCTAAATATCCCTGATCATGAAAATGAAGAACGAGGAATGCGATTTCATATTCATCCAGGCAGTGATGACTTTATGGTCCATAGTCCGCCAATGTCTCCTCTTGAGATTTTGCATTTATTTTTGTATGGACTACCAATAGCAGTTAAACCTCGTTCCTCTTAAACTAGACAACTTGCTTTATTGCTGGTAAATGCCCATGCCCCTGCTTGAACCGCTTCAGTACGAATTCATGCGTAATGCGATCGCGATCGGTATGCTCACGGGCATTCTCTGTCCGATCGTCGGCAGTTTTTTGATTGTGCAACGTCTGGCCCTGCTGGGGGATGTGGTTGCCCACTGTGTCTTTCCGGGCCTGGCTCTGTCCTTCTTCTGGAAAATTGACATTCTGATTGGAGCCTTTATTTCCGGGATTCTGGGCACGTTTTTGATTGGCTGGATTCGGACGCAATCGCGGGTCAAAGTTGACGGAGCCATGGCCCTGATCTTTTCCAGCTTCTTTGCCCTTGGCATTACCCTGATCACTCTGCTGCGAACCAAGATCGACCTGGATGCATTTTTGTTCGGTGATATTCTCAGCGTCACCCCCACCGATATTGCCCGTACTCTGGTCGTCACCCTGGGAATTGGGCTGGCCACCAAGCTTTTTTATAAAGAATTATTGTTCTACAGCCTGGATCGCACTGGGGCGGAAGCGATCGGCTTACCCGTTCAGCTGATCCATTTTGGTTTTATGGCCGCTGTTACCCTTACCCTGATTGCCAGTATGCAGGCCGTCGGTGTCCTCCTGGTGATTGCCCTTTTGGTGGGGCCCGCTCTAACCGCTTACCTGCTGGTGAAAGAACTCGCCCAGATGATCGGCTTGGGTTCCCTTTTGGGTGTGCTGGCCAGTGTGAGCGGGGTGTATTTGAGCTATTTCCTCAACATTCCTTCCGGGGCTGCGATCGTGCTGGTTTCCTCCAGCTTCTTTTTACTAGCACTACTATTCAGCCCCTCCCAAGGCATTTTAACCCGTTCCCAATTAAGGAGCTAAGCGGGGTGAGGGCCCATCTGCAATTGATAAAAAATCAATTCTCCCAGGGAGCTATAAGTTTTTATTCATGATTTAATCAAACATTCAATTCAATGGATAGGCAGAATCGTATAGACTTAGGGCTATTTGTTCGGTAATCTTAGTTACAACGAGTTGGTGAGCTAACTCAGATAGGCGGCCTAACTGGTCAAATCACTGGCAAGGCTTGTCTAAATCAGTAACCTGCCCACGGAATACTGGTTCATTTCTAGCTCAATATCTTTCTGTCAATTCATCTATGGGGCGAACAGGCTTTGAACAAGCCCTGCTCTAGTCTGGCTTTGCCCCTATTTATACGAGCTTCCTGCATTAATTAGATGTTGGGAGAAAACTTGTTGTGCTTATAGAGGAGATGCCATGACCGAATTTTTTGCACCTGTGTCTCGCCGTCGTTTCCTGATTACCGCAGGTGCCTCTGCTGTTAGCTCTGTATTACTCAAAGGCTGTCTAGGGAACCCCCCTGAACCCACCGCCACATCACCCAGTCCGGCTGGAACTCCGGCTGCGAATGTTCCTGCGGATCAAGCCCCTGAGGTCACCACCGCCAAGCTTGGCTTTATTCCCATTGTGGAATCAGCCCCCATGATCATTGCTAAAGAAAAGGGCTTCTTTGCCCAGTATGGTATGCCTGATGTGGACATCTCTAAACAGGCGAACTGGGGAGCGGCCCGAGACAACGTCGAAATTGGCTCAGCGGGCGGTGGGATTGATGGTGGCCAGTGGCAGATGCCGATGCCTTACCTGATTTCCGAAGGCTTGATCACTAAGAACAATGCCAAAATCCCCATGTATGTACTGGCCATGCTCAACAGCCAGGGGAATGGGATTGCGATCGCCAACAATCAGGCTGGTAAAGGGTTGGGACTCGATAGCAGTAAAGCTAAAGACTATATTGTCGGTCTTAAGCAAGCGAATACACCCTTCCGGGCTGCCTACACTTTCCCCAGAGCTAATCAGGATCTCTGGATTCGTTACTGGCTGGCGGCCGGTGGAATTAACCCCGATACGGACGTTAGCCTCCTCACGGTTCCTGCTGCCCAAACTGTGGCCAACATGAAGACCGGGGCGATGGAAGCCTTCAGTACTGGTGACCCCTGGCCCGCCCGGATTGCTAATGACAAAATTGGTTTCATGGCAGCTTTAACGGCGGAAATCTGGCCCTATCACCCAGAAGAATATCTGGCTATGCGGGCTGATTGGGTCGATAAACATCCTAAAGCCACCAAAGCACTCCTGAAAGGTTTGATGGCAGCCCAACAGTGGTGTGCCGATCCAGCCAATACAACCGAGCTGGCAACCATCCTGGCTGGGGCTAAGTATTTCAATGTGCCCGTAGCAGTGATTGAGCCCTCCCTCACCGGCACCTACACGATGGGAGATGGCAAGCCAGATATTAAAGATCCTGAAAAAGGTGTGCGTTACTGGAGCAGCCCCAGAGGTAGCCTGTCCTATCCCTACAAGAGTCTTGATCTCTGGTTCATCACCGAAAGTGTGCGCTGGGGCTTCCTGCCTGCCAGTTATCTCGATGACAATGCCAAAGCCCTGATCGACAAGGTCAACCGCGAAGACCTTTGGCGGGAAGCGGCCAAGGAAGCAGGTGTTCCTGATGCTGATATTCCCAGCAGTCCTTCCCGTGGGGTGGAGAAGTTTTTTGATGGAAAGGAATTCAACCCTGACGATCCCAAAGCTTACCTGGCCAGTTTGGCGATTAAGAAAGCCTGAGGAACCATCAAGCCAGTGGCCAGAGAACATTGCCCGATCCTAGCCACTGGTTGTGCGGTCACCGCGAATGACCACCATGAAGTTTAGGAGGTTCTGAGCACAATGACAACAACCTTAAATTCCCCTAGCCGGAGTAAGAGTGCGGCCAATCCGATCGCTAAATTCTGGAAGAAAAATTCTAACAACATCATTCCAGCGATCGTCGGTTTAATTGGTTTCCTGCTCGTCTGGCAACTCCTTTCATCGGTGGGCATTATCAAATTACCTGGACCGGATGCGCTGATCACCAACGAACGCACCCGTACCTATTTACTCTATCCCTTCTTTAATCGGGGAGGCACAGATGTGGGGCTATTCTGGCAGGCTATGGCCAGTTTGCAACGGGTGATGATTGGCTATATCGCCGCCGCTGTAGTTGGCATTAGCGTGGGGATCTTGATCGGGGTAAATCCTTTCCTGAACAAAGCGCTCGATCCCATTTTCCAGTTTCTGCGTACCGTGCCGCCTTTAGCCTGGGTGCCCCTTTCCCTGGCCGCCTTTCAGCAAAACCAACCCGCGGCGCTGTTCGTCATCTTTATTACGGCGATCTGGCCCATTCTGATTAACACTGCGGTGGGTGTGAAGCAAATTCCCCAGGATTACATCAACGTCCGTCAGGTGTTGCAGCTCTCTAACTCCAAGTTTTTCTTCAAAATTCTCATCCCTTCAGCGTTACCCTATATTTTCACCGGCTTACGGATTGCGATCGGGCTGGCCTGGTTAGCGATTATTGCCGCCGAAATCGTCATGTCCGGCATCGTTGGGATTGGGTTCTTTATCTGGGATTCCTATCAGAACAACTACATCAGCGACATCATTCTGGCCCTAGTTTACATCGGTGCCATTGGTCTGATTCTGGACCGGGTGGTCGGCTGGATTCAAACGCTGATTGTTCCTGAAGGCTAACCATCCAGTCAGTGTTTTGATGCAGGGATGAGTTAGTGATCTGCCGGGGATGTTCATCCAGTGCTCCCCCCAATGTATGTCCCTAACCCGTTCCTGCCCGGAATCTCGAACTTATTCGCTTGGAGGGATGAACAATGGGTGTTTTTGTCGCAGTTGACCATATTGATAAGATTTTTCCCCTCAGTGGTGGTAATGAATATATTGCTCTCAAGGGTATTGATCTGGAGATTAAAAAAGGTGAGTTTGTCTCCCTGATCGGCCACTCGGGTTGCGGAAAATCGACTTTATTGAATATGATTGCCGGGCTGGATTTGCCGACGGAAGGGGTGGTGACCCTGGAAGGGCAGCCGATTAAAAAACCCGGACCCGATCGCATGGTGGTGTTTCAAAACTATTCCCTGCTGCCCTGGTTGACGGTGCGGGAGAACATTGCCCTGGCGGTGGATGAGGTGATGTCTGATCTACCCAAGGCGGAACGGCAAGCCATTGTCCAGCAACATATTGAAATGGTTGGGCTGAGCCATGCCGTCGATAAGCCACCGGGTCAATTATCGGGGGGGATGAAACAACGGGTGGCGATCGCTCGGGCCCTGGCCATTCGTCCCAAACTGTTGTTGCTGGATGAACCCTTTGGCGCGCTGGATGCCCTCACCCGTGGGAATTTGCAAGAACAATTGATGCGAATTTGCGAGGAAAACCACGTTACGGCAGTCATGGTTACCCACGATGTGGATGAAGCGGTGTTGCTCAGCGATCGCATTGTTATGCTCACCAATGGGCCTGGCTCCAAGATCGGCGGCATTCTGGAGGTGGATATTCCCCGTCCCCGCAAACGGATGGAGGTGGTTAAACACCCCAGCTACTACAGTCTGCGGAGTGAAATCATTTACTTCCTCAACCAGCAGAAGCGGATCAAAAAACTGCGGGCCAAAAAGACCACCGCGATCGCCCGGCATGGGCTGGAGAAAGTCAATCTGGAACTGGGTTTTGTTCCCCTGACTGCCTGTGCCCCCGTTGCCGTTGCTCAAGAAAAAGGCTTTTTCCAGAAACACGGTCTGGATGAAGTCAGCCTGGTGCGGGAAACCAGTTGGCGGGGGATTGTGGATGGGATTGTCGGCGGTTATTTGGATGCGGCCCAGATGCCTTCTGGCATGCCAGTCTGGTTAAGTACAGGGGGGCATCAGGATCAACCCATTCCCGTGGTCACTGCTCTGACCATGACCCGCAATGGCAATGCGATTACCCTGGGACAGAAATTTTATCAGCAGGGTGTGATCACGGCGGAAGACTTCAGCCAGATATTACGCCAATCGTCTGATCAACGTCATACCCTGGGCATGGTGCATCCATCTTCCATGCATAACTTGCTGCTACGTTACTGGTTGGCTGCGGCTGACATTGACCCGGATACTGATGTGCAGTTAAAGACCATTCCCCCCGCCCAGATGGTGGCTGATTTGAAAGCGGGAATTATCGATGGTTACTGTGTGGGTGAACCCTGGAACTTGCGGGCCGCTATGGAAGGGATTGGCGTGACCGTGGCGACGGATCTGGAAATCTGGCCTGGCCATCCCGGTAAGGTGTTGGGCGTACGGGAAGACTGGGCTAATGCCTATCCCAATACCCATATTGCCCTGGTGAAAGCGCTGCTGGAAGCTTGCCATTACTGTGCCGACCCGGCCAATGCTGAGGAGATCCGCCAGATTCTGGCTAAACAGGACTATGTCAGCACCAGCATGGACTATATTCACCTGGGCGACCCCAATCCCTTTACCTGCAATCTGGATCAACCCATGCGCCAGTATGCCCACCACCTCTTTTTTGGCGAAGGCGCGAATCGACCCAGCCGGACAGAAACCCTCTGGACGATGACGCAACTGGCCCGCTGGGGGGATATTCCTTTTCCGCGAAATTGGATGGAAATCCTGGAACGGGTCTGTCGTGTCAGTGTGTTCAGTACCGCTTCACGGGAGGTGGGGCTAATGGATAGTACCTACAGTCGCGGGCCAATCCGGCTGTTCGATGGCAGTGTGTTCAAGTCGGAAGATGACCCGATCGACTATCTAAACAACCTCAAAATTAAACGCGATTTCAGTGTGGCGGAAGTGGTGCTTGATACCCGTCAGTTACAGGTAGCTTAAGCCGGGGGGGCAGAGACCACGGTCAGAACGATCGGTTAACCTGTCGCCCTCTCCCTCCCTGGCGATCGCTAGTCATGGGTCTCTCCCTCTTTCTCCAGTTTTGGCCGATGCGGCTCAGACCAGTACAGCTTTTAAGGATCAACCCCTATGGAATCATTCAAAACTGTTGAGCGTCCCCTTCAAGTGAACTCACCGACCCTCAATCCCGCCGTTGCTGGCACTCAGGATTTTCTTGTCATCAAAAACGTCTCTAAGGTTTATCCCACCCCCAAAGGGCCCTATACCGTCCTCGAAAATGTCAACCTCACCATTGCTGAAGGGGAATTTATTTGCCTGATTGGCCACTCCGGTTGTGGTAAATCGACCCTCTTAAACATGGTGTCCGGCTTTAACCAACCCACCGCGGGTGAAGTAAAACTGCAGGGCAAACCGATTTTGAAACCCGGTCCCGATCGCATGGTGGTGTTCCAAAACTACTCTCTGCTGCCCTGGCTGACCGTGTTTGAGAATGTTTATCTGGCCGTTGACTCGGTCTATCCCCAAAAATCAGAAGCCGACAAGCGGGAAATTGTCCGCGAACACCTGGCTCTGGTGGGCTTAATGGAAGCCTCGGAAAAGAAAATCCCCCAGATTTCCGGTGGGATGAAGCAGCGGGTTTCCATCGCTCGAGCCCTTTCCATTCGCCCTGAACTGCTAATCCTGGATGAGCCTTTTGGGGCCCTGGATGCAATCACGAAGGAAGAACTGCAGGAAGAACTGCTAAAGATCTGGAATGATCACCGTTGCACCGTGTTGATGATTACCCATGATATTGATGAAGCGCTGTTCCTGGCGGATAAGCTGGTGATGATGACTAACGGCCCCGCCGCCAAAATTGGTGAAGTGATGACCATTCCCTTCCCCCGTCCCCGCGATCGGGCCCGGATTATGGAAGACCCGGAATACTATGATTTACGCAACTATGCCCTGGATTTCCTCTACAATCGTTTTGCCCACGATGTTGATTAGGCCGCTGGGGATATTTCTCTAGAGTGGCATTGCCCATCTCATGCTGCATTTAAAACGGATTGTAGCCGAAATTGTTGAGTACGGCAGGAATGATGAGAAATTCCTGGACTTCCTGAAAAAAGTAGAGGGATTGGCCTCTAGAATCCTTGCCCTGGCCATGATTCTGGTCATTCTCTCTGCTGTTTTTGATTTAGTCCTGATTCTGGTGCAGGCGCTGCTCACCCCACCCCTAGGCAGCCTCACCCCCCTGACGGAACATACGAAACTGGTCGGTCTTTTTGGTTTATTCTTGAACGTGCTGATTGCCCTGGAAATCCTGGAAAATATTACAGCCTACCTCAGATCCCATGTTCCCTCCAAAATTGTGGAACTGGTGATCGTCACCGCCTTGATTGCTGTGGCCCGGAAGATTATTATCCTGGATCTAGATAGTCCAGCCACCGTAAATAAGCTGATTGGCCTGGCGGTGGCAGTCATTACGATTTCCACCAGCTACTGGATTGTCTGGAGTATGAATGCCAAGCATCGCCGCTCTTAGACCCCTCTAAGTCCCGGTTAGTCAATATCTATAAAGGGAGGAAGGGCAATAAGCCTTTTAAGACCTTCAAAAGCCGGAGCTGCATTATTCCGCCGGGCAGTTCAGAAGCAAGTTGGGCTTGAACTCGATCGGGGGAGCGCAAATTGGCCTGGAGTTGGGCATATTCCGCAGCAGAGAGAGGAGTGCCATCCAGGGGAGAGCGAGCCGAGGTAATCACTTCAGTCCGTAAGACTTCTTCAGGGATCTCTTCAACTGGCGGTAAGGTTTGAGCCTGGGCTGTGGTCGCTAAGAAAACCAGTCCTGATCCCACTAAGGTGGCCAGGCTGAGCTTGAGCGGGGCAGAAAAAGGGGAATTGGACAATGGATGATCCATAACTCTATAGCAGAGAGTAGCCTACATGGCGAAGATCGAGGTGGTGATGTGAGACAGTCAACCTCCCAGCCCTCAATTCTTTGCTTCTGTAGACTACTCTGGGGGAGCTAGTCTGAGCGACCTTGCGCCTAAGTTCTAAGCATGGATTCCCCAATTGCGGGGAAGGTGGGCTACCTCAGGAGGGGGAGGGAGCGGGGGACATGGCGGGAGATTCTTCAGCTGGTGTAGTTGTGGTTTCACCACCGCCACAGGCAGCCAGGGTGGAGCCAAGGCTGAGAATGACAAGCAGGGCGAGAATTTTCATTTTCATTGCAGTTTTCTCCTCACAGTAAAATTAAGGACACAAGATGACATTCTAGATGAAAGCGCTACGTTTCACAAAACGATCGCTATTTACTTCTATCAGGACTGAATCCATTTTGCAACTGTTGTCTGAAGCGGTGATATTGTGTGGGATTTAAGCAAATTTATAGGCTGACTGGTTCCAGGAACATCCATCTAAGGAAGTATATTGCTCTGCTCTGTGCGGCGTTGCTGCAGATAAGCAAACACACTCTTATCGCCGATGTCTGCGGGAATGGGTTGCCAGGTCTTACGGAGGGCAAAAATGGCAAATAGAGCAGCCCAGAGGGCCAAAAGGGGTTGTTCCAGACTGAGGGGAAGCCAGCCGAACAGGTGTCCTAACAGCAACAGAGGCACAAGGGGAGTGAGCAATTTGGTTTCCAGTCGGTTAAAACAAAATGCTTCTTTGAAGTAAATGCCGGTGAGGGCAGCAAAAACAAAACCAATCCCCAGCAGGGTGAGGGGGAACTGGTAGACCGTCAGGGGCAGGGGTAGGCTACTCCTCAGGGCGATCGCCAGGCTGGCCAGAGTACCCACCGCCCAAAAGAGTTGCAGGGTGAGATGCAGAGTTTTCAGGTAGATATGAATCGTCAACAGGCTGATGCCCAGCGCCCCACAGAAAAGGGCGTAGAGGCCGGCAATGGTTCCCCACCCCCAATCCTCACCCTGGCCGGTCACGACTAGCAGGGTGGCCAGACCAAAACAGAGAGCGGCGATCGCCAGGCTACTGCGGTAAATTAACACCCCCAGCCGATCGTCGCGGTCGATCGTAAATTCCCCAAATTGTCCCTGATAAATTTCCCCGGTTTCCCTCAGGAGTTGCAGCATGGCCCACCGTCCTGTCTAACTGTTGTTTGATAATTTTTGTTTGATGCTTTTTTAATTTCAATCCCGATCCAAACAATTTGAGTCGAGACACCCACCGCCCGGTTAAGGCGAATTGAGCACAACCTGAAGAGCGTCATCAACCTGGCAGTTTAGCATTACCTCAGCCCGACCCCCATTGACAGCAACTTCAATCCAGCCGTGGCTGCCGATCAAGGCCATGATAGCTCCCACTGGTCGATCGCTATAGCTGTTTACAGCGGGAATACGCTGGTTGGCCATCTCCACGCTCCAGGAGGTGCCTGTAACCACTGCCGCCGGAATGGTGCTGATCAAATTGCCAAAATGATCGATGGCTTGAATGCGGCCAACAAATTCTTTGCCGTTGGCGGTGGTGGTGTAGGTGGGAGCAGGGAGCCGGACCAGACTGGCGGGGTCAAGGGGGCTACCCACCTGCAGCAGGGGGACACCACGGGCTAAATGGGCGGCAACGGGGGCAAAAATATCCCGACCGTGAAAGGTGCGGCTGGGGGTGGGGGTGTACCAGTAGAGGGGCTGGTTGAGTTCCACTGCTGCTAAAACCGGAGTCTGGCAGAGTACCCCTGTGAACACCCCATTATCGGGGCCAACCAGGAATCCACTGGCCAACTGCAGGGCAATTCCCCGCCGCTGACTGCCCACCCCCGGATCGACCACCACCAGATGAACCGTGTCCGGGGGGAAATGGGCCACGGCATTCTGGAGCTGAAAGCTGGCTAAGGCAAGATTCTGGGGGGGAATGTCATGGGTTAAGTCGATCAGCCTCACCTGGGGAGCAATGCCGACGATCACCCCTTTCATCACCCCAACATAAACGTCCCGCTGACCAAAATCCGTCAGTAGCGTAATGATCCCCATGGGCAGGCTACAGAACAGGAGTAACCGTGGTGAGGAGCTGGCGGAGGCGACGGCTTTCCAATTCCAGCACCCGGCGGGCAAAGTCACTATCCCGTTCGAGCAGATCGTCGAAGGTGTCCACGGGCAGGGCCAGTATGCGGGTGGGAGTGACCTGAGCTGTAATGGTGCCAGTCTGCTCCGAGTGGCCAAGCACTTCCAGTTCATCCAGCAGTTCACAGGGCTGGAGGGAGCGAACAGGTTGGCCATTTGATGGGTAACGAATTTCTGCCTCTCCCTGGAGTAGCAACAGCAGTTCTCGGCAGGTATCCCCCATTTCCGTGACGATCGCCCCGGCCCGGTAGTCCCGGATTGCAGCCCGTTCTGCCAGACTGATCAGGGTTTCGCCACTCAGGCCAGCAAAAAAGTTGCAGTGGAACAGGTGCAGCAGCTTTTCTAGCCCTGAGAATTTGCCAGCCTGCAGAATTGAGTGGGCGGTATCCGCCAGGAGGGAATTGGCCGTCTGGGGAGGAACCAGCAGTTGTTGGGCCAGTTCGCGGCTCTGGTCTGGAGCAACCTGATGCAGCAAATACAAACTGCAAGCTGGCGTGAGAGGGTCGAATTCTTCCCGTAACAGAGCTTCCAGGGTACTGGCCAGGAGAGGGACGGGGGGCGGAGTGGCCGGAGTGGTCGGGGGGGGAGAGGAAAGCAGTTGCACCAGGTCAGGGGCAAGCCGCTCTATCAGGCCAGGGTCAACTAAATGGGGCAGGAGGGTGGGAACAGTGGTGCTCAGACCAGTGGCGATAGTCCGGGCTGCGCTCTGATCCGGCAGGGTGGCGATAATCTCCAGCAGGGTTTGGGCAATTAAGCGAATCCGTTGCTGCAGGGGGGTACGCAGAACATTAAACGCCAGGGGGGTGATCTCCAGGGGGGGGGAAGCGATCGCCTCCAGGCTGGCTGCAGCTAAGATCTGATCCCGTTCCACCCAGCTCTGCAGTTGAGGTAATAGCATCTCTGCCCGTTCCTGCAACTGGCGATTCTGATCCAGGGTTTCCAGAATTTCTGATTCTTCCGCAGCGGTAATGGAGTACTTCAGCCGTAGGGTTTGGAGCAGATCTGGATCGGTAGTCTGAATCAGATCAGCAGGGGTGGAGGAGCCTGGCTGACGTTGCTGTTGTTGTAGGGCCATCACCCGATTCAGGGCCTTACGGAAACCAGTGAGCCGCACCAGGTTTTCCCGATTGCGTTGTTCATCCGGGCAAAGCAGTTTGGGATCTTCCACCCCCAATTCTGTCAGCACTTTGCGGTGGTCTTCGACGGGAATTTCTAACTCCTGGCGCATCTGCTTGAGCATTTGCAAACTACTGGAGGAATTGACGTACCCTTCCGCCAGGGCATCTCGTACCACCCCCTTATAGGCTTCGTAGCGTTTTTCATGGGTAAAACCGGGCAGCACTTTAGCCAGCACGTAGACTTCGTGGGGATTGAGGTCTTGCAGCGATCGCCCCTCCAGAAATTGGCCAAGGTTGAGATTTAACTTACTGAGCTGCTTGCGGAAACGACTGGCAAAACTTTCGCGGCTATAGAGGTCAGGATTGCGCCGCCAGGTTTGGTATAGCCAGAGACTACTTGCACAGAGGAGCAGGGCATCAATCAAGGTTTCCAGCCAGGTGGGCAACAGGGTGAGGTAGGGACGGCCACCAAAAATGAAGAAGAAGTTGAAGACCACAAAGGTGCAGAGAGTAAAAATTTGGTGCTGGATTTCCTCCGGTTTGAGTTGGGGACGGGTGCGGCGGATCAGGCGGGTATAGGCTTTTTCCCCAGCCCGTCCGATCAGATAACCGCCCAGGGTAGAGAGGGCCAGGGTGAGGGGAACGGCGAGCAGTTTAGGAATGGGAATGGGGGTGTCAAACAGATAGAAACCAGGGTTGAACAGAGCAGCCAACTGGTTTTCACTTCTAGCCCAGATCCCGGAAAAGTAATAGTCCCAGTTGCCAGCGTAGAGGTAGTAGTAGATGAAATAGCCAAAGGCCAGGCCCAGGTAGCCGTAGTAGAGGAATTTACTTTCTGGTTGCTTGATGCCCTCCCAGTAAGACCGTTCAGAATCGATATCAATGCAGGGATTTTGGCAGGCCACACAGGCACTCTGTTCTTTGCCCTCCCCATCCACGATTCGGCACATGGATTGGGTGATGGTTTGTTCACTGGCATGGCCTTTACTGGTGAGTAACCCTGCCGGTTCGGCATAGACTTTTTGCACGGGTGCCATGGGGCAAAAGTATTGACACCAGGATTTGCCGCCATAAAAGTAGCCCACCGCGATCGCCGCCGCAATCGTACCAAGTAACCAGAGGGCCAGCATCAGCCGATCGGAATTAAAAAATAGAATCCGCCCACATAGCCCGACGAAGAGCCAGCCAAATTGCACATAAAAATAGTTTTTGGCCAGCCAGGAATCTTTTTTCACCTTTGCCAGTTCATAGCGCACCTTGCCAGATTTGCTATCCTTGCGCTCAATTTGGCGTTGCCATCCCAAAGCTCTGGGAATCTGGGACAGAAACGAGAGGGGACAGATCCGCCGCCACAGTTCATGCCCAAAGAAAAGCAGAATGAACACCCCAGCAGGAACGATCATGCCCCAGAAAATCGGCGCACCCAGCCCATAGGGAACTTCTGAGGCACATTTGTTCTGAACCGGAATACACTTGGCCGGATCAGTCTGCAGCAAACTCCAATCTGCAGCAGCATCAGTCAGATGGAACGAGATCGGGTCGTAGAGCAGGGAGAAGATCAGTATTAGCCAGGCACTTGCTAAGACCCAGCGAACCCGATGCATTGTGCGCTCAGGGGTTTGGTGAAACATTCTGAAATCATTAATCGATATTCCCTTTATAGTTTATGGGTTCCCCCGTTTGGCATTGAGAGTGCCAATGGATAGCTGCGGGGCTGCATCATCTGAGGGAGCAGAAAAACGGCTGATTTGAACAACGCAGCAAAGAAAAATCCTGCGATCGTTCCGGGTAACCATGCGACCGGGTAAAGGAACCGTGCGATCGTTCCAGGGAATCACGCCACCGGGTAAAGGAACCATGCGATCGTTCCGGGTAACCATGCGACCGGGTAAAGGAACCGTGCGATCGTTCCGGGTAACCATGCGACCGGGTAAAGGAACTGCGCGATCGTTCCAGGGAACCGTGCGATCGGGTAAAGGAACCGTGCGATCGTTCCCAGGAACCCTGCGACCGGGTGAAGGAACCGTGCGATCGTTCCAGGGAACCATGCGACCGGGTGAAGGAACCGCGCGATCGTTCCGGGGAACGGTGAGACCGGGTGAAGGAACCGTGCGATCGTTCCGGGGAACCATGCGACCGGGTAAAGGAACCGTGCGATCGTTCCAGGGAATCACGCCACCGGGTAAAGGAACGCTTCCATCATGGGTAGAAATGGACGGTTCACTGGCACAAGTGAGTGATCCACTAGAGTGAGTGACCCATTCACTCCAACAAGTGACTGATCCACTGGCAGGAGTGGCCCATTGACTCCAACAAGTGGCTGATCCACTGGGATAAGTGGCTGATCGACGGAAATAGGGGGTTGATGCCCTGATTAAATGAGTGGTAGCGTCAGGTTGGATGGAGCGAGCATGAACAACCCAATGCGGATTATTTTGATGGGAAATGCGGGTGCGGGTAAGACCACAATGGCACAGTCCATTTTGATCAACCATCCTATTTCTCGGCTGTCTCTGGATGAAATTGCCTATGGTGAAACGGCAGAACGTCGTCCGTTTGCAGAATCTGAAGCTGATTTGCTGAACTTTATCAGCACCCACTCAGCCTGGATTATGGAAGGGGTCTATGGGGACTTAATTCAGGTGGCGTTGCCCTTCTGTACAGAATTAATTTTCTTAAATCCAGGGCTGGAAACCTGTGTGGCCCACTGCCTGGCCCGGCCCTGGGAACCCACCAAATTTAAGACTGCCGCAGAACAGGATCAGATGCTGGGGGTTTTGATTGAATGGGTGAAGGCTTATTACACCAGAACCGATCAAACAGGCTATGCTTTTCATCGTCAGCTTTTTGAGACGTTTACCGGCCCTAAGCAAGAGCTGACCGACGAATTTAAGCCAACTTCAGTTAAGCCAACTTAGATTGATCTCAGCTTCCCTATGGCCCAGACCAGCCCATACCAACCTGTTCTGCTGCGAATCTTGCACGGTGCTGCTGCCATGCTCACAACTCTGGCCCTGGTTTCAGGATTCTGGGTTTACAACACCTATGACAAACGCTGGGGTAGCCTGCCTTTACCTAATCTGGCGGATATTCAGGGGCTGCATGGCACGATCGCTTTAACATTTCTGTTGTTGCTGCCGTTTTTTGCCCTTTACAGTTTCCACCTGGGATACCATCGGCTCCTGCAGGCGCGATCGTTGCGTCAATTAAAGCAGCCCGGTCAACCGGTTTGGTGGATTGCTGTTCATCACTTCACCAATGCGGCTATGTTGCTGGCAACCACCTTTGCCGTGGTGACGGGACGGATGATGAAAGAAGAGTGGCTACCGGCAGGGGAGATCAATCATCCCTGGTATCTGGCCCATTTAGTGGCCTGGCTGGTTGTCTTGCTTGGCTTCGCTTTCCATCTGCTGCTGGGGGCTAAAGTGGGTGGGGTTCCCCTGCTGCTCTCAATGGTTAACTGGAAGGTGTATTCAGACGATCGCCCCCGCTCCTGGTTAAGAGGACTGCGGCTCAAATCCTCAGACCCGATTCTGAAAGTCATCGAAATTGTTGTGATCTCAGGTATTGTGCTGGCCTTTCTGCTGCCTGCCTTTAACTCGTAACCGATGGATATGGCAACTCTAAATGGGTTGAGAAAAAGGGGGTGTGGGGCTTCCCCACAAAAGGGATTCCACCCCTTACCCCGTTTGGATCTCAACTAGGATTGCTACAGAATGGCTCTTCCCCTGCTGGAGTGTGGTCAGGAGGGTTTATCTTGCAGGGGTTTAGCTTTCAACCGACGCAACCGTTTCAATAAAGCTGGTGTGACCAGTCCCTGGGGAAAAAAGATCGTACCCAGGACAATGAGGACACCAAACACCATCAGCCGGCCATCCCGGAGGAATTGAGCGAACCATTGGGGTAGACCGGGAAGTTCCGCCACTGCCCGCAACACTTCTGGTAAAGCGGTAAACACCATCCCCCCCAGCACCGGCCCGACAAAGGTGCGTGTTCCCCCAATCAGCACAGAGGTGAGGTAAATAATGCCGGCATCAAAGGTTCCCTGACGGGCATTCCAGGTATTGAGAAAGTGAGCACTGAGCGCCCCCACCACTCCGGCTAAAATTGCCCCCAGGGTAAAGGCCAGCACTTTGTAGTAGGTGGGATTGATCCCCATCGCGTCCGCCGCCAGTTCATCCTCGCGAATGGCCGTAAAAGCCCGGCCCACCCGAATCCGTTCCAGCCGGTATAGCAACACCATACTGATCAACAACAGGGGAACGGCAATCCAGAGGTATTCGATCGGCGTGGCAAAGGGCTGGGGAATGCCAAAAATGCCCACCGCTCCCCCGGTGATCTCCAGGTTCAGGGCCAGCACCCGCAGGATTTCCACAAACGCGATGGTGGCGATCGCTAGATAAATACCGCGTAACCGTAGGGCTGGAATGCCCACCAAAATTCCCAAAGCACCGCTGACGATCGCCGCTAAAACCATTTCAGCTAGCAAAAAGGGGATGGGGAAGTGGGGCCCCTGGGAGGGAAAAACTTTGGTGGACAGAACTGCCGCGATGTAGCCCCCCAGCGCATAAAACCCTGGACTGGCGAGGGAGAGTTGCCCAGCCATCAGGGGGAGATAGAGGGATAAACCCAACAGGGCCCCCAACAGCATGGAGACGATCAGAAATCCATAGGTGGAGAAGAAATTGGCCATTAACGCTTTCCGGGGGATGGGGACGGCAGAGGTTGAGGTTAATTTTAGCGGTTAAGATGAAGCCATTGATGCATCGATCAGCCTTCAAATCGAGCTGCTACGTTACATGGGATGGCGATCAGGATGACAATTACCGTGCCGATTCATGCGATCGAACTCACCCCCGGTAGTACCATGAGCGTTCACAACCTCTCCTGGCAGGACTTTGAATCGCTACTGTTTGAACTGGGTGAGCAGCGCAATACTCGGCTTGCCTATTACAGAGGGACGTTAGAGATTATGTCACCCCTGGCCAGTCATGAAAGGCCCCACCGTATCATTGCCGATATTGTCAAAGCGATTCTGGATGCCCAGGAACGTAACTGGGAAGACTTTGGCTCGACTACCCTCAAGCGTCCCCAGGTGGCTGGAATTGAACCGGATACCTGCTTTTATATCCAGAATGCCGATCTGGTGCGGGGTTGTACTGACCTGGATTTGAATGACTATCCACCCCCTGACCTGGCCATTGAAGCCGATGTCACGTCCACGACCACCAGTGCCTATGAAGCCCTGGAAGTCCGAGAAGTTTGGATTTACCGTAACCAAAAACTCAAGATTTATGTGCTAGCAGAGGGTTCTTACCAGGAGGTTGCCCTCAGCCCTACCTTTCCCCATTTACCGATGATTGATTGGATTCCCGCTCTGGTTCAACAGGCGATCGAGCAGGGAACCCGTGCCATGTTACAGACGCTCAGACAGCAATTGAAAGAACGCAAATAAATCTGAAAAAAGCACACTAAAACCTCTACAGCCTGGGGTTCAGTTCTTCTGGCGATCGGGCTAACCTTGCCCATTCTCAGACGTTTAGGCTTAAAATTGCTCTGACTCCTCTACCGGGGGGTAGAACTTTTGAGGTCGGCTGAATTGTCTGAAGGGGTGCGTGTGGGGAAGACACTGTTGCGCTGGCCAGCCTTGCGATTTTGGGGCAGGGGGCAGCAGTTCATTGCCCTGGCCATAGCAGGGGTATTGCTGGTGTTCCTGCTTCTGTTTGTGCAGACCGCCCCGGCCCAACAGCCCTCTCCCTCCCTTAAGGATCTAAAGCAATGGCAGCAAAATCTGAAGGAATATCGTTCTGGGGTTAAACAGCAGCAAGAGCAATTAGAAGATCTGGAACAGTCCGCCCGCGATCGGCTGCAGGGCTTACAGGAGAATGTGCAGTCGGTTTCTGCCCAGATTCGCCAGTCAGAATTAACCCTGGCTGAAGCCACTGCCACCTTAAAACAGCTAGAACAGAATTTTCGCAACAATGACCGTCAGTATCACCAAAAGTTAGAGGCGACTACATCCCGGCTGAGGTATTTACAACAATTTCGCAATGGCAAGACCTGGGCGATGTTGCTGGATAGCCAAACCTTTAATCAGTTCTTTCAACGCCGTCAGCGGTTGAAGCAGATCTTTGCCGCCGATCAGAAATTGCTGCTTAGTTTAAAAACAGAAAACGATCGCCTGCAGACCCAGCGCAGCCAACTTAATTTTCAAAAAGCACAGGTTGAACAACTGCGGCAGCAACTTGTGGCTAAAAAATCAGAATATCAAGCCGAGGCCCAAACTCAGCAAGCCTGGGTGAATCAGTTCGTCCGCGATCGCTCAACCCTGGCTGTGATTGAGGCTCAACTGCAGCGGGATAACCAGAATGTCACCCTGTTGATTCAGCAAAGACTGGGCTATGTTGCTCCCCAACCCGGCATTGATCGGATTTTTCGCTATGGTTCCGGTCGGTTAAGTTATCCGATTCAGGCTCCCATTACCAGCAATTTTGGTTGGCGCATGCATCCAATTCTGGGCTATCAACGCCTCCATGCGGGCACCGATTTTGGCGCAGATACCGGCACACCGATTCGGGCAGCGGAGAATGGCACGGTGATTTTTGCCGGCTGGTATGGGGGCTATGGCAATACGGTGATTATTGACCACGGTGGCGGACTGACCACCCTCTATGCCCATACCAGTCAGATGTATGTGCGGGAAGGACAAACGGTACAACGGGGCGAGGCGATCGCTGCCGTCGGATCAACCGGCCTATCCACCGGGCCACACCTGCACTTTGAAGTTCGGGAAAATGGTGAACCTGTCAATCCCTTAAATTACTTAGGCTCCTAAGACTTGAACAGGGCTACCTGATTCATAGCCAATCCGCTCAACCAATCCGCTCAACTGGGCCCGGAAATCCTCTACAGTAGATAGAGGGTAAAGTTTTGAATTAGAACAGCACTTAAAAGAAGGTTTTGATGACGGTTTCAGTTTCCGCCTCCTCTCGCACCATTCGGATCGGTTCGCGTAAAAGCCAGCTTGCTCTGGTACAAACCTACTGGGTGCAGGAGCAATTACAAAAACACTTTCCCGATCGTAGCTTTGAAGTGCATACGATGAGCACCCAGGGAGACAAAATTCTGGATGTGGCTCTGGCTAAGATTGGCGATAAGGGCTTATTTACCAAAGAGCTGGAGCAGGGAATGCTCAGCCAGGAAACGGACTTTGCGGTTCATTCCCTCAAGGATCTACCCACGCGCCTGCCGGATGGTTTAATGCTGGGCTGCATTACTGAGCGGGAAAATCCGGCGGATGCTCTGGTGATGAATGAAAAGTATCGGGAGTGCCCACTGGAAGCTCTACCAGAGGGGGCAGTGATTGGCACCTCCTCCCTGCGCCGACTGGCCCAACTACGCCACTATTTCCCCCACCTCACCTTCAAAGATGTGCGGGGCAATGTGAATACACGCCTGGCGAAACTGGATGGCGGGGAATACGATGCCCTGGTGCTGGCGGTGGCAGGTTTGCAGCGTCTCGGCTTTAGCGATCGTATCCACCAGATCTTACCCCCAGAAATTTCTCTCCATGCCGTTGGACAGGGGGCTTTGGGGATCGAATGCCGGAGTGACGATCCAGAAGTTTTGAGTTTGATTAAAGCTTTAGAACATCAACCCACAACCTGGCGCTGTCTGGCGGAACGGGCCTTTCTGCGCGAACTGGAGGGCGGCTGTCAGGTGCCGATCGGGGTGAATACCCAACTGGAAGGCGATCAACTCACCTTAACCGGTCTGGTGGCCAGTTTGGACGGGCAGCGGCTGATTAAAGATCAGATCACGGGAGCCGCCACCACAGCAGAACAGATGGGCACAGAACTGGCTCAGCGGCTGCGGCAACAGGGAGCAGAGGAAATTTTGGCGGCTATTTTTGCTGAAGTTCGTTCTAGCTGAGGGACACCCGCAGATGCAGAAGGTGTGGGCGATGCTCCTGGTGCTGCTGCTCTGGGGGGTGGGCAGTCAAGGGGTGGCTCATGCTGCTCCACTGGCGGTTGGCTCAACGGTTCCCCAGCCGATCCTGTCCAGACCCAGTGCCAGTGATATTTCTTCAGAGAAGGTTAGCCAGTTTGTCCAGGCCTATTTGCAGGTGCTGGCCTTAATTGAACAGCGGGAGGGAATGCTGCAGGGAGCAGAAACCCAACCGGAAGCCCAGCAGGTTGAGCGGGAAATTGCGGCGGCGGCCCTGGAGATGCTGGAAGAAAATGGTTTAACCTGGCAGGAGTATCTGCAATTGTTGGGGCTGGCTAACTCTGATCCAGAGTTTGGTGAACGGATCGCAGCTCAACTCCAGGAAGCCCAATTGTAGGGGAATTAAGATGGACGAAGCTCTGATTCAGTCTCTTCTGTCCGATCTGAAAGATCCAGAAGAACCGGTGCGTGAGAATGCTACCCAGCGGCTCTGGCAACTCTGGTTTGAACAGAAAGGGGCCTACAGTCTGGCGTTAATTCTGCGTAGCCAGGATCTGCTGGAGAGGGGCGATGTGGAGGAGGCGAAAGAAATTTTGACCGAACTTGTGGAGGAACAACCGGACTTTGCCGAGGCCTGGAACCGTCGGGCAGTTCTTTACTACACCCAGGGAGACTACCACCGCGCCATTGCTGATTGTGAGCAGGTTATTCGTCTCGTTCCCTACCACTTTGGCGCATTTCATGGGCTGGGCTTATGCCATGCTGCCCTGGGAGAATATATGGCGGCGATCGCAGCATTTCGTCGGGCGCTGGAGCTGCAACCCTATGCGCTGATTAATCAACGGCTGATTCTGGAATGTACAGCGCGTCTATGAGTTCTTGCCTATGAGTTTTCCGGCTCAGTCTCAACTTCAGCCATTTGAAGATTTCTGGGCCGGAGCGGAACAGCGGGGTTGCCAGCATAGATGGTCATCGGTTCTAAAGAACGACCGGTAACACTGCCCAGACCGAGGACGGCTCCCTTACCCACAGTTACTCCCGGTCCTACCACAGCCCGTGCGGCTATCCAGCTACCGGATTCAATCTGAATTGTTGCTGGCCGTAGTTTGAAGTCAGGATGGCTCCAGTCGTGGTTACCCGTGCAAAGATAAACGTCCTGGGAAAGGCAAACGTGATCAGCGATGGCGATCGGAGCAATATTGTCCAGCCAGGCTCCCTCGCCAATCCAGACATAATCCCCTAGAGTGAGTCGCCAGGGAAACTTAACTCTTACTCGCGGCTTAATCCGTACCCCCTGCCCAACTGAGGCACCAAACCAGCGCAGCAGAGCAACTTTAAAACCGGAAAAGGGAATCAGATAACTGCTGAACAGAGGGGCACCGATAAAGTACCAGAGTAGCTGTTTGGGCAGTCCCGCTCCGGGGGTGTAACTAGCGGTCGTGTAGCGATCCAGGCGCATGAATAGGATGGGAATTCAAATCTAGATGGTGAAATTTGCCATTCTGCTCGCTGTGGAGAACCTGGAGGTATTGCTGGCCAATAATCTCCAGAGTAAAGTTAGCCAGAAGATAATTTCGTCCGGCTTCCCCCATCTGCCTGGCCAGGAGCGGATCAGCGGCAAGTTGTCGAATAAATTTAACTAGACTAGCACTATCTTGGTTAACAATCGCCTGGCCACAACCTGCTTCCTCCAGAATTTGGCGCAGATAAGAATGGGGTTCACAGATGGCAGCAATCGGGCGGCCAGCCGCTAGCATACCGTAGAGTTTACTGGGAGCGATCAATCCCTCCATCCCCGGTAGCAGACTGACGAGAGCCAGATCGCAGGCGGTGAGGGAATGGGGCAAATTTTCTTTTTCCTGATATGGAAGAAATAAACAGTTGGTTAGTCCCAGGCTGACAACCAGATCCTGGCATTCTTGCTTTCTGGGACCGCCGCCAATGAAAACAAATTGAATCGGTTCTTCCTGTAGCAGGTGGGCTGCCTCGACGATCGTCTCTATGTCGTGACACCGGCCCATATTGCCAGAGTAGAGAACGGTAAAGCGATCGACCAGGTTATGGGTGGCGGCAAAAGCATTGTCTTGCTTCTTCACCGGCAAAATCCAGCGGGGATTGGCCCAGCTATGAATCACTGTGACGCGATCTCCAATTTCAGGGCATTTGGCCACCACCCGGTCTTTCATGGTGGAACTGAGCACAATCACCTGTTGGGCATGTTTCCAGGTCTGCACATTGAGCCAGTCCCAAATTTTGACCAGCCAGTGTTGCTGCTTAATCACGTTCAGTTCAACTGCTACATCTGGATAGAGATCGTAGAGGAGACAGATATAGGGAATACCGGTCATCCTGTTGATCAAATAACCGAGTAGGGGTAAGTAGGGGGGTTCAGTGGTCAACAACAGGGTTTTGCACCAGAAGGCGGCCTTAACCAGGTGAATGAAGGATCTGAGCCAGAACAAAACTCCATTGACGACCCGTCCACGGATACGATTTGACCAGATCCGGGAGATCCGCGTGCGTCGGATCAACAGATTATTGGACGATTCCTGGGCAGGAGCCGCATCACTCTGAAACGCATAACCAGGCTGTCCAGTAAACACCCGTACATTAACGCCACAGCAACTGAGATAAATGGCCAGCTCCTCAATTAATTGACCCGTGGCTGCAAAATCCGGGGGATAGAACCGAGTCACAATCAAGAGTCGATTCGGAGCCGATAAAGATTTATTGGATAACTGCTTTGTATTTTTCACATTAACGTCTAAGAACGTGAACAATGGATGGCTGAAGCTTAGAATTCCCCCCAAAAAAGACCTGACAATCACGACTGGCTAAACTTTCTAAACGTCAGAAGTTGAGGCCAGTAGAAGGGTTTAACAGGAGCTAATAAGAACATATCGCAGGTTGATTAATTTTCCGTTATTTTAAATCCTACTCTTTTGAGCAATAATGTCTGTGCCTCTTGTCACTTGACGATGTGTCAATTGTCACAACACAACTACAGCATTTTCTGGGAGTAAAATTTCTCAGTTCATCGGGTAAACTTACCAGAAGACTCACGAAAGTATTCAGTTTCAATCAGGCGAATAGCCAGTAATATTTCAGCTAGCATTCTTTGCAAGGCATAGTACCAGCCCTGCCAACTGTCCAAGATCCCACCCTTAAGAATCAAGCAATAGAATAAAACGATAAAAGGAGCAGGTAGTTTCATTTTCCGCAATCGATCGCCCCACCCCAAGTCTGCCCAGGGGGTTTCCCGGAGTTTTCGTACTTCCAAGATCATGTACCGATCCTGAGATTGTAGCCAGCGACTTAAGGGTTTGCGATCATCATGGTAAATGTAACCTTTCAGCAATTGGGATGGGCCTGGGATCTGAACTTTATGAGCATGGCCATCTTCAACATAGGCCGCGTACTGACGACGATACAAGACTTGGCGAGGCGGTAGCAGCGTTCCCCGTAAGGGTTTGCCAAAGACACAGTATTTGAACCTGGCTGCAAAACTATTAACAGTATCTAGATCAGTAAGGTGGGAAATTTCATCAACTAAAGATTCGGAAAGTATGTAGTCCGCATCAAGTGATAAAACCCATTCGGAGCTGATTTTGCCTAAGCCATAATTGCATTGATCGGCAAAGGAATCAAAATTGCGCTGAAAGACAACAACCTGGCGATATCCTTCTAAAATCTTTAAGGTTGCATCAGTGCTGAAACTATCGATCACAACGATCGTCTTAGCCCAGTTTAACTGCTTCAGCGTACGATCAATGTTTTCAACCTCGTTATAAGTAAGGATCAGGGGTGTAATTGCAGCTAAATCCATCAAACTATCTTATGTTTCATCCTATGGTTAATTTGTCTCTCACTTGCATTGGAATTGAGCTGTGAGCCTTTAGAATACGGGCACTTCAGATCTAATTGTGTTGCTTGCAGTTTATACTTCATTTCAAGCTTACTGTCGTGCATTAAGCACTACGCTGGATGACATTAAGAAGGTGATGACTAGATTTTTATCAATCTAACATCTGAAGGTGCAGCTTTCTACAAAACTGTGTTGCGATCAATGATACTTTTATCCAGTTGAGGTAGATCGGTGGCTCAAAATATTCTCGTAGGCATTAATCATCTTTTTCCCGATCGACTCCCAGGTGTAGTTTTCTAAGACAAATTGTCGAGCCCGATCGCCCATAGCTTGAGCGCTCTTCAAATCTTTAACCAACTCAAATAAGGCGATAGTAAAATCATCAGCATTTATATTGATGACTTTGGCCACATTAGCTGCGCCTGCTTCCGGGAAATTACAGCCCGTTGTAATCACACAGGGCAAACCTGCAGCCATACCTTCCAAAATAGACATGCTAAACCCTTCGGAATAAGAAGGAGCAACATAGAGATCAGCCGCAGCAAGAGCAGAAAGCTTCAACTGTCCTTCCAACATTCCTGTAAAGGTTACTGCCTGGAAACACCCGGCATCTATAAAATATTGTTGCGCCGTTTTGAGAAAACCAACATTGTCTGGACCGGCAACGATCAGGTGGGTCTCAGGGAAATGAACATGGAGCTTACCGAATGCATTTGCTAGTAAATCCAAGCCTTTCTTCGGATCAATTCGACCCAGAAATAAAAGCAATAGTTTATTCCGAGTATGAGGATAGCTTTGATAAAAAAGTTCAGGATCAGGTAAGTCAATAAACTCTTCAGGATGTAGCCCATTGGGTAAGACGATCGTTGGGGTTTTCAGCCCTAATGCATGGATATGTTGCTTTTCAATACTCGAAATTAGGTGTAAGGTACATGCATCTTGTAGAGCAGGCTTTTCAATCCATGAAAAATAAATTTTCTTTTTCCATGCTTTATAAGAAAGTGCCCATGGCTCGAGCATCCCGTGAGGAGTGATTATATAAGGAATATTATTGCTTTTACAGGCTTGATAGGCACTCCAATTAGGTAAGGAAAAAATAGCATGGGTATGGACTAAATCATATTCACTGATATGTTTGAATAACCAATTGGCTAAGGTTCGACTATATTTATAATCCCCCCATTGGATACAGGGAAAGTATATGATTCTATAGTGGTCTTGTTTAACTAATGTATAAAGTGGAACTTCAAGAACAGTTTCTCCATTGGCATTTGTGGTTACAATATTAATATCGATACCCTGCTTACCCATGACTTCAGCTAATTCAAGTACTACCTTGGAAGTACCTCCATAGACCGCACCGATAGCACTAATTAGAAATAAAATTTTCATGGTATAAACTATACGACAAAAAGCATTAAGACAAAACGTAGTTGATAGCCGAGACAACTGCGGAACCAAATGTTTGCGGAGAATACTTTTGGATATGCTGTAGAGCCGCACGTCCCATCATCGCTAAATCAAGAGTCTCAGAACTCATTTTGCCCATGAGATCCGTCAGGGTAGCTTCATCAGCAGGGTCAAAGCCAAAGCCATTTACTCCTTCAATCAATAAGTCTGGATAACAACCGCATCTGTTAGAGAGCAAAACGGGAAGCCCAGCTGCCATTGCTTCATTGACCACTAGCCCCCACTGCTCAGACTGAGAGGCATGAATAAAACAACTAGCATGGGCAAAATAGGGTAAAAGATCTGCTTGTTGTAAGAAACCGGGTAAATAGACAGCTTTTTCTAGATTCAATCTGGAAATTTGCTGCTCTAGCTGAGATCGGAGTTCACCATCACCACAGAGAATTAGGTCCCAACCCTGGGGGAATTGCTGGCGATAACGGGCAAAAGCTGAAATCAATGTAGAAAGATTTTTTTTGGGAACAAATCGGTTAATACTCAAAAAGTAAGGCTTAGGGTGGGGTGGAGGTAAATATGCTAACCGTGTCGGAGAAAAACAATCATTATCTACTACGTCATAACCGGTAAACACTGCTTCGGGTTTAATGCCCAGTTCAACAATGTATTGTTTGTGCAGTTTACCTCCAACTAAGGCAGCCTGAAAGTGATTAACGATATAGCGCTTGAAAGCTTCCCGCCATTTCAGCCGGGGAATATCGTCTTTAGTACTCTCACTCATCACAACAGCTGGAATACGATGGCTCAAACACCAACCCAAAACAGCCAGCATTGCTGGACGACTATACCCTGCAATGAAGACCACATCAGGTTGGCTGCTACGTAACAACTGAAAAAGCCTGGATAGGAGGTGATCAAAGCGAGTACGTTCTAATTGTCCTTGGGTGGCGGTCAGAATCGGGAAAGATAGATTCTCTAGTTCAACCTGCCATTGGTAATCAGCTTCTGAGCGGGCTAGCTCAATTCCGGTAACAAGCAAATTTTCAGGTTTGCCTGCCTGACTTGCTGCGTCTAGACGAGCCAGATGATACGGACCAAAGTTACTGAAAATTACAGTAGCTCTTTTCATGAAAAGAATGCCTGGAAAATTAGGTTATTGATGAACTGCATTTTTTGAATCGTAGTCATTTAATAGACTGTTCATAGAAATAGTTTTCCTCGACAAATCTCTTCCTGCAATCTTCTCTACGAGTCGGACAATGGCATAACCAAAGATCACAGGCCATAGAACTAATAGTGTAATATCTCTTCCCATATTAAAGGTCAGACCCAATGCCACAAGGAAAAGCCCACGGCGAAAGGTTGAGTGTTCTTGCTGAATCCATAAGCGAGACAGAATTCCTCCCCAGATGGAAAGCACAAAACTGGCAGCAATCGGACCTAATTCAGTGCCAAAATTAATAACCCCCTGGCCAATCATCCCGGTTGAAATAGTGGCAAATACACCAATATCACTCTTGGTGTTACCTCCAAAACCACGCAAAACTGCATAATCGATACCAATCAATGGTTTATCAGGAAGTATCGCCCGAGGAATAGCATTTAAAACTTCATCAAAATATCGACCTCCGTAGCTGATGTTTAGGCTCCCATCTGCAAGGAAAGAATTTATGTAACATAGCTCTTCAAGCATATTTAATCCTCGGTGTTTGTCTGAAGCTGATTCAACGTGCGGGACGAGGTCTGGATCGAATAGCCAGGCAAAGCCGTAATTTCTATATTGGATAACTGCAAAAAGAACCTGATTTAGAATTATGATTCCAAGGGCAATAACAATTATCTTGATCCATATTTTCTGTTTGGAGAACAGAGCAAAGCTAAATACCATAGGCACTGTAACTGCCAATAATAAATTTCGTGCTCCCTGTAGGGCAAAGTATGGCAATGATATGACTAAAAGGATAATATTAAATGCCTTGAATTCTATTTTTTTCTGAAGTGGTAAAAGAATTCCAAAAAATGCTGTGGATAGAGTGTACAGATATGATCCAGCTGAAACAAGAAAACCAGTGTCCCCAGATTGTGCTCCAGCATGGCGAGACCACATGTGTGCTTTTAATCGGGCATCAATTGGGAAAAGAGCCCAAAATAAATCTCCACGCAGGCGCATGGTACCCCAGACTAAAAGGCCAAGCCAAAGTCCAAAAATAAATAGCAGAAGTTGCTCTGGATTAAGAACATCAGGGACATTAAGAACACTTCCTCTTTTGATTAACTGTCTTGAAAAAAATGGTAGAAAAATTCGAAAAAAGATGAGAAAAATAATTACTTGAGTATAGGCTGAATTTACGATATTAGAATCAAACTGTTCAAGACTTTCTGGCGTGTAGATTGGTTCAACCAGGTACCATATTCCGACAGTAATATATATAGTAACTGCAGACAAGTACCAAAAATGAGTTTTTCGCTTTAGAAAAGCTTCAATAATCAAACCAAAAAGCACAGCAAGTGAAACAGGATATAGAAATGATTGTTTTTGGATTAACGTGAAAAAATCATCCATGGTGTATTGCCAAAAAGTGACTGGAAAAAGTATTGACTGTGGTTTGGGGTGGGTTAATTGAAATTGGTTGAAATTTGTCTAGGGTTCATATCAATAATAATTAAGTTGAATAGATAAAGCTTGGCATTGATATTGTAGTTCATAGGGTTTGCAAGCATTTGTTTAAAGAAGGCAAGCTAAACTGATTCAAATCAACAGAATTTTGAGACCATTGTTCTAATCTATCTGGATTCTTTAAGCAAAATAATAGTGCCTCAATAATAGTATTTTTATTGACTTCTGACAACACAAAGCCATTTACCCTATCCTTTACTACTTCTCCACAATATTTGGATACAATCAAGGGGAGTTTCCAGGCTTGTGACTCCAATTGGGTTAGCCCGAATCCATCAGAGAAGGTTGGGAATAAGAATACGTCTGCGTTTTGATAGTAGTAACTGACTTCGCTGCGGGGGACTGCTCCCAACCAGCGTAACTTGGGTAGGTTGAATTGAGAAATTGCAATGCCCTGAGATCCAACCAGCCAGAATTCGATCGGTTGATCTTGCAACTTTTCGGCGGCCTGAAGCAGGTGAATAATACCTTTGCGTAGAATAATTTGTCCAAGGAACAGCACCCGGAGGGGACGATCGGGGGTAAAGGCAGACGGATAAACCCGTTCAAAGTTGCTAGATGATGTAGGTATTTCGTAGGCTAGGGGAATAATGCGAGTCTTTTCAGGAGGAATCCCTGCTAAGTGTAGTCCTTGGGCTGACCAGGTAGAGTTGACAATGATCTGATCAGCTAGCTCACACTCCTGTTGCCAATTCTCCCAGTATTGAGGAGGTGCTGGTTGCCAAGAGGAAGCGTAATTGGAATTGCGATCATATTCCTTTTGTACAATGCGCTCTTCTGTGAAACCGGGATCAATTTGTCCCAATACAGTGTTCCATCCCTGATCTTTAGCAAAACGTAACAGGTCTAGCGCAGCATAACTATATGCAAATAAAATAGGCAGAGGCTTATTTAATTCAGTAAATGATTGATTTTTTTTGGCGATCTCCTGTAATTGGTTAACTCCATGGTGCTGAAACCAGCGATTGCGCTCAAGGATTCGTTGCCACTCTCCAGTTCTAGATAGTTTTTGAATGAGTTCAAACCGCACTAGAGAAGGTGTAAATGCGTGGACCTTAGCGGTAGATAGATCTCGATGAAATCGTTCCCGAAATGATTTGAAGGTAGGGTGAGGCAATGCAGCAACCAAGGATTGGGGAGACACCCAAGCATCGGTAATAAGTGACAGCAATTGTCCCGACTGATGCAAAGCGCGTGGTATAGAAAAATGTTCTCTAGCCCCTAATTGGCAGCAGATCCAGGGGTTTAAGGCTTTAGTCATTAAATCAGCCAGGGTTGGTAGTGAAGCTTATAGTTCAGCTGATCGGTTCGCTTTCCAACTAGGCGAGCAGGATTACCAGCAACTATAGTATAGGGTTCAACATCTTTGGTGACGACGGAGCCAGCCCCTACTACAGCTCCATCGCCAATTGTAACGCCGGGTAAAATAATTGCACGATAGGCTATCCAGACTTGATTGCCAATCACAACATCACCGCCTCGATCGGAGAACTCTGAGGATTGAGGATCATGGCCTAGGGTTAAAATACTGGCCTCGGGGCCAATGGAAACATCTGAGCCTGTAGTGATGCGGTAACAGCGACCATCTAATAAACTACCAAAATTGATAACGTTACGCTCTCCGAGTTCTATTCGTTTTCCATTCAATATTTTGCATCCCATTTGAACAGATGTATTTTCACCACTCTTACCAAGGTAAGCCCTAAGGTAACACATACGGAGGGAACGAGATGGCAAGTCGCTAATAATCTGATTATAGATATAGCTTAATATACTTCCTAGAGCAACTTTAGCATTCATTTGGAATTAATATATTTTCTCATCTTACAGGATTAGGTGGGGAGAAGTTATTTATCTAAGAACAATCAATAGAAATAACAGGACATGCAAAATATAAATAATTGTGAGCCTGAGATCAACTACTCAAAGTTCTTGATAATAATTTCAGCATTTTTACTCCAGCAATTATCTCGCTCATAATCCTCCCATTTGATCTCACCAATTCCGCCCAACATGAGTTGGATTCCATCTCGAATTGCCTCCCAATTGTCTGGTTCAACAAAGATTCCCAGGTTGTATTTCAGGACCATAGAGCGAAGATTACTCATTCCCGCAGAAGCAATACAGGGTCGTCGGTAAGCAACTGCCGTATTAAGTACACCGCTTGCTGATCTGAAGTGAGCACTATAGGTTAGTAGAACTATGTCAGATGCGTTAAATAAATCAGCGACTTGATCTGCTGGCACAAAACCAATTTCCCAACGGCAACGATCAGAGATCTTCAGGTCCTCTGCCAAATTTTGATAAAAGCTTAGAGTACGCTGAGTTGATGAAGATGGGGCACCTGCTACGATGAGATAAATATTGGGAAAATCAGCGATAGCTTTTAAGGCTAAATCCAGGTTTTTTTCATCTCGAATATGCCCAAATGATAGAAGCACAATGGCCGATTCGGGAATCTTCATTTCTAGTCTTAACTGCTCACGGGTTGTACCGGGATCACTAAAGTGGTAAGGACCGTGTGGGATAACGGTAGTCCTTAGAGGCATCGGCCTGACAGTATTAAGTTTAATAGTTTCATGGACAAAAGCTTCTCGAAGAAATGAGTAAGCAGAGGCTATAGACCAGCGGTGCCACCATCTAGGACCTAAGATAAAGTCGCGTACTGGATCATGAATAATAGCCCCGAAAACTACACCTGTTCGAGCTAAGTTTCTAAACTGTCCTGACCAAATAGGGGCGAGATATTCTTCGTAGGAGCCTAGAAGAACAGCCTGGATGTTATGAGCTTCAATGTAGGTCGCCAATTGGCGATAATTGAACAAGGTAACCTTACAATAGTGAAATACTTTTGACAATCGGCTTAAGTTCTTACGTCCTGGTTTCATTTCCTGTAATACAGGGATGACCTGATAGCTTTCTCCTCTTTCCACGGGATAGTTATGAGTGCAGAGAAAATAGACCTCTACCCCGCTCTGGACCAACGCATTTGCCTGTTTATGGGCATAGTCTGCTAGCCCACCGTAACTGGATGGTGAATAGTAAACAAGCTTCATGAATATTGTGACACCAACTAATTTGATTGCTGCAGGAGCATTTGACAAAAGTTTTTACCTGAAAAGTATTCTTGAGCATTCTCCTGCCTCAACAAGGACTTTTGGCGATACTCAATATAATCAGATAACATTAGGTTAATTGCTCCTAGCAGGGAATCAACATTTTCATCTTCAATCCCAATTCCGGCCCCAAATTCGCTAACAAATTCTTCTAACCAGCCCCCTCTAGTGTAAATCATGGGAATTCCTAAATAGGCGCACTCGATCGCAATCCGAGACACCCGAGCATAATATGAGGAGTTTCGATAGGGCAAAATCATACACCCTGTAGTGTGTAGTAAAGCCTGGTATTCTTCTGAAATCAGGGGACGATCAATAACTTTGACCTGAGAGTAATGTAGGAGGTCACCTGGCTCACAGATACTACCATCAGGCAGGGGGAAGGGTTGTGTCCACTGAATACGGAATTGCACCGTTGAAGTAGGGTTAGCCTTAAGCCAGGTTGTCACTGCAGCCTTGAAAATATCAGATCCTTTTTCATGCCGGGCAAACCCGTAGCAAGCGAAATTAGGAGCCTCACAGCTGTTTTGCAATTGTCGAGATGAAGATTCAAGCCTGGGTACGGGATGGGGTAGGAGAACAAAGGGCAAAGCAGTGAGTGTTTCAAATTCTTTTTTTGCCCCTTTTGTCTCAACGCCTAGGGTTACTTTACCTTGCTGAACTAGCTTACCGAAGCTTTGAAGAAGAATTTTTTGAACTTGAGCAGATTTTGGTAGACAGGATGAACCTATTTGCTGATCCCATCTACCTGGATTAGTAACAAAAAAGAGGGTGATATGCTTTGGCTTATTGGGATGGAAATTCGCAATTATCCACCATCCAAGCAGATGATGAAATAGTACAGTTGGTACAAAAATATGATCATATTGTTCTTGTTGAGACAGAAAAGGCCAAAGCACCTTCAAGCATCGGAGACTATGTAGGATAAAGCCATAATATCGCTCCCCTGGAAGCTTTTGAGTAGTGGTATCTAGATAACGGGAATATCGAAATATAGCAAACGCGGGGAATGCCTTTTGAATTTGTGGATCTACATTGAGGTTGCAGGCAACGTCTACAGACCAGTTTTCCGCATTAGCAGCTTGTGTAATGGTTTTAATATATTCAAACCAATGGGCTTTGAAATCTCGCAAAGCTTCTTCAGCAATAAGCAGTCTTTGCAGCATTGTTTAAATTCTTATTTCCTTAAATTAATTAAATGAATAGGGGAACATTACAACAGATCAAAGCCCAATTCTCTAATGAGATATTCTTGCTTTTCAGTCATGGAACTAGGCTGGTAGCTACGATGCCACCGATGACCCGTTAGACGATATTGAAGACCACTAATTTTTTGCTGCGACCATTTCTTTGCTCTCATTACAAGGGAAGAGCAATTACCGGCTAAAACTTGCAGGGGAATGATCCAATCAACATCAGGAACATTGCTCTGTTCAAATTCACTCAACGATCGCCATATGTTAAAGCTAACTTCCGAATGTTGAAGTATAGGTTTGTATTCATTGTGTTTGCTAAGGCTTTCAATTACAAGAGCAAAGAAATGAGCTTTATCAAGAATTTTCTGTAAACTATTACTGCCAGAACTGGTTAGCTTCCCATGGTCTTCAAGGCGATATAGAGTGAGGGAATGGGCTTCATGAACTAGCTTGGCACCTCCAAGTAGCATTCGAACAAACAGTTCCCCGTCTTCGTAAAGCCGCAGGTCTTCCCGATAACCCCCGACTCGATCGAGTAAACTCTTGCGAAGCAAGCATTGTTGAAATACCATAGACCATGAACTGAGAAACCAGAGTAATGTAGAACGATCGCTAGGCAAAGGTTTCTGTTGTAAAACCACGTCTTGAAGTTGCAGTTTCTGATTGGACATCCAGGCTTTTACCCAGGGTCCGTAGACGATATCGGCATTTTGTTCCTTTAAGACTTTTGCCTGTACTTCTAATTTATTCAAGGAAGCTAGATCATCACTATCCATAAACTGGATGAATTCGCCAGTAGCAACTTTGAGTCCTGCATTGCGGGCAGCACCAGGACCTTGATTAGACTGTTGGATTAGGGTGACGTGATTGCCAAAATGTCTGATTACTTTGACAGAATCATCGGTTGAACCATCATCAACTACGATCACTTCGTGGGGTGCAAGGCTTTGGCTCAGCATATTCTGAACGGTCTCACCAATAACTGCTGCACGATTGTAGTTAGGAATAATAACTGAAACTCTCATTATTGTTCCGTTCGATCGGATCACAGATAAAATCCAAAAGTTGTTGAGCGGGTTTCAGATCAGCCAGTTGTTTGGCTTTGTAATGTGCCTGATTGCCCATCTCTTGCCAGCAATCCTTTTTTTGCCAAGCATATTCTAATGCATTACTAAAGGAATGCGGTGTGGCAACATCTGCAATGAAACCTGTTATTCCATCCTCTAGAATCTCTCGATTGCCCCCAACATCAGTCGTAACAGTCGGTCGTCCGCACATCATGGCTTCCAAGATAGCTAAAGAGTTTCCTTCCCCGCGACTGGCCAGCACCATTATATGGTTATCAGACCATATAGACTCAACTTCTCGTACATAGCCATGAAAACTAACTTTCTTTTCCAAAGAGTAGTAACAAATTAAATCATGAAGATAACATAGATCAGGGCCCTCCCCGTAAAAATTTAGATGCCATTGCCGATGCATCCATTGCTTTTCACTCAAAACTTGAAGAAGCACGTCTTGGCCTTTCCAAAGGGTTTCGATCCGGGCAACACAACCCATCTGTACTATTGAGATATCGGGCCATACTAAAGGGTGATCAGGAGTGATACGTATAGGGTTATATATGACCGTAGATTTTTTCAGAGAATCTGCTAATTGCCTTTGAGCTAATTTGAGATTGTGCTGAGATACAAAAACTAATCCCATAGCCGTTTTAAATAAGCAATGAATCAAAGGACGAGTGGAAGTAGTAAATAGCAGATTCTCGGCATTGAATTGGCAGAGGATAAAATATGGAATATTTGTGGATTTGAGAAACTGGATTAAACCAGAAGTAAAAATAGGGTCAAGTAAAGACCCTAAAGAGATGACCAAAACGTCTACTTTACTTAAAGACTCGTGGTAATGTCTGGAGAAGAACTTGGCTCTGACTTGTTCAAGTCGTCGGAGAGGCAACTCTGCTTTAACAATTACCCTGCCGCCTTGCTGAGTAAGATGTTTTAGAGCATGAGCATCTTTCATTTCAGGATTAACTAATGCACTAACTTGATGTCCCATTCTTAGAGCAAGTAATGCTGCGGAAAACCATAGTTCTTCGCTTCCTGACCATTGATATCCACGGGGAGTAGTTATAAATCCTAAATGCATCTTTATATAAGGTAAGACTTATTGCGGTGCGAATAATCGACTTGTGACAATCACAAAATGAAGTTATGATCTTACTCCCAAAAATTTTGCAGGTACCCCTGCCCATATTTCGAACGCTGGAACGGATTTTGTTACCACTGCCCCAGCTCCAATAATGGCTCCATCTCCAATGCTTATACCTGGGAGAATGACTGTATGACAACCAATCCAGACATCTTTTCCAATATGAACAGGTGCTCCTTCATAGCCTTGAACTTTAATGGGCATGTTACGATCACTGAAACGATGATTAGCCGTGATGATGTAGGAGTAAGCGCCAATTAAACTGTTACTACCAATATACAAGGGTTGGTATACGCCTAAATAGACATTGCGAGCGAGATAGGTATCGCTTTCAATGGTCAATTGTGGGTGGGCTTCCGCTTCACTAGCTATCCAGATGGTGCATTCCTTTTCAATAATACATCTATTTCCTATGGTAATCAAATGAGTATATGGCTTTGCACTTCTAATCTCAATAGAGGGGTGAATATCGGTATTATTAACACTATTTTTGCCTAGCCAGATAAATTTACGCACCCAGCTAGTGATTGCGAGATGAAGAGTGCGAAAGTAAACTATGGGTGGTTTAAATGTGACTTTATGCAGAAGCTGTAGGGTAAAGCTGATATTATTATTCATACCAGGTATAGAATTGGCTCTGAAACCGCTATTTAATCAGTTCGCTAACCTTTCTCACAAGCAATTGATGTACCTTGCCTGGATGAAATCTATCGCAGTACATCTGATAAGCCTGTTTGACTAGTTTCTGCTGTCTTAGCGAGTCATTGGCAACTTTGAGAATGACCGAAAGAAAATCTTTGGGATTAAGGGATGTGCAAATTTCAGCAGAGTCAAACTCTTGAGCAACTCTCACAGCGGAACAGTAGTCTGGTCCCCAAAGCAGAATTGGTTTTTGAAACGATAGATAGTCTAGAAACTTTGTTTTAAAACTGGTACGTTCAATCTGGGCAAAGGATGGATCAAAGCCCATTAATAACAACAATGCATCAACATCCTGCATTTCATTGCGTAGGTGCTCAAAAGAAACTTGCCCACCATAAATACCGGTTTTAAGGACTTGATGATGAAATTGCTGGCTCCAACCCGCGTTGCTACCAAAAATCTTAAATCGGAGGGGAGCATCACTGGCTACTCTTACCAAAGCTTCTAACATCTGCCCATACCACTCGCCTAAATTACCAGCAAAAGCAACAGTAAACAATTGTTGAGAGCTTTTTGAATTTTGTACGCTGTCCTGAGTATTTGAAATGAGAGCGCCTGTAGGGTAGAAAATAATCGAGTTATGGTGATGCCCCAGAGCGTCCTTCATCCCTTCACTGGTGCATAAAGCGAGGTCACATCGTTGATAAAAATTTCTGAACTCACGTTCAATTAAGCTACCTGTCCAAGGGTGAAAAATTAGGTTGTAGTACCACCAGTCGTTGAAGCTACCAACAAGAGGGAGATTAAGTTGTTTAGCGAGTTGTCCCGCCATCTTTGCTGTCCACGACCAACTACCGGCAACGGTTAAAATAATATCGGGTTGAAAGCAGTGCGCTTTTTCAAGAACATGATCTGGAAGAAAGCTACCTTCAAAGATATGACTCCAGGAGTGAACAATTTTATGAAGGCGGGTTTTTGCTAACCTTAGCCAATGACTATTATGAGTAATTAATAAATAATTATATGGAACAGAATACTGAAGAATTTGAGTATTGTCTGTGATGACTTGAATTTCAAAATCCTCTGTTTCGCAGAAGTGGCGATAAAAAGCCATTGAACCACCCCAACTGGGAATTGGAGGAGTTGAAGTTAGAAATAATATTCTATACTTTGGCGACATAACAGCTGTGTAGATTCAAGGAATAAATTTAAGCTTTTATCCCACTCCACAGCGCTGGATCTTTACCATAACGTTGTAAAAATGGATACGAATCCTCAGAAACGTAATGTAGAAACTCTTCTTTTGTAGATTCAGCAAGTTGGATCGCAGGGGGTTTAATACGGGTTCGGGCCAACACAGATCTTGCCCAATCACGCCAAGTAATCGGGAATTTCTTCACAAAAGTTTCAACGATCGGATGTGTACGAAGCTTCTTTACTAAGGGACGCTCAATTGTTCGATCAGAGCCACGGTTTGCCTCTTCAGGTATATCCTGCTGCCAAAGGTTTGGATCAAGCCCCAGAAATGACATAATACGACTGACTTCAGTTGCTTTAGAACGCTGCCAATCTTCCAGGAATGAAACAAAAATATTGTTAACAGGGAAACAATCTTCATAGGAAGCAAGTTGATACCCATAACGGCACTCATCCCATTGTTGGACATCACGCTGCATTAGCATCCAATAATTAAAGCCTTTGACGGCCCACTGATGTTCCCTCCTCCACGGGAAAGAATTCTCTATGCCCATGGCGTATTGCATTTTCCAGCATGAGATCTGTCGCGCTAAAGGATCTCGAACCATGTAAATAATTTTTGCTTCAGGATTAAACTTATAGATTCGCTTTGAAGTCTGTGGGGAGCGGGAGCGATCGGAGTAAGATGGCGTCGCTTCACCAATCAGTGGTTCTCCGTTGTAATGAGCAAAAGCTTGCTGATACCACTCCCAACCCTTTTCATAGTTTGGGTTAGGCTGGAAGTCCATATTGTCTTGAAAGAAAGATACTTCCTTGGGGCGGCTCATGCAACAGTGAGGGTGAGAGGCAAGTATAGAGGAAAGTGCAGTGGTACCACATTTTGCTGAACCGATGATAATAAAGTTAGGTTTTGAAATGGTCGGTGTTGCCATTAATTAATTGTTCTGTTATGACGATCCGATTTAAGTACAATTTTAGAGATTGTCAGTGTGAAAGTCCCAGAATGAGTCTGGTTTTCCGTGATCTTTTAAGAAATTCTGAGCATCGTATTTAAGATAATCAATTACGGCTTGTTTGTATGATGAAGAAATTGATAAGGGTGGATAGCTGGAAGGTTTAAAAGCAATAGATGAGTTTAAGATTGTTTGCTTGATTCCCCCAGGAAGAAGTTTCGCAATCACTTTAAGTGGGGTAGACTGATTGATAAACTGAAAAAGTTTAGTCGATTCTTTCCTGGCTTCAGCCCGATTACTTCCAGAGGGATCAAATGATGGAAGCCTTGATACATCAAGACCAAGAAAATCCATAAGCTTTGCAGCTTCGATTGTGGAGTTTTTGCTCCAATCCTCCAAAAATATGATTTTGATGTTTTCGATTGGGAAAAGTTTTTTGTAAGCATTAATCTGATAGCTAAATAAGCAATGGTCTAAATAATTAAAATGTTCTTGGGTATACTTAATATAGTACTCAAATCCTATATTTGCTGCTTCGTGTGCTGGGTGGGGAGTTTCATGACAATGCATTTTCCAGCTCGAAACTATTTTTTTATAGGGATGCCTGACAATGTATATTATTTTCATATCAGGATTGAATGAATATATTCTTTCGGCGCAATTTGGCTGTGATGGTAGAGCAGCATAGTTAGGAGTTGCTTCCCCCACCATCGACTCTGAGACATAGTGCCTGAAAGCACTGCTATAAAACTCCCAACCTTTTGTGTGGTTGCTATCAATATTAAAAAAATTTACCTCCTTTGGACGGCTAAAGCAGCAGTCTGGATGGCTGTCTAAAATATCAGCAAGTGTTGTAGTTCCACACTTTGCCGAGCCAATAATAATGAAATTAGGTTTTGGGATGTCAGTAGGATATGGATTACTCGACGTAGAATATTCTGTAGCAGCCATGATTAATCTGTAAATGAAGAACCGCAGGTTTTTTTGAAAAAGTTAATATCAGCTGAAGTGATTGCGGGTAAATTAGAGTTTTGAGCAGAGGTTTTAATAAATATTTTCCTGGCATCATAATAAGCCCTAAGCCACACTCTATTTCTTCGTAAAAGCTGTCTAATAAAAAGCCATTGCAAATAGAAGGTGTGGAAAACTGAGAAAGGGAAAGAAGTTAAATGCCTCCACTGGAAAAGAAAATTAGATCGGAGAGTAAAATACTGTGCCTTTTCATTTCCCTCCTCATTCCATGAGCCACTTTGAAAGTGGTATACAATACTTTCTGGCTCGTAAATTGAAATCCATTGTCGCTGCCAAGCTCTAACACAGAGATCAAGATCTTCTCCATAGGCAGGGTAGAATAAGCGGTCAAACCCACCTATGTCCAGAAATTTTTCTCGATCGACTGCCATGTGCCCCCCGCAAGCAAAAAGAGTATAGGAGGTATACTGCTTTGAAAGATCCGGAGTGCAATAAAACCATCCACGATGTTGGCGGAATAAATACGGCCCTGAAGTGATGTAGTCTCCCTCCCAATTATAAGAGCGCGAACTGACTGCAAAAATATTTGGATTAATAAAGTGTTTAACTAGAGGTAGTATAAAGTGCCGATCAACTTTGAGATCATTGTTTAGCAAAATCACAATTTTTTCAGTAAGTTGAGCTAGCAACCAATTGTAGGAATACAAGAAATCATTATTTGGAGCCTTAATAACTCTAGCAGAAGGAAAGTTTTCATTTACCCAAATACGATCGGAATCGTCATCCTCGTTATTGTCAAGAACAATGATTTCGCAATTACTACCGAATTCATCTACAGCATCAATCAAGCTATTTAGCAGGTCTGGTAAATAGCGTTTGCCACGCCAATTTAGTACTGCGATGCAGACGGTTGGGCTTGTCTTAGCCGGAGTGAGCATGTTAAGTCTGTTAAGTATTGTTCTTGGAAGAGTACTGAGCAAAGTTTTTTTCTGCAAGAGCTCTGATTTCATTAACAAAGAGCTGGTGTATTTTTTCTGGGTTAAGAATCTGATCAGAGACATATCTGGCTTTTTCTCCAAAAAATGTCCAGTCCGGTTCAGAATTTGAGCAATGGAGAATATTGTCTTTCAGAACAGTAGGATCATCAGAATCTGTTACGACTCCACAGCCATATTTTCTTGCAAAAATAGAAGCACTGGAATAGCTGGGAGCCCATACAAAAATTGGCTTACCATAAGGAGCATAGTCAAGCCACTTGGTTGTAAAGCTTGTCTGTACAAAAGGACGTTCAGGTTCCTCAAAACTCATCACGGTTAGGAAGGCATCTGCTTTTTGAAGTTCTTGACGTAGTTGCTCGAAAGGCATAAATGACTGATAAATGCCAGCTTCCCGCATCTCATTTATTTCCTCATCAGTCCAACCTTTTCCTACAGGAAATATTTTGAGATGGATCTCATTAGAGCCTTTAACTTGCCTTGCGAATTTTAAGAGCATTCTCCCGTATGCACCGTAACAGTTGCCTGCATAGACAACAGTTACAGGACGAGAAGCATGTGTATTTTCATTGTCTTTGGCTATGGTTGGTCTTTCAAAATCTCCAAGAGGATATAGTATATGACCATTTTTATGGCTCTCAAACCATTTCTTCATTCCTTCGCTTGTATAAAAGACAAGATCAGCATTATTGTGCAGATCATGAAACTTATTCATCAGAAATTTTCGCACCCATGTAAAGGGGGCCATATTAACTGAAATAAATTGTGATAGTGGTGATAAATCTTGAAAGTTAACAACTAGTGGAATTTTTAGTTTTTCCGAAAGTTGAAGGGCAAATCCACCATGAATATTATCTGCAACAGTTAATATTATATCTGGCTGATAATCTTTAGCGTAGTTGAGCACTTCTTGGGGGATGCTATACCAATTCATCACATAATCGTAATTAAATACTAGTCGAGAAAGCCGAGTCTTTCGAAGTCTTTCAAAAACACTGTTTCTTGTTATAACAAATTTATCTTTTGTCAAGGAAGCATCAGCTACTGTACTGCATACTGCTACTTCAAAATCCTGTTTATATATAAGATGCCTATAGATAGCTATATGCGCACCACAACTCGTATCAGGTGTAATCAACGAAAGGTAAAGGATTTTCAGCATCTTCATTAATATTGTTTAATTTAGCTTTAACTTGCTAAACAGTTGAGTTATGAAGCTCAGGGGTTTTGGAGTAGTAGTTGGTTTGGCGGCAATGGGTTCCATTCCAGACAATTTACGCTTTTCATTGACCAAACGAGTAAAATACTCAGAGCAATATTTTGGGTCTATACGATCCTCTATTATGGTGTTGGATATATTCTTATATTGAAATGCCTCCATATAGTCTGAAAAGATTGAATCAAAATAATCTATATCTTCGGCCGTAAACCACGCTTGCCAATTACCACTTGATTTTGTTCTTATCACCCTTTTTAAATTACTTGGGATAACCGATTTTTTATTTAGAGATAGCTCTAAATATTTCTCCAGGTTTTCAATGTTTTGATTTTGAACAAAATCCTCGTATCTTACAACAAAAGAATCAGGAAATTGCTGTAAAAAAGTTATGGTTAAATTTAGCCTTCTAACAAATTCAGCAATTGGCAGAGAGTCTTTAGCAATTAAATCCCAAAGTTTGACTACTGAAATTGAACTCGGATCTTCCTCTTTTTGCTTCAAAATGTTAATCAAATCTGCAATTTCATCAACTGATTTTTTCCAGGCGGAATGATACCCACCTTCATAAAGTAATGAACTAATCAGCGTATCCCTTGGATCTCTAATGATTAGAAGATTCTTGTTAAATTGAGATAATATCTTTTGAGTAGTCTCACTAAATTCTTGGATCAAGACAATTTTTGCAACTACATCTACATTGGACTGAAGAGCGACCTCACAAGACTCTAAATCCTTTGGCTCAAAAAAGCCCTGGTGGTTGTTTGAAAGCGAATCTTTCACGCGAAAGTACAAAGCTGTTGTTGCAGTCTTTGGTGCCCCCGCAATTAAAACTTTTTTCCCTTTCAATACTTTTTCCATTTTGGTTTCTCCAATAAAATTAGTCTTTTAGGACAAGTTTTTTGAATGCAGTTGAGTCAGATAGAAGCTCTGTATATCTTCCGATATCAACTAAACGCCCTTTTTCAAACACAAAAATCTCATCACAGTTTTGTACAGTAGAGAGCCTGTGGGCAACAGTAATAATGGTAAAGTAAGCAGGTAAATCCTCAATTGCTGCCACAAGGTTGCGTTCTGTTTGATTATCTAAAGCACTAGTTGCCTCATCAAAAACTAATACACTTGGTTGATGATAGAGTGCTCTTGCTAGGGCAATTCGCTGTCTTTGTCCTCCACTCAACCTTACCCCTCGTTCTCCGCAAATCGTATCATACCCTTCTGGCATATCTTTAACAATATAGTTGTGAATTTGAGCTACCTTTGCCGCTGCAATTACTTGATCTTCAATAATCTGGTATTTTGGAATACCAAAAGCAATGTTATTGCGAACAGTATCATCTAATAGGAATACATCCTGTGGAACATAGCCAATTAAACTTTGCCATTTACACAAGTTCTGCTCTGAAAGAATAGCTTCATCTATATAAATTTTCCCTGAGTCTGGGTTGAGTAAACCTATTAAAACATCAACTAAAGTCGATTTTCCTGCCCCTGAGGAGCCAACAATCCCAATGTTACTGCCCTTTTGGATCACAAAGCTTACATTGTGTAATGATACATACTCCGCTTCAGGATAACGGTAGGTAATGTTTTCAAACGCAATTTGGCGATCGAAAATTAATGGAGACGCATCGATCGGTTGTTTTTTCGGCTTATTTAAGCCAAAAGCTTGGAAATCCTTATATATCTCGTCTAGAGCAAATCTTTGGCTTTGTATTTTTGGCACTTGCCCGTACAGACCTTGCAAAGCAGGTAGCATTCTGTAAGAGGCTGCCACAAAGAACACAAGTAATGGTAATACTTCTTGGAGCGAATCTCCTCTGCTGTAAAGCACTAAGACTAGCATTACAATTGATGTAAATGCAATGGCTTCAATGCTGTAGCGAGGAACATTGGAAGCAATGCTGACAAAAGAATCATGAGCAGCCACTTTTCTCCAAGAATTCACAAATCGGGAAACAAAGTAATCTTGGCTGTTGTGGATCATGGCAACTTTAATCCCTGATAGAAGCTGTTGGGCAGCCAGAAAGCGTTGACTAATTAGCTTATTTCGCTCAAGATTTCCTCTAACAATTGCAGGTCGAAATACTACGTAAGATATCCCAAGAAGTGAGCCAAAAATTAATAAGACAGCAATGCACACAACTGGATTTACTAATAGTAGTAGTGCCAGAAGCAAAATTAGATTGATGCCACGAGAAAGAATTTCCAGGGAAGGAGCTAGCACTCCAGCCATAAATGTGTTGACATCATGTTGTAGTCGCCTGATTAACTCTGCAGAGTTATGTTTAAGGTGAAAGACGTAGGGTTGGCTGGCGTAAGACTGCAATAAGTAACCGCCTAATTTCGCACCAGTAAAATATGCATATCGAGAGCGATAATAGTCGGTTATGCAGTTAACGAGACTCGAAAGAATTAGCAAAATAATTGTTGTGCTACCAGTCAACCAGATAATGTTATTTGGATTAATACTGGGAAAAACTTTGATCAGTGTTTGTCCAAAGTAAGACTTCAGTACACCATCTGGGTTCGTTACCAAGACTAAAAACGGCATGATGGAGAGCACACCAAGTGCTTGAATTACTCCCTGCAGAACAACTAGAGCTAATACGAATAGGAGTTCTCGTTTACCAAAGGGAAGAATCAGGATAAGAACTCTACGAATTAGATTAAATTGTTGCCTTAAAGGAAGTTTCATGCGGTTGAGTTAAGCTGATTACAGCTATAGCTTTAATAACTTAAGTTAGAAGTCAAACTTTGGCTCGTTTGAGCAAGCTATGAAGCTGAGAGCTGACACCAATCTTTTTGAGCCTCTGCGAAGTTGGCAATGTCATGCAGAATATCATTAATACTGGTTTGAGGTCTCCATTCCCATACCTGCTCCGCTCTGGTGGCATCCAGAACCATCCATGGAATATCAAAGGGGCGCTCTGTATCCGTTTGTATAACCTCATTCGAGCCAAAACGGTCTTCACACCAGAGGCTTAACTGGCGCAGTGACATACTGTTGCGAATCCCTCCACTGAGATTGATAATGCGTGGATTATTTGTCTCAAGCGGTTCAATGAATTGTTTGTTTAGTAAAGAAACTAGATCTTGAGGATGTAAACAATCCCGTACCTGATATCCTTTGCCGCCAAAGCCAATGTATTTCAAAGGGCGGTGCTCTCGAAAACTGTGAATCCAAAAGGCAAAAATTCCCTGCCCTGGGTGGCCAAACTGACCTGCCCCGGCCAGCACCCCACAGCGGTTAATCCAGACTGGAAACTCAAAGGTCGCTCCATACTCCAGGGCTAAATGCTCAGAGGCTACCTTAGTGCTTCCGTATAGAGATACAGGTGGGTCAGTGGAATAGGTTTCGGACACCCCATTTAGGCAAATGCCAGGAGGAAACGCCTGTTCTGCTAAAGGTTGAAAGGCACCATTGACTGCCTGCACCTGTAAGTGAGCTAAACCAGGAATTGAATAAACTCGGCTGGTCGAAAGCAGTGTAAAGCCTGCCTGATGTCGCTTACAATACTCCAGCAGTTGAATTGTCCCCTCCAAATTGTGCTGCACCAGCTGTAAACTACTCGTCTTGCCATCTACCCCGGCCAGCACACTTGGGTTTGCTGCTGCATCTATTACCCAGTCTACAGGGGGTAAGGCATCCACATCGCTGGCATTACGAATGTCGCCGTAATAGACCTGAATTCCTAACTGCTGCAGGGGTTCTTTATTGATCCAACTGCCTGAACGAGAGAAGTTATCAATTCCAATGATGTGATGATCGGGGGAGGCGCTGCGGAAGGTTTTTGCTAGGGTTGAGCCAACGAACCCACAAACTCCAGTGATTAAAATTCGCATGTCAAAATATCCTAAGCAGTAGCCACCTGAGCTTCAATCAATCGCTGTTGCCACGACTCCACAATTTGCTGAATCGTTTCTTCTAATGAAACAGTGATATCCCAGCCTGGATAGTGTTCCCGCATCTTACTTAAATCAGAGTAATAACAGATGTGATCGCCAATCCGGTTTTCTGGCACATAGACATACCGCATGGCCTTACCACTATACTTTTCTGCCAGCTTAAAGGCTTCTAAAATCGAACAGCTATTATCTTTGCCGCCTCCAATATTATAGACCTCAGCACAACGGGGCGCTGCAATGAAGGCATGAATAAATCGGGCTACATCCAGGGAGTGAATATTGTCACGCACTTGCTTGCCCTTGTAGCCAAAAATCTTATACTCTCGCTCCTCCAGGTTGCACTTGACCAGATAACTCAAAAAGCCATGTAACTCAACGCCGGAATGGTTGGGCCCGGTTAGACATCCCCCCCGTAGGCAACAGGTTGGCATATCAAAATAACGCCCATACTCCTGCACAACCACATCGGCGGCGACCTTGGAGGCTCCAAATAGAGAATGCTTAGACTGGTCAATGCTGAACGTTTCTGGAATTCCGTTTTCAAAGTCTGGATCATCGTAATCCCAACGGGTTTCCAGTTCCTGCAACTTAATCGTATTAGGGCGATCGCCATAGACTTTATTCGTGGACATATGCACGAAGGGCGATGTGGGGCAAAATTGGCGCGTGGCTTCCAGCAGGTTTAGGGTTCCGACGGCATTGGTGTCAAAATCAGCAAAGGGAATTGCAGCAGCACGATCGTGGGAGGGTTGAGCGGCACAATGGACGATGGCATCAGGTTTGAGTCGTTCAATTAGTTCTAAAATGCCCTGGCGATCGCGGATATCTAATTCATGGTGCTGAAACTGAGGTAGAGAAGTTTCTAGGCGTTGTTGGTTCCAGCGTGTATCCCCCTGTTGCCCAAAGAAAACTGCCCTCTGATTATTGTCTAGACCATGGATTTGCCATCCCAAGTTAGAAAAATAACCGCAGACCTCTGAACCAATTAACCCAGAAGAACCTGTTACAAGAAGTTTCAGCATACACAAGATTATCCAGAAATTCTAATTTTTGAAAATTCCCAAAGCTGGCCTACCATCTTACGCTAAATGAAGCGTTCATCAGCAATAACTTAAATCACTTTTTGGGGTAAAGCCCAAAGTCAATTGCAAATGTTTGATCATTTCAGGGGGATCATCCCGTAAAGTGAGTTAAACCTTGCCATATTAGATGGAGTTACAAAGAAAAAGTAGGGTGGTTGGTAGAATTATTGGCTTCTTTGTTAACCAGATGCCAAAAAAATACTCCCCAACAAGTTCCCAGTAATGGGTCATGCCCAGGGTGAATGGAGAGAAAATTAACCGAAAAAACAATGGGCTGGGAATGGAATAGCTCAGGGGAGGAGGTGGCGGGTGGGACACTCTGATCGGACTACTCTGATCGGACTCTTTAAAGAGAAAACCTCTATGGCTCCAAGGATTTTTCCCTAGCCCTACCAGTGATGTCTATTTTTAAGGTAAGGTTTCATCAAACTTTTGGTTGCTACTGTGACAGGAGAGTTAGTTTGAGTGAGTAAGGAAGACAAGGTTTGGGTGATTGGAGTCGCTTCGTATTCACTAACATTACAACTGTCACAGGGTCCCTGTTTAGGACCAAAGGCTTTGAGCGAATTCCGCCACTCAGCCAGGCGAACATAGGCATCTACGAGTCCCAAGCCATCAACACCAATTTTGCCAAACACCACATCCTGATGACTGGGGCTGTCGCTGCGAACCTGACAGCACAGTACAATTGAACCATCCCAGTCAATCACTAGATGCTTGAAGGGAGAATAGCAGGGAGAGGTGCGAGTGGCCTTACGGGCATTTTCCATCAATCCGCCGCGATCGGACATATCAATGGATTTAAGGGAAGCACTATTCCGAACAATTGCATTGATGACCATCTTGTCGGACTCAAGCTGACAATAAACTTCAGGTGTGGTTTCGAGAACAGTATGGGATCGATTAATCCGTTGTGATAGCTTGTGTAAGAACTTGAAGCCAACTTCTACACTGTAGGTTTCATCATCGGGTATATAAACATCGATAAACAAACGGTTTAGTCCCGCTGCTTCTAGAGCGGTCAGATAGTCAGCATTTAAATAATCTCCGTTTGAGTTGATACCAACACGGCAATTAGGTGCGGCCTGGTGTACGTCCTGGATTCGATCTAGAATTCGTTTTTCAGATAGGGGTTCTGAGTAACGTGACCAGACAAAGTTGCCAGAATAATTCACCTGCTTTAGACCCACTAAAATGGCCTGCCACACTTCTTCTGGTGTTGAATTCTTTTCACTATGTCGATCAATAAAACTATTAGGGCAGAATGAGCAGGTGCGGTTGCAAAAGGATGTGGTCTCAACTTCAATCATCTCTACAGATGATTGGAATAGCTTTACAGCATCTGGTTCAGCGAGGCTGGTTTGGAAATGCTCAGGTTGCATTCGCAAGGAATTGCGGACAACTGCTCCTACCGAGTGAAATGATGTAATCTCGTTCATAATTGCGGGATATAAAACAAAATCTAAGGATTAAACCGAGTCCAAACTACTTAACGATGGTGCTGCACAAGCCTCTGCTATTTATAAAAGTAGTAAGTTAAAAATACAAGAGATTTGCTTAATTAATCGCTAGACTCGTTGTTCAATTAGATTGTTTGCAATATTAAAAAACGAATGTCACCCGGAATTATGACGGAGAATTAAAACATGATCCATAAGAGCTTTTTGGGCTAGGGATTGACAAAATCAAATTAAATGGTACTTGGTTATACCGTAAAAATATAGTGAGTTTCGCTGATGTCTCAAGGCAAGGATAGAGCAATTCAATTTTCCCAAATAACTGAATTAGCTTCAAAATCAGTTTTTACTTCCTCATTAATTGGCAGTGTGCATAGCTCACGGAGTAGGTTTAAATTTTGGTATAAGTCTTCTCGATATAAGTTTAAAAAGCTAAACTATACAGTTTGATTGAAAACCCCATCAATACCATGGAGCAGTTTAAAAAATGAGGCATAGGAATTCTACAACTTGGCCTCAATCTGAGGCTGCAGTGGAGAGACTGAGATCACCTGGACCGTCAAAGCCCCATCCTTGCCATGGTCTATTCTATGTCTAGACTCCTAAACCATTGAAGGAGTCAATTATAAGTAAGTCAGGTCATTAATTCTATCGGTTAACCCAAGAAGTGGTTATAGACTTGTTATAGAATTAATTCCCCCTTGTCCGCTGTAATGATACTAGATGACCCCGGACATTTGTCAAGAAACTTGACCTCTTCCAATTCTGCCCGAAATCTCCCCAATTGGATTTAATGATTTTGACATGACCGATCAAAGAACTCCCCGTACTGATTCTGTGATCGTCCTGTGGTTGATTTAGTGATCATCGTCTCTATTTGGTTAAGGGAAGATGGGGTAAGCTAAGGGGGCAATTGCTACGGCAATTTTTATTCCTCAAAAATAACTACAGGGATTTTGATGGTTTTATTCGGCACCACCGTTTCAGCTTCTTCACCCACGCCGGCCCCGGAGGAATCGAGGAGATGCGATCGCAACCGGCGGCGCTCTAAACGGCGAGCAATTTACTGTCTTGAACACAGGTGTTTGATGGACAGTGTCAGCCCAAAGCATCCCCTCTATGCTGTTTCCGTGGCCCAGTTGCGTCAGAGTGGGATCCCCCGTAAACAGGCTTTAACCCTGATGTCCAGCCACGAAACCATTCCATTATTTGATCAGTGGCTCGAGTGCTTTTGGTGTCCCCAATGCCAGCGTAGGGAGTGGTATCATGTCCGCAAACTTGAACGAAGCTACCTGGTTAGCATTGCTCCCCCAGAGCTTTGGCAACGAGCAACAGGAACCATCAATCCTGATGGAAATCCTTCTGTGGGGGAGTTTACTCGGCGCCAGGCACGACAGACCAATGGACGAAAATTTTATCAATAGTGTATGATCCAGTCCAGTCATGCATATCTATAAAAACTTTCCGATCCGAGCTGATTCTGATTCGAGGGTTTGCCGTAAAGGGCAATTTGGCTGACTTTATGGTTAACAGAAACTGAGTTGAAACAGGTTTATGGTGCAATTTCATGGTGCAATCTAATGCGGAGCGATGGCTGCAAAATCAGCAGCTTCTAAACGAGCTATATATTTCTGCTAGTGACAAGGTCGAGCTGTTTCGCACGCTGAAAAAACGCTGGGTTCCGGCCCTTGCCACCGCCGTTACCGTGTTTGCCGGATGCTATATCTTCTCTGCCCTGCAAACACCAGAGTACCGCTCAGAAGCACTGATTTTAACTGCTAAAGAGCAGGAGAACCCGATTGGTGATACCAGTAGCCTTACTTCGACTTACACAGGCTGGTCGAACCCTTTGGTCACCGAAATACAGGTGCTAAAAAGTAATTCCCTGATTGTCAAAGCCCAACAGCGGCTGAATCCACCCTTCAATAAGATTTCCGTAGATGAAATCGCAGACAATCTGACGATTAACCAGGTAGGGGATTCAGATGTATTAAAGATCACCTACACCGGTGAAGACGCAAAAGCTGTGCAAGCGATTCTGGATGCCCTCAGCAAAACTTATATTGACTACAGCTTGGAAAAGCGCCGCTCTCAAGTTAGTAGTGGTGTTCGCTTTATTGAAGAACAATTGCCCTCTGCCCAGGCTAAGTTGGCTCAGTCTGCCCAGGCCATCAGAAATTTTCGTAAGCGCTATGGTGTGGTTACCCCTGATGCCTATGCCGAAGCTGTGGTGGGTACGCGCATGGAATTGGAGAAGCAGAGTAAGGCTGCCGAGATTGCGGTCAAGACCACACAACGCCAGCTAGAAGAGGTAAACCTGCAACTTACCGATCTAAAGGTGAACCCCTCTCAGGCAGTGCCTATCTCCGTTCTGGTTCAGGATACCAATTATCAAAAACTGCTCAGTCGATTGCAGGAAGTGGAACTGAGTCTGGCTCAACAAAGTTTTACCCTTCAGAATAATCATCCTACTATAGAGAACCTGCGCTCCGAGCGGGCTGATCTGTTAAAGCTGATGCGCCAGCGGGCTAATGGTCTGCTCCAAACTCAGTTGAACCGGGATCTGACGACTTTGCCCGCGTCTTCAGATGGATCAACCTCTTTGGTGGGGGGGCTGACTAATAAAGCGCTGGAAGCCCAGATTACTCTGGCAACTCAGATCGCCCAACTGAATGGTATCCGTCAGGCTCAACAACAAATGGCTGAGAGATTTCAGGCCATTCCTCAGTTACAGCAGCAATATGCTGAATTGGTACGGCAGGCTACTGTGAATGAAGCAGTGGTTGGGCGGTTTATGGAGAGGCTACAGGAACTGCGTATTGCCGAAGCACAAAGGACTACGTCCTGGCGCATCCTGGAAGCTGCCTTTCTACCGACCATTCCAATTTCTCCCGATATGACACGGACTATTTTGCTGGGAATATTTGCTGGCGTTCTGGCTGGCATTGGATTGGCTCTGCTGATTGAACGGCTAGATTCCCGCGTGCATTCTGTGGAAGCAGTCAAACGAGCCAGTGGGTTGCCCCTGCTAGGTACAGTTCCCCGCAGCCGCTCCTCCGAACCCCATAAAGACACTGATTCTCCTTTCATTGAAGCAATTCGTTCCCTGGGGTTAAATTTGCGCTATCTCAGCCCGGATAGCAATCTCCGTACGATCGCGTTTACCTCAAGCATTCCGAGTGAAGGGAAATCGACGACCGTCTACAATTTGGGACGGATGCTGGCAGAACTGGGGCAAAAGGTATTGATTGTCGATGCTGACACCCGTAACCCCACGATCCATCAAATTATTGAACAACCTAATTTGCGGGGGTTGACGACTGCAATTGCCTCGGATAAGTCCTGGCAGGACATGCTGATCCCCGGGGATATCCCAAACCTTCATATTCTAACTGCTGGCTTTCGTCCTCCCAACCCGATCGCCCTGCTGGATTCCTACAAGATGGTTGGGCTGATCGATGAGTGGCGTCAACACTATGATTACATTCTGGTTGATACACCGCCGGTGCTGGGGGTGCCTGATATTCAGTCGATCGGGTGCCGGTTTGATGGAGTCGTGATGGTCGTGGCAATGAACGGCCCCACCACTGCTGCTGTCAACCGCGCTGTGGAAATTCTCCGTAGCAGCCGTAGTAATATCCTCGGGGTTGTTGCTAACATGCTCGATCGGGAACATACCGGTGGCTACTACTATTATTCTTACTACTACCAGTACTATGGTCGGGAGGAGGAGCTGGATGGCCCCGTTGTCAATGGTAAGCCGGTCAGTGATGAAGTGGAAGTTCTCTCCGATGCCAACCCGCTGAAATAAGGCGATCGCTGCAATTGATCAAGCTTGAGGAGGGTGTGTATATCCTCACCTCATAGCTGTAGATTACCCCTGTAGATTTAGTTCAGAATGAGAAATAGATTGTCTTCGGACAGTCTTTATTTTTGAGTTCATGGAAAAAAGCTGCGATTGCTGCTGGCTTTTGCTTCCCAAGCTTTATTTGCAGGAGATTGAGAATTATGGCGATTAAAGATCAGCCCCAGCCTCCCCGTTCCCGTCTGATTGCTAACCTGCTACTGCTGGTGTCGGGAGCCTTTCTGCTGGTCAATCTGTTCTTCCCGCAATTGTTTGCCCCACCTATTCCCCAGGTTCCCTACAGTTTATTTATTCACCAGGTGCAGGAAGGTGATGTAGCGCGGGCCTCGGTGGGGCAGAATCAAATCCGTTATCAGTTGAAAGGAGAGGAGAATCAACCTGGGCAGGTTCTGGGCACAACCCCAATTTTTGACCTGGAATTACCCAAATTGCTGGAAGCCCAGGGTGTGGAATTTGCTGCCACCCCGCCCCCCCGCAATGGCTGGTTGACCAGTTTACTCAGCTGGGTGATCCCCCCCCTGATCTTTATCGCTGTTTGGCAGTTTTTTATTAACCGCAGTGGCGGTGGTCCCCAGGGAGCTTTATCGATCGGTAAAAGTAAAGCCAAAGTTTATGTGGAAGGAGAATCTGAAAAGATTACCTTTACGGACGTAGCTGGCGTGGAAGAAGCCAAGACCGAACTGGTCGAAATCGTCGATTTTCTCAAAAATCCCCAACGCTATACTCAAATTGGTGCCCGCATTCCCAAGGGAGTGTTGTTGGTGGGACCCCCAGGAACGGGTAAAACCTTGCTGGCTAAAGCCGTAGCGGGAGAAGCAGGGGTGCCCTTTTTCAGTATTTCCGGCTCCGAATTTGTCGAGTTATTTGTCGGTGTGGGTTCAGCCCGGGTGCGCGACCTGTTTGAACAGGCGAAAAAACAGGCTCCCTGCATCATCTTTATTGATGAACTGGATGCGATCGGCAAGTCCCGGGCCAGTGGTGGTTTTTATGGTGGCAATGATGAGCGGGAACAAACCCTCAACCAGTTGTTAACCGAAATGGATGGGTTTGCTGCGGGTGATGCCACGGTGATTGTGCTGGCTGCCACGAACCGCCCCGAAAGCCTTGATCCAGCGCTGCTCCGTCCGGGCCGCTTTGACCGTCAGGTGCTCGTCGATCGCCCCGATCTTTCTGGCCGAGAAGCGATTTTGGGAATTCACGCCCGTCAGGTGAAATTGGGAGAGGATGTGAACTTGAAGGTGATTGCCGCCCGTACTCCTGGTTTTGCCGGTGCCGATTTAGCTAATTTAGTTAATGAAGCGGCCCTACTGGCAGCTCGGGCCCAGCGGACCACCGTCAGTCAGGGCGACTTTAATGAGGCAATCGAGCGGGTGGTGGCTGGACTGGAGAAGAAAAGCCGTGTCCTCAGTGATAAAGAGAAAAAGATTGTTGCCTACCACGAAGTTGGCCATGCTTTAGTTGGCTATCTCATGCCGGGGAGTGGCCGGGTGGAAAAAATCTCGATTGTTCCTCGCGGGATGGCTGCTCTGGGTTATACCTTACAACTGCCGACGGAAGATCGATTCCTGCTGGATGAAGTGGAATTACGGGGTCAGATTGCCACTCTTTTGGGGGGACGATCGGCGGAAGAAGTCGTGTTTGATAGTATTACCACGGGGGCTTCCAATGACCTGCAACGGGCCACGGATCTGGCGGAACGGATGGTACGCAGCTATGGCATGAGTAAGGTGCTTGGTCCTTTGGCCTATGAACAACAACAGGCCATGTTTTTGAATGAAGGTCCAAATCGTCGTTCTGTAAGTGAACAAACTGCAGAAGCGATCGATCGAGAAGTCAAAGACATTGTGGAAGCTGCCCATCAGCAAGCCCTGGATATTCTCAAAGCCAACCGCGAGCTGTTAGAAACCATTGCCACCAAGCTGTTGGAAACCGAAGTGATTGAAGGGGAGCCACTGCATGAACTGCTGGGCCAGGTCAAATCCGTGGAGGCTGCTCTTCCCGCTGGGGTAGCTTAAACGGTATGCTGGCGGCATGGTTCAGTATCGTCAGCAAAAAGCTTATCCCCAACCTCATCCCCTTCTGCGCCTCGCGCTCGGATTTGGAGCATTTTTCCGGGGTTTTCTGTTTATCAAAAAGCATAAACTCTGGCCCTATCTGCTCTTTCCTTCCCTGCTGAGTGCTGTGCTGGGAGTGCTGCTCCTGCTCGGTATCTATGCTGGAACCGACTATCTGGTCTTAAAGTTCTGGGATGGAGCCAGCGGTATTTGGCAGGGAATCTATGAAAGCCTGGTGCAGGTGGTTGCCCTGATAGCGGCTTTGTTTATTACCTTTTTTACCTATCAATTGCTAGCCTCAGTGCTGGTCATTCCCTTTCTAGGGCCGCTGCTGGCGGAGGTGGAACTGCGTCTAACAGGAAAGCCGATCGCCACAGCCCCCTGGCAGGATTTCAAAAATGCCTGGATTGGGATCTGGATGGGGATTCGCGATCTCGGTCTGCAGTTGTTCTGCCTGGTCATTTCCCTCTTCCTGGGTCCCTTCCAACCTGCTTTTATGATTGCCGTGACCAGTCATTTTCTCGGTCGAGCCAGTTTTGATTTTGTTTTAGAAAAGCATACTAAAAATCTGCCGGAAAGACATACGCAAACCCGTGTCTATTTACTGGAAATGGAAGGGTTAGGGCTGGCACAGTTTATGATTCTGTTAGTTCCCTTGCTGGGAGTGTTCATCGCCCCCGCCAGTGCTCTTGTTGGTGCTGCGCTGGTATTCTATGCAGATACAGACCCCCCAGAGAAACTACCTGGCTCAGAAACTAATGGTTAGTGATCCTGCGTCGTAAAGCTGGTGTTGATCCATTTTTCCCGATCGTGAAGCAAGCCTCCCCCTCCAAATCCGCCAAACTATCCTCCGCCAGACCCTCCCCATTGTCCCGTTTAGCTCCCTGGTTTACGGGTATCGCGACGACCATTGCCGTGGGACTGATTCTGGATTATGGGGTGGCTCCCCGTCTGATTGACCGTCCTGTGATTGGAGAAGTGGTGTTGCGGCTCTGTCGGGTAACCAATGCCAATTGTGGTCGATCGCAACCTGTTGCCGAATCTTCACCCATTGCCACTGATCAGCTGTCTAGCTCTCCTGCTGCGGCGGAACCCGAATCTGCTGCTTCCACTTCTAATTCCAGAAGTACGGGGGCACAGGACAACAACAGTGAAACCATTGATGTTGAGCAATTGCTGGCCATCGCCCCCCAGTTTGAAGAGGCTCAATCTTTTTCGGAAGGGTTAGCGGCTGTGAAAAAAAGCGGACAGTGGGGCTTTATTGATCGCAGTGGGGCAATGGTAATTCCCCCTCAATTTGATCAGGTGGAGCCGTTTCAGGCAGGGGTTGCCAAAGTAACCCTTGATCACAAAACCGAATTTATTGATACCACGGGGGTTACGGTGGATAATCCGCCCCCACCTCAATCCAGTGCTGCTGCAACTGCTGATCTGGTGCCCACCCAAACCTGGGGCAAGCATGGGTTTGTCGATCGCAGTGGCAAAGTGGTCATTCAACCCCAATTTGAAGATGCCCGCCCGTTTACTGAAGATCTGGCGGCGGTGAAAATCGATGGGCAATGGGGCTTTATCAGTAATCCGCTCAGAATGTAATTGTTTCTATAGTTGTCGATATATTGAAATGCTTGTTAGTCCCTTGTGATTAATTGCGGAAAATGAATGCCTGGATTGCCTGCTACACCTAACTGTTTCCTTAGGGCATGAGCAGATAAAAAACTGAGTCTATTTAGTGACTAAAATAAAATCATTTTTCAGCGGCTCATCCCTTTGCTAAAGTCTATATAGTTGGGATTTAGTCCCATCCTTGACTTTCCTATTTTATTTCTTCTATAAAAACGTGATCTTGCCACAGAACTATGAACCGCTCACCTGCCACGCCTGTGCGGAGGGGGCCGAACTGGGTTTTGACTTTTCCATGGCGTTTCAGCCCATCGTCAATCTGAAGACAAAACAAGTTTTTGCCTATGAAGCGCTGGCACGGGGATTGCAGAACGAACCGGCCAGTCAGGTGCTTGCCCAGGTGCATGATCAAAATCGTTACCGCTTTGATCAGGTTTGTCGAGTAAAAGCGGTGCGGTTAGCCGCCCACTTGAACATGCAAACCTACCTGTCAATTAACTTTTTACCCAATGCCGTTTACCGCCCAGAAACCTGTATTCGCACCACTCTGGAAGCCTCTCAAAAGTATGGATTTCCCAGGGAAAAAATTATTTTTGAAGTGACTGAAGGCGAAAAGGTAGAGAACCGTGCCCACCTGGCTGAGATCTTCCAGGCCTATAAACAAATGGGTTTCAAAACCGCGATCGATGATTTTGGCTCTGGCTATTCTGGCTTAAATTTGTTGGCAGAGTTTCAGCCCAATATTATTAAGCTGGATATGAACCTGGTGCGTCATATTGATCAAGACAAAACCCGCCGGGCGATCGTGGCTGGAGTGATGACTGTGTGCCAGGCAATTGGCTGCGAAGTGATTGCTGAAGGAATTGAGAGTCGGGAAGAGTTGCAAGCTTTACGAGATCTAGGTATTCATCTGTTTCAGGGATACTTGTTTGCCAAACCTGCCTTTGAGCAACTTGCGCTCTTAACTCCAGAGAGTTTTGATCTCTAAGTTCTGCCTTAAACGACAACAGGTGGCCAGATCGATCCCTTGAACCGTCTTTCCACCTGTCTACAGCGTTTTCCGAGATCGTGAAACCCATACTTGGTACTGCAACGCCGATGGGCTAAGACTTCTGATGTGCCTCATTTGAGTGGAAAACGCTGTATTGGGCCCTTAGATTTGGGTTGAATCAGGTTGCTGTTAGTGCTATCTCCGATTTCAGCTCATTGACTGCAGCCTATTTAAGTAGGGCCAAGCGGTTCTTCGATCCCTGCCGGGGCTTCCGGTACGAGTTCAAACACATTGGCGTAAAGCAGACCTGCCAGGACAGCACCGAGAATGGGAGCTACCCAGAATAACCATACCTGGCCGAGTAACTCACCCCCAACAATAAGGGCTGGGCCAAGGCTGCGGGCCGGATTCACGGATGTATTGGTCACGGGAATGCTGATCAGGTGAATCAACACCAGGGATAGACCAATGGGGATGGGGGCAAACCCCGTGGGAACGCGGCGATCGGTGGCTCCCAAAATAATCAATAAAAAGAAAAAAGTGAGCAGCACCTCTGCAATAAAGCAGGCAATTAGAGAATAGCCACCGGGAGAGTGGACCCCAAAACCGTTCGTCGCCAGGGGATTAGAGCCGGAGAGGGTAAAGCCTGATCGGCCACTGGCAATCAAATAGAGGACGGCTGCAGCAGCAATTCCGCCTAAGACCTGAGCAATAATGTAGCCCAGCAGATCTGCTCCACCCCGAAACCGTTGAGCTGCAAAAAAACCAAAGGAAACCGCCGGATTGATATGACAGCCAGAAATATTCCCGATCGCATAGGCCATGGTTAACAGTGTTAAACCAAAAGCCAGGGAAACTCCGACTAAACCGATGCCAAGGGGAAAGACGGTATCAGTGCCAATTTTGGCTCCCTCTGCGGTAAAGGTTGCAGCCAGGACAGCACTTCCACAACCGCCAAAGACCAACCAGAAGGTTCCCAGAAACTCAGCCAAACATCGCTTAAATAAAGGAATTGTGGTCATCGAGCACTCCTTACTTTATACAAACATTCTTTGACCAAATCGTTAAAACGAAATTCTATTGGGCAAAAGTATTATATTTGCGGTTTTGAGAGGTTTGCAATGCTTTGTCACAATTAGCTACACCCCTGTCTTAGGTGATAGAAAAGCGATTCCACCTCTTCCCCTGGAGGGAGTTTGCAAATTGGCTAGTTTTTGCCTTGGGTCCAGGTGGAAACTGACCAACAAAACTGGCCAGGAGGAGCGATCGTATTATTTATTGCAAAATTATTTATTGCAAAATTTCTTCTAACTGATGCTGATTCCAGAGGGTTTGGTATAGACCAGGCTGCTTCAGGAGTTCGGCATGGGGCCCAGCCTGCACAATCCGGCCCTCATCCATGACCAGAATGCGATCGGCGGTGGCGGCGGCAGAAAGTTGATGGGAAATAAAAATAACGGTTTTGCGATCGGTGCCCGCGGAAAGGTTATGTAAAATGGCGGTGGCCGTTTGATTATCCACACTGGCCAGGGCATCATCCAGAACCAGAATGGGTGCATCCACCAGCAGGGCCCGGGCTAAAGCGGTGCGTTGGCGTTGTCCGCCTGAAAGCGTAATGCCCCGTTCCCCCACGATCGTCTCGTACCGAGCCGGAAAGTTGAGAATTTCGCCGTGGATTTGAGCTTGTTTGGCGGCATTCTCTACCTGGGGCTGTTCTGCCAGGGGCTCACCGTAGCGAATATTGTTTTTGAGACTGGTACTGAATAGAAAACTATCCTGGGGCACGTAGGCGATCACCCCTCGCAAATCCTCCAGGGCAATCTGGGTAATATCGATGCCATCCAGAAACAACTGACCGGGGGCAATATCCAGCAAGCGAGGTAGAGCATTGGCCAGGGTAGATTTTCCCGATCCCACCGGCCCAACCACTGCCACAGTCTCTCCTGGCTGGATCTCAAAATTGATCTGATCCAAAGCCGGTACTCTGGTTTCCGGGTAGCTAAACGTCAATTGTCGGGCTGTTAACCTTCCCCGGACCTGGTTCAAGGGCAAATGGATGGCATCCCGGTGGGACTGAATCTGGGGTTTAACCCGCAAAATTGCTTCAATCCGATCGATGCTGACTTCCCCCCGCTGGTAGGCCGTAATCGTGAACCCTAACAGAGCGGTGGGAAAAATTAGCCGTTCAATGTACAGGAGCAGAGCAATAAAGTCCCCCACGGTAATGGCTCCCCTGGCGATCGCCCGACTGCCAAACCAGAGCAGCACCAGAAAGCTGAGACTGGCGATCCCGCCCAGAACGGGAAACAGAATATTGCGAGTTTTGGCCAGCACCAGATTGAATTGTAGGAGCCGCTGACTTAATTGCCGAAATCCCCGTCGTTCATTTTCTTCCTGAGCATAGATCTTGATCAGGGCAATGCCACTCATGTCCTCCTGGATCAGTTCACTTATCTCTGAGAGGGCTTCCTGCACATCTAATTGCTGAGTCCGCAGTTGATCGCTGAACATCTGCACCAGAATCAGAATCAGGGGATATACCGCCAGGGCCGCCAAACTGAGGGAAACATCGATCGCCAGCATGGCTGGGAGGGTGAGGGCATAGGCAAAAATTGTATTCGCCAGACTGAGCACGGCAAATCCTACTAGCCGACGAATATTATCGACATCACTGGTGGCCCGGTTGATTAAGTCTCCAGCCGTATTGCGGGCAAAGTAGGCCGGTTCCAGGGTGAGGAGGTGCTGAAAAATCTGTTGTTTGAGGTCGAACTCCACCTGCCGCCCCGTGCCAAATAGCCAGATCCGGGAAGCCATCCGAATAGCCCACATGATTGATGCCAGGATCAGCAACAGCAGCACATAGTAGAGCACTCGATCGAACTTGAACGTCACTTCCAGTTCATCGATCGCCTGTCTGATCAGGAGGGGCAGATAGGTTCCCAGGGCATTGACGATAAACAACGCTAGAATCCCCAAAACGGTAATGCGCCAGTGGGGACGGAGATAGTCGAGCAGCTTTCGGAAGCGGGAATAACGCTGGGGAGGGGCGATCGCGTCGGTCATCTCTTGAGTTTAACCCAGGAAAACGGGAGAGCAAACGGCTCATAAAATTTATATGTCAACATTATTTGGGATTGTAAATTAGTTTGTGTCAGAGGTAGGGAATAAGGTCTAATGCACTACTA